>Ga0189284_100100_pt1 | contig 134052 bp, 126 predicted proteins | sample N32C7minimetaG_FD_130314 | JGI IMG/M metagenome (GOLD analysis project Ga0189284, IMG submission 130314) | Marine microbial communities from the Costa Rica Dome - N32 C7 mini metaG | ecosystem: Environmental > Aquatic > Marine > Oceanic > Photic zone | place: Costa Rica: the Eastern Pacific...
CGTCTTGCGCCTATGCTGCGAACGGGTGAATTCGGTCCAGGCCATCGTGATCTCCGTTTTGTTCCGCAACCGAACAGAATCACAACCTGCTGAATTCACTCAACCCATTTCCGATCAGACACTGAGGCTGTTTCCAACGCTGTATCGCCATGATCCGGTGTATTACCTGCGCATGAAGCTGAATGGCGCGCGGATGCTCGACTATCCGCATCTGTGGCGCTGGCTGTGCCGCGTCTACCGCTTGCCCGGCGTTGCAGAGGCGGGATCGCTTGTGCATTGTCGCCAGGGATATTTCGGACGGTCATGGAACGGGGTCGTGCCGCGCGGGCCGACAAAACCGATGCCATACCCGGAGGCCTATCTTCATCCGGGTCTCGCAGCGCACCAGACGCCGTCGGATGATGTAGCTTAGGACCAGACCGGACAGTCGAGAAAGAGGAAAAACGACCGTTCTCTCCCGCATCATGGAGATTTGACGGGGGCGCCACGAAGGTCAGCCGCCACCGGTTGCCGGATCAGCCTTCTTCCGGAACACCTCCCGATCCCGAACGGCAAGGGCTGCCGGTGCCCCGGTGGCCCCATAGGCCACCCCATAGCCGATCTGTGCGCGGCAGGGAAACCACCCCGGCGCGGTCCGGGCAAGGACCGGATCGGCAAGCTCGATCAGACCAGGGCCGCTTAGCGTCGGCAAGTTGCGCGCCGGGCGGTTCCGTGACCCAGAGAGGCGCGATACCCGCGGGGGCGCGGAACAGGCTGTGCCCCGCGATCCCCCCTCAGGAGGAATTGGACGCGCGCTGCACCGGTCCGCGAACCTTGCGCCAGGTCTGGGTCGATGCCGCCAGTTGAAGCATCACGACCGTCCCGACCAGGACCACGAAGGGCCACTGTGCCCAGTTCGGGTCCGGCGTCCGGCGATGGAAGTCCAGAAAGTGCACGAACAGAAAATAGGCCGTATGCAGCACCGACAGCCACCAGAGGATATATGTCCCCTGCTGGACGAATTTCCAAACGCTATTGCCGAGCCAACGCATGCTGGCATCATTCGACGTGATGGCCAGAACGAACCCGTAGAGGAGCGCCACAATGCCGATCAGATTGGCCAGCGCGAAGCCGTGATTGACCATGACATATTGCTGAAGCTGGGGGTGAAATTCGAAGCCGAACAGGCGCATCAGGTCCAGGGATACCCAGCCGAACAAGATGATGACGGCATGGACCAGCGCCAGCAGGATCGCGTAGATGCCAAGCTCTCTGCGGTAGGGTGTGAGGCGCGCGACCCTGCGCGAGAGCCGCGACAGGGGGCCGATCGCCATCGCCATCGCGACCAGGACAAGCGAGACGTCGCCAACGGCCCGGTTCCAGCGGTGCATCGCCGACCATTCGGCGCGGCTGTAAAGAACAAGGGCGGTGGCGGCCGCGGAAAGGACGATCACGATCAGATGACGCTGCCACCACGACCTCTGAGCCAAAATTCCAATCACCGTGCTTCTCTCCTCTTGCCCTGACCTTGTCGTTCATTGTCCCGAAGGGCCGTGTCATCCATCGACACCGCCGGGCGCATTCAAGCGCCAAACGTCAAAGATGGCAACTGGCGCAGATTTTACAATAGCGTTATCGCCTTGCGGTTTGACCAAGTTGATGGTGGGGCGTGAGGCGGTCGCAACCGCCTGGGGCCGCAACTGGCCCGGGATGGCCCCGGTTCGGCCATCGGACGGGCCCGATCGCGGCTGCGCCCCCGCGGCATCGAGGAGGCGCAATCCGGGACGGGCGGTCGGGGTCAGGCCCCGGCCCCCCTGCCCGCGAAGGCGTTGAAAAGGCCGCCGAAGATCAGCGCGGCATACCAGCCGTAGAGAAAGCTCTCGACCAGGCCGATGGTGAATCCCAACGGCGTCAGCCAGACGAAACCGGGCAGCAGACCGGACCAGATCTCGTACATCGCGTAGCCGGGAAAGATCAGATCGAAGGCGATGCAGACAAGGTAGGTCAGCACCAGAAACAGGCTCAAGGCCCACTCCAGGGGCACCACGGGCAGATAGGCGCGCCCTGTCCCGTCATTCGCCCCCATGACGCAGGCCCCGCACGTCATGCGCAGGGCCAGGAACAGGATCGCCGCGACGGCGGTGAAATAGAGGATGGGTATCATGGCTTGCTCCAGTCTTGTTCGTGAACGATCCGGGGCGCGGGCGCGCGCACGCCCCGGATGGCACCGGTTCAGGATGGGCGCGACATCTGCAAGACGCCCATCCCGCGAGGCCCGGCCTCAGCTATGGCCGCAGCAGCAGCCGGATTTGGCCGGTTCTGCCTTTGCGGCCTCCGCGCGTTTCGGTTCGACATCCGCACCGGGCTGCGCGTGGGACTTGCCCCCGCAGCATCCGCCCTGTTCCTGCAGTGCGGTGTCTTGGGTCTGGGAAGGGGAACGGTCGTCCATCTGGACCTCCTTTTGTTTGGCTTCGTTCCAAAGACGCGGCCCGAGGAAAAACATTACAAGGATTGGCGATCCGCCAAGCCGCCCGGAATGACGGGCGATTAGATCCCGTAGGCCCAGGCCGGCAGCCGACCCATGTTGACATCGACCTTGCGGACACCGGACAGGTTTTCGATGGCGACGCGAATTGCGTTCTCCTGGAAATCGCTGTCGGCGACGCCCCAGACGGAGACAGTCCCGTCTTCCACCGTGTAGTTGATCAGGTTGACGGTTGCGCCCGGCACGTCCTTGAGGGCCTTTTCAACCTTCACACGAAGCAGGCGGTCATCCTCCGACGGCTCCGGCAGCACCCTGTCGCGCAGCGCCGACAAGGCATGCAGCAGGTTCGCCCGGCTGACAATGCCGACGACCTGACCGGATCGCAGCACCGGCACCCGCTTGATCCGGTGCTTTTCCAGAAGGCGCGCGATCCGGGCGACAGTCGTGTCCTCCTCGACCGAAACGACATCGCGCGTCATCACATCCTCGACGCGGTTGCTTTTGAGTTTCACGAAATCCCTGGCGGTATTGCTCGTGCCGCCGAATATTTCGAGCCACCACGACCGGCGCGGGCTTTCGGTGTCGCGCACGCGCCGCATCAGGTCCCCCTCGCTGAGAAGTCCCTTGAGGCGGCCCTGGTCGTCGAGAACGGGCAGCGCGCTGATATGGTGGTCCAGCATCAGGCGCACCGCGTCCTCCACCGTTCCGTCCTGCGGAACCGAGATCACCGATGTTGTCATGATATCCTTGGCTTGCATGTCATGGTCTCCTTCTTGGACAATCGGATGATACGCCGGTCAGACGCCGATGACGAGTTGCAGGTCATCGCCGAGCGTGTAGGGCGGGATGTCGAGGTTGCGCGGCGCCGGTCCCCTACGGATCCGGCCCGATGTGTCGTAATGCGACCCGTGGCACGGGCAGAACCAGCCGCCGAACTCGCCCACCCCGGTCCCGTTCTGGCCCAGGGGAATACAGCCCAGATGGGTGCAGACCCCGATGACGATCAGCCATTCACCAGCCGCGTCCGCGGTGCGGTTTTCATCCAGTGCAGGCGCTTCGCCGCTGGCGTTCGGATTCTCGCGCGGGAAGTCGACAGGATCGGGAAGGTCGTCGAGGTCGACCGCTCGCGCGGCCTCGATGGCGTCGGGCGACCTGCGCCAGACGAAGACCGGGCGGCCCTGCCAGTTCACGGTGATCCTCTGGCCCGGTTCGACACCGGAAAGATCGAGTCTGACCGTCCCGGCGGCGGCGACGTCGGCCGTTGGGTTCATCGTATCTATCAACGGCCAGACCGCCGCGCCCATCGCAACCGCGCCGGTCCCGGCTGTTGCATAATACAGGAAATCGCGGCGCCCGGTCGGGGGCGATTGATTGGTCTCGTTGCTGGTCTGGCTCATCCTGACTCCTCCATTTTGGCCTTTGTCCGGGCTGAAAAGACCGGGCTTTCGACATGAACGCCCGCATCGACATGAAGCACCTCGCCCGTGATGGCGCTGGTATAATCGCTGGCGAACAGCAACGCGGCGCGGCCCACCTCGTCGGCCTCGATGTTGCGGCGCAGGGGGGCGGCGCGCGCGGTCGCGTCCAGCAGCCCCGAAAAGCCGGTCAATCCAGACGCCGCGCGGGTCATGACGGGCCCCGCCGATATGGCATTTACGCGAATGTTGGCGGGGCCCAGTTCATGCGCCAGATAGCGCACCGTGGCTTCCAGCGCGGCCTTGACCGGCCCCATCACGTTGTAGTTTTCCACGACACGTTCGCCGCCGAGATAGCTCAGCGTGATCAGGCTCCCGCCGCCTTTCATCAGGGGCTCGGCCAGATGCGCCATGCGGATCAGCGAGTGAACCGATACGGTCATGGCGTCGGAAAACCCCTCGGCCGAGCAATCGGTCAGGCGACCGTGCAGATCGGCGGGCGGCACGCTGCCCACGGCATGAAGGATGAAGTCGAGCTGTCCCCAGCGTCGGGCGATCGCGTCGAAAACGGCGTCGAGCTCGTGCGGCTCCTTCACGTTGCAGGGCAGCAGGATCGGGGCCTCCAGCCGTTCGGCCAGTGGCGCGACAAAGGGTTTGGTGCGCGCGTCGATATAGGTGATCGCCAGATCCGCCCCCGCCTGCCGGAAATGCAGGGCGGCGGGCCAGGCCAGGCTGCGATCATTGGCGATGCCGACCACCAGGCCCTTGCGGCCGGACAGGTCGAGCAGTTCGGTCGGATCGCAACATTCGGCGAAATCAGGCATCTTCGGACGCCGCGTCGGAACCGGCGGGCCTGTCCGTCTTCTCTTCAACCGCGGCTTGACGCCTGGCCCTCTTGCCATGCTTGTGCCCGCCATGACCGTGCCCGAACAGGTGCATCGCGGCCATTCCGCCGAAGAGGAGAACCAGGACCCAGTTCTCGGAAAGCCATTCCATGATCGTTCACTCCTTCTGTGATGCGGCGTCCGGATGGTCCGCCTGTGCAGGTGCCGGGATGACGGGGAAAGGGCCGAACATCGCGCCGAAGACATGGCCGATCCAGGCATCGCGCCCCTTGCGCCACGCGCCCAGAACCTCGCCGGTGCGCGCCGACAGCGCGCGTTCGGTGACAATCGCAAGGTGGTCTTCCGGCAAGGGGTCGCGCGTCTCGCGCAGCGTTTCGGCGGTAGACCTGACCAGCGCCATCCACGGGTTCACCCGTTCGGAAAACAGCGTCCGCGTCCAGCGCATCGGATGCAGGGCGCGCAGGGCCTCGGCGCTGGCGGGGCTGGTCGCGGCCCGCAGCCAGGGGCTGACGAAGGCCGAATAGGCCGCCTCGTTGATCCGCGACACCTGCGCAACCTGTTTCAAGGCCGCATCCCCCGACGCGATGCGCAGATCATGAACCTCGCGTGGCACGAAGCGCACGGTGAAGTCGCCGGTCTCGCAGTCCGGGTCGCCTGCGGGGGTGTCGATCACCATCTCGTAGAGCCCCGGCGCCAATGCCTCGACCTCGTCCAGGCTTTCCAGGATCGCCCGATGCTGGAGCCGCGCGACCGAGCCCGAGACGAAGATGCCAAGGTGGCCGACATGGCCATGCGTCATGTAGACGATACGTTGCCCCGCCGCCTTCAGCGCATCGGTGTCGGGATAGAGTTTCGCGATCCAGCCCATCGCCTGTTCGGGCGGCGTGATGTTGTCGCCCTCGGAGGCGAAGATGATCATCGGGTTTTCGATCCGCCTGAGGTCGATGGTGCAATGGTCGTCCAGCTGCATCTCGCCCTGTTCCAGCTTGTTGCCGATGAACAGGTTCTGCGTGATGGCGAGGATCTCCTCGCGGCTGAGCGTGTAGTAGCCGTTCCACCAGCGTTCAAACTCCAGGAACCTTTCGCGCTCGGTGTCGGCATGGGCAAAGAGGGTCGCGTATTTGTCCCAGATCGCCTTTTCCGGTTGCAGGGTCTCGAAGTTCTGCGCCAGCCACGCGCCGTCAAAGCGCCCGTCGCCCAGATCCGAGATCATATGCGCGGCCCAGGCCCCGCCGGTCAGCGCCCCCATCATCCGCATCGGGCTGCTTGCCGCCTCGCCCGACCAATAGCTGAGCGGCGAGCCGATCAGCACGATCGGCCCCGTGAGCCCCTCGCAATCGGCGGCCAGCAGCGTGGCGGCCCAACCGGCCTGGCAATTGCCGTAGAGCACGGGGGCCGTGTCCGGGTGGCGGCGCGCGACATCGGTGACGAAATCGCGCAGGGCATAATGCACATCCGCCAGGGTCTGACCCGGCACGGGTTCGGGAAAGAAGATCACGAAATAGACCGGGTGGCCTTCGTGCATCGCCATGCCGACCTCGCTGTCGCGCTTGAACCCGCCGATGCCCGGCCCGTGCCCGGCGCGCGGGTCGATCACGATTACCGGCGGCTTGGCCGCATCAACGCAATCGTCCCAGCAATCCTCTCCCACCCGCGTGATCCTGAGCAGCGCGTAGTTGGCGGGCCGCTCGAAACTGCGGGCGTCGAGCAGCAGCTCGTAGTCGAAATCCAGCAGCGGCGGCATGCCCTGCCGCTCATGCGCGATCATGTTGTCGGCGCGTTCGCGCAGCGTGTCGAGGAACAGGATCCAGCGTTCAAAGGCGTCCTGGGCATAGGGCGTCTGCGCGCCCGTGCCCGCATCGTCCGTGACATGTGCCGGGGCGTGTCCGGGCGTCTCCACCGCAAGGCGCAGGCTCTTGTTCATGTTCGGTTTCCTCTTGAATGGGGGTCTGTGCCGGAAGGTCTTCCAGCGAGCATCACAAGCACGAGATCCTCCGCGACATCCTCGCGCAGACCGGTCAGCAGATAGGACGCATCGCCGGGCTCGATGCCCAAGGCGCGCGCCGCGAGTGGCGGGGGCTGGTTCATCATTTCGACCCGGTTGAACAACGCCCGCGCCATCGGGGCATCGGCATGCCCGCAGGTTTCGGCACAGGCACAGGTCATCCGCGAGAACAAGATGCGAAGATCATCGTCGTCGGATGATGGGTGACGGGTTTCCCCTGATTTCCGATCCATCGTCTTGCGTGGCATTGCTAGGCGACTCCTGTGGTTGAGCCTTCGGGCTTGGTCACAGAAGAAGACGCCGGAAGAAGGAAATCGTTACAGACCCGCCGGCAGGGCGATCAGTGTTCCTGTCCCACGTCTTCGCAATCGGTTTCGTGTACGACGTTCGCGCAGCCTCTGGGCGGACAGGAACAATCCTCGCGATCCTCCCGGCAGCATGAGCCGCAATGCGCCGTCAGCGCCTCGCGCAGGGCAGTGCGCGCCCTGTGAAGCCGGACACCGAGGGCGTTGCGCGTCAGTCCGAGATCGGCCGCCACGGTCTCACGATCCTCCTCGCCGAAATCTATGCGCCGGATCAGTTCGGACTCCGCCGGGCGCAGTTCGGAAATCAACCCCTCATGGCAGGTGCATAGCCGCGCCATCTGACTGGGCGCGTCGGCGATCCAGTCTTCGGGTTCGCGCGCCGCCGCTGCCGCCAGACGGCTGCGCCGGGTTCCCTTGCGGTAGTGGTCGTTCAGGGTGGAGCGCAGGATCGTGTAGAGCCACGCATCCATCCGGTCGACATCGCGGAGCTGATCCTTGCGCGTCAGCACCCGGATGCAGAACTCCTGCAACACATCCTCGGCATCGGCGCGGTTGCCAAGCCGTTTGACCAGGAACCCCATGAACGCGCCGCGCCCGTCCACCAGCGCGCGTTCCGGCGAAGTGTCGGGCACCTCCCGCTTGCGACTGTCTTTCGATGCCATGATCTCCCTGCCCTTTCCGCGCATCTTGCGCTGTCATGTAACGATGGTCTGACTGTTGCATCTTGCAGTTTCAATGCGGGCGGGCGTTGACATGGATCAAACACGTCGCAGCCCGTCGCGCCGCACTGAACGACATGGGGTTTCTGTCCGTCTGCGGCAAGGTGGCTTTCGGCGGTGACGGGATGGCCAGGATGTCGCACTGCATCCTGCCGGCGTCAGGTATCCCTTCGGCGCGGCACGACTACCCTTGTGGCCTGCCCTTGAGATTGACGAACACGATCCCCAGAATGACCAGCGCAATACCGGAAAACTGAATGCCGGACAGGCGTTCCCCGAAGAACAGCGCGCCGATTGTAAGACCGAAGATCGGGACCAGAAAGCTGAACACGATCGCCCGGTTCAGCTCGACCTCCTCCAAGACCGAGAACCAGACCCAATACACCAGCGCCGAGCCGAACAGGGCCAGCCCCAGCAAGGATAGCGTGAAGACCGCGTTCCACTGAACCGCGGTCGGATCTTCCAGCGCGAAGGCCGCGATGGCCAATGGCACGCTGCCGATGAGCAGTTGCACCCCCATTCCGAAAAGCCCGTCCACCTTGTCCGCGATGGACTTGATCGCCACGTTGCTGATGGTCACACCGACCGCCGCCAGAACGATATAGGCAAAGCCGATGGCCGAGCCGTCCTGCCCCCCGTCCAGCAGTTGCGGCAGGGCGATCACGAGGACACCCGCGAAGCCGACCGACAGGCCGATCCAGCCGATCCTCGGCAGGCGCTCGCCAAGCCACGCGACGCCAAGCATCGCCGCAAGCAGGGGTTGCGTGTTGGCGATGACGGTGGCGAGGCCCGGAGACACGAATTCCGCCGCATGGAACATGCCCAGAAACCCCAGGCTGGTCGCCCCAAGGCCGACGACTGCCAGTGTCACCCAGATGCGTCCGCCGCGCGGAAATGGCCGACGCAAGATCATGGCCAACCCCACCAGAGCCGCGCCGGCCAGACCTGCCCGCATCGTCGCAAAGGTCAGGTGCGGCGCGTATTGCAGCCCCGCGGTGATCAGCGGAAAGCACGCCGCCCACAGGAACATGGCCAGAACGATCTTGGATATGACGGTTGGCGACATCGAATTTCCTTGTCTGGATCAGAAATGGCAGGAATTGCGGAAATCTTCCGATGTGCCAACTTGGGGGCGAATTGGGAAGACGCTGCGCCCGTCGGACCCTTACGCATGTCCCCGGCATGGGCCCACTCGCTCTCGGGGTCAACCGCCCTGCCCGTCTTGACCGGGCGCGGCGGGCTGTCGCTTTGTAATGAACATTCCCGTCCTTCGTCTGTTCTACCAGGCAGCGGCTGTTGATGCCGCCTTTGGAAGAATAGCGGGATGGAGCAAGCGATCATGTCCAATGGCGAAACCTCTCACAATCAGCGATATGAACATCAGGGGGGCCGAACCGGACGCGGGCGCCTGGCGCCGGCGCGGGCGGGCATGTGGTTGCTTGCCAGATCGCTTGGCCAACTCGTGCGAACCGGTCGTCTCACCGTGTTCGATCCCCTTGGCGAGACCTGGCGTTTCGGCCCCGGCGGCGGCCCTTCCGTGTCGATCCGTCTGACCGACAGGGCGCTGCCTGCGCGGCTGCTTGCGAATCCCAGCCTGGCACTGGGCGAGGCCTATATGGACGGGACGCTGCGCATCGAGGCGGGCACATTGCGCGACCTGCTGTCGATCTGCATGACGCAGATGGATGCCGTCGACGCATTGCCCGGCAGGCGGTTGACCCGCTGGCTGGATGGGTTTCGGACCCGCAGCCTGCATCACAATCCGATCCGCCGGTCGCACGCCAATGTGGCGCATCACTATGACATCTCGACCGACCTCTATGATCTCTTTCTCGACGCGGACCGGCAATATTCCTGCGCCTATTTCCCCACCGGCGGCGAAACGCTGGAGGAGGCCCAGGCGCTCAAGAAACGGCATATCGCGGCAAAGCTGCTGCTGCGGCCCGGACTGGAGGTTCTGGATATCGGCTCGGGCTGGGGCGGGCTGGGGATGGAGCTTGCACGGCAACATGGCGCCCGCGTCACCGGCCTGAGCCTGTCGGCCGAACAGATCGCCGCCGCCCGCGACCGCGCGGCGCAGTCTGGCCTGTCCGATCAGGTCGCGTTCGAGCAGCGCGATTACCGCGAAGAGCGCGGACAATATGACCGCGTCGTGTCGGTGGGCATGTTCGAACATGTGGGCCGCAGCGGGTTCGATGCGTTCTTTGCCACCCTGCAAAGGGTTCTGCGGCCCGATGGGGTCGCTCTTGTCCATGCGATCGGCACGAAGGCGCCCAGAGGCGGCAGCGATCCGTGGATCCGCAAATACATCTTTCCCGGCGGCTATCTGCCCACCCTCTCCGAAACCATCGCGGCGGCAGAGCGGTCGGGGATGTGGGTCACGGATGTCGAGGTTCTGCGCCTGCATTACGCCGAGACCCTGCGGCACTGGTCCGAGCGGTTCGCCCAGGAACGCGAGACCGCGCGCAAGCTCTATGACGAACGGTTCTGCCGCATGTGGGAATTCTACCTGGCTGCTTGCGAAATGGCGTTCCGGAATGGCCGCTTGATGGTCTTCCAGATCCAGCTTGCCAAACGCCGCGACAGCGTTCCACTGACCCGCGACTATATCGCCGAGACCGAGGCGGGGCAGATTGCTGGTAACATGTCGTCCGATACAGACACGAGGAGAGCATCATGACAGATGAAAAACGGATCAGGGTCGCCGTGAACGGCTATGGCGTGATCGGCAAACGGGTGGCGGACGCGGTCGCCGCCCAAAATGACATGGAGATGGCCGGGGTGGCCGATGTCACCGCCGATTGGCGGGCCCGGATGGCGCGCGCGAAGGGTTTCGCGCTTTTCGCGGCCGATCCGGATCGCGCCCCGGCCATGCGCGCGGCCGGTCTCGACGTGGCAGGCGGGCTCGACGACCTGCTCGCCTCTGCCGATATCGTGGTGGACTGCACGCCGAAGAAAGTCGCCGCGCGCAATGTCGAGACCTACCGCGAAATCGGGATCCGGTTCATCCTTCATGGTGGCGAGAAGCACGAGGTGACAGGCCATTCCTTCGTCGCCGAAGCGAATTACGCCAGCGCCATCGGGCGCGACAGCACCCGCGTCGTGTCCTGCAACACGACCTCGATCGTGCGCACGCTGGGGGCGCTCAAGCGGGCCAAGCTGCTCGTCGCGGCGCGCGGAACGCTGCTGCGCCGCGCCACCGACCCATGGGAAAGCCATCTGGGCGGCATCATGAACACGCTTGTCCCCGAGCCCGAGATCCCAAGCCATCAGGGCCCGGATGCGCAAAGCGTCGATCCCGATCTGGACGTGATCACCATGGCCGTGAAGGTGCCGCAGACGCTTGCGCATCTGCATTACTGGTCGGTCAAGATGCCGCGCAATGCCTCCAAAGACGAGGTGCTTGACGCATTCCGCGCCTCCTCGCGCATCGCGTTGATCAAGATGTCGGAGGGCCTGGGCGCGCTCAACGCGGTCAAGGAGATGATGGCCGATCTCGGACGCCCCAATGACAGCCTCTACGAGGTCGCGCTGTGGGAGGACATGCTCACGGTCGAGGGCGACGAATTGTTTTATGCCTATATGGTCGACAACCAGGCCATCGTGATCCCCGAAACCACCGACGCGATCCGCGCCCTGACCGAGGCCGAGCGCGACGCATCGGCGTCGATTGCGCGCACGAACGCCGCACTTGGGGTCGGAACGATCACGGCGACCTGACGGCCCCCGGCGGCGGGTTCCGACCCCATATGAGATCCGATCAGCCCGCCGCCATGCCCCCGTCGACGGGATATTGCGCCCCGGTGATGAAGGCGGATTCGTCGGAGGCAAGGAACAGGACCAGATTGGCAATATCGAGGCTTTCGCCATAGCGGCCCAGCGGGATCGTGCCGGCAAGCTGTTGCTTCACCTCCTCGCCGTGGCCGGGATTGAACCCCTCCTCCAGCGACCGCATCATCCGCGTGTTGACCGGCGAGGGATGCACCGAGTTGACGCGCACGTTGTGGCCCGCGACCTCGATCGCGGCGGCGCGGGTCAGGCCGACGACGGCATGTTTCGAGGTGATGTAGGGCGCGACATTCGGACTGCCCTTGAGGCCCGCAATCGACGACATGTTGATCACGCTGCCGGATTTCTGCCCGATCATCACCGGCAGGACATGCTGAAGCCCGAGGAACGCGCCGCGCACATTGACCGCCAGTACCCGGTCGAAATCCTCGATCTTCTGATCGACCAGCGGTGCGACCTTGCCCTCGATCCCGGCATTGTTGAAGAACACGTCGATGCGCCCGAACGCCTCGACGGTCTGCGCGACGTATCTTCTGCTGTCTTCGACCGAGGAGACATCGGCCGCGATGGTCAGCAGGTCCTCCGGGTTGCCCAGATCCCGCGCGGCATCCGACAGGTCGTCATCGTCGAGGTCCACAAGCGCGACCCTGGCCCCTTCGCCCAGGAAGAGGCGCGCGGTTTCCAGACCGATCCCCGCCGCGCCCCCGGTGATCAGGGCGACCTTGTCTTTCAGACGTTTCATGGATTGTCCTCCTTTGGTTTTCAGGTGTTTGCGATCATCGTTCCCGCGCGGCCTTCCAGCATGGCAAGCGCATCTTCCAGGCGGCCCACGCAGGCGTAGCGGTCGCGCCTCGAGACGAAGGATGCGGCGGCGGCCACCTTGGGCGCCATCGACCCCTCGGGCAGGTCGAGGCGCACCGCGTCCTCGGGCGACACCCGCCGTATCGCGGTCTGCGCCTCGGTGCCGAAACCGCGGAACACGGCCTCGACATCGGTCAGCAGCAACAGCGCATCGGCCTTCAGCTTGTGGGCCAGAAGCGCCGTCGCGTGATCCTTGTCGATCACCGCCTCGATCCCGATCAGCGATCCGTCGGCGCGCCGGACAACCGGAATGCCGCCGCCGCCCGCACAGATCAGCGTGACGTCCTGTTCGAGCAGCAGTTCCAGCACCTTCAGGTCGGGAATGTCACTGGGCATCGGCGAGGCGACCACGCGGCGCCAATGCTGGCCATCGGCCGCAATGCTCCACCCCCGCGCCTCGGCCAGCCGTTCGGCCTCGGCCTTGTCATAGACCGGGCCGATGAACTTGGTGGGCCTCGCAAAGGCCGGATCCTTGGGATCGACCTCGATCTGGGTCAGCAGGGTCGCGACCGGGCGGTCATGGCCCAGGGCGTTTTCAAGCGCCTGTTCGATCATGTAGCCGATCATGCCGTCGGTTTCCGCGCCAAGAACATCCAGCGGGAACACCTCGTCGGGTTTGTAGGCGGCCCCCTGCAAGGCAAGCAGGCCGATCTGCGGCCCGTTGCCATGGGTGACGACCAGCCGGTGCCCGGCCTCGATGATCCGCGCCAGCGATGCGGCCGCGGTGGCGACATTCGCGCGCTGGATCTGCGCGGTCAGGGGGTCTCCGCGCTGCAACAGCGCATTTCCCCCAAGGGCTGCAACGACCAGCATCGGCTAGCTCCCCAGCGTGGCGACGAGCACGGCCTTGATGGTGTGCAGCCGGTTCTCGGCCTGGTCGAAGACGATGGAGGCCGCGCCTTCGAACACCTCTTCGGTGACTTCCATCGCCGTGATGCCGAATGACTTTTCGATCTCGGCGCCAAGCTCGGTCTCGGCATTGTGGAAGGCGGGCAGGCAGTGCATGAACCTGGTGCGCGGATTGCCGGTCTTGGCCATCACGTCGGCATTGACCTGGTAGGGCGTCAGCAGCTCGATCCGCTCCGCCCATTTTTCCTTCGGCTCGCCCATCGACACCCAGACATCGGTGTAGATGAAATCGGCGCCTGCGACGGCGGCGTCCACATCCTCGGTCAGCGTGATCCGCGCGCCGGTTTCGGCGGCGATGGCATCGGCCTCGTCACGGATCGCGGGATCGGGCCAGAGGCTCTGGGGCGCGCAGAGCCGCACATCCATGCCCATCTTGGCCCCGCCGATCAGCAGGCTGTCGCCCATGTTGTTGCCCGCATCGCCCAGGAAGCAATAGGCGATCTCGCGCAGCGGCTTGTCGGAATGTTCCTGCATGGTCAGGAAATCGGCGAGGATCTGCGTCGGGTGAAACTCGTCCGTCAGCCCGTTATAGACCGGCACGCCCGCGTATTTCGCCAATGTCTCGACAATGGGCTGGCCGAAACCGCGATATTCGATCGCGTCATAGACGCGGCCCAGCACGCGCGCGGTATCCTTGACGGTTTCCTTCTTGCCCAGATGCGACCCGGAGGGGCCAAGATAGGTCACATGCGCGCCCTGATCATGGGCCGCCACCTCAAAGCCGACGCGGGTGCGGGTGCTGTCCTTCTCGAAGATCAGCGCGATTTCCTTGCCGGTCAGGCGCGGCACCTCGGTGCCCGCGTATTTCGCCGTCTTCAGGTCGGCGGAAAGCTTCAGCAGAAAGCCGATTTCCTGTGGCGTGAAGTCGCGCAGCGTCAGGAAATGGCGGTTTCGTAGGTTGTAGGACATGGGATTTCCTTGTCGTCGAAGGGTTCAGATGGCGTCGCGGATCGTCGGGCAGCTCATGCAATGGCTGCCGCCCCTGCCCCGGCCCAGTTCGGCGCCGGGGATGGCCAGCACCTCGATTCCGGCCTCCCTCAAGGCGGCATTGGTGTCGTCGTTGCGGTCATAGCCGATGACGACGCCGGGGCGCAGCGCCAGCACGTTGTTGCCGTCATTCCACTGTTCGCGCGATTGCTCGGCGGCATCGGACCCGCCCGTGGGGACCAGATGCAGCGTCTTGTGGCCCAGAATCTCGGCGGTGATCTCGAACAGGTGGCGGGCATCGCGGCGGATATCGAGCGGCGCATTCCCCGCGCCGGGGCGCAGGTCGTAGCAGGTGATGGCATCCGCCACCTCCTTGAAGGTGGTCACGACATCGCCGCCGCAATGGGTAAAGACGGTATCCAGGTGCATCGCCGCGCGCGAGGCGGGCATCTGGCAGGCGATCAGACGGTGCACATCGCCACCTTCGAACAGCGCCTCGGCCAGTTGGCCCACCGCCTGTGGCGTCGATCGTTCGCCCATGCCGACCATGACGACACCGTGGCCGATGGGCATGATGTCGCCGCCTTCCAGCGTGGCCGTCCCGAATTCGCGCGTCGGATCACCGAACCAGACGCGCGCCTGCCCCGCGAATGTCGGGTGGAACCGGTAGACGGCGGCCATGAGCAGGGTTTCGGGCCGCCGCGCCGCGAAATGCATCGGGTTCAGGCTGACACCGCCATAGACCCAGGCCGAATTGTCGCGGGTAAAGATGAAATTCGGCAGCGGCGGCAGCACGAAGCCGTTGGGGCCGAGGTAACTGCCGAACATGCCCGAGGGCGTGAAGGGCAGATCGTCCACCGTGATGCCGCCGACCAGAAACCGCGCAAGCTCGGCTCCGGGCAGGGATTCCATCCAGGCCCGCAGATCGTCCCGCATCCCGACGCCCACGTCATTGCGGGTGATGCGGTGGTCGAGAACCCAGTTGCGCGCCTCGGGCATCTCCAGCACCTCACCCAGCAGCGCCATCGCGTCCAGCACCTCGACCCCCTCGCCGCGCATGATGTCGGCAAAGACGGCATGATCCTTGATCGCCTGCTTGACCCAGAACACATCGTCGAACAGCAGATCCTCGCGGTTGTCCGGCGTCAGGCGGCGATGCGCCAGGCCGGGGGGCGATACGATCACCTGCCGCAATCTGCCCACTTCCGAATGAACGCCCAGTTTCGGTTCAGACATCTCGGATGCCTCCTTTGCTAATCAGAGAATGGCGGCCAGGCTGATCCCGGCCGAGATGAAGACGACGAGGATCAGCAGCAGGGGCCAGATGAAGACGATCCAGCGGTCGAACGACACGCGCCCGATGGCCAGACCGCCGATCACCACCGCCGAGGTGGGCGTGATCAGGTTCACAAGCCCGCTGGCCGATTGATAGGCCGTGACGACCAGATCGCGCCCGACGCCCGCGAAATCCCCCAATGGCGCGAGGATCGGCATCGACAGGACGGCAAGGCCGGAGGAGGACGGCACCAGAAAGCTCATCCCGATCTCGATCCAGAGCATCAGGTTGATGAAGGCGATCTGGGGCAGGCCGCCAAGCGTGTCGGCGGCACTGTTCAGGATCGTGTCGGCGATCAGGCCCTGCTCCATGATTACGACGATGCCGCGCGCCAGACCGATCACCAGGGCCACCCCCAGAAGATCCTTTGCACCATCGACGAAGGACGCGGTCAGCGTCTTTTCCCCCATCCGCGCGACCAGCCCGACCACGATGGCCATGCCGAAGAACAGCGCGCCCATCCGGGCCATCCACCAGCCCTGGCTCGACACGCCCCAGATCATCACGGCGAAAGTGGCGAAGAACAGGACCAGGACCAGTTTCTGGGTGCCGGTCAGTTTGGGTTCGGTGAGCTCGGCATCCGTCTCGTTGAGGAAGAACTGCCGGTCGCTGTCGCGTTGCGCGGCCACGACCGAGCGTTTCGGGTCGGCCTTGACCTTCGCGGCATAGCGCATGACATAGGCCACGCAGATCGCGAGGCCGCCCAGCAGCAGGACCAGCCGCAGCGCGATACCGTCGGTGAACGGGATGCCCGCCGCGTCCGACGCGATCACCGTGGCGAAGGGGTTGATGGTCGAGCCCAGCGTGCCGATCCCCGCGCCGATCAGGATGATCGCCACGCCGGTCACGGAATCGTAGCCCGCCGCGATCACCACCGGGATCAGAAGCGCGTAGAAGGCCAGCGTTTCCTCGGCCATGCCATAGGTGGTGCCGCCGAGCGCAAAGAGCGACATCAGGATCGGGATCATCCAGATCTCGTGCCCCTTCAGGCGCAGCATCGCGGTCTGGATGCCGGTGTCGATGGCCTTGGTGGCATTGACCACGCCCAGGAAGCCGCCCAGCAGCAGCACGAACAGCGCCACGTCGATGGCATTGGCGGCATAGCTGTCGGGATCGTAGAACCCGGCGACCGGTGCCAGCATCACATCGACGAAGCCCTGCGGGTTGGGATCGACCTCCTGGTAGGTGCCGGGCACGGCGATCTCGCGGCCCACCTCCTCGTTCATGGCGCGGTCATACTGGCCCGCCGGGATGATCCAGGTCAGCGCCGCGACGACGATGATCAGACCGAACAGGATCGTGTAGGCGGTCGGAAACCGCGCCGCCATGCCCTGCCCGTCCGGTGTTTTGGTCGATGTATCAGACATATCGAGTCCCCCTCTTTCAATGTGATTTCTGCGGATGCGATGCGTGCAGCGGGCCTTGGCCCGCCTGCGCGGCACTGGCGGCGGCCTTGCCCGCGCCAATGCCTTCCAGCCGGGTCCGTTTCAGCAGCAGTGCGTTGACGGCGACCAGGGCCGAGCTGCCCGACATGGCAATCGCCGCGACGGCGGGGCTGATGATCAGCGGGTAGAACACGCCCGCCGCCATCGGGAAGGCGATCACGTTATAGGCCACCGCCCAGAACAGGTTCTGGTGCATCTTGCGCAAGGTGGCGCGCGACAGCTCGATGGCCCCCACGACATCGTAGGGATCGCTCTTCATCAGCACGACATCGGCGCTTTCCATCGCCACGTCGGTGCCCGCGCCGATGGCAAAGCCGACATCGGCCTGGGTCAGCGCGGGCGCGTCGTTGACGCCGTCACCGACCATGCCGACCTTTTTGCCCTGGGCCTGCAGCTCTTTCACCTTTTCGGCCTTCTGGCCCGGCAGCACATCAGCCAGCACCATCTCGATGCCCAACTCGCCCGCGATGCGGCGCGCCGTGCCTTCATTGTCACCGGTCAGCATCGCCACCTCGACGCCGCGTTCGCGCAGCTTGGCGACGGCGGCCATCGCGCTTGGGCGCGGTGCGTCGGCAATGGCGATCAGGCCCAGCATCCGGCCTGCCTGCGCCACATGCACGACCGTGCGGCCCTCGCCCTTCAGGCGTTCGGCCTCGGCGGTCAGGGGGCCGATGTCGATGCCCTCCTCGTCCATCAGCCGCCGGTTCCCGACCAGCACGGTTTCGCCGCCGATCTCGGCGCGCGCGCCCCGGCCTTCGAGGTTGAGGAACCCGGCCATCTGCGGCACATCGAGATCCGCGGCGCGCTCGACAATGGCCAGCGCCAGCGGGTGATCGGAACCGCGATCGACCGCTGCCGCAGCGCGCAGCGCATCATCTTCAGAGCCGCCCTCACCGGCCACAACCTCGACCACGCGCGGCTGACCCATGGTCAGGGTGCCGGTCTTGTCAAAGACGATCACGTCCAGCTTGGTCGCGTCTTCCAGCGCGCCCGCGTTCTTGAACAGGATGCCGTGCTGCGCCCCCAGCCCGGTGCCGACCATCACCGCCATCGGCGTGGCCAGCCCCAGCGCATCAGGACAGGCGATGACGAACACGGTAATCGTCAGCGTCAGCGCGAACAGAAGCGGCGAGCCGATCCACCAGAACCAGACCGCGAAGGTCGCAAGCCCGATCACGATGGCGATCAGCACCAGCCATTGCGAGGCGCGGTCGGCCAGAAGCTGCGCGGGCGCCTTGGAGTTCTGCGCCTCCTGCACCAGCTTGACGATCTGCGCCAACGCGGTATCGGCACCCACCTTGGTGGCGCGGTAGCGGAAACTGCCGCTCTTGTTGATCGTGGCGCCGATCACGGTGTCGCCCACGGCCTTGTTCACCGGCATCGATTCGCCGGTCAGCATGGATTCGTCGACCAGCGACGAGCCTTCGATCACCTCGCCATCGACGGGGATCTTGTTGCCGGGCCGGATCAGGACGACCTCGCCCTCCAGCACGTCCGAGGTCGGCACCTCGACCTCCCGGCCATCGCGGATGACGGTCGCCATCGGCGGCGCAAGATCGAGAAGCGCCCGGATCGCCGCCGAGGCCCCGGCCCGCGCCCGCATCTCCAGCCAGTGCCCCAGCAGGATGAAGACCAGCAGCACCGCCACGGCCTCGTAGAACTGCACGCCGGGAAAGAAGAAAGTGGACCCGACGCTGAACACGTAGCCGGTGCCGACCGACAGCACGACCAGCACGGCCATGTTCAGGATGCCGTTGCGCAAGGCCCGCCAGGCGGCGACGAAAAACGGCCAGCTAGGCCAGATGATCGCGGCACTGCCGAGGAAGAACAGCCACAGGTCCAGCCGCAGACCGAAAGGCGGCGCGGGCGGCGTGAACATGCCCCCCATCGGCGAATAGATGAAGATCGGGACAGTGAACAGCAGCGCCACCCAGAAGCGGTTGCGCATGTCGCGGACCATCCCGGCCATGTCCATGCCGCCGCCATGGCCCATCTCATGCGCCATCGCGTCATGGCCGGCAGGGGCCTTTCCGCCATGCGCCGAATGGCCGTCATGGCCCGAGTGGTCCATCTTGCAGACATGGTTCGGAACCCGTTCGCCCGTGCAGTGAAAGCCACAGGATTCGACCGCCTCGCGCAGCGCGCCCTCGCCCAGCACCGTCTCGTCATAGAGCACGGTCACGCTGGCCGAGGCCGGGTTCGCTTCGGCGCGGTTCACACCGTCGAGAGTGGACAAATGGCGTTCGACCGCAAGGTGATCGAGTTCCTCGAACAGCCCGCGGACCTCAAGGGTCAATGTTCTCAATTTCGGCTCCAGTCCATTTTCATTTCGGTCGGGACCGACCGTTTGGATGTTTGGGTAATAGACGCGTCCCGGCTTCGGGCATTACACCGGCAGATGGGCGGAAATGGCGGGACGCCTTCCGCCTGGCGTCTCCACCGCCTCGGGTTGGCACCCATGGGGCCTGTCCGGTTGCGTAACGATCTGCCGCGTTCAGCGTCAGTCCTGAAGACTTGAGAGAGGCATTGAAATGGAGGCTGGACAGTGACGGGACCGGCAAGGCTGCGCGGCAAGGCCCACAAATCCTTTGCCCTTGTCTTCAGTGGCGGCGGGGCAAGGGGCCTGTCGCATGCCGGTGTGCTGCGCGCGCTTGCCTCCCGAGGCTATGTTCCCAGCGCCATTGTGGGCGTATCCATGGGTGCGGTCGTGGGGGCCACCTATGCCCTGAACGACGATTGGTACGACGCATTGGTAGAAATGGACACCAGCGGGTTTCCCGCGACCCCGGATTTTCGCCTGCCGGGTCTGACCGCCCGGATGCGGGGGCTCTGGATGGCTCTGCTTGCCGCGCGGGACATGTATTTCGGCTGGGGCGTTGGCGCGCGCACCGAAACATGGGGCCGCAGTGTCCTGTCCGGCCTGACGCGGGGCAGGAATCTTGAGGATGGCCGCATCCCGATCCATGTCTGCGCGACGGATATGCTGACCGGGACACGCGTGGTGTTCGGCAAGGGCCGCGCCACGGATTACGTCTATGCCAGCGCGGCACTTGCGGGAATATTGCCGCCCCTGGTCGATGGGCCGTATGTGCTGATGGACGGGGCCTATGCCGACATCGCGCCAATCGACGTGGCAAGAGCCACCGGCGCGGAAGTGGTGATCGCGGTGGACCCGAGCCAGCCCGAGAACGCCGCAGGTCCGAAAAACGGGATGCAGGCGATGCTGCGGTCGATAGAGGTTTGCCAGTATGAACACGCAAACCTGCGCTTCGCCCAGGCCGATCTGGTGATCCGCCCCGATTTCGGGCAGTCGATCGGGACGCTCGAATTCGGACACAAGCGCCACTGCATCGCCGTGGGGGCAGTGGCCACCCGCCGCGCATATGCCGAAATCGGCGCGCTGCTCGATCCCGGAAATGCGGAGCGGTTGGCGGACTCGATCACAGCATAAAAAGCCCGATCAGAGCTTTGGCGCAAACCGTGCGAAACCGGCCTCTGCGTCAGCCGGGAAAGACACCCGCGAACAGCCCCATCAGCGCCGTGACCAGCGCGGCCGCAGCTAGCACAACAAGCAACGGCAGCGCGACCTCCGCCCGACCCGCTTCGCCATCGCGCGCCTGATACATCGGCACCACGATGCGCAGATAGACCGCCAGCGCCAGCACGCTGTTGAGGATGCCGATCACCGCCAGCCACAGATAGCCCGCCTCGATCGCGGCACCGAACAGCAGCACCTTGCCGACGAAGCCGAAGAGCGGCGGAATACCGGTGAGCGACAGCAGGAACAAGACCATCGCCACGCCGATCACCGGGCGCGCGCGGCCGAAGCCCTTGAAATCGTCCAGATCGCGCCCCGCAACCATGATGACGGCAAAGGCCCCGAGGTTCATCGCCACATAGGCCGCGCCGAACACGATCACCGAAGGCAGCGCCAGCGGGCTGGAGCCAAGCGCCACGATCCCCAGCAGGAAATAGCCCGCCTGCGCCACCGAGGAATAGGCCAGCAGCCGCACCACATTGCTCTGCACCAGGGCCGCCAGATAGCCGAACGTCATCGTCACCGCCGCGATCAGCGCGACGACGACGGGCCAGCCGGTGGCGACCGGCAGATCGCGCAGCACCTGCGCAAAGGCGAAGATCGCCGCCACCTTGGTGATGACCGACAGGAACGCCGCGACCGAGACCGGGGCGCCGTCATAGGCGTCAGGCGCCCAGAACTGGAACGGCACCAGCGCCGCCTTGTAGCCCAGCCCGATCAGCACCGCGACCAGCCCCGCCAGCGCGATCAGCGGCTTGCCATCGAGCGCACCGAGTTCCGAAAAAAGCGTCGATCCGGCCCCGCCGAACCAGAAGGTCAGCCCGTAGATCATCACCGATCCGGTGACGGCGCCGAAGACCAGATATTTCATCGCCGCCTCGGTCGCGGCATCGTCGCGCGGCCAGGCCACCATCGCAAAGGAGCCGAGGCCCGTCAGGACCACGCCCAGGACCAGCAGCATCATGTCGCCGCCGCCCGCCAGCATCAGCGCCCCCAGCGTCACCAGGCACAGCAGCACATAAACACTGCCCTCGCGGTCCTTCCCGGCGATCTCGGCCCGCGTCATCAAAAGCGCCAGCGCGGTGCCCGGCAGCAAGATCAGCTTGGCCCAGCCCGACAACAGATCGACGCGGTAGGTGCCGCCGAAGACGCTCGTATCGGCCTCCAGCAGCGGCCATGTCAGCGCGGTGGACAGGCCCAGCCCGATCAGCCCGAACGCCAGCGCCAGACGCGGCGCGCGCAGCATCTCGGCCACCAGCATCAGCACCACCGTGGAGGCCAGCAGAAGCTCGGGAAACAGAAAGGACAGGTCGCGCGCCATCAGAATTGCAGCGCCCGCATCGTCGCGTCGATCATGTTCAGCAACCACGATGGCGCGACCCCGATCACGATGATGAGGACAAGCAGCGGCACGATGGCCAGCATCTCGCTCCGGTCCAGATCGGGCATCGCCGCCCATTTCTCGTTCCGCTCGCCCAGGAATACCGCCGCGATGGCGCGCAGATACAGACCCGCCGTCACCACGATGGCAATGATCGCGACGATGGCCCAGGGCTGCGCGTTCAGCGTGGCGAGGAATATCTGGAACTCGGCCGGGAAATGCGCCAATCCGGGCAGCCCCAGCGAGGCGAAGGCCGACAGCACGAAGGCCCAGCCCAGCCACGGCACCTGCCCCAGCAACCCGCCGAAATCCGCCATCTCACGGCTGTGGGCGCGCGACTGCAACATGCCGACAAGGAAGAACAGCGCCCCGGTGACGATGCCGTGGCTGACCATCTGCAAGGTGGCCCCGTTGAGCGCGACCGCCCGCAGATCGGGGTCCAGCGTCAGCGCCGCCACCGCCACGCCGATCACGACATAACCCATGTGGTTGACGGAGGTGTAGGCGATCATCTTCTTGAGGTCCGACTGCGCCAGCGCCACGAAAGCCCCGTAAAGCGCGCTGAACACGCCGAAGGCCAGCACCACCAGACCGGCCCGCGCAAAGGCGTCAGGCGTCATCTGCAAGGCGAAGCGCACGAGGCCGTAGGTGCCGAATTTCAGCATCACGCCCGCCAGGATGACGCTACCGACGGTCGGGGCCTGCACATGGGCCGCCGGCAGCCAGGTATGCACCGGAAAGCTCGGGATCTTGACCGCGAAGGTGAACAGCATCGCGATTAGCGCCAGCATCGCCGCGAGGCCCGTCAGCGGCGGTGCCTCGATCCACAGACGCATGTCAAAGGTGCCGGTGGCCAGATAGAGCCCGATGATCGCCAGCAGAAGCGGCAGCGAGCCCAGAAGCGTGTAGATGAAGAACATCAACCCGGCGCGCTGGCGTTCTTCATAGCCCCAGCCGACGATCATGAAATACATGCCCACCAGCGACACCTCGAAGAAGACGTAGAACAGGAGCGCATCCAGCGCGGCGAAGGTGCCGATCGAGGCGGTTTCCAGCATCAGCATCAGCGCGACAAAGACCGCCGGGCGGTCGGTGATCCGCGCGGCATAGATCGCCGACAGGAAGAACAGCAGCGAGGTCAGCACGATCAGCGGCAGGCTCAGCCCGTCGATGCCCAGCCGGTAGGCGGCACCAATGGCCGGGATCCATGCGATCTCCTCGACCTGGGCAAAACCGCCCGGCAGCGTGCCCCGCGCCCAGATGGCCAGCGTGACTAGGAAGGTCAGCCCGGTGGTGGCGATGGAAACGCCATGGGCGACGCGGGCCGATTTGTTTGGCAACGCCATCAGCAGCAATCCACCCAGGAGCGGCAGAAAGACGGAGATCGAGAGAAGCGGCATGAATTGGTCTTTCTTCAGTAAATCGGCATGATCAGCAGCAGCGCCGCGATGACGGCAATGCCCATGACGGTCAGGGCGAGTTCGCGGTGGATCAGCCCGCTTTGCAGCAGGCGCAGGCGGCGACCGGCGGCGATTGTCCGGTCGACAAGGCCGAAGATCAGGGCGTCGATGCCTTTTGTGTCGGTGGTCTCGGCGCTGTCGCCCAGGCGCAGGTTCAACCGGCCCAGATCGAGGGTCGCGGCATAAAGGCGGTTGTCGGCTGCGTCGGTGCGGGATGCGGTGCCAAGACCCAGGATGCGCACAAGGCCAAGCTGCGCGGCCAGCAGGTGCCGTTCAAACCGCTCGCAGGCGGCGGCGATGGCGAGTGTCGGGCGCAGCACCAGCCCGTCCATCCCGCCCGCGACGGCAAAGCCGCGCTGCGCCCAGGGCAGAACCGCCCCCATCAGGCGGGCAGGTTGGACGAACCAGCCCAGCACCAGGCCGCTCAGCGCCGCCACAAGCCCGAGGATCATCGCGGTTCCTTCCGGCGGCAGTTCAGCGCCCAGCAGATGTTCCAGCGGCACGAAGGCGAACCCAAGCCCCGCCGCCAGCGCCGTCAGCACCGCCATGCCCGCAGACATCCAGCCCATGCCCCTGCCGGAAACGGGCTGTATTTCGCCGCCCCACAACACCCGCAGCGCCCGCGCCATATAGGCCCCGGTCAGCACCGTGCCCGCCAGCGCCAGTGGTGCCAGCCACGCAGCACCGGGGGCCGCCAGCGCGGCGGCAAGGATCGCGTCCTTTGAAAAGAACCCGGCCAGCGGCGGGATGCCCGCCAACGCCAGCGCGGCAAGACCGAAACCCGTCAGGATCAGAGGTCTTGACCGGCCCGCGCCCGCGACCGCCTCCATGTCGGTGCTGTCGCGGTCATGCTGGAACACGCCCGCGCCCAGAAACAGCGTGCTCTTGATTGCCGCATGGGCGATCAGGTGCAGCAGCGCCGCCACCGGCACGCCCGCGCCGATGGCCAGCAGCATCAGCCCGTACTGGCTGGAGGTCGAGGCAGCCAGCAGCCGTTTCAGATCCCGCTCGGCCAGTGCGATCAACCCGGCAACGACCGCCGTTATGCCGCCCACCAGCCCGATTGCCAGCAAGGCCCCGCCGGACAACAACGGCGCCACCCGGATCAGCAGGATCGCCCCCGCCGCCACCAGCGTCGCGGAATGCAGCAGTGCCGAAACCGGCGTCGGCCCTGCCATGGCGCGCTGCAACCAGTCCTGCAGCGGCACCTGCGCCGATTTGCCCATGGCGCCGATCAGCAACAACACTCCGGCCACCAGCGCCGGTGTGCCGGTGATGCCCAGCGTGGCCGAAATCTCCGAGCTGCCGGCCCAGCCGATCAGCACGAAGATCCCCAGATAAAGCCCCAGATCGGCGCTGCGCGTGTAGAGAAACGCCCGCGTCGCGGCACCGGGCACGCCGTCGCGGCCATGCCAGAAGCCGATCAGCAGATAGCTGGAAAAGCCGATCAACTCCCACGCGGCCAGCACGGTGATCCAGTCGCCCGCCAGCACCAGCGCCTGCATCGCGGCGACGAACAGCAGCAGGATGCCGAAAAAGCGCGGCCTTTCGGGGTCGCTGCGCATGTAACCGACCGCATAGACCACCACTGAGGCCGCCACCGTCGCCACCATGGCCGAAATGACCGCCGTCAGCGGCGTCGCGACCAACCGCAGCGGCATTTGCGGCAGTCCCGGCAGGACCAGTTCCACCGCATTGCCCGCAATCGCGCCCGCTAGAACAGCCATCGCCGCGAGAAACCCGAGGCCGACGCCCGCCAGCGCAATCGCTTCGGGTGCGCGGCGCAGCGCCAGCGCCGCAAGCCCCGCCAGAAGCGGCGCGAGGAGGGTGAGTGCCAGCATCGTCATCCCTTCAACTCGCGCGCTTCTTCCATCTCGACCGAACCGCGCACCCGGAACCGGGCGATGGCGATACCGAAGGCCACCGCCATTTCGACCGCCATCACCGCCATGACGATCAGCACGAACATCTGACCCGCAGGCTCGTCGGGATGCAGGTAGCGCCAGAAGGCCACCAGGTTGACCAGGGCCGCAGCCAGGATCAGTTCGACCCCCATGACGATCATCACCAGGTTGGTCTGGCTGAGGGCGCCGTAGAGCCCGACACCGAACAACCCCGCACCGACGCTGAGAGCGATCAGAAGTTCCACAATCATTTGCCCTGCTCCGCGTTGGGGACGATGGCCACCATCGTGGCCGCGATCATCGCCGTCAGGATGGTCAGCCCTGCCGACTGGAAGATGAACATCGACCGGCCCAGCAATTCGCGCCCCAGATCGGCGGCCTGTTCATGCGCACCGGGCACCGACAGGGCGACCGGACCCCAATCGGGCAGCCAGACCAGCAGCAGCGCGGCCAGCAGCCCGATACCCCCGGCCCAGAGCGACAGGCGTTTCTGGTGCGTCATGTCCATTTTGCCCATGCCGCCCGGATCCATCATGAACATCACCATGAAGATCGCCATCACGCTCATTTCGGTGGCCATCATCATGATCTGCAACACGCCCAGAAACTCGGCCTGCATGACCAGGAACATCGCCCCGATCGCGGTTTGCGAGAACAGCAGCGCCAGCGCCGAGCGCACCATCGAATGGGTGCGGAAGACCACGACGCCGAACCACACCGCCGCGCCGCCGAAGAACGCCAGAAAGATCATCTGAACCGTCATATCGGCACCACCAGCGCAATTACGCCCACGACAAAGATATTGGCCAGCGCCAGCGAGATCCCCAGCTTCCAGCTCAGCGCCAGATAGCGCGCCTCGCGGATGCGCGGCATGTAGCGCCCGACGCTCAGCATGGCCGCCGCCACGGCCAGGATCTTGATCGCGCTCCAGGCCCAGGGCGGCAGCCACGGGCCCAGCCAGCCGCCCAGGTAGAAGGTCACGGTCGCCCCCGCCAGCGCCAGGATGATAACCATCCGCGCCAGCCGCAGCACAGCCAGCCGCACGCCGGTATATTCCGCCTCGACCCCGCCGGCCAATTCGCCGGTCGCATCGGGCAGGTCCAGCGGCGGCAACCACGCGAGCCCCATCGCCGCCACGACAAAGAGGATGAACCCCATCGGCTGGTAAAGCACGTTCCAGAGTTGTTCCTGCGAGGCGACGATCTCAACCGTCGAGAGCGATTCCGCGCGCATGGCGACGGCGGTGATCGGCATCACGATCAGCATCGCATAGGCGATGAACTGGCCCAGGAACCGCCAGCCCGCGATCATCGCGTAGGCCCCGTTCGGACCCCAGCCCGCCATGATCAGCGCCACCAGCACATAGGCCAGCGCGGCGTTCAGAAACAGCGCCCCGGTGGCCAGGTCGGTGATGATAAGCCCCGGCGCCAGCGGGATCACCGCCACAGCCATCAGTCCCGCCACCAATAGCAGCACCGGCCCAAGCTCAAAGAACAACCGGTCGGATTTGCGCGCCAGCAGCGATTCCCGCCCCAGAAGCGCGAGTGCGGCCCAGGCCGGACCGGTCAGGCTCAGGTGCCCGTGCACGGCCCATCGTTCGATGACGGCCAGCGCGTAAGCCCCGGCGGCGAGCGACAGGAGAACGACAAGAATGCTCATCCGCGCACCTCCCAGGGCGACAGGTCGAGCGAGGCGACAGCGGCCAAGGCATCGCCCAGTTCCCGCTGCGCCGTCACCGTTTCGACAAGGGCGATGTTCACGTCTGACGGCGTGTCGAGCTCGGCCTCGACCACCTTGCCATCGGTCAGCTTCACGCGCAGCCGCGCCGTGCCGCGCGGTGTTTCGATGGTTGCCGCGCCCTCGCCCGACACCGTTTCCACATCCGGCACCTCCGGCACGGCGATCCTCCCAGCCGCCGCGATCAGGTCGAGGCTCTGGGCGATCTCATCGCAGCGCAGGCGCAACCGGGCCAGCGCATCCCCGCCCTCTCGGACGCACATCTCGAACCCGAGGGCAATCAGCGTTGGATCGCCCGCGCGGGCATCCGACCCGCCACCCCGCGCCCGGTCCACCGGGCCGCTGGCCGGGGCGTCCTTGCCGATGCGCGCGATGCGTCTCAGCCGCATCCGCATCAGCGGCGCTGCCGCGACCCGGCGGATCAGCGCCCTGACCGCCCCGGCCTGCGCGGCGATCCCGTCAATGTCAGCGTCCCGCACCGCCAGTTGCAACGCACCGGCCCGCGCGGCGAGCCAGAGAAACCCCGACTGCAGGCCGAACTCGGCCAGCCAGCCCAGGTGGCTTGCGATCCGCTCGCGTTCCACGGCGGCGGCGCGGCCACGGCGCGCGTCCTGGCCGGGGTCGGCGCCGGCGGCCTCCTCGATCGCCGCGCAGGCCAGCGTGCGATAGGCCACGGAGCTGAGCGGCATCATCGCGGCCAGACGCTCGACGAAATCGCCTGCCGTCATCTGCGGACCATCCACCAGCTCCGCCCTGCCCACAAGGCTCCTGGCCTCGCTGCCCGCCACGGTATCGCCGTCCAGCGTCAGGGTCAGGCGCAGCCCTGCGGGCAGGCCGGGAAAGAACGGCCCGAACGGCACCTCGATCCAGTCCATCTGCAACCCGTCGCTGCTGCGCGGCTGGCCTTCTGTCAGTTCGACCATCGACATGAAATGCGGCTCGATCCCGTCGATAGCGGCCTTGGAGTGGCCGCCATGTCCGGCATGCCCATCGTGGCCATCGTGGCCATCGTGGCCGGAATGGTCCTGCTGTTTGCCATGACCGCCGTGATCGCCATGCCCATGCGCACCGTGCGCTCCGTGCGCTCCGTGCGCTTCGCTGCCATGCCCGTGACCGTGACCGCCATGCCCATGCCTATGCCCGTGACCGTGGCTTTCCCCCTCCTCCGCCTTCAGCAGAAACATGCCGCATTTGGGGCACTTGCCCGGTGCATCGCTGATCACCTCGGGGTGCATCGGGCAGGTATATGCCCCCGCCCCGCCCGCGTCTTCGGCTTGGCCCGCATGCGCGTGTTCGGCGGGGCTTGGCCTGTCCTCCTGGGGCATGTCGTGGCCACCGTGCCCACCATGTCCATCGGACGCCGTTTCGCGCGGCACCAGCGTCATGCCGCATTTGGGGCAGTCTCCGGGGGCGTCGCGGATGATTTCGGGGTGCATCGGGCAGGTGTATTCCACACGCACCTCAAGTGCGGGGGCGGTAAACTCCCCGCTGTCCGTCCGAAACGCGCCCGCGGCGATCACGCGGCGCAGATCGGCCAGCCCGGATCGCAGCCCGGCCCGTGTCGGCGGGGCCGACACGTCCGCATCGGGCAACGGGGCGATGTCGCCGGCGCCCAGTGCCAGGATCGCGCGCGGGCGCGGCATCTGCGCGTAGGTAACGGCGGCGGCATCGCGCAGACCGGCAGGCAGGGGGCCGGTGACGATCAGCAGGTTGGCATGGCGCGGCGTGCCGACAAGCCGCAGATGCGACCCGGCCAGATCGAGCCCCATCGCCCGCGCGACAGATGGACCGGGCAGCACGAAGGCCGACAGATCGCGCGCCATGGCCGCCGCGACCGCCCGCCTGATCCCGGACATCGCGCCCTCTCGCGCCCCGGCCAAGGTCATTGCCGCCTCAACGCGCCCTGGCTCCAGCCATAGAGCAGGCCCAGGAACAGGATCGCCAGGAATACCCCCATGTCGAGCAGGGCGATCAGCCCTTCCTCACGGTAGACGACCGCCCAAGGATACATGAACGCCATCTCCATATCGAAGGCCAGGAACAGCAGCGCATAACCGGCATAGCGCGCATGATAGCGCACCCAGACCGGATCGCGCGACAAGGTACCGGCGGTGGCGGGCACGTCCTTGCCGGGTTCCGCCCGCGCCCGCCCGATGGCCCGCGCCAGCCCGTAAAGGCTGAGCACGAGACCGAACACACCGACGCTCAGCCCGAAAAGGATCGCGTATTGGGAAAGCTCGCTCATCCTTGGCACCTCCTATGGGGCTGTCGAATCCCAATCAGGTTAGGGGTTTGATCTCTGCGGCACAATCACGCCAGCGCCCGGGCTGCCGTCATGCAAGGACGCGGCGCGGCGCCGATCATTACAGACCTCCGAGAAATCGCGTTACGGGACGTGAAGGGCAGAGGTCGCCATCCGGTTCCGTCAGATTGCGCTTGCGGCGGCGGGCGCGAATGACGGGGCCAGGCGGGTCCATGCCTCGTATTGCGACAGGAACACCTGGCCGTTCAGGGCGGTAAGGAAATCGCTGCGGTGCAGCCGGTCCATCACCGGGCCCTTGACCTCGGAGAGATGCAGGCCGACGCCCATGTCGCGCAGCCGCAGGTTGATCGCCTCGAGGCTTTCCAGCGCGGAATAATCGACCTCGTTCACCGCCGAGAACATCAAGACCACGTTGCGGATGTCGCAGCCCTCGGTCACGCGTTTCTGGATCAGGTCTTCGAGAAAACGGGCATTGGCGAAATAGAGGCTTTCATCGACGCGCAGGCTCACCAGGGTCGGGTCGGTCTCGACCGAATGGCGATGGATATTGCGGAAGTGCTCGGTGCCCGGAACGCGGCCCAGTTCGGCGACATGGGGCCGCGAGGTCCGGTAGAGATGCAGCAGCACCGAAAGCGCAACCCCCGCGGCCACGCCGATCTCGACACCGAGGCCGAGGGTCAGCACAATCGTCACCGCGACGGCGGCGAAATCGGCGCGGGCATAGCCCCAGGTCTTCTTGAGGATCGAGAGGTCCACGAGGCTGAGAACCGCCACGATGATGGTCGCCGCGAGGGTGGCCTTGGGCAGGTAATGGACCAGCGGTGTCAGCGCCACGGCCGCAATCGCCAGCCCGAGCGCGGTGAAGATCCCGGCGGCGGGCGTCTCGGCCCCGGCGTCGAAATTCACCACCGACCGCGAGAAGCCGCCGGTGACCGGAAAGCCGCCGGTGAAGCCCGCGCCCAGATTGGCCGCGCTCAACCCGATCAGTTCCTGGTCCGGGTCGATGCGCTGACGCTTCTTGGCCGCCAGGGTCTGCGCCACCGAAACGCTTTCGACAAAGCCGATGACCGAGATCAGGATCGCGGGCAGCACGAGGGCGCGCAGCAGGTCGGGGGACAGCCCCGGCAGGGTCAGGGGCGGCAGGCCCTGCGGCACCGTGCCGACAATGGCGACCCCGCGCTGGTCGAGACCCAGACCCCAGACCGCGAGCGTCGTCGCCACCACCGCCGCGACCGGCCCGGCCTTGGTCAGGATATCCGCAAGGGGGGCGGGCGCGCCCATTGCCCGCAGCAGGGGCTTGAGATGCGCCCGCGCCCAGAAGAGGAACCCGGTGGCGGCAAGACCGAGCGCTACGGTGATCCAGTTGATCCGGTCCAGATGCGCGCCAAGCGAAAGCACGAGCTCGGGGAGGGTGTGGCCCTCGGCCGGGATGCCGAGGATATGCTTGAGCTGGCTCGCCGCGATCAGGATGCCCGACGCGGTGATGAAGCCCGCGATCACCGGATGGCTGAGGAAATTCGCCAGGAACCCGAGGCGCAGGACTCCCATCAGCAGGAGGAACCCGCCCGACAGCACCGCCAGCGTCAGGGCCGCCACGGCATAGCCCGCGGTGCCCTGATCCGCGACCTGCCCGACCGCCGAAGCGGTCAGGAGCGAGACCACCGCCACCGGCCCGACGGCCAGGGCCCGGCTGGTGCCGAAGATCGCGTAGAGCACGATGGGGGCGATGGAGGCGTAGATGCCGGCCTCGGGCGGCAATCCCGCAAGCAAGGCATAGGCGAGCGATTGCGGGATCAGCATGATCGTGACGACGAGCGCCGCGATCATGTCATTCGAGAACGCCGTGCGGTCATAGGCGGGCGCCCAGTCGAGCAGGGGAACATGGCGGCGCAGGCTGCGGATCATTCAGGCGGCCCCGTGCAGGGTCCAGAGGCTCGAGGATCGCGCGCCCGACCGGCAATAGGCCAGCACCGGCGAGGGCAGCGCGCGCAGGGCCTCGGCGAAGGCGGTAACGTCGTCCGCGCCGATCTTGCCGGGGGCGACGGGGACAAAACGGGTGGCGATCCCGGCCTTGCGCGCCGCGGCCTCGATCGCCGCGTAGGGCGGCTGGCCGGGAGCTTCGTCATCGGGGCGGTTGCAGATGATCGCACGGTAGCCCGCCGCGGCGATCGCCGCGACATCCTCGGGCATGATCTGCCCGGCCACCGCGATCTCGGGTGTCAGTCGTTTCAGGTCCATCTTGTCTCGTTCCGGATTGGGGAAGGCGCGGGCGCGGGCTGTCACAGCGCGTTCACCGGCACCTTCAGCATCGGATTTCCGTCCCTGTCGGTCGGAACCTCGCCCGCGCGCATGTTCACCTGCAACGACGGGATGATCAGCCGGGGCATGGCAAGCTGCGCATCGCGCTCGGTCCGGAACTTGACGAAGTCCGCCTTCGTCTTGCCCGCGCCGACATGGATGTTATGGGCCTTTTCCTCGCCCACCGTGGTCTCCCACGCGATGTCGCGCCCGTTCGGCCCGTAATCGTGGCACATGAAAAGCCGCATCTCGTCGGGCAGCGCCAGCACCTTCTGGATCGAATCGTAGAGCGTGCCCGCATCGCCACCGGGAAAATCCGCCCGCGCCGAGCCGCCATCGGGCATGAACAGCGTGTCGCCCACGAAAGCCGCATCGCCCATCACATGCACCATGCAGGCGGGCGTGTGGCCGGGCGTGTACATGGCAAAGGCCGGCATGTTGCCGATCTCGTAGGTGTCGCCATCCTCGAACAGGGCGTCGAACTGGCTGCCGTCGCGCTGGAACTCGGTGCCTTCGTTGAAGATCTTGCCGAAGGTGTCCTGGACCACCATGATCTTGGCGCCGATGCCGATCTTGCCGCCCAGTTTGCCCTGAATATACGGTGCCGCCGACAGGTGATCCGCGTGGACATGGGTTTCGATGATCCACTCCAGCTTGAGGCCCTGGGCCTCGATCTGGCGGATCAGCTCGTCCGCGTGGTCATAGGTGATCCGGCCCGCGGCATAGTCTATGTCCATGACGCTGTCGACGATCGCACAGGCGTTGGAGGTGGGATCCTTCACGATATAGCTGATCGTGTTGGTGGCCTCGTCGAAGAAGGCCTGAACCTGGGGTTTGATGTCCATCCGGACGGGGTAACCTGTCATGATGTCACTCCTTTGGGTTTGGTCACGTGGCCTGCTGCGCGCGGCGCGCGGCGGCGGATTGGATCGCCCGTGCAAGGACGATCCCGGCGATGAGGGCGGCGGTGAAGGCGAAGACCTCCCACCGTCCGGTGCCGAGCGCGGGAAGCGCCCCGCCGGGACAGAACCCCACGATGCCCCATCCGACGCCGAAGAGGATCGAGCCGCCGATCAGCGGCGCGTCGATCCGGGCCACGCCCGGCAGCGAGAAGTCGCGCTCGAAGATCGGGGCCGCGCGTCCGAAGACCAGCTTGTAGCCGACGAAGGTCGTCACCAGCGCGCCGCCCATCACCAGGATCAGGGACGGATCCCATGTTCCGGCGACGTCGAAGAAATTCAGCACCTTGGCAGGGTTGGCCATGCCCGAGATCAAGATTCCGACCCCGAAGATCAGGCCGATGAGATAGGTTGCGATCAGCTTCATGGCTTACCCCCCGATCACGTGGCGGATGACGTAGACGGTGGCGAAGCTGGCGGCCATGAAGGTCAGCGTCGCCACGATGGAGCGCGGGCTGAGCCGCGCCATGCCGCAGACGCCATGACCCGAGGCGCAGCCCGACCCGAAGCTGACGCCGACCCCGACGATGAGACCGCCGATGACAAGTGCTGCGGTCGAGATCGGGACCTCGATGGCGGGCATCTCGCCCGAGACCAGCCAGACCAGGGCGGGCCCGGTGACCATTCCGGCCAGAAGCGCCGCGCGCCAGGCAAAGTCGCGGGACGTCGCGGGCTGGATCAGGCCGACCAGGATGCCGGTGGCCCCCATCACACGTCCAAGCGTCAGCATCAGCAGGGTCGAGGCGACACCGATCAGGATGCCGCCCGACAACGAGGCCAGCGGGGTGAACGCGGTCTCGATCATTGGTTCAGCCCGCAGGTCCGGAGACCGAAGACACGGTAGAGCGGACAATGGCCCGCCAAAGCCGTGACTGCCATGATCGCGGCCACGATCACGGCGAGCCAGCCCATCAGGCCACCGCCCGGAACACCGAGGCCGAACACCAGAACCAGCAAAAGCGTTGCGACCGCAAGGCGCGCGCCGCGGTCGGTCCTTCCCATATTCCTCGTCATGTCGTCTCCTCCTTCGGGAATCGTTTTCAAAGGTCTAGCAGACCGGCCCGGAAGAGTTTGGTGACTTGGTCACAGACCCTGAAATCGCGGGTTTCAGTCTTGCGCGCCAGAGGTCTTCACAAGACGGTCCAGCCCGTCCCGGTCGGTCAGGCGCACTTCGCCGCGGGCCTGTTCGATCCAGCCGCGACGGTGAAACTCGGACAGGGTGCGCGACACCACTTCGCGCGCGGTGCCAAGCTCGGTTCCCAGCATGGCATGGGTGGCGTGGACGATGCCGTCCGCATCGGCAAGCTCCAGCAGCCGCGCGGCCAGGCGCACATCCATGCGCTGGAATACGATATCGTCGATCAGGGTGAACAGGTCGGTGATGCGCCGCGAATAGGCGGTGAAGACGAAGGTGCGGAAGACGGGCGATCTCGCGACCAGGTCGTCGAAGACCCGGCGCGGGATCGCAACGGCGGTGACATCGGTCTCGGCGGTGCCCTCGGCCGAGTAATCCTCGAAAGCCAGCATGCAGGCCGTGGTCAGCACGCAGCTGTCACCGGCATGGACCCGGTAGAGGAACACGTCGCGCCCGGTCTCGGATTTCTGCTGAACCCGCACCGTCCCGTCCAGCAGCAGCCACAGGTTGTCCGCCGTCTGCCCCGGCGAGAATATCACCGTGCCCGAGGGAACCGAGACGATCTCGCTGCCGGCCTCGAGCTCGGCGCGCAGATCGTCCGGCAGCCCCCCGAGCCCCTTGAAATTGTCGATCCAGTTGGCGGTGTTCTGCCCCTTGGTCCCCATGCAATCGTCTCTCTTGGCGATACGGCCCGTCAGGCCGTCAGGATACTCCCTCCAGATAGGGGCCGGGGGCGCCAGTTTGAAACGTTTTTTCCGGTCGGTTCGTCGCAGGTCGGCTTTATTCCGGCTGGCGGATGCCGCCCAACTCCGAACCGGCGGGCAACCTGCCGAAAGGTCACACCCCGAGCCCATGTCGCCTGCCGCGACCGCCGTGCCCTCGTTCAGCGCGGTCATGGCAGGCCCCTTGCGCGTGTCGCCGCGCTATCGGACATCGCCGCCGCCTGTCGTGCGGCGCGATCCGATCAGCGCCTCGACGGTATAGACAAGGATGGCCATTCCGACGGCCCCCAGGGCGGCAATGCCGAGCAGCAGCATCACATCCACCGGGCCGCCGATGTCGGACAGGCGCGAGCGGGTCATCGCCATCACGAACCAGACGGCCAGCACCGCCCCCAAAGGCATCGACAGTTGCGCCAGCAGGAATTTCCGCCAGCTTACCGCCCGGTCCCGCACCAGGACGTAGAAGTAGCCAAGCGTGATCAGCGCCACCGCCGCCACTATCAGCCAGAACAGGCTGCGCCCGAAGATCTCCTCGAAGACCGCGATCATGGTTTCATGGGTCAGTTCTTGCATGTCGTCTTCCTCCTCCTCCTCAGGCCCGGCCGCGCAGCATGGCGTTGTAGGTGGGTTTCAGCGCGACCTCCTTCATCAGCCAGCTGATCCAAAGCTCCTCCAGCGGCGCGATGATGCCGGGGAAGGACGGGACCAGGTTGTTGCGGTAGTCGAACTCGATCAGCATCGCGCGGCCGATCCGGGTGATCATCGGGCATGAGGTGTAGCCATTATAGGTGGCGGTGCCCTCGCGGCCCTCGATGGCGGCGACCAGGTGATCCTCGACCACCGGCACCTGCCACTTGACCGATGCGGCGGTCTTGCCCTTGGGCACGCCCGCGACATCGCCCAGGGCGAAGATCTCGGGGTGGCGCAGGTGGCGCAGCGTCTGCATGTCCACCTCGACCCATCCCTGATCGGTCCAGCGGTCTGCCCAGGCCAGCCCCGACTGCACCACGAAATCCGGCGCGCGCTGCGGCGGGATGACGTGGATATAATCATAATCGACCTCTTCGGTGCCGCCATCGACGGCGAATGTCGCGCGCCTGGCGCCCGCGTCGATCGCGGTCAGGGTCCGGTTCATCATCGTCTCGACGCCGCGATCCTCGAACAGCATCCGCACCTTCTCGGCCACGATGGGCACCCCGAAAAGCGCGGATTGCGGCGCGGCATAGATCATGTTCATGCGGCCCGCGTTGCCCGCCCGCCGACCGATATCGTCGATCAGAAAGGTGTGTTTCAGCGGTGCGCCCGCGCATTTCATCTCGGTCGCGGGGCGGGTGAAGAGGCCGGTGCCGCCCTCCTCCGCGAAGCGGCTGGCCGCGGCCCAGGTGCGCGCGGCGTGTTCCGGTCCGGCATAGAGCGCGCCAATCCCGTTCTCGCCTACCATGTCGAGGTTGAAGCCCTCGATGGCGTCGTGATCCAGCACCAGGCCGGGGGCAACGACAAGCCAGTCATAATCCAGCCTCTGCCCGCTTTCGGTCGAGACCGTCCTGGCCTCGGCATCGACGGCGGCCACCCGTTCGGGCAGCCAGGTTACGGCCTCGGGCAGCCACCCGGCGGTGTCCGAGATCACGTAACCCGCCGGTTTCAGCCCTGCCGCCACAAGCGTGAGGCCGGGCTGGTAGAGGTGATCGTGGCGCGGGTCGATCAGCGTGATCTCGGCCCCGTCCAGCCGCCGCACCAGCCGGTTGGCCAGCGCCGTGCCCGCCGCCCCTGCCCCGATGATGACGATCCGGGCCGAGGTCTCGACCGGTGCGACCTGCGCGTCGCCCGGGCCCGGCGCCAGCGCTGCCGCCGCCCCACCGGCCATCGCGATGTTGAGGAATTTTCTGCGGTTCATCTCAACCTCCTCTGCTGACTCGCGCAAGTATCGCCCGAGGAGGCGCGCGCCGTCGGTGACAAGGTCACACATCCTTGCCGAAAGGGGCGGGACCGGGCCGGACGCAGACGGCGACCCGCCCTGCCCGTCTCAGGCAAAGCGCGCCCGTGTTCGGTTGGCGAAGGCCACCAGCGACAGCATCACCGGCACCTCGACCAGCACGCCCACCACCGTGGCCAGCGCCGCACCCGAGTTGAGGCCGAAGAGGCTGATTGCCACGGCGACCGCAAGCTCGAAGAAATTCGACGTGCCGATCAGGGCGCAAGGGGCCGCGATCCGGTGCGGCACGCGCAGCGCGAAGGCCGCCGCATAGGCCAGCGCGAAAATGCCGTAGGACTGGATCAAGATCGGCACCGCGATCAGCGCAATCACCTGCGGGCGGTCCAGGATCACCTGCCCCTGTAGCCCGAAAAGGATCACCACCGTCGCGATCAGGCCGACCATGGACCAGGGCTTGATGCGGTCGCGGAACGCCTCGATCCGGGCGGCGTGACCCAGGCGACGGCGGGTCAGCAGCCCCGCCGCCAGCGGCAACGCGATGAAGAGGATGACGGAAAGGACCAGCGTTCCCCATGGCACCACGATGTCGGTGACCCCGAGCAGGAAGGCCACGATCGGCGCGAAGGCGAAGACCATCACCACATCGTTCACCGAGACTTGCACCAGCGTGTAGCCCTCGTCGCCGCGCGTCAGTTGCGACCAGACGAAGACCATCGCGGTGCAGGGCGCGGCCCCCAGAAGGATCAGACCCGCGATATATTGCTGCGCATCGGCGGGCGCGATCAGGTCGGCGAAGACCACCTCGAAGAAAAGCACGCCCAAGGCCGCCATTGTGAAGGGCTTGATCAGCCAGTTGACCGCCAGCGTGATCGCCAGCCCCTTGGGCTGCTTGACCACGTCGCGCAGGCTGCCGGGATCGACGCCCACCATCATCGGGTAGACCATGGCCCAGATCAGCACCGCGACGACCAGGTTGACGCGGGCCAGTTCCGCCGCCGCGATTGCCGTGACAAGGCCGGGGGCCGCGCTGCCCAGTGCGATGCCCGCCACGATGGCCAGCGCGATCCAGAGCGACAGGTAGCGTTCAAAGAGGCTCATATCGCAGGCTCCTCTGCGGTGTCGGGGGTGAGGCGGCCCGCCGCAAACCCTGCGCCCGCCACCATCGCGGCGGCCAGCCCAAGCATCAAGGCCAGACCGCCCAGTTGATAGGAGAGGCCCGACAGGACCGTGCCCGCCAGCCGCCCCGCGGCATTGGCCATGTAGTAGACGCCGACATCCATCGTCACCCTCTCGGCGCGGGTAAAGGCAAGGATGAGGTAGGAATGCAACGAGGAGTTCACCGCGAAGACCGCGCCGAAGGCCAGGAGCCCCACGACCAGCGTCGCGGTCAGCCACGGGGCCGGACCGGGCGCCAGCAGCGCGGCGAGGCTGAGGGCGGCGGGAATGACCGCAAGCGTCCAGGCCCATCCACGGGCGGCGCGGATCAGTTCCGCCTCGGGGCGGGTGCGGGCGCGCAGGAGCCTCGGCGCGCTGGCCTGCACGGCGGCGTAGAGGATGGTCCAGGTGGCCATGAAGCCCCCGATCAGGAAGAAGGCGGCGCGGTTGCCCGCCTCGCTGCCATCCGACAGCACGGCGTAGAAATAGACGGGGATGCCGACCACGAACCAGACATCGCGCGCGCCGAAGAGGAACACCCGCGCCGCGCTGAGCCGGTTGACATTGGCCGAGGTGGAGAAGACCTCCTTCATCTGCACGCCCCGGCGGCCCCTGGGCAGCCCCGGCGGCATCGCCAGCCACACCGCCACCAGGATCACCGCCAGCACGGCGGCCATCGCCAGCACCGACGCGACAAAGCCGATCCCCGCCAAGAGGGCCGCGCCCAGGAAAAATCCCACGCCTTTCACGGCGTTCTTCGACCCCGTCAGGATCGCGACCCAGTGAAAGAGCCCGCCCTGCGCGGTCGGGGCGAGGTGCTTGACGGCGGATTTCGACGACATCTTGGCCAGGTCCTTGGCCACGCCGCTCGCGCCCTGCACCGCCATGACGAACACCACCGACGCCGTCAGCGTCCAGCCGGGGTCAAGCTGCGCCAGCGCCACAAGCGCCGCAACCTGCAAGGCCAGCCCCGCGTAAAGCGTCGAGGTCAGCCCGAACCGCGCCGCGATCCAGCCCGCCGAGAGGTTGGTGATCATCCCCGCGACCTCGTAAAGCACGAAGAGCCAGGCCAGTTGCAGCGGCGAAAACCCAAGCTCATGGAAATGCAGCAGCACCAGCATCCTGAGCGCGCCATCGGTCAGCATGAAGGCCCAATAGGCGGCGGTGACGGCGATATAGGCCGACAGCGACGGGGGCCGATCAGCCGGGTCGCTCACGGCGCGGCCCCGACCATCAGCGCCACATCGACCAGCCGATGCGCATAGCCCATCTCGTTGTCATACCAGGCATAGATCTTCACCTGGGTGCCGTTCACAACCATGGTCGAGGGCGCATCGACAATGCTGGAGCGGGTGTCGTTGGTGTAATCGGCCGAGACCAGCGGGCGCTCCTCGTAGCCCAGGATCCCCGCAAGCGGCCCCTCGGCGGCGGTCTTGAAGAGGGCGTTGACCTCTTCCTCCGTGGTGTCGCGGGCCACCTCGAACACGCAATCGGTCAGCGACGCGTTCAGCAGCGGCACCCGCACCGCATGGCCGTTCAACCGGCCCGTGAGCTCGGGATAGATCAGCGTGATCGCGGTCGCGCTGCCCGTCGTCGTGGGGATGAGCGAATTGAGCGCCGAGCGCGCGCGGCGCAGATCCTTGGCCGGGCGGTCGACGATGGTTTGCGTGTTTGTCACGTCATGGATCGTGGTGATCGAGCCGTGGCGGATGCCGATCCCCTCGTGGATGACCTTGACCACGGGGGCCAGGCAATTCGTCGTGCAGGAGGCGGCGGTTATGATCCTGTGCGCCTCGGGGTCGTAGGTCTCGTGATTGACGCCATAGACGATATTGGCCGTCGGCCCGTCCTTGACCGGGGCCGAGACAACCACCCGCTTGACGCCGCCGTCGAAATAGGGGGCGAGCCTGGCCTGCGTCTTGAACACGCCGGTGCAGTCGATGACCACATCCACCCCGTCGAGCGGCAGCGCCCCGAGGTCGCGCGTGCCGATGAAGGGCAGCCTTGTGCCATTGATGGTCACGGCCTCCGCGTCATGCGAAAACGCGGCGTCCCACCGTCCATGGACGGTGTCGAACTCCAGCAGATGCGCATGGGTCGCGGGGTCGCCGACAGCATCGTTGATCCAGGCGATCTCTGCGCCCTTCTCCAGCAGCGGCTTCAGCGCCAGCTTTCCGATCCGGCCAAGGCCGTTCACAGCATAGACGGTCATTCGGTGTCTCCTCGGGGCAGATGCGCCAGGTCATCGACTGCGCGTTGCAGGGAAATCCGGTCGAGCGAGTCCATCGGCAGTGCGGCAAAGGCCCGGATCCGGTGCAGAAAGGCGCTGTAGGCCTGGCGAAAGGCCAGCGCCCTTTCGGCGGGCGTGCCCTCCGCCTTGACCGGGTCCGGCACCCCCCAATGGCCGCTGACAGGCTGCCCTTCCCAGGCCGGGCAGGCCTCGTTCGCGGCCCGGTTGCAGACGGTGAAGACGAAATCGAAAACCGGCGCGTCGGGCCCCTGATACGTGGCGACTGTCTTGGCATGGAGGCCCGAGACATCGTGGCCGTTCTGGCGCAGCACCTCCAGAGCGAACGGGTTCAATTGCGATTCCGGGTCCGTGCCGGCGGAGAAGGCTTCGAACCGATCCCCCGCCAATGCGCGCAGGATCGACTCGGCGAAGATCGAACGGGCGGAATTTCCGGTGCAGATGAAGAGCACGTTGAACTTGCGGTTGGGCATGGTCTGGCCTTCCATGTGGGGAAAGATCGAAAGCGGCGCGCAGAGGTCCGGCCTGCCCCGGCAGCAATCGGTCAGGAGGTAGTCGAAGGTGCGCCGCACCTCATCCATCGCGATGGCATAGCGCAGCGAGGTTCCCGCCCGCTCCTGCGTGACAAGCCCCGCCTGCGTCAGCGCCGACAGGTAGGAGGAGAGCGTCGAGGGCTTGATCCGCAGAACCTCGGACAACTCCCCCGCCGGCAGCCTGTCGGGATAGCGCCGCATGAGCAGCCGGAAGATGGCCAGCCGCTGCGGATGGCCCAGGGTGGTGAGGCGGGAGGGAATCAGTGTTTCCATATTTCACGGATATTGGAAATAGAGAGACGAGGCAACCCCGAGACGGCCCTGCCCGCCCCGTGTTCCCGGGCACGGAACCCCGCAATACCGCCACTTGCGGGCTGGTGCGGCCCGCCCGGATTGCGGCTATTGCGCCATCTGGGCGTCGACCTCGCGTTCTTCGTTGATCATCGCCTGCAACTGGCGGCGGAAGCGCAACTGCCCACCGTCGATGGGCAGGTCGATATGCGGGCTGGTCTTTTCGTCCATTCCGATCTGCACCTCGTTCAGCACCGCGCGATCCTCCTCGAAGGCGGTGCGCACATCCTCGCTCATCATCTTTGACAGCGCCTCATCCCCCGGGCGGATATTGCGCAGCTGGAACCAGTAATAGCGCGTGGTCTTCTCCGTCACCGGGGTCATGAAATTGTAGCTGTCCATGATGAAGGTCTTCGGGTGCAGCGGCCCGTCCTCGCCCCCCGTTCCCGCGGGCGTGAACACCGCCTTGATCAGCGCGTGGGAGGGGTAGCGCACCTCGTAGTGCTGCAGCCGGTCGCAATTGCCCTCGAACTCCACCACCTTCTTGTAGAACGGGGCCGGTTCGTGATCCATCATCCAGCGATGCACGATCACGCCGGTCTCGGTCTTCCTGACGCGCAGCGGCGTGTCCTTGGTGGCGGCGGCCGCAAAGGAGCTTTCATGCACCCATGCAACATGCGTCGGGTCCAGCAGGTTGTCGCACATGAGCAGGTAATTGCAGTCAAGCTCCATCGCCGCACCGCGATTGATGCCCCAGTCCGGGTTGTCGAAATTCTCGATCTCGAAGATCTCATGGGGATCGGCCAGCGCCGGGTTGCCCATCCAGATCCAGACCAGCCCGTATTTCTCATGGCACGGATAGGCATGGACCTTGGCATTGGACGGGATGCGCCCCGCCCCCGGTGCCCACACACATTGCCCGGCGCAATCGAAGGTCAGCCCGTGATAGCCGCATTCGACCGTATCGCCCTTGATCCGCCCCTTCGACAGCGGCAGCTTGCGGTGCGGGCAGGCATCCTCAAGCGCGATGACCTCACCGGCCTCGTTGCGGAAGATGCAGATCTTCTGGTTCAGGACCATGATCTGTTGCAAGTCCCGCGTGACCTCCTCGCCCCAGGCGGCGACATACCAGGCGTTCTTCAGGAACATCGGCTTACCCCTTCAAGATACCAGGCAGGTTCAGCCCGTTTTCCCGCGCGCAGTCCAGCGCGATCTCATAGCCCGCATCGGCGTGGCGCATCACGCCCGTGGCCGGATCGTTCCACAGTACGTTGGCAATGCGCCTGTCGGCGTCTTGCGTCCCGTCGCAGCAGATCACCATGCCGGAATGCTGGGAGAACCCCATGCCGACGCCGCCACCGTGATGCAGGCTGACCCAGGTGGCCCCGGAGGCCACGTTCAGCATCGCATTGAGCAGCGGCCAATCGCTGACCGCATCCGAGCCATCCTTCATCGCCTCGGTTTCCCGGTTGGGCGAAGCGACGGAACCCGAGTCCAGATGGTCCCGGCCAATGACCACGGGCGCCTTCAACTCGCCCGTCCGCACCATTTCATTGAAGGCGAGGCCAAGCTTGTGGCGCACGCCCAGACCAACCCAACAGATCCGCGCGGGCAGGCCCTGGAAACTGATGCGCTCGCGCGCCATGTCCAGCCAATTGTGCAGGTGCGGGTCGTCCACCAGCTCCTTCACCTTGGCGTCGGTCTTGTAGATGTCCTCGGGGTCACCGGACAGGGCGCACCAGCGGAACGGGCCGATGCCACGACAGAACAGGGGCCGGATATAGGCGGGCACGAAACCGGGGAAGGCAAAGGCGTTTTCCAGCCCCTCCTCCAGCGCCACCTGGCGGATATTGTTGCCGTAATCCAGCGTTGGCACACCTGCGTTCCAGAAATCCACCATCGCCGCGACATGGGTTTTCATGCTGGCACGGGCGGCCTTTTCCACCTCTTTCGGCGCGCTCTCCTGTTTCTCGCGCCATTCGGCGACGCTCCAGCCCTGCGGCAGGTAGCCATGCAGGGGGTCATGCGCGCTGGTCTGGTCGGTCACCATGTCGGGGCGGATGCCGCGCCGCGCGATCTCGGGGAACACGTCGGCGGCATTGGCGATGAGGCCGACAGACTTGGCCTCGCCCGCCTTGGTCCAACGCTCGATCATCTCCAGCGCCTCGTCGAGGCTATGCGTGATCTCGTCGACATAGCGGGTGCGCTTGCGGAACGCGGCGCGGGTCTCGTCGCACTCCACGGCCAGGCAGCAGGCCCCGGCCATGACGGCGGCCAGCGGCTGCGCGCCGCCCATGCCGCCAAGCCCGCCGGTCAGGATCCATTTTCCGGTCAGATTGCCGTCGTAATGCTGACGCCCCGCCTCAACGAACGTCTCGTAAGTTCCCTGCACAATGCCTTGGGATCCAATGTAAATCCACGATCCGGCGGTCATCTGGCCATACATCGCCAGGCCCTTCTTATCCAGCTCGTTGAAATGGTCCCAATTGGCCCAATGCGGCACCAGGTTGGAGTTGGCGATCAGCACGCGCGGCGCATCCTTGTGGGTGCGGAAGATGCCAACAGGCTTGCCGGACTGGACAAGCATGGTCTGGTCGTCTTCCAGCTCCTTCAGCCCTGCGACGATGGCGTCGAAATCCTCCCATGTCCGCGCGGCGCGACCGATGCCACCGTAAACCACCAATTCATGCGGGTTTTCAGCCACATCGGGGTGCAGGTTATTCATCAGCATCCGCATCGGCGCCTCGGTCAGCCAGGATTTGGCGGAAATCTCGGTGCCGGTATCGGGATAGACGTCGCGGATATTGTGGCGGGGATTGGTCATGAGGCACCTTTGAGGCTTGGGGCCAGATCGGCCAGGTCAGTCAGGATTTGGGCGAGCGTGCCGCGCAGGCGCGCGGCCTTGTCCGGGGAATAGGTCCAGGGCGGGGCCTCCGCCTCCAGGTAGGTGGATTGGGCCAGTTCCATCTGGATCGCGTGGAGGTTTTCGGCAGGCCGCCCATAGTGGCGCGTGGTCCAGCCGCCCTTGAAGCGTCCGTTTAACGTCGATGTGTAGTCATCGGTTTTTGCGCATATATCACGCACTCTTCGCTCAACACTTGAAGCACAGGTCGCGTCGTTATTCGTGCCGATATTGAAATCCGGCAGGCGGCCCTCGAAAAGAAACGGGATATGGCTGCGGATCGAGTGGCAATCATAGAGGATCGCCACCCCGTGGAGGTCGCGCACCCGGTCAAGCTCGGCCTGAAGCGCGGTGTGATAGGGCGTGTGAAACGCCGCGCGCCGCGCCGCGACCTCGGTGTCATCGGGGGGGACATCCCAGATCTCGCGCCCGTCGAAATCGGTCAGCGGCACGAGGCCCGTGGTGTTCTGACCGGGATAGAGGCTGCCCCCCTCGGGGTCGCGGTTGGCGTCGATGACATAGCGGTGAAACGTGGCGCGCACGGTGGTCGCGCCGGGCAGAAGCCCGTCATAGAGCCTGTCGATATGCCAATCAGTGTCGGCCAGCAACCGACCGGTATCGTTGAGTTTTTCGGCCACGTCCCCCGGCACGTCTGTCCCGGTATGGGGCAGGCCCAGGACGATGGGGCTGTCGCCACGGCTCACCTCGACCGGGGTCATTCCGCGCGCCCCAGAACGTAGGCCGGCAGGTCCACCGCGCCGATCAGCGCGCCGGTTTCGACCATCTCCGCCGCCGCCGTGATCAGCGGGGCCATGTAACGATCTTCGCCCAGTTCCGGCACCGCCTCGCGCAGTTTCGCAATGGCCGAGGTCAGCGGCGCGGAGGTCTTGAGCGGCGCGCGAAAGGCGATGCCCTGCGCGCCGCAAATGGCCTCCACCCCCAGGATCACCGAGAGGTTCGTGTTCATCCGGCCAAGCCTGCGCGCGGCATGGGCGGCCATCGACACGTGATCCTCCTGGTTGGCCGAGGTCGGCGTGGAATCTGTCGTGCAAGGGTTGGCCAGGTGTTTGTTTTCGCTCATCAAGGCCGCAGTTGTCACTTCCGCAATCATCAGCCCCGAGTTCAGTCCGGGGTCGGGCGTCAGGAATGGCGGCAGGTCAAAACTGAGGTTGGGATCGACCATCAGCGCCACCCGGCGCTGCGCAATCGCGCCGATCTCGGATATGGCAACGGCGATCTGGTCGGCGGCGAAGCCCACGGGCTCGGCGTGGAAATTGCCGCCCGAGACGATCAACCCCTCCTCGACCAGCACCAGAGGGTTATCCGTGACGGCGTTGGCCTCCACTTCCAGCGTACGCGCGGCATGGTGCAGCAGGTCCATCGCGGCCCCCGTCACCTGCGGCTGGCAGCGGATGCAATAGGGATCCTGCACGCGGGTATCGCCCTCGCGGTGGCTCTCGCGGATCTCGCTGCCCTCCATCAAGGCCCGCTGCGCCCGCGCCACCTCGATCTGGCCCTTGTGGCCGCGCAGCGTGTGGATGGCGTCCTGCAGAGGCGCGGTGGAGCCCATGATCGCGTCAGTCGAGAGCGCGCAGGTCAGCACGGAGTTGGCGGCATTGCGGAACGCGCCCCAGAGGCCCACCAGCGCGCAGGCGGTGGAAAACTGCGTGCCGTTGATCAGCGCCAGCCCCTCCTTGGGGCCGAGCGTGATGGGGGCAAGACCGGCCTTTTCCAGCGCCTCGGCACTTGCCATCCTTTTGCCCTGAAACATCGCCTCGCCCGCGCCGATCATCGTCGCGGCCATATGCGCCAGCGGCGCAAGATCGCCCGACGCGCCCACGGACCCTTGCGCGGGGATCACAGGGGTGACGCCCTTGGCCAGCATTTTTTGAATGATCTCAATCGTTTCCCAGGCGCAGCCCGAAGCGCCGCGCCCGAGCGACAGCAGTTTCAGCGCCATCATCAGCCGGGTCGTGGGGGTGTCCAGCACCTCGCCCACGCCACAGCAATGGCTGAGGATGAGGTTCCTTTGCAGCGTCGCGGTGTCCCTGGCGGCGATCTTGACGCTGGCGAGCTTGCCGAATCCGGTATTGACGCCATAGACCGCGTCATCCCCCGCGGCGGCCTTGGCGACCAGCGCGGCGGCGGCCTCGACTCCACCCTGCGCGGCGGGGTCCAGTTCGACGGGGGCATCGCCGGCCCAGATTTCGTGCAACTCGGCCAGCGTCGCGGCACCGGGGGTCAGGCGGATCATAGCTGACCTCCGAAAATGCGTTTATGCAGCGGGTTGAAGCCGATGCGATAGGCCAGTTCGGCGGGCGTCTCGACATCCCAGACCGCCAGATCGGCGCGGTGTCCGGGCACGATACGGCCCCGATCCGCGCAGCCTAGGGCGCGGGCGGCATGGGCGGTAACGCCAAGCATCGCCTCCAGCGGCGTCATGCGGAACAGCGTGCAGCCCATGTTCATGGTCAGGAGCAGCGAGGTCAGCGGCGAGGAGCCCGGGTTGCAATCGGTGGCCAGCGCTATCGGCACGCCGTGATCGCGGAAGGCCTGGATCGGCGGGGCCTGCGTCTCGCGGATGGTGTAGAAGGCACCGGGCAGGATCGTGGCGACGGTGCCGGAGGCCGCCAGCGCCTTGGCGTCCTCTTCGGTCGCGTATTCGACATGATCGGCCGAGAGCGCGCCGTATTTCGCCGCCAGCGCCGTGCCGCCGATATTCGAAAGCTGCTCGGCATGGAGCTTCACCGGCAACCCAAGTTCATGTGATACCTTAAATACGCGCTCTATCTGTTTTGGACTGAAAGCAATTCCTTCACAGAATCCATCCACGGCATCGACCAACCCCGCCTCATGTGCTTTGCGCAGTGCGGGGATGGCGACCTCGTCAATATAGGCATCGTCGCGGCCCTTGTAGTCCGCAGGCGTGGCATGGGCGCCGAGGAAGCTGGTCCGCACCTCGACAGGTCGCGCGTCACCGATCGCGCGGGCGACACGCAGCATTTTCAGCTCGGTCTCAATATCCAGACCGTAGCCCGATTTCACCTCGATCAGCGTGACGCCCTCGCCGATCAGCGTCTCGACCCGGCGCAGGGCATCGGCCAGCAGCGCCTCCTCGGATGCCGCGCGCGTGGCTTTCACGGTCGAGACGATCCCGCCGCCCGCCTTGGCGACCTCCTCGTAGCTGGCCCCGTTCAGGCGCAGCTCGAACTCCGCCGCGCGGTTGCCGCCGAAGACGACATGGGTGTGGCAATCAATCAGCCCCGGCGTGACCAGCCGCCCGCCAAGATCGGTCTCCACTTGCCGGGCATGTTCAGGCGGAATCCCACTGGCCTTGCCCACCCAGGCAATACGCGCGCCTTCCAGCACCACCGCCCCATCCTCGATCAGGCCGAAGCTGGCGTTGTCAGCGAGGGTCGCAATCGTCGCATTGGTCAGGATCATGGGCTCGACTCACTTGTATCATGCGGTTTCCCCGTTATTATGTCTGCACATAATACGAGTCAAGGTGAGACGACATGCAGGATATCTGGGCCGAGCGCGCATTGTTGCCGGAGGGATGGGCCGAAAGGGTCCGGGTTTCAGTCGCGCAGGACGGGCGGTTCGCGGGCGTCGAGACCGGGGTGGATGCGGGTTCCGCCACGCGGACCGGTCTGCTGCTGCCCGCCCCCGTCAACGTCCATTCCCACGCCTTCCAGCGCGCCATGGCCGGGTTGACGGAGCGGCGCGGCCCCGATCCGCGCGACAGTTTCTGGACCTGGCGGCAGCTCATGTTCCGCTTTCTCGACCGGCTTAGCCCCGACCATGTTGAGGCCATCGCCGCTTTCGTGCAGATGGAGATGCTGGAGGCGGGCTATGCCACCAATGCCGAGTTCCATTACCTGCATCACCAGCCCGGCGGGGTGCCTCACGACGACCTGGCGGAGATGTCGGGCCGCATCGCGGCGGCGGCGGATCAGACCGGCATTGGCCTGTGCCTCTTGCCGGTGCATTACCAGTTCGGCGGCTGCGACGGGCGCGATCTCGGCCCCGGCCAGATCCGCTTTGGCAATGACCGGGATCGCTTCGACCGGCTGCACGCGGGCGCGGTGGAGGCACTGGCCGCCCTGCCCCGTGATACCACGCACGGCGTCGCGCCACATTCGCTGCGCGCAGTTGGCATGGACGATCTGAAAAGCTATGGCGCGCGCTATGCCACCGGCCCCATCCACATGCACCTGGCCGAACAGATCCCCGAGGTCGAGGAGGTCGAGGCCCATTGGGGCGCGCGGCCGGTTGAATGGGCGCTGGAGCATATGGGGCTGGACGGCCGCTGGTGCCTCATTCACTGCACCCAGATGACGCCGCAGGAGACGCGCGGGCTGGCGGAAACCGGCGCGGTGGCGGGGCTCTGTCCGATCACGGAAAGCAGCCTTGGCGATGGCATCTTCGACGGGGTGCGCTGGTTGGGTCATGGCGGGCGCATCGCCATCGGGTCCGACAGCAATATCCGCATCGCATTGGCCGAGGAGCTGCGCACGTTGGACTATTCGCAGCGCCTGCGCGATCACAGCAGGGCCGCATTGGCAACGGCGGAGAAGTCCACCGGGCGACGGCTTTTTGAGGCCATGCTGGCGGGCGGCGCGCAGGCGGCGGGGCGCGAGACCGGGGCGCTGGAGAAAGGCAGATGGGCGGATATGGTGGCGCTGGATGCAGGCTCGATCCATCTGGAGGGCCGCGCGGGCGATACCGCGCTGGACGCGTGGATCTTCGCGGGCGATGACCGGCTGGTCACAGATGTCTGGGCCGCCGGGCGGCATCGGGTCAGGGACGGACAGCATGTCGCCCGCGAGGCGATCACCAAAGCCTATCGCCGTACGCTGGCCGATCTGAAGGACGCGCTATGACCGAGGCGATCCGAACCTGGCAGGGCGTGATGGAGGAGGTCCGCCGCCGCATCCACGCCCGCGACTGGCCCCCCGGCGCGCTCATTCCGAACGAGGCCGATCTGGCCGCCGAATTTGGCGTGGCGCGGGCCACCGTCAACCGCGCCCTGCGTACATTGGCCGAGGCCGGATTGCTGGATCGCCGCCGCAAGGCCGGCACCCGCGTGGCGTTGCAGCCCGTGGCCAAGGCGACGCTGGATATCCCGGTGCTGCGGCTGGAGGTCGAGGCGCGCGGCAAGGAGTATGGCTATCGGCGCCTTGCCCGCACCGAGGCCCCGCCGCCCGACGACATCGCCACCGCGATGCAGACCGGGGACGCGCCGCTTTTGCATATCCGCGCGCTGCATCTGGCCGATGATCGCCCCTATGCGCTGGAGGATCGCTGGATCAATCCCGGCGTCATTGCGGCGGCGCGGGACGAACCCTTTATCGGGATCAGCGCCAATGAATGGCTGCTGGCCCATGCGCCCTATACCCATGGCGAGATCGGGTTTTCCGCCACCAATGCGCGCGCGCCGGAGGCGGCGGAATTGGGCTGCGCGACGGGCTCCGCGCTCTTCGTGCTGGACCGTCTGACCTGGGACCATGCCCGCGCCATCACCCGTGTGGCAATTTTCTATGCACCCGGCCACCGGATGCGAACCGGGCTTTAGCCGCGCACGGCCTCCATGAAGCGGTCGCGGATGCTCACCGGATCCTTGGTGATCACCGGCACCTTGATATTGCCGCTCTCGCATTTCGCCACGATCACGGTCATCTTGGCGCTCGCAATCGCGGCCTCCAGCGTGGCTTTCACCTCTTCGCCCGCACATTCCACCACGGTCTCGCACCCGCAGGCGGTGGCGACAGCGGCCAGCGAGGTCTTGCGCCCCGCATAGGTCGGCTGATCGCCGGTCGAGCCGTAGCTGCCATTGTCGATGATGAGCAGGATGAAATTGTCGGCTACGTTATTGGCAATCGTCGGCAGGGTGCCGAAATTGGTCAGGACCGAGCCGTCGCCGTCGATGGAAATCACCGTCTTCTCCTGCGCCAGGGCCAGCCCCAGCCCGATGGAGGAGGCCAGCCCCATCGTGCCGAGCATGTAGAAATTCGATGGCTGGTCGTCGATCATGTGCAATTCCTGGCTCGGCAGGCCGATATTGCAGATCACCAGCTGGTCACGGATGACGGGCGCGATGTCGCGCAGGATGTCGGACCGGATCATCTCAGTATCCTCCCCAGAATGTGGCATCGGTCAGGATCGCCACGGGTTTCGAGCACATGAAGGTGTATTTCAGGATCGCGTCCAACTCCTCGACATCGTCTCCCTTGTGGAAATGATAGGTCGGGATGTGAAGCTGGTTGAGCAGCGCCTTGGTATGGACGGCCATTTCCGCCTGGCAGGCCACCGGTTCACGCAACTCGCCGCGATAGGAGATCAGCATCGGCAGCGGCATCCGGTAGAATTGGGTCAGAGTCACCAGCGTGTTGATGGTCACGCCGATGGCGGTGTTCTGCATGATGATGGCGGGCCGCTTGCCGCCCAGATGCGCCCCCGCACAGAGCCCCATCCCCTCGTCCTCCTTGTTGGCGGGGACATGGGCGATTTCGGGGCGGGCCTCGACCTCCTCGATCACACCGGCCAGTTGCTTGCAGGGCACGGTGGTGACAAAGGAGATGTCATTAGCGATCAGATCGTCGACGATCCTTGCATGGATACTCATCGGGGGTCCTTTTCAGGGCTGTCAGGCGGGGTGGGCCTTGAGGTCAAACTCTTCGCCGGGGAAGTATTTTGCAAGCCGGATATCGGCGCTGCGGGCGTGGCCCTCCATGCCTTCCAGCCGGGAAATGCGGGCGGTGGCCTCGGCGATGGGGCGGGCACCGTCGCGGGTGGCGCGCTGCCAGGTGACGATCTTCATGTATTTATGCACCGAGAGGCCGCCGGTATAGGCCGCCGCCCCGGAGGTCGGCAGCACATGGTTGGTGCCCGTGGCCTTGTCACCGAAGGCCACCGTGGTCTCCTCGCCCAGGAAAAGCGAGCCATAGCAGGACAGGCGATCGCGCCACCAATCCAGATCCTCGGCCTGCACGGTCAGGTGTTCGGGCGCGTAATCGTCCGAGGTCGCGGCCATTTCCTCGCGGGTGCCGCACAAGATCACCTCGCCATAGTCGCGCCAGGCCGCCTCGGCGCTTTGGCGGTTCATCTCGGGCAGGTCGGCGATGAGGCCGGGGACCAGCGCCATGACCTCCTCGGCCAGGGCGCGGCTGTCGGTGACCAGCCAGACGGGCGAGTTGTAGCCATGCTCGGCCTGCCCCACCAGATCGACGGCGACCATCATCGGGTCGGCCTCGGCATCGGCCAGGATCAGGCTGTCGGTCGGGCCCGCGATCATGTCGATCCCGACGCGGCCATAGAGGTGGCGCTTGGCCTCGGCGACGAACTGGTTGCCGGGACCGACGAGGATATTGGCGGGCGGCAGGCCGAAGAGGCCGAAGGCCATCGCCGCGACGCCCTGCACCCCGCCCATGGCCATGATCGTGTCGGCCCCGGCCAGATGGGTGGCATAGATGATCGCGGGCGCGATGCCCTGGCCCGCGCGCGGCGGCGAACAGGCGGTGATGTGGTTGCAGCCCGCGACCTTGGCGGTGGTCACGGTCATGATCGCGCTGGCGATATGGCTGTAACGCCCGCCCGGCACGTAGCAGCCCGCCGCCCGCACGGGGATGCTCTTCTGCCCCGCCATCAGGCCCGGCACGATCTCCATCTCGCAATCGGTCAGCGACGCCTTCTGCATCTCGGCAAAGCGGCGCACGTTATTTTGGGCAAAGCGGATATCAGCCTTCAGCTGCTCCGGCACCAGCGCACAGGCTGCCGCGATGTCCGCCTCGCTCAGCAGGATCGGCCCGTCGTGACGGTCGAACTTCGCGGCATAGTCCCGCGCCGCGCTGTCACCGCCCGCCTCGATCTCGGAGAGGATCGCGCGCACGGTCTCCTGCACCTCGCCCGCATCGGTATCCGGTCTGTGTGTCGCCTGTTTCAGATAGATGCGCCCCATCACCGTCCCCTCGCCCTGACATGGCGTTTTGGTAGGCGGTGACTCGCGTGCTTGCAAGTGATACCGGCGCGGCTTGAGTGCATTTCGGAAAATCGAAAAGCCGGTGTAAAATAAGGGAAAATCGGCGCCGGTTTCAGCCAAGCCAGCGGTCGAGATTTGCCGCCACGAAGGCGTCATCCGTCAGCTCGGGATGCTCGGAGAGCAGGCGGTCAAGGCGGGCCTCCTGCCCCGGCCCCATCGCCTCATCAGGGTCCAGGCACCAGGTGCCCTCCAGAAGGCCCTGCCGCCGCAACACCTCATGCAGCGCGGCGATGCACCCGGTGAAATCGTTCTCCACGTCGAAGAGGACGCCATTGGCCTCGGTCGTGAGCGCATCCATCGCCAGCCACTCCGACACGCTCCGCGCCTCCGGCCTGTCCCGGATCTCCTCCATCAGCTCCACGGCCTTGCGTGTCCAGACGCACCAGTGGCCCAGAAGACCGCCCCGGAAGCGGACCGGGACCGCACCACCGTCGCGCGGGATGCGGAATTCGGTCAGAAGGTCGGCCACGATGTGATCGTCATTGCCGGTATAGAGCGTGACCCGGTCCTCGGCGCCCGCCGCCACGACGCCATGGACGACATCGAGTGTGTGATAGCGGTTGAAGGGCGCGGCCTTGATCGCCACGACGTTCTCGATGGCCGCGAACTGTTCCCAGAAATTCCGCGACAGGCGACGCCCGCCCACGGCAGGTTGCAGGTAGAAGCCGAAAACCGGCATGGTCGCCGCGACGGCGCGGCAGTGATCGACAAGCGCGTCTTCCGCGAGGTCGTCCAGCCCCGCAAGGCCGAGCAGCACCGCGTGATAGCCAAGTGCCCGTGCGGTTTCGGCCTCGGCCACGGCCTGGTCGGTGCGCCCCATGACGCCGCCGACGAGAAACGGGCGCGATCCATGCGCCTCCGCTTCCTCGGCGGCAAGCTCCAGGACACGGGCATAGAGGCCCTGCTGGCGGATCGCGAACTGGGTCGTGTGGACGCCGACCGCCAGCCCGATCGCGCCGGCATCGAGGTAATAGCGCGACAGGGCGCGCTGCCGCCGCGCGTCCAGCACCCTCGCAGCCGTCAGGGCCAACGGATGGGCGGGGATGACGCCGCCACGGCGGAACCGGGCAAGAACGTCCTGGGGGATGTCGGAGATCAGCAAGGGCGGTCCTTTCTCACGGTCTGAGATATCCGAAGATCACGTCAATCGCCTGCCGTCGCCGATCCTCCAGCATGTCGCCATCGGATTGAAGCTTGAAGATCGCGGACAGCGTGTAGCGATTGGACACGGGGAAATAGCAGATCGAGGCGATGGTGATGTAGAGGTGCTGCGGGTCGACATCCGACCGGAACACCCCGCTGGCGGTGCCACGGGCCAGAACCTCGGACAGCGCCGAGACCACGGGGCTGTTCAACTGCCGCGCAAGGTCCGGGTCGATGTGGCGCCCGCGATGCAGGTTCTCCTCGTTCAGGAGCTTGATGAATTCGGGGTTGGTCGCGACGTAGTCGAACGAGAACTCGACGAACCGCCGGATCGCGTCCAGCGGGTCGAGCCGGGCGAGATCAAGCTCCGCCTCCGCCGCGCGGATGAGGGCGTAATTGTGCTCCAGCACCGCAGTGAAAAGCGCATCCTTGGAGCCGAAATAATGGTAGAGCATCGCCTTGTTGCAGGCCGCACGCTCGGCGATGGCCTCGATCCGCCCGCCGCCGAGGCCGCTTTCGGCGAACTCGGCCCGCGCGGCATCAAGGATCGCGGCGCGCGTGGCCTCGGCATCGCGTGTGCCGCGTTTGCGTCTGGTGGCTTCAATACGCACCGTCACGAACCTCGAAATGCGTGGGTTTCCCAAGCGAGCCCCGCCCCGCCGCGACCCAATCCGCCGTCCAGTCGATCACCTTGGCAAGCGGGACCGAGGGATAGCCGAAATGGCGCTGTTGCAGCGCGGTATCGACCAGCCAGGCCTTGTCCTGTTCGGTGCCGGAAAAAACCGGGGCCTTGCCGAAGGCCTGTCCGAACCGTTCGGCGATGCGGCGCACCGAGGCGGTTTCGGGACCGGAGAGGTTGAGGATCGTCGGCGGAGTGTTGGCAAGCGCGAGCGCCCGCAGCGCCACGTCATTCGCGTCGCCTTGCCAGATCACGTTGCAATGGCCCATCTCCAGCGGGACGGGATCGCCGTGCAACACGGCCTGCGCGATGTCGTGCAGCACACCGTAGCGCATATCAAGCGCGTAAGAGAGCCGCAGGATCACCGATTTCGTGCCATCCAGCTGCGCGCGATGCTCGAACACCCGTTCACGGCCAACGCAGGAATTGGCGTATTCGCCGGGCGGGTCGACCCGCAGGCTCTCCGGCGCGCCGCCCGAGGTCACGCCGACGAAGGGATAGACGCAGGCGGTGGAATAGACGACGAAGCGCGAGCCGCGGAATACCTCGGCCACGATGGAGGGGCAGATCACGTTCATCGCCCAGGTCAGCGCCATGTTGCCCTCGGATCCGAACTTGCGCCCGGCCAGGAAAACGGCGTTCGCGGTCTTCTCCAGCCCGGTCACGGCCTCCCGGTCCATCAGGTCGCAGGCCACGGTCTCGATCCCCCAGGATTCCAGCCTTTCGCGCAGGCCGGATTCCGAGAACCGCGCAACCCCGATGATGCGCTTGTCGGGGGCGGCCCGCTTGGCCATGCGCGCCAGCGTCGGGCCGATCTTGCCGCCCACCCCGAGGAAGGTGATGTCCCCGTCAAGCGCCGACAGCGCGTCGCAAAGCGCGGCAGAGGGGCGCGACAGCGCCTCTTCCAATGCCTCCAGGTCGGCGAACCCCTCGGGAAAATCTGACATCTGCTCCTCCTCTCAATTGGTGCGGCGTTCAAGCCGGTCGAATGTCCAGTCGCGGGGCGCGACACGCGCCTCCATATCCGGCGGCGGAAACCCCATTCCGGGGCGCTGGAGACTGCCGATAGACAGCATTCCGTCGCGGATCGCCAGCCGCCCTCCGACACGGGCGTCGGGCTGGTAGAGATCGGGATGATCCGCCAGCCCCGCCGAGACATCGCGCGGCGACAGGTGGGCCATGCCGTTGAAGAAGTGATGCGCGTTGCGTTCGACATGGGGAATGCCGAGAGCCGCGACCACCGCAAGATCGGCGTTCAGCCCCGCGACCGGAAGCACGCTCAGATCCTCGGCCGACTGGAACAGGGACACGCCGCGCAGATTGCCGTGATACCTGGCCAGCATCGCGTTCATGACCGAGCGCAGGACACCCTTGCAGTTCTTGTGGCTCACGCCGCGATACCCCAGGTCGATGGCACGGCGGAAGGCGTCGGGAGCGTCGTCGCTTTCGTCGATCAGAAGCGGCAGACCGATCGCGTCCAATGCGCGTGGGTCCAGATGCCCCGACAGGGCCGCGCCCCGTTCGACCGGCTGCTCCACGAACAGGATCGCGCGGCGAAGCGCCTCCAGGTCGGGATCGCGCCGCACCGCCTCCATGAAGCCGGCAAAGGCATCGACCGAGGCGAATTGCTCGTTGCCGTCCAGCGTCAGGCGGATGGTGTTGTCGGTGCGGCCCATCAGCGACGCGATGCGGCGCAGGCGGGCCAGGTCGGCATCGGTGTCGCCCGCGATCTTCACCTTGAGATAGCGAATGCCGTCTTGCAGGTAATCGGCCAGCGTTTCCGGCAGCCCGTCGTTCAACCGCTTGTCGCGCGGCAGATCTGCGTCGTCGATCGGGTCGAGCATACCCACCGTGTGCCGCACCGCCACCCGGTCGCGCGGCGGCGAGCCAAGCGCCGCGCCCGCGTCCATATCGGCCAGTTCGGGGAAAACCTCGCCGGGGGCAAGGCCGACGGTGCCACCCTTCAGCATCTGGTGGACGGTAAGCCCCAATGCCCGGCCCACCCCGTCGATGATCGCGCGTTCGACCATCGACGTGCCATATCCCGCCATCAGCGCGTTATGCCCCTGCCCGTCCGCGGCGCCGCGCATCTCGGCGTCGAGCCGTTGCCAGAGCGTGAAGATGTCGCCCTCGGGGAATGTCTCCGCGCGCGCCACCGCGTCTTGCAGGATCGACAGCAGGTCGGCGACATTCTGGGCCGCCGATTTCTCGGGGCGCTTGTCGAACCACTTGTAGGCCAGGATCTCCGAGGCGTAGCCGGTGATCTTGCGGCCATCCACGATCAACTCCAGCGCCAGGGTCGCGGCGACGGCGGCCTCGATGGTGACGGACCCGAACCGGAACGGCATCCGGGCAAACACGTCGTCGAGGCCGATCCGCGCGCCTCCGATCCGAACCCGCGCCGCGCTCATGGTCCACCTCCGACAGCTTCCCTAAGCCCACGCATATACCCTGCCGCGATGGACGCCGCCGCAAGGCCCGATGGCTCGTAAACGAAAGGTTCGGCGCTGACGTAACCACGATAGCCTGTTCGCGCCAGCACCTGCATGACCGGGCCAAAGCGCATCTCTCCCTGTCCCGGCGCGCGGCGGTTCGGGTCGTTGACATGGACATGGCCGATGCGGCCCGAGGGAAGCCATTCCTCCAACACCTCATGCGCGGGCCGATCCTCGCTATCTGCCGCCGCGCAGGTATCGAGCATGGTCATCAGGCCGGATGCCTCGATCTCGTCGATGAAGGACGCGCAGTCCGCGACCGAGTTGAGGAAGGGCGTCAGCGTCGGCGAAAGCGGCTCGATGCAATAGCGGAGATTCGCGGCCGCTGCGGCGCGTCCGGCCCGCGCAAAGCAGGCGGCGGCAGCGCGGCGTGCCGTGACCCCATCGCGGGCATCCGCGGGATTGCGGGCATCGGGCGAGCCATGCACCAGCATCTCGCCGCCCAGATCGGCGCAAAGCTCGACCATGGCCTCCATATGGGCCCCGGCCGCCTCGGCGCGCGCCGGATCGGTGATCGACATGCCCACGGGCACATTCATCAGCCAGTGCAGACCCGCAACCTCAAGCCCTGCATCCGCCGCCATGTTGCGCACTTCGCGCCGCCGCGCGGCAGGCAGACGCGCGGGATCGTCCGACAGCGTGAAGGGGGCGATCTCGACCGCGTCGAAGCCCAGATCCGCGATGATCCGGCATTGTTCGGCGAACTCGAACTCTCTCAAGACCTCATTGCAAAGCGCAAGACGTATCATCCGGGCAACCTCACCAGAAAAATCTCCTCGAATATCAGTTGGATGCCAAAGGCCGCCGCCAGCGCCAACGCCGCAGCCCCGGCCAGAAGCGCCGGAACCGACAGGGCCCGGTCGGGGTTGGCAAGCTCGGTCGCCACGACAAATGCGAAGATGAAGGCCGCGGTCACCGGCACGAAGGGCAGCGAACCGAACAACAGCATCCCGTAGAGCAGCGCCAGCGAGATCGTCAGGGCCGTCCGCAGCACCGCGCCCCTGTCCCAGGCGTGAATCGTGATGCCGCTGCCGGTCCCGCCGCCCCGGATCGCGCGCAGGGTCAGCGTCAGCCCAAAGATGAGGAGTGCTGCCGAGATCAGCCCCGGCGTGACCCCCGGCGCGGTGTTCGGATCGATCCCGCGCGCCTCGAAGCGTGGCATCCGAAGCGACTCGACCAGGCCCGCCATGCCCAGGATGACGACGAAGATCCCTGCGATGAGGTCGACCCGAGTAGGGGCGTGTCGCGCGGTCATGACGTGACCTCCGGATCCGGGGCGACGGGGGTGAAGGGGCGTGCCGTCCGGGCAAGAGACACGGCAATGGCATCGGTCACGCCTGCAAGCTCCACCGCCCCTTCGGCAAGGTCGCATAGCGGCGGTGCGCCCTTGTCCAGCGCCTCAAGAAACGCCGCGAAGACAGAGCTCAGCAGGGACATGGTGGTCAGGTCGGGGACGTCTTCGGTCGTCAGCGGACCGGGAACGGGATGCCAGCCGCCTGGTTGCAAGGCATAGCGCGCCGGGGCATGGGTCAACCTGTTGCGGTTGTAGTCGAGATGCAGGATGCCGCCATCGCCGCAGAGCAAAAGCTCCTTCCGCGTCATCGCGCCCGGCACGACGCTGTCGGCCACAAGGCCGCCGCGCAGAAGGCCGAGCCGCAATTCCCCCCGCACCCCGCTTGCATGCCGCGTGTCGATGCGGATGTCATCCGCCACCGGGCCACCCAGATGGGCGGTGGCGCAGGCATCGACCCCGACGATCGGGCTTCGCGCAAGATGGCGCATGAGATCGAGGAAATGCACCCCGTCATTCTGGATCAGGGAACTGTCCGCACGCATCCGTTTCCAGCCCGAGAAATTGCCGCTCATCGCCACCAGCCGCCCGATCGCGCCCTCGGTCAGCAGCTCGCGGGCGCGCAGGCTCAGCGGATGGGCGCGCAGGATCATGTTGACCTGAACCGGAATGGCCCCGGCCAGATCGGCCAGCCGCGCGGCCTCGGCGCGGGTGCGGGTCGCGGGTTTCTCCAGCAGCACGGGCAGACCCGCGCGCAAGGCCATCGCGGCCTCATCCGCGTGGCTGTGCGGGGGCGAAACGATATCGACGAGATCGGCATCCCGCAGGGCCTCGGACACGCTGCCAAAGACGTGGGTTGCGGCAATCCCGTCGGCAACCGCCCGGTCACGCGCCCCGGCATCAGGATCGGCAACGCGTAGCGCGACCCCCGGCAGCCTGGACCAGGCCGCGGCGTGCAGCGCGCCGAACGCCCCGTAGCCCACGATGAGGATCCGGCGCGTCATGACATGCCTCCGACGCGCGCCCGGATCCAGCCGTAGATGCGGCGCGTCGGCAACAGCCCCGCCAGCAGGATCAGCACGACCAGCAACGCCAGGACCGCCGAGATCGGGCGCGTCAGGAACGGCATCAGGTCGCCCTGCGTCAGCGTCAGGCTGCGGCGCAGGTTGGCGTCGAGGATCGGGCCGAGCACGACGCCCAGAACCATCGGTGCCACCGGGAACCCGGTCTCGCGCATCACGAACCCGATCAGGCCGAAAACCACCATGAGCTGAACCTCGAACATCCGGTTCGAGATCGCGAAGGCGCCCACCACGCAGAGCGTGAATATCACGCCAAGCAGCCATTCGCGGCGGACCTTCAGGATCAAGAGCAAGGGCCGCGTGAGCAGAAGGCCGAGCACCAGGATGCCGACGCTGGCCCAGAACACCATCGCCACGATGGAATAGAAGAAATCGGGCTGTTGATACATGATCAGCGGGCCCGGTCGGATGCCGTGGATGATCATCGCGGCCAAGAGCACCGCCGCCGGGGCCGAGCCCGGAATGGCCAGAGTCAGGACCGGGATGAGCGCGCCGGGCACGGCTGCCGAATTTCCTGTTTCGGCCGCAAGCAATCCCTCGACCGAGCCCTTGCCATACTCCTCGGGCTTGCGGCTCAGCCGTTTGGCCGCGGCATAGGAGACCCACGATCCCATATCCTCACCGACGCCGGGCACCACGCCCATGAACGTGCCGATCAGTCCCGAGCGCAGCCAGGTGATGCTGTGCCGGAAGGCCTGCAGGCTGGATTTCAGAACCCCGCTTGCATTGTTCGCAACGCGCTGGCCCGCCGCGCCCCGCATCACAGAGAAGACCTCGGCGCAGCCAAAGGCCCCGACGAGGATCGGCAGAAGGCCGAGCCCGCCCGCAAGGTTGGGATCGCCATAGGAAAACCGGGCATAGGCGTGGATGCTCTCTTGCCCGACCATGGCGATGAGGAGGCCGAAGAAGCCGGATATCCAGCCCTTGAGCCCGTCCTCCATCGCCGTGAGCTGACCGCACAGAACGATACCGAAAACGGAAAGCCAGAAGAACTCGAAGGAGCCGAAATCGAGCGCGAATTCGGCCAGCCAGGGCGCGAGAACGGCCAGCGCCAGCATCCCCACGGCGGTGCCGAGGAACGAGCCCGTGGTGGCCACGGCCATGGCGCGACCGGCATGGCCGCTGCGTGCGAGGGGGAAGCCCTCCAGCGATGTCGCCGCGTTGGCGGGCGTTCCGGGAATGTTGAGCAAGATGGCCGAGCGGCTGCCGCCATAGATCGCGCCGACATACATGCAGATGAGGATCAGGATCGCCTGGTCGGGTTCCATCGACAGCGTCAGTGTGGTCATCAGCGCAACGCCGAGCGTGGCCGTCAGACCGGGGATCATGCCCACGACAATACCCAGAAGGCAGGCCCAGAAGACCGTGAGAATCCGGGGCGATGCGCCGATCTCGGCGACCGCGCCAAGCATGTGAGAAAGGTTTTCCATCAGCCTTCGGGGCAGGTTGGGGGCGTCGTTGCCCTTGGCAGTGCGTCATTCAGGGATGTCTGCGACGGTCCGGCCCGGACGCATCGGTCCGGGCCGGGGGATCGTCTTATTCGTCAGGCCGCGGGATGCCGAATTCGGACGGATCGTTCGGGCCCGCGCCACTGTCGAATTGCTGCCAGGCATTGATCTGCAGGAACGGCATCGCCGCCGCCTGCGCCGCCTCGCCATGCGAGGGGTTGAACAGCGCCGCGCGCTCCGAGGCATAGGCCCGCATCCGCTCGCTTTCGGGGATGACCGTCGCCCAGACCTCGTCTATGGTCGCGATCACCTCGGCGGGCGCATCGGCGGGCAGGAACAGGCCGAAATAGTTCGGTGCCACGGCCACATCGGGCAGCCAATCGGTGATCGGCGGCACGCTACCAAAGCCCTCCAGTTCCAGCGCGGTATCGGCCACGACGGCCAGCGGGCGCAGGCGCCCGGCGCGGATCATGTCGACCTGCTCGACGGCGGTCTGTGCCGTCATCTGGGTCTCGCCGGCCACGGTCGAGGTGACGGCGGGCGCGCCGCCTTCATAGGTGATCTGCTGGTAGTTGATGCCGCCCGCTGCGGTGTCGATCGCATCGAGGCTGATCGCGCCCGCCGAGGTCAGGCCCGCGGAGGATGCCGTGATCGCCACATCGGTCGTTTGCAACGCCTCCAGCAATTCACCGAAATCCTGGTAGGGCGAATCCGCCGGGACGGATACCAGCGACGGGTTCGCCACGTGCAGGTAGAGCTGCCAGTCGGCAATGGGAACGTCGAGCATGTCCATCACAGGATAGGCCCCCAGATCCGCCGCGGCCCCCGCCGCGAACATCATGCCGTCATGCGGCGCTTCCCAGACCGACCGCGTACCGACCGACCCGGACGCGCCGGGCTGGTTCACGACCACGAAGGTCTGGCCGATCGCCTCGGTCAGAACCTCTGCCACGACCCGCGTGACACTGTCGGTCGATCCCCCCGCCGACCATGGCACCACGATCGTCACCGGCTCGGATGGTTGCCAATCCTGCGCCATCGCCGTGCCGGCCAGGCTTGCCGCCAATACGGCCCCTATCGCCAAACTCTTGTGCATTGTCTTCACCTCCTCCGTTGTTAAACAACCTTTCGGTTAATTATTGAGCGAGACCCGCGCGACCTGTCAAGTCTCCTTGTCGGGCGATGCTGACTCCGGCGATTGGCGACGGTCAGAGAAGGTCGAGCAGCGCCAGGGCCACGACGGCCAGCATGGCGCAGGCCATCGTGACCCGGAGGATGCGGTTGGCTGTATCCGACAGGTCCAGCCGATGCAGGACGACCCCCATCCACAACCACAGAAGATGGACCGGCAGCCAGATCAGATTGATGATGAGGAGCTTGACCGCCACCTCCGCGGCAATGCTGGCGGGAAGAAACGCGAAGCCGCTGAAAAGCGCGGTGCTGACCACATAGACCTTGGGATTGAGCACTTGCAGCAAGATGCCATCGAGGGCGCCCGGCCTGCGCAGCCGCGCCGCGAAGCCGAATCGACTGCCCGACAGGGCGATGCGGGCGGCGAGGAATACGAGGTAGCCAAGCGACAGGAACAGCAAGACCGAATGCGTCGCGGGATTGGCCAGCAGGACCGCCGCGAGACTGCTGGCGACGGCCAGCGAAACCAGGTTCGATCCGACGAAGAGCCCGGCCACATAGCGCAGACCCGCACGAAACCCGAAGCCCGCCCCGACAGCCGCCGCGGACAGGACGCCCGGTCCCGGCGTGATCATGAGAAAGAAGGCGGCCGCTGCGAATGTAAGCATCGCGCTGCGTAGCACGGTCGCCGGTGCCGCGCCATCTGGTCGCAACCAGACCGCGACCCGCACCCGTGGAGCGGGAACAGGGGGATACCGGCCAAGTCATTGATAAATGGCGGACCCTAGAGGATTCGAACCTCTGGCCTCTGCCTTCGGAGGGCAGCGCTCTATCCAGCTGAGCTAAGGGTCCATGCAGGCGCGGGTATACAAAGCCCTCTGCCGCCTCGCAATGCCAAAAACACGCATGCACCCGGCCCCAACTTCTTTGTTCTTCAAATATCCAAGTGCCGCAAGATGCCCCGGGGCGGGCGGTGCGCCCTTGATCGCGCCTGCCACCCCCGGGGGCGCCCGCCAGGGCGGCCCGCACGGGTCGGCGCCCGGAGGGCGGCGAAACCGGCGTCAGGCAAAGAGGTCGTGGCAGAGCTCCAGCGCATCGACCAGCGCATCGACCTCGTCGACCGTGTTATACATGCCGAAACTGGCGCGGCAGGTGGCGGTGACGCCGAGGTGGCTCATCAGGGGTTGCGCACAATGGTGACCCGCGCGCACCGCGACGCCCTTCTTGTCCAGCACGGTCGAGATGTCATGCGCATGCGCCGCCCCCTCCAGCGTGAAGGAGAAGATCGCGCCCTTGCCCGCCGATTGCCCCTGCACGTTCAGCCAGTTGAGCCCCGCCAGCCGGTCACGCGCATAATCGCGCAAGCCCTGTTCATGCGCGGCGATGTTCTCCATGCCCACGCCCATCATGTAATCGAGCGCCGCGCCAAGCCCGATCTGCTGCACGATGCCGGGGGTTCCGGCCTCGAATTTCATCGGCGGGTCATTGTAGCTGACAGCCTCGCGCGTAACCTCGCGGATCATGTCGCCGCCGCCCAGGAAGGGGCGCATCTCGGCCATGCGCGACGCCTTGATATGGATCGCACCCGAGGCGGAGGGACCGTAGAGCTTGTGGCCGGTGATGGCGTAGAAATCGGCCCCGATGGCATCGACATCGACCGGCATATGCACGGCGGCTTGCGACCCGTCGATCAGCACCGGCACGCCTTTCTCATGCGCGCCCCGCACCACCGATTTCACATCCACCACGGTGCCAAGCACGTTGGACATATGCGTCAGCGCGATGAGCCTGGTCCTGGGCGTAATCGCGGCCAGCACCGCGTCGGGATCCAGGTCGCCGGTCGCATCGGTCTCGACCCAGACCAGCTTGACCCCCTGTCGCTCGCGCAGGAAATGCCAGGGCACGATATTGGCGTGGTGTTCGGCGACGGAGAGGATGATCTCGTCACCTGGCCCCATCCGGGGCGCGGCCCATCCGTAAGCCACCAGGTTGATGCCCTCGGTGGTGCCGGAGGTGAAGACGATCTCATCCTCATTGGCCACGTTCAGGAAGCGCGCGATGGTGCCGCGCACGGCCTCGTATTTCTCGGTCGCGAGGTTGCTGAGGTAATGCAACCCCCGGTGGACGTTGGAATATTCCTCGGCATATCCGCGCGTCACGGCGTCGATCACGGCCTTCGGTTTCTGCGCCGAGGCGCCATTGTCCAGATAGACCAGCGGCCGCCCGTTCACCTGCCGCGACAGGATCGGGAAATCGGCGCGGATTTTGTCGATGTCATACATGGGAGAAACCTTACCCGACCCGGATGCCCAGGACGCCAAGCAGGATGTTGAAGACGAAGGCCAGCGCCATCAGGCTGAGCGCGATGCCCAGGAAGACGCGGCCGATGGAGGTAAAGCCGTGCAGGGCCTGGATGAACTGCGCCAGCAGCCAGAAGAACAGCGCCAGCGCGAAGAGGGTGATCACATCCGCCGCGGGCGGCACGATCATGAGCACGACAAGCTGGACCAGGCTGACCAGCAGAAGGATGAATTGCAGCCAGACGACCAGCGCCAGCGCGCCCGCGAAATCGCCGGTACCGCCAAAGCGCTGCCCGACCTGCGTGATCATCACCGTCAGGACGATGCCGATGATCCCCTCGACAATCGTGAAGCTGATCGCGGTGGCGCTGCTCATCGCGGCCTCGGGGTCGGGATAGACCTCGAAGGCAATGATCTTGAGGATCGCCGACAGCACCAGTTGCAGCAAGAAGAACTGCCACAGCACCGGCATCGGCAAGCGCAGCCCGAGGATGAAGGCGGCCCCGCCCTTGGGATCGCTGATGGTCTGCCGCGCGAGGCGCAGCAGGACGACAGGGTTGAGCAGCCCGTTCATGATGCGGCCCCTTGAGGCGCGGCTTCCGCTTCGATCAGGCAGGCCGACCAGATCACCACGAAGGCCAGCGCGACGGCGGCCTCGACCGCGAAGACGGGCGTGGCGTCATTGGCCAGCGTGACCAGCGCACGGATGAGGAAGAGCGGCGAGACGGTCAGAACCGTCCAGAAAAGCGCCAGCCGCGCGGCAAAGCCGGTGCCCTGCCCGCCCACCACGCGGGCCATAATGTGGCTGAGCATCGCCAGACCGTAGAGCAGCAGCGGGGCCACGAAGAGCCAGCCGAAAAACGCGATGCCAAGCCGCGCCTCAAGCGGTGCGTCGCCGACCAGATCGGCCTCGACCGAGATCAGCGTCGGAACATGGCTGATCGCGATGATCAGGCAACCCAGCATGACATAGACCAGCCCCCGCGCCTCGGGCCGGTCATCGCGCAGCGACGACGCCATCAGGCCCCGCATCACGCGACGCGGGTGCCTGTATGTGCGCAGGATCTGGGCGGTGACAGCCACGTCGATTACCCCCGGTGTCGGTCCAGCCAGGCTTGCAGCCGGGTCAGAATATCGGCGCGCAGGCTCTCGTCCTCGATCTCGTCGATGGCCTCGGCCAGGAAGGCCAGCACCAGCAGATCGGTCGCCTCATCCTCGGGCACCCCGCGCGAGCGCAGGTAGAACAGCGCCTCCTCGTCGATCGCGCCAGTGGTGGAGCCGTGGCTGCATTGCACGTCATCGGCGTAGATCTCCAGCTCCGGCTTGGCCTGGAAGCTGGCATTGTCATCCAGCAGCAACGCCTGGCTCAACTGGTAGCCATCGGTGCGCTGCGCGTCCTTCTTGACCAGAATCTTGCCCTGGAACACGCCCTCGGCCCCGTTGCGCACGACCTTCTTGAAGACCTGCCGGCTTTCGCAATCGGTCGCGTCATGGGTGACGAAGACGGTGTCGTCATGATGAAACGGCGCGTCCTTGCCATCGCCAAGCGCGGCGCCCGCGATATGGGCAATAGCCTCGTTGCCGGTAAACTCCACCACCTGTTCGTTGCGCGTCAGCACACCGTTCACCGTCATGGTGAAGCTCTTGTAGCTGGAGCGCGCGCCGAGCCGGGCGAACATATGCGTGACCGCGCGGCGTTCATGGTCGCGGCCTTGCAGGCGGACATGGTGGAACCGGGCGTCATCGGCGACCTCGACCTCCATCACCTTGGAAAAGCGCGCAGCGGCCGGCCCGTTTTCGAGGATCGTGACCTCCGCCCCCGGCTCAACCTTCACCAGATGGTGGAGGATCGCATCGGAAACCTCTGATTTATGGAGATAAGTCAGGTTGATCGGCTTGGAGGGACTGCCGGTCACGCGGATTACGACACCATCCTGCGCCAGCGCGGTATTGAGCGCCGCATGGGCGCGGGTCACGGGGGTCTGGCCACGGGTTTCCAGCACGCCATAGGCGTCCTTCGCCCAATGGATGTCGCGTGCCTGCGCGTCTGACAGACGTTCGATCTCGACGCCTTCCAGGGCCAGGTCGTCGCTGGCCTCGGCATCGAAAACGCCATCGACAAAGACGATGCGCAGCCGGTCAATCTCCGAGAACGGCGCGCTTTCATCGGTGGCGAAGCATTGCGCGCGCGGCGGCTCGGGCAGGTTCAGCGTGGTGGGATCGGTGAATTTCCAATACTCGTCACGCTTGCCGGGAAGGCCGCCCATGGCGCGCAGCCGCGACAGCGCATCCTCGCGCGCCTCACGCGCCCAAGCCGCACCTTCGGGCATCGCATGGGCCGCCAGCCGCGCCTCAAGCGGGTCTTGTTTCTGGGCCGGATGTGCCATTACGCCACCTCCGCGAGGATATCCGCATAGCCGTTTTCCTCGACCTCGAGCGCCAGCTCCGGGCCGCCAGATTTCACGATCCTTCCATCCGACATGATATGCACCACATCAGGTTTGATATGGTTCAGAAGCCGTTGATAATGCGTGATAACCAGAAAGCCCCGGCCCTCGCTGCGCAGCGCGTTCACGCCATCGGCGACCAGTTTCATCGCGTCCACATCGAGGCCGGAATCGGTCTCGTCGAGGATGCACATGGCCGGCTCCAGCATCGCCATCTGCAAGATCTCGTTGCGCTTCTTCTCGCCGCCCGAAAAGCCCACATTCACGGGCCGTTTCAGCATCTCGGCGTCGATCTTCAATTCCTTCGCCTTGGCGCGAATCTCCTTGAGGAAGTCGGTCGCCGACATCTCGGCCTCGCCCCGCGCCTTGCGCTGCGCGTTCACGGCGGTGCGCAGGAAGGTCATGTTGCCGACGCCGGGGATCTCGACCGGGTACTGGAACGCGAGGAAAAGACCCGCCGCGGCGCGCTCCTCGGGCTCCATCTCCAGCAGGTCTTCGCCCTTCAGCGCGACCGAGCCGTCGGTCACGACATAGCCGTCGCGGCCCGACAGGACATAGGACAGCGTCGATTTGCCGGACCCGTTCGGCCCCATGATCGCATGCACCTTGCCGGCCTCGACCGTCAGGTCGACACCCTTCAGAATGGCTTTATCCTCTTCTTCAAGAGAGACGTGCAGGTTCTTGATCTCAAGCATTTTTCTTTCCTCTTTCGAGCGTGTATTTCCGGGGGCTGCGCGGAAACCCGCGTCAGGCCTCCTCTTTCGATTTCGATCTCTGGTGATGGCGGAAATGCGCGATGTACTCTTCGGGCAGGTCCGCCGGGGCCGCGCCGCGCGCGATCAGGTGGTCGATGCAGGAAAGCGCCAGGTCGGGGCTTTCAAAGACGCTGTCGGCGGCCAGCGCCAGGAAGATCAATTGATCATCCGACAGTGCGACGCCCAGGTCGCAATCGCGGATATAGACCGCGTCGCCATCCAGAAGCTGGCTGGTCAGGCGCGAGCGGACCACCGCATCTTCATGCTCATGCGGCATCATCACCGATTTGGTGAACAGGAACTTGTGCAGCTTGAAGCCCTGCGCGCGCAGTTCAAGGTCGAGGTCGCCAAAGAGCGGCTCATCGGTATACATGCGATGGAACCGGACCTCGGTGACGACGGCGACCGCCTCGCTGAGCTTGGAGATCCCGCCGCGCAGCACCTCCAGCTCGGCCCCCTGCAGGTCCATCTTCAGAAGGTCCAGCGGCGGCAACTCGGCCAGCGTGTCCAGCGTCACCGGGTTGAGCGGCACCTGGGTGATCTTGTCGTTGATCCAGCCCTCCTTGCCGATGGAGCGCAAGGCGGCGGCATCCAGCGGAAAGAGCGAGGTGAACCCCGGCGCGGGATGGACATGCAGGATGCGCGCGCCCGGCAGGCCGACCGCCTCGCAGAAATAGGTCTCATGGGCCGATTTCGCGGCGTCGAGCTTGGCGAATTGCTCGGGGCTCGGCTCGAACCCGTAGATATGGGCCAAGCCGTCATCGAGAAGCCCCTGATAGGGCGGCTCGGAAAGCGGGCTGGCGCCCACATCGCAAATCGCCATGTCGCGCGAAGGGGCCAGCGCCCCGGTCAGCACCGCGCGGCGTTTGTTGTTGAACTCACCCATTCAGCCTTGCCCCTTGCCCAAATCGCTGCGGCCCGAGGGGTGCGAAAAATCTTCCCTGAAGATTTTTCCACCCCCAAGAGTTTTCACGAAAACCCTTCTACCCGACCGAGCCTTCCAACGAGATTGCCACCAGTTGCTGCGCCTCCATGGCAAATTCCATCGGCAGCGCCTGCAAGACCTCCTTGCAGAAGCCGTTGACGACAAGCGCCACCGCCTCCTCCTCGTCCATGCCGCGCTGGCGGCAATAGAACAGCTGGTCGTCATCGACCTTGGAGGTCGTGGCCTCATGCTCGACCCGGGCCGAGTTGTTCTTGACCTCGATGTAGGGAACCGTATGCGCGCCGCAGTCGCCGCCAATCAGCAGGCTGTCGCATTGCGTATAGTTGCGCGCATCCTTGGCCTTGGGGTGCATCGAGACCAGCCCGCGATAGGTGTTCTGCGCATGACCGGCCGAGATCCCCTTGGAGACAATGCGGGATTTCGTGTTCTTGCCCAGATGCACCATCTTGGTGCCGGTATCGGCCTGCTGGTAGTTGTTGGTGATGGCGATGGAATAGAACTCGCCCTGGCTGCCATCCCCGCGCAGGATGCAGGAGGGGTATTTCCAGGTCAGCGCGCTGCCCGTCTCCACCTGCGTCCACATCACCTTGGAGCGGTCGCCCCGGCAATCGGCGCGCTTGGTGACGAAGTTGTAAATGCCTCCGACGCCGTTCTCATCGCCCGGATACCAGTTCTGCACCGTCGAATACTTGATCTCGGCATCCTCCAGCGCCACCAGCTCGACCACGGCGGCGTGCAGCTGGTTGGTATCGCGCGACGGCGCGGTGCAGCCTTCCAGATAGCTGACATAGGAGCCCTTGTCGGCGATGATCAGCGTGCGCTCGAACTGGCCGGTATTCTCCGCGTTGATGCGGAAATAGGTGCTGAGCTCCATCGGGCAGCGCACGCCGGGCGGCACGTAGACGAAGGAGCCGTCCGAGAACACCGCGCTGTTCAGCGTGGCATAGAAATTGTCGGTGATCGGCACGACCGAGCCGAGGTATTTCTTGACCAGGTCCGGATGATCGCGGATCGCGTCCGAGATCGAGCAGAAGATCACACCGGCCTCGGCCAGCTCCTTCTGGAAGGTGGTGCCGACGCTGACAGAATCGAACACCGCATCGACGGCCACCTTGCGGCCCTCGGCGGGCGCGGCCTCGGCCCCTTCGACACCGGCCAGGATCATCTGCTCCTTCAGCGGAATACCCAGTTTCTCATAGGTCGCCAGCAGCTTCGGGTCGACCTCGTCCAGGCTCTTGGGTTTCACGGCCATGCTCTTGGGCTTGGCGTAGTAATACTGATCCTGGAAATCCACCTTGGGATAATGCAGCATCGACCATTCCGGCTCGTCCATCAGCTTCCAGCGCTTGAACGCCTGCAGGCGCCAGTCGGTCATCCATTCGGGCTCGCCGTTCTTTTCCGAGATCAGGCGCACGATACCCTCGTTCACGCCCTTGGGCGCGTAATCCATCTCGATCTCGGTTTCCCAGCCGTATTTGTACTTGCCGCCCATCGCCTGGACGGTTTCCACGGTCTCCCGGTCGACGCCTTCGCGCACTTCGGTTTCGGCTATGGCCATGTCTCGGCTCCCTCATGTCGGTCCGGCGGGTGTGCCGGCGTGGGTCTCAGGCGGCACGCGCCCGGTGTTTCTTTCGGGCAGCGGTCCAGGCGTCGGCAAAACGCAGGACCTCTTCCCGTATCGTCGCGGGGCCGATCGAGATGCGGATGGCGCTGCCCGCCTGCCGCTCATCGAACCCCATCGCGCGCAGGACGGTGCTGGCTTTCACCTTGCCGCTGGAACAGGCCGAGCCCGCCGAAATGGCAAAGCCCGCCAGGTCCATCTGCATCACCTGCGTCTCGCCTTTCCATCCCGGCGTGATCAGGCAGGTGGTGTTGGGCAACCGTCGCGCGTCTTTCCCGACCAAAATAGTCTCTTTTCCGCCGAGGTCCAGAGCCAATTCTAGAATATTTCTAAGTTCGGCAACCTGATCCCAGAGGCCGGCATCCAGATCTTGTGTGGCCGCCTGTGCCGCAGCCCCAAATCCTGCAATCCCGATCAGGTTCTCGGTGCCGGATCGCCGCCCCATCTCCTGGCCGCCGCCCTTGATCCGGGCCGCCACATCGAGGCCCCGCTTCAGGACAAGCGCCCCGATTCCCTTCGGTCCCCCGAGCTTGTGGGCCGAGATCAGCGCCATCTCGACCCCCGACCAATCGAATGCCACGGGCATTTTGCCGAAGCCCTGCGTCATGTCCGACAGCGCGAGACCCCTGGGCAGGCCCTGCACGATCCCGGTCTCTGAATTGGCCAGCTGCAGCACCGATCGGGCCGGGTCGCTCACTGCAACCGCGCCATCTCCATCGACCGCCAGATCCTCCCGCACCCAGGCCCGCACGGCGTCATGCTCGACGCTTGATCCCGACAGGCCCCGCCCCGCCAGCGCCAGCGCCGCGCCTTCCGTGGCCCCCGAGACGAACACGATATCGCTGGCCTGCGCGCCCATGGCCTCGGCCACCTGCGCCCGCGCCCGCTCGATCAGCGCCTTGGCCGCGCGCCCTTCGGCATGGACCGAGGACGGGTTGCCCACGACATCCATCGCCGCCGCCATGGCCACACGCGCCTCCGCCCGCAAGGGCGCCGTCGCGTTCCAGTCCAGATACACCCGTCCGCCCGTCATTTCCGCCCCGGTTTCATTTTGCCAGAAATACCTCCGCCGGAGGCTCCGACATCCGCCACGCGCACAGGCGTCGATCCCAACGGGCTCACCTCTCCACACGCACCAGAAACGTCTTGCCGCGTCAGCGGCGCCGCTGGATCACGCGCCCTCACTCCTCGTCCACCACCTGCAGGATCGAGGGGACGGCGGGGCATGGCATCAGGTCGTTCTGCACCACATCCGACAGCCGTGCCTGGTGCAGGAAGACATAGACCTGCGCCGACAGCCCCTCCCACAGCCGGTTGGTCATGCTCTGCGCCCGGCTGCCCGAGGCCCCGCCCGAGGCCCCTGCCCCGGTATGCAGCGCGCTCACTGTCTCGTCCACGGCGGCCAGCACATCGGCGGCGCGGATCTCGGTCGAGGGGCGCGCCAACCTGTAGCCGCCGCCGGGCCCGCGCACGGACTCGACCAGTTCCGCCCGGCGCAGCTTGACGAAAAGCTGCTCCAGATAGGGCAAGGAGATATCCTGCCGCTTCGAGATGTCCGACAGCGAGGACAGCGCGCCGTCCGGCTGCAGGGCCAGGTCGACCAGCGCCACCATCGCGTAGCGGCCCTTGGTGCTCAGTTTCATCGGAAATCTCCCACCCCGTCCCGTCCGGATCGCCCGAAAGATTGACCTTTGCGGACAGGCGGCTTAACTGCGATCAACGCCGGTTGTTTTCGACCGGACAGATATTGGAACCATTCTAGATAGCGCGCCCCGGCCCGTCAATCGGCCCCGGCGCGCCGATCGGATACATGATCAGAGGTTGGATCAAGGATGCCCGAGGTTATCTTCCCAGGACCGGAAGGCCGGCTGGAAGGCCGCTACCACCCGCAAAAAGCCAAGGACGCGCCGATTGCCATCATCCTGCACCCGCATCCGCAGTTTGGCGGCACGATGAACAACCGCGTGGTCTACAACCTGCACTACGCGTTCCACAACATGGGCTTCACCGTTCTGCGCTTCAACTTCCGCGGTGTCGGGCGCAGCCAGGGCGAATATGACCAGGGTATCGGCGAGCTGTCCGATGCGGCCTCCGCACTGGATTATCTCCAGTCGATGAACCAGAACTCCAAGCATTGCTGGGTCGCGGGGTTTTCGTTCGGGGCGTGGATCGGGATGCAGCTTCTGATGCGCCGCCCCGAGATCACCGGCTTCATCAGCGTCAGCCCCCCCGCCAACATGTATGATTTCAGCTTCCTCGCGCCCTGCCCCTCCTCGGGCCTGATCATCAACGGCTCGGCCGACCGGGTCGCCAAACCGCAGGACACGCGCATCCTCGTCGACAAGCTGCATGAGCAGAAGGGCATCACCATCACCCATGAGGAGATGGAGGGCGCCGGCCATTTCTTCGAGGATCCGCATATGGATCCGATGATCGGCAGCGTTCAGGACTATGTCCGCCGCCGCCTGACCGAAACCACGCGCTGAGGCCGCGGGGATGGATTTCGTCACCCAACTGGCCGACGAGTTGGCCAAGGACGCGCTGAAGGCCGAACGTGAGCTGGACGATGACCGGCTGATCGACCAGCTCTCCAACACGCTCAAAGCCTCCTCGATGACCTTGCAGGAGGCGTTCATGACCTCCGTGCGCATCCGTCGCTCCGAGATCGCGGGCCGCAAATGGCTGGAGGCGCGGATCGCCAAGGCCAAAGCCGGTGAATGAACTCGATGCGCGGGTCGCCTTCCTCTTGGAGGCCGACCGGCTGAAATCGGTCAATCGCGCCTCCTACCTGACCGACCGGTCGCGCCATGAGAACAGCGCCGAACATAGTTGGCATATCGCGCTTTTCGCCATGGTGCTGGAGGACGAGGCCCCCGAAGGCGTCGATATTTCCCGCGTCATCCGGATGCTGATCCTGCACGATCTGGTCGAGATCGACGCGGGCGATGCGCCCATTCATGGGCGCGTCGATGTCGCGGCGATGACCGCAAGGGAAGAGGCCGCCGCCGCCCGCCTCTTCGGGATGCTTCCACCTGCACAAGGCGCGGCGTTCCGCGCGCTCTGGGAGGAGTTCGAGGCCGCCCGGACACCTGACGCCCGCTTCGCCAAGGCCCTGGACCGGTTTCAGCCCCCGGTGCTGAACCTCGCCACGGATGGCGGCAGCTGGCCCGATTTCGGCGTGACCGAAGACATGATCACCGCCCGCGTGGCCCCCGCCATCCAGCGCGGCGCGCCCGCCCTTTGGCAGTGGCTGGCCCCCAGGATCCGCGCCTGGTTCAGCTCCTGACCGACGCCCGGTGTCGCGCGCGCCGGGAAGACGCCCGCGACAGCGTGCCACTTGGTATACAACCGCATACCGTCTAGGCAGGTCGCCCCGGATGCGGTAGAAGGCGCGCAACCCGAATCCCTCCCAACCAGCGAGAGAGACCCAGATGGCCCAGTCCAATACCCCCGACATCATCTACACCAAGGTCGACGAAGCGCCCGAGCGCGCCAGCGCCTCGCTTCTGCCGGTCATCCAGCGCTTTGCCTCCGCCGCCGATATCTCCATCGGCACCAAGGATATCAGCCTCGCCGGTCGCATCCTCGCCGCCTTCCCGGACAAGCTCGGCGCGGATCAGCGCGTGCCCGACGATCTGGCGGAACTGGGCGAACTGGTCAAAACGCCCGAGGCCAACGTGATCAAGCTGCCCAATATCTCGGCCTCGGTGCCGCAGCTTGTCGCCGCCGTGACCGAGTTGCAGCGCCAGGGCTATGACATCCCCGATTATCCCGAGGCGCCTTCGACCGATGCCGAACGCGCCGCCCGCGCGGCCTATGACAAGCTCAAGGGTTCGGCCGTGAACCCGGTCCTGCGCGAGGGCAATTCCGACCGCCGCGCCGCCCCCGCCGTCAAGCGCTTTGCCCAGAACAACCCGCACCGGATGGGCGACTGGTCGTCCGACAGCAAGACCCGCGTCGCCTCGATGGACGGCAATGATTTCTTCTCGAACGAGACATCCGCCACGCTGGACAAGGCTGCCACCGCCAGGATCGTGCTGGAAACCGCGTCGGGTGAGACCGTGCTGCATGAGGGCGTCAGCTACCCCGCAGGCACCGTGGTCGATGCCACCTACATGAGCGCCGACGCGCTGGATGCGTTCCTGAAGGGCGAGATCGAGAAGACCAGATCCGACGGCACCCTCTTCTCGCTGCACATGAAGGCCACGATGATGAAGGTCTCGGACCCGATCATCTTCGGCCATGCCGTGCGCGCCTGGCTGGCCCCGGTCTTCGAGGCCCATGGCGCGCGCATGGCGGAGCTTGGCGTAAACCCCAATTCCGGTCTTGGCGACCTCCTGGAGCGGGTCAAGGGCGACGCGGAGATCATGGCGGCCATCGAAAAGGTCCGCGCCGAGCGGCCACCGATGTATATGGTCAATTCCGACAAGGGCATCACCAACCTGCATGTGCCCTCGGACGTGATCATCGACGCCTCCATGCCCGCCCTGATCCGCGCCGGCGGCAAGGGATGGGGCCCGGATGGGAATGAGCATGACACCACCTGCGTCATCCCCGACAATTCCTATGCCCCGGTCTATGACGAGGCCATCGAGTTCTTCAAGGCCAATGGCAAGCTGGACCCGGCCACCGCAGGCACGGTGCAGAACCTCGGGCTGATGGCGCAGAAGGCCGAGGAATACGGCTCGCACCCGACGACCTTCGAGATCCCCGAGGATGGCACCGTCAAGATGGTGCTGGAGGATGGGACCGTCCTGCATTCGCATGACGTCAAGACGGGCGATATCTGGCGCTCCGCCTCGGCCCGCAAGGCACCGATTGAAGACTGGGTGGCGCTGGCCATCGAGCGACAGAAGGCGACGGGCTATCGGTCGATCTTCTGGCTCGATGCCTCCCGCGCCCATGATGCGGAGTTGATCGCCTACGTGAAGCCGATCCTTGAAGCGAAAGGCGTCGCCGACCGCTTCGAGATCATGGCCCCGCGCGAGGCCACCCGCGCATCGCTGGAGACCATCACCAAGGGCGAGAACACCATCGCCATCACCGGCAACGTGCTGCGCGACTACTTGACCGACCTCTTTCCGATCCTGGAGCTTGCGACCAGCGCCAAGATGCTGTCGATCGTCAAGCTGATGAATGGCGGTGGCTTGTTCGAGACCGGCGCGGGCGGCTCGGCGCCGAAGCATGTGCAGCAACTGGACGAGGAAAACCACCTGCGGTGGGACAGCCTGGGCGAGTTCTGCGCGCTTGGCGAAAGCTTCAAGTTCCTGGCCGATGCGAAGGGCAATGACCGCGCCCGCGTCCTGGGCGAGGCGGTCGAGGAGGCGACGCAGGGCATCCTCGATCATGGCCGGTCCCCCAGCCGCAAGGCGGGCGAGCCCGACAACCGCGACAGCCATTACTGGTTCGCCCGCTACTGGGCCGAGGCGCTGGCCGCGCAAACCGACGACGCGGCCCTGGCCGAGGAATTCGCCCCGGTGGCCAAGGCGCTGGCCGAGAACGAGGCCGCGATCACCGGAGAGCTGGCCGAGGTGCAGGGCAAGCCCGTCGATACCGGCGGCTATTACCACCCCGATGACGACAAGCTGACCCAGGTGATGCGCCCGAGCGCGACACTGAATGGCATCATCGGCTGACACGTGCTAGCGCAATGAAAACGGCCCGCCCCCGGCATATCGGGGCGGTCAAGATCACGGGAGAGCCGGACCATGACCAAGATCAAAGTAGACAACCCCATCGTCGAGATGGATGGCGACGAGATGACCCGCATCATCTGGGCCTTCATCAAGGACAAGCTGATCACGCCCTACCTGGATATCGACCTGCTCTATTACGATCTCGGCATCGAAAGCCGCGACGCGACCGAGGACCAGATCACCATCGACGCCGCCGAGAAGACCAGGGAGGTCGGCTGCGCTGTCAAATGCGCCACGATCACGCCGGATGAGGCGCGGGTCGAGGAGTTCGGCCTCAAGAAGATGTGGCGCAGCCCCAACGGCACCATCCGCAACATCCTGGGCGGCGTCGTCTTCCGCCAGCCGATCATCTGCAGGAACGTGCCGCGCCTCGTGCCGGGCTGGACCCGGCCCATTGTCATCGGCCGTCACGCCTTTGGCGATCAGTACAAGGCCACCGACATGAAGTTCCCCGGCCCCGGCAAGCTGACGATGAAATTCACGGGCGAAGATGGCACGGTCGATGAGCGCGAGGTGTTCGACGCGCCCTCGGCAGGCGTGTTCATGGGGATGTACAACCTCGATGACAGCATCCGCGATTTCGCCCGTGCGTCCTTCAATTACGGGCTGAACCTGGGCTGGCCGGTATACCTGTCCACCAAGAACACCATCCTGAAACAATATGATGGCCGGTTCATGGAGATCTTCCAGGAGATCTTCGACGCCGAGTTCAAACCCGCCTTCGACGAAAAGGGCATCGAATACCAGCACCGCCTGATCGACGACATGGTCGCCTGCGCGATGAAGTGGAATGGCGGTTTCGTCTGGGCCTGCAAGAATTACGATGGCGATGTGCAGTCGGACACCGTCGCGCAGGGCTTCGGCTCGCTCGGCATGATGGCCAGCCAGTTGATGACCCCCGATGGCAAGATCGTCGAGGCCGAGGCCGCGCATGGCACCGTCACCCGGCACTATCGCCAGCATCAGGCGGGCGAACAGACCTCGACCAACTCCATCGCCTCGATCTACGCCTGGACCGGCGGCCTCAAGCACCGCGCCAAGCTGGATGACAATGCCGCCCTGATGACCTTCGCCGAGACGCTGGAAAAGGTCGTTGTGGACACGGTCGAATCGGGCTTCATGACCAAGGATCTGGCGCTGCTGGTCGGCCCCGATCAGGGCTGGCTGACCACGATGGGCTTCCTGGAGAAGATCGACGAGAACCTGAACGCGGCCCTCGGGGCCTCGTCATAGGTCGAGCGGGCAAAGCTCCACCCCGCCTGTATCGAACCGCGCCATCATTCCGGGCGGCATTCTAGTGGACGTTCGTTCGATCCCTCCGAACAAGGTTGGTGCTTGGCAACGCCAACCGGCGCGGACTGGATCGAATGGACAACCTGTTGAATGCTCGCGCCTAGCCGCGATTGTGGATGCGCCCATGCAGGCGCGTGATGATCGTGCTTGCGGTCTTCTCGAACAGGAACGGAAACACCGCGTGGACCGCGGCCGCCAGCCCCGCCAGGAGCAACCAGGCGGAAAACCCGCCCGCAAACCGCGCATGTTCCAGATAGGTCTCGTCCACGCTTTCGGGGTGGTCGGTGAATAGCCGGGTGATCATCGGGATGTCTCCTTGTCCAGGTCATGCGCGCGGGTGATTTCATGCGCCATGATGCCTTGCGAGGGACGGAAAGACATCTCTCCTTTCCCGAAGTTTCCCCTGTTCCTTGGGATGCTGTTTCGTTTATCTTGGGATCATGGAGACACTGGACACATCAGACCGCAAAATCCTGAACGCGCTGCAACGTGACTGCACGTTGTCGCTGGATCAGCTGGCCGAGCTTGCGGCGCTGTCGCGCAATGCCGTCTGGCGCCGGATCAAGGCGATGGAGGCGCGCGGCATCATCCGCGCCCGCGTTGCCTTGCTCGATCCCGGGACGCTTGGGCTTGGGCTATCCGTCTTCATGCTGATCCGCGCGGGCGCGCATAGCCCGGACTGGAGCGCGCGGTTTTCCAGCGCCACCCGCGCGATGCCCGAGATCCTGGCCGCCTATCGGATGACCGGCGACCTGGATTATCTGATCCACGCCCGTGTCGCGGATGTGGAGGATTACGACCGGCTCTATCAGCGCCTGACCGCGCGGGTCGAACTGGCCGATATCTCCGCCAGTTTCGTGATGGAGGAGATCAAGCTCAGCACCTCGCTACCGCTCTGAGCGGCGCGCCTCAGCCGAGTTCCTCGACCAGAACAAGATCCCGCTCGGACGCGCCGCGCGCATGGCTCAGCGCTTCCTGGTAGATGTCGGACTCGTAGCAGGCATTGGCCGCCTCAAGTGACGGGAACCGTGCCACGACGTTGCGCGGATGGGCGCGGCCTTCCTTCTGGATGGCCTGACCGCCGCGCGCCAGAAACGTGCCGCCATGCTGCGCGATGGCCTCGGTCGCCAGTGCTGCGTATTTCATGTAGGCGTCCTCATCCGTCACCGTTACATGCGCGATCCAGAGTGCTGTTGCCATGTCTCAAACTCCCTTCAGAATTTCGGCCCCGGCGGATTTCGCGGCCTCGGCGCCGCCAATATCCCTGCCGCCGCCCTGCGCCATGTCGGGGCGTCCGCCACCGCCCTTGCCGCCAAGCTTCTCCACCGCCGCCTTGAGCAGATCGACCGCCGAGACGCGATCCGTCAGGTCGTCGCTGACCCCTGCCGCGACCGCGACCTTGCCGCCGGTATCGGCCATCAGCAGCACGGCGGATCCCGCGCCCAAGCGCGCCTTATGCTCGTCGATCAGCCCCGGCAGGTCCTTGCCCGTCACGCCCTCCAGCACCTGCGCCAGATAGCTGATGCCGTTGATCTTTTCGGCCTCGGGGGCCGCCCCGCCACCACCGGCCATCGCCAGTTGGCGGCGCAGTTGCGCGACCTCGTTCTCCAGCGCCCGACGCTCCTGCATCAGGCCCTGCACACGGGGGCCCAACTCGGCGGGCGGGGTTTTCAGCGCCAGCGCGATCTCGGCCAAGCGATGATCCTGCGCGCTGAGATAGTCGAACGCCGCCGCCCCGGTCAGCGCCTCGATCCGGCGCACACCGGCGCTGGAGGCGGAATCGCCCAATGTCACGAAGACGCCGATATCGCCGGTGCGCGCGACATGCGTGCCGCCGCAAAGCTCCAGCGAATAGGTCCGGCCATCCGTGCCCTTGCCCGAGCCCTCCAGCGCGCCCATCGACACCACCCGCACCTCGTCGCCGTATTTTTCGCCAAAGAGCGCCTGCGCGCCCAGGCCGCGGGCCTCGTCGGGCGTCATGATCCGGGTCTCTACGGGGCTGTTTTGCCGGATGAAGGCGTTGACCTCGGCCTCGACCTGTTTCAGCTCCTCCAGGGTCAACGCCTTGGAATGGCTGAAATCGAAGCGCAGCCGGTCGGGCGCGTTCAGCGACCCGCGCTGCGCGACGTGATCGCCAAGCGCGCGGCGCAGCGCCTCGTGCAGCAGATGCGTCGCGGAATGGTTGGCGCGGATCAGGGTCCGGCGGTCATGATCGACCTCCAGCTGCGCCGCCTGGCCCTTTGCAATCTGCCCTTCCGTCACCTCGGCCTGGTGCAGCACGACGCCTGCCACCTTGCGCGTGTCGGTGACGCGGGCCGCGCCCGTCTCGGTCCGGATCGTGCCGGTATCGCCGACCTGGCCCCCGGCCTCGGCATAGAAGGGCGTCTGGTTGGTCACGATGGCGATACTGTCGCCCTGCCCCGCCTTGTCCTGCGCGTCCCCGTCCCGCACCAGGGCCAGCACCTGGCCTTCTGCGGTTTCTGTGTCATAGCCCAGGAATTCGGTGGCCCCATGCGCCTCCTCAAGGTCGAACCAGATCGCGGCATCCGCCGTTTCGCCCGAGCCGACCCAAGCCGCGCGGGCCTTGGCTTTCTGCTCGGCCATGGCAGCATCGAACCCTTCGGTTTCGACCGCCCGCCCCTGTTCGCGCAGCGCATCCTGCGTCAGGTCCAGCGGAAAGCCATAGGTGTCGTAGAGCTTGAACGCCGCTTGCCCCGGCAGATCCGCGCCCTCTGGCAGCCCGGCCAATTCCTCGTCCAGGAGCTTCAGGCCCCGGTCCAGCGTCTGCCGGAACCGGGTTTCCTCCAGCCGCAGCGTCTCCTCGATCAGCGCCTGCGCGCGGCCAAGTTCGGGATAGGCCTGGCCCATCTGGCTGACGAGGCTCGGAACCAGCCGGTGCATCAGCGGATCGGCGGCGCCCAGAAGATGCGCATGTCGCATCGCGCGGCGCATGATCCGGCGCAGCACGTAGCCGCGCCCCTCATTGGACGGCATCACGCCATCGGCGATCAGGAACGAGGTCGAGCGCAGGTGATCCGCGATCACCCGGTGATGCACGTTCTTCGCGCCGTAGGGATCGACCGAGGTCAGGTTGGCCGACGCCTCGATCAGCGCCTTGAACAGGTCGGTGTCGTAATTGTCATGGGACCCTTGCAACAGCGCGCCGATGCGTTCCAGCCCCATGCCGGTGTCGATCGACTGCATGTCCAGCGCGCGCATCGAGCCGTCCTCGAACTGCTCGTTCTGCATGAAGACAATATTCCAGATCTCGATGAACCGGTCGCCATCCTCGTCCGGGCTGCCCGGGGGGCCGCCGGGAATGTGATCGCCATGGTCATAGAAGATCTCGGTGCAGGGGCCGCAGGGGCCGGTCGGGCCCATCTGCCAGAAATTGTCGGAGGTGGCGATGCGGATGATCCGGTCCTCCGGCACGCCGACCTTTTTCCAGATCTCGAACGCCTCGTCATCGGTGTGGTAGACCGTGGTCAGCAAGCGGCTGGCGTCGATGCCGAATTCGCGCGTGATCAGGTTCCAGGCAAAGGGGATCGCCTCTTCCTTGAAGTAATCGCCGAAGCTGAAATTGCCGAGCATCTCGAAGAACGTATGGTGGCGCGCGGTGTAGCCGACATTGTCGAGGTCATTGTGCTTGCCGCCCGCGCGCACGCATTTCTGGCTGGTGGTGGCGCGCTGGTAATCGCGGTGCTCGACGCCGGTAAAGAGGTTCTTGAACTGGACCATGCCGGAATTGACGAACATCAGCGTCGGGTCGTTGCGCGGCACCAGCGGCGACGAGGGCACGATCTCATGCCCCTGATCGCCAAAGTAATTCAGGAAGGTCGAGCGGATGTCATTCAGGCTGGCCATCGTGGCGGGGCCCCTTTGCTACAGGCGGAATTGCAGGTCGCACCGGGTGTAAACCGCGACCCCCGCGCTGTCCATGGGGCATGCAAAAAGGGCGGCCCGATGCACCGGGACCGCCCTTGCGGTCTTGATCGGTCAGGCCCGCATCAGCCCTCGAACATCTCCGCATCATCCGCGTTCATGTCGAAATCCAGCCCGTGTGCGGCGCGGATCTTGTCCTCTATATCGAGCGCGATCTCGGGGTGATCCTTGAGGTAGGTCTTGGCGTTCTCGCGGCCCTGCCCGATGCGTTCGTCGCCATAGGAGAACCAGCTGCCGGATTTCTCGACGATGCCGGCCTTGACGCCCATGTCGATCAACTCGCCCCGCTTCGAGATGCCCTCGCCATACATGATGTCGAATTCCACCTGCTTGAAGGGCGGCGCGACCTTGTTCTTGACCACCTTGACCTTGGTGGTGTTGCCGACCACCTCGTCGCGATCCTTGACCGATCCGGTACGGCGGATATCCAGCCGCACCGAGGCGTAGAATTTCAGCGCGTTGCCGCCCGTCGTCGTCTCGGGGGAGCCGAACATGACGCCGATCTTCATGCGGATCTGGTTGATGAAGATCACCGTGCAGCCCGACCGGTTGATCGAGCCGGTCAGCTTGCGCATGGCCTTCGACATCAGGCGGGCATGGACCCCGACGGAACTGTCGCCCATATCGCCCTCAAGCTCGGATTTGGGCGTCAGGGCGGCGACCGAATCGACCACCACCATGCTGACCGCGCCCGAGCGCACCAGCGTGTCGATGATCTCAAGCGCCTGTTCGCCGGTATCGGGCTGGCTGATCAGAAGCTCGTCCAGATCGACGCCCAGTTTCCTGGCATATTGCGGGTCCAGCGCGTGTTCGGCATCGACGAAGGCGCAGACGCCGCCCTTCTTCTGCTCCTCGGCGACGCAATGCAGCGTCAGCGTGGTCTTGCCGGAGCTTTCAGGGCCATAGATCTCGACGATCCGGCCCTTGGGCAGCCCGCCGATACCAAGCGCGATATCGAGGCCGAGCGAGCCGGTCGAGGTCGATTCGATATCGGCGACGGGGTTGTCGCCCCCGAGCTTCATGATCGAGCCCTTGCCGAACTGCCGTTCGATCTGCGCGAGCGCGCTGTCCAGCGCCTTCTGCTTGTCTGCGGATTTGCGGTCGGTCATATCGAGAAGTTTCGCCGTTGCCATGGATCTGATGTCCTTATTCCACACCGCGGGACCCGCGGCAATGATTGCTCATGTTCGCCTCTTGTTCTGTCTCCGTTTTGAGACCAAAAGTAGAACATTTCAAGTAAAATCTTGTGCAACCCAGTTTTTTGCCAGAAGGGTTAAGGAAAAGTTGAAGCGGCGCGAAATAGGGGGAGTTTGACGCATGTTGGTGTTCTGGAAGCAGAAAATCGTGCTGCTGGCGGTGCCCAAGACGGGCACGACCGCGCTGGAACAGGCGCTCCTGCCCCATGCCAGCGCCGCGATCCTCGATCCGCCGGGGCAGAAACACGTCCCCGCGCAACAATATCGCAACCGGCTGTCGAAGTTTTTCGAACAGCGCGGCAAGCGCCCGATGGAGCTGGTCGCGGTGATGCGCGAGCCGGTCGATTGGCTCGGCAGCTGGTATCGCTATCGCGCAAGGCCGCAATTGTCGGGCAAACCCAATTCGACCGAAGGCATCGGTTTCGACGAGTTCGTCGCCGCCTGGCTGGAGCCCAGGCGCCCCGATTTCGCCGAGATAGGCAGCCAGGCCAATTTCCTGACCGACGACAAGGGCCGCCCGGCGGTCGACCGGATTTTTCGCTATGACCGCATGGCCGATCTGGTGGCGTTCTTCGAGACCCGGCTAGAGACGGCGCTGGACGTGCCGCGCGCCAATGTCTCGCCCAAGGGTCCGGTTGAGTTGAGCGACACGATGCGGGCGCGGCTGGAACGTGAGGCGGCGGCGGAGTTCGACCTCTGGCGCAGTCTCGACTGATCCGCGCTCAGTGCAACTGCCGCTGCACGGTCGAGGTCAGGTCCGACAGCGAGAAGGGTTTGGCCAGGAACACCGAATTGGGCACCTTGCCGCCGGTCTTCTCGAACGCGTCCTCGGCATAGCCCGAGACGAAGACGACCTTGACATCGGGACGGTCCTTCAGCGCCTCGCGCACCCATGTCGGGCCGTCCATGCCGGGCATGATGACATCGGTGACGAAGACATCGACCGAGAGGGAGGTGTCGGCGAGCTTCTCCAGCGCTTCCTCGGCACTTTCGGCCTCGACCACCGTGTAGCCCCGCATCCTGAGCGCGCGTGACGCGAAGGCCCGGACCGAGGCTTCATCCTCGACCAGCAGCACGACACCGTCCCCCGGCAGGTGCGGCACGGTTTCGGCGACCGGGTCGGGCGCCTCCTCCTGTGCCACGCGTTCGGGATGGGCGGGCAGGTCATGCACCGGGAAATAGATCACGAAATCCGTGCCCTCGCCGAGCCGGCTGTCGGCGAAGATGAAGCCGCCGCTTTGCTTGACGATCCCGTAAACCATGGAAAGGCCAAGCCCGGTCCCCTCGCCGGTGCGCTTGGTGGTGAAGAAGGGCTCGAAAATGCGGGTCAGCTGTTCTGTCGGGATACCGGTGCCCTCGTCGCGCACCTCGACCGTCACGTATTGGCCCGGCGGCACCGTCGCCTCATCCCGGAAGAGCGGCTCGGCGAGATGCACCACGCGCGTCTCGACATGGATATCGCCCCCCTCGGGCATCGCGTCGCGGGCGTTGACGACCAGATTCATCAAGACCTGCTCCAATTGCCGCCGGTCGGCCCGGATCGGCAGGAGGCCCGGATCATGATCCAGATGCAGCCGGATCCGCTCGCCGACAAGACGGTTCAGCAGATGGGTCAGGTCCGACATCGTGTCGCGCAGGTCGAGGATCTCGGGCTGCATCGTCTGCTTGCGCGAAAAGGCCAGAAGCTGGCCCACGAGGCTGGCCGCGCGGTTGGCGTTCTGGTTGATCTGCACCAGGTCCGCGTAATCCGGCGCGCCCTGGTCATGGCGCAGCAGCAGCAGGTCGCAATGGCCGGTGATCGCGGTCAGCAGGTTGTTGAAATCATGCGCCACGCCGCCCGCCAGTTCGCCGATGGCCTGCATCTTCTGGCTCTGCACGAATTGCTGTTCCATGGTCTTGAGTTCGGTCGCGTCATGCAGCACGGCCAGCAGCGTCGGATCGCCCTCGCCGGTGATGCGGCCGAGGGTAACCTGCAGGAAACAATCGTCATCGCGCAGGCGGGCGCGGACCATTTCAGGCCGCGCCGGAATGCGTTCCTCCAGCGTGTCGCTGAGCCAGTCGTTGATCGGACGGCCGAGCCCCTCGACCGCGCCCGAAAGCGACAGATCGGCGCCGGGATCGAGGTTGAGCAAGGTCTGCGCCTGCGGATTGGCCGCCAGAAGCCGCCCGTCGCCCGCGATGTGCACAAGCGCCACCGGCAGCGCCTCGAAGGCGCGGGCGGCGACGCTGTCCTCCAGCGGCAAAAGGGTGACCGGCAGGGCATAGATCTCGCGTCGGCCGTCGCCCGCCTGCAACTCGATGGTGACGGCGTCAAAGAACCCGTCAGCCCCTTTCAGCCGCGTCTTCTGGCCGGTCTGCACCGGCAGCGTCTCGAACACATCACCAAGCGCGCGCATCCGCTTGCCGAGCGTGCGGCGCATCGCCTCGTTCATCGACAGGATCGTGTCATTGCGGCTGACCACCATCATCGGCAGGCCGATCCAGTCGGCGCTGCGCCCCGTCGTCTCGACGGTTTCATCGACCCGCCACATCGTGCCGGGGCCGACGCGAAACGCGGTCAGGCGCACCGAGCCGCGCTTGGTCACCACGGTTTCGCGGGCCTGTCGATCGCGGGCGAGTGCCGCTTCCTGGCGAAAGATGACGGCGGAGGAATTGGCGATGATACCGGCCAGGGCGCGCGACATGGATTGATCCAGCCGGTCCTTGAACCGATCCTCGGCGGCGCGGTTCTGAAAGATGATCGCGCCCGCCGCATCAGTGCAGAAGACCGGCACGGGATCGTCCGCCGCGACCTTGCCCGCCGTGACCAGGAGCGCATGATCGCGCGCCCGCGCACGGCGCTTGGACAGGAAGAGGAGCAGCGCGGTCAGCGTGATCGAGGCGGCAGCGACATAGAGCGCGATGCGCCAGATCTCACCCGGTGCCAGGAAGCTGAGCCCGAGGCAGAGCGCGGCCAGCAGGAGAAGGCCCGCAGACGGACCGACCCTGAACCTGAAGGGCTGCTTTCCGGGCAAGACGGCCTGATCCGCCACTCTGATCCTCCAACGCGATTCGGTGGGGACAATTTCGCAGGCATTTTCTTAATTGCCGATTAAGAACCCTGCATTTTCTCCCCTCAAGGCGCAGATTTCAGGGCGGGTCAGCCGGGATGCGTCAGTTCCGCCACAAAGAACCCGTCCGAGGCCTCTGGCGGCGCGAACCGTGCCATCGCCGACCGGGTCCAGCCCGGATGCCGCGCCAGGAACGCCGCGACCTGGTCCTCGTTTTCCTCGCAGAGCAGCGAACAGGTCATGTAGACCAGCCGCCCGCCCGGATGCAGCAGTGCCGCCGCCTCATCCATGATCTGCGCCTGAATCTGGGTCAGATCGTCCAGCCGCTCCGGCGCGAGGTGCCATTTCGCCTCCGGATCGCGCCGCCAGGTGCCGCTGCCGGAACAGGGAACATCGGTCAGAACGACATCGTATTTCAGCGTGTTATCAAAAGGGTGCAGCGTGACCTTCGCCCTTTCCGCACGCGGCGCGATGTCCCGCATCCGGGCCGGGTTCACATCATGCACATGGATCGCGGCATCGCTTCGGGCCGCGATGGCCAGCGCCTTGCCGCCACCGCCCGCGCAATAATCCAGGATCCGACCGGATTGCGGCCAGTCGATCATCGCCACGGCCCGTTGCGGCGAGAGGTCCTGCACCTCGACCTGACCGGAGAGATAGGGTTGTGATTGCCTGACCCGGCGCGCGCCTCCGACGACTTTCAACGCGCCTTTCAGAGGCATATATTCTGTTTCTATACCATCATTTGCAAGACGTTCTTGAACCAACACATCATTCCGCGCATTGACCCGCAGGTAGAGGGGCGCGCGGTCCCGCATCGCCACCATCACGGTTTCGGCGCTGTCCCCCAATGCGTCCTTCAACCGCCCCTGCAACCAGTCCGGCACATCCGTCCACGCATCCGGATCCACCTCCGGTACACGCACCTCAACCTCCGTCAACGGATCGGGCGCATAGCCGCCGGTAAAGAGCGCCTGCGGCTCCTGCCCCTGCATCCGGCAAAGCCCGATCATCAACGCCCGAGCGTCACGCCCGCCCCCCAGAGCGGCGCAACTTTCCAGCCGCCGCAGCACGTCATAGACATGATCGCGGATCGCGGCGCGGTCCTTCGATCCGGCATAGCGCGCACCGCGCGCCCAGGTGGTCAGCGCCTTTTCAGCGGGCTCCCCCGCCTGCCAGCGGTCCAGCACCTCGATCGCGGCGGCGATGCGGGCCCCCGGCGTCATGGCCTAGCCCGCCCGGTAATTCGGGCTTTCCCGCGTGATCTGGACGTCATGCACATGGCTCTCCTTCAGGCCCGCGCCGGTGATGCGCACGAAGCGGCAGCCGCTCCGCATCTCCTCGACCGTGGCCGAGCCGGTGTAGCCCATCGCGGCGCGCAAGCCGCCGACCAGCTGATGCACCACGGCCCCGGCGGAGCCCTTGTAGGCGACCTGTCCCTCGATGCCTTCCGGCACCAGCTTGTCGCTGGCCGCGTCCTTCTGGAAATAGCGGTCGGCCGAGCCGCGTGCCATCGCGCCGAGGCTGCCCATGCCACGGTAGCTCTTGAAGCTACGGCCTTGATACAGAATGACTTCTCCGGGGCTCTCATCGGTGCCCGCTATCATGCTGCCGACCATGGCGCAGGACGCGCCCGCCGCGATCGCCTTGGCGAAATCGCCCGAATACTTGATGCCGCCATCGGCGATGACCGGCACGTCACCCGCCGCGCCCGCGCAATCCATGATCGCGGTCAGCTGCGGCACGCCGACGCCCGCGACCATCCGCGTGGTGCAGATCGAGCCCGGCCCGATCCCGACCTTGACGGCATCCGCGCCCGCGTCGATCAGGGCGCGGGTGGCCTCGGCGGTGGCCACGTTCCCGGCCACGACCTGCACCGAGTTCGACAGCGCCTTGACCCGTTCAACGGCGCGCGCCACACCCTCGGAATGGCCATGCGCGGTGTCGATGACGACAAGATCGCAACCCGCGTCGATGAGCGCCTCGGAGCGTTCGAACCCCGCATCCCCCACGGTGGTGGCGGCGGCGACGCGCAACCGGCCAAGATCGTCCTTGCAGGCGGTCGGGTTCAGCACGGCCTGTTCGGTATCCTTCAGCGTCAGGAGGCCGGTCAGCCGCCCCCCGGCGTCGGTCACCAGCAGCTTCTCGATCCGGCGCGCGCGCATCAGGCTTTTCGCCTCCTCCAGATCGGCAGGCTCGCGCAGCACGGCGAGGTTCTCGGCGGTCATCATGGCATGGACCGGGGTGGCATCCGAACTGGCAAAGCGCATGTCGCGGTTGGTGACGATCCCCATCACCCGGCCTTGGTCATCAACCACCGGGAAACCGGTGAAATTGTAGCGTTCGATCAGGGCCTTGGCATCGGCCAGCGTCTGGTCGGGGCGCAGCGTCACAGGGTTGTAGACGATGCCCGATTCAAAGCGCTTGACGCGGCGCACCTCGCGCGCCTGCACCTCGATATCCAGGTTGCGGTGGATCACGCCCATGCCGCCGGCCTGTGCCATCGCGATCGCCATGCGCGATTCCGTCACCGTATCCATGGCGGAACTGAGCAGCGGGATGTTGAGGGCGATGGATTTCGTCACCCTTGTGCGGGTATCGGCCTGGGACGGCAGCACGCTGGACGCGCCGGGAACCAGCAGAACATCATCGAAGGTCAGGGCCTCGCGAATCTCCATGGGGGCCTCCAAGGCAGGGAGTTTCAGTTGGCACGTCGCTATCTCATGGGGCGGGCAAAAGGGAAAGCCCCAAATCTGGTGCGGGGGCCGGTTTCACCCCCGAAACCCGGTGGCGACGACGAATTTCTCGGAACTGTCGGACCGGCTGGCCCCCGGTTTCATATAGGCGACCTTGGTGAATTTCTGTTTCAGCACTTTCTGCAGATCGCCCTCGGCCCCGCCCGCCAGCACCTTGGCCACGAAGGTGCCGCCCTGCTCCAGCACGTCGAAGGCAAAATACGCGGCGGCCTCGCACAGCGCCATGATGCGCAGATGATCGGTCTGCTTATGGCCCGAGGAGGCGGCGGCCATGTCGCTCATCACCACGTCGGCCTTGCCATCGAGCCATCCCTTCACCTTGTCGTCGGCATCGTCCTCGAGAAAGTCGAGCACATGGATCTCGGCCCCCGGCACTGGCTCCACCTCCTGCAGGTCGATACCGATGATGCGGCCCATCCGCTTGCCGGATTTCTCGCCCAATGCGTTGATCCGGGGCACCGCGATCTGCAACCAGCCACCGGGCGCGCAGCCCAGGTCAACCACACGCGCGCCGGGCACGAGGAAGCGGAACTTGTCGTCGATCTCCTCGATCTTGAAGGCGGCGCGGCCGCGATAGCCCTCGCGCTTGGCGCGCTGCACGTACGGGTCGTTCAACTGCCGCTCCAGCCACAGGGTGGAGCTGAGCTTGCGCCCGCGCGCGGTCTTTACCTTGACCCGAAGCTCGCGCTGTCCGCGCCCGGAAGTGTTCTTGACCATCGTTTCAGCTTTCTCGTTTGCGACGTTGTCGCGCAATTCAGCCGCGGTTGCAAATGGCAACGGACCCGCCAAAAGAGCCTCCGGCGGGGATATTTGCGGAACAAAGAAGGGGCGCGCGGGCCGCGTTAACCTGAATGGTCGGTTGCGTTGTGGGGCCGGGGCCGGGACGACCGGCTCTTCTTGGCCTCTCTGCCCCTCGTGTCAGAACGGCCCATCCTCCAGCACCCCGTCCGAGGACATCTGCGCGTAGAGCAGCCCCTCGCGCAGGCCACGGTCGGCGACACTCAGCCGGTCGGTGGGCCAGGCCCTGAGCAACGCCTGCAGGATCGCCGCGCCCGACATGATCAGCGCCTGCCGGTCGCGCCCGATACGCGGGTCGCGGCGGCGTCCGGCGGGGCCGAGCGTCAGGTAGTCCTGGATCACCGTGTCGATCTGGTCCGAGGTCATGCGCAGCCCGTCGACCTTGTTGCGGTCATAGCGGCGCAGCCCCAGATGCGAGGCGGCCACCGTCGTCACGGTGCCGCTGGTGCCGATGATCTGGAACCCTTCACGGGCCTGGTCGGCGGCGTCATCGTAAGGAGAAAACTGCGCCAGTTGCTCCTCGAAATACCAGCTCATCAGCGCGAAGCGCGCGCCATCGTCGGTCACGTCGCGATACTGGTCCTTCAGCGTCGCCACCCCGAGCGGGATCGAGATCCAGTCCACCACCTTGGCCTTGGGAAAGACCGTGTCGCTATGGTCGAACCCCTGGTGCAGCCGCATGATCGCGCGCGGGCGTTCGACATGGGGCACGCGGGACAGGTCGATCCAGACCAGTTCGGTAGAGCCGCCGCCGATATCGACCACCAGCAATTGCTCGGTCCGCGCCGAGACCAGCGGCGCGCAGGCCACCACGGCCAGGCGGGCCTCCTCCTCAGGCTCGATGATCTCCAGCGCCAGGCCGGTTTCGCGGTGCACGACGGCGATGAATTCGGCGGCGTTGCTGGCGCGGCGGCAGGCCTCGGTCGCGACCAGCCGCATCCGCTTCACATCGCGGCGCTGCAGCTTGCGCTTGCAGATCTTCAGCGCCGAGACCGTGCGCGCCATCGACTGCCGCGACAACCGCCCCGAGCTTTCCAGCCCCAGGCCAAGCTGCACCGATTTCGAGAAACTGTCGACGACATGCAGGTGGTTGCCCTTGGGCTGCGCGATCAGCATCCGGCAGGAATTGGTGCCGAGGTCCAGCGCGGCATAGAGATCGGCGGGATCGGGCTGCGCCGACAGGGCCGGCGCGAGGGGGCGCGCAGGCGGCACCGCGGCAATCCTGGGGGAATTGCCCGTGCTCGGCGTCTGTGTGCTGGCCCCCTTGGGTTTGCTCCGGGGACGGCGGCGGCGGCCCATGGCCCCTGATCCTTGTTCGCGTGGTTTGACGTCCAGCCTACCGTCTTGGCCGGTGTCGCACAATGGTGCGTGTCGGTGGCCCTCATCATCTTCATGAGAAATTCGGGGGGCTTTTTCCGTGGTCCCGGCCCCCGCCCGCCGCTAAGGTCGCAGCAAGACGCAGGCGTGTCGAAAACGGATCGAACGCGGCCCGCCCTGCCCTCTATGGTCGGGCCAGCAGCACAGGAAAGGACAGCTTCACATGCCCGCCCTCACCATCGTCTACTGGCGCGACATCCCGGCCCAGGTCATCGTCGGCAAAGGCCGCAGCGGCGCCAAGGCCCCCCTGCCCGAACGGTTCGAACAGGCCATCGACCGCGCCGCCATGAAGGCGGGCGCCAAGGATGACGACGCTTATCTGGCCGGATTTCGCAAGGCGAGCCCGGTCGAGGTCGAAGGCGACGCGCAAGAGGTCGCAAATGCCGAAGCCGCGCGCATCGATGCCGAATACGACGCGGAGAAACTGAAGGCGCTGATCGCGGGTGAAGGATACGCCCAAGCCAACGCCGGATGACCCCGCCGCGCCAGATCTGGGAGACCCTCATGGCCCTGCTCAAATTCCGCTCTGCCCCTGCCGCAGCCCCCTCGGGCAACTCCGAGAACCTGGAGGCGTTCCTGCAAGGCTATTCCATCGAGGTGATGCCGCGCACCGCCGAGAAGGTCGAGGATTTCCGCGCCCTGCTGCCCGAAGGCACCCGCGTCTACATCGCCCATATCGAAGGAACCCCGATCGAGGAGATGGTCGCCACCGCCGCCCGCCTTGCGCGCGACGGCTATGAGGTGATGCCGCATTTCCCGGCGCGTATCATCAAGGACGCGGCGACACTGGAAAACTGGATCGCCATGTACCAGGGCGAGGCCGGCGTAAAACAGGCGCTGTTGCTGGCGGGCGGTGTGGCGCAGCCGCATGGGGCGTTCCATTCCTCGATGCAGCTGATGGAAACCGGGGCGTTCGACCGCGCGGGTTTTGAGCGTCTGCATGTCGCGGGCCACCCCGAGGGCAACCGCGATATCGACCCCTCAGGCGGTGACCGGGCGGTGATGGAGGCGCTGCGCTGGAAGCAGGCCTTCGCCGAGCGCACCGATGCAAAGATGGCGCTGGCCACGCAATTCTGCTTTGACGCCGCGCCGGTCATCGCCTGGGCGGATCGCCTCGAGGCGGAAGGCATCCACCTGCCCATTCATATCGGCATCGCGGGCCCCGCCAAGCTGCAGACCCTGATCAAGTTCGCCATCGCCTGCGGTGTCGGCCCCTCCTTGAAGGTGTTGCAGAAACGCGCCAAGGATGTGACCAAGCTGCTGCTGCCCTTCGAGCCCAACGAGATCCTGAATGCGCTGGCCGACCACATGGCCGCCCATCCCGATTGCCTGATCGAGAAGGTGCATTTCTTCCCGCTCGGCGGGATCAAGACCAACGCCCAATGGGCCACCCTCAATGGCGGCGCGTCCGGCGTCCCCGCAAACCAGACCTGAAAAGAGAGCCCATGACACGCACCGTCCTCGAATCCAGAACCAAGACCGTCGTGATCGGCTTTGACGAGCCGTTCTGCGTCATCGGCGAGCGCATCAACCCCACCGGTCGCAAGAAACTGGCCGCCGAACTGGAGGCGGGCGATTTCTCGACCGTGGAAAAGGACGCGCTGGAGCAGGTCGCCTGCGGGGCGATGGTGCTCGATGTGAATGCGGGCGTGGTCTACAACTCCAACCCCAACCCGAACGAGACCGAACCGCCCCTGATGACCCGCTGCATCGAGATCGTGCAGGGGCTGGTGGATGTGCCGCTCTGCATCGACAGCTCGGTTCCGGCGGCGCTTGAGGCGGGGCTGGCCGCGGCCAATGGCCGTCCGCTGCTGAATTCCGTGACGGGCGAGGAGGACCGGCTGGACCTGGTGCTGCCGCTGGTCAAGAAATACAACGTGCCGGTGGTGGCGATCTCGAATGACGACACCGGGATCAGCGAAGACCCCGATGTCCGGTTCGCGGTGGCCAGGAAGATCGTCGAGCGTGCCGCCGATTTCGGCATCCCCGCGCATGACATCGTGGTCGATCCGCTGGTCATGCCCGTGGGGGCGATGGCGACGGCGGGCCGCCAGGTCTTCACCCTGGTGCGGCGCCTGCGCGACGAGCTTGGCGTGAACACCACCTGCGGCGCCTCGAATATCAGCTTCGGCCTGCCCAACCGGCACGGCATCAACGCGGCCTTCCTGCCGATGGCGATCGGCGCGGGCATGACCAGCGCCATCATGAACCCGGTCCGCCCCGTCGAGATGGAGGCCATCAACGCGGCCAATTTCCTGATGAACCACGACGCCAATGGCGGCAAGTGGATCAACTTCGCCAAGGTGCTTGAGGCGACCAAGGAAGGCACCCCCTTCCCCGAGGCCGCCGCCGCCGCAATGGCCGCCGGTGGCGGTCGTGGCGGGCGCCGGGGCGGGCGTCGCCGGGCCTGATGACCGGCGGTTAACCAATGTCGGGCGAAGGTGGGGTCATGTCCTACCTTCGCCCGGCCGATACGCCCCGCCCGCCCACAGGTGATGAACAATGGCTCGCGCAAATTTTTGAAGCGAAGTCGGCGCGCACAGGCGGTATCGAGCGACGAAAAATTCGCGATGTGGAGCGCAAGGTTGGCCGCCGCGCGTCGGAGCTGGAAGTTCACCGGCGTGGTTTTCGCCTGGACGAAGCCGGAACGCAGTTCGTCATCATCTGCACGCCGGGCGATATCCGGGTGATCTGCTGGAAGAATCTTGCCCAGGATTTTTCGGGCCCGAAGGTTTTTCGGACAAAAATCTTCTTCGCCGCGCCGTTTCGCGCTATCCATCGTGATGTCCCACCGGCCCGCCCCCTACGTGACCCCGCCGCCCTGGCGGCGCGCCCTGCCCCGTCTGGCCCTGCGGGTGGCGGTGCTGGCGGCGATTGTCACGCTGGCCCATTTCGGCATCAACGCCGCGCTCGACTGGACACACACCCTGCCCGAGGCAGATCGGGGCGCGGCGGAAATGTGGGTGCTGATCTCGATCTTCGGTCTCTACGCCCTGCTCATCGCCATCCCCTTCGTGCCGGGGATCGAGATCGCCATGGCGCTTTTGATGCTGCGCGGGGCCGAGCTGGCATTGCCGATCTACCTTTCGACCGTGGGCGGGCTGATGCTGGCCTATCTGGTCGGACGCCTGGTGCCGCCTGGTGCCCTGCGCCGGATCTTCCTGGACCTGCACCTGACCCGCGCCTGCGCGCTTATCGACGACCTCGCGCCGCTCTCGCCGCCTGACCGGGTGGCGGTCCTGCAAGACAGGCTGCCGCAACGGGTCGCGGCACTTCTCTTGCGTTATCGCTATGTCTGCCTCGCGCTCTTGATCAACCTGCCGGGATCGGGGCTGATCGGGGGCGGCGGCGGCATCTGCATGGTCGCCGGCATGAGCCGCATCTTCAGCCCCCGCTGGACCGCCCTGACCCTGGCCCTGGCGGTCCTGCCGGTGCCATTGGCAACCTGGATGGCGGGGGCGGCGGACCTGATCTTCTGGCTGCCGGAATAACCCTACTCCATCGCCGGGGTGCGGCGCGGGAAGGCATCGGTGGTAAAGAGGTAATCCTCGCCGCCCGCAGTGACATGGCAGGCGATGCAGCCGCCCGAAAGGTCACGCCCGACGGCCCCCGCCAGCGCCATGCCGGCCGGGTTGGTATCCATCGCGCCATCGGGCAGATACTTGGCGTAGAACCAGTCGTCATGCTCCGGGTCATAGCCCTCCTCGCGCTGGAACATCACCGTGACCGATCCCAGATGCCCCGACGGATCGGCCAGAACCTCATCCTCGGTCACCTCCTCGGGGCCGTAATTGCGCTTGATGACCAGAAGGCCGCTCTCGCCCATGATCTCGGTCTCGACGTAGAAGGTTTCCAGCATTTCGCCATGCGGCGGCACACCGCGATAGGGCAGCCCCATCAGCGCGCCCTCTCCGGCCAGGTTCATCGCGACCATTTCCTCCCAGATCGCCTGCGCGAAGGCGACATCCTCGTCGGTGCCAGCCGTCTGCGCGATGACCGCGCCGGTGGCGAGCGTGCCCGCCAGTGCCAGTCCTGTAATCAGTTTGCGCATGTCTCCTACCCTCCTGTTGGTTGCTGCACCCGGGGGGTCGGGACTGGCCCGATCCGGGCTGCGATTGGACTACTCTAGCACGGACGCACCCCCGCGAAGCCCCATGCTCACGTAGGGGTGACATCGCGCGAGCGGGCTTGATGCCGCTGCCAGACAAATAGTGACGTTTCGCACCTGTTCCCCGCCGCCGCCCACGTTACAAGGGGGCAAACAGCGAAGGTGGCCGCAATGTCGAACGATCCCCTGGTGATTTTCACGCCCTCCGGCAAGCGCGGGCGATTTGCCGCCGGCACGCCGGTCCTGACCGCCGCGCGCAAGCTTGGCGTCGACCTGGATTCTGTCTGCGGCGGGCGCGGCATCTGTTCCAAGTGCCAGGTCACGCCGTCCTACGGCGATTTCCCCAAGCATGGCGTGACAGTCTCCGAGGGGGCCCTGTCCGAATGGAACGCGGTCGAGGCACGCTATGACCGGGTGCGCGGCCTGAAGACCGGCCGCCGCCTCGGCTGCCAGGCCACCGTGCAGGGCGATATCGTCATCGACGTGCCGGCCGAAAGCCAGGTCCACCGCCAGGTCGTGCGCAAAGCCGCCAGCGCAAGACCGATCATCATGGACCCCGCCACGCGGCTCTATTTCGTCGAGGTGGCGGAGCCGGACATGCACGAGCCCTCGGGCGACCTGGAACGGCTGAAGGCCGCGCTGGCGGAGCAGTGGGATCTCACCGGCCTTGTCGCCGATCTCAGCGTCGTGACCCGCCTGCAACCGGTGCTGCGCAAGGGCAAATGGCAGGTCACCGTCGCGGTGCATCACGCCGCGAACAGCAACACCGGGCAGATCCTGGAAATCTGGCCCGGCCTGCATGAAAGCGGCATCTACGGCCTCGCCGTCGACCTCGGCTCGACCACCATCGCGGGCCATCTGTGCGACCTCGTGACGGGCGAGGTGCTGGCCTCCTCGGGTATCATGAACCCGCAGATCAGGTTCGGCGAAGACCTGATGAGCCGCGTCAGCTACGCGATGATGAACCCCGGCGGCGACAAGGAAATGACCACGGCGGTGCGCGAGGCGCTGAACACGCTGGCGGGCGAGATCGCAGCGGAGGCCGAAATTGATCCGGCGCTGATTCTGGAAACCGTCTTTGTCTGCAACCCGGTCATGCACCACCTGCTCTTGGGAATCGACCCGGTCGAACTGGGCCAGGCGCCTTTTGCGCTGGCCACGTCGTCTTCCCTCACCCTGCCCGCCCGCGACCTGGACCTTGCCGCGCTGAACAGTGGCGCGCAGGTCTATATCCTGCCCTGCATCGCGGGTCATGTCGGCGCGGATGCCGCCGCCGTCGCCCTGTCGGAGGAGCCGAACCTGTCCGACGACCTCGTGCTGGTCGTCGATGTCGGCACCAATGCCGAGATTCTCCTGGGCAACCGCAACAAGGTGCTGGCCTGTTCCTCGCCCACCGGCCCCGCCTTCGAGGGGGCGCAGATCAGCAGCGGACAGCGCGCCGCGCCGGGGGCCATCGAACGGGTCCAGATCGACCCCGACACGAAGGAGCCGCGCTTTCGCATCATCGGTTGCGATCTGTGGTCCGACGATCCGGGCTTTGCCGAGGCCACTGCCGCGACCGGCGTGACCGGCATCTGTGGCTCGGGCATCATCGAGGCGGTAGCCGAGATGCGCATGGCGGGGCTACTGGATGCGGCGGGGCTGATCGGCTCGGCGGAGCAGACCGGCACGGCGCGCTGTGAACTGGAAGGCCGCGTTCACGCCTACCTGATCCATGACGGCAGCGCCGAGGGCGGCCCGCGCATCACCGTGACGCAAGGCGACATCCGCGCCATCCAGCTGGCCAAGGCGGCGCTTTATGCGGGCGCCAAGCTGCTGATGGACGAGATGGGCGTCACCAGCGTCGACCGCGTCACGCTGGCCGGGGCCTTCGGCGCGCATATCAGCCCGAAACACGCGATGGTCCTGGGGATGATCCCGGATGCGCCGCTCGACAAGGTCACATCGGCGGGCAACGCGGCCGGCCACGGCGCGCGGATCGCGCTGTGTTCACGCGAGGCCCGCATCCGGATCGAAACCGTGGTCGGCCAGATCCACAAGGTCGAAACCGCGGTGGAGCCGAAATTCCAGGAGCATTTCGTCGCCGCCTCGGCCATTCCGAACGCGGTCGATGCCTTCCCGATCCTGAACTCGGTCGTGCCCCTGCCAAGCCCCTCCTTCAACACGGGCGACGGCGCGGATGGCGGGCGGCGCAGGCGGCGGCGGGGCTGACAGGATGCGCGCCCCGCGCTAGGTTGGCCTTTTCCAACCCCGGAGCCACCCCGATGCCCCTTCTGCCGTCCCTGCCCGACACCGCGCGCCTCTCTGATCTGCTCGGCCGCTTTCCCGCCCATGCCGGACCGCTGCTGACCCATGTCGATGGCGTGATGCGGGCCGGTGCGCCTTTGACCGCGGCGGAATGCGAGTTGATCGCGGCCTATGTCTCGGGCCTCAACGCCTGCGCCTTCTGCCTCGGATCGCACCGGATCTATGCCGAAGCGCTTGGAATTGCACCGGGGCTGGTCGATGCGCTGCTGGCCGATCCCGAAACCGCGCCCGTGGATCCCGCCATGCGCCCGCTTCTGGCCTATGTCGCCAAGCTCAACTGCCTGCCGCCCCGGCTGACGCCGGGTGATGTGCGGGCGGTGCTGGAGGCGGGCTGGTCCGAGGCGGCGCTCTACCACGCGATCCAGGTTGCCGCGCTCTTCAACCTGTTCAACCGTCTCGTCGAAGGCACGGGCGTGAATTTCAGTTACGGCCCCGACGATCCGCTGCCGACCGCCGCCGATCTGGATCACTCCTATGCCGGATTCGCGGCGCGGATGGGCCTGACCAAGCCCGCCTGACACCTCCAGAGAACCGGACTTGCCTGAATTGCGCGCCCCCCGCATTCTGGGGACATGAAAGCGCGCAAGATCATCATCTGCTTTGACGGCACCGGCAATGAGGTCGGCGATTTCCAGACCAATATCCTGAAGCTTTACAACGCGTTGCAGGAGAGTGACGCGCAGATAAAGCATTATGTCGCGGGGGTCGGCACGCTCAGCCAGCCGCGGCTTTTCGACTGGCGCATCGTGCAGAAGGCGCGCGTCGTGGCCGGGCTGGCCTTTGGCCTGGGGCTGGAGGATGACGTCCTCAACGCCTATCGGTTCCTCTGCCGGACCTACAAGACCCGCGCGATGAAGAACGCCGATTGGAGCTATGCGCAACAGCTCAAGCGTCAGATCACCGGCAAGAAACAGACCCGGACACGGCCCCTGCCGCAGGAGGACCAGATCTACATCTTCGGCTTCTCGCGCGGGGCCTATGCGGCGCGGATCCTGGCGGGCTTCATCCATAATTTCGGGCTGGTGGAGCCCGACAAGCTGCACCTGATCACCGGGGCCTTTCGGGCCTATCGCGCGGTGTCGGATTTCGACCAGGGCGAACCGCATCCGGTCGTGTTCAAGCAACTCAAGCGCTACGAGGAGACGCTGCGCCCCGAAACGAGCATCCCGATCCGCGCGCTCTGCCTCTTTGATACCGTCAGTTCGCTGGTCGATTTCCGCAATCCGATCCGGAATTTCCGCAAGTATTACAGCCCGATGGCCCTGCGCCAGCACGCCAATGTGGTCACCAACCCCTCGGTGCGCATCGTGCTGCACGCGTTGGCGGTGGATGAGCGCCGGTCGATGTTCCGGCCCATGTTCTGGGATGAGGGCGAGGATTATTACGGCAACCGGTTCCGCCATGACAGCCAGAAGCGCCGACAATATGTGCAACAGCGCTGGTTCGCGGGCTATTACTCGGATATCGGAGGCAGCCCGCGCGAGAGGCAATCGGGCATCGGCAAGCTGACGCTTCTGTGGATGCTGGATGAGCTGGAGCGGCTGGAGATCGCCGCCAGCCGTGAGGATGCCGCCCGCGACCCGCCCGATCCCGCGCGCGATCTGCTGCCGCATCCGCATGCCGGGCTGGTCCTGAAACGCGGCCGCCGCGCGATCCGGCTGGAGGGGCGCGACCGGTCGAAGCTGAGCCTCGACGGCAAGCCCTATGCGCAACCCCGCGCCATGGCCGAGACGCACTCATCCATGTCGCTCAGCTGGTTCCCGCTGGAGGTGCTGCCCAAATCCATCAAGCGTAGGACATGGCCGGCGCGCCGCCCCTGGCTCGGGCTCTGGTATCTGCCCCTGCAGGAGCCGCGCCACATCCCCGACCATCACAAGATCGACCCGTCAGTCTACACGCGGATGAAAGGCTGGCGCTTCTACCGGCCCGAAAACGTGCCCCCGAAACCGCGCGGATAGCGCTTGACCTTGGCCGGGCGCGCGATTACCTCAAGGCTTGGATTTGCGGGTATGGTGAAATGGTATCATGCGAGCTTCCCAAGCTTAAGGTGCGGGTTCGATTCCCGCTACCCGCTCCACCTCCCAACCGATGGGCCACCCCATGACAGCACGCGATACCTCCCCCCTGCGCGGCCCCGACCTGCGCGACATGGGGATCGACGCGCCGTGGGATTTCGGCATCGCCGATCAGGTCCGGTTCTCGGAGCTGGATATCCTGAACCACGTCAACAACGCCGCCTATGTCACCTGGTTCGAAAACGCCCGCATCGCGTTCTTCATGGGCACGGGGGTTTCCGATTACAGCGCCGATGACCGCCCGACGCTGGTGCTGCGGAACATGGAGGTCGATTTCCGCCAGCCGCTGTTCCTGGGCGATGCTTACGTCGTCACGGCGCGCAACGCGAAGGTCGGGCGCACCTCCTGGGTGATGGAGCAGGCGGTGTTCAAGGGGGCCGAGCTTGCGGTTTCGGCGTCTTGCGTGATCGTCAACGTAAGCCGCGACGGAAGCCGGGCGGAACCGCTGACGCCCGACCTGATCGCGGCCATCGAAAGCTGTTAGAGCCCGTAGCGTTCATTCGCATTCACGCAACGCCCTCTAACCTTTTGATACGCCATGTCCGAGAAGCTCAAAACCGGTTCCCACTTTTGAGCGACATGCTTCAGTTCCGACTGCGGTAGTAGGCCACCAGCCCGCGGGTCGAGGCATCCTTGCCGGTGCCGGGATCTTCGCCGCGCAAGACCGGCTCCAGCGACTTGGCCAGTTCCTTGCCAAGCTCCACCCCCCATTGATCGAAGCTGTTGATCCCGAGGATCACGCCCTCCACGAACACCCGGTGTTCATAGAGCGCGATGATCTGGCCCAACACATGCGGGGTCAGCTTGGGGTAGATCAGCGTCGTCGAGGGCCGGTTGCCGGGAAAGACGCGGTGGCGGGCCTGGCGGTCCAGTTCGTGGCCCTTGAGGCCCTTGGCCTCCAGCATCGCGCGCGCCTCCTCCAGCGCCCGGCCCCGCATCAGTGCCTCGGATTGGGCCAGGCAATTGGCGACCAGCAGGCGGTGATGATGGGCGAGGTCGGGCTCATGCCCCTCTGCCGCGACCATGAACTCGCACGGCACGACGCGGGTGCCCTGATGAATCAGCTGGTAAAACGCGTGCTGGCCGTTGGTGCCGGGTTCGCCCCAGACGACGGGGCCGGAATTGACCTCAAGATCGTCGCCTTCCATCGTCACACGCTTGCCGTTCGATTCCATCTCCAACTGTTGCAGATAGGCGGGCAGCCGCGACAGGCGCTGATCATAGGGCAGCACGGCGCGGGTGGCATACCCGCAGATCTGATTGTGCCAGATGCCGACGAGGGCCAGCAGCACGGGCAGGTTGTCGGCCAGGTCGGCCTCGCGGAAATGCGTGTCCATGGCGTGGCCACCGGCCAGGAAATCGTCGAAATCCTCCGGTCCCACCGCCAGCATGATGCCAAGCCCGATCGGCCCCCAGAGCGAATAGCGCCCGCCGACCCAATCGGCGAAGCCGAAAACGCGGTCCGGGTCGATGCCGAATTGCGCGGTCAGGTCCGCCGCGGTGGAGAGGGCCGCGAATTGCGTGCCCGGCTCGTCCACCTTCTCGGCCATCCAGTCGCGCGCGGTCTGCGCGTTGGTCATGGTCTCGATGGTGGTGAAGGTCTTGGAGGCGACGATGACCAGCGTGCGGGTGGGATCGAGCCCCTTCAGCGTGTCATGGATATGCGCGCCGTCGACATTCGAGACGTAATGTACGCGCGGCCCGTCATGGTAAGGGGCCAGCGCCAGCGTCGCCATGGCCGGGCCAAGGTCCGAGCCGCCGATGCCGATATTGACCACGTCGGTGTAACTGCCGCCCTGCCCTTCAACGTCGCCTTCGCGCACCGCGCGGGCGAATTTGGCCATGCGGCCACGGGTTTTAAGGACGTCTTCCATCACGTCCTCACCATCAACGTGGATTGGCCCCTCGGGAGCGCGGAGCGCCGTGTGCAAGACGGCGCGGCCCTCGGTCTCGTTGATCTCGGCCCCGGTGAACATGGCCTCGCGGCGCGCCTCCACCCCGGCATTGCGGGCCAGTTCCAGCAGCAGCGAGAGCGTATCGGGGCCGATATGGGTCTTGGAGTAATCGAACAGCATATCGCCGAAACCGGCGCTGAAATCGGCGAAGCGCTGTTCGTTTTCGAACATCTCGGCAAGGCTGCGCCCGGACTTGGCGGCGTGTTGCGTTTTCAGGTCATCCCATAGCGACATGGACGTGGCTTTCTTGATGGCAGGAACTGTGGATCAGGGCGCCCAATGCACCGTGGCCCCGTTCAGGACGGCGCGCACGGGGGCCTCGCTGACGGGCAGGCTTTGGGCGCGTTCCAGCGCCGCGCGCTTGGCGTCGCCGGTGATCACGATATGGGTGGAAACGGCGGCCGACAGCACCGGCGCGGTCAGGGTCACGCGCGGCTCCTCGGCCCCCGGCGCGCGCATCGGCATCAGGACGGCACGCGAATCGGAGAGCGCATCCTCCAGCCGGTCGGCACCGGGAAAGAGCGAGGCGGTGTGCATATCCGCGCCCATGCCAAGCAGCAGGATCGTGATCGGCAGATGCGGGCGCAGGCTTTCGCTGAGGCTCTCGATCGCCTCCTCGGGCGTCTCGACCGGCGCGTAAAGCGGCACCAGATGCGCGGCGGCGGCCTTGTCGGTCAGCAGCCGTTCGCGGATCAGCCTCGTGTTGGAGCGTGGATTATCCTCGGGCAGCCAGCGTTCATCGCTGAGAAAGACGCTGACCCGGTCCCAGTCCAGCGACTGCGCGCTGAGCACGTCGAAGATCGGCCCCGGCGTGGTGCCGCCGGGCACGCAGAAGCTGACCCGTTCGTCGTCTGACAGAAGGTGGCTGTTGATCTCGGAGGCCAGCGCGTCGGCGACATCCAGCATCATCATTTCGCTGTCGGGATATTCCTTGAGATTCATTATTCCGCGATCTCCCTCCATCTGCGCCCGTCGCGATGCAGCAGCATCAGGGCGTCTTCGGGCCCCGCCGTGCCGGGCTCGTATTGCAGCGGAGTATCCTCGGCCTTGGTCCAGGACGCAATGATCGGATCGGTCCAGGCCCATGCCGCCTCGACCTCGTCGCCGCGCATGAAGAGGGTCTGGTTGCCCCGGATCACATCCATGATGAGGCGTTCATAGGCATCGGGCACATCCGCCCCTTCCGGTCCAAGCGCATCGGCAAAGGTCATGTCGAGCGGCACCTCGACCAGGCGCATCCCGCCCGGCCCCGGTTCCTTGATCGTCATGCGCAGGTCGATACCTTCATCGGGTTGCAGGCGGATGGTCAGGATGTTGCTGCGCGCGTGGTTGCCTTCCGAGAAGATGTTATGCGGCGGTTCCTTGAAATGGATCACGATCTCGGACATGCGCGCCTTCATCCGCTTGCCGGTGCGCAGGTAGAAGGGCGTGCCGGACCAGCGCCAGTTCGACACCCGCACCTTCATCGCGATGAAGCTTTCGGTCAGGCTGTCGGGGTTCTCGGCATCCTCGCGGTAGGAGGCGGTCTCTTTCGCCGCCTTGTATTGCCCGCGCACGATATCGGGTTTCTCGACCGGGTCGAGGGCACGGATGACCTTGAGCTTCTCGTCGCGCACCGCATCGGGTTCGAACCGCGCGGGCGGCTCCATCGCGGTCAGGCACAAAAGCTGCATCAGGTGGTTCTGCACCATGTCCCGCATGGCACCCGAGCGGTCGTAATAGGCCCCGCGCCCGGCCGTTCCGACGGTCTCGGCCACGGTGATCTGCACGTGATCGACGAATTGCGCGTTCCACAGCGGCTCGAACAGGACATTGGCAAAGCGCACCGCCATCAGGTTCTGCACCGTCTCCTTGCCCAGGTAATGGTCGATCCGGTAGATCTGCGTCTCGTCGAAATGGGCGGCGAGCGTGGCGTTGAGAGCCTTCGCCGTTTCCAGATCGCGGCCGAAAGGTTTCTCGACCACGATCCGCGCGCCTTCCCGCGCGATGTCATGGGATTTGAGGCGTTCGGCGAGCGCGCCGAAGAGGCTGGGGGCGACCGAGAAATAGAAGGCCTGGGTGACATCCTCGCGCATGAGGTCGGCAAGATCGTGCCAGCCGCCCTCGCCGGTCGCATCGACCGGCACATATTCGAGGCATTGCAGGAAGGCCTCGATCTTCTCGGGGTGTTTCTTGCTGTCATCGACAAACTCGATGATGGCGTCGCGCACGGAGACGCGCCAGGCGGCGCTGTCCTGATCGGAGCGCGCGGCCCCGATGATGCGCGCGCCCTCGGGCATCTGTTCGGCCAGGTAACGACGGTAGAGACCGGGCAGGATCTTGCGCCGGGCCAGATCGCCGGTGCCGCCGAAAATCACCAGGTCGAAATCATCGACCGGAATGACGCGAGAAACCATGGGTGCCATCCTTTCAAGGGTGCGTGGCGGGTCGATGTTAGCGCTACCATAAATGCGGTCGCATTGGCAAGACGCGAGCCGGATCGGGGGCGCTGCCCCCCGTTGCCCTGCGGGCACCGTCCCCCGAGGTATTTTCGGCAAAATGAAAGCAGGGCGGCGGCGCGTTAAGGTTAACGGGGCAAGGGTCAGGTTCGGTTTACCATGACGCAGAGCAGTTCGAACAGGACCGAGGCCCCCAGATAGGCGGTGCCGCCGGACTGGTCGAAGGGGGGCGAGACCTCGACCATATCGGCCCCGACAATGTCGAGCCCTTGCAGCGCGCGCACCACTTCCAGCGCCTCGAAACTGTTGGGGCCGCCCACCTCGGGCGTGCCGGTGCCGGGGGCAAAGGCGGGGTCGATGAAGTCGATATCATAGCTGACATAGGTGGGCGCGCTGCCCACGATCTCGCGCGCCTCGTCCATGACGTCCGTGTAGCCGCGCGCGAAATATTCGCGGATCGGAATGAGGCGGATGCCGACGGATTTGGCGAAATCCACGTCCTCGGCATCATACATGGTGCCGCGAATGCCGATCTGGACCACGCGCCTGGGATCCAGCAGACCTTCCTCCACCGCGCGCCGGAAGGGGGTGCCATGGGTGTACATCTTGCCGTTGAAATAGGAGTGGAAGAGGTCGGTATGGCTGTCGAAATGCACCATGCCAAGCGGGCCCTCCGCGGCCAGCGCGCGCAGCACCGGCAACGTGGTCAAGTGATCGCCGCCCGCCGTCAGGGGCCGGATGCCCTTGGTTTTCAGGATGGTGTAGAAGGCGGTGATCCGCTCCATGCTGTCCATGAGATCGGCGGGATTGGGGCCGACATCGCCCAGATCGGCGCAATTGGCGGCCTCGAAAGGCCGGATGCCCGTGGCGTCGTTCTGCGCCCGGATCATGGTCGACATGTCGCGGATCTGGCGCGGCCCATGACGGGGGCCGGGGCGGTTGGTGGTGCCCGCATCCCAGGGAACGCCCACCAGCCCGATCTCGACCTCGTCGATTCGTGCGTGATCCAGCCCCACCTGCGGCAGGCGCATGAAGGAGGGCACACCGGCAAAGCGCGGCAGGTCGAAGCCCGAGACGGGATGGAAGAACGGATCGGACATCTGGTGCACCTCGGTTGGACGGTTCGACGCGAAGCTAGCGCGGATCGGCGCGCGCGTCACCCCGGGCGGTCATGCCTCCAGCTCGGCATCCCAGTAGAGGAAATCGAGCCAGCTTTCATGCAGGTAGCCGGGCGGGAACTTGCGGCCCGAATTGCGCAGCTCCTCGGCCTGGGGCCGGCGCGGCGGCTTGCGCAAGGACAGCCCTGAGCGGCGCAGCGATTTCGACCCCTTGCGCAGGTTGCATTTCGAACAGGCGGCGACGACGTTTTCCCACGATGTGATGCCGCCCGAGGCGCGCGGGATCACGTGGTCGAAGGTCAGGTCGCCCCTGGCCCCGCAATACTGGCAGGAGAAGTGATCGCGCAGGAAGAGGTTGAAGCGGGTGAAGGCGACGCGCTTTTGCGGTTTGACGTAGTCCTTTAGCACGACGACGGACGGGATACGGATCTGTACCGAGGGTGAACGCGCCACCTCGTCATATTCGGCGATGATCTGGACCCGGTCGAGCCAGGCCGCCTTGACCGCCTCCTGCCAGGGCCAGAGCGACAGCGGATAATAGGAGAGCGGCCGGTAATCGGCATTGAGCACCAGGGCCGGGTGATGCTTGAGCCCGCCGGGGCTGTGGGTGAACTCGGATCGGAAACTCGTCTCGGTCGGTATCTGCATCTTGGCGGTTTGCCTCTGCTCAATCGCCCCCGAAAGGGCCGGTCATCCGAGCGGGTGCCACGCGCCCATGCCTGAAATGGACTATATATGGGGAAACGAGTCTGGCAAGAGGCTAGGTTTGGACAAGACGCAATCGGTTTCGACGCCTGCGGCGCCGATCCGTGGGGGGCTGTCTGCCCCCCACACCCCCCGAGGATATTTTCCTGAACAAAGAAGGGCGTTCAGGCGTCCTGGTCGAGGCCGAGGCATTGGCGGGTGAAGGCCAGCGCCACGGACAGGCCATCGGGCGCGATGCCGTGGCCGGTGCCTTTCATGACATGGGCATAGACATCGACGCCCGCGCCTTGCAGCGCCTCGGCGGCCTCGGGCAGGCTTTGCGGCGGCACCACGTCATCGGCATCGCCATGGATCAAGAGGACGGGCGGGCGGGCGCGGATCTCGTCGGCGAGCAGTTCCGGTTCCATCAACCGGCCCGAAAAGCCGACGATGCCGGCGAAAGGCGTGTCGCGGCGCAGGGCGACATGCAGCGCCATCATGGTGCCCTGGCTGAACCCGACGATGACGACGCGGTCGGGGGTCAGGTCTTCCGCCTCCAGCATCGCGTCGAGGAAGGCATCGAGTTCGCTCGCGGCGCGCGCCATGGCCGCGGCGGCCAGATCCTCGGGCGAGCCGTCGAGCCAGGGGATCGGGAACCACTGGAACCCCATCGGGTTCACGGTCGAGCGTTCCGGCGCATCCGGGGCGACAAAGACCGTGTTCGGCAGGTGCTGCGCCAGCGGATCGGCGAGGCCGAGCAGGTCGTTGCCATCGGCCCCATAGCCGTGCAGGAAGATCACCAGGCTGTCGCCCTGCCCCGAGGCGGCCGCGCGGCGGCCAAATTCAAGTGTGTTGCTCATCTGATGCCGTCCCTCTGTTTCGCCACGCGGTAGTAGGCCCAAAGCGCGCGCGCGGCAACCGATCGCCAGGGCGACCAGCGTTCGGCCATGTCGCGCAGCGCGCGCTCCCTCGGGCGCGCGGGCAGATCGTAGAGCAGGCGCGCGGCTTCCTGCAGCGCGAGATCGCCCGGCGCGAAGATATCGGCGCGGCCAAGCGAGAACATGGCGTAGATCTCGGCGGTCCAGGGGCCGATGCCCGGAACGGCGGTGAGCGTTGCGATCACCTCGGCGTCGGGGGCGCGGCGCAGGGCGGTATAGTCGATGCGCGCCCCGGCCAGCGCGCTTGCATAGCGGGCCTTCTGGCGGCTGAGGCCGGGGGCGCGCAGCTCGTCCTCGCTGGCGGCCAGGATGCGGTCGGGATCGGTCAGACCCGCCGCCTGCATCCGGGCCCAGATGGCGCTGGCCGAGGCGGTCGAGACCTGTTGGCTGATGATCGCGGAGAGAAGCTCGGCGAAGCCGTCGGGGCGGCGGCGCAGGGGAAGCGGGCCGGTCTGCTGCAAGGCGTGCCCCATGCGCGGGCAGGCGCGCGCCAGCCAGGCCGCGCCTCCGGCCACGCAGGCGTCGGTCTCGATGATGCGTCCGACCATGGGATCCCCGGCTTGGTCACTGGAGAGGGAGGCTGTCACAGGCGGGCCGGATTGCCAATGCCGATGCCGAACTGTTCAGAATCAACGGGATGATCCGCGATACTGTGCAGGGGCGCACAGCCGGACCGGGGCCGGAAGGCTTCCCTTTCGCACCGATCGCGGCTAGCGATCTTGCCATGACCGAGATCGCCACCCCTGCCCCCGACGATACCCGCGCGCGCCGCAACGTGGTGGTGCTGGTCGCGGTGCAGGCGATCCTGGGCGCGCAGATGCCGATGGTGTTCACCGTGGGCGGGCTGGCCGGGCAGATGCTGGCCCCGAACCCGTGTCTGGCAACGCTGCCGATCTCGCTGATCGTCTTCGGCTCGATGACCACGGCGCCCTGGATCTCGGCGGTCATGCAGCGCTTTGGCCGCCGGACCGGGTTCTTCATCGGGGCGGGCGGCGGCGCCCTGGGCGGTGCGGTCTCGGCCTATGGGCTTTACGTCGACAGCTTCCTGATCTTCCTTCTGGGCAGCTATTTCACCGGCATCTACATGTCGGCGCAGGCCTTCTACCGCTTTGCCGCTGCCGACGCGGCCTCGGAGAATTTCCGGCCCAAGGCGATTTCCTACGTCATGGCCGGTGGCCTCGCCTCGGCCCTCATCGGCCCGCAACTGGTCAAGGTCGTGGGCGATGTCAGCGTGATTCCGTTCCTTGGCGTCTATTTTGCCATCGTGATCCTGAACGCAGGTGGGGCGGGGCTGTTCCTGTTTCTCGACCTGCCGCGACCGAAACCGCGTCTTGCCGACGATCCCACCGGGCGCAGCCGTCGCGCGCTTCTGCGCGACCCGAAGATCCTGACCGCGATCATCGTGGGCATGGTTTCCTACGCACTGATGAACCTGGTGATGACCTCGACGCCGCTGGCCGTGGTTGGCTGCGGCTTCGATCGGAACAATGCCGCCGATGTGGTCTCGGCCCATGTGCTGGCGATGTTCGTCCCCTCCTTCTTCACCGGCCACCTGATCGCGCGCTACGGCGCCGAACGGATCATGGCCATCGGCCTGACCATCCTGGCCGGTGCGGGGCTGGTGGCGCTGTGGGGTGTCGAGCTGGAGAATTTCTTTGCCGCCCTGATCCTTCTGGGCGTGGGCTGGAATTTCGGCTTCATCGGGGCGACCGCGCTGCTGACGGCCAGCCATGCCCCCGAGGAGCGTGGCCGGGTGCAGGGCATGAACGACGCCATCGTCTTTGGCTTCGTGACGCTGGCCTCGCTGGCCTCGGGCGGGTTGATGAACTGCTCGGGCGGGTCGGTGGCGGCGGGCTGGACAGCGGTGAACCTGGCCATGGTGCCGTTCCTGGCGCTGGCGGGTGGGGCGCTGATCTGGCTCTGGCTGCGCCCGAAAGAGGCGGTATGAGGCGCGGGCGGGGACGGATTTCTAAACGAAATCCGGCCTCCGGCGGAGGTATTTTCCACAAAATGAAAGCAGGGCGGGGCGTCAGACCCGACCCGTGAGTTGCGCCTTGAGCAGGCGGGCGCGGCGGGCGAATTCGCTGTCTTCCAGGTGGCCCCCGGCGACACGCGCGGGCTCGGATTGCGCCGCCTTGAGGATGGGCCCGGTGCGCCAGAGCGCGAGCAGGGCGGCGCGGGCGGGCCTGGCGATCCGCGATTGGGCGGCGCGGCCCTCGTGCCATTTTTCCAGGCCGCGCCTGGCCAGCGCCCGCACGCCATCGGGTGTGCCATCCAGCAAGGGAATACGGTTGCGCGCCTCAAGCTCCGGCACCGCGCGCAGGAGGGCCGCGATCCCGGCGGCAAAGGCCATCGCGCGGATCGGGTCCTCAGCGGCGGCATCCGCCCCGAGCGCCTGCGCCACGACCCAGGCCAGGTTGCCGGAGGTCGCATCGAGATAGGCGTCGAAATGGGCCTGATCCTCGAAGGCATCCTTGTAGATATCCCACCGCCGCGCGGCAATCAGCGCGTCGAGTTGCGGCGCTGCGGAGACCGGCAGCGCCTCGGAGAGCGGGGCCGCGACCTCATGCGCGCGCGGGGCCGCGCCCTGCCCCATCTCCTCGACCACGTCGCGCCAGAATTGCAGGCGCATCTCGGCGATCATCGGCTCGGACACCATCCAGGGCGCGCGGGCAACCTCGAGGTTGAAGGCGTAGAGCGGAAAGAGGATCCGGCGCGCGGGAGGCGGCGCGGCCATGGTGGCCAGGAACCTGTCGGGGTCGCCGCGTCGGACCAGGTCTGCGCAGGCTTGCAGGGTCATGCAGGGGTGACCACGGATAGAAGGTAGCCGAATTCGCCGCGATGCGCGCGCCAGATGCGGGCCTCGGCCTCGGCCTCGTCCAGAACCGACATCAGGGCGGCATCTGCACCGGATCGCAGGCTGGCGATGCGGCGCTCGATGGGGCCGTAATAGCCCTCCCATGCCGCGTCCGAGAGCAGCCGGGTGGCCACGATCCGGTAGCCCGCCGCCGTGACCCGTTCCGCGATCCCGTCGGCATCGGTCATGTCAGGGTAGACGGCCCAATTGTCGCGCACCGCCGCAGAGGGGCTGCCAGTCAGGTAGACCGCGTCGGAAAAGGCGATGTGGCCGCCGGGGGCCAGTGCGGCGTGCCAGGCGGTCAGGCAGTCCGTCACGCCTTCGATATAGGCGGCACCCGCGCACCAGATCAGGTCGAAGGGGCCGAGGGCGGCGGGATCGGGCAGGCAATCCTCGGTGGCAATGAGCCGCCCCTGCCGGATCGTGACCCGCGGATCGCCCGCAAACCGGGCGGTGGCATCCTCGACAAAGGGCTGGTGCAGGTCGAAGCCGATGAGTTTCGCCTCCGGGGCCGCGAAGAGGAGCGCGGGAATATCGGCCCCCGGCCCGCAGGCCGCCTCGCAGATCCGCGCGTCAGGGGCGAGCGCCGCCATCTCGGCGGCCCAGGCGACATCGCCGCGTTCACCGGGGCCCTCGCGCGGCAGGTCGCGGTGCAGGGTGAAGAAGGGCGACCGGCTCATGCCTTGGCCCCTTCATGCACCAGTTTCCAGGTGATCGCGTCCAGCAGCGCCTCAAAACTGGCATCGACGATATTGGGGCTGACGCCCACCGTGGACCAGCGCCGCCCGGTCGAGTCCTCGCTGTCGATGACGACGCGGGTGACGGCCTCGGTGCCGCCTTGGGTGATGCGGACCTTGAAATCGACCAGGTGGATGTCGTCGATGAACTGCTGGTAAGGCCCCAGATCCTTGGCCAGCGCCTTGGAGAGCGCATTGACCGGCCCGCGATCCGAGCCCGTCTCATCCATCGACTCGCTGACCGAGAGCATCTTGGCCTCGCCTATCTTCACGACCACCACGGCCTCGGACAGGCTGACCATCTGGTTGCGCTTGTTCTTGCGGCGTTCGACCGTGACCTTGTAGCGCTTGACCTCGAAGAATTGCGGCAGACGCCCGAGCGCGCGGCGGGCGAGCAGCTCGAAACTGGCCTGCGCGGTGTCGTAGGAATAGCCCTGGTCCTCGCGGTCCTTGATCTCGTCCAGGATCGCGGCAAGCGCCGGATCGCCGGGCGCGACCTCGATCCCCGCCTCGGCCAGGCGACGGCGCAGGTTGGATTGGCCGGCCTGGTTCGACATCGGGATGATGCGGGCATTGCCGGTCAGGTCGGGATCGACATGTTCATAGGTCGAGGGGTCTTTCAGGATCGCGCTGGCATGCAGCCCCGCCTTATGCGCAAAGGCCGAGGCCCCCACATAGGCCGCCTGCCGCATCGGCACCCGGTTGAGGATGTCGTCCAGCGTCCGGCTGGCCCGCGTGAGGGTTTTCAGCGCGTCCAGCGTGATGCCGGTTTCATATCGGCTGGCATAGGGTTCTTTCAGAAGAAGCGTCGGGATCAGCGCGGTCAGGTTGGCATTGCCGCAGCGTTCGCCAAGCCCGTTCAGCGTGCCCTGGATCTGGCGCGCGCCCGCCTCCACCGCCGCAAGACTGCCCGCGACGGCCGTTTCGGTGTCGTTATGGGTATGGATGCCCAGATGCGCACCGGGAATGCCATCCGCGATGACCGCACGGGTGATCTCGCCGATCTCGGCGGGCAGCGTGCCGCCATTGGTGTCGCACAGCACGATCCAGCGCGCCCCCGCATCATGCGCCGCGTGCAGGCAGGACAGCGCATAGGCGGGATCGGCCTTGTAGCCGTCGAAGAAATGTTCGGCGTCGAACAGCGCCTCGCGGCCCTGCGCCACCAGATGCGCGATGGACCTGGCGATGTTGTCGAGGTTTTCCTTGAGCGTGATGCCAAGCGCGGTTTCGACATGGAAGACATGCGTCTTGCCGACGAGGCAGACGGATTCGGTCCCGGCATTGAGCACGGCGGCCAGCACCTCGTCGTTCTCGGCGCTGCGCCCGGCCCGCTTGGTCATGCCGAAGGCGGTCATGCGCGCGCGGGTCTGCGGTGCCGCGTCGAAAAACGCGCTGTCGGTGGGGTTCGCACCGGGCCAGCCGCCCTCGATATAGTCGAGGCCGAGCCTGTCGAGCATCTCGGCGATCTGCGTCTTCTCTTGCGTCGAGAACTGCACGCCCTGGGTCTGCTGGCCGTCGCGCAGGGTGGTGTCGTAGAGGGTGAGGCGGGTTTTGGTCATCGGGTGGCCTCATGAACGAAGGGCAGCCCCCGACCGCGGGTGGGGGTGAAGCCCCCGCCCATGGGGGCGGTCGGGGGCTGCCCGGCTTGTGGCCGGGCGGGGCGTGTGGTTGAGGCGCTCACTTCAGGGCCTCAAGTTTGGTGGGGTCGAATGATGGCAGCAATTGTGCTTCAGGACCAAACTTGGTGACGCTTAGTTTCAGACCGCAATGTTCAAGTTTTTTCTTCAGCTCGTCTGCCGCGCTGTAGTTTCCATCATCTCTGAGCTCTTGCCATTGCATTAAGAGTGGTTGGACACTCGCCGATGCCTCACCCAAGTGATGCTCGTCCATCGAACCACCGACTCCCACACTAATTCTCTGGTGCCTGAACCATTTGACTTCTTCCGCCGGAGGGAGTCCGAGCAATAGCATCGCCGCTTTCAATTCAGCGGCTTGAAGCTTACTTGCATAGCTACGCATCTTCGCAACAACGCCTGCAACATTCAGATCGTCTTTCAGCACGTCGATCAAGCTTGGGGAGACGATCTTCGCCGGTTCGACCCCATCAGTCAGCCGAAACCAGCCTGCCAGAGTTTTCTCCGCCTCCTGCCGCTTCTTCTCGGTCCAGTCCATCGGCTTGCGATAATGCGTCTGCAAGAACACGAACCGGATCACCTCGCCCGGCACGCCCTGATCCAGCAAGTCCCTGACGGTAAAGAAATTGCCAAGCGATTTGGACATCTTCCTGCCTTCGACCTGCAGCATCTCATTATGCATCCAGTAACGCGCGAACTCCCCTTCCGGATGCGCGCATTTCGACTGCGCGATCTCGTTCTCATGATGCGGGAACTGCAAATCCAGCCCGCCGCCATGGATGTCGAAACTGTCGCCGAGCAACGCGTGGCTCATCGCCGAGCACTCGATATGCCAGCCGGGACGCCCGCGCCCCCAGGGCGAAGCCCACCCCGGCAGGTCATCGCTCGACGGTTTCCACAGCACGAAATCCATCGGGTTCTTCTTGTAGGGCGCCACCTCGACCCGCGCGCCCGCGATCATGTCATCGACCGAGCGGCCCGAGAGCTTGCCATAGCCTTCCCGCCAGCTATCGACGGAAAAGAGCACATGGCCCTCGGCGGCGTAAGCGTGGCCCTTCGCCACAAGGTCTTCGATCATCGCCACCATGGGCGCGATGAACTCGGTCGCGCGCGGCATCTGGTCGGGTTCCAAGGCCCCGAGCGCGCCCATATCGGCCAGGTACCAGCCGATCGTCTCGTCGGAGCGTCCCTGCACCAGATCCTCGATCGAGCCCTTGGCCCCCGCCTCTTTGCGGGCCAGGGCCGTCGCGTTGATCTTGTCATCCACATCGGTGAAATTGCGCACATAGGTGACGTGTTCGGCCCCGTAGACATGGCGCAGCAGCCGGTAGAGCACGTCGAACACCACCACGGGCCGCGCATTGCCCAGATGGGCACGGTCATAGACGGTCGGCCCGCAGACATACATGCGCACGTTCTTCATATCGAGCGGCTCGAACCGCTCCTTCTGGCGGGTTTTCGTATTGTAAAGCGTGATCTCGGTCATAGGCGTGTCCTCGCGCGCGGGATGCCCGGCGGGGGTAGCAACTTAGAACCTCGGATGGAAGTAAGGAAACGGACCCGCGCGGACAGATGTCAGCCGGTAATGCAGCAGGGAATGGTCTTGGTGCGGGTCATCGGCGGATGGTAGCGTGATCTCCGTGATCTGCCAAGCGTTTCCAACATGACCCGCACCATACCGGGGCAATCTGACCGGGAAATTTCAGGCCACGCCGGCCCCGCGAGATTGACAAATCCGGCGCGGGATGCGCCCTTGCCCCGGACTTTGGCGTAAGGGGGCGAAACATGCGGCAATCACATCGGATATCGACGCTGAACGGCGACGCCAAGGATGATGGCTGGGGCCTCTTCAACCTCGCGCGGGCGCGCATCGCGCAGGGCGCGGAGATCATCGAACTGACGCAGGGCGAGCATGATATCGGCACCGACGCGCGTATTCTGGAGGCGATGCACGCCTCGGCGATGCGCGGCGTGACCGGCTATTCGCCCGTCCCCGGTCTGCCCAAGCTGCGCGAAGCGGTCGCGAAACGCCTGAGCGAACGCACCGGCGTTGCCACCACCCCCGACCATGTCCAGATCACGCCGGGGGGCCAGGCGGGCCTGTTCGCGGCGCATAACGCGACCTGCGATCCGGGCGACCGGGCGCTCTATATCGACCCTTATTACGCCACCTATCCCGGCACGTTGCGCGCGGTCGGCGCGGTGCCGGTGGCGGTCGAGGCGCGGTCCCGGCATGGGTTCCAGCCGCGGGCGGAGGCGATTGCGGAAAAGGCCGAGGGCGCGAAATCGCTGCTGGTCAACACACCCAACAACCCGACCGGGGCTGTCTATGGCATTGAAACGCTTGAGGGAATCGCACGGGTCACGCAGGATCACGACCTCTGGCTGATCTCGGACGAGGTCTATGACAGCCAAGTCTGGGAGGGCGAGCATATCAGCCCCCGCACCCTGCCCGACATGGCCAAGCGCACGTTGGTCGTGGGCTCGATGTCAAAAAGCCACGCGATGACCGGATCACGCCTGGGTTGGGTCGTGGGGCCGCCCGAGGTGATCCAGAACCTGACCTTTCTGGCCAATGCCACAACCTATGGCGTGCCCGGTTTCGTGCAGGAAGCGGGGATGCACGCCCTCTCGTTAGGCGTTGATCTCGAAGAGGAAATCGCCGCCCCCTTCCGTCGCAGACGGGCCATCGTGCTGCGGCTGGTCGAGGGGCAGAACGTGGTGCGCGCAATCCCGGCGCAGGGCGCGATGTACACCATGCTGGACATCCGCGCGACGGGGCTGTCGGGCGAGGCGTTCGGGCGCGAATTGCTGGATCGGGAGGCCATCGCGGTGATGCCGGGGGAAAGCTTCGGCCACGCCGCGGCGGGGCATATCCGGCTGGCGCTGACCACGGATGATGCCAGGCTTGAGGATGCGGTGGCCCGCCTTCTGGCGCTGGCGGGACGTCTGGCGGAACGAAATTCCTGACAGGTTTGTCCGTTTTTTCGACATCCACGCCCGTTTTTCGGCGTCACGATCCGCAAAGCCGCGCTAGGGTCGGGTCATGATGTTCGACCTGCCCGATTCCGACACGCTCTATGACGCGCTGGTGGCGCGCGATCCCGGCTTTGACGGGCGCGCCTATGTCGGCGTGACCTCGACCGGGATCTTCTGCCGCCTCACCTGCCCCGCCCGCAAACCGCTGCGCAGGAACTGCGTCTTTCACGCGAGCGTGGCCGACTGCCTGGAGGCCGGGTTCCGGCCCTGCAAGCGGTGTCATCCGATGCAGGCCGCCGAACCCCTTGTCTCCGATCTGTTGGCCGCGCTCGACGCCGATCCGTGCCGGCGCTGGCGCGAGGGCGACCTGATCGGTGCAGGCCATGACCCCTCGACCGTGCGCCGCGCCTTCAAACGCGCCTTCGGGATGAGTTTCCTGGAAATGGCGCGGCTGAGACGGTTGCGCGAGGGCTTCACGACCCTGTCCAAGACCGGCAGCGTCACCCAGGCGCAGTTGCAGGCCGGGTTCGAGAGCCCCTCGGCCTTCCGCGCCAGCTTTGCGCGGCTCCTGGGGGTCGCGCCGGGAAAACTGCGCCAGGGCGCGCGGTTGCAGGCCGACTGGATCGACAGCGATATGGGGCCGATGGTGGCGGTCAGCGACGCGCGCGCGCTCTACCTGCTGGAATTTGCCGACCGCAAGGCGCTGCCTGCCGAGTTGAAGCGGCTGGCGCATGATGCCAGGGGCGATATCGGTATTGGTCGCCCGGAACCGACGCACGCGGTGGCGGACGCGCTGGCACGGTATTTCGCGGGCGAGCGTGCGAATTTCGACATCCCGCTGGTCCCCGGCGGCACGCCGTTTCAGGCCCTTGTCTGGGGGGCGTTGCGCCGGATCGAACCGGGGCGCACGCGCAGCTATTGCGACCTCGCGCGCGAAATCGGTCGCCCCTCGGCCACACGGGCCGTGGCGCGCGCCAACGGCGCCAACCGAATCGCGATCGTGATCCCCTGCCACCGCGTGATCGGCGCGGATGGCGGGCTGACCGGCTATGGTGGCGGGCTCTGGCGCAAGGAGCGCCTGATCGCGTTGGAGAGACATTATGCAAGGGACTGCGTGACATGACCGAGACCCAAGGCGCGGTTTTCCGTGAGATGCACCGCCCCGGCGAGCCGTTCATCCTGGCCAATGCCTGGGATGCGGGCTCGGCCCGGATGCTGGAGGCCCTGGGCGCGAGGGCGATTGCCACATCCTCGGCGGCGCATGCGTTTACACTGGGGCGGCCCGATGGCGGCACGCTGACCCGCGACGAGGCGCTGGCCCATGCGCAGGATCTTATGGCGGCGGTCAAGGTTCCGGTGCAGGGCGATTTCGAGAACGGGTTCGGCGACGACCCCGAGACCTGCGCCGAGACCGTGCGCCTGGCCGCCGAGATCGGGCTGGCGGGAATCTGCATCGAGGATATTCAACTGCCGGGGACGGCCCCCTACCCCGCCGACCTGGCCGTCGAGCGCATCCGCGCCGCCGCCGATGCCGCGCCGGAGGATTTCGTGCTTTGCGCACGGGCCGACGGGGTGTTGCTTGGGCAATACGACCTTGAGGAGGCCATCGCGCGGGTGCGGGCCTATGAGGCCGCCGGCGCGGGCTGCGTCTATGTGCCGATGCCGGGCAGCCTGGAGGGGCTGCGCGCGATCTGCGATGCGGTGTCGGTGCCGGTGAACGCGCTGGCGGCGGGGCCGTTCGCGCGGGTCAGCCGGGCCGAGTTCGCGGGGTTGGGTGTCGCGCGCATCTCGCTTGGCGGCGCGCTGGCGCGGGCGACGCACCGGGTGATCCATGACGCGGGCAAGGCGATGTTCGACCTGGGCGATTTCTCACCCCTCGCGCAGGGCCTCTCGGGCGAGCGGACCGATGCGCTGCTGCGCCGGGACTGAGCTTGCGATTTTAGTTAACATGTGCATTGACTGCCCGCGACAAAGCACTTTGCGTTTGAATTGAATCGAAAGACGCTGCCTCTCCCTACGGTCGAACGCGCCTTTCGATGCAGTCTGATTCGGACAATACGCAAAATGCTGAAGCGGGAGACATGCGACATGGATCATGACGAGTTGCCGAAATGGTCGGCGCGCGCGGCGAACTGGGCGCGGGACTACCACAAGGGGCTGCGCGACCGGCCCGTGCGCGGGCAGGTGACACCGGGCAGCATCCGCGACGCCCTGCCCGCCACCGCACCGGAGCAGCCGGAACCGATGGAGGCGATCTGGGCCGATTTCGAACGCCTGGTGCCCGATAACATGACCCATTGGCAGCATCCGCGTTTCTTCGCCTATTTCCCGTCCAACGCCTCGCCCGCCTCGATGCTGGCGGAGCAACTGGCCAATGCGATCGCAGCGCAGGGCATGCTGTGGCAGACCGCGCCCGCCGCCAACGAGATCGAGGAGAGGATGGTGGGCTGGCTGGCCGCCGCCCTTGGCCTGGCCGACATGCGCGGCACGATCCATGACAGCGCCACCACCGCGACGCTTTGCGCGGTCCTCACGATGCGCGAGAGGGCGCTGGACTGGGCGGGGCTGACGCACGGGTTGTCGGGCGCGGGGCGCGTGCGGATTTACGCGTCGGAACAGACCCACAGCTCCATCGACAAGGCGGTGCGGCTGGCGGGCATCGGGCAGGAGAACCTGGTGAAGGTGGCGACGGATGCCTCCCTGTCGATGGAAGCGGGCGCGTTGCAGCAAGCGATCCGCGCCGACCGCGCGGCGGGGCATCTTCCGGCGGGCGTGGTCTTTTGTGCGGGCGGCACGTCCGTGGGCGCGTTCGACGATATCGCCGCCGGGTTACAGGTGGCGCGGGCCGAGGGGCTCTACACCCATGTCGATGCGGCCTGGGCAGGCTCGGCGATGATCTGCCCCGAGTTCCGCCCGCTCTGGGCAGGCGCCGAGGGCTGCGATTCCATCGTCTTCAACCCGCATAAATGGCTCGGCGTGCAGTTCGATTGCTCGGTGCAGTTCCTGGCCGATCCCGCCCCCCAGGTGAAGACGCTCGGGCTGCGGCCCGACTACCTTGAGACGCTGGAGGGCGAGGTCACCGATTTCAACGAATGGACGGTGCCGCTTGGCCGCCGGTTCCGGGCGCTGAAACTGTGGTTCGTGCTGCGCGCCTACGGGTTGGAGGGGTTGCGGGCGCGGCTGCGCAACCATGTCACCTGGGTGGCGGAGCTGTGCGAACGGGTGGCGGCGATCGAGGGGCTGGAGGTGGTCACGGAGCCCCGGCTGGCGCTGTTCACCTTTGCCCATGTCGATGGCGACGCGGCGACGGAGCGACTGATCCGGGCGGTGAACGCGGATGGGCGGGTCTACCTGACGCAGACGCGCCACGCGGGGCGGTTCGTCATCCGCATGACGGCGGGCAGCTTCGATTGCACGAGGGACGATGTGATGATGGTCGAAAGCGTGTTGCGGGAGGCGCTTGGCTGAGGGGGTGTCGAATTGCTGCGCAATCCGACCGGCGGGGGACGCTGTCCCCCGCACCCCCTGAGGTATTTGTAGCAAAATGAAAGGGATCAGCGTGGCAGGGCGGCGGCCTCGCGGGCGAGGGTCTCGATGCGGGACCAGTCGCCCGATTGCACGGCATCCGCTGGGGCGACCCAGGAGCCGCCCGCGCAGACCACGTTGGGCAGGCTGAGATAGGCGGTGGCATTGGCCAGCGACACGCCGCCGGTGGGGCAGAAGGCAATCTGCGGGATGGGCGCGCCGATGGCTTTCAGCGCGGGCGCGCCGCCCGACGCCTCGGCGGGGAAGAACTTCAGCATGTCATAGCCGCGTTCCAAGAGCGCCATCGCCTCGGAGGCGGTCGCGGCACCGGGCAGGAGCGGGAGGTCGGCGGCCTCGCAGGCGTCGAGCAGCCGGTCGGTCGCGCCGGGCGAGACGCCGAAGCTGGCCCCGGCGGCCTTCGCCGCGTGGACATCCTCGGGGGTGAGCAGCGTGCCTGCCCCGACGACACCGCCGGGAACCTGCGCCATTTCGCGGATCACGTCGAGGGCGGCGGGCGTGCGCAGCGTGACCTCCAGCGCGGGCAGACCGCCCGCGACAAGCGCCTCGGCCAGCTTGCGGGCATGGGCGGCATCCTCGACCACGAGGACGGGGATGATCGGGGCGAGGGCCGCGATGCGGCGGGCCTCGGCGGAGGCGGCTTGGGGGGTCATTATTGCGTGTCCTTCGAGCGTGTCGCGGGTGGAGGGAGGCCCTCCGGGGGGGATATTTTTGCGGAACAAAGAAGACTCAGGTGAGACAGCAGGCCCCCGACGTGGCGGGGCCCGCCGCCTGGCGGAAGAGGTCGAACATCTCGCGCCCGATGCCGTGGGTGTTGGCGGTGAGATCGGGGGGCGTGACGATGCGGTCGGCAACGCCGTCTGTCAGCACCTCCAGTCGGCCCTCACGCGCATCGACGCGGATCAGGTCGCCATCTTGCAGCTTGGCGATCAGCCCGCCATCGAGCGCTTCGGGGGCGACATGGATCGCGGACGGCACCTTGCCCGACGCGCCCGACATGCGGCCATCGGTGACCAGCGCGACCTTGTGGCCGCGATCCTGCAAGACGGCCAGGACCGGGGTCAGGCTGTGCAATTCGGGCATGCCATTGGCCTTCGGCCCCTGGTAGCGGACCACGACCACGACATCATGGTCGAGCTGGCCCGCGCGGAACGCCTCCTTCACGGCGGCCTGGTCCTCGAACACGGCGGCCGGGGCCTCGATCACGTGGCGCTCGGGATCGACGGCCGAGACCTTCATGATGCCGGTGCCGAGATTGCCGGTCAGTTCGGCCAGCCCGCCGGTTTTCCCGAACGGATCGGAGGCGGGGCGCAGGATCTTGTCGTTGAGCGATTTGCCCGCGCCATCGGTCCAGACGACCCGGCTGCCCTCAAGCCTGGGCTCCTGCCGGTAGCGCGACAACCCGTCGCCCGCGATGGTGACGGTGTCGTCATGCAGGAGCCCTGCATCCAGCAACTCGCCGATCATGTAGCCAAGCCCGCCCGCGGCGTGGAAATGGTTCACATCGGCGAGCCCATTGGGATAGACCCGCGCCATCAGCGGCACGGCGGCGGAGATGTCGGCGAAATCGGCAGGCTCCAGCAGCACGCCCGCCGCGCGCGCCATGGCGGGCAGGTGCAGCACCAGGTTGGTCGAGCCCCCCGTTGCCATCAGCCCGACCATGCCGTTCACAAAGGCCTTTTCGTCCAGCACCTCGCCCGCGGGACGGAAATCGTTGCCAAGCGCCGTGATCTCCAGCGCGCGTTCGGTCGCGGCCACGGTCAGCGCGTCGCGCAGGGGGGTGTTCGGGTTGACGAAACTCGCGCCGGGCAGATGCAGCCCCATGAATTCCATCAGCATCTGGTTGGTATTGGCAGTGCCATAGAACGTGCAGGTGCCGGGGCCGTGATAGGAGGCCATCTCGGCCTTCATCAGCTCCTCGCGCCCGATCTCACCCGTCGCGAATCTCTGGCGGACCTTCGATTTCTCGTCATTCGGCAGGCCGGAGGTCATGGGACCGGCAGGCACGAAGACCGCCGGGATATGGCCGAAGGTGGCGGCGGCGATGATCAGCCCGGGCACGATCTTGTCGCAGACCCCCAGATACATCGCGGCGTCGAAACAGTTATGGCTGAGGCCCACGCCGGCGGCCAGCGCGATGACATCGCGGGAGAAAAGGCTGAGCTCCATCCCCGGCTGGCCTTGCGTGACCCCATCGCACATGGCCGGAACCCCGCCCGCGACCTGCGCGGTGCCGCCACGGGCACGGGCGGCCTGCTTGATCTGTGCCGGGAAACCCTCGAACGGCTGATGCGCGCTGAGCATGTCATTATAGGCGGTGATGATGCCGATATTGGGCGCGCGGGTGGTGGCGAGGCCGGATTGGTCCGGCCCCGCCCCGGCATAGGCATGGGCCTGGTTGCCACAGCTCAGATGGGCGCGGGTGGGCCCGTCCGACACGGCCTTGCGCATCCTGTCGAGATAGAGGCTCCGCGTCTCGGCGGAACGCTCGATGATACGGGCGGTGACGGCATCTATCGCGGGGTCGAGGGGCATGGGATCGGTCCTTTGCTCTGCTTGGCCTCTCTATACTACGTTAGCGCTAACAGTTCCAGCCCCGGAATGAGGATCAGATCAGGCTCATGCCGACCAGCCGCCCGATGGCCCAGGTCGCGGCCATGGCGATGAGGCCCCAGATCACGACGCGGGCGGCGGCCTTGATCTTTGGGGCGCCACCGGCCTGCGCGCCGAGCGCGCCCAACCCCACCAGCGCCAGCACCGTGGCAATGCCGACCCACCAGATCAGCCCGCCGATCGGGGCAAGGCCCGCGACCACCAGCGGGGCCGCCGCGCCAAGCGCGAAGGTGAGCGCCGAGACCAATGCGGCCTGCACCGGCGCGGGCGGGCTGAGGTCGGTGATCCCGATCTCGTCGCGCAGATGCGCCCCGAGCGCGTCCTTTTCGGTCAGTTCGCGGGCGACATCGGCGGCGAGCCTTCGCGACAGTCCCCGGTCGCGGTAGATCGCCTCCAGCTCGGCCAGTTCGCCCTTGGGGTTGTGTTCCAGCTCATGCAATTCGCGCGCCATGTCGGCGCTTTCGGTATCGGCCTGGCTGGAGACCGAGACATATTCGCCCGCCGCCATCGACATGGCCCCGGCCACCATCCCGGCGATACCGGCCAGCAGGATCGTGACCCGGTCGGCCCCGCCGCCCGCGACGCCCACGATCAGCGAGGCGGTGGAGAGGATACCGTCATTGGCCCCCATCACGGCGGCGCGCAGCCAGCCGGTGCGACCGGACAGATGCGGTTCGATATGGGCGGAAGGGTTAGACATCGGACACCAGGATCTTGCCGGGATTGAAGAGGTTGAGGGGATCGACGCCGTGCTTGACGGCGACCATCATGGAGACCGCGCCTTCGCCCAGTTCTGGCAGCAGGTAGCGCGCCTTGCCCTGGCCGATACCGTGTTCGCCGGTGCAGGTGCCATCCATGGAAATCGCCAGGTCGTTGAGCCAGGAGACAAATTCCTGCGCGCGGGCGACCTCATCGGGGTCGTCCATCATGATCAGGGGAAGGGTGTGGAAATTGCCGTCGCCGACATGGCCCACGACCGGCGCGATCAGGCCGAGCGCCCCGGCCTTCTCCTGCGCCCTGGTCACGCATTCCGCCAACCGGCTGACCGGCACGCAGCAATCGGTCGAGATGCCCTTCGCGCCCTTGCGGAGCGCCAGCGAGGCCCAATAGGCATCGTGGCGCGCGGCCCAAAGCTTGCTGCGCTCCTCGGGTTTGGTGGTGAAGGTGAAGGCGAGGCTGCCGTGATCGGCGGCGATCTCTCCGAAGGTTTCGGCCTGTTCCTTGACCGACGCATCGGTGCCGTGAAACTCCAGCAGCAGCAGCGGGGTTTCCGGCAGGTCCAGCCTGGAATAGGCGTTGACGCCCTTGACCGAGAGCGCATCGAGCAGCTCGATCCGCGCCACGGGGATGCCCATCTGGATGGTCATGATGACGGCGTTGCAGGCAGCCTCGACGGTCGGAAAGCTGCATGTCGCGGCAGAGATCGCCTCGGGGATGCCGTAGAGTTTCAGGGTCAGTTCTGTGATCAGGCCAAGCGTGCCCTCGGAGCCGACCAGAAGCCGAGTCAGGTCGTAGCCGGCGGATGTCTTGCGGGCGCGGGCGGCGGTCTTGACGATCTCGCCCGAGGGCAGCACCGCCTTGAGCGCCAGCACATTCGTCGCCATCGTGCCGTAGCGCACCGCGTTGGTGCCCGAGGCGCGTGTCGCCGCCATGCCGCCGAGCGAGGCGTTCGCACCGGGATCGACCGGAAAGAACAGGCCGGTGTCGCGCAGATAGGTGTTGAGGCCGTCGCGGGTGACGCCGGGCTGGATCACCACATCCATATCCTCGGCATTAACCTGCAACACCTGGTCCATCCGGGAAAAATCGACCGAGACGCCGCCCGCGGGGGCATTCACATGCCCCTCAAGCGAAGTGCCGGTGCCGAAGGGGATGATGGGCACGCGATGGGCGATGCAGGTCTGCACGACCTCCTGCACCTCTTCCTCGCTATCGACGAAGACGACGCCATCGGGGGGCTGGTTCACGATCCAGGTGGTGGTGTGGCCATGCTGTTCGCGGATGCTCTGCCCGGTCTCGAAACGGTCGCCGAAGCGCTGCTTGAGGATGCCGAGGACGGCGGCGATGCCCTCCTCGTTTCGGGGCAGTTCCATCAACTCGGTCATATCGGATGATCCTCGCACTATCGGCACCAATGAAAAACTATGGGCGGCGCGGTCCGGGTGCAACGGACCTGCCCGATTTGCCGCAGCATGGGCGTTAACAATCTTTAAGGAAAGACGATCTGTTAACCTTTCAGAAAGAAAGGCTGCGTAACCGTAAGGCTTGCGGGGGCAAGCTGATGAGGCCGAAACCGCAAGAAGGCCCCTGCCGCATCGCACCCAAATCATGCGGCGGGGGCTGACCGGCCATCCGAAAAGTTAACGGATCATTCCGCCGCTGCGCGCGCGGCGTCCAGTTCGGCGGCCTTGGCCTCGACCTGTTCGACAATATGCGCAACCATGGCGTCGTTCGAGAGCTTATGGGCGATCTTGCCGTCGAGATAGACCATGCCCGCCCCGGCCCCGCCGCCGGTGAAGCCCACATCGGTCAGCAGCGCCTCGCCGGGGCCGTTGACGACGCAGCCGATGATGCTCAGGCTCATCGGTGTCTTGATATGGGCCAGTTTTTCCTCAAGGATTTCAACGGTCTTGATCACGTCGAAGCCTTGCCGCGCGCAGGACGGGCAGGAGATGATATTGACCCCGCGATGGCGCAGCCCGAGGGCCTTGAGGATCTCGTAGCCGACCTTGACCTCCTCGACCGGATCGGCGGAAAGACTGACGCGCAGCGTGTCGCCGATGCCCATCCACAGAAGGTTGCCAAGCCCGATGGCGGATTTCACCGTGCCGGTGGTCAGCCCGCCCGCCTCGGTGATGCCAAGGTGGATCGGCGCGTCCGTGGCCTCGGCCAGACCCTGATAGGCGGCGGCGGCCATGAACACGTCGGAAGCCTTCACGGAGATCTTGAACTCGTGGAAATCGTGGTCTTGCAGGATGCGGATATGGTCGAGGCCGCTTTCGATCATCGCGGCGGGGCATGGCTCGCCGTATTTCTCCAGCAGGTGCTTTTCGAGGCTGCCGGCATTGACGCCGATACGGATCGAACAGCCATGGTCGCGCGCGGCGTTCACCACCTCGCGCACCCGTTTCGCATCGCCGATATTGCCGGGATTGATGCGCAGGCAGGCGGCCCCCGCCTCGGCGGCCTCGATGCCGCGCTTGTAGTGGAAATGGATGTCGGCCACGATCGGCACCGGGCTTTCGCGCACGATCTCCTTCAGCGCCTTGGACGACGCCTCATCGGGAACCGAGACGCGGACGATGTCGGCGCCCGCATCGGCGCAGGCCTGGATCTGCGCGATCGTGCCCGGAATATCCGTGGTCAGCGTATTGGTCATGGTCTGCACGGTGATCGGCGCCCCGCCACCCACGGGAACCGAGCCGACATGGATGCGGCGGCTGTCACGGCGGTCGATATTGCGCCAGGGGCGGATCGGGTTGTGAGACATGTGAACAGGCTTTCGGCGATCAGCGGCAATTGGCCCCTGACATAATCCCCCGAGGATCGGGCTGCAACGTCAGTTGGCAAACGTCCCGTCTGACGTCAGTTGGCAAACGTCCCGTCTGACGTCAGTTGGCGGGCGCGTCCTCGCCGGTCAGGATCAGGGATGCGACACGCGGCAGGTCCGGGTCGGCATCGGCATCGGCCATCACGTAGGTCTCACTGAGCGAATCGGCCGTCAGCGCCACGTTGCGCGCGATATTGGCGCCCGGACCGGAGGGGCCGAGCGTGACGCCGTTGACCGCGAAATAGACCGCCCCCGAATTGCCCGCGCGCAGCACCGGCGCGTCGGCCCCGGCGGGCACGGTATAGGTATCGCCCGCGTTCAGCGTGCCCTCGAAAAGGACAGTGCCAGAGGCGGAGCTGACCCGGACCCAGGCCGGACGCACGGCGAAAAGCACAACTTCGTCAACCGGTTGGTCGGCGGTGACCTGCACGCCGCCATCACCCTCCGCGGGACCGGAGGCAAGCTGGAAGCCGCCCTCGGGGTCTGCCGCCTCGGCCATAGCGGTTTCCGGCACGGCCGGACGCGACAGGGTCGGCGTGGCACCGGGGAAACGGCCCACGGCATCGGGGTCCAGCGTGGCAATGGCCTGGTCGCGCGGGGTCAGGACGGGGGTGTCCAGCGCCTGCGGACGGTAGAGCCGGTCGATGGGATCGACGCGCGGCACGTTGGGCGTGGTGGCGTCGGGCAGATCGGCCTCGGCCATGTTGAGCGCGGCGCCCGCCAGCGGGTCGAGATTGGCGACGGTCTCGGGCGCTTCCTCGACGGGCACGAACTGCACCCGCTGGATATCGGTCAGCACCGACCAGGCCCCATAACCGATGCCGGAGACCAGCAGGACCAGCACCAGCGCCGAGCCAAGCGCGCCGGGTTCGATCCGCGAGAACACGCTTTCACGCTGCGGCGCAAACGAGACGCGGGCCGATTTCATCACGTCATTGGGGTTCACCAGCCGCGCGGGCGCATCGCCGAAGGCGCGCTTGGCCTTCTGCGCCTGAAGCGCCGAGGTGCCATGGACACCGGCAAATCCGGCCTCTTTCGAGAAGCGGCGATAGGTCCATTCCGGGTCCATGCCGAGATAGCGCGCGTAGGAGCGCACATAGCCCGCCACAAATCCCTTGGTGGCGAAGACGGAGAGGTCGGCGTTTTCGATGGCGGCAATATGCGCGGCCTTGATCTTCAGATCACGCTCTACATCCAGCAGCGATTTGCCGAGCGTGGCGCGCTCGCCGCGCATGATGTCGCCCAGGGGCACGTCGAAATCGTCGAATTCCTCGACGGACGCCCCGGCATCAATGCTGTCATGCGTGTTCATGCCCAAAAGGCCCTGCCCCACGATTGGTCGGTTTTGTGACGTTTTGACGATCTGCCGACCGTGATTTCCCCAACCTCGGCCCTGATGATTCCCCAGATATGGCCAAGATGGTCCCTGCTTAACACAGGATGCGGGGCTTTTGCACCCGCAACTGCCGCGTCACGCGGTCATATCGGCACGATTCAGCGCACAGTGGTTCCACAGCGCGTCCATCGCCCGCACGAGCCCGTCCAGCATCTTGGGATCATGCACCGGCGAGGGCGTGAAACGCAGCCTCTCGGTGCCGCGCGGGACGGTGGGAAAGTTGATCGGCTGGACGTAGATGCCGTAATCGGTCAGCAGCATATCCGAGATCTTCTTGGTATGCACCGGGTCGCCGACGATGACCGGCACGATGTGGCTGCCATGGTCGATGATCGGCAGGCCCATGCCCTTGAGGCGCAGTTTCAGCACCTTGGCGCGTTCCTGGTGCAGGTCGCGGCGCGGCTGGTCGGTCTTGAGGTGGCGCACGGAGGCCGCCGCCCCTGCCGCCACCGCGGGCGGGATCGAGGTGGTGAAGATGAATCCCGGCGCATAAGACCTGATCGCGTCGACCATCTTCGCCGATGCGGTGATGAAGCCGCCCATCACGCCATAGGCCTTGCCGAGCGTGCCGTTGATGATATCGACCCGGTCCATCAGCCCGTCACGCTCGGCGACACCGCCGCCGCGGGGGCCATACATGCCGACGGCGTGAACCTCATCGAGATAGGTCAGCGCGTTGAACGCGTCGGCAAGGTCGCAAATCTCCTCGATCGGGCCGAAATCGCCATCCATCGAATAGATCGATTCAAAGGCGATGAGTTTTGGCGCGGCGGGATCGTCGGCCTCCATCAGCTCGCGCAGATGGGCCACGTCATTGTGCCGGAAGATGCGCTTGTTGCCGCCGTTCCTGCGCACGCCCTCGATCATCGAGGCATGGTTCAGCGCGTCGGAATAGATGATCAGGCCGGGAAACAGCTTGGGCAGGGTCGAAAGCGTCGCGTCATTGGCGATATAGGCCGAGGTGAAGACCAGCGCCGCCTCCTTGTCGTGCAGGTCGGCAAGCTCCGCCTCCAGCGCCTTGTGATAGACCGTGGTGCCGGAAATGTTGCGCGTGCCGCCCGACCCTGCGCCGGTCGCCTCCAGCGCGTCCTTCATCGCGTTCAGCACCACCGGGTGCTGGCCCATGCCCAGATAATCGTTGCCGCACCACACGGTGATGTCCTGTTCGGTGCCATCGGGCCGGGTCCAGACCGCGTGCGGAAACTGGCCGCGGCGGCGTTCGATGTCGATGAAGGTGCGGTAGCGGCCTTCTTCATGCAGGCGATTGAGGGCCGTATCGAGCGCGGCGGCGTAGCTGGCTGGGTCTTGGCGCATCGGCCTCTCCTTCATCGGGCTATGGTGGCAGGCGGCCCGCAAGGCGTGTCGTCTATGGCAGGTCGGGGCGCGGAAATGATCCCGGCGCGCCCCTTGGAATTGTTCCAAGGTTGACTTAGGCCCTCACGGGCCCTTGTCGCAAGTTACATTTTGCCGCGCTTGAGACTTTGACATGGATCAAGGGCGCCTGTCGCGGGTGAAATCGTTCGGAAATTCCACAAGCTCATTCATCTGCCCCCTCAGCCGTCGATCACGGCGCGGCAGTCGGTCTCGCCGCAGGCCGCCAGCGCCTCGGTCAGATCGCTGCCGATGCCCCATTGGCCGGTGGTGTCCGAGATCGCCATCACGCGGTTGCGCCCGAGACGGCGGAAATCGCCGCGCAGGGCGGCGGTGGCGTCGGTGCTCAGTTGCAGGGGACGACCGGGTTCCCAGCCTTCGGGGCGGATCACCAGGACGACGACGCAGGCCGGACCGCTGGTGCGCGCCTCGTTGCAGGCGGCAAGGGCGGCGGTGCGGGCGTTGGCCTCGTCGTGGTAATTGGCCGCGGCGATGGTCGCCTCCGAGGCCAGCCCCATCTCCGGCGCGATGGCGATGGCGGCGTAATAGGCCTGGGTCTCCACCAGCTGGTTCAGGATCGCGACATCGGTCTCCGAGAGGCTGTCATGCAGGATCACCTCGCCCTCGACCGCGCCGTCTTCGGCAAAGACCAGCCGGCGCGCCTCGCGCAGGTTGGGCAGCTCCTGCGCCAGGGCGGGCGCGGCAATGGCAAAGGCGGTCAGGCAGAGGACGCCTAGGCGGATCGGTCGGAATTTCATCGTCAAAACACTCCCTTGGCAGCAATGGGTCGGGGGACAGGATAGGGCGACAGGCGCTGAGGGGCAATCAGACAGCGGCACGGGCCGCAGGAATCTGCGCATCGAGGCGGGGTGGCCTGCCCGCTGGACAGTCGCCGCGCCGGTGGTAAGGTCGCGGGCGATCTCCCCGATTTGACCAAAGGATGAAGCCGATGTCCCTCGATGCCGTTCTCGCCCGAATTGATGCCGATCTGGAGCCCGCCGTCGGGCGGTTGCTGGAGCTTCTGCGCATCCCCTCGATCTCGACCGACCCGGCCTATGCGGGCGATTGCCAGGAGGCCGCCGATTGGCTGGTCAGGGATTTGCAGGCGCTCGGGTTCGAGGCGTCAAAGCGCGAGACGCCGGGCCACCCGATGGTGGTGGCGCATTCAGAGGGCGAGGGCCCGCATATCCTGTTCTACGGCCATTACGACGTGCAGCCGGTTGATCCGCTGGACCTGTGGCACACGCCGCCCTTTGAACCGGCGCTGGAGGAGATCCCCAGGGGCACCGTCATTCGCGGGCGCGGCGCGTCGGATGACAAGGGGCAGCTGATGACATTCGTGGAAGCCTGCCGCGCGTGGAAAGCAGTGCATGGGGAACTGCCCGGCCCCATCACGCTCTTCTTCGAGGGGGAAGAGGAATCGGGCTCGCCCTCGCTGGTGCCGTTCATGAAGGACAACGCCGGGGAACTGACCGCCGATATTGCACTAATCTGTGATACCGGCATGTTCGGCGAGGAGACGCCCGCCATCGTCACCCGCCTGCGCGGCATGGTGCGCGAGGAGATCACCGTGACGGGGCCGGACAAGGATCTGCATTCGGGCATGTATGGCGGCATCGCGATGAACCCGATCCGGGTGCTGACCCGCATCCTGGGGGGGCTGCATGACGCGGAGGGCCGGGTCACGATCCCCGGTTTCTATGACGACATCCCCGAGCTCAGCAATGCGCAGAAGGCGGAATGGGACGATCTGGGCTTCTCCGAGTCCGAATTCCTGGGCGCGGTCGGGCTGTCGGTGCCCGCGGGCGAAAAGGGGCGGTCCGGGCTGGAGATGATCTGGTCGCGGCCCACGGCCGAAATCAACGGCATATCAGGCGGCTATACCGGCGCGGGGTTCAAGACGGTGCTGCCGTCGAAAGCCCATGCCAAGGTCAGCTTCCGCCTGGTCGAGGGGCAGGATCCGGTGAAGATCGACGCGAATTTCCGGGCCTGGTTCGAGGCGCAACTGCCCGAGGATTGTTCCGTCACGTTCTCGGACCCCGAGGGGGCCGCGGCGGGGATCATGGACACCTCGCACCCGGTTTTCGAGCAGGCCCGCGCGGCGCTGAGCGATGAATGGCCGCAAGACGCCGCCTATATCGGCTGCGGCGGCTCGATCCCGATCGCGGCCTATTTCAAGGATATCCTGGGCATGGACGCGCTGCTGACGGGCTTTGGCAAGGATGACGACGCGCTGCATTCGCCGAACGAGAAATACGACCTGGAGAGTTTTCACAAGGGCATCCGCTCCTGGGCGCGGGTGCTGGATGCTGTGATGCGGTAATCCGGCGGAGAGGTCGCTCGATGTTTGAGTTGCGGGGGGAGAGGTGGCGCTTTTTGTGGCGAGGTGTCGCCCCTGGCTGGTGTCGTGCAGCCTGCGGCGCAGGTATTTGAGGCAAAATGAAAGTGGAAGATCCGTTGTCAGGCAAAGGCCGCGGGGCCGCGCCAGAAGCGGGTCATCATCATCAGCCCCGCGAAGCTGAGGCCGATGGCAAGTCCGAGCCAGATCCCCTGCCCCGCCATGCCGAGCGGGAAGCCCAGGATATAGGCGGCGGGCAGGCCCACGACCCAATAGGCCAGCACCGCCTGGATCATTGGCACCCGCGTGTCCTGCACGCCGCGCAACAGGCCAAGCGCCACCACCTGCGCCGCATCCGCCAGTTGAAAGAGCGCCGCCATGGCCAGAAGTCCGGTGGCGATGGCGAGGATCTGCGGCAGGGCCGGGTCGCGCGGGTCGATGAAGAGACGGATCATCGGGCCGGGGAGCCACAGGAAGGCCAGGATGGTGAGCGCGACCATGACGCCCGAAAGGGCCAGGCAGGCGAAGGCGCCCTGGCGCAGCGCGTAGGTGTCGCGTCGGCCCCAGGCGTAGCCCGCCCGCACCGTGGCCGCCGAGGAGATGCCGATATGGACCATGAAGGTGATCGAGGAGATCTGCAGCGCGATGGAATGGGCCGCAAGCTCGCGCTCGCCGATCCAGCCCATCATGACGGAAGTGGCGGCGAACAGGCCGACCTCGGCCAGCATGGTCAGCCCGATGGGCCAGCCGAGGCGGAAGACCTGGGTGAAGGCCTCGGGGTCGGCGCGCCAGATGCGGGCGAAGAGCGCGTAGCCGCGCATGCCGCGCCCGAAACCCGCATAGAGCGCCAGAAGGAGCGCCATGGCGCCATGCGTGGTGATCGAGGCCAAGGCCGCGCCGCGCACCCCCAGTTCGGGCATCCCGAGATTGCCGAAGATGAACACCCAGTTGACACCAGCATTGACGACGGCACCGGCCAGCGTAACCCAGAGCAGCACGCGGGCGCGGCCAAGCGCGCTGAGGTGACTGCCGAGCACCATGACCAGCAGCGCCGCGGGCATCGACCAACCGGTAATGCGCAGGTAGTCCTGACCGTTGGCGGAGAGTTGCACCTCCTGCCCAAGGAACAGGAAGACCGGGCCGGAGAACCAGAAGAAGGGCAGCGTCAGGAGGGCGAAGAGGGTCGAGATCCAGATCCCCATGCGCGTGGCACGGCGCACCTGGATGGCATCGCCATTGGAGGTGGCGGCGGCCACCAGCGGCATCACCGCCTTGGCAAAGCCCGAGCCGAGCAGGAAGATCACCACGAAGAAGGTGCTGGCCAGCGCCACGGCGGCCAGTTCGCTGACCCCGTACCAGCCCATCATCACCGTGTCGGTCAGACCGATCGAGATCTGCGCCAGGTGGCTGCCCACCAGCGGCAGCGACAGCGCCCAGGTTTCGCGCAGGTGATCGGAAAAGCGTTTCATGTCCTTGCGCTACCTTGGGCGGGCGGGCTTGCCAAGATGGGAAATACCGGCGGGCCACAGTCCGGGGGCACGGTTGATCGTTTCCATTCTGGAACCGCTTTGTGCCAGTAAAGACAGGGCTAACGCCTCATTCGCGCCACATTCCGGAGCGATCTTGCAGGGGCCAGAAATTTCCATGAAGGTCCAATCATCGTGTCCAATTTTCGTCAATTCCTGACCAGTGAAAGCGGTGCGATCACCGTTGACTGGGTCGTATTGACGGCCGCCGTCGCCGGCATGGCACTTGCCGCGACCGCCATGGTCGAGGGCGGATTGGAGAGCCTCGCCTCGGACCTTGAGGCGCAATTGCGCACGCAGCAGGTCTCGGACGCCTTCGTGCAGTTCAATTCCTCGCATTTCGACGCGCTTTACGATGCGGGCATCGTGACCGAGGAGAATGCCGAGACCTATTTCGGGCTCGCCAACGAGATGACCAATGCCGAGATCCTGACCGCGCTTGAGGACGGGATCCTGGACTATAACGATGGCAACCTGACCGACGCGGAAATCGCGCAGCTGGTCGCCCTTGCCAGCGTCGCCTACCAGCGCAACATCATCGACGACAGCTATGGGCTGGTCGCGACCTATTAGAAGATGTCGCCCACAATTCGGAACCGGTCCTGAGCGTCTCGGACATGCGACATCGACAAGGCTTCCATGCTCTGCCCTTCCTGGGGGGAGAGTCTGGACCAAGCGGCGCGCCCATCGCCCCGGGCGCGCCGCTTCCTTTTGGGGTCAGGGCCGGTGATCGGGGGGGGCGGGCGCCGTGGCGGTCTCAACGCCCTTGTCCGGGTCGTCGTGTAGTAGAAGAGCATCGCCCCCCTCGCCTGGGTGTCGCCGTGCCGCATATCGAGCGACACCTTGCCCGATGGGGGCAGTTTCCAGCGAACCATTGGCCGCGCGCCTGCCCGGTCGGCTGGTTCAGCGCCACGACGGGGGGGGGCGAAGCGCGGGTTGAGGTGGTCGGTAAACCGCGTGATCGTGCCGCCCCTGCCCGCCGCATCGCGCCCCTCGAAGTGCCGCCCGAATTTCTGCCCCCCCTCCCCGCGCCCAAAGCCGGATCTCGAGAAGCTCGGCCTGCAACAGCGCCTCGTCGGCCTCAAGGGCGCGGCGGCCCATCTTGCGGGGATGGGGTCATGCGGTATCGGTCAAGGGCGGGCTACCGTGGCCGGGGGTCGGTCCGGGCGCGCCATATCGCGGCATCCCCTGGCCTTGAGCCGGGTCAGGCCCGACGGTTTCAAGCGCCTTTCTTGTGGGTATGATGTCAGCCGCGCACAGAATCTTGCGTCTGCCCTTGCCCGTGCCCCCGCCAAGCGCCTAAACTCCGCCGCAACAAAGAAACGACCGAAATGAGCAGCACCATGGCCGATGATCTACTTTCCCCGGTCGCCGAGTCCGGCGGCTACGATGCCTCCTCGATTGAGGTTCTGGAGGGGCTGGAGCCTGTCCGCAAGCGCCCCGGCATGTATATCGGCGGCACCGATGAGCGCGCGCTGCATCATCTTGTGGCCGAGGTTCTGGACAACTCGATGGACGAGGCCGTCGCGGGCCACGCCACCCGGATCGAGGTGGAGCTGCACGAGGATCACTCCGTCACCATCCGCGACAACGGGCGCGGCATTCCGATCGACCCGCATCCCAAGTTCCCCGACAAATCGGCGCTGGAGGTGATCCTCTGCACCCTGCACGCGGGCGGCAAGTTCTCGGGCGACAGCTATGAGACCTCGGGCGGCCTGCACGGGGTCGGCGTCTCGGTGGTCAATGCGCTGTCCGATCACCTGCGGGTGGAGGTCGCGCGCAACCGGGAACTCTATGCACAGGAGTTTTCGCGCGGGATTCCGCAAGGCCCTGTGCAGCATGTCGGCCAGGCCCCGAACCGGCGCGGCACCTCGGTCACTTTCCATGCCGATGAGCAGATCTTCGGCCATCACCGCTTCAAGCCCGCGCGGCTGCTCAAGATGGTGCGCTCCAAGGCGTATCTGTTCTCGGGCGTGGAAATCCGCTGGAAATCGGCCATCGAGGATGGCGAGACCCCGCGCGAGGCGACCTTCCATTTCCCCGGTGGATTGTCGGATTACCTGAAGGAAACGCTCGGGGGGGCCTCGACCTATGCCGAGCAGCCCTTTGCCGGGACCGTCGATTTCAAGCAGCGTTTCAACACGCCCGGCAAGGTCGAATGGGCGATCAACTGGACCCCCTCGCGCGACGGGTTCATCCAGAGCTATTGCAACACCGTGCCCACGCCCGAAGGCGGCACGCATGAGGCGGGCTTCTGGACCGCGATCCTCAAGGGTATCCGGGCTTACGGGGAACTCGTCGGCAACAAGAAGGCCGCGCAGATCACCCGCGACGACCTCATTACGGGGGGCTGCGCGCTGGTCTCGTGCTTCATCCGCGAGCCGGAATTTGTCGGCCAGACCAAGGACCGGCTGGCCACCGCCGAAGCGCAAAGGCTGGTCGAGGGCGCGGTGCGCGACCATTTCGACAACTGGCTGGCGGCGGATACGAAATCGGCCGGCGCGATTCTCGATTTCCTGGTGCTACGGGCCGAGGAACGGCTGCGGCGGCGGCAGGAGAAGGAGACCGCGCGCAAATCCGCGACCAAACGCCTGCGCCTGCCCGGCAAGCTGGTGGATTGCTCGACCGCCACGCGCGAGGGCACGGAACTCTTCATCGTCGAGGGTGACAGCGCGGGCGGCTCGGCCAAGATGGCGCGCAACCGCAAGACGCAGGCGCTGCTGCCGCTGCGGGGCAAGATCCTGAACGTGCTTGGCGCCGCGTCCAACAAGATGAGCGCGAATGCCGAGATCAACGACCTCTGCCAGGCGATGGGGGTGGGGCTTGGCACCAAGTTCTCCATCGACGATCTGCGCTACGAGAAGATCATCATCATGACGGATGCGGATGTCGACGGGGCGCATATCGCCTCGCTGCTGATGACGTTCTTCTTCACCCAGATGCGCCCGATGATCGACGCGGGCCATTTGTATCTGGCCTGCCCGCCCCTCTATCGCCTGACGCAAGGCTCACGCCGCGTCTATTGCCTGGACGAGGCCGAACGCGAGATGTGGGAGGCCAAGGGGCTCGGCGGCAAGGGCAAGATCGACGTTTCTCGGTTCAAGGGTCTGGGCGAGATGGACGCGAAGGATCTGAAAGAGACCACGATGGACCCGGAGGTGCGCAAGCTCATTCGGGTGTCGATTGACGAGGACGAGCCGGGGGAGACGGGCGACCTGGTGGAGCGGCTGATGGGGAAGAAGCCGGAGTTGCGGTTTCAGTACATCCAGGAGAACGCGCGGTTCGTGGAGGAGTTGGATGTTTGAGAGGGAACGCTCTTAACTAAATCTTGTGCATTTTATGCGCAGTTGCTCTAAGGGTGGAAGAAATCTTGAAAGTGAAGCAATGACTCCTTGCGCCGCAAACGACCTCAGAGGCTTCCTTGACGGTCAGAAATTCGGGACGATCATGGCGGACCCGCCCTGGCGATTCACCAACCGCACCGGGAAAGTCGCGCCCGAACACAAACGTTTGGCGCGTTATCCGACCATGACCTTGCAAGACATTTGCGACCTGCCGGTCGAGGAGCATCTCGCGGACCGTGCCCATTGTTATCTCTGGGTGCCGAATGCCCTGCTTCCAGACGGCCTCAAGGTTCTGTCGTCCTGGGGGTTCGAGTACAAGTCGAACATCATCTGGCACAAGATCCGCAAGGATGGTGGCTCGGACGGGCGCGGTGTCGGGTTCTATTTCAGGAATGTGACCGAGATCCTGCTGTTCGGGGTCCGGGGCAAGGATGTCCGAACGCTCCCGCCCGGACGTCGGCAGGTCAACCTGTTCGGAACCCGAAAACGGGAGCATTCGCGCAAACCAGACGAACAGTACCAGATCATCGAATCGTGCAGTTGGGGGCCGTATCTGGAACTGTTCGGCCGCGGCAAGCGTGAGAATTGGACCGTGTGGGGAAACCAGGCAGACGACGACTACAAGCCAACCTGGGAGACCTATAAATACAATTCAGGCATGGCAGCCGAATAGAATGGCCGATGACTTGGAAGACGTGTCAGGAGGCAAGGTCGCCGATCCTTCCAACGTTGTCGCGGCGGTTTTCGCCGAAGACCTGATAAGCAAGTTCGAAATTTTCAGCTATCGCAACGCTGCATCCATCCTTAAGGCGGGTTTCCCCGAACACTTCAGGGAGATTGAGACGCTCCTCCGGCGATTCAAGATCAGCAAGACGATGATCCGGTCACCGGGCGGCAGCAAGAGCGAAATCGCCAAATATATCGACACATTGTTCGGGGAGGAGTGGGCCGAAACCAGGATTTCAGCTGACCTTCATGTAAAGCTGCTGCACGCGAAGAAATCCGACCGGATCGTGTCGCACTACACCCGAGTGGGGTATCTGGACGGGCACCGGATCGACTTCGTGAAAGGGAAGGTTGCCGTTGATCTGGAATGGAACAGCAAAGATCAGACATATGATCGGGATCTCTATGCCTTCTCGGCCTTCTACGAGGCCGGGGCCATAGATCTCGGGATCATTCTGACGCGCGGATCGAGCCTTGATGGCAGTTTCTTCAGAAGTCTTGGGAAGGTCCTAAGAAAGGATGGAACCGAAGGCGACGAAGATGTCTACAGGAAGTACGGTGCCTCTACGACATGGATGGGAAAACTCCTTTACAGGCTGGATGCCGGACGCAATGGCGGCTGTCCCGTGCTGGCGATCGGGATTACCCCGGGCTGCATCAGCGACGGTTAGGTGCGCCGGTTATTGATATGGCGTCAGGGTAAGGAAATCAGTTGGGGGGCAGACTGGAGAGTGTCCGACCTTCTGTGTATGATTAATTTGGCCCATGCTTCATCTACGAAGGAGCATGACGACAATGACGATTTCCAAGGAACTGCTGGACGAGCTGCTGAGCGGCGTTGAACGACCC
>Ga0189284_100101_pt1 | contig 132612 bp, 133 predicted proteins | sample N32C7minimetaG_FD_130314 | JGI IMG/M metagenome (GOLD analysis project Ga0189284, IMG submission 130314) | Marine microbial communities from the Costa Rica Dome - N32 C7 mini metaG | ecosystem: Environmental > Aquatic > Marine > Oceanic > Photic zone | place: Costa Rica: the Eastern Pacific...
CAAGCGCGTCAACCACCCGAGCGAGATCATCGAGATCGGCCAGACCGTGACCGTGCAAATCGTTCGCATCAACGCCGAAACGCAGCGCATCAGCCTCGGCATGAAGCAGCTCGAAAGCGATCCGTGGGATGGCGTCGCCGCCAAGTACCCGGTCGACATGAAGCTGACCGGCCAGGTGACCAACATCACCGAATACGGTGCCTTCGTCGAGCTCGAGCCGGGCATCGAAGGTCTTGTCCACGTCTCAGAAATGAGCTGGACCAAGAAGAACGTCCACCCGGGCAAGATCGTTTCGACCAGCCAAGAAGTCGAAGTCATGGTCCTCGAAGTCGACAGCGAGAAGCGTCGCATTTCGCTCGGCCTCAAGCAGGCTCAGCGCAATCCGTGGGACGAGTTCGCCGAGAAGCACCCGGTCGGCACCGAAGTCGAAGGCGAAGTCAAGAACGCCACCGAGTTCGGCCTGTTTATCGGTCTCGACGGCGACGTCGACGGCATGGTCCACATGTCGGACATCGCCTGGGGCATTTCGGGCGAAGACGCACTGGCGCTCCACCGCAAGGGCGAGCAGGTCAAAGCCGTGGTTCTCGACGTCGATGTCGAGAAGGAACGCATCAGCCTCGGCATGAAGCAGCTTGAAAAGGGTGCTCCGACCGAAGCAGGCGCCGCAGCCGCTGGTTCGCTGCGCAAGGGCCAGACCGTCACTGTCACCGTTCTCGAAGTCCGCGATGGCGGCCTCGAAGTTCAAGTTGGCGACGACGGCGCGACCGGCTTCATCAAGCGTTCGGATCTCGGCCGCGACCGCGACGAACAGCGCCCCGACCGCTTCCAGGTCGGCGCCAAGGTCGACGCGATGGTCACCGGTTTCGACCGTTCGAAGAAGCCCAACTTCTCGATCAAAGCGCGTCAGATCGCCGAAGAGAAGGAAGCGGTGCAGCAGTTCGGTTCGTCGGATTCGGGCGCATCGCTCGGCGACATCCTGGGCGAAGCTCTGAAGAAGAGCGACGACTAAGCAAACTGCCACTACGGCAATCAGGAAGGCCCGTTCTCCCAAGTGGAGAGCGGGCCTTTCCTACTGTTGGGGACGCGCCTATGGTCGCGCGCATGCTTACAGTCCACCAGTTCCCCTGCTTGTCCGACAATTACGGATTCCTGCTCCACAATTCAGTCTCGAACGAGACCGCCGCGATCGATACGCCGGACGCGAAGGAGTATCTGAAACAGTCCGAAGCCAAGGGGTGGACGATCACCCACATCTGGAACACCCACTGGCATCCCGATCATGCCGGTGGGAACGCTGAGATCGTCGAGGCCACCGGCGCGCGGGTGCTGGCTCCTGCCGAGGTTTCCGACAAGTTCGGCCCGGTCGACCGCGTGGTCGAGCATGGCGACACCGTCCAGCTGGGCGAGCACCGAGCCGATGTGATCGACGTCTCGGGCCACACCAACGGCCACATCGCCTATCACGTGGTCGAGGAAGGCATCGCCTTCGTTGGCGACAGCGTGTTCGCGCTTGGCTGCGGCCGCATGTTCGAAGGCGAGCCAGAGCAGTTCTGGCGCAGCCTCGAGCGGATCAAGCGGCTCTCGACCGCGACCGTGCTCTATTGCGCGCATGAATACACGCAGGCGAATGCGAAGTTCGCTCTCCACGCCGATCCCGACAACGAGGATCTGCAAGCCTACGCTAAGGAAATCGACGCGAAGCGCGCGCGCGGCGAGTGGACTGTGCCGACGGTGCTTTCACGCGAGCTTGCCACCAATCCCTTCCTGCGCGCCGACGATCCTGCGCTGCAGGCCCGCTGGGGTGGTAACGCGCCGCATGAGACCTTTGCGGCGCTGAGAGCGGCCAAGGACAACTTCTAGCCTGACATGAAGGCGCTGCGCGTAGAGACCCTGTCCGACGACCTATCGGGGGTCGCGCTTGCCGACATTCCCGATCCGGCGCGCAAGCCCGGCGAAGTGCTGGTGCGCATCCACGCCGCCTCGCTCAACTTCCCCGACCTGCTGATGACGCGGGGGGAATACCAGTTCAAACCGCAAGCCCCCTTCACCTCCGGCCTCGAATGCGCGGGAGAAGTGGTCGAGGCCGAACCTGACAGCGGCTTTGCGCCCGGCGACCGGGTCATGGGCGGCAACAAGACGGGCGCGTTTGCCGAGCTCGCCAGCCTGCCCGCGAAAGGGCTCAGCCACGTGCCTAACGGCTTCAGCTACGCGCAGGGCGCGGCGATGGGGGCAGCCTACTCGACCGCCTATACCGGCCTTGTCGAGCTGTGCGGGCTGGTCGAGGGGCAGAGCGTTCTCATCCACGGGGCGAGCGGCGGGGTTGGCCTCGCCGCCTGCGACTTAGCTCGAGCGCTGGGCGCAAAGGTGATCGCTGCCACGGGTGTTGAAGCCAAGCGCGCTGGGATCGCCGCTGCGGCCTGTCCTGACGCCGTGATCCTGTCCGAGGGGCGTTTCCGAGAGGAAGTCGCCGCGCTCACGGACGGGCGGCTGTGCGACATCGTGTTCGATCCCGTCGGAGGAGACGTGTTCGACGAATCGACCCGCTGTGTGACCTTCGGCGGAAGCCTCGTCGTGGTCGGTTTCACGAGCGGGCGGATCGCGAACATCGCGACTAATATCCCGCTCATCAAGGGGTTCTCGATCGTGGGCCTTCGCGCGGGCGAATATGCACGCCGCTTTCCCGAGCGTGGGCGCGCCATCAATGCCGTGCTCGCCGATCTCGCGGAGCAGGGAGCGATCAGCCCCGCGATCGACCGCACCTTGCCTCTCTCGCAATGGCGCGAAGGGTTCGAGGCGATGGCCGCGCGAGAGTTGGTGGGCAAGGTGGTGTTCGAGCCGGGCAAATAGGGGACGCCCAAAGAAAGAAAGGCGGCCCATCGCAGGACCGCCCTTCCCCTCTCCAAACTTGGAAAACTAGTGTCGCCTCAAAGCGAGGAAATGACCTCGTCCGCAAGCGCGCGATCGGCTTCGGCGTCGTGCTTGTCAGCGATGAGTTCGCGCGAGGCAGCAGCCGCAGCGTTGGCGGCGCTTGCGCGTACGCTGTCAACCGCATCGCGCTCGGCAGCAGCGATCTTGTCCTCGGCCATGCGCTGGCGGCGCGCGACCATGGCTTCGCTGTCGGCTTCGGCCTTTGCGAGGATCGCGTCGGCTTCGCGGCTCGCGCCTTCCATCATCGCTTCGGCATCCTTTTCGGCTCCGGCGATCTTGGCGGCATATTCATCGCGCAGCGTCTCGGCTTCAGCGCGCAGCGCCTTGGCTTCGTCGAGTTGCTTCTTGATCTCGGCGATCTTGGCGTCGAGCCCGCCGGTGATCATGCCGGGGACTTTCTTCCAGACGAACACGCCGATCAAGATGAGCATTGCGAGGCTCACCCACTGGTAGGAATCCACGCCGAATGCGGCAGGGCCGTCGGCGATGAAAAGAGTGACGATATCAGCCATTTGCGAGCGCCTTCTTCACGGCAGACCGAGCGGTCCGCTTGTCGACCTTGGCCCCTGCGAGGCGCGCGACGATATCCTGCGTGGCTTCGGCTGCGACGTCCTCGACCTCGGCCATCGCGGCGTTACGCGCGGCTTCGATTTCGGTTTCCGCCGCCGCAAGCTGCGCGTCAAGCCGTTCCTGCGCCTTGGCGAGCTTGGCTTCGGACGCAGCAGCGGCCTTGGCCTTGGCTTCGGCAATCAGCCCCTGCGCCTTCGCACGGTTCTCGTTCTCACGCTCGCGCCACGCCTCTTCCTGCTCATCAGCAGCATCGCGCGCGGCCTGAGCGGCAGCGAGGTCGTCTGCGATCTGCTTGTCGCGCAGGGCCACGGTGCTCATCACCTTGGGCACCATGCCGCGACCGACGAGGAAGAAGGTGATGCCGAAGAAGACGAGCAGCCAGAATACCTGACTCGTCCAAACTTCGGGCAATTGGGCTATCTGGGGCATGAACCGGGCCTTGGGAAAGCTGTGCGAGAAACTTGAAAATCAAAGGCGGGGCCGGCGCGTTGGCCGGCCCCACCCGTGTCTGTGTTCGGCTTAGGCGACGAAGATCAGGATCATCGCGACGACGAACGCCAGCAGGCCGAGAAGTTCGGCTGCGGCGAAGCCGATGAACAGGCGACCCTGCTGGCCGTCTGCGGCGCCCGGATTGCGCAGTGCGCTTTCGAGGAACGAACCGAAGACGTTGCCCACGCCGATCGCGGCCATACCGGCACCGATCGCTGCGAGGCCTGCGCCGACGAGCTTGGCTGCTTCTGCTTCCATGATGAATACTCCTTAAAAATCAGATCAGTTGGAAAGGGTAGTTACGAAAATCAGTGAAGATGCTCAGCGTCGTTGATGTAGAGCGACGTGAGCAGTGCAAAGACGTATGCCTGGATCCCTGCGACCAGGATTTCGAGCGCGCTGATGGCGACCATCAGGGCAAAGCTCGGCAGCGACACGACCAGCGCGGTTGCCGCCGAATAGTTCGCGCCGTCGATGACGAAGCTCGAAAGCACTTTCAGCAGGACGTGCCCCGCCATCATCGCGACGAACAGACGCAGCGCGAGGCTGAACGGACGGATCAGGAACGAGAACAGCTCGATCAGGAAGATCGCCGGAACCATCGGCGCGGGCGTGCCGTGCGGGATGAACAGGGTGAAGAACTTGATGCCGTGCTTCCAGAAACCGACGATCAGCACGATCGAGAAGCTGATCGCGGCTAGCACGCCGGTTACGGTGAAGTGGCTGGTAAAGGTAAAGGCGTGCACGCCCGGAATGATGCCGACGGGTATCAGACCCAGCAGGTTTGCAAACAGGATGAACATGAACAGCGAGAAGACGTAGGGCACGTATTTGCGCCCTTCCTTGCCGATATTCGCTTCGAGCATGTCATCGATGAAGCCGGTGAAGGTCTCCACCGCCATCTGCCAGCGACCGGGCACGACTTCGCGCTTCATCCCGCCGACGACGAAGATCGTCAGCAGCACGGTGGTGATCATCATCCACAGAGCGGAATTGGTGAACGCGATGTTGAGGCCGGCAACTTCCCAGGTCTCGCCGATCAACGGCTCGATCTGGAACTGCTTCATCGGATCGACCTTGCCTTCTTCGGCTGCCACGATCTCTTGTATCCTTGATACCTGTAAAAACGCGCCCCGTTGCGTTGGAGTTGGGCCTATTGCTGGCCGTCATCCTCGGGACGTGTGTTTGCCGCACGAATAATGTTCCTGAAGGCGACCCCGATTCCGAAGAACAGGCCGACCAACAGACCCCAAGGCAACGTGTTGAAGACCCAGTCAAAGAGCCAACCCATCACACTGCCACCGAGAATTCCGCCGAGCAGATCCGCAAGCACCCGGTTGCCGCTGCGATAATTCGCGTCGGCGCCCTGCACTTTCGGCCGGTTGCGTGTCTCTTCGCGCTCGCGGGCAGCCTTAAGCCGCTCCTCGAGCGCGTCGATCCGCGCATCCTCGGCGAGGGGTTCTCGGGCGGGTTTCTCGTCGCTCATGCTTACGTCCTTTACAGGGGATGAGAGGCACGCAGCTAGGAGGTGCCCGCCGAGGGCGCCTGCCCCCTAGAAGAGCGCGTTTTTGGAGTCAACATGGTGTGGAGGTTTTGCGCAAGCTGAAGCGTTGGCGCGCCATGTTGATTTCTTCTTGTACGAAGGTGCATCCGCGCCTTCGTCCTCGGTGCTGTTCCTTCGCTTCGCTGCGCTACGCTCGGGCACCTGCGGGTCGCGTGTGTGCGCTCGCGGTCCGCTGGTCGCGGACCGAACCATTCCCGGCCTCTCGATTCAGTCCTGTTTTCATGGTCACGGCAGTCAAAGGGCGACTGCCCGCCCGCAGCGGGCGCATCTTTGATGCGCGTCTAGCGAGGATGTGCCCCCGGATGGGGGCACACGAAAAAAGACTCTGGTCAAATCCTGGCTCAACCCAAGATTACAGCGCCCACAAACCTACGGACAGTTCCCCAGACGCTCCGGCGGAGCGGCGGTTCTCGTCTTCCAAGTCCCATCTGGGGCCTGATACTTCTCGCCCGGCTCGGTCCGCGCGATGGCCTGACAGCCTGCGGTGGCCGCATATTGCTCAAGCGTCGCGTTGTTTTCCTGCGCCTTTTGCGCATAAACCGCGCGGCGGCGGATATTGATGTCGTTGACCATACGCTGCAGCTCGGGGGTCGCAGTGCCGACAATGCCGAGATAGCCGTCGGTCTGCTCACCCACCGTGCCGTTGGCGCGTGCGGCGGCGTATGCGGGGTCGCGCTGAGCCTGCGCGGGAGCGACAAAGCCGGTCACCGCGATTGCGCCGGCGGCGGCAGCGATCAGAGCGTTACGAAATGTCGTCATCATCATCTTTCCTTCAAATCCTCGTCAGAGCAGATCGCCCATCAGAAAATGTCAGCATTCTCATCGATCGTGTTGTTGGCGTCTTCGGCCAAGCGGTAAAGCACTTCGGCGCGGATATTGACGTTCAGCTCGATCACGATCGGCTCATCGGGTGCAGAAACGTTGATACACCCACTTAGTGCCATCGCACCGGCAATCGCCAATCCGGCCCTTGCAAAATTCCTTTTCATCTCGCGCCCCCGGCCAATCTCGTAGTCGAGTGTGGCAGCGGCGCCCGATACGGTCAATTTCGGCTCTGTCATGGCATTTCATCGCTTTCTGAGTGTTGAACGTCAGATTCATCGCGCAGTGCAGCTTCGGCAGGCGATAACTCATTCTCCGGGATAGGTTCGGGGTTGGAATCGAGCTCGGTTTCGGGATCGGGCCGCCGGATGATCTGGCCGTCGCGAATCTCGAACAGGCCCTGATCGACCGCATCGCCAAACGCCGTCGGATCGCTGATTCCGCGCGCGACGAGGGCAAGCTGGCTGAAATTCTCCGAGCGCACATTGATGTTGAACCGCACCGGCAGCTTGCCGAGCTGGCGGGTCAAGAAATTGCGCTCGGCCCCCTCGCCCTGCCGCACTCCGTCGATCTGGAACTTGGTGATGATCTCGCCCGCAACGCTGCCATCGAGTTCGACCGCCATTTGAGTGAAATCGAGCGATCGCAGCGAACGGAAAGCATAGTTCGCGATCGCGCCCATGTCCTCATAGGTCAGCTCGCCGACATAGGAGACATTGCCGCCCGGAGGCCGCGAAATGAGCAGTCCGCCGCTGATGAGCCCATTGCCGTTGGCGTCGAAAAAGATCGGGATGGTGCCGTCGAAAATCCCGCTCGCGCCGATATTGTCGAGCTCCATCTGCGCGACGAAAGCGGCGGCATCCAGTCCGACGATCTCGAACACATAGCTTTGCCCCTCGCCCGCGAGGAAATCGATTCGTGTCGGGCGCAGGATCAGCGTGCCGCCCATGAACGGCCAGCGTCCCTCGTTGACGTTGACCACCTGCCCGCCCTGCAAGGAAAAGACGACGGTGCCGCCAAGCGCCTCGATCCCCGGATTGACCGAGGCGATTTCAAGTCGCTGGTCGGGAGCGGTGGTGAGGCTGAGGAGGTCGGTGAACTCGATCTCGCCGCTCACCCCGCGCACCGGGCCGAAGGCGGCCGCAAAATCGAGGCTGTCGCTGCGGAATGTGCCCGAAGAGCTAACATCGCTGCCGTTCCACTCGATCCGGCCATCGCCCGACACGGTTCCTTCGGCGAGCGCGATCACACCGCTGGCGAGATAGGAGAGGTCTTCGGGCTGCAGATTGTCACCAAAGCTCACGCCGGGCACGTCGAGATCAGCTCGTCCGATCCCGCTCGAAAGATCGTGCCGCACCGAGACCTGCGTGATTTGCTGCCCGCCCGTGGCAAGCCGCATGGGAGCCTCGGCGGTGATCACATTGTCGGCAAGCTTAAGCGCGGCTCCGCGCGCGACCATCGGCTCGAACCGTTCCTGTGGAGCCAGCCCCGGCCCCGTCCGCTCGGTCAGCGTGAAGTCGCCTTCAGAGATACGCAGAATGCTGTCCTGATAGGTCCAGACACCCTCCAGATCGCCGACATCGAGCGGCACCGCATCGAGCCCGGCGCGGCCGCCTTCGAAGCTGCCGCCCACAGATTGCGCGAATTCGCCTTGGAGCGCATTCATCGAAAGGCGAATCGCATTATCATCAGGGCCGAGCACGGCATCGAGCCCTTCGATCGTGAACGGCCCGGGATAGCGCATCACCGCTCGGCGCGCGGTGATGCGCGCAGGAGTTCCTGCAAGATCGCCTGCCAGATCGAGATCATCGCTCGACACTGCGATGTCGAGCGCATCGCGATAGGTCAGCATAGCGCGGCCGTCAGCCGGGCAGAGCGTGATGGCGCGCCCTTGCAGGCCAAGCTGGGCGTATTGCAACGAACGAATGCGCACATCGCTGCAAGCGGTCCCTACCGCCAATCCGGCGCCTTGCGACCATGTGCCATCGAGCGGCAGCAGCAGCCCTTCCACATTGCCGCCGGGTATAGCGCCGTTCGCCTCGACGATACCGTTGAACGAGAATCGGCCCGAAGGCGTGCGCCGCACCGAAACTCGCGGGATGGCAAGCGAATCGCTCCCCTGCCGATATTCCGCCATCGACAGCCGCATGGCGAGATCGCCGCCCGAGACTTGCTCGACCCGCCCATTGATGCGCGGCAGGTCCGCGCCGCCGGTCAGCAGATTGCCGGAGAGGCGTTGGCCGCGGCTCGAATAGCTCACCCGCGACAGCGCCAGCACGGTCTCCCCTTCTCCGCTGCGCAGCCGCGCTTCGGGAATGATGATCGAGGTGTTGTCGGGATTGGTGCGCAAGGTCATCGCGCCTGCAAACCGCCCGTCATTGAGCGCCCGCGCCAAGCCCCGCTCAAGCTTGGCGAGCAACGGTTCGGCAAGAGTGCCCTCAGCCGAAACGCGCGCCGATCGGATCGCGTCGGCGCTCGCGGCGTCGAAATCGACGCCCTCGCCTCCGAAATTGGCATTCCAATTGCCAGTCGCGAACCCGTCGCGCGCGCGCATGCTGCCTTCGAGCGACAGCTCGGCAATTTCGAAGCCCGCGCCTGCGTAGCGCGTGCCTGCAAGATCATGATCGAGCGCAAGGTTGCCCAGGCCGCCATCGGGACCGGTGTTGAGGCCGAGCGTGAGCCGCGAGGTGCCCGCAAGCTCGTCCAGCGACATATCCGAATAGGCAAGCCGCTCGGAATCGAAGCCTAGATCGGCATCGAGCGAAGAGAAATCGCTCGCAAGGCCGATCTCGGCGGCGATTTCCGCAGAGCCGACAGCGATCTCGCCGCACTCAAATCCGCTCAGCCTGACGGGGCCGTCGAAAGCCGGCTCACCGCGGCTTGTGGTGATCTCGCCATAAAGGGTCGCGTTCTCGGCGCGGCAGTTCTCGGTGCCGAGACCGGGACCAGTAGCTGCGAGAATCCCCGCAAAGCCGCTGTCGAGCCGCCCTTCCCCGTCAATCTTCAATCCGATCGCGCCGTAATCGCTTTCGATCAGGCCGCGCCCGTCGCGGATCGCAACGTCGAGTGCGGGAAGTCCGGCGGGCTCATCGCTCTCGGGAAAGACCAGCGGATCGAGCGCGCCCAGACTGAATTCGCCATTGACGAATGTGCCGTAGAGGCGCGGACCGACCAGTTCGACCCGCCCAATCTCGGGCGTGCCTAGCCGGTAGCGGATGCCGATGATTACGCGCTCAGCGGTGAGGTTGGGCGCGTCGGGATCGCCGATAACGAGATTCTCGATCACCTGCTCTTGCGGGCCGATCGAAACGATCTCGTACGTCCCCTCGATCCCGTTCGCATCGAGCGCATCGTCGATGAGGTCGCCCGCAATCTGCTCGCGGTTCAACCAGGCGACGATGAACAATGCGAGCAGCGACAGCGCGAGAATGAGACTGACGCGCCAGCGCCAGCGCTGCGGCCACAACCGGCGGCGACGACCGCGCCGCGAGGCGAGCTCGGGCAAATCACTTTCCGGTTGGGCTTCTGCCATCTCTAATGTGCCCTTGCGCCTTACGTCGCTGAAAGGCAATGAAGTCTCACATGAAACAGTGGTGAGGCGCAGATTGCCACAGTCTGAAGAAGCTTTCGATTTCGGGGAATTTCCCGCCGGTGCCGAGCCGGTTTCCGATGCGGGCAAGCACGCCGGAAAGGGCCACCGTGAACGGTTGAGGCAAAGGCTGCTTAAGGGCGGCGCCGAAGCGCTCGCGGATTACGAAGTGCTCGAATACCTGCTCTTCGCGGCGATCAAACAGGGCGATACCAAGCCGCAGGCCAAGGCGCTGATCGAGCGGTTCGGATCGCTTGCGGGCGTGCTCAACTCCGATCCCAAGGCGTTGCAAGCGGTTTCAGGCGTGGGCGAAACAAGCGCAGCAGCCTTGAAAGCCGTCGCCATCGCGGCGCGGCGCATGGCGCGCAATGCGGTGAATGAGAAGCCGGTGCTCGGCAGTTGGCAGGCGCTTATCGACTATCTCACCACCGACATGGCGCATCTGACGGTCGAGCGGGTCCGGGTGCTCTATCTCGACACCAAAAACCGCCTGATCGACGATCATCACGTGGGCGACGGTTCGATCGACGAGGCCGCGATTCATCCGCGCGAGGTGATCAGGCGCGCAATGGATGTCGGCGCAAGCGCGCTGATCCTTGTCCACAACCACCCCTCAGGCAGTCCTGAACCGAGCCGCGCCGACATCCAGATCACTCAGCGTATCGCGGAGGCCGGGCGGTTGCTCGGCGTGACCCTGCACGACCACGTCGTGATCGGGCGCGAGGGGCATGTGAGCCTGCGCGCGAAGGGTCTTATCTAGACCTGTTTCTCGGTGATGAGCCGCACTCCCAATTGGCGCGCGAAGAAGCTCCATATCCAGTTGACGATCACCGTCACCCGGTTCCTCGCCCCGCTCAGGAAACCGACATGGACGAGCCCCCATAGCCACCACGCGAGCGCGCCCGACATCCGAACCTTTCCGAAATCGGCGACCGCGCTTTTCCGCCCGATCGTCGCGAGGCTGCCCTGATGCTTGTAGATGAAGGGGCCGGGGCACTTCTTTTCCAGAAGCTCGGCCTCGATGACCTTGCTGACATAGGCGCCGGCCTGCTTGGCGGCCGGTGCGAGGCCGGGGACCGGTTTGCCTTCCCACGCTGTGCTCGCCGCAGTGTCGCCGATGACGAATATGTCCTCGACCGCTTGCCCATCGAGGCCGAGGGGACGCAGCCTTTCGTCGACCGGGACGCGGCCTGCGCGGTCGGACTCCACCCTCAACCACTGTGCCGCCGGAGAGGCCGCCACGCCTGCGGCCCAAAGCACGGTTTCGGTCTCGATAATCTCGTCCTCACCGATCCTGACGAATGTCTCTGCAATCTCGGTCACGCGGCCACCCAGCCGCACCTCGACGCCGAGCATCTCAAGAGATTCCATTGCCTGCTCTGACAGCACTTCGGGAAAGGCCGGAAGCACACGGTCGCCCGACTGGACGAGGATCACCCGCGCGCTTGCCGGGTCGAATGTTCGGAACTCGCGCTCGACATTGACGCGGGCAAGCTCTGCAATTGCGCCGGCGAGCTCCACGCCGGTCGGCCCCGCGCCGACGATAACGAAGGTGAGCAACCGCTTGATGCGCTCGGGATCGTCGGAGGCTTCGGCCTCTTCGAACGCGCCAAGGATCGAAGCGCGCACCGCCACCCCATCTTCGATCGTCTTCAAGCCCGGCGCGAATGGTCCCCATTCGTCGCGCCCGAAATAGGAGTGGGTCGCTCCGGTGGCGATCACCAGCCGGTCATAGTCGAGCCGCTTGCCGCCTGAATGCGTGACCACCTTCGCGCCCGCATCGATTGCCTCGACCTCGCCCTTGAGCACGCGCACATTGCCGTCGGCGCGGAACAGGCTGCGTATCGGGCTCGCGATGTCGGACGGATTCAGCGTCGCGGTCGCGATTTGGTAGAGCAAGGGTTGGAACAGGTGGTAATTGCGCTTGTCGATCAGGGTGATGCGCACAGGCAACCGCTTGAGCCGCGCGACTGCTGCCAACCCGCCGAACCCGGCGCCAATCACCACGACATGCGGCCAGCGGTCGGGGATTTCCGAATAGTCGCGGTCGAACAGGATATTCTTCTCAAGCCACTTCAAAATCGCCCGGTCGGCGGACAACCACCCTGCCCCTTTCGCTTCGTAGATGGCGAGGAACAGGAAGGGGAAGAAGGTCACATTCGGATGCGCGTCGATCACCATGAACAGCGCGATCAGGAAGAACAGCGCGTAAGAAACGATGAGCGCGCCGAACCCAGTGAAGAAGAACAGTGCCGAGATGATCGCGAGCCAATCGGGGAAACCGGAAAAGACTGTCGTCGGAAGCCAGGTCTGCACCGCAATCGGTGGGTCGATCACGCCTGCGTAAACGAGCAAGGTGAAACTCAGCCACATGCGGATCAGAAACATCACCTTTGGCGCAAGGTGTTCGCGGGACCACTCCCATGCGAGCACGGTCGGGCGGGCCAGCGGAATTGCGCTCGACTTGAAACCGCCTGCGAGCACGCGGTCGAGCGAAAAGGTCGCAGGGCCGTGAAAAACGTACCAGACCAAGATCGCGCTCACCATCAGGTTCGTGGTGGTGGGAACATAGACCGCCTGGCTCACCAGCGTCAGCGCCGCGAGCGCAAACGCTGCGGGCCGGTTGAACAGCCCTGTGATGAGCAGGATCGGTCCAATCGTCTCGATCGCAAGCCCGGTCGCCGCCGCCCCAAACGGCGTCATGAAACTCACCGGATATTCGTGCGTCGCGAGGTAGAGCGTCGTCTCCCAGTCCGCCGCCTTCAGCAGCCCCGACCGCAGGAAATAGAGCGCGATGAGCACCCGCGTCACAAGGTCGGTGAAGGGCCAGAACGTCTCGGTCCCTTCCAGATACCACTTGGTCCAACGGCGAAGCGTAACACGCAGAAACGGCGCCAAGCGCTCTTCGGCCAGGCGTTCCGAAGCAGCGAGGGCGCCGTCGCTCGCAGGCGATGCAGTATTCATGGCCGTTCCTCCTGCCCCTCTTTCGTTCGTGCGATAACACAGGTTACAGGTGATTGGTGCGTCGGAGGCACTTGCCAATCGCCTCGCACACGCATAGCCGCGCGCTCAGACACGCCAACTCCAGCCAGGAAAGCCAAAACCCGATGGTCCCCCGCTACGCCCGCCCAGCCATGACAGCCCTGTGGGAGCCGGAAGCGAAATATCGCATCTGGTTCGAGATCGAGGCGCACGCAACGCAGAAGCTGGGCGAGATGGGCGTGGTCCCGGCAAGCGCGGGCAAGGCGCTGTGGGACTGGTGGGCGACCAATCCCGAGATCGACGTCGAAGCCATCGACGCGATCGAGGCGGTGACCAAGCACGATGTGATCGCTTTCCTTACATGGGTCGCCGAACAGGTGGGCGACGAAGCGCGCTTCATGCATCAGGGCATGACCTCTTCCGACGTGCTCGATACGACGCTGGCCGTTCAGCTGGCGCGTTCGACCGACATTCTGCTCGAAGACCTCGACGCGCTGCTTGCGGCGATCAAGACCCGCGCCGAGGAGCACAAGTTCACGCCGACCATCGGCCGCTCGCACGGCATCCATGCAGAACCCGTCACTTTCGGGTTGAAGCTCGCGCAAGCCTATGCCGAGTTCGACCGCTGCCGTGATCGGTTGAAAGCTGCGCGAAAGGAAATCGCCACCTGCGCGATCTCGGGCGCGGTCGGCACCTTTGCCAATATCGATCCCGAGGTCGAAGTGTACGTCGCCGAGCAGTTGGGCCTTGAAGTCGAGCCAGTCTCTACACAGGTGATCCCCCGCGACCGCCACGCAATGTATTTCGCAACGCTCGCGGTGATCGCAGGTTCGATCGAGCGTCTCGCGGTTGAGATCCGCCACTTGCAGCGCACCGAAGTGCTCGAGGCCGAGGAATTCTTCTCCAAAGGCCAGAAGGGCTCATCGGCGATGCCGCACAAGCGCAACCCGATCCTCACCGAGAACCTGACCGGTCAAGCGCGCATGATCCGCGCCTATGCCCTCCCCGCGCTCGAAAACGTGGCGCTGTGGCACGAGCGCGATATCTCGCACTCCTCGGTCGAGCGTTTCATCGGTCCCGATGCGACGATTACTTTGGACTTCGCGCTCGCACGGCTGACCGGTGTGGTCGAGAAGCTGCTGGTCTATCCCGAGCGGATGCAGGGCAATCTCGATGCAATGGGCGGACTTGTGCACTCGCAGCGCGTGCTTCTGGCTTTGACGCAGGCAGGGGTGAGCCGCGAGGACGCCTACCGCCTCGTTCAACGCAATGCGATGAAGGTGTGGGAATCGAACGGCACGCTCTCGCTGCTTGATCTGCTCAAGGGTGACGAGGAAGTGACCGCCGCGCTCTCCGATGCCGAGCTCGAGGAGAAGTTCGACCTCGAATACCATTTCAAGCATGTGGACACGATATTTGCCCGAGTGTTCGGATAAGTGGGTTCGGCTGAAGCCATCGAATGGCGCAGCTAGACTCGCAGAGCAAATGCCCTAGGCTAAAAGGCCAAGGCGCGATTGGAGAGGTGAAGACAACGTGCAGATAATTCGCACCATCGTATGGGTCCTGATCCTGTTCGGGATGCTAACCTTCTCGTTCTTCAACTGGGACACGGTCGAGGTGAACCTGTGGGAGAATCTCGTCCTTGAAACCAAGGTGCCGGTGCTGGTGATCGTCGCCTTCCTGCTCGGGCTGGTGCCGATGTGGCTCTACCACCGTAGCGTCAAATGGAGCCTCGACCGCCGCATCCGCAGCCTCGAAGCCTCGATCAAGTCGACCGCACTCACCCAGCAACGCCAGGAACCGTCTGCCGCGAGCGCAGGGGCCGAGGCGAAACCGACGCAGGACAGCCTTGCACTGGACGGCGACCGTAGCGATTTGAGCGCTCCCGCCGGCGACGAGAAACCGAAGCCCTCCGATAGCGAGCCTTCCAAAGAGGCATGAGCAATCCTGTCTATCTCGCGCTCGACGTGCCGCAGATCGAGCCTGCCAAGGCGCTGATCGAGAAGGTCAAAGCGCATATTGGCGGGATCAAGCTCGGCCTTGAATTCTATTGCGCGCACGGCCCCCACGGGGTCCACGAAATCGCGCATATGGGCCTGCCGATTTTCCTCGATCTCAAGTTTCACGACATCCCCAACACCGTCGCAGGGGCGATGCAGGCGGTGCATGTCTACGAACCCGCCATCGTCACCGTCCACGCAAGCGGCGGACGGGCGATGATGGAAGATGCCAAGGCCGCAGCGGCAGAAGGCTGCAAGGTGGTCGGCGTCACCATGCTCACCAGCCTCGATGAAAACGACCTCAAACGCACTGGCGTAGGCGGCACCCCACGCGACCATGTCATGCGGCTCGCCGAGCTGGCGCACACCGCCGGGCTCGACGGGATCGTTTGTTCGGGTCAGGAAGTGGGCGAGGTGCGCAAGCAATGGAAGGATGGCTATTTCGTCGTCCCCGGCCTGCGTCCTGCCGGCTCGGGCGTCGGCGACCAGAAGCGCACCGTCACTCCGCGCCAGGCGCGCGATGATGGCGCGAGCGTACTCGTCATCGGTCGCCCGATCAGCCGCGCCGAAGACCCCGAAGCCGCCGCGCGCGCGATCGAAGCGACGCTCTAGCGCGAGCTCTTATTCCGCCGGTTGATGCGCTTCGGCGTCATCGTCTTCCGGCCCCGTCGGCTCGGCGGGCCCCATGAAATTCGGCGAATCGACGTTCCAGCTGACCAGCCCCATATCCTCGCCCGAGCCGGTGAAGATGAATGTCTCGGTCGCTTCGCCTTTCTCGAACTCGGTTTTCATCGTCACCGTTGTCGTGGTGGTGCCGTTGTTCGAGTTGATGTTGATGCCTTCGCGCTCGCTGCTCACGACCTTACCCATGCGCTCGTTCACCAGAGCGACGAGATCGACCATGTCCTGCGCGCTCGTCACTTCCCGGAACGCCTCGCCCGTCCGGCCATAGAGTGCGCGCGCATCGCCTTCATTGTAGGTGTCGTGGAAGCTCTCCACTTGCGCCTCGGCATCGTTCAGCTGCGCCATCGGGTTGCAGGCGGCGAGCAGCAGAGCGGCGAGTGCGGCGATTATGGTCTTGAGATACATCGGGGGTCCTCTCCCTCAAAGTGATTTGAGGCCACCGTGAGTCAATTCGCACCAAAGCGCAAGGCGGACCTTTCGAAACCGCAAAGCAGCGCCTAGAGCGAGCGGATGCAGATCAAGATTTGCGGCCTTTCCACGTGCGAAACCGTTCTCGCCGCCGTTACAGCAGGCGCGAGCCATATCGGCCTCAACTTCTACCCGCCCAGTCCCCGCTTCGTGACCGGAGATCAGGCGCGCGAACTGGCCGACGCCGCGTCTGGTCTCACCAAGGTCGGGGTCTTCGTGAACCCGGACGACGCCTTCCTCGATGCCAATGTCGCCCCTGCAAACCTCAATGCGATCCAGCTGCACGGAAAGGAAAGCCCCGAGCGCGTCGCCGAGGTCAAGGCGCGGTTCGGCCTGCCGGTATGGAAGGTGCTGAGCGTCGAGACTGCCGCCGACATCGCTCGCGCCTCTGACTACAGCCACGCCGATTTTCTGCTGTTCGACACCAAGACGCCCGCTGGCGCGCTTCCTGGCGGGATGGGAATGGGCTTCGACTGGTCGCTGCTCGATGCCTATGACGGCGCGCTACCGTGGGGGCTTGCCGGTGGGCTCGGCCCCGACAATGTAGCGGAGGCAATCCGTGAAACCGATACGAGCCTCGTCGACGTATCAAGCGGCGTTGAAAGCGCACCCGGCGTCAAGGATGCGGACCTCATCACCGCGTTCTGCAAGGCCGCGCTGCGAGCCTGATCGAACATAAGAAAAGGGCCCTCCGCACATCTGCGCGAAGGGCCCCGTTCGTTTCAGATTATGCTTCGATCAGAAGCGGAAGCCGAAGCCAACAACACCCGAATCGGCGTCAGCGAAATCGCTGAAGAAGTGGCGATACTCTGCCTTTACGTAGACGCGGTCGGACAGCGCGTGCTGGAGACCCGCGCCGAGGTGCGGCACGTCTTCGCCTTCACCAACGGTGTAGCCACCGGCTGCGAACAGCTTGGTGTCTTCGCCGATCTTGGTGCCGAGGCGGCCGGTGAAACCGACATAGATGTCGCTACCGTCGACCAGCACCTTGTCGCCTGAAACCTCGACACCTGCGAACACGGTGTCGCCAAGGTCGAAGTCGTAACCGGCAGCGACGCCAGCGGTGGCTTCTTCGGTGCCGAGAGCGGAGATGATGCCGCCGCGTGCTTCGATGCGGGTTTCATTGGCCATTGCGGGGGTGGAAACTGCAGCTGCGGCAACGCCGAGTGCGATTGCGATCTTACGCATTAGGGTTTTCCTTTCTTATTCATGTCGCTCGTTGAAACGGGGTTGAGCGACCGGACGGGTAAAATTGGGTCGGCTTGATGAACTTCAACTGACAAATATCTAAAAAGCGGAGCTATTTTGATCTGTTGCACTCGCGCAACATTAGATTAACAGATCGACAGAATTCGTTGGCAACCCGCTCGGGTTTTCGCGGTGGACTCAGCCCGGTGCCTCTGCCAATCGGAAGCGCATGGACGCACCCAATTCCTATCGCACCCAGCCCGATGATCGCGGGCATTTCGGCGAGTTCGGCGGCCGCTATGTCGCCGAGACGCTGATGCCGCTGATCCTCGACCTCGAACGCGAATACCGCGCCGCGCAGAAAGACCCCGCTTTCCAGGCCGAATTTGACGATCTGCTCGAGCATTACGTGGGCCGCCCATCCCCGCTCTATTTCGCTGAGCGGCTGACCGAAGCGCTGGGGGGAGCGCAGGTCTGGTTCAAGCGCGACGAGCTCAACCACACCGGCGCGCACAAGATCAACAATTGCATCGGTCAGATCCTGCTCGCCAAGCGCATGGGCAAGACCCGCATCATCGCCGAGACCGGCGCAGGCCAGCACGGTGTCGCCACCGCGACTGTGTGCGCGCGCTTCGGCCTGCCTTGCGTCATTTATATGGGCGCGGAGGACGTTGCGCGGCAGTCGCCCAATGTCTTCCGCATGAAGCTGCTCGGTGCCGAAGTCGTCCCCGTCACCAGCGGCGGCGCGACTCTGAAGGACGCGATGAACGAAGGGCTGCGCGACTGGGTCGCGAATGTCCACGACACCTTCTACATCATCGGCACCGCAGCAGGCCCGCACCCCTATCCCGAGCTTGTCCGCAACTTCCAGAGCGTGATCGGCACCGAAGCGCGAGCGCAGATGTTGGCGCGCACCGGTCGCCTGCCCGATCTGCTCGTCGCTTGCATCGGCGGCGGCTCGAATGCGCTTGGGCTGTTCCACCCGTTCCTCGATGACGCGGACGTGAAGATGCTCGGCGTCGAAGCGGCAGGCCACGGCCTCGATGGCGACGAACACGCGGCTAGCCTTTTGGGCGGCGCTCCCGGCGTGCTCCACGGCAACAAGACCTATCTGCTGCAGGACGAGGACGGCCAGATCACCGAGGGCCACTCGATCAGCGCAGGCCTCGACTATCCCGGCATCGGTCCCGAGCACGCTTGGCTGAAGGACACAGGCCGCGTCGAATACACTGCCGTGACCGACGAAGAGGCACTCGAGGGCTTCCAGCTTCTCTGCCGCACCGAAGGGATCATCCCCGCGCTCGAACCGTCCCATGCGATCGCCGCCGTTGCCGACCGGGCGAAGCAGATGCACGAGGACCAGATCATCCTGATGAACCTGTGCGGACGCGGGGATAAGGACATCTTCACCGTCGCGGAGAAGCTTGGGGTGGAGATTTGAGGCTCTCCCACCGCTCAGTCGTCATGCCAGACTTGACCCGGAGTGCAGTACCTTCTTGCGCAGAGCATAAGGCTGCTGGACCTCGGCTCGGCGGCCGGGGTGACGAGCAATAATCATGGTTACTCGAGCCGAGTTTGACGACCATTTCAGACAGTCACTCATCGCGGCTTCAAAGTTGTCTGAAAATCGGTGCCCCGCTTCTTTCGACCGCATCTACTTGGCTATCGGTTCGGGCGAGGAACTGAGCTTCAATCAAGCGGCTGAGCGGCTATTTATCGACGAGAAAAATTTCCATTGGTGCATTGATGTAGCGTTGCACTCAAAGAGGCCGGAATGGTTCTGGGTGCGTCCGAGTGGTCACAAACCCTGTCCTTGGGGCATGACACGAAACGCCGATACGTCCGGCCCATTTCATTGCATGGTGATGATGTGATCCTACACCCGAACCCCTGTCCTACACCCCCAACCCATGCCATGAGCACACCATGACAACCCCGCCGCCCCACCCACAAGATTCTAACCCCAGGACAGTGTTCCAAGCGTTCCATCCTGTAGGACTTGCCACCTGACGATGACCCAACCCAACCGCCTCTCAGCCGCCTTCGCCAAGGGTCACGCTGCCTTCGTAGCCTTCATCACCGCCGGCGATGGTGACACCGCCGCGAACCTCGACGCGCTCGTCGAGGGCGGCGCGGATGTGATCGAGCTGGGCATGCCCTTCACTGATCCAATGGCCGATGGCCCCGCGATCCAGAGCGCTAACCTGCGCTCGCTCGGCGCGGGCACGACCACCGCCGACGTGCTGCGGATCGCGACCGAGTTCAGGGAGCGCCATCCCGACACGCCGCTCGTCCTGATGGGCTATGCCAACCCGATGGTCCGGCGCGGGCCCGAGTGGTTCGCTAACGCCGCAAGCGAAGCTGGCGTCGATGGGGTCATCTGCGTCGACATCCCGCCCGAAGAGGACGAAGCGCTCGGTCCCGCCCTGCGCTCGAACGGCATCGCCCCCATCCGCCTCGCCACGCCGACCACCGACGAAGCGCGGCTTCCGGCGGTGATCGAGGGGAGCGAAGGCTTCCTCTACTACGTCTCGGTCGCAGGCATCACAGGCAAGCAGCAGGCCGCAATCGATTCGATCGAGGCGAATGTGAGCCGCATCAAGCAGTCCACCGACCTCCCCGTTGCAGTCGGCTTCGGCGTGCGCACGCCCGAACAGGCCGCCGAGATCGCCAGGGTCGCCGATGGCGTGGTGGTCGGCTCGGCGTTCATCGATCTCGTCGCCGAATATGGCAATCAGGCCGCACCCAAGCTAAGGGAACTGGCTGAAGCCATGACAACAGCAATGAAGGCAGTCGCCAAATGAACTGGTTCACCCGTGTCCGCAATTCGCTTGGCTTTGGCGCCGACAAGAAGGCGTCGGAGAAGGATCTCTGGATCAAGTGCAAGTCCTGTCAGGAGATGCTCTTCGTCCAGGAATACGAGGACAACCTGTCGGTCTGCCCGCGCTGCGAGCACCACGGTCGGATCGGCGCCGATGCGCGGTTGAAGTTGCTGCTCGACGAGGGTTACGAGCTGCTTGAGCTCCCCGAAGTCACCGAGGATCCGCTCAAGTTCAAGGACCAGAAGAAGTACACCGATCGCCTCAAGGGAGCTCGCGCCAAGAACCCCGAAGACGCGCCCAAGCGCGATGCCTTCGTGGTCGGCTCAGGTGCGATCGAAGGACACCCGGCGGTGGTCGGGGTGCAGGACTTCACCTTCATGGGCGGCTCGATGGGGATGGCGGTTGGCGAAGCCTTCTGCCGCGGTGCCGAGCGCGCTCTCACCCGCAAATGCGCCTATGTCGTTGTGACCGCTGCGGGCGGCGCGCGGATGCAGGAGGGCATCCTCTCGCTGATGCAGATGCCGCGCGCGACGGTGATGACGCGGCGGCTGAAGGCGGCGGGGCTGCCCTATATCGTGGTGCTGACCGACCCGACGACCGGCGGCGTCACCGCGAGCTATGCGATGCTCGGCGATGTGCACATTGCGGAGCCGGGCGCGCTCATCGGCTTTGCTGGCCAGCGCGTCATTCAGGACACGATCCGCGAGCAGTTGCCCGAAGGCTTCCAGCGCGCGGAGTACCTCCACAAGCACGGCATGGTCGACATGGTGGTGCACCGCAAGGAGTTGAAGAGTCAGCTCGCGCTGGTGCTCGACTATCTGCAGGCCCCCGAGGCAGCCTGACCAGAGCGCGACCCCTTCGATGAGGGATATGGGCCGATCCGATGACCCGCGCGTGCAGGCGCAGCTGGATCGGTTGAGCACGCTCAGCATCCAGCGCGATGTGCTCGGGCTCGATGCGGTGCGTGAGCTGCTTCGGCGCCTGGGCGATCCGCACAAGCGGCTGCCGCCCACCTTCCACGTCGCCGGGACCAACGGCAAGGGTTCGACCTGCGCCTTCCTGCGCGCGATGCTGGAGGCCGAGGGCTACACCGTCCACGTCACGACCTCCCCTCACCTCGTTCGTTACAACGAGCGCTTTCGGGTAGCGGGCAGACTGATCGAGAACGCGCGGCTCGCCGAGCTGCTGGAGGAGGTCTTCGACGCCGCCGAGGGGCTGGGGTGCAGCTTCTTCGAGATTACGATCGCCGCCGCTTTCACCGAGTTCGCGCGCGTGCCCGCCGATGCCTGTGTGGTCGAAGTGGGCCTTGGCGGGAGGCTCGATGCGACCAATGTGCTGCAGCCGGACGTGCTCGCGGCTTGCGGGATCGCAGCGCTCGGGATCGACCACGAACGCTTCCTGCTGGCGCCCGAAGACGGGGTGCCCCAAGACCCGATGGCGCGGATCGCTTTCGAAAAGGCGGGGATTGCGAAAGCGGGGGTGCCACTGGTGACTATGGGCCGCACATACCCCGAGCAGGCTCGCGAAGCCATTGCAGCAACAGCAAGCCTCGTTGAAGCGCCGGTCTTAGAATTTGGAGACCATTGGGCCATCGATGAGTGGCTAGGCGGCTACTATTCAGAGGGCAAGTCAGACTTGTTTCAGGTCTGGGATGTTGCAATCGACGGACAGCATCAGTTTCTGAATGCAGGATTGGCCATTGCAATGGTTCGTCATCAAGACCGTGTTCCGGTCTCTGAGGAGGCTATACTCGATGGTCTGAAGAACACGCATTGGCCTGCTCGTCTTCAACGACTTCGACCGGGACCACTAACTGCGCTCGTACCTGACCAACAGATCACACTCGACGGTGGGCACAACTGGAGTGCCGGCCTGGCGATTTCGGAAGGTCGATCGGAAACCGAGAACTCACTTCACGTGATTTTGGGCATGCTCGACAACAAAGATCCAAAGGCGCTGATCGAGCCGCTCGGCACCCGAATTCGAAGCCTGTCAATCGTTCCGGTGCCCGGTCACGACGCTCACCCAGCCGACGCCTTTGGCGAAATCGCAGTAGCACGAGCGGACCTAGAGGATGCGCTGCTCAACATTCCGTCAGACGACTACCCGATCCTGATCGCAGGTTCGCTCTACCTCGCGGGCGAGGCGCTCAGGCTCAACGACGAAATCCCCGACTAGGCGCCTGCTCCCACGGTTTCATCCGCCTTGGCCGGGTCTGGAGTGACCACTCCGCTCGCCTTACCGCTACGCGACTGGCGGTACCATTCGGCGATGCACAGCACGACCGCGACGAGGCCGATCAGGGTGGTGAGCACGAAGACGTCGAAATAGCCCTGCTCCTCGATCATCTCCCCCAATGCCCCGCGCCCGAGCGTGCCAACGAGCAGCGTCAGCGAAGAGAGCAGCGCGTATTGCACGGCGGCATACTTCTTCGACACGATCGAGGAGAGCCACGCGATGTAGGCCGCCCCCGCAATGCCGATCGCGAGATTCTCGAACATGATCGTAAAGGTCAGCCGCGGCAGCGCGTCCGAGCCGAACGGCGCCATGAAGCTGATGAAGGTGGTGAAGCCCGTGAGGTCGCTCGCCCACTGCATGTTCGCTCCGCCCACCGCCATATCGGCGTAGAGCAGGTTGGTGAGCGCAGCGAGCAGAGCGCCCAATGTCAGCGTCAGCATCCGGCCCAGCATGGTGATCATCGCGCCTCCAAGTGCCAGCCCGGCAATGATCGCGCCGACGCCGAAGAACTTGGACGCAAACGCGACCTCATCATTGGTGTAGTTCAATTCACCGAGATAGAATGGATACGCGAACGTCCCCCAAATCGCGTCGCAGATGCGGTAGGTCAGCACCAGCGACAGGATCAGGATCAGCGGCCAGCCGATCCGTCCGACGAATTCGACCAGCGGCACCAGCAAAGCGCGATAAAGATGGTCGAGCGCCCCGCCCTTTTGTGTGCTCACCTCATTCAGTTCGACCACATCTTCGCCGGTCACCTTCTTCTTGTGCAGCAGAGCGGCGATGATGGCGGGAAGGATGATGGTCGCCGCGATGATGATCGGACCCATCTTGGCGGTGAATTCGGTCGGGTCGGGACGGCCGCTCTCGTTCAGAGGGAACATGCCGAGCAGCCAGTTGGGATCGAGCGCGAAGGCGCCGAGATCGAGCACCGGCATCATCGGCACGTAGCCTCCCAGCGCGCGCACCATGAAGATGCCCAGCACACCAAGCGCCCAGCCCCACAGCGCGATCACGGCCCACAAGTGCTTCGCACGTACGTCGCGACGGACTTCGCCGACAGCGTAGAGCTCGTCGATCTCGTCTTCGCTCGGCCCGATGACCGTGCCTGAATCCCGCTCTGAGTCGGGTGCGAACAGCCCGGCAAAGCCGACCAAAATGATCGCCCCACCGAACAGCAAGTAGGTCTCCGGCCAGCCAATCCGCGCCGCGATAATCAGGCCCAGCGCTCCGCCGAACAGCGAGGCGAGCCGGTAGCCCATCTGGTAGATCGTCGAGAGGATATCGAGCGTCGCTTTCTCGTCTGCGACGTCGATTCGCCAGGCGTTGATCGCAATGTCCTGCGTGGCGCTGGCGAGCGCGCCGATCCCTGCAAGCAGCGAGAACCAGCCGAGCTGCGATTTGGGCTCAAGCAAGCTCAGCGTCACCAGAATTGCACCGAGGATCGCCTGCATCGGCACGATCCACTGCTTGCGTTTGCCGAGCGCGCGCAGGAGCGGCAGGTCGACCTTGTCCACCAGCGGCGACCAGATGAACTGGAAGGCGTAGGCCAGCCCGATCAGCGAGAAGACGCCCATCGTCTCAAGATCGACTTCCGCCTCGCTCAGCCATGCGTAGAGCGTGCCCAGAAACAGCGCGAAAGGCAGACCGCTGGCAAAACCGAACAGCGCCATGAAGCCAGTCTTGCGCTGCCCCATCGCGCGCACCAGTTCACCCCATCCGGGCTTGGTTTTGGCTTCGCCAGTTGCTTCGGCTGTGGTCACGCGCACCTCTTGTCTGGTTGTTTCATCGTCGTGTGTGACATAATGCAAGTGACAGCGATAGGGAGCCTTGAATGAACGCGTCGACAACGAAAAATCCGCAGCTTCGCCCGACGCAAGGCCAGCTCTCGCTCGCCGAGGCGATCCGCGACGGCACAGCGCGCGAGCGGAGCGACCGCATTCAGACCGTTCCCGCGAGTCACTACACCGACCCCGATCATTTCGCGCGCGAGAAAGCGGCGCTGTTCGACCGCCTGCCGCAAGTGCTGGTGCCGAGCGCGCTCCTGCCCGAGCCGGGCATGGCTCTGCCGCACGACGACACGGGCCGCCCGCTGCTCATCACTCGCGATGCGGAGGGCAAGGCCCACGTCTTCCTCAATGTCTGCCGCCATCGCGGCACGCGTCTGGTCGAAGGCGAGGACATCCAGTGCGCCAAGCGACTCGTGTGCCCCTATCACGCCTGGACCTACAAGCTCGACGGCAAGCTCCTAGCTTTGCCGCGCCCTGAGACATTCCCCGGAATGGACAAGGGCGATCATGGCCTCATCGAACTGCCCTGCCTCGAAGCGGGAGGACTGATCTGGTTCGCACCTGTCGAGGAAGCGGACTTCTCTCATGCCAAGGCGATCAGCGCGGATTTCAGCGCGTTTGCGTTGGAGAACGCCTTCCTGTTCCGCCGCAAGACCCACGCAGTCAAAGGCAACTGGAAGCTCATCATGGACGCTTTCCTCGAAAGCTATCACGTCACCCGCCTGCACGCGAACACGATCGGTCCGTTCTTCAAGGACGGGGTGACGAGCGGTGACGAAGTTGGTCCGCACATGCGATCGGCAGTCGGGCGGTTGGAAGAAATGGACAGCGTCGACCTCACCGACATGGCGGCGCTCCGACGGCTTGTGACCTTCGCCTATCAGTTGATCCCGGCAACGGTGATTGTGCCCAGCCCCGACTACGTCAATGTAATGGTGCTGATGCCGCACGCGCACGATCTCACGCTGGTCGAAGACTTCATGCTAATCCCCGAGGAACCGACCACCGACAAGGCGCGCGACCATTGGGAACGCAGCTGGAAACTGCTCGATGGCGGGGTTTTCGCGAGCGAGGATTTCAGAGCGGCGGAGCTCGGTCAGCAGGGTCTTTCAAGCGGTGCGGTGCCTGAATTGACGCTCGGCACGATGGAAAGCGGGATCGCGCGGTTCAACGCGATCGTCGCGGAGCACTTGCGCGAGGTGAATTGAGCGCCTAGCCGCGCCTCTCGCAAGAAAGACACCCATGCCAACCAATCCCTCCCAATCCCCCGACCGGCCCGAAGGTGACCGGATCGCCAAGCTGCTCGCCCGTGCCGGCGTTGCCTCGCGCCGCGAGATCGAGCGGATGATAGCTGACAAGCGCATCACGATTGACGGCAAGCCGGTCGAAACGCCAGCAACCTTCCTTACCAGCCTCAAAGGCGTGAGTGTCGATGGCAAGCCCGTCGCCGGGCCCGAGCCTGCGCAGCTTTACGCGTTTCACAAGCCCACCGGCCTGATCACCGCCGAGCGTGATCCTGCGGGCCGGGCGACGATCTATTCGGCGCTCGTCAACGCGCTTCCCAAGGATGCGCCGCGGGTGATGCCGATCGGGCGGCTCGATCTCAACACCGAAGGTCTGCTCCTGCTCACCAATGATGGCGGGTTGAAGCGGCAGATGGAGCTGCCCTCCAGCGGTATCCCCCGCACCTATCGCGCGCGTGCTTTCGGCGATGTGAGCCAGGAACAACTCGAAGCCTTGAGCGAAGGCGTCGAGATCGACGGCATTCGCTATGGCTCGATTGATGCGAACCTCGAACATGGCGGTAAAGGCAAGAACAACTGGATCGAGATGACGATCACCGAAGGCAAGAACCGCGAGGTGCGTCGGGTGCTCGAATATCTCGGTCTCAAGGTGAACCGCCTGATCCGCACCGCCTATGGCCCGTTCCTGCTCGGCGACCTGCCGCGCGGACAGGCGGCACGAATTCGCAAGGGCGACCTCGACCGCTTCCGCAGCAGCCTGAAGCAGAGCCGCAAATGAGGATCATCGCGGGCGATTGGCGCGGGAGGAAACTCACCGCGCCCAAGGGCGATGCCACCCGCCCCACCGCCGACCGCACGCGCGAGACGCTCTTCTCGATGCTGACAAGCCGGCTCGGGAGCTTTGAGGACTTACGCGTCGCTGACCTTTTTGCAGGGTCCGGTGCGTTGGGTCTTGAAGCCCTGTCACGCGGCGCGGCGCATTGCCTTTTCGTCGAGCAAGAGCGCGCGGCACTCGACGCGATCCGCGCCAATATCGCCGCGCTCGACGCGCGCACCCGCACCAGGCTCGAAAGCGGATCGGTCATGGGACTTCGGGCGGCGAAGGAGCCGATTGATCTCATGCTCCTCGATCCGCCTTACCACACCGGCGCAGGCGAAGTGGCGCTAGACCGCTTGCTGCGGCTCGGCTGGATCGGCGAGGCGACGTGGATCGCGCTCGAAACTGCGGCTGCTGAAGAGCCACAGGTGAAGGGGCTCGAAATCGAGACTTCTCGCAAGATCGGCAAAGGCAGGCTCACCCTGCTCCGCCGCGCGCCTGACGCGGATTGATCGCTAGCCCTCGGGCCGCGAGTCCCGATCGCGCCGCTCGATCCGCACCCAAGTCCGCTCGCGCTCTGGTCCAGTCATGGCGGTGAGCTTGATCTTGTCCTCGTCCGGGATGCGCCAGAACAGCGCCTGTCGTTCGCGCGGGAGCGTCCAGTAATAGGCCTGCGTTTCGACCGGCCACAGCTCGTACTCCGCCTGCCGCTCAACCGGCCAGCTGTTGAATTCGACCGATTCCTCAACGCCCCGGTGAGGCTCCTGCGGTTCTTGCGGCTCGGTTGGCTCGACCTCCTCGGCCGATGGCGGCGCGTCGGTTTCCTGCCCATCCGCTGCACCGGGAGCGGCAGCAACGAAGGCAAACGTGATGAAAGTGACAGCGGCGAGATAGAGATGGGACGTGCGCATGGGTAACTCCTCGGGTTCCTCAAACCCAAGCGCGGACGAACGCGAGGCGACCCGAGAGCTGAGCGTTGAGCAATGCCTCGGAGCCCGGACGACCAATCCCTTCGATCCGAGCCAAGGCAGACTGTCACCCCTCCCCGAGTCCCGCAAAGCCATCGCGCGTCCCGATGCCCCACCTCACGCACGCCCCAGCGAAACCCGTTCGGAAAACCCGACGAGGCGAAGTCGCGCACGAAAAAGGGCGACCCCGCAAAGGGTCGCCCTCAATCAATCGATTTATCCGAAAGCCAGATTACATCGAGCTTGCGGGCTGACCCGGCCAATAGTCCAGCGGAACATTGCCCCAGTCGAGACCGGCAGCACGCGGGTTGATGCAGCTGTCCTGTTCTTCGTTCATACAGACATCATAGACGGTGCCGTCGATGCGGACCTGCGTGGCCTTGCCCTGTGCGTTGGTCGAAACGACCACCGGAGTGTCGGCCTTGGTCGAACCGTCGTTGATGGTTGTGTCGTCGTTCTGCGCTAGCGCCGGAGCAGCGGCGATGGCGATCGAGGCAGCGGTCGAAAGTGCAATAAGATTCTTCATTGATTTCAGTTCCTTGCAGAATGTGTCGGTTGTCTAATCAATGGAAATCCCCACATGCAGGTTCCGAAAAAGTGCCCTTTGCGGTCGAATCGTGCATGAGTGTCGGTGAGCCGTTCAACTGTGACGACGAGCTTGTCGCAGCACACTTTGTTCTATATCTGTTCGCGAAGTTGCAATGAGTGAAAACCTGCCCATCCCCTCCGATGAGGAGAATGTTCCGGCCTATGCCGCGCGGCTGAACCCGCCGCAGCGCGAAGCCGTGCTCACGACCGAGGGGCCGGTGCTAATGCTGGCTGGCGCGGGTACGGGAAAGACGGCGGCTCTCACCGCGCGGCTTGCCCATCTGGTTGCGACACGCCGCGCTTGGGCGAGCCAGATCCTGTGCGTGACCTTCACCAACAAGGCCGCGCGCGAAATGCGCGAGCGGGTAGCCTCGCATCTGGGTGCTCCGGGCGAAGGCCTCCCGTGGCTCGGCACGTTTCACTCGATCTGTGCCAAGATGCTGCGCCGCCATGCCGAGCTTGCGGGGCTGGAGAGCAATTACACGATCATCGACACCGACGATCAGCTACGCGTCCTCAAACAGCTTATCGCCGATAACGACCTCGACGAGAAGCGATGGCCCGCACGCCAACTCGCCGGACTCATCGACCGCTGGAAGAACCGCGGGCTCAACCCGGCTGACCTCGATGCGGTGGAGGACGAGAGCTACGCCAACGGGCGCGGGCAGCAGATGTATCAGCTCTATCAGGACCGGCTGAAGGCGCTGAACGCCTGCGACTTCGGCGACCTGATGCTGCACGTCCTCAACATCTTCCGCGAACACAACGATGTGCTCGCCGAATATCAGCAGCGCTTCAAATACATCCTCGTCGACGAGTATCAGGACACCAATGCAGTCCAGTATCTCTGGCTGCGACTGCTCGCCCAGAGCCACAAGAATATTTGCGTCGTGGGTGACGATGACCAGTCAATCTATTCCTGGCGCGGGGCCGAGGTCGCCAACATCCTCCGGTTTGAGAAAGACTTTCCCGGCGCGCACGTTGTCCGGCTTGAGCAGAATTACCGTTCAACCCCGCACATTCTCGGCGCGGCATCTGGCCTGATCCGCGCGAACTCCGAACGTCACGACAAGACGCTGTGGACCGAGGCGAATGGCGGCGACAAGGTCAAGGTCATCGGCGTCTGGGACGCACCCGAAGAAGCGCGCCGCGTGGGCGAGGATATCGAGCGGCTCGAAGCCGAAGGCGCCCCGCTCGATCAGGTCGCGATCCTCGTGCGCGCGCAATATCAGACGCGCGAATTCGAGGACCGCTTTATCCAGATCGGGGTGAACTACCGGATCATCGGGGGCTTCCGCTTCTACGAACGCGCCGAAATCCGCGATGCGCTCGCCTATTTGCGCGTCATCGCGCAACCGCAGGACGACCTCGCGTTCGAACGGATCTACAACCAGCCCAAGCGCGGGCTCGGCGCAAAGACGCTCGAGAAGATGCACATGCACGCGCGCCGCGTCGGGCTCCCCCTCGCCGCCGCTTCCCTTCAACTGGCCGATAGCGACGAGTTGCCCAAGCGCGCTGCGAACACGATCGGCAGACTCTTGCGCCAATTCCTCGCCTGGCGCGAAGCGGCCGAGGCGATGTCGCCGGCCGACCTGTTGCGCCTCGTGCTCGATGAGAGTGGCTACAATGACATGCTCTCCGCCGACCGCTCGCCCGAGGCGGCGGGCCGTGCGGAGAACCTCTCCGAACTCGCGCGCGCGATGGAGGAGTATGAGACGCTCGGCGACTTCCTCGAACATGTCAGCCTCGTCATGGACAATGACCGCGGCGACGAGGAGGATACGGTGACGATCATGACGATCCACGCAGCCAAGGGCCTCGAATTCGACCACGTCTTCTGCGTCGGCTGGGAAGAGGGTGTGTTCCCCTCGCAGCGCGCGATCGATGAAGGCGGGCTTGCAAGCCTCGAGGAAGAGCGTCGCCTCGCCTATGTAGCGATCACCCGCGCAAGGCGTCGCTGTACGATCCTCCACGCCGCAAACCGGCGCATTTACGGCCAGTGGACCAGTTCCATCCCCTCACGCTTCATCGAGGAACTGCCCGAGGAGCATATCGAACAGGAAACGACCATGACCGGGGGCGCATCGTTATGGCGCGCAAACTGGTCGGAGAACGAGGATCCCTTCGCGCATGTGGCACAGCGCAGGCCCGACCGCGCGCAGGCCCGCGGCCCCGGCTGGCAGCGCGCGATTGCAACCGGCTACGAGACGAAACAGCAACGCGTGGCTGAACCAGGTCGCTCCGCCGCGAGCTTCGCCGCAAAGCCCCGCTCCGATATCGCGATCGGAGCTATGGTCGAACACGCCAAGTTCGGCACCGGCTGCGTGATTGACATGGAAGGCAACAAGCTCACCATCCAGTTCGAAGACGCGGGCGAGAAGCGAGTGATTGATAGCTTTGTGACGGTGCTGGGATAGTCCTATCGCTCCGCCAAAGGCGTTGCCTGGCGGCCTTCATTGGTCGTCACAAGGTAGTCGAAGCCACCCAAAACCTTGTCAAACCCGCGCAATGTCAACCTCCTGGCGGTGTATTTCCTGAATGATACACCCAAGGCGCTGGCCGAGCCTGTAAGGGCCGCCGGCGTTTGCATCTTTCTTCGCCAACCGGTCGATGTATGATCGCGGCATAAGTAGACCGGGGTAATTGGAATGAAACTGGCTGTCGGACTTTCGCTCACACTGGGGCTTGCGCTCGCCCTGTGCCTGCCCGCCTCAGCAGAAGAACACGCCGAAGCACCTTCCATCACTCTCGGCAATGGCGAAGCAAACTGGATCGTGGTCGACGGCGTCTCTCGCTCGGCGGACAGCACCTATACCGAGCAGCGCATCACCTCCGGCGATACGGCGATACGTCGCGGCGATGGTGCGACGCTGACCTTTGCGGAGGTGCATATCGAAGGTGACGGCTGGCTGGTCGTCCACCCCTTCATCGAAGGCGCGCCCAATGGCGACTACGTCGCCGGCTATGCGTTTGTCGAAAGTGGCACCAGTCGCGATGTCGCGGTCACGATCAATCCTTCGCCAGAGGTCGGCACAATGTTCCTCGTCATGCTGCACAGAGACAGCGATGGCGATGGCGTGTTCGATTTCGTGTTTGTCGAGGACGGCGTGAACGTCGAAGACCGCGCCGTATTCGAAGGCACTCGCATGATCGCGCATGTCTTCGCGGTGCCTTAGGCTCTCGCGAAAGCGACCTTACTTGGTACCGACGTCGAGAAAGCCGGGCTTTGGCCCGTTCCATTCGCCTGCAGGCACAGGCTCGTCATCGGAATCCTTGCGACGGCCAGTGCGCTTCTTGTCTCCACGCTTCTCGCCGCCGTCGTCCGACTTCTTCGAGCGTTCGCGGCGCGGTTTGTCCTTGGGCTTGCGCTCATCTTCGTCGTTGCGATCGCGATCATCGTCACGCTTGCGGCTGCGCGAGCGGGACTTCTTCTCCTCGCGGGGCTTCTCCTCGCGAGGTTCTTCGGCATCGTCCCTCGATGAGCGGCCACCGCCCTCGCCCGGATCAGCCAGCTCGACGCGTACGTCTTCCTTGCCAAAGACCTTGATCTTGGCGCCGGTCAGCTTCTCGACATTGGAGATCGCTTCTGCGTCCTCGTCCGCGACCAGAGTGAAAGCGCGGCCCTTGGCCCCTGCCCGGCCCGTACGGCCGATGCGGTGCACATAGTCATCCGGGTGCCAAGGTGTGTCGAAATTGAAGACGTGGGATACGCCCTTGATGTCGAGGCCGCGTGCAGCGACGTCAGACGCGACCAGAATGTTCACATCGCCCGACTTGAAGCGATCGAGCTCCTTGAGCCGAGATGACTGGTCCATGTCCCCGTGGATCTCGCTCGAGGCAAAACCGCGCCGTTGCAGGTGCTTGTTGAGCTCGCGCACGGTGGTCTTGCGGTTGGCAAAGATGATTGCGGTCTCGACCTGATCATTGGCGAGCAGCCATTCGATCGTCTCGCGCTTCTTGCGTGCGTTGACCGGCACCTTGAACGCGGTGATGTCCTTGTTCGTGGTCGCGGCGCGCGCGGTCTCGATCCGCTTGGGATTGTCGAGGAATTTCTTGGCCAGCTTCTCGATCGGCGCGGGCATCGTGGCCGAGAACAGCATGGTCTGGCGGGTTTCAGGAAGCTTGGAGCAGATGAACTCGATATCGGGGATGAAGCCCATGTCGAGCATCCGATCGGCTTCGTCGATCACCAGCAGCTCGCAGCCCGAAAGCAGGATTTTGCCACGCTCGAACAGGTCCATCAGGCGGCCCGGCGTTGCGATCAGCACGTCGACCCCCTCGTCCAGCGCCTTGAGCTGGTCGCCCATCTGGACGCCGCCGATCAGCAGCGCCATCTTGAGATCGTGGTTCTTGCCGTACTTCTCGAAGTTCTCGGCAACCTGCGCGGCGAGTTCACGCGTCGGCTCGAGGATCAGCGAACGCGGCATCAGCGCACGGCGGCGCCCGGCTGCCATCACGTCGATCATCGGCAGCACGAAGCTCGCGGTTTTGCCCGTTCCGGTCTGCGCGATCCCGATAATGTCCTTCATCATCAGGACGGGCGGGATGGCCTCCGCCTGAATAGCGGTCGGCTCGGTATAGCCGGCGTCTTCGACGGCTTTGAGCAATTCGGGTGATAGGCCGAGATCGGCGAAAGTCATGCGGTTCAATTTGTCCGGATAGTGGGCAGCTTGGCTGCCGAGTTGATTGCTATGCGCGAAATGCTCGCGAACAGCAGGGGCGCGATTGGCTAAAATTGCCCGAAAAGTCAAGGAAAGCGCCACCCGTGACGGTGGGCGAAGGCCTACTCGGTAACGGCGACCAGCTGGCTCATCCGTTCGACATCGCAACGCGCACCGCTGCGCGATTGCAGTTCGTCGCGATCGACACATAGCTGACCGTCTTCGGTGCGCTCGACGTAGAAGCCCGAATAGAACTCGCGAGCACGGCAAGCGCGCTCAAGATGCACGCTGATCACGCGCTGGTCCTGAAGGAACAACAGCAGGCGATTACCGGTCCCGGTTTGCACGCCAGCAATGCGATTGACGGGCAGGCAGCTTTCCATTTCGCGCTCTTCGTAGCGGGTCGTCAGACCGTTCTGCGGAAGCCTCGCAAGCAATGGGTGGCGGTTGGCTCCGCGCTGCGGCGAGATGCGGATAATCACACGCTGCTCGATCCGCACCTGATTCTGGATCTGCCCACCGCGAAACGTGCTCAGCACGTCCATCGCGCGGTCTATGCGCGGCGAAGGTTGTTCGTAGTCAGGCGCAGTTGAAACGGGTCCGCCCGCAACCGGCCAATCCACTTCTTGCGGATGCCCCTTGTCCTCGGGCGCAAGCGCGCTGCTCTGCCCGATAAGGGGCAGCACCAGCGCGAAGGGCGCAGCAAGGGCGAACAGGCTCGGCATGGGACGTTCGGGATGACCTCCAGGTGTGCAACCCGCTTTGTGCGGGAGATGCCTACTAGCATTAGCGATTGAACGCTGGCTTAATCATTGCGCTAGGATAGGCCAAAGTGATGGTGCAATCGCGCCTGACTGTGGCATAGCCGCCACAATGAACGCGACCACGAACACCAAAGCAGATTTCCTCACCGACGCCCTCGCCCTTCTGGGGCCGAAAGGGCTTTCGACCGATCCCGAGGCGCTTGAGCCGTGGGAAACAGATTGGCGCGGGCGCTATACAGGACGCGCCTTTGCCCTCGCCTCCCCCGCATCGACCGATGAGGTCGCGGGACTCGTAAGGCTGTGCGCGCGCCACAGTGTGCCCATCGTGCCACAAGGCGGGAATAGCGGCATGGCAGGCGGCGCTACGCCAGATGAAAGCGGCGATACGATCCTCCTGTCGCTGAGGCGGATGAACCGCATCCGTTCGCTCGACGCCGAGGCCGGCCAAGCGGTGTGCGAGGCAGGCGTGATCCTGCAGACCTTTCACGAAGCGGCCGAGGATGCGGGGCTGCGCTTTCCCCTGACGCTTGGCGGCAAGGGTTCGGCGACGATCGGAGGGCTCGTTTCGACCAATGCCGGCGGGACGCAAGTGCTGCGCCACGGCACGATGCGCGCACAGGTCCTGGGGATCGAGGCTGTCCTCGCCGATGGCAGCGTCTTCGATGCACTGACCGCGCTCAAGAAAGACAATCGCGGGTTCGACCTCAAGCAATTGCTGATCGGATCGGAGGGCACGCTCGGGATCGTCACCGCCGCGACCTTGCGCCTGCTCCCCGCTCCGAGCGCGCGTGCGACTGCATGGGTGGGGCTGGAGAGCATCACCGACGCGCGCACCTTGCTGCGCCGGGTCGACCGGGCGCTCGGCGATACGCTCGAAGGTTTTGAAGTCGTGCCCGCGCATTGTCTCGACAGCGTGCTCGCCCACCTGCCCGATGCGCGAAGCCCGCTCGCCGACCGCTACCCGTGGAACGCGCTGGTCGAGTGTGTCGCGACTGAGGGTGAGGATGCGGAACTGCGCGAACGGCTTGAAAATGCACTCGCCGCAGCCGCCGAAGATGGCTTGCTGCAGGACGCGGTGATTGCCGCCAACGAACGGCAGGCGGAGGATTTCTGGCTCCTGCGCGATTCCATCTCAGCGGCCGAGCGCGCGCTTGGCCCTGCGATGCAGCACGATATCTCGGTCCCGGTCGAGCGCATGCCCGAGTTCATCCTCGAAGCCTCACCCGCCATCGAAGAAGCGTTTCCCGGCACTCGCTCGGTCGCTTTCGGTCATCTGGGTGACGGCAATGTCCACTTCCACATCCTCGCGCCGGAGGGAGCTACGCCCGGAGAGTGGGAGAACGGCCAAGGCAAGACAATCAGCGCGCGAGTCTATGACCTCGTCACCCAATGGGGCGGCTCGATCAGTGCCGAACACGGGATCGGCCAGATGAAGGTCGAGGAACTGGGACGGCTCGCCGACCCGGTCGCGCTCGCCATGATGCGCAGCGTCAAGAGCGCGCTCGACCCGGATGGCCTGCTCAATCCCGGCAAGCTGGTTCCACCCGTGGACGGCTGATCATCGCCGCGCTTGCGCCTCGGGCAAGGAACGCCTAAAGCGCCCGCTTGTCGCGGTCGTGTGCGGGGCTTCTTCGCTCGAACCGGCTGCGGCCAGAATTCCAACTCATGTCTCGGAGAGATTTCATGGCCACCGCGCCGCAGCCGCAACTTCCGTTGTTTTACAAAGACCTGCTTCCGCTCAACAGCCGCGATCACGGCGACTGGAAAGTCGGCAGTTTCGAGAACGCCGATTTCCTCGCGAACTCGCACGCCATTCCGCTGACCGTTGACGAGTTCGTCGATGCGCAGCGCAACTACCCGATCGTGTTCACCGCAGGCGACAATCCGCTGCCGATCGCGCTGTTCGGCCTCAATGAAGGCGTCAACACCTTCATCGACGACAATGGCAAGCTGCAGGCGGGCGTCTACGTCCCGGCCTATATCCGCCGCTACCCCTTCATCCTCGCCAAGCTCAACCGCGACAGCGAAGACATGTCGCTGTGCTTCGACCCGCAGGCCGGCGTCGTTGGCAAGCACGACGAAGGCCAGCAGCTGTTCGACGGCGACCAGCCGACCGAATACACCAACAATGTCCTCGAGTTCTGCCGCCGCTTCGAAGAATCGGGCCAGCGCACCAAGGGCTTCCTCGAAGAGCTCAAGAAGCTCGACATCCTGATGGACGGCGAAATTGCGATCACCCGCAACGACATGCCCGACACTCCGTTTGTCTATCGCGGGTTCCAGATGGTCGACGAAGCGAAGCTGCGCGAGCTTCCGGCTGACACCGTTGCCGAGCTCAACAAGAACGGCATCATGATGCTGATCCACGCGCATCTTTTCTCGATGAACCTGATGCGCGCGCTGTTCGAGCGCCAGTCTGCACAGGGTAAGGTGCCGACCCAGAACACCGGTACGCCGGCGGTTCCGAACGGCACGGCCTAAAACACCAGAATACGCGGTTTTCCGGGGTTGCTTTTTCGCGCCGTTTAAACCGCCAATTGGGATGCATTTCGGGCGGACCCGGTCTTGAACGGGGTCCGCCCGTTTCCTATTTAGGGGCTGCGGGCGGCATCCCCCTCATGATCCACCCGCGGAAGCGCCCCCTGGGCGCGTTCCTCCCTGAACCTGGCCACCTCGTGCTCCCCCCCCCCTGTAACTGCACGAGGTGGCTTTTTTCATTTCAGTTCAGAAGATTACGCGGCGAAGTTTACGCCGCTCTGCGATCGACAGCGCGCCCCTACTCGGCCGCCTGCGCAATCTGTCCGCCAGCGCCCAGCCCGGCGGTCTCCGCGCCCAGTTCGCGCACCAATCCGGCGAGCATCTTTGCAAGCGGTTCGACCGATTGCGTGGGCTCGCTCAGCGCCGCGTCGAGATAGGTCGAACGGCAAAGTTCGATCTGGATGCAGTGAAGCCCACGCGAAGGCGCAGAATGGCGGTCGAGCACGTATCCGCCCGAATAGGGCCGGTTGTGCGCAGCCTCGACACCCGCCTCGTCGAGGTAGCGGAATGCCGCCCCGACCAGGGTCGAGTGGCAAGAGGCGCCAAACCGGTCGCCGACCACGATCCTAGGTGCTCGCTCTTCTCCGCCTGACCGGCGCAGAGGCGGCATCGAGTGAAGGTCGATAAGCAGAGCAGCACCCCATTCATCGCGAATGCGCGCAAGCTCGCGTTCGAGAAAGGAATGATAGGGCCGATGGATCCGGTCGATCCGCCGCTCAAGCTCCTCGCGGGGCAATTTGGCGCGCCAGATCTCGCCAAAGCCAGGCAGGCGGCGGGGGACCAGCCCCAACCCACTGCGAGCGCGGGCATTGGTACCCACGGGTCGCGGTTTGCCGCGGCGGAATATGCGCTTCGCTCCGTCGGAATCCTTGCCTGCGACCATTTCCCAATCGATGTCGTCCTCGGCGCGGTTCAAGTCGAGCAGTGCGCGCGGTGCCTGCGCCACCAGCAGCCCTGTGCCGGTCGCACGTGCAATCTCGACTGCGACACGATCGACATGCCGATCTTCGAGCCTCAGCTGGCTTTGCTCCGCATCGCGCATGTTGGCTAGCGTTTCACCGGGATAGGCGCGCCCGGCATGCGGCACGGCGAGCAGCACCGGCAACGGCATCGAACGCGGCGCGATATGAATATAGGCAGCATTAAGCTTGGGCCGTAAACCAGCCGTTTCGGGTGCGATCGCCCCACCGCGTGACGTCACGAGGTCGCCGCCGTCCGGGTCGGAAGCGAATTGCGCGTTGCCTCGGCGTGACTCTGGGTTTTTGCGGCTGGCCATTGACCAAAAGCTGCCTCGTTTGTTCACCGCTGTCAAAAGCTCTTTTTTGCAAGCGATATCAGCGGCCCAGCTCCCCTCGCCTTCCCGGTGCACGGCACCGGTGTTAAGCGGCCCCATTAAAGATATCCGCTTACCCGTCTCAAAGTTGAACGCGCGCCGTTTTGGGGAGGGATTTCTTAAGCGGAATCGACTAGGACGCCCAGCATGACATCCAAGCCTGCATCTTCAAAACTGCCCCGCATCCTCCTCGCCGAGGATGACGAATCCATGCGCACCTATATTGAGCGTGCGCTCGACAAGGCGGGCTATGAGGTAGTCAGCGTCGATCGCGGCACGGCGGCGCTTCCGCTGCTCGAGAACGAGGAGTTCGACCTGCTTTTGTCGGACATCGTCATGCCCGAAATGGACGGGATCGAGCTCGCGCAGCGCTGCGCCGAAGTCGCACCGCGCACCAAGGTCATGTTCATCACCGGCTTTGCCGCCGTATCGCTGCGCGCCAGCCGCGAACAGCCACACGCCAAGGTGCTGTCCAAGCCCTTCCACCTGCGCGACCTCGTGCTCGAAGTCGAACGCGTGTTCGAAGACGCACAGGCCGCGCAAGGGTAACGCGATAAAACTCGAAATTTGGCTCGCGAATCGCTTGCAAGCCTCGCGGGCATTCGCTAGTGGGCCGCTTCTCGCACACATGACCCCGTGCGAGCATGATGATGGTTGGGGCGTATAGCTCAGTGGTAGAGCACTGTGTTGACATCGCAGGGGTCGGAAGTTCAACTCTTCCTACGCCCACCATTTTCCCCTTGAAAAACAAGGGTTTTATAGCGGCGCTTCGGCTCTTGATGTAAAGTCTGCCAGATTTGTATGTCGTTTTGTGTGCCATTTGCGCACACATATCTACACAGTGGTCTAAACCAGTCCTCTCGCCGACGCATGAGTTACAGCGCAACAGTGATGCTGGAAAATTTGCGCGAGCTTTACGCACTTCCAAACATCTGTTCTATAAACCAATTTTCCGAGTGCGAATTGGGGTGCTTTGCCAACGCATTGGGTAATCCCACCTGAGACGTAGCCAGATTTCGTGGCCTCGAATTAGGAGGTCAACTAAGGCACTGTGCAGCGTGCACAGTGGTTTAATGGTGTCTAGAAGCCAGCTATCTACGAAGCTGGCCTATCAAAACTTAAGGAGATTGCGTGCCTTTTGAATTTATCCCTACTCGCAGTGACCAAGCGCAATTCCCAGCGCTCCAAGCCGTCATTGAAGGTCTGCAGGCTCGCAGCGATGAGCTGGGGTTAGACGAAGGTGTTTTGTATTACGGCTGGCCTAAGTTCCAAGATTATGAAGCAGTCGGCCACCCAGTCGATCTTGCCTTGCTTAGCAAGAAGACAGGTTTGTTATTGGTACGGTTCCTCGCGAATCCCAATGCGCAAAGCGTTGATGAGGCAGACGAAAGCATCGCGCAAGCTGCGGCCTCAGCAGAGGCGCAAATGCTTAAAAGTGCAGTATTGCGAACCCGCAGTCGGCAGCTCAAGGTTCCAGTCATGCCGGTCGTGTATGCGCCAGGCTTTGATAATCTCAATCTACTCGAGTCTGAACTCGCAAGTTCGGAAGCTGGGCTTTTTGATCTCGTAAGCGCTTGTGCTGAAAGTGAGATCGACGATCAAAGTTTGAGCGAAGCTCGATCAATCCTAGAGGGAGCTAAGGCGCTTAGTCGACCTCAACGACGACGAATTCTCGACCCAGAGACCAGCGTCGCCGCCGTAGCGCTCGCTAAGCTTGAAGAAGAAATCGCTAGATTCGACGCTCAGCAGCGACAGGTTGCACTTACTAGCCTCGCTTGTCCCCAGCGCATCCGAGGACTCGCAGGGTCTGGAAAAACAGTGATCTTGGCGATGAAGGCTGCACTAGCCCACATTGACAACCCAGATGCAAGGATTTTGGTCACATATTACACTCGCAGCCTGCGGCACCATCTAACCCGCTCAATCACTCGGTTTTACAGACACTTTGCCGAAGGCGAACCAGATTGGTCTAAGATTGATATCCAGCATGGCTGGGGACAGAAAAATCTGCCCGGTGTATACCGCGAAACCGCAATTAGATCGCAAGTCTCTCCAATTCACTTCGGCCAAGCCAAGCAGCAAGCGCATCCCTTCGATTACGTCTGCAAGAACTTGGTCGAATCTGGTCAGATCAAGCCCTACTATGACTTAATTTTGATCGATGAAGGTCAAGATTTCCCAGAAGGCTTCTACCAAATGTGCTTCTTTCTCGCGAAAGGAACAAGAGACGAGAAGCAGATAATCTGGGCCTACGATGAGCTTCAAGACATCTTTGATGTTCGGGTCCGTACACCTGAAGAGCTATTCGGCTTAGACGCGGATGGCGAGCCGCGAATCTCACTTCAAAGGTCATTACCTCCTACAGCAGAAACCAATGATTTCGTCTTGCCCAAGTGCTATCGAAACCAAAGAGACATACTGGTTCTCGCCCACGCAACTGGGTTCGGGCTATATGCTAACCGCCCAGTGCAAATGCTCCAGAATCGAGAACACTGGGAAGACGTCGGTTACGAGGTTTTGCAAGGAGACTTCACAGCCGATTCCCGGACTGTAATAAGAAGGCCTGACCGCAATAGCCCGGTGCAACTGCAGGCGCCTGCCGAACTTCCGTTGACTGAGGTACGCCATTGTACATCGCTTCATTCCGAGGTTGAATACTGTGCTTCAGAGTTCAAAAAATTCATAGATGGAGGGCTGCAGCCACATGACTTGATGGCAATCGCAATCGACGATCGGGCTGCAAAGACCTATCTCGCCGAGCTTGCGAAGACCCTCGCCACGATGGGTATAGAAACAAACAACATCATCGCGGATCAATTCAGTGAACCTCCGTTTCAAATTGAGGGCAAAGTAACTCTTACGACCGTCTATCGAGCTAAAGGAAACGAGGCCGCAGTGGTGGCGGTCCTTGGATGCGATGCGGTCCCGGTCAGTAAGAGAACTGGCCGTAATCGCCTCTTCACCGCGTTTACACGGACGAAAGGGTGGCTTCGGGTCACAGGTCTCGGCAATCCATTTCGAAAGATTAAATCCGAGATAGACGCGGCATTGGCAAATGCGCCTGAACTGAAGTTCGTCATGCCTGACCTACAGCAAATCGAAACCATTCAGCGAGACCTAGCAGAAAGGGACGCTCGACTGCTCAGGGCACGGGAACAGATGAACAAGATGAAGGATCAGCTGGGACTAACCGACGATGATTTGGCAAAGCTGCTCGGAGAGTAGCGTGCAAAAAGCCGACTTTCGTCGACAGCTACGGCAAGCTTTCGATTTCACTCATGAAAAACTTGATTGCCTGAGGACTGTCTCATCGCTCGAATCCCTCCCCGCTGATGACGACTTCAATAGGGTCGCGCTCAATCCTACAGCGACGTATGAGGAGATTTACCGGGCGGCGGTATCTGCCTCGTCTTACAACTTCATGTTGGCCGATTTCAGTGTCTTTCAATTTAGTTGGACAGCAACTGATCGGTGGAGGCTAGCCTATCTTCCGAACCCTTGGATCACCGGCGTCGCGTCGAACAAGGACTTAGTCGAAGAGTGGGAAGCCTTGGAAGGACTAGCACCGCACGACGACGAAGCGGTAGCACAATTGGTTTCAGAGCTCCCAATCCATAGTGCGGTGCCGCCAGTTCGTTTCGAGATCGATTGCCCACAGTATCGAGAAATTGCGCACCCGGCGGCACATCTCCATATCGGTCGTCATACTGAGAACCGTTGGCCTTTGTCCCGGCCACTACATCCTTTCAGTTTTGCGCTAATCATATTCAAGTTATACTACCCCGAGTTATGGCGGCCGAAGAGCACCTTTTTCGATTACACGGGAGACGATTGTTTCGATTTGCTATTAATCGATCAACTCCAGAAGATGCCGCTTGTGCACGCTTTCTCTGATAAGGAGCGGGGTAGCTTCCATTTTCATTCCGTACCACCGGTAGACACCTAGGTATCACTCGCGCGTTTCGTGGCTTGAGTCGAAACAGGTTGAAGCTCGTTCTCTTAGGATCTGGTTCGAATTCTTGGATATCGTTCAGGGCTAAATCTAAGCGTTTGTCGCCCAAGCGACCTCAGCGATCCGAGGTCAAGCCTACACCATGTCTCGCGGAATTAAGGTTGCGACCTTAAACAAACCACAGTGGTTCGCTTGCAGCAAAACCCTAGTCGAATTTCCTTTTCGGCTGGAGGTGCTATATCAAGTCGAGCACTTAAATCGTCAATGAAAACGATAGAGGATTTGGTATTGACGAGCGCCGCTTACACGATCGCTCAGGAAGCAATGGCACAACTTCGCAGCGCCATTCATCAACTCCTATCTGAGCACCCAGCAGGTTTGAGTGAAGGTCAGATAGGATTAGCGCTTGGCCTAAAATCCGCACAGATTGAGGACAGCTCTACTATTGCTGCTTTGATGCTGGCTCTCATGGAGGCTGAAGGCGCAATTGCTCTCGATAGCGCCGCATCAATCTGGAAAGTCACAGGCACTGCGGCGGCGGATGCACACGTTAAAAACCAGTCGAAATATGACTCATTCAGAGTGACCAAAAGTGAAACTTCTTTTGCGTCGATCCGCGTATTCACAGATAGCAGCTCGATTGACAGTTCAGAGCCACCCTCCGTCCGACGCGCAAGGCAGGCTGCACGGGCGCTGAAGGTCAATTCGCGCTCGAAGAAACGAACCTGAGGGGATTCTATTTCGACGGCTGATTCCTGCAATTCTTGTCGCCCAAAATTGTCGGCGAGGAACACCAACAATTGCCGACGTATGTCGTTTTGTATGTCGTTTAATCGTCAAAATCTGCACTTTTGCGTCATCGAACGTCACTTAGTGCGCTGAAAACAAACAATTTCCTATATAGGGCACTGGTTTGACATCGCAGGGGTCGGAAGTTCAACTCTTCCTACGCCCACCATCTCCCTCCCTTGGCGATCAGGATGAGCGAGCCGCATTGCAGCTTGCGCACTTTGCATGGGCCTTTCCCGGCACTTAAGCGGGCCTGCGCCGTTGAAAGCGCATGACACAACGCATCCTGCTTTTCGGCGCGACCGGTGAAACCGGATCGGCGCTGCTCGATCAGGCCCTCGACGCCGGTCTCCATGTCCGCGCCGCCGAGCGTGACTTTCCTTCCGATTTTCGCACGCATGAGCGGCTTGAAACCGCAGAGGCCGATCTGCTTGATCCGGGGCTTGCCGACCTGATGGACGGCGTTGACTGGGTTATCTCCGCAGTCGGCCTGCCGCGCGATCCCAGGACGCTGGTGAACCCACCGCCGCTTTACTCCGAGGGCGCAGTGAACATGATTTCCGGAATGCGAAAGGCGGGCGTGAAGCGGCTGATCACGATTTCCGCCGCCTTTGCCGACCCGGAGGCAACCGTCCCCATTTGGTTCAAGGCTGCCACCGCGCCGCTTGATCGAATTTTCCGACAGATGGGCGAGATGGAGCGCGTCTTGCGCGTTTGCGACGATATCGACTGGACCGCCGTGCGCCCCGGCTGGCTCCTCTCGCGCGAGCGGACGGGCGAGTTCGAAACCGCGCTCGACGACCTTCCGCAAGGCACCCTGCGCACACGTCGCCCCGACCTCGCCCAGTTCATGCTCGAATGCGCGACCGAAGATCGACATGTGCGCGAGCGACCTTTCATCGCGCGCAAGGAAAACCCGGCGCTCGAATCCCCGCCGGCTCTCGTCGAGGAATTCTGGCCGTTCTGATTGCGGTGATGTGCGGCCAGCTTGTCGTGCGGACACCTTGCACCTTGGCGCACCTCTGCTAGAGCGCCACACAAATACGGGATGACCATCCCGAGCTTTCACACAGTTGAAGAGGATAAGGCGGACAGCCATGCAGAAAATTCAGGTCAAGAACCCGGTCGTCGAGCTAGACGGCGACGAGATGACGAAGATCATCTGGCAGTGGATCCGCGAGCGGCTGATCCTCCCCTACCTCGACGTTGACCTTAAGTATTACGACCTCTCGATCGAGAAGCGCGACGAGACCGACGACCAGATTACCATCGATGCGGCCAACGCGATCAAGGAACACGGCGTCGGCGTGAAGTGCGCGACCATCACGCCCGATGAAGCGCGCGTCGAAGAGTTCGACCTCAAGAAGATGTGGCGCTCGCCCAACGGTACGATCCGCAACATCCTCGGCGGGGTCGTATTCCGCGAGCCGATCGTGATCGACAACGTGCCGCGCCTCGTCCCCGGCTGGACCCATCCGATCGTCGTGGGCCGTCACGCTTTCGGCGACCAGTATCGCGCAACCGACACGCTGATCCCCGGCCCCGGAAAGCTGCGCCTCGTCTATGAAGGCGAAGACGGCACGAACCTCGACCTCGAAGTGTTCGAGTTCGAAAGCTCGGGCATCGCGATGGCGATGTACAACCTCGACGATTCGATCCGTGCATTCGCGCGCGCTTCGATGAATTACGGTCTCGACCGCAAGTGGCCGGTCTATCTGTCGACCAAGAACACGATCATGAAAGCCTATGACGGCCGCTTCAAGGATCTGTTCGAAGAGGTGTTCGAGAACGAGTTCAAGGACAAGTTCGAAGAAGCCGGCATCACCTACGAACACCGTCTGATCGACGACATGGTCGCCGCCGCGCTCAAGTGGTCGGGCAAGTTCGTCTGGGCCTGTAAGAACTACGATGGCGACGTGCAGTCGGACACCGTGGCACAGGGCTTCGGCTCGCTCGGCCTGATGACCTCGGTTCTGATGACGCCCGATGGCAAAACCATCGAAGCCGAAGCCGCGCACGGCACCGTCACCCGCCATTATCGCCAACATCAGGAAGGCAAGGCGACATCGACCAATCCGATCGCCTCGATCTTCGCTTGGACGCGCGGCCTGATGTATCGCGGCAAGTTCGACGACACCCCCGACGTGGTGCGCTTCGCCGAAACGCTTGAGCGGGTCTGCATCGAGACCGTCGAGAACGGCCAGATGACCAAGGATCTCGCGCTGCTGATCGGTCCGCAGCAGAACTGGCTCACCACCGAGCAGTTTTTCGAAGCGATCGTGCAGAACCTCGAAAAGGAAATGCAGAGCTGGTCGTAAGCACCACTCTCGCAACTGGAACCTGCGCCAATATGCGGCGTAACACTGGGGCGGCCTCTCAATTGAGCGGGCCGCCCTTGGTGTCTGGGAGGACGATGAATTGACCCAAAGCAGCCGAAAAGCCCGGCTTGAGGTACGGCAGGCGAAGTTAAAGGACGTGCGCGCTATCGGCGACCTCGTGCGCCGCGCCTACGACGATTTGCCCGCCTATACGCAGGGCGAGATCCGCGGGCAGATCAACAATTACCGCGATGGTTGCTTCGTTGCCGTGCTCGATGAGAAAATCGTCGGCTATTGCGCCTCGATGCGGCTGCGACAGAAGCTCGCGCTGTCCGACCACACCTGGGACGAAGTGACCGGCAACGGCTTCGGTTCGCGCCACGACCCGACCGGCGACTGGCTGTACGGCTACGAGCTGTGCGTCGATCCAAAGGTGCGCGGAACGCGGCTGGGTCGCAGGCTCTATGAGGAACGCCGCGCGCTTGCCGAAAGGCTCGAGCTGACCGGCATCGTGTTCGGCGGTCGCATGCCCGGCTACGCGCGCGCCAAGCGGCGCAAGAACAATCGCGCTGAGACTCCGGAGGAATATCTCGACCTCGTCATGGACAACAAGGTCCACGACCCGGTTCTTCGTTTCCAGCTTGCCAACGGGTTCGAGCCTTCGGGAATCCTTCCCAAATATCTGCCCGAGGACAAGGCGAGCCGCGGCAACGCCGTCCGCATGGTGTGGCGCAACCCCTATGTCGACGCCGACCAGCCTCGCAAACACCGAGTCCCGCGCGATGTCGAAGGCGTGCGCATCGCCACCTGCCAATTGCAGGCGCGCGCGGTGAAGGACTTCGACGAGTTCATGAAGCAGGTCGAGTACTTCATCGACGTCGCCTCAGACTATGAAAGCGACTTCATCGTGTTCCCCGAGCTCTTCACGCTGATGCTTCTGAGCGCCGAGGAAGACGAGCTCTCTCCGCTCGAATCGATCGAGTGTCTGTCCGAATACACCCCGCGCATTCGCCAGCGCCTTTCCGAGATGGCGCTCGCCTACAACATCAATATCATCGGCGGATCGCACCCTACTCGGATGCCGGACGGAGACATTCACAACGTAGCCTATGTTTGCCTGCGCGACGGTTCGATCTACGCGCAGGAGAAGATCCACCCCACCCCAAACGAGGCATATTGGTGGAACATCAAGGGCGGTGACAGCATCGACGCCATCCCCACCGATTGCGGCCCCGTCGGCGTGCTTATCTGCTACGATAGCGAGTTTCCCGAGCTCGCCCGCCGGCTGGTCGACGAGGGCGCGCGCATAATCTTCGTGCCGTTCTGCACCGATAGCCGGCAAGGTTATATGCGCGTGCGCTATTGCGCGCAGGCCCGCGCTATCGAGAACCAGTGCTTCGTCGTGATGAGCGGCAATGTCGGCAACCTTCCCAACGTTGCAAACATGGACATCCAGTATGCGCAAAGCTGCATCCTGACGCCGTGCGACTTCCCCTTCGCGCGTGACGGGATTGCAGCTGAGGCGAGCGAGAATGTCGAAACGCTCACGATCAGCGACGTGAACCTGTCCGATCTGCAATGGGCACGCGCGGAAGGGACCGTGCAGAACCTCGCCGACCGCCGTTTCGACCTTTACCGGATCGAGTGGGATGCGCGAGTTGGCAATATTTCCGATCCATTGGGAGAGAAGGTCGAAAACCCGCCAGCCTCCGCCCCCGGATCGAGGGGCCATGGCGGCGGATGAAAAGGGGCGGATGACATCGCCCTCAGGGGCAGCTAAGCCCTAGCCATGGCAGGCGAACTTACCATGTCCCCCGTGATGCAGGATGCCCTGGTGATCCTCGGATCGGCAGGCATTGTCATCCCCGTTTTCGCACGCTTCCGTATCACGCCGATCATCGGCTTCATCGTGATCGGTATCCTTATCGGGCCTTTCGGCCTCGGCCAATTCGGCGATCGATTACCCTGGCTCGAATTCATAACGATCAACGATCCCGAACGATTGACGCCTTTTGCGGATTTCGGGATCATTCTGCTGCTGTTCGCCATCGGGCTTGAGCTTTCGTTCAACCGCCTGTGGCAATTGCGCAAGCTGGTCTTCGGCCTCGGGAGCCTCGAACTCCTGATCATAGGCAGCGTCGGCGCGGCGTTCTTCGCCTTTGCGAGCGATATGAACACCACTGCGGCACTCGCGCTCGGCTTCGCGCTCGCTTTCTCCTCGACCGCAATCGTGCTGCCGATCTCGGGGACAAAGAGCCCTGTGGGACGCGCGGCGCTTTCGATGCTGTTGTTCGAAGACATCATGATCGTCCCGATCATCTTCGTGCTCGGCGCGATCTCCCCGGTTGCGACCGAGGACGGGGTCGAGAACATCACGAATACGCTGCTTTATGGCGGACTCGTCATCATGGTGCTGCTGGTTGTTGGCCGCCTCGCGCTGCCCAAGCTGTTCGGACAGGCCGCGCGCACCAAGAGCCCCGAACTGTTCCTCGCCGCATCGCTGCTCGTCGTGATCGGTGCGAGCCTTGCCACCGCTGCGACCGGGCTATCGCCGATCGTCGGTGCGCTGATCGCAGGATTGCTGATCGCCGAGACCGAGTATCACGGCGAGGTCGAAAGCATCATGGAGCCGTTCAAGGGCCTCGCGCTTGGTGTGTTCCTGATCACCATCGGCATGAGCATCAACGTTGTCGAAATCTGGGAGCAGGTGGGTCTGTTCGCGACCGCCGTTATCGGCGTGCTGGTGTTCAAGGCGCTCGTCACCGGAGCACTGCTCAAGATGATGGGCGCGCGCCGCAGCACTGCGGCGGAGACCGGCGTGCTGATGGCAAGCCCCAGCGAGACGACCCTGATCGTGCTCGCCGCCGCGACAAGCGCCTTTGTCATCGACCGGGAAACCGCGCAATTCTGGCAGACCGTCACGGCAATCGGCCTTACGGTCACGCCGCTTCTAGCAAGGCTCGGTCGCGTGATCGCGCGCAGGGTCGAAGGGACGCCCGAACTGCCTGAGGAGGATCACGAGGAAACTCGCACGATCATTGTTGGAGGTGGCCGCGTGGGACGGTTGGTCGCGGACATGCACAAAAAGCACGACAGGCCATACGTCCTGCTCGATTCAAACCCCGACCTGATCGATAGCGCCAAGCGCGATGGATACCGCGCGACCTTCGGCGATGCGGCGCGAGGCGATGCGCTATCGCGGCTCGGGATCGAGACCGCCCCCGCAGTGGTGCTGACCATGGACGAGCCGGTTCTCGCTCAGCGACTGGTGGCCAAGCTGCGGCGCGAGCATCCCGACCTCCTGATCGTCGTCCGCGCACGCGACACTGACCATGCTGCCGCACTCTACCGCGCAGGCGCTAGCCACGCAGTGCCCGAAAATCTCGAAAGCTCGTTGCAGCTTTCAGAGGCCACTCTGGTCGATATCGGCGTCGCGATGGGTCCGGTGATCGCCTCGATCCATGAGAAGCGCGACGAGTTCCGCGAACGGCTGGAAATCGAAGGTGGGCTCAAGGAGAAACCGAAGCTGCGGACCAGCTAGGACTCAGCCTTTTTCGAACCTTTTTCTCCGGTTGTGCGTTGATCGGGCAAAGGAGACACGAAAATGGCAGAGACAAAAGACCCGGCCAAGCCGACCCCGAACGACGAGAAATTCAAGCCGCAAAACGTCGCCGATCCGTTGAAAGATCAGGCGCCGACCGACAAGGGCCGCGGCCATCCGGGTGACACGGGCGGCAACGATGTGCCTCAGGGCAGCGACGGCGTGACGAAGCAGACGCCCGACGCCTAACTCCTAGCCGGCAAGCGCGGCCTTCACAGCGGCAATCGCCTCGTCGGCCTTCGCGCCGTCGGGGCCACCGCCTTGCGCCATGTCGGGACGGCCACCGCCGCCCTTACCGCCCAGCGCTTCTACGCCTGCGCGAACGAGATCGACTGCGCTAAACTTGTCGGTGAGGTCGTCGGTGACGGCGGCCGCAATCGCCGCTTTGCCGTCATTGACCGCGACGATGGCAGCCACGCCCGTACCGAGCCGCGCCTTGGCTTCGTCGAGCAGCGGACGCAGCTCCTTCGGGCTAAGCCCGTCAATCACCTGACCGCTGAACGCAACGCCGCCGACCTCTTCATCGGCCGGGCCAGCAGCTGCGCCGCCAGCGCCGCCGCCACCCAAAGCGAGCGCCTTCTTGGCCTCAGCCAGCTCCCGTTCGAGCCGCTTCCGTTCGTCGAGCAGCGCGGTGATCCGTTGAGGCACTTCTTCGGGGGTCGCACGAATGGCGCTCGCCGCAGATTTCAGCGCTTCTTCGCGCGCAACCAGCCAGTTTCGTGCGGCGTCGCCGGTCAGCGCCTCGATCCGGCGCACGCCCGATGAAACCGCGCTTTCGGAGATGATGCGGAACAGGCCGATATCACCAGTCGCCTTGACATGAGTGCCGCCGCACAGTTCGACAGAATAGTTGCGCCCTTCGCTGCCTGCGCGCCCCATTGAGAGCACGCGCACTTCGTCGCCATACTTCTCGCCGAACAGTGCCAATGCGCCTGCCTCGACCGCATCGTCGGGGCTCATCAGGCGCGTTGCGACAGGTTCGTTGGCGAGAATTTCGCCGTTCACTTCGTCCTCGATCCGTTCGATTTCCTCGACTGAAAGCGCCTTGGGGTGCGAGAAGTCGAACCGCAGCCGGTCTTCCGCCACCAGTGACCCCTTCTGCGTCACGTGCTGCCCAAGCTGATTGCGCAGCGCGGCGTGGACAAGATGCGTTGCCGAGTGGTTGGCGCGAATTTGCGAGCGGCGCTCGACATCGACTTCAAGATGCACCGTGTCGCCAAGGGCGACCTCGCCTGCAGTGATGCTCGCGTGGTGAGCATGGAGGCGGCCAAGCGGCTTACTCGTATCGCTCACCGTCGCTGCCAATCCTTCAGGCGTCGAGATCGTGCCCGTGTCGCCGGTCTGCCCACCGCTTTCGCCGTAGAACGGCGTCTGGTTGGTGAGGATCACCACCTCGTCCCCCGCGCCAGCGTTCTGCACCTCAGCCCCGCCTTTGACGATGGCGACCACCACCCCCTCGCCCGAGGTCGCGGTGTAGCCGGTGAATTCGCTCGCGCCTTCGCGCTCGGCAATGTCGAACCAGACCTCGCCCGAAGCTGCCTCGCCCGAGCCCTTCCACGCCGCACGAGCCGCAGCCTTCTGCTGCTCCATCGCAGCGTCGAAGCCGTCGCGGTCGACGCTCAGGCCCCGCGATCGCAGTGCGTCTTCGGTAAGGTCGTAGGGGAAGCCGTAAGTGTCGTAGAGCTTGAAAGCGGTTTCGCCGTCGAGCGTGCCGCCCGCTTCCATCTCGCCCGTCGCTTCGTCGAGCAGTTTGAGACCCTTGTCGAGCGTCTTGCGGAATTGGGTTTCCTCACGTTCCAGCACTTCCTCGATGAGCGCCTGACCGCGCTGCAATTCGGGATAGGCCTGCCCCATTTCGGTGACGAGAGCGGGAACGAGGCGGTGCATCAGCGGCTCGCTTGCGCCTAGCAAATGCGCATGGCGCATGGCGCGGCGCATGATCCGGCGCAGCACGTATCCGCGCCCTTCGTTCGAAGGCAGCACGCCGTCCGCCATGAGGAAACTGGTCGAGCGCAGATGGTCGGCGATCACCCGGTGCGATGCCGTACTGTCACCTGTCGCTTCGACCCCGGTGAGGTTTTCGGAAGCCGCGATCAGCGCCTTGAACGTGTCGGTGTCGTAGTTGTCATGAACGCCCTGCATCACCGCAGCAATACGCTCCAGCCCCATGCCGGTGTCGATCGAGGGTCTCGGCAGGTCGCGGCGCGTACCGTCGGCCTGCTGCTCGTACTGCATGAAAACGAGGTTCCAGATCTCGATGAACCGGTCGCCGTCCTCGTCCGGGCTACCCGGAGGCCCACCGGGGATATGCTCGCCGTGATCGTAGAAGATTTCCGAGCATGGTCCGCATGGCCCGGTGTCGCCCATCGACCAGAAGTTGTCGTTGGTCGCGATGCGGATGATGCGCTCTTCGGGCAGGCCAGCGATCTTCCGCCACAGGTCGAATGCCTCGTCGTCGGTGTGATAGACGGTCGCTGTCAGCTTGTCGGCGGGTAGGTCCCATTCCCTGGTCAGCAGGTTCCAGGCGTTCCCGATCGCCTGTTCCTTGAAGTAGTCGCCGAAGGAGAAATTGCCGAGCATCTCGAAGAATGTGTGGTGGCGCGCGGTGTAGCCGACATTGTCGAGATCGTTGTGCTTGCCGCCGGCGCGAACGCATTTCTGCGAGCTTGCCGCACGCGGTGCCGGCGGGGTTTCCAGCCCGGTGAACACGTTCTTGAACGGCACCATGCCCGCATTGACAAACATCAGCGTCGGGTCGTTGTACGGGACGAGCGGCGCGCTGGGCACTGCCGCGTGCTCCTTGCTCCCGAAAAAATCGAGGAAGGAACGCCGGATGTCGTTAGTCGAAGTGAAACCGCTGGAAGTCATGCCCCCGCAGTTAGGCAATGCACCGGGCGTCGACAAGCCGGTAAAGCAGCCTGTGGCGGCGGTTTCCCACCGGGAGACAGGCGAGCGGCATGGCCACTACTCGACCAAGATCGGGGGCAATGCTACCTTTCGCCCCATTTTCAAGGGGATAGTCGGACGACGCGCAGCCGGGGGGATGGCTATTGCCATGGCGCTTGCCTTGGCGAATTGCGGCAGCGGCGGAGGCAATACGCCGCAACCGGGCCCTTCCGTCGGCGGCCCCTCCCCGACCCCGACCGCCGGAGCCGATCTCGCTATCATCAATGTCCGGCTCGTGGCGATGGATGGCAGCGCGCCTCGCGATGCGATGACAGTGCGGGTGAAGGACGGGCTCATCCTCGAAATCGGCGAAAGCGCGAGCACCGACGCGGATGCGACGCGGGTGATCGACGCGACCGGGCTGACCATGTTGCCCGGGCTGATCGACGCGCATGTGCATGTTTACGACGACTACGAAATGCCGCTCTTTCCCGCCAATGGGGTAACGACGATCCGAAATATGTGGGGCACGCGCGCGCTGCTCGATCTGCGCCAGCAGGTTCGCAACGGCGCTCTGTTCGGACCCGAAATCGTGACATCGGGACCGATCATCGATGGCAACCCGCCGTTTTGGCCAATGGGCGATGTCGCGCGCACACCGGCCGAGGGGCGCGCGCTTGTGCAACAGCACAAGGCGGCCGGGTATGACTTCATCAAGGTATACTTCGGCCTCGACGCAGCGACCTTCAACGCGATCCGCGACGAAGCAGCGGCACAAGGCATGCAATATGCCGGACACGCGCCGCGCGATTTCGGGATCGAGGAGACCTACGGCTCAGATATCTGGTCGGTCGAACATCTCGACGGATACCTGCGCGCAATTGTCGATCCGGCATCGGGCTATGATCCGCCAACATCGGATGTGAACGACCTGTTCGCGGTGCTGCGTCAAATCCGCGACGGGCAGCGACCAGCAGCGGATCTCTTTTCGCCCGCCAAGCGGCTTGAACTGGCCGAGCTGTCGGCCAACTCAGACACCGCCCATGTACCGACGCTGTCGCTCTGGCAGATGCGCTATCTTACGCGCGCGTAGGAAGCGGCGATGCGCGCGCGGCCCCAAATGCGCTTCATCCATCCCGCAGTAAGGCAGGAATGGGCCGACGCGGCGACTGCACTGTTCACACGCTTTACTGATGAGCAGATCGACCTGCTCGACCTCCAGCACGATGAGGACTTCCGCATCGTCACCGATCTTCTGGCAAGCGGCGCCGAAGTCGCGGTCGGCACCGATGCACGCAACCCCTACGTCCTGTTCGGGTTCGCGATCCATGACGAACTTGGTTTTCTGGTCGAAGCCGGGCTCACGCCGGCCGAGGCGTTGATGCTGGCAACGATTGGCACCGCCGAGTTTCTCGACATGGAAGCGGCAATCGGATCGGTTGTCGTCGGGAAGGAAGCCGACCTCGTCCTGTTCGGAGATGACCCCACGGTCGATATCGCCAATTCGCGCAGTATCGCGGGAGTTGTGGTGGACGGGCGCTATTCGACGCGGGCGCAGATCGATGCTCAACTCGAAGCCGTCGCCAACGGGTTCTAAGACTCGAGCGCAATCAGCTTTGAACCAACTCAAGCTGCCCACAACGAAAAACCGGCACGAACACTATCCTCAAGGCTAAGGAGAGTGATCGCACCGGCATTCCGTGCTTCCGGGTACGCGGGCTCCTTCCAAAAGGAAGGTCCGCGCGATACGCCCCTCACGCTGGAGAGGCACCCGCTTGAGGATCAGCTTTCGGGGTCCGCGTCCGGCCCTGTCATCATCTCCTCGGCGACCTCGTCGGTTTTACCGCGAATGGCGGCTTCCAACCGGTCGCAAACTTCAGGGTTTTCCATCAGGTAAGTTTTCGCGTTCTCGCGGCCCTGGCCGATGCGGACGCTGTCATAGGAATACCAGCTGCCCGATTTCTCAACGATGCCGGCCTTGACGCCGAGGTCGAGAATCTCGCCCCGCTTCGAAATCCCCTGCCCGTACATGATGTCGAACTCGACCTGCTTGAAGGGAGGCGCGACCTTGTTCTTGACCACTTTGACGCGGGTCGAGTTGCCGATCACCTCGTCGCGGTCCTTGATCTGGCCGGTGCGGCGAATGTCGAGACGGACCGAGGCGTAGAACTTAAGCGCATTACCGCCCGTCGTCGTCTCGGGATTGCCGTACATCACGCCGATCTTCATGCGCAGCTGGTTGATGAAGATCACCATGCACTTGGAACGGTTGATCGACCCGGTAAGCTTGCGCAGCGATTGGGACATGAGCCGCGCCTGCAGGCCGACATGGGAATCGCCCATCTCGCCTTCGATTTCGGCGCGGGGGACAAGCGCCGCGACCGAGTCGACCACCAACACATCAATCGCGTTCGAACGGACGAGAGTGTCGGTAATTTCGAGCGCCTGCTCACCCGTATCGGGCTGCGAGACGATCAGTTCGTCAATGTCCACGCCGAGCTTCTTGGCATAGACGGGATCGAGAGCGTGTTCGGCATCGACAAAAGCCGCGGTGCCGCCTGCTTTCTGCGCCTCTGCAATCACGTGCAGCGCCAGCGTCGTTTTGCCCGAGCTTTCCGGCCCATAAACCTCGATCACGCGGCCTTTCGGCAGGCCGCCAATTCCGAGCGCGATGTCGAGCCCCAGCGAACCGGTCGAGATCGCTTCGACCTCCATCGCCTCTTTCGAGCCCAGCTTCATCGCCGAACCCTTGCCGAAAGCCCTGTCGATCTGTGCAAGTGCAGCGTCGAGCGCCTTTTGACGGTCCACGTCTTTTTCCTTTTCTACCAGCTTGAGATTGGTAGCCATCGCACGCACTCCTTCGCTTGCCTAGAGCCGGTCAACGAGTTTTAACCGGCTAACGAAAACGACCCATCGCCGCCCCTTGTTGGAGAGCATGTACCGCCTTTGTTCCAAAAGAACAAGAGTGGAACGAAAGTTTTTTCGCAAGGCTGTTGAAGCGCCGCCCTATTCGTCGTTCGGATTGCGCAAACGCCAACGAAATTCGCGGGTTGCGTTGGCGGGTACGTTTACCTCGACGATCCGCATGCCGTTCTTGATCTCTACGCGTTCACGCGGGAAGCGCGCTTCGAAATCCCCTGCCCACGCCAATTGCAGGCGCATGGTTATGGGATGCGGGTTGGCGTTGGTCAGTTCGGCGCGCATGTCGACCCAGCGGCGCCCTTCTTCGTCCCAATCCTCATCGATCCTCGCGCAGCGGGAAAAGACCTGCGCGCTCTCGCCCAGTTCCAGCTCAACATCCTGCCCACGCGCATAGTCGCGCAGGCTCGACGTCGCACCCAGCATGGGACCACGCGAGGTCGGCTCGTAAAGCGTCAACTGCCCTTGCGGCAGCGCGATGCCGAGGCCCTTGTCGTCCTCGTTCTTGGTCACCAGCATAGTTTCCGCCGCCACCGGCTCATCGATGTCTTCGATCCAGTCATAGACCTCGCAGGAAGCGCGGTAGAGGAATGCGGCCTCGACTTCCTCGCGATTGAGGAAGGCGACTTGCTTCATTCCCATCGCAGAAACGTCGATCCGGTCGGGCACGCGGAACAGCTTGAGATCGCCGAGATCTTCTTCCTCAGCGGTGACGACCGCGACGGGAGCCGCGGATTCGAAGCTCTCAGCCACTCGCTTTGAGGCTGTCACCATGATCACGTCATCACGATAGGCAGCTGCCATCGGCGGAGGCGCAGGAGGAGGTGGCGGATAGCCAACCGGCGAACCAGCTGCCGTGCTGCCAAGCGGGAAACAGGTGAGGCGCAAGGGTGCCGCAACCGGCGGGGCGGCCAATCCCTGGAAATCGGTCTCGATATTGAGCCGCCCGGCGACGATCTGTAGCCGCGCATCGTCAAAACTTTGCCCGTTATCGTTGACGAGTGTGAGCCAGCTGAGCAGCCGCATGTCGAACTCGTCGCCGCTGCGCTGTTCGCCCAAGGTGCCGACATAGTTCGCCTGCCAGTCGAACCCCCAGGAGATGTAGGTGAGCGTGACTTCGTATGTGCCGCCATTGGGCGAGTTGGTGTCGACCGAATAGACCGGCTTTGCGTAGAGCCCGTCTGGCACGCGGTTGAAGGTGAGCTTTTCCGGCAGACCCGAACACCGCACCGCCTCGAACCCTTGCGATGTCTCGAGCACCAGCCCGCCATCGGCGCGGGTGCGCACGATCGCTTCTTCCGAATTCGCCACGCCCGTCGCCGGGTCGGTGCGCGTGATCGTCACCCGGTTGCCGAGCGCGCCGTTCACCAGCGCGGCGGGCGAGAGCAGTTCGGCGTTGCGGTTCTTCTCGATCGTGCCGCCGGGAAGCCCGGTGACGATGGCGCTCACCCCGACCATCCCTTCGGCAACGCCGACGAAGCGAATGGTTGATTCGCCCGGCGGAAGTGTGACCGTTCGCGTCTCGGAGATCATCGCGAAGCCCCGCGGATTTCGTGCGACCAGTTCCTCGCCCGCACCCCGGTCGGGATCGCGGTAGATGGTCACCGATAGATCGGTCGGCTCGGAAGCGTCGACAATCTCGCGCGCGGCCACCGCCTCGGGCGAGAGGCTCGCGAGCAACAGTGCGGTGAGCAGCGAGAGGCGCATGGCGTGGCCCCTCGCCCTAGTAGCGCGTCTCGTAAGTCACCCGGATCACGCGCCTACCATTGGCGGGAACGGGAACCACCCAGCGCCTGCGATCGGCGTTGAGCTGGGTGCCCTCGATATCCTCCGAGGTGATGCGGAAATCGTCCGCCCACCAGTAGCGGTTGAGCCCGGTCTGGGTGAGGTCAACATTGACCGGCTCGTCCTTGGCGTTGGTGAGGGTGTAGCGCATCGTCGTGCGGTAATACCGATCTGGCCGCTCAACCGTGACTTCGCGCGTGACCTCGCCTTCCTCGACGACGCGGTAGCGATAACTTTGGCGCCACTCGGCGGAAGTGATCGTCTCGCGCGATTCGACCTCGGCCTGCACGGTGATGTCGAAGGCATCGCCGGTCCTCAGTGACAGCTCGCTGCCCATCGGCGTGTGGCCGATCCCGTTCTCGCCGATGAATTGCGGTGTGCCTTGCGCGTCGCGCTGGTAAAAGCGCACTGTGCCCGCAGGCAGCGCATCGCCCAGCCCCTGGTCGCGCGAAGATGAAAAAGCGATCGCGCTGGATACGTTGCGCGGGCTCTCGTCTGTCTGCTGCCAGTTGACGTAATACTCATAGACCTTGCGCGCCGGGACGGCCTGTACGTCGAGGAAGCTCACCTGCTTGGTCTGCGCATTGGCGACCGTTGTGCGGCCGCTGATCGGGTAGAGGTAGAAATCGCCGAGCCGTTCGCGATCCGCCGTCTCGGTTCCAGCGCGGGTCATCCCACGGCTGCCGAAACTGCGCGCCCCTCGCCCGCCCTGCGCCGGGTTGCCTGCGACCAGCACCGTGTCTGCCCGGTGGAAGGTGGTGCCGGTATTGTTGGTGAGCGTTACCCAGCCCTGCATGTCGATCGTGCCGTCTCGCTCATTGTAGAGCGCGACATAGTCCGCGTTCCAGCTCATCCCGCCCGACAGATAGCGCAGCGAAACCGGTCGCCTGCCCGAGCGCGCGGAATCGAGGCGAACCGAAAGCGTGGGGCGCGCGCGCAGATTGGGGGGCACGCGGTCGAACACCACGCGCACCGGCAGGCCGTCATCGCGCAGCACCTCGATCCGGTTGCCGATTTGGATCACCACGCCGCCCGCGGTCGAGAGCACCTTGGCGCGTTCGCGCGTCTCGGCTCCGGTCGCAGGGTTGGTGCGGATCAGCGTGACGGTCTGCCCGATCGCCTTTTCCATCAGCTTGGTCGGGGTCAACAGGTCGTAGTCGAAGTTCTGCTCGATGATCGTGGTGCCGGGAGCGTTGAAGCTGAGCGTCTGGGGACGGATCTGCGCCGAGACATCGGGCAGGTCGATACGGCTTGTTCCGCGCTGGATGTCGAGCTGGCGCACGTCCTGCACCATAACCAGATTGCTGTTGTAGATGGTGAGCGCGACGTCGCCTTGCGCGGTCTCATCGGGGTCGGGGACGCCGTCCGAAGACTGGGAAGATGCCGTAGTCGTCAGCGCCAAACTTGCCGCCAAAGCGCTCGCCGTGAGTGCCGCGATCCTGCCTGATCGCTTCCAGCTGGTGGTTTTCATGCGCTTGGTTCCCCTTCAAACACGCCTTCAAAATCGAGGCCGCATATGAATGATGGTCGCGCGCGCTTTACCCAAGGTGAATGGGAAAATTATCCCAAACAATCAGCGCGTCACGCGTTCGCGTCGGCTGATTTTGCCTCGCGCATCACCGCGCCGACCTTGTCGCTGATCGCTGCCACGCTGAACGGTTTGGCGATGAAATGCATATCGGGAATGTCGATTTCGGAGCGCAGGTTTTCCTCGGCATATCCCGACATGAAGAGGACCGGCAGATCGGGGCGTTGCTCGCGAATGGCGCGCACCATGGCCGGCCCGTCCATGCCCGGCATCACCACGTCGCTGACGACGAGGTCGAACTCGGCCCCGCTTTCGATGGCGGACAGCCCCTCCTCGCCGCCGGGGCATGCGGTGACTTCGTAGCCCGCCCGAGAGAGCGCGCGTTCGGCAACGGCCCGGACCATGTCCTCGTCCTCTACCAGCAGGACGCGCCCGCCGACCGACCAGTCGGATGAAACAGGCGCCGCGGCCTCGCGCTTGCGCGGCGCTTCGCCGTGATGGACCGGGAAGTAGATCGTGAAACGAGCGCCGATCGGACGGCCGCCATTGTCTGTGACATTGTCGGCGAAGATGAATCCGCCCGACTGCTTGACGATGCCGTAAGCGGTCGAAAGGCCGAGCCCGGTGCCCTTGCCCTGCTCCTTGGTAGTGAAGAAGGGCTCGAACAGCTTGGGTAGAACCTCGCCGGGAATACCGCCGCCATTATCCTGCACGATCAGCACGGTGTAGTCGGCTGCGGGGAGAACCTCCGAGCCGATCTTGGTCACTTCGTTCGAAGAAAGGCTGCGGGTCATCAGCGAGATGCGGCCTTCGGTCTTGCGCCGGCTATTGTCGCCGCGGACCGTGCCATGCGCGCCGTTTGCATTGATCGCATCGCGCGCGTTGACGGCAAGGTTCATGATGACCTGCTCGAGCTGCTGCGGGTCGGCGCGCACCGCGCCAAGATCGCGATCGTGCTGAACGTAATAGTCGATCCTCTCGCCCAGCAGCCGCTTGATCAGCGGCCCAACCTCGCTCACCACATCGGGCAGCTGGAGGATTTCGGGGCGCAGCGTCTGCTGGCGCGAGAATGCGAGAAGCTGGCGCGTCAGCGAAGCGGCGCGGTTCGAGTTGGCGCGGATCTGCTGGATGTCGTCATAATCGCTGTCGCCCGGCGTGTGGCGCAGCAGCATGAGGTCGCACGTGCCGATGATCGCGGTCAGCACATTGTTGAAATCGTGTGCGACCCCGCCTGCAAGCTGGCCCACAGCCTGCATCTTGGTGGCCTGCGCGACCTGCCGCTTGAGCTGCGTTTCTTCCGATGAATCGGCAAGGCTGAGCAGCACCGCCGCCTCGCCCAGCCCGCGCACTCCCGCAAGCCCCATCGAAACCGGCTCTTCGGGCTGCGAGACCAGCCGCACCGCCATGTCGCCGCTGGTCGCCGGCCCGCGCCCATGGCGGCGCACCGCGTCGGAAAGTGCAGCCTTGTCCTCGCGCGTGACTAGGTCAGTCGGAAATGCGGGAAGCCCGCGCTCCTCGCGGTCGACCGAACGCAGGAACGCGTCATTACCGAACAGGAAGCGCCCGTCGCGATCGGTCATCGCAAGGCCGAGCGGAAGCTGCGCAAGGAGCGCTTCGAGCTGCGCGACACCGGCTTGCGTGGCTCCATCCCAACCGCTGCCAATGCCGACGCCGCTGTCGACCAACAGCATAAGCGCATTGCCGTCGTCCGGCCCTGCAGGAACGCCCGCTTGCTGCGGCTCGGAAAGCGGCACGTCGATCAGCGTCTGCGGAGTGCCGCCACGTCCCTCGCGCGCAAAGAAAATCCGGTCGCGGTCATCAGCGCGCAGGAAGCTGACGAACTCCTGACCCACCAACGTTGCGGTCGCATCGCCTGCCGCGCGCTCGGCAAAGCCGGCGCTGACCGAACGGATCACGCCGTCAGCCGCCGTGATTGCGGCTTCGATGCCGGCGCGGCTCAGCATGGCGCCGAACGGGCCGCCAAGGTCGAGTTCGGCGAGCAGGTCGCGCGTTTCCACGATCCGCCGCGTGAAGCGCCAGACGAGGTGATCGTCACCTCTTCCCGCTCGCACGACCGTTATCGTCCAGTCGCTTCCATTGTCGTTCAGCGTCTCGATCTTGCCTTCGCCATCGCGCCAGGCTTCGCGCGCCAGGCGACTGGTCGCTTCGAGACCCGCGCGCTCGAATGGCAGCGAAGGCGGCGCGCTCGTCGCTCCGAAGGCTTCGATGAAAGCGCTATTCGCACAAACCAGCCGGTTGGCGCGGTCGGTGATCGCGACCGCCTCTCCCGGCTGCTCGATCGCCGCGACCGTTACGGACCAATCGTGATTGGCGACCTCGGCCACTTGGGGTTGCGAAAGCATGCGTTCGAACGTGAACATCCCGAACAGAAGCACGCCCAGCCCGACGCCATAGGCAAGCGCGACAACCCAGCTCGACGTCAGCAGGAAGAGCACCAGCGCGCTCGCCAGCAAAGCGCCGCCGACACCCAGCAGCATGGGCCGAGAGAGGGTTTTGTCAGGTGCAGTTGTGATGTCGCGGGTCACGTGGTCTCTTGCGTTTGCCAGTTTTCGCCAAATCGGGCTGTCGCCCGCCTTTGAATCAAGGCTCTAGTTTGCGCCCAGCCGTTCGTCGAGACGCTGTTCCATCCGTTTGAGCCGCTTTGCCCGTTTGCGCGCAACCATCACGCGCCAGATTGCGCTGGATAGGAGATAACCGACCGCCGCCGAAACGACAGCGAGAACGAAGAATCCGACCACCGTGACTCCCGCAACTTCGAAGGCGTCGATCACCCATTGCCACGTGCCGCTTTCCAGCTGCTCGGTGGCCATGCCCGTCGTCGCGCGGTCGATGCGCAGGATGAAGGCTCCCACCCGGTTCGCGACAACCGCCCAGAACGCGATCGAGAATGGGTTAGTGACAAAGGTGACGAGCGCGGCGAGCGGCACATTGGCGCGCGCCGGAAAGGCGAGGAAGGCTGCAAGAAAAATTTGCCCCAGCGGGATGATGAAGGCGCTGAACAGACCCAGAGCCACGCCGCGCGGCACCGATCGGCGCGTAAAGCGCCACAGTTCGGGCGAAAGGAAGCGATGGGCGATCGGGCGCAGATACTTGTTGCGCGCCATCTCTTCGCGCGTGGGCATGTATTTACGGATCATGTCCGCAGCCCAGGTCTTGCCCTTGGATTTCATCGAGGAGCGTCTTTGCGCCGGCATCAGGCCTTGCCCCTGCGCTCAATCGCGCGAAATGACAAGCGAGGCTCGTCGAAAGGCGGGCAAGACACCATGAATGCCCATGTAGGTAGCCTTGAGCGCCTGACCAGTGTGTGAATCACCCAGTCGAAGAGATTGTTTATGAACGCTCGCGCGGCTGGCGAGCTATCAGGAACGTTCGCGCATCAGGCGCGCCTTGTCGCGCTTCCAGTCGCGGTCCTTGATGCTGGCGCGCTTGTCATGCGCCTGCTTGCCCTTGGCGAGCGCGAGTTCGACCTTCGCCCGCCCGGTCTTGTTGAAATAGACCGAGAGCGGAACCAGCGTCATGCCCTTGCGCTCGACCGCGCCGAACAGCTTTCCGATCTCGCGCGCATTTAGCAGCAGTTTGCGCGGGCGGCGCGGTTCGTGGTTGAGGCGGTTGCCGTGACTGTATTCGGGGATGTTGGCGTTGATGAGCCACACCTCGCCATCCTTCACCTCGGCATAGCTTTCCGCGATGGTCGCCTCGCCCGCCCTCAGCGCCTTTACCTCGGTCCCCTGCAGAGCGAGGCCGGCTTCGAACTTGTCCTCGATCGCATAGTCAAAGCGAGCGCGCCGGTTCTCGGCGACGACTTTGTGCTTGTCGAAGGTTTCGGGTTTCGGGCGAGCCATAGTGGGAGCGTCAGATAGGCGCGCGAAACCCGCTTGCCAAGCCGCGACAATCGGCGCAATCGCCCGAAACCATTGTGAGGACACAAGATGGCTGACGATTTCGAACTTGGTGGGGAACGCATAGCTCGCGGCAGCGAGGCCGATATCGGCCTGCCGATCACGACGATGGCAACAGGCTTCAATTCGCAGCTGGCCGTGCGCGTCGCACATGGCGCGAAGCCGGGGCCGGTGGTTTTCATCAGCGGTGCGATCCACGGCGACGAAATTCTCGGCACCGCGATCATCCAGCGCATCGCCAACCTCATCTCGGCCGAGACATTGTCGGGAACGCTCCTGCTGATCCCCGTCACCAACATCTTTGGCTTTCTCAATCGATCACGCTACCTGCCCGACCGCCGCGACCTAAACCGCAGCTTCCCAGGCAGCCCCAACGGATCGCTCGCCGGGCAGCTCGCCCATGTGTTCTTTACCGAGATTGTCAGCCGCGCGACGCTCGGGATCGACATCCACACCGCTGCCGAGCACCGCTACAACCTGCCGCAGATACGCATGGCGGCCGGCAACAAGAAACTGGTGGAGCTCGCCATGGCTTTCGCCCCGCCCGTCATCATAGAAAGCCCTTTGCGCGAAGGTTCGCTGCGCGAACTTGCGCACCAGCAGGGGGTCGACATGCTGCTGATGGAGACCGGCGAAGCGTTGCGCTTCGATCGCTTCTCGATCGACACCGGAGTGGCAGGCATCCAGCGCGTGCTCGCACATCTGGGCATGATCGAGGCCGAGGACGGCCTCAACGAGATCAGCGTGCCCGCCCGCTCCAACAAATCGCGCTGGGTTCGCTCTCCGCGCGGCGGGGTCTCGCACCGCGTGCTGAAGTCGGGCGATGCGGTGAAGAAGGGCGACCTGCTCGCGGTTGTCTCCGGGCTGTTCGGCGAGGAACCGCACGAGCTTGTCAGCCCCACAGACGGCCTGATCATCGGCCACGCGACACTGCCAGTCGTGCACCAGGGTGATGCGCTCTACCACATCGCGCAAGTCGATCACCCGGAGCGCGTCGGCAAGCGGATCGAGACGCTGACAGAGGCGATCTACGCCAGCGAACCCGAAGGCTTTGCCGAAGCGCTGCTGGACGAAGACGAGGTGCTTTAAACCAACCCCGCATGCCCCAGCGCTTCGTCGACCGCCCTTCTGCTGGCCTCGCTCGCAGAGCAAAGTGGCAGCCGCACATCGGGGGAGAACCAGTCGTGCACGCGGCTGAGCGCGTACTTCACCGGCGCAGGCGAGGCGTCGGAGAACATTGCGTAATGCAGCGGGAATAGTCTGTCGTTCAGTTCACGCGCACGCTTCAGGTCGTAGTCCATGATCGCCTGCTGGAATTCTGCGCACAGCGCCGGGGCGACGTTCGCCGTCACCGAAATCGCTCCTCTGCCCCCTGCGGCATTGTGCGGGAGCCACAGCTCGTCGTTGCCCGATAGCTGGCAGAAATCGCGCCCGATCCCCATGCGATGATCGGCGACACGGCTGAGGTCTCCCGACGCATCCTTGATCGCCACGATCCGGTCTGGGTACTTGTTGACGAGCTCGCACACCGTCTCGTCCTCGATATCGGTCACGGTGCGGCTGGGGACGTTGTAGAGCACGATCGGAAGGTCGCAGTTCTCGGCCAGATAGCTGAAATGCGCGATCAGCCCCGCCTGACTCGGGCGGTTGTAATAGGGCGCAACGCACAGCCCTGCAGCAGCGCCAGCCTTCTTCGCGAAGTTCATGTGCAGCTCTGCATTGCGCGTGTCGTTCGACCCGCAACCGGCAATCACCGGCACGCGACCCGCAGCCTTCTCGATGCAGACCTCGATCACCCGGTGGTGCTCGGCATTGGAGAGCGTCGAGGCTTCTCCGGTGGTCCCGCAAGGCACAAGCCCGGAACTGCCGTTCTCGATCTGCCAATCGACCAGCTTGCGAAAAGCCGCCTCGTCAAACGTTCCGTCGCGAAAAGGAGTCGCCAGAGCGGGAATGGAGCCGCTGAACATTGTATTTTTCCCTGTAAGTACAAATAGTCTTGGAAAGCGGGGCGATCGGATACAATCAAGTCGCCCGGATACCTGTTAAGCGCCTGATAAGGAACCGATCGGCACTATGTCCAGCATGGCCAGAAAATTGCTTTCCCGCCCCATTTCACATGCCGCTTTTGCGGTGGCGATGTTCGGGGCGTTTTCAGTCTCGGCTTCGGCTCAATACTCGCCCGATTCCTCACGCTCGAACCTCGTTGCGCAGCAGCCGAGCCAGATCGGCGCGGCGATTGCCCGTTGGGAGCTGTTGCAGGCCAATCGCGAGCTCACATTCGCCGACTATGCCGGCTTCGCAATGACCTATCCCGAGTTTCCGCGGATGGAGATCATTCGCATCCGGGCCGAAAACCGGCTCGCCGAGGAAGCGCCCTCGTCCGAGGACGTGCTCGCCTTTTTCGACCTGCACAAGCCGCTTACCAATGCAGGCCGCGCGCGCTATGCGCTGACGCTTGCCGGAGCGCAGCGCGACAATGCGTTCGAGGTCGCGCGCGAGGCATGGCGCGGCGGCGCGATGAGCGGCACGACCGAAGCCTATATGGCGGGACTGTTCGGCAGCCGCTTCACCGCTGAGGACCACGCTGCACGGATGGACGCGCTTCTGTGGCAAGGTGATGCGCTCGCCGCCGAACGTCAGCTCGTCCAGCTTGCGCCAGCCGACCGCGATCTTGCCATGGCGCGGCTGGCGCTGGTGCGCGGCTCGCTTCCGCAGCAGGCCGGTGTGCCGGTCCCTGCCGATGCGATGCGCGATGCGGGCTATGTCTATAACCTCCTCAACTACTACCGCGCCCGTCGTCAGACCGAGGCCGCGATCGACCTGCTCTCCAACCGGCCCGAATTCACCGCGCCCGCCTTCGCGCCTGCCGAATTCGTCGGAGACATGCTCGCCGTCGCAACCGCCGCCGGTTCGACCGAGACAGTGCGCATCGCAAGCAAGACCGACGACCTGTTCGCGCCCGGCACCGACATTTCGCAAGGCTCGTTCGAGCTGCGCGACAAATACACCGACCTCATGTGGAAGGGCGGGACGAACGCGCTGTGGACGCTCGGCAATGGCCGCGCCGCCGCGCCGCTTTTCCTGCGCTATGGCGAGGCGGCGCGCACTCCGCTGACCCGCGCCAAGGGGTTCTTCTGGGCCGGCCGAGCCGCGCGTCAGGCGGGACTTGAGGAAGATGCGGTTCGTTATTTCGAGCGCGCTGCCGAGTTCCCGCATTACTATTACGGCCAGCTTGCGCTCGACGCGCTGGGGCGGCCGATGCCCGAATTCGCGGCCCTGCCCGATCTCGACATCGACGCCGCGACGCGCGCCGAGTTCGACAACAGCGCGCTTGCCCGTGCAATCCGCGACATGGCGCAAAACCGCCGTGACTGGCGGACCGAACGGCGCTTCTTCCAGGCCATCGGCGCGGCTGCCGATACGCCGGAGAAACTGCTTCTCACCGCCGAACTGGCCGAACGCGTGGGTCTTCCCGAGATGTCGGTCGTCGTCGGAATGGAAGCGGGCGCCAACGGCTTTAAGGGCTATGAGCGGATCGGCTTCCCCATCGTCCCCACGCCGCGCGTCAACGACTGGACCATGGCGCACGCAATCATGCGGCAGGAAAGCGAGTTCGACCGCACCCGCCGCAGCCACGCCAATGCGATCGGCATGATGCAGCTCTTGCGCTCGACCGCGCGCGAAGAGGCGGGCATTCTCGGCATCCAGTATATGAGCGCGAACCTCACCGAAGACCCGCTCTACAATATCCGCCTTGGCGATGCGCATTTTGCGCGCCGCATGGACCTCTACGGCGGCGCCTATCCGCTCGCCATCGCGTCCTACAATGCGGGTCCGGGCCGCGTGCGCCAGTGGCTTGCATTGAACGGCGATCCGCGCCGCGACCAGATCGACTGGGTCGAATGGATCGAGCGCATCCCTGCCAATTTCGAGACGCGCTATTACGTCATGCGCGTGATCGGCAATGCGGTGAGCTACAGCCACATGTATCCGCGCGAGGCGGGTGTGCCTCGCACGGTCGATACCTTTCTGCCATAAGTCAGTCCGATGGCGACCAAGCCCGGACCACCGATCACGCCCGCAGGCATGACGGCGCTGAAGGCGCGCTATGATCACCTGCTCGGCACCGAGCGCCCCGAGATCGTCGAGATCGTGAGCTGGGCGGCGGGCAATGGCGACCGCTCGGAGAACGGCGACTATCTCTATGGCCGCAAGCGCATGCGCGAGATCGACCGCGAGCTGGCCTATCTCGCGCGCCGGATGAAGGCGTGCCGCGTGGTCGATCCCTCGCAGCAGCCCGACCGCAGCCGCGTGTTCTTCGGGGCCGAAGTCGAACTCGCGGACGAGGAGGACGAGCGCAGGACCGTCCGAATTGTCGGCGATGACGAACAGGATGCAGGAAAGGGTCTGGTCGGCTGGAGCTCACCCATCGCCAAGGCGCTTAAAGGCGCATCCATCGGGGATTTGCGCACGGTAAGGCTTCCCGGCGGGCTCAAGGAATGGGAAGTGATGGCGGTCCGCTATGACTAAACCCGCCCTCGCTTTGCTTTGCGCACTCGTCGTGATCGCGCCGCTTGCCGCGAAGGATTCGCTCGGCGTCTATTCGAGCTGGGCGGCGTTTCGCGACGATGATCCGCGCCGCTGCTATGCCATCGCCAAGCCGACGCGCGGCGCGGATACCGGGCCATTCGCGAGCATCGGCAACTGGCCCGGAGAGCGCGTGCGCGGGCAACTCCATATCCGTCTCTCAAGGCAGGTCGGAGAAGGCGCCGCCGTCACCCTGCGCGTCGGCACCCGTGATTTCACGCTTGCAGCCAAGGGCCGCAATGCCTGGGCCGAAGATGCGCGTATGGATGCAAGCGTGATCGCGGCGATGCGCTCGGCGACGCGCATGAGCGTTTCCGCACGGGACAGCCGGGGTCGTCGCTTCACCGACCGCTACGACCTTGCAGGCGCCGCCACCGCAATGGATGCGGCGACGGTAGGGTGTGCCTCGTAATGGGCGAGCGGCCCGAGATTACGGGCATGAACTTCGTGCTCGCCGTGCCCGATGCGATGGCGACGGCGCGCTGGTGGGTCGACGTGATGAAGTTCGAAGGCTTGCGCGACCTTGGCGGCTGGGTCTTTGTGAAGCGAGGGCGATGCATGCTGATGCTCGGCTCCTGTCCCAATGCGATCCCGCCTATCGACCTCGGCGATCACCAGTATTTCGGCTATATTGAGTTCGACGACATCGACGCCTATTTCGCCGAAATCGATCAGGCGAAGGTCGAGATCCTCAAGCAGCCCACGACTGAGGAATGGGACATGCGCGAATTCGCGGTGCGCACGCCAGACGGTCATCGGGTGATGTTCGGACAGGACCTGACAAGTCACCCGCTCGTGTGACTGGTCAAACCGGGCGCGCGCCCCTATATGGCCGCCCAACCCATGGCAGATACGAGGCTCATGACCATTCCCGGGCAGGTCGACCCGGTGCCCGTCGCGCGTGACATCACGCCGCGCGCCGATGGGCGTGTCGATCTGATCGGCCTTTCAGCGGCGCGCATCCGCGAGCTGTTTGCCGAGGCAGGTCTCGACGCGCGGCAGGCCAAGCTGCGCGCAAAGCAGGTGTTCCATTGGCTCTACCATCGCGGCGTCACCGATTTCGAGGCGATGACCGACATCTCCAAGACGATGCGCCCGTGGCTGGCGGAGCGTTTTGTGATCGGTCGCCCCAACGTGGTCGAGGCGCAGCATTCCTCGGACGGCACACGCAAATGGCTGCTGCAGACCGATGACGGCCACGATTTCGAGATGGTCTTCATCCCCGATGCAGACCGGGGCACTTTGTGTGTCTCCAGCCAAGTCGGCTGCACATTGAACTGCACCTTCTGCCACACGGGCACGATGCGGCTTGTGCGCAATCTCACCCCCGGCGAAATCGTCGGCCAGGTCATGCTCGCGCGCGATGCGCTGGGCGAATGGCCCAAGGGCGTGATGGACGGCCTCGACGATGCGGAAGACATTGGCCACTACACCGCCGACGGGCGCCTGCTCACGAATATCGTGATGATGGGCATGGGCGAGCCCCTCTATAATTTCGACCACGTCCGCGACGCGCTGAACCTTGTCATGGACGGCAACGGACTCGCTCTGTCGAAGCGGCGCATCACACTTTCCACCAGCGGTGTCGTGCCTGCGATGGAGCGTTGCGGCGAGGAGATCGGGGTCAACCTCGCGGTCAGCTTGCACGCCGTGACCAAAGAAGTGCGCGACGAGATTGTGCCGCTCAACAAGAAGTACGGGATTGAGAAGCTGCTTCAGGCCTGCGCCGACTATCCCGGTGCCTCCAACGCGCGGCGCATCACGTTTGAGTACGTGATGCTCAAGGACAAGAACGACAGCGACGAGGACGCGCACGAGCTTGTGCGCCTGCTCAAGCAATTCGATCTGCCCGCCAAGGTGAACCTCATCCCCTTCAACCCGTGGCCCGGCGCCGAGTATGAGTGCTCTACTCCTGAGCGGATCAAGGCGTTCAGCGATATCGTCTTCGAAGGCGGGATCAGCGCGCCGATCCGCACTCCGCGCGGGCGCGATATTGATGCAGCGTGCGGCCAGCTGAAGACCGCCGCCCAGAAGAAAAGCCGTGCCCAACGCGATCGCGAAGCGGCAGCAGCAGAAGCGGCGGCAGAGTCCCCCGCCGACTGACCCGGCCTCATCCAGTTGCCCTCTGCGCGCGTAACTGCAACAGTGGGAGCATGAAAGATGAGGGCCTTAAACTAATGAAATTCAATCCGCTTTGCGTCGTCTTTGCCGCCGCGCTCGTTCCGCTCGCCGCGCAACCTGCATTCGCTCAGGACGCCGCCGCCGAAGAGGCTGCACCATCAGAAATCATGATCGGCGAGGCGCTCCCCGGAGCGTTCTTCATGAAGCCTGAGGGTGGAGGCCCCTTCCCCGCCATCATCTTGTTCGGTGGGAGCGAAGGCGGTGACAGCGGTGCACGGCGCAAAGCGCCGCTGTTCCTCGAACAGGGCTATGCAGTGCTCGGATTGCCCTACTATTCGCCCGCTTGGGGCCGTCCGCCGCAATTCCCCGAACTGCCTCAAGCCTTCGACGCGATTCCGGTCGAAAAAGCCGGCATCGCGCGCGATTGGCTGGCCGCGCGTGACGACATTCGCGGTGAGGACATCGGTCTTTACGGTGTTTCCAAAGGCGCGGAATTCGTCCTGCTCGCCGGCTCTTACATGGACGGCTTTGCCGCCATCGCCGCCATCGTGCCGACCGACGTCGTGTGGGAAGGCTGGGGTCCGGGAACCACGTCGGGCGAAGTCAGCTCCTTCAGCTGGCAGGGCGAGCCGCTCCCCTTCGTGCCGTATGAAGGCATGGGCGAAGCCTTCGCGCTCGCCAATCAGACCGGCACCCGCCCACGGCTTCGCGTTCCGCATGATCGCGGGCGCAACGCCAATCCCGACCGTGCAGTCGCCGCTCGCATCATGGTCGAGAAGATCGACGAGCCCGTGCTGGTCGCTGGCGGTGACGCCGACAATGTCTGGAATTCGGGCGAGATGGCGCAAATCATCGCGGAGCGCCGCGCCGAGGCTGGATTGCCCACGGTAAGCCTTGTCTTCACCGATGCAGGCCACGCGCTTTCAGGCACCGGCGCTCCCAGCGACTGGGCCAATGAGCAAGAAATCGCTGCGCAGCAGGTGATCTGGCCCGCAACGCTCGAATTCTTCTCTGCGCATCTACAGGATTGAACACCCGCGCAGCTTGGCGAATTTCTGCAATCGGCGTAGGCAATGTCTTGCTAGGAGAGGGACCATGACCGGCAGATACAGAACAATTGCACTCGCTGGCGGCGTTTTCGCCATGGCAGCCACCTCCATCCCCGCCCATGCGCAATTCCGCGTGTTCCGCGATGCGGTGCGAGGCTCGCAAAGCGCCGAAGCCGCCGAAGGTTGCGAAGAGTCCGACGGCGGCAATACGGCACGCGGGGTCATTGGCGGCATCCTTGGCGGAGCCGGACGGCGCACCGCCAGCCGCATGGGGCTCGGCTCGTTCGTGCCCGTAGAGACCTTCACCGATACCATAGCCAAGGAAATCGCCTGCAAGCTCGAACCCGAAGAGCAGGAACAGGCGGCCAACGCGACCGTCGAGATCACGACGCCGACAGTCGACGAGGAAGGCAACGAGATGAAGCCCGAAGTCGGGCGCAGCGCATCTTGGACCTCCGAAAAGCGCGAGGGCGTGAGCGGCACTTCGACCGTGACCGCGCGCGAAGCCTCGGCGGGCGACAATGACTGCATCACCGTAACCGACGTGATCATCGTCGAAGGCGAGGAAACCCGCGCCGACAAGCGCATGTGTCGCCTCGCCGGATCGCCGCGCTACACGATTGTCGCGTGAGGGGCGTCGACTGATGAAGCCTTTCGCAAGGGCTCTTGCGGCCATCGGTTGCTTCGCGCTGTTGACCGGCGCGACCGGGATGGACCCCGACAATCCGACATGCCCGGCGGAGCCTGACTGGGGCAGTTCGGATGCGATGAAACTTACGGTCACGCAGGGCGCTGACTATAATATTCTCCTAGCCGAAGGGCGGATCGATGCAGGACTCCCAGACCGCTTGCAGGCGGCGCTCGATGCCGACCCGATGATTGGGGAAGTGTGGCTTCGCTCGCGCGGTGGGAATGCGCGCGCAGGCAACGATGCAGGCCGTATCATCCGCAACCTTGGGCTCGTAACCCGGATCCCGAAGGGCTGGACCTGTTTCTCGGCCTGCAACTTCGTGTTCATGGGCGGGGTCGAGCGATTGGTCGATGAGGGAGGCGTGTTCATGGTGCACATGTTCACCCACACACGCGACCGCTGGATCATCGACGATGCCGTTATCGACGGCAGCGAGGCTACCACTGAACTGATTGCAAGTATCGAGCAATCATCGGCCCTGCTCGCGACAGAGGACAATGACTTCCTCATCCGCATGGGGATCAGTCGCAAGCTGCTGACCGATGTGATGTACCAACAGCAGGCGGTCGGAAACGAGGACGACCCGAGTACCCGATACTGCCTCACACGCGACGAAGTGCTCGAATACAACGTCTCTAATCCAAGACGATAGCTAGGTGGCAAACACGCTCGATCCCGCCAATTTGGCCTTCTACACAGAGCGGGCACCGCACTACACGTTCAGCTTTGCGAGCACGCATTCGCGCCAGCTCGACCCGTTTCTCGACCGGCTGAAACCGGGCGCGCGCTTGCTCGAGCTCGGCTGCGGCGGGGGTCAGGACTCGGCTCGCGCCCGTGATCGCGGATTCGCAGTCGACGCGACCGACGGCGTGCCTGCCATGGTCGCCAAGGCCAACGAACGTTTCGACTTGAATGCGTGGGCGATGCGCTTTGACGAACTTGCCGCTCGCGAGTCCTATGATGCGGTGTGGGCGCATGCGTGCCTGCTCCATTGTCCGCGCTCCGCCTTGCCGGGCGTGCTGCTTGCCATCCTGCACGCGCTGCGCCCCGGTGGCTGGCATTTCGCCAGTTATAAGCTCGGGACCGGCGAAGGTCGCGACCTCTTGGGCAGATTGCACAACTTCCCCGATGCCGATTGGCTGCGCGATGCCTATCGCGTGGCAGGTTTCGAGATCGTCGGCGAAGCGGTCTACGCAGGCAAGGGATCGGACGGCACCCAGCGCGACTGGATCGACCTGACCGTCAGGCGGCCTGAAGGTTGATGGCGCGCGTCTTTCCTACGTTCTAGTGATGTGCTCAAACTTGCCAGCATGACCTCGATCGGAACCTCCCTGCCCATGCGCGAAACCGCCAAAGATGCATCCAGGAATTTTGCCCCCAGGACCGTGTTCCATGTGTTCCATCCTGTAGGGTTTGGAGGCTGCGCATGATCGCGAAACTCGAAGCCATCTGCACCGGAACCGCGCGCCCCTTCAACGGTGCAGAGACGAGTGCGATAGCCAAGTATCCGCGCGAAGGGCTGGTGCAGTTCCTCGGAGACGGCCTCGCCCCCGACGAGCAAGCCGACCGCCGTGTTCACGGCGGGCCGGAGATGGCGGTTCACCTCTATCCGCTCGACCATCACGATCACTGGCGCGAGCGGATCGGCGATAGCGAGCTGCTCGATCAGCCGGGGGCGTTCGGGTCAAACCTCGCGGTGCGCGGACTGCTCGAAGGCGACGTCCATATCGGAGACCGCTTCCGGGTCGGCACCGCGCTGCTCGAAGTGAGCCAGCCGCGCCAGCCATGCTGGAAGATCGAGCATCGCTTCGGTGCCAAGGGCATGGTCGCGCACATCGTTCAGACGGGACGGTCAGGCTGGTACTTCCGGGTGATAGAGATCGGAGAAGCGCAGGCCGGCGACACGATCGAGCGCGTCGAACTGGGCGATGTCTCGTGGAGCGTGGAGCGGGTGTTCAAGGGTCTCGTCGGCGGGCAAGCGAGTCGCGAAGAGCTCAAAGCAATGGCCGCAATCCCGACCCTCGCGCCCAAACTTCGGGAAAAGGCACGCACGAAAGCCGAAATCGATCGTCGTTCAGCAACGGCTCGTCGCAAATGAACGAGAATCGAAGCGATTCCGGCGAAATTGACCAATCTGTTCATCCAGCGTTGTCCTTGCCTGAACGAAAAGGCGGATCTCACCCGATCCAGGGTTACAAAGGACACACAGACATGAAGACCGCTTCCTTCAAGATCGCACTGATCGCCACCGCCGGATCGCTCACCGCAATGGCCGCTCCAGCTCAGGCCGCGGAGATGACGCTTGACGCCAACGTTGCCTTCGCCCCCTCTCACACGACCACGGCCATCCCCACGCTCGACATGGTCGCGAACTATGACGGTCCCCGCTATCGCTACGATGACGATGACGACTGGGACGACGATGACGACTACTACGAACGTCGCCGCGATCGTCGATACAGCGACCGGCGCTATCGCGATCGCCGGGTCTACGACTCCCGCGGGCGCTACTACGAGCCGCGCCGCATCCGCCGCGGCGACCGCATCTGGCGCGGCCGCGATGGGCGCTACTACTGCCAGCGCGAGAACGGCACGACCGGGCTCATCATCGGTGCCGGCGTAGGCGCGCTGCTTGGCCGGGCCATCGACACGCGCGGTGATCGCACGGTCGGCACGCTGCTCGGCGGAGCGCTGGGCGCTGTGCTCGGTCGCGAGATCGACCGCGGTGACATGCGCTGCCGCTAAGGCCACACCAATCCTCCCACACCAGGGCGCTGTCGGTTGCAACCGGCGGCGCCCTTGCCGTTTGAGGAGCAGTGCTTTCCTACCAGCCCGAGCGCTGATAGGACTTGCCCGCAATGCCCGACACTCTTGCCCTCCCCGTCGTTCTCATCACAGGCGGCGCAGCCCGATTGGGAGCGGAAATCGCCAGAGGCTTCGCAAAGGCCGGTTGGCACGTCGTAATCCACTACCGCTCTTCGGGTGAAGAGGCCGAAGCGCTAGCTGCGAGCCTTCCCAGCGCCGAGACAATCCAGTGCGATCTTGAAGATAGCGAAGCCGCGCGTGCCATGGCCGAGGAGCTTGCGAGCCGCCTCCCTCATTGGCGCTGCCTCATCAACTCGGCGGCGGTGTTTCGCGATGACGATGTAACCGATCTTGACGTCGCCGCGAACCGAGAGGCGATGCAGGTCAACGCCGTTTCCCCCGCGCTTCTCGCGCAAACCTTCCTTGGCCAGGCCAAGGGCGATGGCCCTCGCGTCGCGATCCAGTTCACCGACATGAAGCTGGAGAACCCCAACCCCGACTTCTTCAGCTACACCATGTCGAAGCACGCAGCGGCAAGCACCATCCCGACGCTCGCCATGGCCGCGCCCGACGATGCGCGTGTCTATGGCATCGCGCCCGGAGCCATCCTCGCCAGCCACGACCAGAGCGAGGAGGAAACCGAAGTGTCCCATCTCATGAACCTGCTCGAGCGCCGCACCAGAGCCGACGAAATCGTCGATGCCGCGCTGTTCCTTGCCAAAGGCACGCTAAAGAGCGGATCGACGCTGTTCATCGATAGCGGCCAGTTCCTGCTCTCCCAGCCGCGCGACGTCATCTTCCTTGCGCGCGAGAAGGAGGGAACAGCGTGAAGCAGCCCAAGAAGCGCCATTCGCTCACCACCCGCATCTGGCACTGGCTCAACGCGATCGCGCTGATCGTGCTGTTCATGTCGGGGCTCAACATCTCGAACGCGCACCGGCACCTCTATTGGGGCGACTATGGCTTCGATCCCGCCGATGCGTGGTTGAGCGTCATCCGCTTTCCCGGCTGGGCGACCATTCCGGGTCGCTACGACCTCGCTGAAGCGCGCGACTGGCATAATACCGCTGCGTGGATCTTCGCGCTCGGCCTGCTGCTGTGGTGGATTGGGAGCCTGGTGAACCGCCACTTCCGCCGCGATATCGCGACATCGCTGCGCGAATGGCACCCGAAGGCGCTGTGGGCTGACGCGCTTCACCACCTAAAGGGCAAGTTCCACGGGCCCGATGGCGGCTACAACCTGCTGCAACGCATCACATACGGGCTGGTGCTGGGCGTTCTGCTGCCGCTCATGGTGTTCACCGGTCTTGCGATCAGCCCCGGTTTCGAGCCGGCTGCCCCGTGGATGGTGGACCTGCTCGGCGGCCGCCAGAGCGCGCGGAGCCTGCACTTCATCGCCGCATGGGCGCTGTTCGCCTTCTTCGTGGTCCACATCGTGCTGGTGCTCGTTTCGGGACCGATCAAGCAAATCCGCGAGATGATCACGGGCGGAAAACGGGAGGCTACTTCCAATGACTGAGATCAAACGCCGCGCTCTGTTGGCAGGGCTCGCCGCAGCCCCGGTCGCAGCCTGTTCGGACATTCACGCAACCGACACCGCGCAAGGCATGTTCGACGCGGTCGAGGACTGGCACCGCGCCGCACACCGCACGCTCGCCAGCCGCCAGGCGCTCGCACGCGAATACGCAGCCGAAGATCGCTCGCCCGACATCCGTGGCAATGGCTCGCTGACGGTCGATACCGATGACTATCGCGCGCAGTTGGCCAATGGCTTTGCCGACTGGCGGCTTGAGGTCCGCGGGCTGGTCGATAACCCGATGCGGCTCTCGCTCGATGAACTGAAGGCATTGCCCCAGCGCACGCAGATCACCCGCCATGATTGTGTCGAAGGCTGGAGTGCGATTGCTGAATGGAAAGGCCCGCAGCTGTCCGACTTGCTCGACGCGGCGAAAGTGCGCGAGGGGGCCAAGTTCATCGTCTTCCGGTGCGCCGACAATCTCAATGGCGACGACTATTACGAGAGCGTCGACATGGTGGACGCCTACCACCCGCAGACGATCATTGCGCATGAATTGAATGGCGAACCCCTACCCGAGAAGAACGGCGCTCCCCTGCGCATGAGGATCGAGCGGCAGCTGGGCTACAAGAGCGCAAAGTACCTGACCGCGATTGAAGCGGTCGAGAGCTTCGAGGACATTGCCAAGGGTAAAGGCGGCTATTGGGAAGATCGCGGCGACTATCAGTGGTATGCGGGGATCTGAGCACCGACGCTCACAAAGGCGGATAGACCCGGTTCATCGCCTCCCAGCACACGCCCACGATCTCTTCAAGGACATCGAGATCGATATCGGCAAGCTTGTTGACATAGACACAGCTCGCGCCGGTCGAATGCTTGCCCATCTTGTCGAGCATCGCATCGACGCGCTTTCCGGTTTCCTCGTCGCAATAACGGCCCATCAGGTAGAGCGAATGTTTGGCCTTGCGCGGTGAGAAGCCACTGCGCATCCACGTCACATCGCGCCCGCTTGCATAGGTCGTGTTGTAGATGCCGAACCCGATGATCGACGGCCCCCACATGACAGGCTTCTCGCCCGTCGCTCTCTCGAACAGGTCGAGCAAAATGCGCGCATCCTCACGCTTCGATTGCGGTTCGACACTTTCGATGAAGTCGCGCGGGTCGACATCGGTGATCTGCGTTTTCGCCTCGCTCATGTGCACCCCCATACTTGCATCATTGACTCAATAACACATGGCGCGCCAAACACTCGCGCGAAACAAGCAGATAGGGGACTGCGCGAATATGTGGCTGCTCGACAAATTTCTGACGAAGGCGATCAAGCTCGGCAAACTCATCGTAACCGACCATGACGGCAAGACCTACGAATATGGCCCCGGCGGGGACTACGAACCGCACGTCGGTGGACGCGCCGGTCCGATCCGTATTCGCCTGACCGACAAGAAAGCCGCCAACCACATCGTCCGCTATCCGCAGATGGGCGCAGGCGAGGCCTTCATGTGGGGCTGGCTTGAAGTCGAGGAACCGCATGACATCCGCGACATGATCCTGTTCGTGACGATGAACGCGAAACGCCTCGGCGGTAACTCCCTGAAGGCCAAGGGTCCGCTGCGCAAGGCGGTGCAGAAGATGAAGGCGGCGGTCGACGGGATCAATCTGCGCGGCTCGGCTCGCGCCAATGCCGAGCATACCTACAACCTAACCCGCCAGCTTTACGAGCGTTTCCTCGATGAGGATCGCCAGTACACCATGGCCTATTACCGCGAGGATCCATTCAACACCTCGCTTGAACAGGCTCAGATGGACAAGAAGGCGCACCTTGCCGCCAAGCTTCATCTCAAGCGGCCCGAGGACAATGGCGGCAAGCCGATGCGCGTGCTCGACATCGGTTGTGGCTGGGGCGGCTTCGCGCTTTACCTCAACAAGATGTACGATTGCGAGGTGCTCGGCGTCGCGCTCGCGCCCGACCAGATCAAGTTCTCGAACGAACGCGCCGAGGAGCTTGGCGTGGCCGACAAGGTCAAGTTCGAGCTGATGGACTACCGCGATGTGACCGGCGAATTCGACCGGATCTCCTCGGTCGGGCTGCTGGAGCATGTGGGCACGATCCACTATCCGCAATTCTTCGAGCACACCAACCGCCTGCTGAAACCTGACGGGGTAATGATCTCGCATTGCTGCGGGCGTGCCGGCCCTCCGGGTTATACCGATGCGTGGACGCGCAAATACATCTTCCCCGGCGGTTATATTCCCGCGCTGTCCGAGCTTGTCACCGAAAGCGAGAAGAACGGGTGGCAGGTGATGGACGTCGAAGCGATGCGCTTTCACTACTCACACACGCTCGAGGAATGGTACAACCGCACCGTCATGCACCAAGCTGAGATCACCGAGATGTATGACGAGGTGTTCTACCGCATGTGGCTATTCTACCTCGCCGGTGCCGAGCAGAGCTTCCGCAATGGCGGCATGGTCAATTGGCAGCTGCAATATGTGAAGGACCGCAACGCGATCCCGATGACGCGCGAATACATCCACGAAGAAAGCGCGCGATTGAGGGAGATCGGCGACATCCCGAGCTGGCGGTTCGATCCGGGGCTGAAGGAAGCGGCGGAGTAGGCGCTAGACCTTCTTTTCCCGCGCAAACCACCCGTAAACCGGCCCGAAGCCGAGCAACGCCGCGCCAATGAACGGCCCGGCGACCACCCAGATGCGCAGGCCCGTCACGCCTTCGGGGCTCGCGATGGTCAGCCCTGCGGTCGCACCGAGCCCGATGCAGATCAGCAGAACGCCCGCCACCACGCGCGCCTTGGGCACCGTGCGCCCTCCTCTGATCGGACCGAAGCTGCGCTCATGCCGCGCGAAGATCGCGATGAAGGGGAGCAGCGCGAGGATGTAGATCGCGAGCCATAGCGGCCGCGATGCCCACCACTCGGCCGTACCGGGCACGCTGTTGAGCCCGACCCCTCCCAGCCCCAGCCACACTACTGTCATCACCAGCACGAAGGCGGTGAGGTGCCACAGATAGACGGTCATGATCATTCCGTTCATCAGCACCGTCGCGGTCCAAATTTTGAGGTTCTCGAGCATCCGCCTACCCCACGGCTCCAGCGCCAGCACCAGCCCCACTTGCACCACGCCGAGCGCAAACAGCGCCAGCGTCGGCGGGAGCGAGTTGGAAAAGCCGTCGGGCGCGCTCACCATCGAGACCGGGTAGAAACCATAGACCGTGATCGCCACCAGCACTGCGAGCCCGATCGCGAACCAGCCCCATGCGAACAACGGCCGCGCAAACCGTCCGTCGCGCCAGGCAAAGCCCAGCTGGTGAATGCCGAGGAATACCCACAGGAAATTGGTGAAGCTGATATAGGGCACGCCGTGCTCGAACCGCAGCCAGTCCACCAGCGCCGCGACTGGAATGAACCACGCATAGCTCAGCCACCCAAACCGCTTCCACGCCTTGTAGGCGAGCGGTGTGCAGGCGGTCACCAGCAGATAGACCGCGAGAAACCAGACCGGGATCAGCGCCGCCTCGGTCGCCTGCCGGATCTGCTCGCGTTCCATCCCCGCTTGGGTCAGCCCTACCGCCAGCAGCGCCCACAGCAGCAGCAAAGGAAAGGTCGGAGCGATCAGCCGCTGCACACGCGAGGCAAGCCAGTCTCGATAGGTGCCGCTCGCGCCGTCCCCCCGCTTGCGCAGGCTCGCCTCCCAGCTCACGCTGTTCGAATAGCCACCGACGAGGAAGAAGACCGGCATCACCTGAAACGCCCATGTGAGCCAATGCGCCCACTCGGACACGTCGAGCAGGTCGCCGCGCGTCAGCTCGCCCGCATCGTCGAGGTAGAGCCCCGCCATCAGCCAGTGGCCGAACACCACGGCGAGGATCGAGAGCGCGCGCAGGAAATCGACCCAACGGTTGCGCTCGGGCGGCGCCATTTGCGCCAGCTCGCGTGCCTTTGACCACATTCCCATGTCCTGCTCCCTCCAGCTGCCTTGAAACATTGGGTCCGCAACGCCCGAGGGCAAGGCTTGCCACGCTTTGCCTGTTGAAAGCTAAACTGCCCTTCCCTCGAAGCGCCTTTCGCGGCATGGGGCGCCTTGCAATCAGGAGCGCGAACCCATGTCCAATCCCAAGAAGGTCGTCCTTGCCTATTCGGGCGGTCTCGACACCTCGGTCATCGCCAAGTGGCTTACCGTCGAGCGCGGGCTGGAAGTAGTCACATTCACCGCCGATCTCGGACAGGGTGAGGAGATCGAACCGGCGCGCGAAAAAGCGCGGGCCATGGGCATTCCCGACGAGCACATCTTTATCGAGGATCTGCGGGAGGAGTTCGTGCGCGACTTCGTTTTCCCGATGATGCGAGCCAATGCGCGCTATGAAGGAGACTATCTGCTCGGCACCTCGATCGCGCGCCCGCTCATCTCCAAGCGCCTCGTCGAAATCGCGCACGAGACCGGCGCTGATGCCATCGCCCACGGTGCGACAGGCAAGGGCAACGATCAGGTGCGCTTCGAGCTTTCCGCCTATGCGCTCGATCCCAATATCGAGGTGATCGCCCCGTGGCGCGAATGGGATCTCACCAGCCGCACCGCGCTGATCGCCTGGGCCGAGGCGCACCAGATCAAGGTGCCTACCGACAAGCGTGGCGAAAGCCCGTTCTCGACCGACGCAAATCTTCTGCACACCTCGTCGGAGGGCAAGGTGCTCGAGGATCCGTGGGAGGAGACCCCCGACTATGTCTATTCGCGCACCGACCACCCCGAGAACGCGCCCGACGAGCCTGAGTACATCACGATCGACTTCGAGCGAGGCGATGGCGTTGCATTGAATGACGAGGCCATGTCGCCCGCCACCCTTCTCACCGCGCTCAACGATCTCGGCCGCAAGCACGGGATCGGGCGGCTCGATCTGGTCGAAAACCGCTTTGTCGGCATGAAGAGCCGCGGCATGTACGAGACGCCGGGCGGCGAGATCTACGCTCGCGCGCATCGCGGCATCGAGCAGATCACGCTCGATCGCGGCGCGGCGCACCTCAAGGATGAGCTGATGCCCAAATATGCCGAGCTCATCTACAACGGCTTCTGGTTCGCGCCCGAGCGCGAGATGCTGCAGGCGGCGATCGACCTCTCGCAGGAACGCGTGACCGGCACGGTACGTCTGAAACTCTTCAAGGGTCTTGCCAGCGTCGTTGGTCGCAAGAGCCCGCACTCGCTCTACTCCGAAGTGCACGTCACCTTTGAAGACGATGCGGGCGCGTACGACCAGCAAGATGCCGAGGGCTTCATCAAGCTTAACGCCTTGCGGCTTCGTCTGCTCGCCCAACGCGACCGAAAGCGGAGCTGATTCGCCGGCGACTCGGATTCGAATCGCTCATCGCCCGCTGAGTCGGATCGAAGCGATTTCACCCGGCAGCAACAATTGGAAAGCACCGCTTTCCGTTCGAACTCAGGCCGGACTCTTGGGGGCGCGTCGGGTTCCCACCCACGCCAGCTTTTGCGACGAGTTGTGGAGTTTTCCACCGCCGTCCACAGGTGATCTGGGCAAAAGTGGAAAAGTCGCTCTTGCGGGACTTGTCGAAACAGCGATTCGGGCGCAGTTTCTAACTGTCTTCGGGACACAAAGACTTCGAACGAAACGCTGCAAGGCATTGAAGATCAAAGACTTTATGTAACGTGAGATGCGGTGGCGACTGTCCACGCGCTGTCTGAGGAAAGGTAAGCCGAAGGTTTCGACCGGAAGCAAGCCGGACTGTTTGAGGAAAGTGCGAAACGACGTCATCGGATGGCCGTAAATACCGGCTGACGATAGTTGTAGGAAAGGGTCTTCGGACCTGGAACTTCAGTGTTTGACTCGCCAGTCACAGGATTACGGTCTCGGCCCTGCCAAGGGGCTCGCCTACGGGCAAAGTGCTTCGGCACGGCGCAAGTGAGGCGGTCACGAAGCAAGGTCGGATGCCGGTGCGAGCGCCGGTGAGGAACCGCGAAGCAAGGTGAATGCTGAAACGACCTTCAGGTCGGTAAGCGTGATCCGGACGCGGATGAGACACCGGGTGCCAAGCGCGCTGACGATGGAATGGAAGCAAAGGCCTCGTGCTGGAGCGGAAAGGACAAAGTAGCGACCACGCACTGGTGAGAGTGGGGTCGGCAGCAATGCCGGCCCCATTTGCTTTTGGGGTGCTGTGTCTTCGCGCATCGCTTCGATCTCAGGCCGGAACGCAAGTTCTCACTTCGCGAGTAGGAAACTGTTTCCGGGCGCGCCTTTGCACCGCTTCACGCCCGGATGCCCTCGGCTTACGCTCGCTGACGGCGCTCTGATTTGCTCCTCTTAGCGATCCACTCCTATAAGCGGCACCACTATGGGTGGGCCCATCACTGAAGCGCTCAGCGCCGCCAATGCCGCTTCGCAACCGGTGCGCGCAGTTGGCATGCGCATCGCCGCGCTTATGGCCGTCGCGGCCCTGCCACTGTCGGCATCCTCCGCGCAGAGCACCGATCCGACTGAATCGGGCGAACTCGCATCCGACCCGATCGAGGTGCCCTTCGCCGCTCACTTCGCCGGCGTGATCGAGCCGCTCGGCCCCGACCTGCAAGATCTCGACCTTGCCCTGCCCGAAAACGCAGTCGACCTCGACAGCTTCGATCCTCCAGTCGAGCAGAGCCGCGTCCTCGCCGACCTCGGCAGCGGTATCGCCTCCTATTACGGTCGCCGCTTCCACGGCCGCCTGACCGCCAATGGCGAGCGGTTCGATATGGGTGCGATGACCGCGGCTCACAAGACGCTCCCCTTTGGCAGCCTCGTGCGGGTCACCAATCCGCGCAATGGCCGCACGGTCGTCGTGCGCATCAACGATCGCGGTCCCTTCGTGCGAGGCCGCACCATCGACCTCTCGCGCCGCGCCGCGCAGGAGCTTGGCATCATCCGCCGGGGCCATGCGCGGGTCGAGCTTGAACTCATCGCACCCTAAGCGGGTCGTCCACCCCGCCTTAACCATCTCTCAAGCCCGCTCGCCTATGACCGTCCGCCAACGGTTCATACGATACGAGGGAGGCCACGTGGCCTGGGAACGCTTTGCCCGCATCGGGCTCGTCATCAACTCCAAGACGCTGCTGATTGTCATCCTTGCAGTGGTCGCCACTTGGGCGAGCCTCGCGCTCAACCTCGTTGCGGACTACCCGCTCACCATCATCTCGACCGCGGTCATCTTCCCGATCGTGTTCTCGATCGGCCACGCCTACAAGCGCCGCGAGGCTGCGCTCGACGACTACGGCACGATCAAGGCCCATGGCCGCGCGCTCTACTTCGCCGCGCGCGACTGGCTGCCCGAGACCGATGCCGCTACCCGCGAAGAGCGCCTGCGCCACGTCGAGCGCGTCCTCGCCCAGCTCCTCACCGCGTGCCGCACCATGTTCAAGTCCGACCGCGCCGACATGCCCGCCACCGAGCGCGAGGTCTACGCCGCCTTCTCGGAGCTCTCCGGCTTCGTCAAACGCATGCGGTCCGAGGGGCTGGCTTCGGGCGAGTGCTCGCGCTGCAACCAGTACGTTTCCAAGATGATCGTCGCGTTCGAGAGCGTGAAGCACATCTACCAGTACCGCACCCCGCGCACCCTGCGCGCGTTCTCGGATGTGTTCATCGTCCTCCTGCCGCTCATCTACGGCCCCTTCTTCGCCTTCTGCGCGATCGAGTACGAGGCGCCGGTCCTCACCTATGTCATGCCGGTCCTGTTCGCCGTCATCCTCACCGGGCTCGACAACATCCAGACCCATCTCGAGGATCCGTTCGACCAGATCGGGCCGGACGACGTTGCCATCAATGCCGAGAAGTTCGTCGAGCTGCTCGGCTGCGGCGAGGTCGGCCATGGCTGCACGCCCGATGCCCCCGCTCCCTCCAAGCCGCTCGCCGCCTAGGTTCCCAGCTGCCCGCGCACCGCGCCTGCCGGGAACGCCTCGGTGTGCACGTTGACGTAGTAGTTGCGCGAGTTGCGCGCGATGTCGCGCAGCAGGTCCGCCTCCACCTCGACGCACACCTCGTCATCCGACGCGATCTGCAGCGTCACCACCGGCGGTCCGTTGGTGGCCGAGCCGCCCTTGTGCAAGTGCGCGGCGGTCACGGTGCCTAGGCCCCGCACCTCGAGGTAGTAGCACAGCGTCCCATCCTCGTGGTCGATCATCCCCTCGAAGTCGCCACCCGCCGGGTCGTCCGCGCCGTCGTGGCCGACCTCGTTGTCCCCGAACAGCGAGGCGCCGATCGCCTTGAACGAAGGCTGCCCCAGCGCCGGCGAGGCCAGCAGCGCCAGCGCCCCCGCCGCTCCCACCAGCACCACGCCCGCGCCCGTTTTCGTCAGTCCCTTCAACATGGTCTCTCTCCCGTATCCAGGCCGTCCGCTTTACTCCCCTGCGGCGAGTCGCATGAAGCGGTTTCGTGCGCGTCGGTCTCGCGTGGATCGGTTGCGCCGGGGAGCAGCCACCACTCCTCCACCCCTTCCTCGAACGCGGCGAGCTGATAGACCTCGACATCGTCGGCATCGTATTCGTCATTGGCGAGCTCGTAGATCGTCGGCGCGTGTCTGGGCCGCGCGGCGTCGAGCCGGTTGAGCCGGTTGCCGAGCCACTGGCAGTCCCTCTGCGTCAGCTCCGCCTCGGGGTCGGCGCAGGCACCGCCGCATTCCTCGCAAGGCTCCACCGAGCGCCCCTCATCCGCCCCGATTTCCCTACAGGATGGAACGCTTGGAACACGGTCCAGAGGATCATTCTCCGCCTGCCCGGCCTCGCGCAGAGCGGGCCGCGCTTCCTCCTGCACCTGTGCGAGCGCCGCCTCGATTTCCTGCCCTCGCTCAAGCTTCTCGATCACGTCGTCGAGCAGCGGGAGCATGGCGCCAAGCTCCTCGCGCTCCTCCATCTTGTCGAGCCGTGCGAGATGCGCGAGCAGCAGCCGGTCGGAAAAGCGCTTGCGCCGCGCGATCTCCTCGCCGTGATAGAAGACCGGTTCCTCCCAGCCATTGACCGCGCGATCGGCGAGCACCGCCTCCCCATGCGCCCGCGCCGCGACGATGGCCGTGTCCCAGGCGTGAGCAAACGCCGCCGAGCGCCGCCGCACCCGATAAGCCGTCTGAGCCGAAACCCGCGCCGCCCGGCAAGCTAGCCGGACATTGCCGAACAACTGCAACTGCTTGAGGAAAAGCGCCTGCCGATTGGCCCCAAGCTTGGTGTGCCCCTCGCCATGAGGGCCATTGAGGGGACGCGGATTGGCGCTGTGCGGGAGTTCCTCGCCTATGCGGGCAAAGTCAGAATAGGCGTGATGAGGCGGCGCGACCTCGCCGTGCTCGACGATCTGGGTGGAGGGGGTGTGCATGGAGAGGGAGTCCTTTGTGGGCGGGCGCCCCAGCTGAAGGCGCACGCGGGTGGAGAAGGACTCTCTCAGCTAGCGGGAATGAGGGGAGTAGGAAAATACGCGACGGCATCCGAATTGAGGAGAGACTGGCCAAGTCGTTGATTAGCCACTCGTCCGGCTCGAATAGAGTTTGTACTTTGTACCAGAAGCCCATAGGAAACCGTCCAGATGACTGCGGTACCAATCAATCCCGAGACCTTAGTCTGGGCACGCAACCTGCGTTCTTTATCACTAGAAGACGCGGCTGAGCGGCTAAACCTCGACGCTGACGCCCTTCGAAAGCTTGAGGCTGGGTCAGTTAAGCCTACCCTTAGCCAGTTCGAAGAGATTGCCTCGAAATACAGGCTGCCTCAAGCAACCCTTTTTTCCGCAAGACCGCCTGACACCCCAACTTTGCCAAATGATTTCAGGACTATAGCCAGTGGCTCGCCCAAGCAAAGTTTTGAATTCAGCATTTCTTTCAGTGCTGTTGAGAATCTGCGTCGGGTATTCGACATAATTGCCGAAGAAGACGGCGAAGCTGAACGGTACGATCTCAAATCGTACGATAGAAAGCTTGATCCCGAGCTTGTCGCAGCATCGGAAAGAAAGCGTCTTGGTCTGGGCCCGAACATTCCACTTGATTGGTCGAGTGGAGAAGCATTCAATCGCTGGCGAGCGATCATCGAAGCGCAAGGCATTCCTGTCGTTATGCAGAAGTTTCCGCTCGAGGACTGCCGCGGTTATACGATAAACAATGAATATAGCCGGCCAATGATTGTAATTAATAAGTCAGAAGAATTTCGGCCGGCCAGGATTTTTACACTTCTTCACGAGTATTGCCACCTTCTCATAGGTGAGCCGGGCCTATCCGACCTTAACAGTGACAACTCCGTCGAGGCATATTGCAACAAGTTTGCCGCCGCCTTCCTGATGCCTCAAGACACAATCCGGTTGCTCATTAAGCAATGGCCAAATGCGCCACAGGACTGGCCCGACAATAAGATAAAATATTGGGCGTCGCGATTGAAGGTAAGCCGGATCGCGCTCGCTATCCGACTTGAAGACCTCGGCTTGGCACCGCGCGGCTTCTCACGAAAGTTTGATTGGTATTCAGGATATAGACCTCGGATCAGGTCGGGCAGCGGCGGCGACCAGATCGCAAATACTCTTTCAGAACTTGGAAGCGCCTTCACCTCGACCGTCTATGACGCTTTCCGTCGGGGAGCGATTACACAAGCAAACGCCGAAGACTATCTCGGAATCCGATCCACCCATTTCGACAGGGTAGCAGAGTACGTGGAGAAACATCGGGGCTTGTCGATTGTCGAGTAGCGACCCGACCTATTTGATCGATTCCGATGTCTTGATTAGCATCAAGAATAGGCCGGATCGCGACCACATCTACGCTGAAATCGGAAAGCTGGTTGCGGAAGGCCGCGTGCGAACGGTTCGCCAAGTTTACAAAGAGGTCAGCGCGGACCCGATCGTAAAGCCTTGGATTCAAGAACTCAAAGATCAGATCGTCATCCCCCCTGAGGGGCAGTATATCCCGCCCGTACAGGCCAGACTCGGCGTGTTGACTGAGCATGCACCACACCTGTGGCCTCAAACTGGCGGAACGGCGAAAGATCCAGCTGATCCGTGGCTTGTCGCGGTAGCCTCGGTCAATGGTTACTGCGTCGTCACAAACGAGAATATGCGCAGTTCCAAGAAGATTCCGGCTGCATGTAACATCACTGGCCTCGAATGTGACTGCATCAGCGGACCTAATTTTCTCGTCCGCGAGGGAATCGTAACGCAGATTGACCCTGCTCACATATCGCCGAAGGATTTCTTCGGCGACTGATTGAGCCTCACTCGGAGGCCTCCCCCCCTCAACTCACCGTCCACAGCCCCCTCCCCCAGATCCCGACGCTGATCCTACGCCGCACCCCGTCGACGGTCTTGATCGCTTCCAGAAAGACCTCGCGCGTGGTGAACCAGAAGATCGCCTCGGCGCCGTCCTCCTTGTGGCGAAAGCCCAGATGCGCCGCACCAACCCACAAAAACCCCTCCCAACCAGTCGCTTAGTAGCACCCCTAAGTGACACTCTGCAGGTTTTCGGAGAGGATATTTTACCAACCGGAGAGGAGAACAGCAGGCGCGCCCTGGGTGGCGCTCCCGCGCAGTCTTGCGCCGGAGACCCGCAACTCTGAAGCCCTTGGGAGAGGTAGCAGACATGAACAAGATGTTCCCCGCCCCCATTATGGTCGAACGGAAAGCGGCAACCTCGCTCTACGGCGATGCCGATGGCTTCCGCTCCATCTTCGAAAACGCGCCCTCGGGCATGTTGCTCGTCGCCGAGGACGGCTCGATCTCGGCGGCCAACTTCTATTGCTCGCAACTGTTCGGCTACCGGCAGAGCGACATGCTCAGCTTGCAGATCGGCGATCTGCTCCCGCAGCGCGCGCGCAACAGCGACGAGATGCAGAGCGACGAGTTCGCGATTGAACAGCATGTCGGGGAAAGCCGCGCGCTGATGGGGGTGCGCAAAGACGGCATCGAAGTCCCGCTCGAAATGGCGTTCAACCGGGTCGAGACCAGCCATGGCGACATGACCTGCATCTCGGTCCTCGACATGACCGATCGGCATCGCGCCGAACTGCAGCTCAAGGATGCCAACACGCAGCTCGAGGAATTCACCTACGTCGCGAGCCACGATCTGCGCTCGCCGATCCGCGGGATTGCCAACCTGATCGAATTCATCCGCGAGGATTTCGAGGACGGCGAAATGAGCGCCATGATCAAGAATATCGACCGCATGGAAAAGCGCGTCCACGCGGTCGAGAAGCTGATCGAAGACTTGCTCACCTATGCCCGCGCCGGGCGGCGCGAGGTCGAGGTCGAGGAAATGTCGCTCGCCGACGTGCTCAACGAGATCGTAGCGCTGGAGCAGATACCCGATGGCGTGACGATCGAACTCGACGCGCCCGATGACAGCTTCGATGGAGCGCGCACACCGCTCACCACGGTCCTGCGCAACCTGCTCGCCAATGCGATCAAGCATCACGACCGGGACGATGGCCACATCGCGATCACCGCGCGGTTCAAGGGCAATCTCTGCCTGATCGACGTCTCCGACGATGGGCCGGGCATTCCGGAGAACGCGCGCGAACGGGTGTTTCGCCTTTTCCAGACACTCAAGGCCTCGGAACGCAGCAGTTCCGGCCTCGGCCTCGCTGTCGCCCAGCGACTTGCGACCGGGCATGGTGGCCAGCTCACCCTGCTCCCCTCATCCCGGGAGCGCGGAACCTGTTTCCGCGTGACCTGGCCTCGATACAAAAGGACCGATCTCGATGGCTGAACCCAAGATTCTGATAATTGATGACGACGACCTGTCGAGCGAGCTGGTGTCGCGCGCCCTGCGCAAGACCGCGCCGCATCTGCGCGTCGTTGCCGCCGAAGACGGGCAGGCCGGCATCGAGGCGCTGAGCGGCGTGTCCGACGAACCGTGCGAGCGGCCGCTGCTGATCCTGCTCGACCTCAACATGCCGCGCATGAACGGGTTTGAATTCCTCGAGGAGATGCGCGGCGACCCGGCGCTCAGGAAGAACGTGGTGTTCATCTTCTCTACGTCCGAAGACGAAGAGGACCGTGACCGCGCCTATGATTATGACGTTGCAGGCTACATCCCGAAGTCGAAGGTCGGCCCGCAGCTGTCGAACATGACCGCGTTGCTGCAGTCCTACACGCAAACGGTCACGCTGCCGGCCTAGCGGTCCGGGGCGATTGTGCGGGCGCGGTTCGCGGGCGGCTATTCCGCAGCTTCGCGCGCCCCGCCCTTCGCCAGCATCGGAGCCAAATACGCGCCAGTGAACGAGCGCGGTTCCTGCGCGACATCTTCGGGCGTTCCGGCAGCGACAACTTCGCCGCCGCGCACCCCGCCTTCGGGGCCGAGGTCGACGATCCAGTCGGCGGTCTTGATGACGTCGAGATTGTGCTCGATGACGACGACCGAATTGCCCTGCTCCACCAGCCGGTGCAGTACTTCCAAGAGCTTGCGCACATCCTCGAAATGCAGGCCCGTCGTCGGCTCGTCGAGGATGTAAAGCGTCTGCCCGGTCGAGCGTTTGCTGAGCTCCTTGGCGAGCTTCACGCGCTGCGCCTCGCCGCCTGACAGCGTCGTTGCCTGCTGGCCGACCTTGACGTAGCCCAGCCCCACCTCGTTCAGCATCCGCATCTTGTCGCGGATCGGCGGGACCGCCTTGAAGAAACCTTCCGCATCCTCGATCGTCATGTCGAGCACGTCGGCGATCGAGTGGCCCTTGAACTTCACCTCCAGCGTCTCGCGATTATAGCGCTTGCCGCCGCATGCCTCGCAGGTGACGTAAACGTCGGGGAGGAAGTGCATCTCGATCTTGATGAGGCCGTCGCCGGTGCATTGCTCGCACCGCCCGCCCTTGACGTTGAACGAGAAGCGGCCCGGCTTGTACCCGCGCGCCTGGCTTTCGGGCAGGCCGGCGAACCAGTCGCGGATCTGGGTGAATGCGCCAGTGTACGTTGCAGGGTTGCTACGGGGCGTGCGGCCGATGGGCGACTGGTCGATCTCGATGACCTTGTCGCAATATTCGAGGCCGGTGACTTTCTCGTGCTTGCCCGCGATCACCCGCGCGCCGTTCAGCGTGCGCGCGGCCGAGGCGTAGAGCGTGTCGATGGTGAGGCTCGACTTGCCCGAGCCCGAGACCCCTGTGATGCAGGTGAAGGTGCCCAGCGGAATCGTCGCGGTGACGTTCTGCAGATTGTTCGCCTGCGCCCCGTGCACGGTCAGCTCGTGCCCGTTGCCGGGGCGCCGGGTTTGCGGGACTGCAATCTCGCGCCGCCCGGTGAGGTAGTCGGCGGTGAGCGACTTCCGCGACTTCATGATCTGTTTCAGCGTGCCCTGCGCGACCACCTCGCCTCCGCGCACACCCGCGCCGGGACCGAGGTCGACGATGTGGTCGGCCTGCCGGATCGCGTCCTCGTCATGCTCGACCACGATCACCGTATTGCCGAGATCGCGCAGCCGTTTGAGCGTCTCAAGCAGCCGGTCATTGTCGCGCTGGTGCAGACCGATCGAAGGCTCGTCGAGCACGTAGAGCACGCCCGAAAGCCCGCTTCCGATCTGGCTCGCCAACCGGATGCGTTGGCTCTCGCCGCCGCTCAACGTGCCGCTGGTGCGGTCGAGGTTGAGATAGTCCAGCCCGACATTGTCGAGGAAGCCCAGCCGCTCGTTGATCTCTTTCAGGATTGCCCGCGCGATCTGCGATTGCTGGTCGGTCAGCTTGTCGTCGAGCGCGAGGAACCAGTCTTTCGCCGCCGCCACGCTCATCGTCACCGGCGCGGCAATGTCGGTGCCTGCGACTTTCACCGCCAGCGCCTTTTCATTGAGGCGCTTGCCCCCGCAGGTCTCGCACGGCTGCGCGGTCTGGAACTTGCCCAGCTCCTCCTGCATCCACGCGCTTTCAGTCTGGAGCATTCGGCGGTTCAAGTTGCCGATCACGCCTTCGAAGGGCTTGCGCACGGTGTATTCCTTGCGCCCGTCCTTGAAGGTGAGCTCGACCGGCATCCCGCCTGTGCCGTGAAGGATGATGAGCTTCTGGTCGGGCTCGAGGTCCTTCCACGGGGTCGTCACGTCGAAGTCATAGGCGCGAGCAAGGCTGGTCAGCACCTGCATGTAGTAGGGCGATGGCGGATTGGACTTCGCCCACGGCGCAATCGCGCCCTGTTTCAAGGTCAGCGCCTCGTTCGGGACCACGAGCTGCTCGTCGAACAGCTGCTTTTCGCCGATCCCGTCGCAGGTCGGACACGCACCCTGGGGGGAGTTGAACGAAAACAGGCGCGGCTCGATTTCCTCGATGGTGAAGCCGGAAACCGGGCAGGCGAATTTCTCGCTGAACACGATGCGGTTGGCAGGGATCCCCGCCCCCTTCATCGCTCCGCCCGACGCGTCCTCGTCCTCGCGCCCCGGCACCACGCCGTCGGCAAGGTCGACATAGGCGAGCCCGTCGGCAAGCTTCAGCGAGGTTTCGAACGAATCCGCCAGTCGCGTCTCCAGCCCCTCTTTCACCGCGAGGCGATCGACGACCACTTCTATGTCGTGCTTGAACTTCTTGTCGAGCGCCGGGGCTTCTTCGATTCCGTAAAGCTCCCCGTCGATCCGAACGCGGGTAAAGCCCGCCTTCTGCCATTCGGCAAGCTCCTTGCGGTATTCGCCCTTGCGGCCGCGCACCACCGGCGCGAGCAGATAGAGCCGCGTGCCCTCGGGCAGCTCCATCACCCTGTCGACCATGTTGGAGACGCTCTGCGCCTCGATCGGCTCTCCGGTCGCAGGCGAGTACGGCACGCCCACCCTCGCCCACAGAAGGCGCATGTAGTCGTAGATCTCCGTGACCGTCGCCACGGTCGAGCGCGGATTGCGGCTGGTCGTCTTTTGCTCGATCGAGATTGCGGGTGAGAGCCCGTCGATATGCTCGACATCAGGCTTCTGCATCATCTCGAGAAACTGGCGCGCATAGGCCGAAAGGCTCTCGACATAACGCCGCTGCCCTTCGGCATAGATAGTGTCGAACGCGAGGCTCGACTTGCCCGACCCCGACAGCCCGGTGACAACGATCAACGCATCGCGCGGCAGATCGATATCGACGCCTTTAAGGTTATGCTCCCGCGCACCGCGGACGGAAATCTTGGTTAGGGCCATGCGAAGGCATGTGGGGACTGACGGGCGCTGAGTCTAGCAGGGAGTGGTGGTAGGGGCGTCGGAGAGCTATGTTCTCCACATGTTCTTGTCTGTCGGGTCCGGCTAGTTGGCACCGTCGTCGCAAGAAAGTTCGGCGATGTTCTTTTCAATGCTGGCGAGCACTCTGCTTGCAGACGCATGCTGGAACGCGGAATGTTCAGGCGAAAAGACCGCTTGTGCCTCGGTTGCCGCCGCGCGGGCGTCTTCCAAGTGCGTACGTCGGTTCTCGGTGTCAATCGCGCTGAGCGCTTGACAAGCTAGCGCCAGATTCTTGCTCACTACACCCCATTGCGTTGGCATGCGCTGGGGTTGCACCGCCTCGCGAACCGAATGGCAAGCAGCCATGGCATCCCGCAACAGCTCTTCGCCATTTGCGCCGCCGGTCCAGTGTCCCAACATGAGCAGGCAACCACTCAAATTGGTCTGGACCGAAAGCCATTGGAATTGGGTTTGGCTGGGCGAGAACACTTCGAGCGCGCCTCTCAGAGCTATGACCGCGCCGTTGAGCGAAGAGCGCGCTTGCGGATCATCTTTGCCCAGGGTCTGCGCCAGCCGATGCATGGCGTTGCCGAGATTGTTCATCGAAATCGCCCAGTCTATCGGGAAATGCTGGCGGGGGCGCGCGGTCAAAGCCTCGCGGCAGGCGGTGATCGAATTCTTCAACAGCACCGCGCGTTCATTCCCCTCGACCCGGCTAGCCAAGTTCTTCAGCGCAACGGCAAGGTTGTTCTGCGCCATACTCCACTGGACTGGCAGCGCGTCGCGCGTGTAAATTTCAAGAGCAGCCTCATAGGCGTCGATCGCCTCCTTCAACTTTGCGAGACCGTCGCTTCCCGAAAGTCGCTCGCCTTGCGAAGACAACGCATTGCCGAGATTGTTATGGGTCAATGCCCACGAAATCGGGGATTGATCTCTCGGTGTCGCCTCGATCGAACGTCGATAGTAAGCGACCGCTTGGTCAAGCAAGGCAACACCTTCGGCTCCGCCGGATGCTTCTCCCAATCGTGTCAGCACATTGCCAAGATTGTTTAGCGCCTTGCACCATTGGGTGAATGCCTGCTCGCGTGCGCCGCTATCGATTATTGACGTGAAGAGCGCGCGCGCATCGTCGAGCGCTGCCGCACCCTGTTCGCCGGGCAGCCGAACTCCCAGCGTCCTGCAAACTGCGCCCAGATTATTCTGGGTCGTCGCCCAGTCGAACACGTCGCGGTCGAGCGTGCGGACCTCCAACGCACCGCGAAACGCCTCGGCCGCACCCTCTAGCGCGGCTATTCCGGGTGCCCCGTGGAGCTGCAAGCCTTCCAGGCGAAGTGCAACACCGAGGTTGTTCTGGGTCATCGCCCATTCATCCGGGTGCTGGTCACGCGACCTGATCTCAGCCGCGGCGAGTAGCGCAAGCTTTGCCTCAGCGAGCAACTGCGATGAATCGCCACGGGGTGCTCGTTCAGCCAACGTGACAAGCGCGCCGCCGAGATTGTTTTGCGTCCCGGCCCAGACGTGCGGCGCGTTCTCGCGATCTGTCTTCTCCAAAGCAAACCGATAGGATTCGATCGCCGCCTCGATTCCGCCCTGACCGAACTTTTCACCGAACTCGTAGAGCAGCACGCCCGCGCCATGCGAAATCGATGCACTCCGCTTCTCGTCGAACGGTGCCATCATTGCAGCAGCACTTTTCCAGTTGGATGCCGCGCTTTCCCAGTCGAGCGCGGCAAGGTCAGCTTCTGCCAGGCTTTCCATTGACGCTGAGGCATCACGCACCGCTCTCGTCGCTGCGTCGACCCGCACTTCTGAGGCTTCGCGTAACAAACGCCGCGCTTCTTCGAGATCGCCATCCGCGAGGGCTTCCTGCGCTTGTTGTTGCAGTCCTCGCACCTGATTGTCCTGGGCATCGAGCGCCTGCACCCGCGTTTCGAGCTTCTCGTAGTCCTCCGCGAATTGCTCGACCGCCTCGACGATCTCCTCTGTGTCCGACCTCGGGCTGAAAGCAACGAAACGTGCGATCGCACCGCGCAGCGCCTTCTCCGAGAGTCGCGCCAGTTTGGCCTCGTCCCCGCGCCCCTGGTTCCTGATCTCGACCAGCTCGGCCTGGAGCGCGTCGAAACCACGCTCGACCTTCACGTTCAGCTCATGGACTGCATCAATGGTTTCACGGATCGCAGCTGCCAGCTCCACCGCAATATCGAGCGTCAGCAGCGTCGCATAGTCGGGGTCTTCCATGCCTGCCCGAAGCGCAGTCTCGACCACGTCGATAGCGAATGCACGTTCAGCGCGTTCGCTCGCTCCGGCGGGCGCGACAGCAAACATCGGATCGTGCCGCGCTAGCTCATCGACCACGCGGCGCGCGGCGATGACGGGGTAGCGGTCTTTCTCATCCCTGCTTTCAAAGGCAGTGCGCGCCAATTCATCGCGGCGCAGCATCACTTGCGGCAGCAACACCTTCATCCGTTCGTCTGCGCGCTCGGCAGCCGCGCGTTCCCCGCGCTGGTCCCAATGATCGAGTTGACCCAGGAGCTTCTTCTGCACCCGGCCGATCAGCTTGCTGTCGTCGAGCCCGGCTTTGGCAGAATTCTCCTTGATGCGGGACAACAGCCCCGCCCCGCCAATGACCGCACCAGCCGCCAACCCGCCGTCGAAGGGCGCCATTGCGCAGGCTCCAAGGCCGATGCCGATTGCGGTCAACGGCTCCAGACAATTCCATTTGATCCCCATCAAGCGCAGCCTAATTTGCTTTGGTAGCTTCGCAAGCATTATGACGGCAATCGAAGGTCTGGAACCGTCGTGACCAGAGTTGATCCGCTGCGGCGGGCACGCCGCTCATTGTTCTACGACGACCCGACCTCTCCGCGCGGCGATTAACCTTATCCCTACACGCATCGCAGACCATTCGCGTAGTATCTCCAAACCCGGTGGGAAACTTCAAAGGACGAGTCGGGAGGCTCGTCAGGGATCGCAAAGACGAGGTAACCACCCATGCGCAAACTCAAATTCACAGCCGCTGCCGCTGCCGCAGCGCTCGCCGCGACCGGCCTCATGCCCGGCTCGACCGCCTTTGCCTGTGCGAGCCCGGACGAGGGCTGCAAGGGCCTTTCCGCCGAGGAACTGCGCCGCGACCGGGCTGAGATCCGCCGGCTCAACCGCGAGCAGCTTCGTTATGTTGAACGCCGCGATGCTGAATATGCGCGCGGCTGGGATGCGCGGCGGCAGCATCAGGACGACCTTGCCGCCTACGACAATGCGCGCGCCGATTATGAGCGCCGCATGGCTCAATGGCGCGAGGCGGTGCGGCGCTGTCAGGCGGGCGATTGGCGTTATTGCGAGCGGTAAGCGCGCCGCAAAGGGCCTTGCGGGGGTTGAACGCGCAACCCGTGTCGCGTGCGCGATGAAGCGTGGAGCGAATTCTCGGGCCGCCCGTTGATTGGGTGAACGAGAATTTCAAGCGAGCGCTCGAACGGACGGTCGACCTCGCGCAGACACAGCACCGGGGCCGCTTGCCCGCTTGGCGAGCCAGCCCGCACAACACGGTTTCTTTAGAGGTCAGGACGCGCCACAGGCTCGGCGCGCGGCCCACACGGGGGCGATTGCCCCCTTGCGCTCTTATCGCAGGACCGGGTTTGCGGGATCGTTCGGCCCCTCGCATGGAGGCCCACCATTCCAGACGTTTTTGCACAATCAACCCTCGACAGCTTTTCAATCGATCGCACGCCTGCTTTCAGAATCCGGCCCGTGAGCGGGTCGGGCGGAGCGGTTGCAGATAAGAGCGAAGCTGCGCTGGACGCGTTGGCGGTGATCGAGGCGCCCGATCTCAAGCAGACCAAAAAGGCGGCGCGCCGTCGCTTCCTCGGCAAGTTTCGCGATCGGATGAGCGAGAGGCGCATGCGGCGCAACGAAGCGCGGGCGAAGCAGATCAAGAGTCGGTCACGCAGGCACAAGCGCACTGCGCTCGCGCTCGGCGTGACCGCGATGAGCCTGACCAGCGCCTCGCACCTTGCGCTTTCGGCCGATGCGATTTCGGCGAGCAATAGCGCCGCCATGACCGACCTCAACGCCAGGAACGCCAACCTCGACCCGACCGTACGCCAGAACGCCTCGAACCTGTCGGCAAGCGAGGAATTGCTCGAAGCCATGGTCGAGGAGGAAGGCGTGAGATATCAGGTCTATCGCGACGTCGCGGGCTATCCCACGGTCGGGGTCGGGCACCTCGTCCTGCCTGAAGACAATCTGAGGCTCGGCGACACGATCAGCCATGACAGGGCGATGGAGTTGCTCGAACAGGATCTGGCCAAGGCCGAAGCGGGCGTCGTAGATCTCGTCGGTGATCTGCCGATCAACCAGAACGAGTTCGATGCGCTGGTCGACCTTGTCTTCAATGTCGGCGAAGGCACGGTGTCCGAGGCCAAGAGCCCGCGCCTTAACGCCGCGATCGCGAAGGGCGACTACGAGGCGATCGCCGAGGAGCTCGAATACACAACCGCCAAGAACAAGGTCGCACGTGGCCTGATGTACCGTAGCGAACGGCGCGCGCAGATGTTCATGGACGCCGATTACAGCGACCCGCGCAAAGGCTGATCGCCCGTATCTAAGCTGCCGGTCCGCTTGCATCCGCTTGGACTCCGGCATCCTTTTCGATTTTAACCAACCATCGCGTTCCCTTACAGGGCCGAGATAGTGCGTTTGAGGCGATTAAAATCGTGAGCGTGCTTTGAGCAAGCGAAATCACGCAAGATTACAACTATCTGTATTTCCTATTCTTTTCAAAATTATCGATGGCCTATAGAAAATATGAAGTCGCAATTCTACGCAGGCTGGGGAAGGTTTGCCTCCTCTTTGCTGGTTTTCAGTTCCCACCCTTCGGGTCGCACCCTTGGGTCGAAACATGACCTTGAACGAAGAGCTAAGCGGCGAACCCTAACCCGCCGCGTCGGGCCGGCAGGCGACAGCCGGACGTGGGAGGCGGTGGGCAATGCACTTGTCAATCGCGACTGCTTGCGACAATCGCCTGTCGGCCCGGCATTCCTATCCATTCGACATCGGCGCCCCAGACCCGTGCGATTGTCTCTGGCGTCAGCGCCTCTTGCGCGGTTCCATCCGCTGCCAGCGCTCCCTCTTCAAGCACCTGCACCCGGTCGGCATGGTTCATCGCCATGGCAAGGTCGTGGAGAACGATGACAACGCCCATACCGCTTCGCGCGCAGGACTTCAGATGGTCGATCAGCGTGATCTGATGCGCGAGGTCTAGCGCGGCAAGCGGCTCATCGGCGAGGATCCATTGCGGCTCGCCAGCCAGCACCCGTGCCAGCAGCGCGCGCGAGGTCTCGCCGCCAGAAAGCTGGCTTGCCGGACGGGTTCGCAGTTCCTCCAGTTCCATGACCCGGATCGCCGCTTCGACCGGCTCGCTGCCACGATCGCGATGCGGCATACGACCTAACGCGACGAGGTTTTCGACCGCGACGTCCCATGCGATCTCGGTGCTTTGCGGCAGGTAGCCGATCCTGCATGCCCGTTCGCGCGAGGCGAGTTCGGTGAGCGGCGTGCCATCGAGCCTTACCGCGCCGCTTTCGGCAGGCAGCAGGCCGGCAAGCCCCATCAGGAGCGAACTCTTGCCCGCTCCGTTGGGGCCGACGATGGCGGTGATCGTGCCGGGGCGCAGTTCGGCGGAGATGCCGCGCACCACCTCTGCCTGCCCACGCCGGATCGCGAGATTGTCGCAAGCGAGCATCACAGCCGCCCCCTCCTCATCCGCAGAAGCAGCCACAGGAAGAACGGCGCGCCGACCAGCGAGAGCGCAATGCCGAGACGCAATTCGGTGACGAAAGGCAGCACCCGCACCGCGCTGTCTGCGGCGAGGACGAGGCAGGCTCCGGCAAGCGCGCTCGGCAACAGCAACGAAGACGGCAGGCGGTCGGTGAGCGGGCGGACGAGGTGCGGAACGATCAGTCCGACGAATCCGATGATCCCGGCAACTGCGACCCCCGAACCCACGGTCAGCCCAACCCCGGCGACCAACAAGAACAACAGCACGCGCGGGTCAATGCCGAGCGAGCGCGCGGCGTCCTCTCCCAAGGTCAGCGCATCGAGGCTACGCGCGGCGAAGACCAGCACCGCGATGCCTGCGAGCGTCAACGGTGCGGCAATCCAGACCTCGTCCCACGACCGATCGGTGAGCGCTCCATTGAGCCACAGCACGATCTGGCTCATCGCGAAAGCAGAAGGCGCCATGGTGATCGCAAGCGCGGTGAGCGCGCCTGCAAGGCTTGCGATCATCAGCCCGGCGAGCGTGAACAGCGCAATCCCTCCCCCCGCGCCTGACGGCGTGCGTCCGGCGACAAGAGCGAGAAGCACCATCGCCAGCCCCGCCCCTGCGAGCGCGAAGACGGGGAGCGCCCACGAAGCTCCGACCCAGAAACTCGCCACCGCTCCTAGGGCTGCCATCGGCGCGATGCCGAACAGGCCGGGATCGGCGAGCGGGTTGCGCAAATAGCCCTGCATTGCCGCGCCAGCCGCTCCCAGCCCTCCTCCGATCACGATCGCTAGGACTGCGCGCGGCAAGCGCAGTTCCATCAGGATGAGCGCAGCGTTGGGCGTCGTCGCCGGATCGATCCACACGCGGCCCGCGAGCAGCGAAAGCGGCACCAGCACCACAAGCAGCGCGGCGAAGATGAGTGCGGCGCGGTTCACGGCCGCCTCTCCACCCGCTCGCGAAGTTCGGACAATCGCTTGCGCGCACGCATGATGCTCGGCCCGCCGCAATAGAAAAGTTGCGGCTCGAAACTGGCGATTTCCATGCCGAAGAATGCACCCTGCAACGCCGGATGCTGCTGCCCCGCACTGTCTCCCGCCACGAGCAGAAGGTCGGGTTGGTCGACGAGGATATCTTCGAGCGTGACGTGGTCGGCTTGTCCCATGCCGCGCTCGGCGGCGTAATTGGTGAAGCCGGCCCAACGCAGATGCTCGGCAACCAACGAAGCCTCGCCCGCGACGATCTGCCCCGGCTGCCACAGCAATGCCGATCCTACTGTGCCTTCGGGCTGAGCCGGGTTGGAGGCAATGCGGTTCGCAAGCCGCTCGCCTGCCTCGGCTCGACCCGCAAGAGCCGCCACGCCCCGCACTTGCGCAAGGCTTTCCTCGACGCTCGCCGGACTGCCGAAGGTCTCGACGCGCAAGTCTGCGCGTTCGAGTGCTGCGCGTGTCGCGGGGTCGATGAAGCTGCTTGCGAGCACGACGTCAGGCTTCAGCGCGAACACTTCTTCGGCTGTCCCTCCGGTGACGCCGAACTCGCTCGCGCGGGCCACGTCCATAGAGCTCGCCGCCGGATCGCGGCTGTAATGCGAGAGCGCGAGGATCTGCTCGGGCGCGGCGACTTCAACGAGGATCGCGTCGAGGCATGGATTGAGGCTAACAAAAGTGGGCGTGTCGGATTGGCGAGGTTCGGGCACGGGCGCGCTGCACGAAGCGAGCGCGAGCGCCACGCCGCACATTCCCATCCTGATTCGGCCCATCCTGATCCGGCCCATCCTGATCCGAAACCCGTCCATAGGGTGTTGCGCCTAGCCCCGCGCTATCCTCCCGGCAAGCTTGCCCGCATTAACCTTTGCCCATGCGCTGTTCGGTTTCGGGACGGGGCCTTGCGAGCCGCTCGCTCGATGCCCCCTCGCAAGCTACGCGCTCATGCGCGCCATGAAGCAATTGCTCACATCTCTAGCCCGCAAGGCACCCAACGCGCCGGACATGATCGCGCTTCCTGCGCCTGAAGCGCCCGACGCGCTTGCGGCTATCGAGCCGCCCGCATCCAAGCGCCCGATCCGCAAGCGTGTCGCGGTGCTGCTTGCGGCCATCGCGGTCCCGGCCATGGCGGCACCGGGTGATTTCGGACGACTACCCGCCGATGCGCCGACCGAGGCGGAGATCGTCTCGCAGCGCCTTTCCGCCGCAATCGCCGCGAACCCGCCGATGGATTTCGAGCGGCCAGGGATGAGCTTTCCCGGCTCGGCATTCTACTTCCTCGCCGATCCGCCATCCGATGCACTGATCGCGCTGCCGACCCTGGATGCTTACAATCCCGGCGCCGAAGGGGGCCGCTCGCTCGGCCAGGCGATCGACGCAGGCCCCGCCGCGCAGCCATTCTTCGCCGCGGGTGGGATCGGTCATGAGCGCGCGCTCGAATGCCTCGCGCAAGCCGTCTGGTACGAAGCTGCGAGCGAAAGCGAGAGCGGCCAGCGCGCGGTCGCGCAGGTCGTGCTCAACCGCGTCTCCCATCCCAACTGGCCCGCGAGCGTTTGCGGAGTGGTCTATCAGGGATCGAACCGTTCGACCGGATGCCAGTTCACGTTCACCTGCGATGGCAGCCTTGCGCGCCGCCCCGCCGGTGCCAGCTGGATTGCCGCGCGCCGGATCGCGAGCGATGCGCTGGCGGGCGAGGTCTATGCTCCGATCGGCCATGCAACCCATTACCACACGCTTTGGGTAAGCCCGTTCTGGGCGGCATCGCTCGACCATGTCGGGACGATTGGTGCGCACCGTTTCTACCGCAATCGCGGCGCTGGCGGCGAAAGCGCGGCGTTCACCGAACGCTATGCCGGATACGAACCCGGTGTGAGCGAGCGTGCGGCACCGGTGCGGTCAGCCACGCGCGCCCCGATCATCACCCCTGATGTCTCTGGTCTCGACACACGCCCCTCCACTTCGCGCCCACTGCCGCCTGCATCGGCCGCAACCACGCCTGTCCCACCCGGCCCGATCCTCGCCGACCCGTCGCTGAGCGGAGCGGGACAGGTGCGCGAGGATTATGCGAAGGCCGGCCAGTGGAAGAGCGATGCCGCGCGCGCCGCGATGCAAGCGGACGAACAGGCGCTAGCCAGCGAGGCCGCTCAGGCCCCGCGCAGCACGCCCTGACAGCCCGCTGTCGGACCCTCGGCAGCAGAGGCAGTTAACGCCCTCTAAACCTTGACTTCACACCAAGCCTTAGCCGCCACGAGCCTATAGCCACGCCATTCGCTGAACACGCGCCGCATCGCACCCAAGGAGCCTCGTGCCGGTTTAGCCGGACAATCCCACAGCGCTCTCTCCCCGGTTGCGAAGCTTTATGCGGCGCACAAGAATGGAAGTGACTGACACTAATGCCGCTTCGCTTTGCCGCTGCCAATGCCTCCCGCAACCGTGCCTGCACGCCGATCGCCAAAGCGATGGCTTCGCGCGCGATCGAACGGGTGGCCAATGATAATCCCTCCGACGCCAATATCGTCGCCGCAAACGACCAGTTGCTTCGCGCAGCCCTGCGTCATTTTGCCGATCACGGTCTGGGAGCCGCCCGCGAAGCGCGCGCGCAGGCTGAAGCCGCGTTCTTCTCCGGCGACCGCCAGGCCTATGATTGGTGGCTCGGGATCACCCGCACGCTCGACCGCCGCCTCGCCGCCGAGGCCGCCAAGCTCGCCCCCGACGCGGCGGGCACCTGACCGTGAGGAGCGCCAACGCTAACCGGTTCTCGCGCAAGCGAAAATTAGTAAGCGCGGCGTTAACCCTAACTTGACCGTTTCACACTAGGCCCGTGCGTGTATGGGAGCGAATGGACTCTTCAAGAAGCTGCGCGCACACGAAGGCGCCACCTCATCTTGGGGTGACAGTGCGCATGAACGTTCGGACCAATTGTCCGAGCGGGTGCGCCGCATTCTTGTCCAGACGCTCTACGCCCAGCCCTCCAGCCTTGCCCTCGGTGCGCTGTGCACCGTCTCTGCCGCCTCGGTCTCGGCCTGGGTAGCCAATCTCCCTGAGCTCTACTTCGCGGCGATTGCACTTGCAGTGATCGCGATGGCGCGCGTTTTCGCCGCGCTCAGCCTTGCTCCTGAACAGCGCGGGATTTCGACCGCCACCGCCGAGATAATTTACGAGATCGGCGCGTTCACCTTTGCGCTCACGCTGGGCTGCACCGCTGCCTACACCGTCCTGATCAGCACCACGACCGAGGTCGAAGTGCTGATGGTTGCAAACGCGCTTGGCTATGGCATCGGCGTTTCGGCGCGAAATGCAGGCCGCATGACGATCGCGGTCGGGCAGCTTGCGCTCGCCTGTCTGCCGATTGCATTCGCCGCCTTCTGGACCGCCACCCCCGGCTTCATCGCGCTCGGCGTGACGATCATCCTGCTGATCCCGGCCATGGTCTCGATCGCGGGCAACATCTTCCAGGTTCTTCGCGATTCAATCGCGTCGGCCGAAACCAGCGCACGGCTCGCTGAAAAGATGCAGGTGCTCGCACGCACCGACGTCGTGACCGGGCTCGCCAATCGCGCCGGCCTTAACCACTCGATGGTCGAAACGATGATGGGGGTCGATGAGAACAGTCACCTTGCGCTGATCTGGATCGACCTCGATCGCTTCAAGGAAGTGAACGACCTGCTCGGCCACCCGGTCGGCGACCGCGTGCTTTCCGAAGTTGCCAAGCGGCTCGGCACCGTCTCTCCCGACGGCTCCACCGTTGCGCGCTTCGGCGGTGACGAGTTCATCGTGTTTTGCCCCATTGCCGACCGCAAGGAAGCCGAGCGCATCGCGAGCGAGATCCACTGCGAGATCATGCGCCCGTTCCGCATCGACGGCGAACGGCTCGAAGTGCGCGCTTCGCTCGGCGTGGCGCTGCTCCCCGAAAATGGCACCGATGCCGACACGCTGATGCAGAGCGCGGACCTTGCGCTTTATCACGCCAAGGTCGGCGGGCGTGCGCAGACCTGCTTCTTCGACAGCTCGATGAGCCGCGACCTGGTTCGCCGCCGCGAGATCGAGGACGAACTGCGCGCCGCAATCCAGCGCGACGAGCTTTCGATCTTCTTCCAGCCGATCGTCGATCTAGACACCGGACGGATCAAGACGTTCGAGGCGCTGGTGCGCTGGTTCCACCCGGAGAAGGGCGAACTGCGACCCGATGAGTTCATCCCGGTGGCAGAGGAAACCGGGGTTATCGTCACGCTTGGCAACTGGATCACCGCGCAGGCTGCGCGGATTGCTGCGCAATGGCCCGAGGACGTCACCATCGCGGTCAACCTCTCGCCGCTCCAGATCCGCGCACCGGGCGCAGCGCTGGGCATCAAGAACGCGCTGCGCGAAGCAGGGCTCGACCCCCGCCGCCTCGAGCTCGAAGTGACCGAGAGCCTGTTCATCGAAGACAACCACGCGACCGGCGAATTCATCGAGGAACTGTCCGAGATCGGCGTCCGCTTCGCGCTCGACGATTTCGGCACGGGCTATTCCTCGCTCGGCTATATCAACACCTTCCCGTTCTCGAAGATCAAGGTCGACCGCTCGTTCGTCTCGGGCGCGCAGGTCGGCAAGAAGAGCGATGCGATCATCCGCGCCGTGGCCGAGATGGGCACGACGCTGGGCATGGATATCGTCGCAGAGGGTCTGGAGACGATCGAACAGGTGCAGGTGGTCAAGGATGCCGGGTGCAATCTCGGCCAGGGCTATTACTTCAGCCGCGCCGTGCCCGACTATCTCGCCGCAATGCTGCTCGCACAGGAACGCGATTCCGGCGATCAGTCGGCCATCGCCTAGGGTTTTCGCTTGGGCCCGGTGCAAGACCTCGCACCGCCGCCGGAACCCGCGTCCATTTCACTCATTGCCTGATTAGCGCAGTTTCCCGAGCGAACGCGCTCGCCCCACACCGCTTATTGCACTTGCGAACTATTTGCAAAGATAATCCCGGAACTCGGGGTATTGCCGGTTGCAATAGGCTTTTGACGGGCCTAGGCCGACCCTCAAACGGGCGCCCGGCGCGAAGGGACGAGCAGGCCGGGCATGTAAACGCCCTCTCATGGATTCAATCGTCCCGCGTAAAAGGACTTGTCTCTAATGGCCCGCAAGAAGATCGCGCTCATCGGCTCCGGCATGATCGGCGGCACGCTCGCCCACCTCGCCGCGAAGAAGGAAATGGGCGACATCGTCCTGTTCGACATTGCCGAGGGCATGCCGCAGGGCAAGGCGCTCGACCTCAGCCAGTGCGGCCCGATCGAAGGCTTCGACGCAAAGATCACCGGCTCGAACGACTATGCCGACATTGCCGGCGCCGACGTGGTGATCGTCACCGCGGGCGTCCCGCGCAAGCCCGGCATGAGCCGCGACGACCTGCTCGGCATCAACCTGAAAGTGATGAAGGCGGTCGGCGAAGGCATCAAGAACAACTGCCCCGACGCATTCGTGATCTGCATCACCAACCCGCTCGATGCGATGGTATGGGCTCTGCGCGAATTCTCCGGCCTTCCCCACAACAAGGTGGTCGGCATGGCCGGCGTGCTCGACAGCGCGCGCTTTGCGACCTTCCTTGCATGGGAATTCGATTGCTCGGTCAAGGACGTCAACGCCTTCGTGCTCGGCGGCCACGGCGACACGATGGTCCCGGTCAAGAGCTACACCACGATCAACGGCATCCCGGTTGACGACTACGCCAAGATCAAGGGCGTCGCTCCCGAACGCCTCGACGAAATCGTCGACCGCACCCGCAAGGGCGGCGGCGAAATCGTCGGCCTGCTCGGCAACGGCTCGGCCTATTACGCGCCTGCCACCAGCGCGATCGCGATGGCCGAAGCCTATCTCGGCGACCAGAAGCGCATCCTGCCTTGCGCAAGCTATGTCGAAGGCAAGTACGGCCTCGACGGCCTTTACGTGGGCGTCCCCACCGTGATCGGCGCAGGCGGCACCGAGGACGTGGTCGAAATCGAACTCTCCGACGAAGAGAAAGCCAACCTCAAGGTCTCGACCGACGCGGTTGAGGAACTGCTCGAGGCGTGCAAGGGGCTCGACAGCGACCTTGCGTAACGCGCTTTCCGCCTGCCTTCTCGCCGCCCTTCTCGCCGCGCCTGCGTTCTCGCCTCTTGGGGCGCGCGAGGTGGAGCGGCAGGAAGTGCACGAGGCTTTCGCAGAGGACGTCCCGCAGGAACGTCGGCTCTACTGCCGCGATACGCAGCTTTTCATTCTCGCCGATGGGCGCGAAATGCGCGCTTGCATCGATTGGCGTGCGCAGAACCGGACGCGGGTGGCGCGCAGCTATGCCGCGCTTGACGGGCCGGAGACCGACAGTGACGCCAATCTCGATCTGGCGCGCACCTGCTTCGAGCTTGCCGTGGCGAGCCAGAACGATCCCTATCGCGACGCATTCGACGAAGACCTCTTCCTCGCCGGAGCGCGCTCTCACTTCAGCCTGTGCGCACGCTCTCGCGGGCTTCAACGCACCGATGAATACTCGCTGCGAATCTACGACACCGCCGTCTGGCTCGGCGGCCGCTGAACCCATTCGAATTCCCCAACGGAGAGAATAATGTCGATCCTCGTAAACAAAGATACCAAGGTCATCACGCAGGGCATGACCGGCAATACCGGCACCTTCCACACCGAACAGGCGCTCGCCTACGGGACGCAGATGGTTGCGGGTGTGACGCCGGGCAAAGGGGGCACGACGCATATCGGCCTGCCGCAGTTCAACACCGTGCGCGAGGCCAAGGAAGCCACCGGCGCGACCGCAAGCTGCATCTACGTGCCGCCGCCCTTCGCCGCTGACGCGATCTGCGAGGCGATCGATGCCGAGATCGAGCTGATCATCTGCATCACCGAAGGCATTCCGGTGCTCGACATGGTGCGCGCCAAGGCCGCGCTCGAAGGTTCGAACAGCCGCCTGATCGGCCCCAACTGCCCCGGCGTTCTCACGCCCGAAGAGTGCAAGATCGGCATCATGCCGGGCTCGATCTTCAAGAAGGGCAGCGTCGGCGTCGTCAGCCGCTCGGGCACGCTCACCTACGAAGCCGTGCACCAGACCACGCAGGTCGGCCTCGGCCAGACCACCGCGGTGGGCATCGGCGGTGACCCGGTCAACGGCACCAACTTCATCGACGTCCTCGACATGTTCCTCGACGATCCCGAAACCAAGAGCATGATCATGATCGGCGAAATCGGCGGCAGCGCCGAAGAAGAAGCCGCCGAGTTCCTCAAGCAAGAGGCCGCCAAGGGCCGCTCGAAGCCCACCGTCGGCTTCATCGCAGGCCGCACCGCGCCTCCGGGCCGCCGCATGGGCCACGCCGGCGCAATCGTCAGCGGCGGTAAGGGCGGCGCCGAGGACAAGATCGCGGCGATGGAAGATGCGGGCATTCGCGTCTCGCCCTCGCCGTCCGAGCTCGGCACCACTCTCGACGCGATGCTGAAAGAGCTGGCCTAAGCGCTCCGCTCACCCTCTCCTCCTCCCCCTCTGGAGACCCCCGATGGGTAAAGAACCCAAGAACCTCATCCCGCAAATGACCGACCAGGAAGGGCCGCAACCCGGCCCGTCCTGGGGCAATGCCAAATGGCTCGACACGGTCAGCGATTCCGGCGCTGACCTGACGGGTGCGATGGACCCGACGCAGATGAAGCTGGCGGTCGAAAAGGCGGCGAAGGCGGCGGGCAAGGCAGCCGATCCCAAGTCGATCGAGAAGGCGGCAAGCCTCTCGATCGCGGCGATGACGCTGGTGCGGCTTTACCGTGTGCGCGGGCACCTTGCGGCCGATCTCGACCCGCTGGGCATCTCGCACAAGCGCGGCGAACCCGAAGATCTCACGCTCGCTTTCCACGGGCTGGAGGGCAAGGAGAGCGAGGAAGTCTTCGTCGGCGGCGTGCTCGGCATGGAATGGACCACGGTGGAAGCGCTCCACCAGCGCCTGCGCGAGGTCTATTGCGGCAAGGTCGGCCTCGAATACATGCACATCGCCGACACCGAGGAACGGCGCTTTCTGCAGGACAAGTTCGAAAGCCCTGGCGACACCATCCACTTCTCCGACGAGGGCAAGAAGGCGATCCTCGCCGCCGTGCTTCGCGGCGAAGGTTACGAGGAGTTCCTCGGCAAGAAATATGTCGGGACCAAGCGTTTCGGCCTCGATGGCGGGGAATCGATGATCCCTGCGCTCGAAGCGGTGATCAAGCATGGCGGATCGGACGGCGTGCGCGAAATCATCTACGGCATGGCGCACCGCGGTCGTCTGAACGTCCTCGCGAACGTGATGGCCAAGCCCTACAAGGTGATCTTCCACGAATTCTCCGGCGGCTCGGCCAATCCCGAAGATGTCGGCGGTTCGGGCGATGTGAAATACCACCTAGGCACCAGCACCGACCGTGAATTCGACGGGATCGAGGTGCACATGAGCCTCGTCCCCAATCCCTCGCACCTCGAAGCGGTCGACCCGGTCGTGCTTGGCAAGACCCGTGCGCAGCAGGCGATCCGCGACGATCTGGAGAACAAGAAGCAGGTGCTTCCAGTCCTGATCCATGGCGATGCCGCATTCGCCGGGCAAGGCGTGGTGTGGGAGAGCCTGAGCCTGTCGGGCGTCAACGGCTATGACACCGGCGGGTGCCTGCACTTCATCATCAACAACCAGATCGGCTTCACCACCTCTCCCCGCTTTGCCCGCAATTCGCCTTATCCGAGCGATGTCGCGAAGGGCGTGATGGCACCGATCCTGCACGTTAACGGCGACGATCCCGAGGCCGTGACCTTCGCGTGCAAGCTTGCAGTCGAGTACCGCCAGCGCTTCGGGCGCGACGTGGTGATCGACATGTGGTGCTATCGCCGCTTCGGCCACAACGAAGGCGACGAGCCCAAGTTCACCCAGCCGATCATGTATGACGTGATCCGCAAGCACCCCAAGGTCTCCAAGATCTATGAAGAGCGCCTGATCGCGGAAGGCGTGATCGACGAAGGCCACCGCGAAGAGGTTGCCGGAGAATTTTCCGCGCATCTCGAAGAGGAATTCCAGGCGGCCAAAAGCTACAAGGCCAACGAGGCTGACTGGTTCGGCGGACGCTGGGCGGGTCTCAACCGCCCCGCCGACGACGAGACCGCGCGCCGCAATGTCGAGACCGCGATCGAGGACAAGGCTTTCGACGCGCTCGGACGCACGCTGACCGAAGTTCCCGACGGCGTGAACATCCACAAGACGCTCGGCCGCGTACTCAAGGCCAAAGCCGAGATGTTCGATAGCGGCGACGGTTTCGACTGGGCGACCGCAGAGGCGCTCGCCTTCGGCAGCCTGCTGATGGAGGGCTACAATGTCCGCCTGTCAGGGCAGGATAGCGGCCGCGGCACTTTCTCTCAGCGCCACGCAGTATGGGTCGATCAGACCACCGAAGACAAGTACATCCCGCTCACCACGCTGCCCCATGGCAAGTTCGAAGTCTACGATTCGACACTATCCGAATACGGGGTGCTCGGCTTCGAATATGGCTTCGCGATGGCGGACCCGAAGAGCCTCGTGCTGTGGGAAGCGCAGTTCGGCGATTTCGCCAACGGCGCACAGATCATGATCGACCAGTTCATCGCGTCGGGTGAGGTCAAGTGGCTGCGCGCCAACGGCCTCGTGATGCTGCTGCCGCACGGATATGAAGGTCAGGGGCCGGAGCACTCCTCCGCGCGTCTCGAACGCTTCCTCCAGCTGTGCGCGAACGACAATATCCAGGTCTGCAACATCACCACGCCGGCCAATTACTTCCACGTCCTGCGCCGCCAGATGCTTCGCACCTTCCGCAAGCCGCTGATAATCATGACGCCCAAGTCGCTGCTGCGTCACCCGCTGGCAAAGAGCCCCCGCGAGCATTTCCAGGGCGACCATCACTTCATGCGCATCCTGTCCGACACCACCGACGTTCCCGACGAGAAGGTCCGCCGCCTCGTCCTGTGTTCGGGCAAGGTGTTTTACGACTTGGTCGAGAAGCGCGATGCCGAGGGGATCGACGATATCTCGATCGTTCGGATCGAGCAGATCTATCCCTTCCCCGGCGAGCCGCTCGCCGTGCGGCTGAAGCGCATGACCAATCTCGCCGAAATCGTGTGGTGCCAGGAAGAGCCCAAGAACAACGGCGCGTGGTTCTTCGTTGATCGCCTGATCGAGAACGCCGCACAGGAAGCGGGGCACGATGGCCTGCGACCGGTCTATGCGGGCCGAGAGGTTGCCGCCTCGCCTGCAACTGGCCTCGCCAAGCGTCACCAGGCGCAGCAGGAAGGTCTCGTCTCGGTCGCGCTCGACCTTGCGAATACCGGCAAAACCAAAAAGCACACTCCCGAGAAGCGTGGCAAATAGCCTGCCTCACGCCGTCCAACCCGTTTTTGCCAGAGAAGAGAAGCACATCTCATGAGCACAGAAATCACAGTCCCGGCACTCGGCGAATCCGTCACCGAAGGCACGATCGGCGAATGGCTCAAGCAGCCCGGCGATGCTGTCGCCGCTGACGAGCCGATCGCAAGCCTCGAAACCGACAAGGTCGCGGTCGACGTGCCCTCGCCCATCGCAGGCGTGCTGCAGGAGCACCGCGCCGAGGTTGGCGACACGGTCGAAGTCGGCGCGGTGATCGCGGTGATCGAAGCCGGCGCGACCGGCGCTGCGACCAATGGCGAGGAAGCCGGGCGCAAGGCTGAAAAGGCCGAGGAAGGCAAGGAAACACGCGCCAAGTCGGATGCCGACGTCTCCGCCTCGCAGACGCTTTCGCCAGCCGTGCGCCGTGCGGTTCTGGAACACGGTGTCGATCCCTCGACCATAAATGGCACCGGCAAGGGCGGACGGATCACCAAGGAAGACGTGCTCGAAGCCGCGAAAAAGAAAGACGATCCAGCACCCGCTCCTGCGCCCTCCCCCTCGCCCGCTCCGGCAGGCGCGGCTCCGGCGACAGGTGGTCGCAACGAAGAGCGCGTGAAGATGACGCGCATGCGCCAGACCATCGCCAAGCGCCTCAAGGGTGCACAGGAAGAGGCGGCGCTGCTCACCACCTTCAACGATGTCGACATGAGCGCGGTGATCGAGGCCCGGACCAAATACAAGGACCTGTTCGCCAAGAAGCACGATATCAAGCTCGGCTTCATGGGCTTCTTCGCCAAGGCCGCGTGCCTTGCATTGAAGGACGTGCCGGCGGTCAACGCCTATATCGAGGGCGAAGAGATCGTCTATCACGACTATGTCGACATCTCGGTCGCGGTCTCCGCGCCCAACGGCCTCGTCGTTCCGGTCATCCGCGACGCCGACAAGAAGGGCTTTGCGCAGATCGAGAAAGACATCGCCGATTTCGGCAGCCGCGCGCGCGAAGGCACGCTGACCATGGCCGACATGACCGGTGGCACCTTCACTATCTCGAATGGCGGCGTGTTCGGCAGCCTCATGTCGACCCCGATCATCAACCCGCCGCAGAGCGCCGTGCTCGGTCTTCACCGGATCGAGGACCGCCCCGTCGCGGTAAACGGCGAAGTTGTGATCCGACCGATGATGTACATCGCGCTTTCCTACGATCACCGCCTGATCGACGGCCGCGAAGCTGTGACCGCGCTCAAGATCATCAAGGAAGCGATCGAGGATCCGACCCGGATGCTGATCGACCTGTAAGGGTCACGCGCAGCCCCGCCGAGGATGATGAGGCCGACCATGTTGTCCGAAATCCGCAATCGTCTCTATCTCGTGCTCGCCGCGCTGCGCCGTCAGTATCTGCGCAGCGTTTGGGGTATGGATATCGGCACGGGCGTGCGGATCTCGGGCAAGGCGTTTCTCGACTACACGCATCCCAAGGGCGTCCATATCGGCGACTACACCATCCTCACCCCCGGCGTTCGCGTGTTCACCCACGACTTCGTCGGTGCGCATCACGATCACACGCGGATCGGAAAGTGCTGTTTTATCGGAGCCAATGCGATCATCACCGCGGGCGTCACTATCGGCGACCATTGCGTGATTGCCGCTGGAAGCGTGGTCAACGGGCACGTCCCCGACCGATCGATGGTTGCTGGAAATCCCGCGCAAATCGTCAGGACCGGTATCAATACCGGCCATTTCGGGCGCATGGTCGCATGGGCCGAAGGCAGGCTCGACGAACCGCCTGAAAGTTTACATGGAACTACCGCGCCCAAACCACTAAATGGGCCGCAATCAACCCCTCAATCGCCTGACCAACAGGATACACATGGCTGATCATTCCTACGACTACGACTGTCTCGTCATCGGCGCCGGTCCCGGCGGCTATGTTGCTGCGATCCGTGCTGCCCAGCTGGGCCTGAAGACCGCGTGCGCGGAAAGCCGCGAGACCTTGGGCGGCACCTGCCTCAATGTCGGCTGCATTCCGTCGAAGGCGCTGCTCCACGCGTCCGAGCTGTTCGAGGAAGCCGAAGGCGGGCACTTCGCCACCTGGGGGATCGAGGCCAAGGCCAAGTTCGACCTCGGCAAGATGATGGGCGAGAAAGCCAACGCTGTCGGCGATCTCACCAAGGGCATCGAGTTCCTGTTCAAGAAGAACAAGGTCGACTGGAAGAAGGGCCACGCAGCCTTCGTCGACGCGCACACCGTCCAGATCGGCGACGAGACCGTCACGGCCAAGGACATCGTGATCGCCACCGGCTCTTCGGTCACTCCTTTGCCCGGCGTTGAAGTCGACAATGCGGGCAAGCGCATCGTCGATTCCACCGGCGCGCTCGAATTGGACGAAGTGCCCGAGCACCTGGTCGTGATCGGCGGCGGCGTGATCGGGTTGGAACTTGGCAGCGTGTGGCGGCGTCTCGGCGCAAAAGTCACCGTGGTCGAATTCCTCGACCAATTGCTCCCCGGCATGGACGGCGAAGTGCGCAAGGAAAGCGCCAAGCTGTTCAAGAAACAGGGCATGGAGCTAAAGCTCGGCCACAAGGTCACCGGCGCTAGCGTCAAGGGCAAGAAAGTCACGCTCACGGTCGAGAAATCGGCAGGCGGCGATGAAGAGAAGATCGAAGCGAGCCACGTCCTTGTCGCGATCGGGCGCCGCCCCAACACCGATGGCCTCGCATTGGACAAGGCGGGTCTCCAGACCAACAATCGCGGCCAGATCGAAATCGACCACGACTTCCGCACCGGCGTCGAAGGCATCTGGGCGATCGGTGACGTGGTTCCCGGCCCGATGCTCGCGCACAAGGCCGAGGATGAAGGCGTTGCCGTTGCCGAGAACATCGCGGGCGAGACCGGCATCGTGAACCACGATGTGATCCCGAGCGTCGTCTACACCATGCCCGAGATCGCCGGCGTCGGCCTGACGCTGGAGGAAGCGATCGAGAAGGCTGGCGGCGACAAGAGCAAGGTCAAGGTCGGCAAGTTCCCAATGATGGCCAACTCCCGCGCCAAGGCGAACCGTGACACAGACGGCTTCGTCAAGGTGATCGCGGACGCCGAAACCGACCGCGTGCTCGGTGTGTGGATGATCGCTAGCATCGCCGGCACCATGATCGCGCAGGCAGCCCAGGCGATGGAATTCGGCGCAACTTCGGAAGACATCGCGCTAACCTGCCACGCCCACCCCACCCACGCCGAAGCCTTCAAGGAAGCGGCCATGGCGGTGACCGGCAAGCCGATCCACATGTGATCCGCCAATCAGGGCTGGAAAGGCGCGTCGCTCCTGTTAATCCTTTGGCCTGACGGGAGACGAACCTGATGGCCTATCCGCAATTGACCGACAAACCGGGCGCGCTTGAAACGGCGGCGGCAATCCGCGCTGGTGAGATGAGCGTTACCGAAGCGGTCGATGCCGCGATCGTGCGGATCGAGAAGCTCGATGCCGAGATTGACGCGCTCGCCGTGCCGGATTTCGAACGTGCTTGCGAAACCGCCAAGGCGATGGACAGGGACGGCCCTGACGGCGAGCAACCCTTCTTCGGCGTGCCGATGACGGTCAAGGAAAGCTTCGATGTTGCCGGGCTGCAATCATGCTGGGGGCATGAGCGGCTGACCAACTACATCGCACCGCGCGACAGCGACCTGGTCCGGCGGCTAAAGGCGGCGGGTGCGGTCATCCTTGGCAAGACCAACGTGCCGGTCGACCTTTCCGACTGGCAGAGCTTCAACCCGGTCTATGGCCGCACGACCAATCCGCACAATGCGGAACGCTCACCCGGCGGCTCGTCCGGCGGAAGCGCGGCGGCGGTTGCCTCGGGCATGGTGCCGATCGAATTCGGGACCGATATCGGCGGGTCGGTGCGCGTGCCGGGGCATTTCTGCGGCGTGTGGGCGCACAAGTCGACATGGGGCGTGGTCTCGAAGCAAGGCCACGACCACCCGCAAATGGCGCGGCGCGAAGGCTTTGTCGCCGCGCATGACGGCGCGCTCTCCATTGCAGGTCCCTTCGCGCGCAACCCGCAAGACCTCGACATGATGATGCAGGTCAGCTCGCAAGTGCCGCTGTCCGCCTCGCGCAAGCCGTTGGCCGAGTGTCGCCTGCTCGCGATCACCGAATATCCCGGCTCTCCCGTCGACCAGAGCGTCGCCGAACCGACCGATGCTGCCATCGAGGCGTTGATCGATGCAGGCATTCGAGTGGACCGTGCAAGCGCTCTGATCCCCGATCTCGAGCGGCAGCAGGTCGACTATATGCGGATGCTCAACATCGCGATGGCGCGCGGGGCACCGTCGAAGAACGGCACGCGGGCGAGCGCGACCGACTGGTTCGACTTGCTCGACGCGCAGGCGGCGAACGAGGCCGAGTGGGCGAGATTGTTCGAGGACTACGACTTCGTCCTCGCCCCGCCCGCGCCGGTGCTTGCAGTGCCGCATTCCGAAACCCGCGTTTTCGACGGCACGATCCGCGTCAACGGGCAGGGTCTTCCCGGAGCGAGCGGCCTGGCATGGGCGGGCATCGCGACCTTCCCCAACCTGCCCGCAACCGTGCTTCCCATCGGGAGCGGTTATTATGAGGGCGCCGAACTTCCCTGCGGTATGCAGGTCATGGGGCCGCGCATGAGCGACCTCGACTGCATTCACGCCGCCGGTGAAATCGGCCGGATCTTACACAGGTAAATCAATGGCAAAAACTATGCGCAAACTTGCAAAATGGCACATCTGGCTTGGCTGGCTGGTCGGCGTGCCGATCGTGATGTGGACCGCGACCGGGCTGTTCATGGTCGCAAAACCGATCGAGGAAGTGCGCGGCGAGCATTTGCGTCTCCCCGTGCCCGAGCAGGCGCTGGTTCTGGACGACAGCGCGCTCGCTACGCCTGACGCACAATTGCGCGAGATGCGGGTGGTAATGCAGGATGGCCGCGCTGTGGCACTGCTGACCACGCTCGACGGCGTGACGACGCGGGTCGATGTCGCAAGCGGAGAGCCCTATCCCGCGCTCGACGCCGCTGATGCGCGCGCGCTCGCTGCACGCCGGATCGTCGGCGGGGACAGGGTGGAGAGCGTGCGCTTTTTCGAGGCCGACGAAGTCCCGTTCGACTTCCGCCGCCAGATGCCCGTCTGGCAGGTCGCGCTGGAGGACGGCACACATGTCTATATCGGGCGCGATACCGGCCAGATCGAGGCCGTGCGAACCAGTTGGTGGCGCGGGTTCGATTTCATGTGGGGGCTGCACATCATGGACCTGTCCGAGCGCGAGGACACCAGCCACCCGATCCTGATCCTGTTCGCCGCGCTCTCGCTTATCGGCGCGATCTTCGGGTCGATCCTGATGTTCCGCCGTCGCAAGGCGCGGGTTACTGCGAAGAGTCGATGAACGAGGCGATCCTCACACCAATCCTCGACTGGCTCGACATTGCCGGGATAGCCGTTTTTGCGCTGTCGGGCGCGCTGGTCGCTGCAAAGGAACGTCAGACATTTGTGACGATGGCCTTCTTCGCGCTCGTCACCGGGGTTGGCGGAGGGACGGTGCGCGACCTCCTCATCGATGCGCCGGTGTTCTGGATGACCGATCCGTGGGTGGCGGTCATCTGCCTCGCGACCGCGCTCATCGCATGGTTCACGCCGGTCTGCGTGTGGGACGGGAAACTGCTCGATTATGCCGATGCGATCGGGCTCGCCGCCTATGCCGTTCTCGGCAGTGCAAAGGCGATCGCGTATGGTATCCCGCCTGTGCCCGCCGCGCTCATGGGGATCATCACCGGATGCGTGGGAGGCGTGATCCGTGACGTGGTCGCCGGACGCCCATCGATCATCATGCAGCCCGAGCTTTACGTGACCGCAGCCGCGCTCACCGCCGCGCTGACGGTGGCGGGGATGCAATTGGCCGGGCTGCTGGGAGTGGCAGACGCGCTGGTTTGGAGCGTTGCCTTCATCGCGGGCTTCGTGCTGCGCGCAGCAGCGATCCGGTTCGAGCTGGGACTGCCGAGCTATGGGGGCGAAGACGGCGAGCGCCCCGCCCCTTAAGCATTCGAGTTACTCGGGATATTCCTCACCGGGAAGCGGGCCGCCCGGATAGGCCGGGCGCGACTCCGTGCCGGTCACTGCGAGGTCACCGTCGACAGCAGCGAGGTCGCCTGGAGCGGTCGGTTCAGCGCGCGGCGCGGTTGCGCGTGCCTGGGCGTAGCGGTCGTCCGACCACTGGCCTTGGGCAGACGCTGCAAAGCCGTCCTCAGAATAGGTCGCGCTGCTCGAATAGCCGCCGTAGTCGATGTCCGAAATGCGGCCATTGTTGTCGATCCGGCAGATAAAGCCCGATCCGTTGAAGAGCGTGCCCGAAACCGTCCAGCCCGAAGGCCCGCGGGTCGCGTTGTCTACGGTGTCGACGCGGACATCGCGCTCGATCGTGCCGAGGCATTGCGAGACCGCGCTGTCGATCCCCGACCCGCTCGAACGCGGGTTCGAACGGCGGCGGTCGTCATAGCGATAGCGGTCGCGATCGCGGCGTTCCTCATAACGGTAGCGGCGATCCTCGTAGCGATCGCGGCGGTTGTTGTTGCTTGCTGCACTCGCAATCGCGGCGATCCCACCTAGGATCAGCACGCCGGCGAGCACGTCCCCGCCATCGACCCGGTTGCGGCGATAGCGGCGATAGCCACGCCAGCGACGGTGGTAGGCCGCTTCTTCGGCTGCGGCGTCATAGGTGGCTGTGTCGAACACACTTGAGACGACAGGCGCGATTGGCGCTGCGGCAGGGGCCACTTCGGCGGCATGTGCGGGGGTGAATGTGACGAGGCTTGCGGCGATTGCGCCAGCGAAGCCTAACTTGGTGACGTGAGCCATGGTCGCTCCCTCCTGTTTGATGCCAGCGGCATCGGTCAAGCGAGCGCCCACCAATCGCTCTGTTGCACCGCGCTTAGCCGCATGTGGCTTGACGCTGCCTGAACCGTCCATACACGGCAAACGGGGCGGACCCAAGGGCCCACCCCGCCGGTGGAGATTGGGGTCGTGGCGATCAGTTCAGACCGCGAATGCCGCGATAGCGGACTTCGGGCCGGCCGCGACCGTCGAGGTAGCAGGTGAAGCGCCCGCGGTCATAGCCGCGATTGCCGTAGCCATAGCCGTGACCTCGCAGGCCCTCGACTTCGATCCGGCCCTTGACGCGCAGACCGTAGCGGGTGCGTTCGACATCGCGGATCTGCGTCACGTCGGCGTAGCGATAGCCACCGAAACGGCGTGCTTGGCGTTCGGCAGCCCGGACACAGCGTTCAACCGCGCGCCTGCCGCCGCGATAGCCGTCGCCACGATAGCCCCTGCGGTCATAGTCGTAGCGGTCGCGATAGCGGCGATCACGATAGCGACGGTCGTCGCGATCATTGTCAAAGGCCCCGGCAATGGCGGCGATACCGCCGATGATAACGGCGCCGGCGATCACGTCGCCTGCGTCAATGCCACGGTCGCGGTGGCGATCCGATGCAGCTGCGGGAGTGGCGGTCGCCAGGGCCATCGCGCCAGCCGCGACAGTCCCGAGCGCGCCCTTTGTCAGAGTCTTCTTGAGATTCTTCATGTGGGTTCATCCTCGGGTTCTCAGTGGCGGAGGAATTTCCGTTCACTGTGAGAGCCTTCTAGATGAACAAGTCTGAGGTGATTCTGAGCGGCCCTTGCAGGATTTGTTCAGCTAACCAGGTATTTTCCTGAACGCATCGTGCGAATGGCTCTATTCGTCGAGCGCGGCGAGGATGTCGCGGGTGAAGGCTTCGATATCGAATCGCGTGCCCACCATGTCCTCACCGCGCCGCACTATAACGACGTCACGTGAAGGTACGACAACGACATACTGCCCGCGATTGCCCGCAGCGAAGAAGGTGTCGGTGGGGATCCCCTCATGGTTGTTGAAGAGCCACCAGCCCGCACCATAGCCCCAAGAGCGCCCTTCAGGCTGCGGGCCGCTGGGAGTGGATACGTATTCCACCCAGCCCTCGGGGAGGATGCGGGTGCCGTCTGGCAGAACACCGTCATCGAGGTGGAGTTGGCCGAGTAGCGCGAGATCGCGCGCTGTGGACCAAACTTGGCTTGAGAGGACAAACCCACCCTGCCAGTCGGTTTCGGCAACGGTGTTGGTCATCCCGATCAGGTTGAACAATTGGCCGGGTGGGTGAGCATCGAAACTTTCCCGGATCGCCCGGATTGCCGCAAGCGTATCGTTGTTGGCATAGCGATAGACCGTGCCCGGCTCGTGAAGCATCGGCCAGTTGGCAGCGCGCTCATCGACCGTGGTGCCGCCCCAATAAAGCGGATCAGTGCGGTTACCCGGCGTGTCGGAATAGCGACCCGTCGCCATTCGCAGCGCATGGTCGATTGTGATCACCCGGCGCGGATCGGCTTCATCGACGCCCAGCCCTGCTGAAGCGTGCACGTCAGCATCCCCGCGCTGGACCGCTGCTCCAACGACGGTGGCAGCAACGCTCTTGGCTACCGACCAAGTGCGCTGTGGGACATTTGGGCCGAAGTCGGGCGCATATTCCTCAAGCGCCAAGGCTCCTTGCCTGAGCACCACCACTCCCGTCGTTCGCGAGCCCTCGCCATAATGCCCGTCGAACGCGTCGCGGCTGAGGCGGTACAGTTCGCGGCCGTCCAACGCGCCGGGATCGTCCTGCCACACATGTTCGCGAATTGGCGGGAGCCCGCTCAAAATGAAGGCGGATTGGTCAGGGTCCGGGACGAAACCTATGGGCTGCACCGCGCAGCCATTGCCCGGTTCCAGCGCGTAGAGGGCGAATCGTTTCTCTCCGTCGCCATACTCTACGGCGACGCGAGCGATCATGCCTTCGCCATCGTCACTCTCATACCGGGTGATCTCCCATTCGAGATCACGAATGATCGGATCAAGGGTCGGATAGATTCCGGTCAGTTCCCACTGGTGGACACTTTCCGGTGTCCGGCTGGCCCCGTTGGCCTCCGCATTCGCGATCGCACTGCACAAGAACAGAGCCTTGTACCCCGCCGCCAGCGCGCGGTCGTAGCGGGCGTCGAGCTGTTCCTGCGCGCTTTGGGCGGAGGTTTGGGCGGGTCCGAGGGCGAGTGCCGCGCAGGCGGCAGCGATCAGGGCTTTTCTCATGTGGTGCGACACTAGGCCCCCTGCCCCTTCAATCAAGCGCGCATAAGAAAAGGGCCGGCGGTTGCCCGCCAGCCCTTCAGTCCCTTGCCCCGTGATCCCAAGACCTTCGGGGCGAGGTGCCGTGCCGTTCGCTTTATGCTTCGGCTTCGGCGTATTCGTCAGCCTCGCTCATGTCGGGACCGGAGTCCTGACCTTTGGCGTCTTCGTCGCGCTCGACGAATTCGATGATCGCGAGCTGCGCGCTGTCGCTTTCACGATAGCCGGCCTTGATGATGCGGGTATAGCCGCCATCACGGTCGCTGTAACGCTCGGCGAGGACTTCGAACAGCTTCTTGAGCTGGGTTTCGTCCTGCAGGCGGCTCATCGCGAGGCGACGGTTCGAAAGACCGCCACGCTTTGCGAGCGTGATCAGCTTTTCGACATAGGGACGCAGTTCCTTCGCCTTGGGAAGCGTGGTTGCGATCTGTTCGTGCTTGATGAGCGCAGCCGCCATGTTGCGGAAGAGAGCCGTGCGGTGGCCCGACTTGCGCGAAAGCTTACGCTGAGAAATTCCGTGACGCATTGTAGTATCCTTCAGTTCGATATGGGCCCGTATGAGGTAGCCCGTAGCTGGCGGCGCTCAGGGTGCGCCGCCGATACCCTTTAGCCGAGCAGCTCTTGTTCGAGCTTCTTGGCCATTTCTTCGATGTTTTCAGGCGGCCATCCGGGGATGTCCATGCCAAGACGCAGGCCCATCGACGACAGCACTTCCTTGATCTCGTTCAAGGACTTGCGGCCGAAGTTCGGCGTACGCAGCATCTCGGCTTCGGTCTTCTGGACCAGGTCGCCGATATAGATGATGTTGTCGTTCTTGAGGCAGTTTGCCGAACGCACCGAAAGCTCGAGCTCGTCGACCTTCTTGAGAAGGTAACGGTTGAGCTGGTTCGCATCGTCTTCCTGCGGCTGAGCAGCGTGGCCAATCATGGCCGACTGCGGCTGCGGGATACCGTCTTCGAAGTGGACGAACAGCGTCAGCTGGTCCTGGAGGATGCGCGCGGCATAGGCCACGGCGTCTTCCGGGGTGACGGTGCCGTCGGTTTCGATGGTGAGCGAGAGCTTGTCGTAATCGAGCTCCTGGCCAACACGGGCGTTCTCGACCTTGTAACTCACCTGGCGAACCGGCGAGTAGAGCGAGTCGACCGGGATCAGGCCGATCGGCGCGTCTGCCGGACGGTTCTGCACGGCGGGCGAGTAGCCCTTGCCCACGTCAGCGGTCAGCTCCATGTTGAGCGTCGCACCTTCGTCGAGGTGGCACAGGACGAGATCCTTGTTCATCACCTCGATATCGCCGGTGACAGCGATATCGCCTGCGGTGACTTCAGCCGGACCGGTCATCGAAAGCTGCAGGCGCTTGGGGCCTTCGCCTTCCATCTTGAGCGCGATCTGCTTCACATTCAGCACGATGTCGGTCACGTCTTCGCGCACGCCGGCGAGCGACGAGAATTCGTGGAGCACGTTCTCGATCTTAATCGAGGTGATAGCTGCGCCCTGAAGCGAGCTCAACAGCACGCGGCGCAGAGCGTTACCAAGCGTCAGGCCAAAACCGCGTTCGAGCGGTTCTGCGACGAAGGTGGTCTTGCGATCCTTGGTGCCGCCTTCCTTGATTTCGAGAGCGTTGGGTTTCTTGAGTTCCTGCCAGTTCTTCATGTTGACGGACATGGATTTCCCCTAATTCGCTTACGTAAGCGGGTTCGTATGTTCAAAAAGGTCCGCGGTGCTCGTCAGCGCCGGTCGGACCGTTCGAAAGGTGGCGGCCAGAGCGGCTGCCACCTTCCAAAGAGCGGGTTAGACGCGGCGACGCTTGGACGGACGCACGCCATTGTGCGGGATCGGCGTCACGTCGCGGATCGAAGTGATGTTGAAGCCGACCGCGGCGAGACCGCGCAGCGCGCTCTCACGGCCCGAGCCCGGACCCTTCACTTCGACTTCGAGGGTGCGCACACCGTGTTCGGCGGCTTTCTTGCCGGCATCGTCTGCGGCGACCTGCGCTGCATACGGGGTCGACTTGCGGCTGCCCTTGAAGCCCATCATGCCCGCGCTTGACCAGCTGATCGCATTGCCCTGCGCATCGGTGATGGTGATCATGGTGTTGTTGAAGCTGGCGTTGATGTGCGCAACGCCGCTCGTGATGTTCTTTCTGTCGCGGCGCCTTACTTTGCCGGGTTCGCGTGCCATTGTTCGTGTTCCTTTAGCTCGTCAGAAGGGAAAAGCTGCTCGGGTCGATGACCCAGTCAGCTTACTTCTTCTTGCCTGCAATCGGCTTGGCCTTGCCCTTGCGGGTGCGGGCGTTGGTGTGGGTGCGCTGGCCGCGAACGGGCAGCTGGTTACGATGGCGCAGGCCGCGATACGAACGCAGGTCCATCAGGCGCTTGATGTTCATCGCGGTGTTGCGACGCAGGTCGCCTTCGACAGTGTGATCAGCGTCGATCGTTTCACGAATGCGCAGGACTTCCTCATCGGTGAGGTCCTGGACGCGCGCGCTGTGATCGATGCCAAGCTTGTCGGCGATCTGGACAGCCGTGGTGCGGCCAATCCCGTGAATGTAGGTGAGCGCGATAATAACGCGCTTGTTGGTGGGGATGTTTACCCCGGCAATACGAGCCACTTAATTCTCCATGCTCCACAGGGGTTGCAGGCCAACGGGCCATTCCCCTATCTCGACGCTCAATTCATCCGTCACGCCGCGAATTGCCTGAAACGGCAAAAGTCCGGATGGCACACCGCTAGATGGGCAATGCCTGCCGGACCGGACTCGAACGTGTCGAATGAGAGGCGCGCTTACGGCGATTCGACGCCAACGTCAACCGTAGGCACGCGCATTATCGACCGAGCCGCCTAAATGGGCAGCTCCGGGTCGATTTCAAGTCCTGCATACACCCGAATGGCAGTCCGGTCAAAAGGGGCCGCCCGCAGCCCTGCGCTCGGACATGAGAAAGCCACTCTTGACTTCCGATATTATTTCAATATCTCTTGAAATATGGAAATGATTGCCGCCCTCGCCTGTTTCGCCGCGCTGTCACAAGACACCCGGCTGCAAACCATAAAACTCCTTGTTCGCGCCGGCGACGATGGCCTGCCTGCAGGGGACATCGCTGCACAGCTCGACGCGAGCCCCAACCTCATGTCCGCACACCTCACCAAGCTCGGCGCGGCCGGGCTCGTAAGTGCCGAGCGGCAGGGGCGGTCGATCATCTACCGCGCTGACTATCCGACACTTCGCAACCTGATCGGCTTTCTCATGCAGGATTGCTGTTCGGGCATTCCGCAGATCGTCGGCGATCTCGAATTCGCCTCACCCGAATCCAAAGGAACGTCCCAATGAACCGCCTTCACATTCATGTCAGCGTCGAAACGCTTGAGCCCTCGATTGCATTCTACTCCGCGTTGTTCGGCCAGCAGCCGAGCGTGCTCAAGGAGGATTACGCCAAGTGGGAAGTCGACGATCCGCGGGTCAACTTTGCGATCAGCGATCGGGCAGGCAACGCACCAGGCGTGAACCATCTCGGCATTCAGGCCGAGAGCGCCGAGGAGCTTGGTCAGCTGCACGAAAGGCTAGGCAAGGCCGATATCGCCTCCGCACCCGAGGAAGCAGCGCACTGTTGCTATGCGACGGGCAACAAGCACTGGACGCAGGACCCGAGCGCAATCGTGTGGGAGATGTTCCACACGATGAGCGAAGCGCAGACCTATGGCGAGGACAACGCACCCCTGCCCGATGAATCGCCAGTCCCCGAGGTCAGCGCACATTCGTGCTGCTAGATTCGGAGGGCGCTCAACCGCCGTCTGAAAGGTCGTCGAACGCTTCATCGACGGCGCTGGGTTCGGGCTCCTCGTCGATAACCGCTTCGGCGTCGATCGCGATCGCCTCGTCCTCCGGCTCACCCTCATCTGGCGGAGGTGCGGCTTCAGGCTCGCCCACCGGCGGCGGCGGCGTCGGAGCGGCGGGGCCCTCGACCGTGCCGAGCAGATCGGCAAGGCTCGTCAACTGCTGGGTCAGCACGCCATCAACCGCCGGAGCGATGGCCTGCACCGGGTAGCGCATCTGACCACCGACATTGTATTCGAACACGATCCGCGTGCCCATACCGCCTTCGATCTCGACCTCGCTGAGCGCGATGGTGAGAATGCCCGTCACCGGCTCGCTCTGCAGGGGACCGAGCGCGCCGACCATGCGCAGCGCGCTTTCGGGATAGGCCTGGATCACCCGCATATGCTCGACGCTGCCTTCGAGGGTGAAGCGGTCGGGTTCGTTGACCTCAGGGATCTTCTCGCAATAGCACCCCCCGGCTTGCGGAGTGAGCGTGAGATTGGCCGCATCGCCCGACCAAGTGTGTTCGCTCGACCACCAGCGCGCAGGAGAAATCAGCGCGAGCCAGGTGGCCTTGGGATCGGCCTCGACCACCGCCTCTGCGCGGGTAACGAAGTGGTCCTCGTCCGCGGCAAGGATTTCGGCTGAAGCGGGCGCGGCGCTCACCACCATGGTAGCGGCGGCGGCGGCGGCGAGAATGGTCAGTGATGTGCGCAAGTTTGCGTCCTCCCTATCAGCCTTGCTGGTTAGGGGATCGCAAGCGGACTGGAAAGCCTCTTGGGCTTACTTTCCGAGGACGCTGTCGATCGACTTTGCCACTTCGTCGATGTCGGCCATGCCGTCGACGCGGGTAACGATGCCGCGCGCTTCATAGCCGGGCAGGATCGGCGCGGTCTTGGCGCGGTACTCGTCCATGCGGGTGCGCACGGTTTCCTCGTTGTCGTCGGGGCGACGCTTGAACTCGGTCGAGTGGCAGACATCGCACACGCCCTCTTTCGAAGGCGGGTTGGCGGTATCGTGATAGAGCGCGCCGCACTTGGCGCAGGAGACGCGACCGGTGATCCGCTCAACCAGCGCGTCGACATCGACCTCGAGCTCGATCACGTGGTCGAGGCTGCGGCCGTGCTTGGCGAGGAGCGCGTCGAGCTGTTCGCCCTGCGCTGCGGTGCGCGGATAGCCGTCAAAGATCGCGCCCTGATCGGCAGGCATTTCTGCCAGGTTCTCGTCGATAAGGTTGGAGACGATTTCGTCGGAGACCAGCTCGCCGCGATCCATCACTGCCTTGGCTTCGAGGCCGACCGGGGTTTGCGCCTTCACAGCGGCGCGCAGCATGTCGCCGGTGGAAAGCTGCTTCATCCCGTGACGTTCGACGAGGCCGGCACTCTGCGTGCCCTTGCCCGCGCCCGGAGGTCCAAGAAGAATGATGTTCACGAGCCGAAATCCCCTAATTCCACGGACCCACCGGGTCTCACGCGTAACTCGATGTCGAATGGTCGCGCGCTTGCCTAGCGCATGCGGCCCTTCAGCTTGGCCTTCTTGATGAGATCGCCATACTGGTGCGCCAGCAGGTGCGACTGGACCTGGCTGATCGTGTCGACGGTGACGTTGACGACGATGAGCAGGCTGGTGCCGCCGAGGAACAGCGGGATCCCGGTCTGGGCGATCATGTATTCGGGCACGACGCAGACGAATGTCAGGTAGATCGCGCCGACAACGGTGATGCGGGTGAGCACATATTCAAGGTAATCGGCGGTGCGTTTGCCCGGACGGATGCCCGGAATGAAGCCGCCATTTCGCTTGAGGTTGTCCGCCGTCTCTTCCGGGTCGAACACGACCGCGGTGTAGAAGAAGCAGAAGAAGATGATCCCAGCGCCGTAAAGCAGCATGTAGATCGGCTGACCGTGCGCGAGATACTGGTTGAGCGACTGGATGATACCGCCGCTGGTCGAAGTCGTGTCGATCGACTGACCTGCGAACGAGCTGATCGTCAGCGGCAGAAGCAGCAGCGAGCTGGCGAAGATCGGCGGGATCACGCCTGCGGTGTTGAGCTTCAGCGGCAGGTGCGAGCGGTCGGCCTGCATGTGCCCGCGCTGGGTCGCGCGCTTGGGATACTGGATCAGCAGACGGCGCTGAGCGCGCTCGACGAAGCTAATGAGGAGGATGAGGCCGATCACCATGACGATGAAGGCGATGACGATGCCGCCGCCAATGCTGCCGGTGCGCGCGCCTTCGAACATGTTGACGGTGAACATCGGGAACTGGGCGACAATGCCCGCCATGATGATCAGCGAGACACCGTTACCGATCCCGCGCGAGGTGATCTGCTCACCCAGCCACAACAGGAACATGGTGCCACCGACAAGGCTGATGACTGCGCCGATGCGGAACATGTAGCCCGGGTTCACAACTGCAGCGATGCCCTGGTTACTGGCGAGCGCTTCAAGCCCTGCGGCGAGGAAATAGCCTTGGATCGCGCACAGGAAGACCGTGCCGTAGCGGGTGTACTGGTTGAGCTTTTGCCGCCCCGTTGCGCCCTCTTTCTTGAGCGCGGCGAGCGTCGGGTGCAGTGCCGAAGCCATCTGCACCACGATCGAAGCCGTAATGTAGGGCATCACGCCGAGCGCGATGAGGCTCATGCGCTCAAGGCTGCCGCCGGTGAACATGTTGAACATGCCCAGGATGCCGCCCTGCTGCTGCTCTGCGAGCTGCACGAGGCCCAGCGGGTTGATACCCGGCATCGGAACGAAGGAGAGGAAGCGGAAGACGATCAGCGCGCCGATCGTGAACCAGATGCGCTGGCGCAATTCGGTAGCCTGAGCGAAATTGCCCAGGTTGAGATTGCTGGCGATATTGTCGGCGCGTGATGCCATGTCAGTCGCTCAATCCTGAAATCATAAGTGGGGCAATAATCGCCCGAGAGACGCTAGATAGGTAGCGCACCGGCGAATGTCGAACCCCTGATCCATATTTTCGACAACCCGGCGCGCCCCAATCGGACGCGCCGGGTCATCGCAATATGGTTTTAGGCGTCGGCTTTCTCAGCCTTCGCAGCACCGGTTACTTCGACCTTGCCACCGGCCTTTTCGACCGCGGCAATCGCGCCTTTGGTGGCGCCGGTGACGACGAACTTGGCCTTGGCCTTGATCTCGCCCTTGCCGAGAAGACGGACACCGTCCTTGCCACCGCGAGCGAGGCCAGCCTCGCGCAGAGCTTCTTCGGTGATGTCCTTCTTGCCGTCGAGCTTCTTGGCGTCGATAAACTTCTGCACCATGCCGATATTCACTTCAGCGTAGTCTTTGCCGAAGGGGTTGTTGAACCCGCGCTTCGGCAGACGCATGTGAAGCGGCATCTGGCCGCCTTCGAAGCCCTTGATGGAAACGCCCGAACGGCTCTTTTGGCCCTTCTGGCCGCGTGCGGCAGTCTTGCCCTTGCCCGAACCGATACCACGGCCCTTGCGGATGCGACCCTTGCGGGCGCCATCATTGTCACGGATGTCGTTGAGTTTCATAGTTTGCACTCGCTTTCGCTTTTGTTCGCGCTGAAAGAATGAGGCCCCGCCGTGGCGGAGCCCCAGGAATAGTTAGTCCACGATCTCGACCAGATGCGGGATCTTGGCGACGGCGCCGCGCACCTCGGGGGTGTCCTTGCGCTCGACGACCTTGTGCATCTTGTTGAGCCCAAGACCGATGAGGATCTTGCGCTGGCTTTCGGGACGGCGGATCGGCGAACCGATCTGCTTGATCTTGATGGTAGCCATTGTCGATTACTCCGCGATAGCTGCAGCGTCGGCTTCCGCCTCGGCTGCACTCGCACCACCGCGACCGAGCAGGTCAGCGACCTTCTTGCCGCGACGCTGAGCCACCGACTTCGGCGAAGTCTGGTCGGTCAGCGCCTCGAACGTGGCGCGGATCATGTTGTAGGGGTTCGAAGTGCCGACCGACTTGGTGACAACGTCAGCAACGCCGAGGCTTTCGAACACGGCACGCATCGGACCACCGGCGATGATGCCGGTACCCGGAGGCGCGGTGCGAATGGTGACCTTGCCGGCACCGAAACGGCCATTGCCGTCATGGTGCAGCGTGCGACCTTCCTTGAGCGGAACGCGGATCATCTTCTTGCGAGCCGCAGCGGTCGCCTTCGTGATCGCTTCAGGCACCTCGCGAGCCTTGCCGTGGCCAAAGCCGACGCGGCCCTGGCCGTCACCGACAACGACGAGCGCAGCAAAGCCGAAACGCTTACCACCCTTAACCGTCTTCGAGACGCGGTTGATGTGCACCAGCTTTTCGATGATGCCGTCGTCTTCTTCCTCGCGGCGATTGCCACGACGATTGTCACGACCACCGCGACCACGACCGCCTTCACGGTTGCCACCGCGACCACGACCGCGACCCTGGCGTTCTTCGCCCTTGGGTTCTGCGGTCGGCTGAGCGGTAGGCTCCTGAGCAGCAGACTGGTTGTCGGCAGCTTCCGACGGGGTTTCCGCAACCGCTTCAGCAGCAGGAGCCGCTTCTTCGGTCTTCACTTCTTCAGCCGGAGCGGCGTCTTCAGTTTTCTTTTCGTCAGCCATTCTTAGAACTCCAGCCCGCCTTCACGGGCGGCATCGGCCAGCGCCTTGACGCGGCCATGGAACAGGAACCCGCCGCGATCGAACACGACAGTGGTCACGCCGGCCTTTTTGGCAGCTGCGGCGATGTCCTTGCCGACCTGCGAGGCGGCATCGACATTGGCGCCCGACTTCTTCGCGCCCAGCGTCGAAGCAGCGGCAACGGTCTTGCCTTCTGCATCGTCGATGATCTGCGCGTAGATGTGGCGACCGGTGCGGTGAACCGACAGGCGCGGCTTATCGCCAGCACGCGCACGAAGCGCGGTGCGGACACGGCGGCGGCGCCGTTCAAAGAGAGAAAGTTTTGCCATCTTACTTCTTCTTCCCTTCCTTGCGGAAGACATATTCGCCGCGATACTTGATGCCCTTGCCCTTGTAGGGTTCAGGCTTCCGGAATTCGCGGATCTCGGCGGCAAACTGGCCAACAGCCTGCTTGTCGATGCCCGAGATTTCGACCGTGGTCTGATCCGGGGTCTTCACCTCGATGCCTTCCGGCACGGTGAGGTCGACGTCGTGGCTGAAGCCGAGCTCGAGCTTCAGGGTCTTGCCCTGCGCCTTGGCACGGTAACCAACGCCCGAAATTTCAAGCGTTTTGGAAAAGCCTTCGGTCACGCCTTCAACCAGGTTCGAGACCAGCGTGCGCTGCATGCCCCAGTAGGAGCGTGCCTGCTTGGTGTCGTTGGCCGGGTTCACGTGGATCTCGTCGCCTTCGACCTTGTAGTCGATCAGCTCGGACAGACCCATGGTGAGCGTGCCCTTCGGGCCCTTCACCGTCAGCGTGTCGCCTTCGATATTGGCCGTCACCCCACCAGGGATGGCGACAGGTTTCTTACCAATGCGGCTCATCAGAAGACCTCCGCAAGCACTTCGCCGCCGACCTTATTTTCGCGGGCTTCAGCGTCCGAAAGGACACCGCGCGGGGTCGAGACGATGGTGATGCCAAGGCCGTTGCGCACGGTCGGAAGCTCTTTCGAACCCGAATAGACGCGGCGGCCAGGCTTGGAGACGCGCGCGACGTGCTTGATCGCCGGCTCGCCTTCGAAATACTTCAGTTCAATCCGCAGCGCGGGGTGCTTGCCGCTCTCGTCTTCGCTGTAACCGCGGATGTAACCTTCGCGGGTCAGCACTTCGAGAACGTTCGCACGCAGCTTGGAAGCGGGCGAAAGGACGGAGTCCTTCTTCGCCTGCTGGCCGTTGCGGATGCGGGTGAGCATATCACCCAGAGGATCGGTCATAGCCATGTGTCAGTTCCTCACCAGCTCGACTTGGTCAGGCCGGGGATCATGCCCCGGTTGCCGAGTTCGCGCAGTTCGATACGGTTGATGCCGAACTTGCGGTAATAGCCGCGGGGGCGGCCGGTGGTGGCGCAGCGGTTACGCACGCGGGTCGGATTCGCATTGCGCGGAATCTCGGCCATCTTCAGGCGTGCGATCAGACGCTCGCTCTCGTCGAGCGATTCATCGTTAGCGATAGCCTTCAGCTTCTCGTACTTTGCTGCGTATTGCTTCACGAGCTTCTTGCGACGCTCGTTCTTGTTGATCGAACTCAGTTTCGCCATTGGACTTAAGCTCTCTTCCTTCGTGTTTCTGTCAGGAAACGGCTTACGCCGCTTCCTTCTGATCGCCCGCTTCGCCCACGAAGGGGAAGCCGAACAGACGCAGAAGCTCGCGAGCCTCTTCGTCGGTCTTGGCGGTGGTGGTGATGATGATGTCCATGCCCCGGACCTTGTCGATCTTGTCGTACGAGATCTCAGGGAAGATGATCTGTTCCTTGACGCCCATCGCGTAGTTGCCACGGCCATCAAAGCTCTTCGGATTCAGGCCACGGAAGTCGCGGATGCGCGGCATTGCGATCGTCACCAGACGGTCCATGAATTCATACATGCGATCGCGGCGCAGGTTGACCTTGCACCCGATCGGCATGCCGTCGCGCAGCTTGAACTGTGCGATCGACTTCTTGGCCTTGGTGATGACCGGCTTCTGACCAGCGATCAGAGCCATTTCCTCGGCAGCGATCTGGACCTTCTTCTTGTCCTGGCTCGCTTCACCGACGCCCATGTTGAGCGTGATCTTTTCGACCTTGGGCACTTCGAGACGGTTCTTGTAACCGAACTTTTCGGTCATCGCCTTGACGATTTCGTTCTCGAACTTGGCTTTCAGGCGCGGAGTATAATCAGTCATTGACGACCTCCCCACTCTTTACGGCGATACGCACCTTCTTGCCGTCCTTCGTTTCGAAGCGGACACGGGTGGGCTTGCCATCCTTGGGATCGGCCAGAGCGACCTTGGAGATGTGCATCGGAGCCGGCGAACGGTCGATGCCACCTTGCGGGTTAGCCTGGCTCGGCTTGATGTGACGGGTGGCGACGTTGATGCCTTCGACGAGGATCTTGCCGTCTTTCGGCATCACCTTCTGAACAGTGCCGGTGCGGCCCTTGTCCTTGCCCGAGAGCACGACGACTTCGTCACCCTTGCGGATCTTTGCAGCACCCATGGTCAGAGCACCTCCGGAGCGAGCGAAATGATTTTCATGAAGCCGCGACCACGAAGTTCGCGAACCACCGGGCCAAAAATGCGCGTGCCGATCGGCTCGTTCGACTTGTTGACCAGGACAGCGGAGTTGCTGTCGAAGCGGATGACGCTGCCATCGGGGCGGCGGACGTCCTTCTTGGTGCGCACGATGACGGCGCGGTGAACGTCGCCCTTCTTCACCTTTGCGCGCGGCTGGGCTTCCTTGACGGAAACCACGATCACGTCGCCAACGGAGGCAAAACGACGCTTAGAGCCGCCCAGTACCTTGATGCACTGGACGCGCTTAGCGCCGCTGTTGTCCGCGACGTCGAGATTGGATTGCATCTGGATCATGGATCCGGTTCCTTCTCTTGGCTTGCCGGGACAATTGCCCGGCAGTTCCTACGTCAATTACTCGGCACCACCGGGGGTGGCTTCGGCGACTTCGAGGTCGGCCTCGATCGCCTGCGTTCCGCCTGCCACGACACGGTCCTTCACGGCCCAGGTCTTGGTCTTGGAGATCGGTTTGGTCTCCTCAATGCGGACGACATCGCCCAGGGTGTATTCGTTCTTCTCGTCGTGAGCGTGATACTTCTTCGAGCGACGGATGATCTTCCCGTAAAGCGGGTGCTTCACCTTGCGCTCGACCAGTACGGTCACGGTCTTGTCGGTCTTGTCGGAGGTGACAGTCCCGATCAGGATACGTTTCGGCATTGTCTACTCCTTACGCCTTTGCTGCCGCAGCAGCGCGTTCGTTCTGCAGCGTCTTGATCTGGGCGATCGTGCGACGCACTTCGCGGATACGCGAAGGTTTATCCAGCTGGTTGGTGGCAGCCTGGAAGCGCAGGTTGAACTGCTCGCGCTTGAGTTCCGTCAGGTCAGCGGTGAGCTGATCGTCGGTCTTTGCGCGGAGGTCTTCGGTATTGGCCATTATTCACCTCCCAGGTGCGAGGTGTCGCCGAAACGGGCAACAACCTTGGTCTTGATCGGAAGCTTCATCGCAGCGCGTTCGAATGCGAGTGCAGCGAGCTTGCCGTCGACGCCGTCGAGTTCGAACAGGATGCGGCCCGGCTTGACGCGAGCTGCCCAGTATTCGACCGAGCCCTTACCCTTACCCTGACGAACTTCGGCAGGCTTTTTGGACACGGGCACGTCGGGGAAGACGCGAATCCAGAGACGACCCTGACGCTTCATGGCGCGGGTAATGGCACGACGCGCAGCTTCGATCTGGCGTGCGGTGATACGCTCAGGCTCAAGAGCTTTGAGACCATAGGCGCCGAAGTTCAGCGTGGTGCCGCCCTTGGCTTCGCCCTTGATCTTGCCCTTGAAGGCCTTGCGATACTTGGTTTTTTTCGGTTGCAGCATTGTTCTTTACCTCAACGTGCCGGGCGGACGCCGGACGTCTGAGCTTCCATCATCAGGCGATCCTGTGCGGTCGGATCGTGAGCGAGGATCTCGCCCTTGAAGATCCAGACCTTGATGCCGATGATGCCGTAAGCGGTCAGAGCCTCGGTTTCAGCGTAGTCGATGTTTGCACGCAGCGTGTGGAGCGGAACGCGACCTTCGCGATACCATTCCACGCGAGCGATCTCGGCACCGCCGAGACGGCCGCCGCACACGATCTTGATGCCTTCGGCACCCAGACGCAGAGCGGACTGCACTGCGCGCTTCATCGCGCGACGGAAAGCGACACGGCGAACCAGCTGGTCAGCCACGCCCTGAGCGACAAGCTTGGCGTCGATTTCCGGCTTGCGGATCTCGACGATGTTCAGCTTAACTTCGCTTTCGGTCATGGTCGACAGCTTGGCGCGCAGCTTTTCGATGTCTGCGCCCTTCTTGCCGATGATCACGCCCGGACGAGCCGCGTAGATCGAAACGCGGCACAGCTTGGCCGGACGCTCGATCACAACCTTCGAGATCGCTGCCTGCGGCAGGTTCTCGAGGATGTACTTGCGGATCTTGATGTCCTCGGCGAGCAGGCCGGCATAGTCACGCCCTTCGGCGTACCAGCGGCTGTCCCAGGTGCGGTTGATCTGCAGGCGCAGACCGATCGGATTGCTCTTCTGGCCCATGGTTTACGCCTCTTCCTGTTCGCGAACGACGATGCGCAGCTTGCTGAACGGCTTCAGGATGCGCGTCGACTTGCCACGACCGCGCGTGTGGAAACGCTTCATCGTGATCGACTTGCCCACCGAAGCCTCGGCAACGACCAGTGCGTCGACGTCGAGATCGTGGTTGTTTTCCGCGTTGGCGATCGCCGAAGCGAGCACCTTGCTGGCGTCCTTCGCCATCGCCTTCTTGGAGAAGGAGAGGATGTTCAGTGCCTCTTCGGCCTTCTTGCCGCGGATCAGCTCGGCAACGAGGTTGAGCTTCTGCGCCGAACCACGGATCGTGGTGCCGACGGCAAGCGCCTCGTTGTCAGCGACGCGACGGGGTGCTTTAGCCTTGCCCATTATCGCTTGCCCTTCTTGTCGGCTGCGTGACCCGGGAAATTGCGCGTGGGCGCAAATTCACCAAGCTTGTGGCCAACCATTTCTTCCGAAACCGAGACGGGGATGAACTTCTGTCCATTGTAGACGTTGAAGGTCAAACCCACGAACTGCGGGAGGATGGTGGAACGACGCGACCAAGTCTTGATGGGCTTGGTGTTGTTCGCTTCCTGTGCGTCCTCGGCCTTCTTGAGAAGGCTGAGCTCGACAAACGGACCTTTCCAGACGGAACGTGCCATGTCGGATTACCTCTTCTTCTTCGCGTGACGCGAACGGATGATCATCTTGTCCGTCTGCTTGTTCTTGCGGGTACGGGCACCCTTGGTCGGCTTGCCCCACGGAGTAACCGGGTGACGGCCACCGCTCGTGCGACCTTCACCACCACCGTGCGGGTGATCGACCGGGTTCTTGGCGACACCGCGAGTAAGCGGACGACGGCCCTTCCAGCGCGTGCGACCGGCCTTGCCGAAGTTCTGGTTCTGGTTGTCGGGGTTCGAAACCGCGCCAACCGTACCCATGCAATCGGCACGCAGGTAACGCTGCTCGCCTGAATTCAAGCGAACGATGACCATGCCGCGGTCACGACCGACGAGCTGGACATAAGCGCCTGCCGAACGGGCGATCTGGCCACCCTTGCCCGGCTTCATCTCGACGTTGTGGCAGATCGTGCCAACCGGCATCTGACCCAAAAGCATGGCGTTGCCAGGCTTGGTGTCGGTCTTCTCGCCAGCAACCACCGTATCACCGACAGCAAGACGCTGCGGGCAGATGATGTAGGCAAGCTCGCCGTCTTCGTACTTGATCAGCGCGATGAAAGCGGTGCGGTTGGGGTCGTATTCGATCCGCTCGACGGTCGCGGGGACATCCCACTTGCGACGCTTGAAGTCGATGAAGCGATACTTCTGCTTGTGACCGCCGGCGATACCGCGCGAAGTCACGTGACCCTTGTTGTTGCGGCCACCGGTCTTGCGCTTGCCTTCCGTGAGCGACTTGACCGGACCACCTTTGTGGAGACCGGACTTGTCGACCAGGATCAGGCCACGACGAGCGGGGCTTGTCGGTTTGTAGTTCTTGAGTGCCATCAGCTCACGCCCTCAGTGATGTCGATCATCTCGCCTTCAGCGAGACGGACGACAGCTTTCTTGAAGTCCGAGCGCTTGTAAGGCTTGCCCTTCCAGCGCTTCGTCTTGCCCTTGGTCAGGATGGTGTTCACCGAGACGACCTTGGTCGAATAGATGGCTTCCACCGCTTCCTTGATCTGCGGCTTGGTCGCGTCGTTCGCCACCTTGAACACCACCGCATTCGATTCCGACGCCATGGTCGACTTCTCGGTGATGTGCGGAGCGACGATCACGTCATAGTGCCGCGCGTCGATGCTGTCCTTCTTAGCCATTGAAGCGCGCCTCCAGCTTGGCGACCGCGTCCTTGGTCAGGACCAGCGTGTCGTGGTTGAGGATGTCGTAAACGTTGGCACCCATCGCAGGCATGACATTCACACCCGGAAGGTTGCCGGCGGCCTTCTTGAAGCCGTCGTTCACTGCGTCGCCGTCGATCACCAAGACCTTGCCGGCAAACCCGTGCTTGTCGAGGTGGCCCTTGAGGACCTGAGTCTTAGCGTCCTTGAGCTCGAGGCTGTCGACCACGACCAGACCGTCCTTGGCCTTGGTCGAGAGCGCCATCTTGAGACCGAGGGCACGGACCTTCTTGTTGAGCGACTGTTCGAATTCGCGCTTGCGCGCACCGTGGGCCTTGCCGCCGCCGATAAAGATCGGAGCGCCGCGATCGCCGTGGCGAGCGTTCCCCGAACCTTTTTGACGGCCGAACTTCGCGCCGGTGCGAGCCACGTCCGAACGCTCGCGCGTCGGGCGGGCGGTGCCGCGGCGGTTTTCGAGCTGCCAGGTGACAACGCGGTGCAGGATGTCAGCGCGCGGCTCAACACCGAACACGTCATCCGACAGTTCGATATCGCCCGACGCCTTCCCGTCGATTTTCTGGACCTTCACCTTCATGGCTTAGTCTTCCTTCTTCTCTTCGGTAGCCGGAGCATCCGTTGCGGGTGCTTCAGCTGCCGGAGCGTTATCTTCGACTGCGGCTTCTTCTGCCGGGGTCGCGACATCGGTCGCTTCCTGCTCGGGAGCAGCCTGCTCGTCCTGCGGCTTGGCAGTTTCAACGACAGCGCCGGGGAACGGCAGATCGTCAGGCATCGAAACCTTCACGGCGTCACGAACCATCAGCCAGCCATTCTTCGAACCCGGGACCGAGCCCTTGATGAAGAGGAGGCCGCGATCGGCGTCGGTGCGAACCACTTCGAGGTTCATCTGGGTACGCTGACGGTCGCCCATGTGGCCGGCCATCTTCTTGCCCTTGAACACGCGCCCCGGATCCTGACGGTTACCCGTCGAACCGTGCGAGCGGTGCGAGATCGAGACACCGTGGGTAGCGCGCAGACCGCCGAAGCCCCAACGCTTCATGGCGCCTGCAAAGCCCTTACCCTGGGTGTGGCCAGTGATGTCGACCTTCTGGCCGGCAACAAAGTGGTCGGCGCTGATCAGCGAGCCGACGGGGACGAGGCCCTCTTCGCTTTCGACGCGGAATTCCGCGACGCGCTTCTTGAGGCCGACACCGGCCTTACCGAAGTGCTCGCGCTGCGGCTTTGCTACGTTCTTCTGTTTCGCTTCGCCCGCGCCCAGCTGAACGGCGAAATAGCCGTCCGTGTCAGCGGTGCGGTGCGAGACGACCTGGCAGTCTTCCAGAGCGAGAACGGTAACAGGCACGTGCCGTCCGTCCTCCTGGAAGAGGCGGGTCATCCCGACTTTCTTTGCGATCACGCCAGTGCGCATCGTCATTACTCCTTACAGAGGCACAATCGGGACCATCCCGAAGGTGCGTGCCAACCCAAATTTTTTATGCTGCGAGCCCCGTCCGGGCTGATGCCGCCCTGCCCTGCTCGGACAGTTTGGCGAGACGGAGGACGCAGCCCGAGCAAGCTCGGCGGTATCCAGATGTCTTGCCGATCTTGTCGATCGACGGGGCCATCAGGGGCCCCAAACTCTCGATCCGTTTTACGTCCGGCTCGAAGGACGTGCGAGCAAGCAGTTTAGGCCAGCTTGATCTCGACATTGACGCCAGCAGCAAGGTCAAGCTTCATCAGCGCGTCGACCGTCTGGGCGTTGGGCTGCACGATGTCGAGCAGCCGCTTGTAGGTGCGCACCTCGAACTGCTCGCGCGACTTCTTGTCGATGTGCGGGCCGCGGTTCACGGTGAACTTCTCGATACGCGTCGGCATGGGAATGGGGCCACGAATA
>Ga0189284_100102_pt1 | contig 131341 bp, 119 predicted proteins | sample N32C7minimetaG_FD_130314 | JGI IMG/M metagenome (GOLD analysis project Ga0189284, IMG submission 130314) | Marine microbial communities from the Costa Rica Dome - N32 C7 mini metaG | ecosystem: Environmental > Aquatic > Marine > Oceanic > Photic zone | place: Costa Rica: the Eastern Pacific...
AAGGGTTCCGGGGCTTCGCTAAAACCCGATTGGTTACGTGTCGGGGAATGCATCCCTCCACGTTCTATTTGCATCTAAAAGAGTCTGAGTTTCGGTTTAATTATCGCAAAGAAAATATGTATCTAAAATTATTACTATTCATCCGTCAGAAACTGCTTAAGTTGTCTTCCCCCCATGTTTTATTTAGGCATTTCACAAGACACTATGGTGAATGTATATCAGAAACTGGTTAAAGGGACAAAATTTGGGGAACTATCCTGACAACTTTAAATCTCAAATTCATTTCAAGCCAGTAACAAGATCATGAGAATAGTCATGGTGAATCCCATTATTCCTCCCCACAGTATTTCAAACCAACTATGCACGTTCAGTTGAAAGCGAGACCATGCCACCAGGGGTACCAAGCCAAGCATGACAACTGCAATAAGTGAAGGCCAAACTGTTTGTAGGTTTGAAAATGCCAGCCAGCTAAGCAAAACAGATGCTGCAACCACGGATCCCACATGCACACTCACTTTCATCTTGAAGTTAAGTACAAAAGCGGTCATTAGATTAACGAGGTAGATCATTAAGATAAGGCCGTAAATATTTGTATAGATCTCATTGAAAATGATAAGCCCACCCAGGCCAATACTTAAAATGGATGTCAGGTATAAGGCAGTACGGCTTGTTCGGGAATGAAAATCAAAACTTCTTTCACCACCGAATTTTGAAATTGCGAGAGCCGATAATGCCGGAAGTACAAAGAAAAGAAGTGCTGAAACACCCAGAATTTCAAGAATATTATTGACAGATTGGCCAGTTACCCAACCTGCTGCACCAAAAACAAGCAACGGCAATGTAAGCGGATTTAATACATCGGATACAATCCGCGCCCTCAATGAATACACAGATGCGTTCTCTATACTTTTTAATTGAATCATGGATGTAATTTATATCCCTCTTGTTGATGATCACACAATGCGGTCTTTGTCCGACAGATCAGGTATGTCACCCTGATACCGGAATACGTTTTTCACCAGTTTACTCATCCATTCCGATTGATTTTTAACATACCATTGGTCGGCTGCCCGGCGCACTCCTAATCCATACGTTGGATAGGGATGAATGGTATCTGCGATGTTGCGAAGCGTGATCCCATTTTTCATAGCAAGTGCGTATTCACTTATCAGATCGCCGGCTTGCTTACCGTAGATTGTGGCACCCAATATTTTCCCGTTCCATTTCTTTGCAAAGATCTTGATCATGCCATCCGTTTCGCCATCCGTAATGGCACGGTCCACTTTAGAGTACGGAAACCGATACGTCTCGAAATTCACCCCTTCTTCCTTCAGTTTCTTTTCGGTTGAGCCGATAGCAGCCAGTTCCGGATCGGTGTAGGTACTCCAGGGTACATGTTTATTATCAATTTTCATAGGAACTTTAAGGATTGCATTACTCGCTGCTACTTTGGCCATATGCTCACTCATGTGCGTAAATTGATACCTGCCGGTTACGTCGCCAGCCGCATAGATATGGGAGACGTTGGTTTTGCAACGGTCATTAACCTCAATCCCTCTTTTAGTATAGCTTATGCCGGCTTTTTCCAGATTCAGATTATTATGATTTGCTACGCGGCCAACAGCCACCAACAACGCTTCACTTTCTACCGTAATGTCCTTTCCTCCAACCTCAGCTTGCACACGAATTGAGCCATCGTCAGATTCTGACACTTCACTCACTGCGGCGGAAAGTTGAAAACTGATTCCCTCTTTTTTGAGACGACTCAGCAGCATATTAGCCAGCTCCTCGTCATCGTTTGTTAATATTCGATTCTGCATATCAAAAACCGTGACCTGTGTTCCGAGTCGCTGAAAAGCCTGTGCCATTTCAATTCCTATGGGGCCCCCACCAATAATCGTTAAGCTTTCAGGCTGCTTTTTCAATTCAAAAATAGTTTCATTGATGAGGTACGGTACCGTATCCAATCCTTTTATGAGAGGCACAAAGGTCTTACTGCCGGTAGCGATCAGGATCATTCTGCCCGTTACTTCCCTGATCGTCGTTTCATCATCGTTATAGATAGCAACGGTGTGGGCATCCTCAAAACGGGCTTTACCGAATTCAATATCTACGCCCATGTTTCTATAAATTTCGGGGTCATCCGCCTCCCTATAGACCTCCTCCCTCACTTTTCGAACATGTTTAAGCACAGAAGCAACATCAATGGGTTTTAAAGACTCGTGGCCAAATGCTTCGGCTTCTTTTATGCCTGCGGCAAGTTTTGAAGCGTGCAACAGTGTTTTACTTGGCACACACCCCGTCCAGGTACAATCGCCCCCAAGTTTATTGGATTCGATCATTAGGGTTTTGGCTCCAAAATTAGCTCCCATCCCGGCAGCTGTTAATCCGGCAGCGCCCCCGCCAATTACGATAAAATCATATTGATAGCTCATACAGAAGAATGCTCCTTATTTGTGTTCTTAATTTTCATAAATGTTGAATAAATGCCATAACCCAATAAACCAATGATCAATATATATACCCATATCGGCACATTTTCACCGGCAATCATCAAGTACAGGTAAGCCGAGGACAAAAAGAATCCCGTTGATATGACCGGCAAGGTAATGGGTTTCCCCTTTCTCTTATTTCTGATGATCCATGCTACAGATAGGGTGAAAAAGGGAATAGCTCCTACATAGATTCCCCCAAATATGTATGGATTTACATTATAATTTTCAGAGAGGCCCATCAGCCATTCATTTATCAATTCAAGTTCCATAGTGTTATTCTTAGTTTCTTTTGCTGAATTATAGACGTGGCTATTCTGCTTTTCCTTACAAATGTATATTTGGCAAATATACTTATTGTATTAGTAAGACTTCACCCATAGGTCATCTCAAATATTAATATTCGCCCCAACTCATTGTATTTATGACTGCAAATGACTCAAATGTCATTCTCATCTTTTTGAAGAATCCTGAAAAAGATCATGTTAAAACCCGATTGGCTCAATCTGTTGGTGACGAACAAGTCCTTCAGGCCTATCAACGATTATTAGACATTACTACTAAGGAAACAACTTCAGCAGTTACATGCGCCCGACAGGTTTGGTATTCAAAAATGATTGAAGAGCATGATATATGGGAATCCGGCCATTACTCAAAATTTAAGCAGCAAGGGAAAGACCTTGGCCAACGAATAAAATTTGCCTTTAAGCAGGCTTTTGAATCAGGATTTGAGAAGGTGATTATAATTGGAAGTGAACATGCGGAATTAAATAGAGATCTTATAGATGAAGTTTTGAAAAGATCTCAACCGCATTAAACCGCAAGTGCGAGCTATAACACCTCACCGTCTTTGATCAGCAACCCCTGGTGGTTGGTGCCGGATATTCAGTTCAGAGGCAATAGCATTCAATAATTCATGCTGACCGATGACATTCACTATATATTGTATTTTTTTGCTATTCATAGATTTGGTTTAAACCTGAGCTCGATTATTGATAGCTTGAAAAATGCCTGAAAAGTCATCCCTGCGAAGGCAGGGATCTTATTATTGCCCGTAATTCAATCATAGATAGGTAAAAAACAAGCAGATTTCGGGCATTCGCTGCGAAATGACCATCTTGCCTTGATAGAACCTGCTTTTTAATCAAACTCAGGTTTTAACAATATGTATTTGAGTTGCCATTCTGTTTTGGAGCAAAGAGAACGGTTCCAAAGCTGCAAAAACCACAACAGCCATTTTTCTTTGGTTTGGCTACTTCTCCGCAGGAAGGACACTCTCAAAAATATTGGCAAGCTTCTTCCAGCATAGGGCTGTCATAGTTTTCTTGCATCGGGGTAAGTTATTTTAGACGCTAATTTCATTATTACCGATACTCCGGATTTTCAAAATTCCAGCGGGTACCATCATCCCAGTCTTTTCGGGAGTTACCGTAACCGGGATATCCGCCTTGTTCTTTGAGCATTTTGGCGAGGTGCAACAGATTATAGGTCATGAAGGTGGTATTTCGGTTGGTGAATTGGTTATCGAAACCAACGGGACCGTCTTCATTTTCGTCTCCATAGCTTGGCCCCGGACCTGCTTCCCCGATCCACCCGGCATCGGCCTGAGGCGGAATACTGTATCCTACATGCTGCAGCGCGTATAGAGTTCCCATTGCGCAATGTTTGATGCCGTCCTCATTACCGGTCACCAGACAGCCTCCCACTTTTCCATAAAAAGCATACTGCCCTTTGTCATTTTGCAGGGCACTCATTGCATACAAACGCTCAATCAGCTTTGTAGCAACCGAAGACTTCTCACCTAACCAAATAGGTGTGCCTATGATCAGAACATCCGCTGCATCTACTTTCTTCCAAATATCAGGCCACTCGTCTTTATCTACGCCGTGCTCGGTCATATCAGGATATACACCGTAGGCCACATCATGGTCAACCAACCTTATACATTCCGACTTCACTCCTTCTTTTTCCATGATGTCCATGGACACATCTATCAATGTGCGGGTATGACTTTTCTGAGGTGATCGTTTTAGTGTACAGTTTACATATAAAGCTTTTAGCCCCGAAAAATTCGGTTTCTGATCTGTCATCATCTCTATTATTTAGTTGAAAATTTGAAGTTTATAAATGATTTAAAATGTTACTACTTGATACCCTTCCTTTACAAAATTTCGAAGACTTGGGTGATCATCATAATCATCCAACAGGTCCACTCCTGTTTTTCGTACTTCGTTTATCACTCCAAAAGCTTTAGAGCAAAACTTACAGGCTCCATGAATATTACCTGTAATTGCTTTATATAGTAGATGTGCATCATGATCCTCATCGGCAAGTTCAGGGACCCAGGTAGTGCCGGCCCCATCAAAAATTATCTTCACATCATCATCATGATCTTGTAATTCTTTGGCAAATTCGAGTGCATTTACTACTCTTCCAAGCGCTTCATGGGTTCCAACTTCACTTAAAACTACTACGGCTACTTTGTTCATAATCCAGTTTATTTTTGTTCAATTTAGCTAATTAGTCAGATGCGTTGCTAACATTAAATCTTACTTAACGGAAGCTTCACTTCTCAACGACCTTGGTAAGATTAACTTCTTAGTGCTCATCTCCATTACGTCCATTAATTAATACGGTATAAATTTATGCAGAGAACTTCTGAGGTAAAGAAAAAAGGACATCCTACCCATCGGCATTTAATGGTTGTTACAGCTTTTATAGTAGCGGCCAGTTTATTGGTAGTTCTAACAACTTTTTCCATAAGTATGCTTACTGCCACTGGTGACCTGAACCGTTTACTGGTTCGATGGTCTCAAAATAACGGAGAAAGTGTAGAGATGGCCCTTAGCTATTTTGAAAATAGAGACGATGCCTCCTTTAGATCATACCGTAATTTTACGGAACAGCGCATGTACACCGCAGATGTGATCAGTGAGCTGATGAGCAGCGAACCTAATGAAGACCTTATCTTCAGGGAATTCGATCCTGACGATATTCACCCTAACGAGATCACAGGATTAATTCGGATCTTCACTTTATTTGAGCACACTCAGGAAATTCAGGATATCAAGCAAACATGGGATTCCGTTCAACAACTCAGTCTCGAAAAAAGCACGCTTATTGATTCTTTGATTTCAAGCCGGTCTTCCCTTAATACCCTTGAACCCGTTAATGCCACACTTATTCATGCTAAAAACCGCGAGATCAATAATTACATTCGTGCAATGATCTCCGATAACTCAGGTATTTTACTGCTTTTGAAGCGCTATTCTCTTTGGTTCACTGTTTTACTGGGTATTATCATCGTTCTAATTGGAATGATCTACACGGTGCGTGGTGTAAAACATATCCGAAACATGCAGGAGCTTCTGGCCGAGCGCGATTACCTTGCGATGTTTCCTGAACTAAATCAATTCCCCGTACTCAATTTAAGTATCGGAGGCGATGTAGATTTTGTGAATCAGTCTACCCGAAATCTTTTTCCGGACTTGAAGCAGCTGGGACTTTCACACCCCTTTTTGAAAAAAGTACATTCCAAATTACCGGAAATCATATCTGAACCAGAAAAAACAATGCTTTTTGAAGTAGAAGTAGAAGGAAAATACTATCAGCAGGCTGCTCATTACTTATCTAAAGCTAACGGGATTCATCTCCATTCAATTGATATAACGAATCTAAAGAACAAGCAACTGGAGCTCTCTCACACCCTCAAAGAAAAGGAATCACTATTGGCTGAGGTTCATCACCGTGTTAAAAATAATATGTCAGTAGTAACCGGATTACTGGAACTACAGGAAATGATGGGGCAAGATCCAAATTCTGCCTTGTCTGAAAGCAGGTCTCGTATCAAATCTATGGCCATCATCCACGAGTTACTCTATCAATCCGATTCATTTTCTGAAATTAAGACCTATCAGTATTTGACCAAGCTTGGAGAGCATCTTCGATTATCACTCGCCAATATTGATTCTGTAAAGGTTCAAAGTAATTCCGCGGAAAATACCATCAACATCAATCAAGCAGTGCCTCTGGCTTTACTACTAAATGAACTGGCGACTCATCTAAGTCAGGAGCCATCCAAACAGGATCAGCGTCTCGGCTTGCTATTACAGATTGTCTCTCAGGGAGAAAGGCTTTGTCTGCAGCTCAGCTCTCCGCAATCTGGCATTACCAATCCCCTGAAAAATAATGATAAACCAACCCTGCGCATGAGCCTTATCAAAAACTTATTAGCTCAAATTGATGGAGAACTGAATATCCCCGAACAGGACAATCTCCTTATCAAAATTAAATTTACCCCAACCGTTAAAAGAGGTTCTAGTAGTACCCTCATATAATTTTCATGCTTATGAAGTGGATAAAAACGATCATCATCGGAATCCTGGCAACCTTTGCTATGGATGTAGCCATGAATGCACTTATGTTGCTCTTCGGCTTAACTCCTACCAATATTCATCCTGCGGCTGCATTTTTGTATAACCTTGGCCTTGAATTTGAAACCATATCCGTACTTCTGCATTACAGTTATGGCACACTGTGGGCACTCGTATTTGTGTATGCTTTCGAACGAAATTTCTCTGTCATAAAAGCGATCTTGTTTGCCGGTGTTCTGTGGCTGTTTATGATGTTGGTTTACAGTCCTGTAATTGGCTGGGGATTTTTTGGGATCGGAAATGCACAACTTCTCGAAAATACACACCCGCTTTACCTGACTTCCACCATCGATTATCTTATCATGACCATATCTGTACATATTGTATATGGAACTTCTTTAGGATATTTAACGAAAAAATTTATTCCGGTGAAATCCGGTAAGATTATTCCAAATGAAACCGTCAGAACCTTTCAATGATAACCCATTAATTATTTCTATGAAAAAATTTCGCTTTCGCTTTATCCCGTTATACGTTGTAATACTATTTTTCATTTCAGCCTGTGGAAATGAAAAAGCTGAAAACCAAAATGCTTCTGCTGTTATTGAACAAGCTCCAGATTTTGAAATTACTACTGTTTCCGGTGAAACCATCAGCTTAGAAGAATCACTCAATAATGACAAACCTGTAGTTATATATTTTACTGCTTCCTGGTGTCCTGTCTGTGCTCAAAATTGGCCTTCTTTGTCTGAAGTGTATCCGGAATATGAGGATAGATTGACACTCGTTGCAATCGGGATCGATCCAACAGATGATGAGCAAACTATGCGCAGCCTTGCTGAAGAGAAAGGGTTTACTTTCCCTGTAACTCGTGGAATTCCCCAGATCATGCTGGATTATGGAGTTAAAAGTCAGGCAACAACAGTCGGTGTTAATAAGGACGGAAACATTGCCTTCCGAAAAAATAAAATGGTCATCAGTGCTGATGAATACCGTGAGCTTTTTGATGGTTTAGTTCAGTAGTTAACATATTCGATATTAAGACAATCGGTTGAGTACGTTGAGAGGTCATTTCGCGACGAATGCCCGAAATTCTATGGTTTGTCAGGTAGCGAATACGGAATGAATGGCAATACTTGATTCCCGTTTCCACGGGAATGACCACAAGCATCCATTTTTTATCCTTTTAACGTAGTTCTTACCTCGAACTCACATTAATTAGATCTTCGGATGATTCTTCAATAGGATTCTAAACAACCATTACACCGTCAACTATTAACCATTAACAAAACCAGATGGAATTCATTTATTTCTCATTTCTTCAGGGTGTGGTTGCCTTTTTTGCCCCATGTGCCGTGGCTTTATTACCCGGCTACATTGTGGCTTATATTTCCCGCACCGGAGATGGCCGGCCTTCCATGTCCACCAAACTGCGCCGGGGACTTAAACTCGCCTTTCTAAGCATTCTCGGAATATTACTGATCTACTCAATGGCCGGGGTTTTTATTATAGTTGCCAGTCAGGTTTTGAAGGCCTACATGAAATGGATAACGATCGGTATGGGAGGAATTTTGATCATCTTGGGTGGATTGATGATAGCCGGAAAAAATATTGCATTTTCAGTGAATATGAATCAAAACAGGAATAGTTCATCTGAAGCCTGGGAGGCATTCGTTTTCGGTACAGCTTATGCCATTGGGGCCCTTGGATGTTTATTCCCACTTTTTCTTGTAGTTGCTACCCAAGCAATGACGGCTCCAACTTTACTATTGGGAGGAAGCTATATCTTTGCCTACTTTTTCGGTATTAGTTTAATGATGGTAACCGCCATTATGCTCTCCACCTTTGCCCGCGATTTTTTCATGAAATACCTGCGCAAGATCCTGCCTCACATGGAAATGATCACCGGAATTTTACTGATCCTGGCCGGTGCCTATGTAATTTACTATCAGATGATATTGATATAAAATTCCTTGTTAAAGGTAAGATGTTGAAGTTCTAAAGCGTCTGTGACACATACCCTTAACTAAAAATGACAGGATGTTATCATGAATGAACTAAACAAACTTTCAGGAATTGCACATTGGCTTCCAAGGCTTTCACTTGCTGCCATTTTCATCTACCACGGATTTCCAAAAATAGCTATGGCAGGTGATGTCGCTGCCATGATGGGCATGCCAATGGCTATGGTGCTAATGCTTGGTATTGTTGAGATCGGCGGAGCATTACTGATGCTTTGGGGCGGATTTGGACCTGAATGGGCAACGCGACTTGCAGGTCTCATGTTCACCGCAGTTATGATAGGTGCTATTGCAATGGTACATGCTCAATTTGGGTGGAATTCCCTAAACTTGGGAGACAACGGTGGCCGCGGAATGGAATTTCAGGTACTGATAATTGCTGTTTCATTGCTTTACGCATTTAAAGGAAATGCCTTGAATGAGAAGAATGCTTCAGCAGATTAATCCAATTTAACCCATAAACTCATGGGAAAAGATTTGATCGCCTTTTCCCATTTTCTTGTCCGCTTTCAAAGAGCAAAAAAGTTCTCTTTATAATTCAGCAAACTCCTCAAAAGACTGATCCAAATAGGCATCCGTACTTACAAACCGAAGTATCTGCAAATATAAATCTTCAGGAATAAAACCGGGCTGACCGGCAATGATCTCTCCTTTAGAATCCAGGAAAATAAATGTAGGAGTCCCTGTTATTCTCATCGCCCGTGCAAATTCCCTTTGCGAGACTTCTTCTCCACGGAATATCAATTTTTCTTCCGATTCAATATCCAGCCATACCGTATAAAAGTGTTCATTGGTAAGGTCCTGTACATTTTGTTGACTAAAAACTTCCTTCTCCTGTTTTTTGCAATAGGTACACCAAACTGCATTCGCGTAGATCAATACCTTTTTCCCCTCCTGCTGCGCCAGCTCCCGCGCCTCTTCCATTGATTTCCAGTTAAATGGAATAGTATCTTTTGCTGAATTTTCAGAATTTTGTGCAAAGCCTGTAAATGAACTACTTAATATGAAAAGCAGGATTCCTGCACCTATTTTAGATAAAAATTGCATGCTAAGTTTTTTAATGATTGTTTAGTTATTCTGATTACTAACTGAAGAGATCAACGTATTATTATCAGTACTTCACTTTCCTAAAGCTAACCGCCAAGGGCTTGTTCAAGATCTTCAATGATGTCATCCGGATGTTCAAGTCCCACACTTAAGCGAATCAAATTATCCGGGGTTGGGGATTCATCTCCTTCCGATGATTTTCGGTGTTCCCAGATACTCTCGATACCGCCCAAACTTGTGGCTGCTTTTATCATCTTTGATCTCGAAACAATGTTAACCGCTTCCTTGGAGCCGCCTTCGATCAGGAATGAGATCATGCCGCCAAAATCATCCATTTGTGCCTTTGCAATTTTATGGCCGGGGTGAGACTCCAGTCCCGGATAATAGATGACCTGAACTTTAGGATGCTTACTTAAAAAAGTGGCCACTTTTCGTGCATTCTCATTATGAGCCCGCATACGATATGGAAAAGAGCGAATGCTTCTGCTCAACAACCAACAATCTCTCGGGGAGGGAACAGCTCCTTGTACCCGTTGTATAAGCCTGATCTTTTCAAATAATTTCTTATTTTCTTTGGTGATAACAGCCCCGCCCAAAATATCACTGTGTCCACCCAGATACTTCGTAGTGGAATGAACCGAGACATCTGCTCCCAATTCCAGCGGACGCATATTATACGGAGTGGGCCAGGTGTTATCAACAGCCACAAGAGCTCCCTTTTCTTTAGCCAACTTGCTTACTGCTTTTACATCAGTAATTAACAACCGAGGATTAGAGGGGGTTTCAAGCCAAAGGAGTTTGGTATTCTCTTTCAGGGATGATTCTATCTGATCAAGATCGGTCATATCAATGAAATCCACGTCCAGATTCCATTTGTCGGCAAATTCCCACATCAGCTTTCGGGTGCCGAAATACACATCATTTGCCACCAGTACATGAGCACCCGGTTCTACAGCCTGAAATACAGATGAAATAGCTGCCATTCCTGATGAAAATGCGGCACAGGAATCCCCTTTTTCCAACTCCATGATCACGTTCTCAAGCTGATCCCGATTTGGGTTGGAGAGCCGAATGTATTTATCGTCTCCTTCCTGATATCCTCCATCGCGATGTTCATAAATGGTAGATACTTCTATTCCCGGAACAATAGTATCGTTTTCCAGAGAGCGGGTTTTCATGCTCCCGTGTATGGCGATCGTTTCTATTTTCTTTTTCTTCATGGCCTGGCTTAATTAATTTGATCGAAAATAAACAATTTATGATCTATCCTTTGTACTTGTTATGATAAGAAAAACTCATTTTACTTTGATCTTCCGAATTCTTTCCAATACCGGCGGATGCGAATAATTCAGCCATACGTAAAACCAATGGGGGGTCAGATTAGAGAGGTTATCTTTGGAAAGTTTCTTGAGGGTTGAGACCATATCCTCCGGTTTCCCCGTTGTTTCTGCTGCAAAGGCATCGGCTTCAAATTCATGTTTTCGGGAAAGGATCTGCATAAAAACGGACAGGATCATATCAATGGGAGCATAGAGCATCCCAAAGAAAATAAGTCCGGCATAGACTGACATCTGTTCCATATAAAAGGCATCAAACAATCCTTCGGCATTCAAAAAAACAGAGAGTAAAAAGAACATCACCCCGGTCTGCAAAATGCTCATCACCATCCCTTTTATAATGTGCTTTTTCTTGTAGTGCCCAATTTCATGTGCCAACACCGCCACCAGTTCATCGTTAGTGTGATTTTCGATCAACGTATCATAAAGGGCCACTCGTTTATTCTTGCCAAAGCCCGTAAAAAACGCATTGGATTTACTGGAACGCTTGGAGCCGTCGATCACAAATAATCCCTGAAGCGGAAAATCCACTTTCTCGCTATAATTTTCAATAGCCATTCGCAGCTCTCCTTCTTCCAGCGGAGTGAATTTATTAAACAACGGCATGATCCAGGTCGGAGCTACGTACTGCATAATCAGTGTAAAAGCCGTGACTGCCCCCCAGGCATAGAGCCAGGCCAGATCCCCGGCATACATGAAAAACCACAGGATTCCGGCAAGCAGGGGCGTTCCAATTATGAAGCTTAGCCCTAATCCTTTCACCATATCCAGTACAAAAGTCTTGGGTGTGGTTTTATTGAACCCAAATCGCTCTTCGATCACAAAAGTAGAATAGATACTGAATGGCAGGTTGATGACAGTCCTGGCGATTATCAAAATTCCGATATAAAATAAACCGGTGACCAGCTCGCTAAACCCCCACGCTCGTACCACTTCATCCAGCCAGTTAAATCCGCCGGAAAACCAAAAACCCAATACCACTGCCAGATTAAATCCACCGGTAAGAAAACCAAACTTAGTCCGCACTTTGGTGTATTTCTGGGAATTGGCATAGGTATCTTCATCATATATGCCTTCAAATTCATCAGGCAGTTCTTTGGAAAGAGATTTAAGGTTTAGGTAATTGGAGGTGAGATCGAGTATAAAATCAATGGCAATGGTTGCCAGGATGATGATGGCGTAGATGTTCATTAAAGAATATTAGTTGCATTAAATTTCAAAATCAATAAATAGCAGATCTTCTACTTTTGAAAAATTTTTATCTGCTGAAAGTAGTGGGATATCTCTTTCAATGGAAGTGGCTGCTACAAATGCATCCGGTACTTTTAGATTAAACTTTCTCCTTATTAAAATTGTCTGAGTTCTTATGGGCTCAGACTCACTTATTATGGTGCATTCAGAAAGAAAAGTTTGAATTTTTTCTTCTTCATCTGTTTCAATGTCAGGATATGAAAGAAGTTCAACTACAGATATAAATGATAAACTCACTTCCACCCCATCTAATAAAAGAGCCAATCTTTGATTTCCAGCTAAATAGTACAGTATCACATTTGTATCAAGAAGCAGATTCATCCCATTCAGCTCTTATTCTTTTTTGATATTCCATCGGGTCTTCATTTACCTTAATGATTCCTGAGTATTTCTTCGCATCAAGTCCTTTTGATCTTTTTGAAACTAATCTTAGTTTTTCTTTCAATTGCTCAATGGACTCTTCTTTTTTTAGGATGATTTTTTGCATGATGTTCTCCATTTCCTATAATATACAATTTTAACAACTTGATTGTCTATATGACACCAAATCAAACAACCCCCTATCAGTCCCATAAACAAAACAAATTAGTTTAATGTTAAACTATTGAATGATAAAGCGTACATTTGGGTTAAATAATCAAAACAAATTAATCCAAAGATTATGAAACATCATAAAGGAATACATCACATCACGGTTTTAGCAGGTGATGCCCAACAAAATGCAGCGTTTTATACCGAGAAATTAGGAATGCGGCTGGTCAAGAAGTCGGTAAATCAGGACGATCCAGGCACCTATCATTTGTTCTATGGAAACCAAGCGGCGGAACCTGGTTCAAGCCTCACTTTTTTTCCCTGGCCGAATGCTCAAAAGGGTGAAGCAGGTGTTGGTGAGGTAGTGAATGTGGGGCTTCAGGTTCCGAAAGGATCTGAAGATTACTGGGAGATCCGCCTCAGCGAAAATGATATCAGCTATGAGGTTGTTAAGGTTTTTGGCCGAAAAGCCTTGCGCTTCGAAGATCCTGACGGACTGGAATTAGATATCGTGTTTGAGGGTGAAGCCAAGCCGGAAGTGGAGAATGTGAACTATGTCGTCCCGGCAGAGCATACCATCCAGGGATTTTGGGGAGCAAGGATGCTGCTCACCGAAAAAGAACACACTGAAATGCTGCTTGGTGAATTATTTGGGTTTGAAAAAGCTGACTCAAATAATAATCAAACGCTCTATCAAACCGATGCTCCAATCGGACGTTATGTAATTATCGAGAAGGCTGAAAAAACCGAATATGGTAAAAACGGTCGAGGTATCGTTCACCACATTGCTTACCGGGCTGAAAATAAAGAGGAGCTGGATCAGCTTCGGCAGGAAGTTAACAAGAAAGGATTGAATCCTACTCAGATTATTGATCGGCACTGGTTCAATTCTGTTTATTACAGAATACCGGCAGGTGTGCTTTTCGAAATGGCCTCCGACGATCCCGGTTACACCGTGGATGAGGAATTTGAGCATCTGGGCGAGAAATTGATCCTCCCGCCATGGCTGGAATCAAAACGTGATAGAATCGAGAAAATCCTGCCTGAAATTAAGGTTGCCTCAAAGACTACTTCCTAATTCAATTTTACATCGTAGGGACACAAAATCTTGTATCCCTGCGTTTTTAAAATGATAAAATTTAATTCTACACAAACTATTTCCATGAGTTTATTCCGAGTAACAGAAGGCACCCATTTCAAAGGCCCCCACCAATCCACGCAAATTGCAGAAGGTGGGGTTCCGGCAACAGAGGCTGATGCAGCCATGATTATGATACATGGACGCGGAGCAACCGCTCCCAGCATCATTCAGCTTGCCAATGAGTTTGACACTGATAAGAAGCTCGCCCTGCGAGCACCACAGGCCAATAATAATACATGGTATCCTAATTCTTTTATGGCGCCTTCTGAGCAAAATCAGCCGGGACTTTCGTCCGGTTTGCAGAAGATCTATGACATTATTCAGGACCTGAAAGGCGAAGGGTTTTCAGAGGAACATATTTACCTCCTCGGATTCTCACAGGGCGCTTGTTTAGCCTCTGAGTTTGTTGCACGCCATCCTGCAAAATATGGCGGCTTAATTGCTTTGAGCGGCGGAATGATCGGGGTCGGAGATGCCGTTAATCCTGAAGATTATGAAGGTGACTTGCAGGGAACTCCAATTTTTATGGGTTGCAGCGATGTTGACCCCCACATTCCAAAAGAGCGAGTCAACGCATCTGAAAAAAATTTTAAGAAGCTAAACGCAAGTGTTACCAAAAAACTCTATCCGGGCATGGGACACCTTGTCAACGAGGATGAGATTAAGCATATTAACGCTCTACTTAATTCAAAATGAAAGATGAAAAATTTAAAATTAGGTTTCGCACCAATTTTAAATTTTTCATTTTGAATCTTTAATTCACACTAATGGAAATACTTTGGCTGGCAGCTGCCTACGTTCTCGGAATGGCAGTATCACGAATTAAACTCCCGCCATTAGTTGGTTTTCTGGCAGCAGGTATCATCCTTTCCTTTTTTGGATTTGAAACCACCGATACGCTCCATGAAATCGGGCACCTTGGAGTTTTATTTTTGCTTTTTACGGTAGGTCTTCACCTTCGTATTAAAAACATCATTCGCTCTGAGGTATTAGGTGCGGGTGGTATTCACTTAATGCTTACCGCAGCCGTATTTGGTTTAATCGCTTCTTTTTTTGGATACGGTCTGACCGAGTCCCTCATTATTGGGATACTGCTCGGATTTTCGAGTACCGTTTTAGCCGCTAAGTCTCTGGAAGACCGCGGAGAGCTTGGGGCCTTCCATGCCCGGGTTTCGATCGGCATTTTAATTTTGCAGGATATTGTTGCCATTGCTCTGCTGGCCTTAACCGGGGGCGGCGTTCCTTCTATTTGGGGATTAGTTTTGCTGGCTCTTCCTTTATGCCGGCCGCTTATTATTAAAGCACTGGTGGCAAGCGGCCACGATGAGCTCCAGCTTTTATTTGCTCTGATTTTAGCCATCGGGGGCGGAGCTTTATTTGAAGTTGTGGGACTCTCTTCCGAGCTGGGCGCTCTTGTTGCCGGGGCATTAATCTCCGGGCACAAACTCGCCGATGAACTCACTCATAAACTCTGGGGACTTAAGGAAGCATTTCTCGTGGGTTTTTTCCTTGAAGTCGGGTTGGCAGGCTTACCGGGATATAGTGAACTCATTTTCTGTTTGGTAATTATTGCACTGCTTCCGTTGAAATCATTGCTGTACTTCTTCCTTTTGGTTGGCTTTAAATTGCGTTCAAGAAACTCTTTCCTGGTTACAACAACCTTGACTTCTTTTAGTGAATTTACACTGATAGCCGGAATCGTTGCCGTTTCAGGCGGCTTCATCCCCGAAACAGTCGTTACCAGTTTTGCCCTGCTTGTTGCGGTTTCTTATGCCATCAACGCACCGCTTTCCTCTAATGTAAATGCCATTTGGAGCCGGTTCGAACACTCTTTATTAAAATACGAGCGCGATGTTAAGCACCCGGGCCAGCAGGTTATTTCGTTGGGAAGCGCCAATTATCTTGTAGTAGGTATGGGGCAGGCCGGCTCCTCTGCTTATGAATACATGAAATACCACGGGCATAAGGTTATAGGAATGGATGTTGACCCCGCCAAGCTGGAAGAAAATATTCAAGCCAAACGCCGTGTGGTGTACGGAGATGCCCGCGACCCTGAGCTTTGGGAAAATATTGATCTTTCAAATATTAAAGCGATTATGCTGGCTATACCAAACCCCGGTACCAAGGTAGAAGCCACGCAACTGCTTCGGCAGTATGGTTACAAAGGTGATGTTGTAGCCCTCACCATGCGAAGCGATGAACATAAGGCGCTGAGGGAAGCCGGAGCAACCGCCGTTTGCCTGCCGATGTCTCAGGCTGGTAAAAAACTGGCTGAACTGAGCCTGGAAGAAGGCGAATCAGAAAGTACGTCTTTAAATTTAACCTTTGACCGATGAGTGAGTTATTTATTAAGGTCTCCAAAAACGATTATCTCAAAGGCAAAAAAAGACGTTCCCATCACTTTAATTGAATACGGCGATTATGAGTGCCCGTACAGCCGAATGGGATATCGCTTTGCACAAATGCTGCTAAAAAATTATGGCGATCATCTGAATTTCGTATTCCGGAATTTCCCGCTGCGAAAGAAACATCCGCATGCCCGGTTGGCAACGGAAGCTGCTCTGAGTGCCGGAGCCATGAACCGGGTGGCCTCTGCGGTTGGGGAAGGTTCTATGGCCATCAAATATGTGCATGAATATTTAGCCGATTCGAATACGTAATCTAAAGACCAAGCTATGAAAAAAATACTGGTAATAGGCGCAACGGGAATGCTGGGAACACCAGTCACCATAGAACTGGATAAAGCAGGATTTGAGGTTACCTCAATGGTACGGAATATGAAGAAAGCCAAAAAGATGCTTCCCGAAAGCATCCGTTTAATGGAAGGAAATTTAGAAAGCATCGCAGATCTTGAAGCCGCATGTCAACATCAGGATTATGTATATCTGAGCCTCAGCACGGCTCCCAATGAAAAGAACAAAGCGTTTAAAACAGAAATTGAGGGGATTCAAAATGTGATTCATGCGGCAAAGAAAACCAGAATTCAACGCATCGGATACTTGTCCTCCATCATTCGGCGGTTTCAGGGATTCGATTGGTGGGTATTTGACATCAAAAATCTGGCGGTAGATTTACTGAAAGGAGCTGATGTTCCAACGACCATCTATAATGCTTCTAACTTTTTTGAAAACCTGACCGGACAAATGCTCGCAGGCTCCAATGTACTCCTGATTGGCAAACAAGAAACACAAAGCTGGTGGATTTCGGGCCACGACTACGGGAAGATGGTCGCCACATCATTCCAAGCTGATGAGGGCGATCAGGAATATACCATTCAGGGCCCTAAACCATATAGCTTTGATGGAGCTGTAGATGTATTTGTTGAGCATTATCTCCATAAAAAATTGGCCAAAAGAAGAGCACCGCTCTGGTTTATGAAATTAGCCGGCAAGGTATCGGCTCAGGCAAATTTCGGATGGCATATCACCGAAGCCATCAACCAATATCCTGAACAGTTTGAGGGAGAAGAAGCCTGGGAAAAGCTTGGGAAGCCAAATACTACGTTAGGGGAATTTGCTAAAAACGCATGATTTTTGATTGTACATAAGTTATGTTCAAAGCTCATTTTCCACATTATTTAGAACGAGACCTTCCACCATCGGCAGGGGTTGAAAACGCCTCTCTTATGTACATGGAAGAGATTATATCTTTTTATTTCCGGCTTAGTTATGGACCACATGTAAACTGTGTTAGGCTCACAACACTTTTGCCACTCACATATTCCGGTTCATAAGTAAACGGGATTTATTCCTGAGGTTCAATAACATACCAATCAGATTTTCAGCCGTGAATGGCTTACTTGTGTACTTGAAGGTTTTCTGGCTTTGCTAATATTTTTTACAGCTTAACAGTGTTTAAAGACCGAAATCAATACCTATTCGGTTACGAATTTTATTTTTTAGTTCGTCTTCAAGCTCTTTCTTTTTCTTTTCAAGCTCTTCGCGTTTTTCTTCTACGCGTTTCACCTGTTCATCTACTTTTGCCTGGAGCTCCTCGTAGCGCTGCCGAATTTCAGCCTCCTTCTCCTGCTTAAATTCGGCCAGCTGCTCTTTTCTGCCTTCCACTTGCTTCTGAACTTCAGCCTCGATCTTACGCTTGGCATTTTCCACTTCCTGGCTCACCGTCTGTCGCAGTGCATTCATGAAAAGGTCGTCTACATTAGAACGTACACGAACCCGAAGCGGGCCTTCGGTATTATCAACCAGTGCAGTTACGTCAATATTATCGGCGCTTGCTATCGCGTTTCGGATCAGCGATTCAATTCGGTTTTTTGGCGCACCTGCCGCCTCAAAATCAAAGCTGATATCCTTAGCTAAATAATCGATGCGGCTGTCAATCCTTCTGTCCACGATATTTAGATCGAGGTTTAACTCACCTTTTCCTGACTTCAACTCATAGGGCAGCAGATCTGAGCCTGAAAGCCGGGCTTCGAAAAGAGTAAATCCGGCATAGTTGAAATTAAAGCGTTCCCTTGGCGCCTCCTCCAAATAATTGAATTCCCCGCTGAGGCTTAAGGAAACCTGGTTTTCGTCCTCTCCCGAAAGACTAAAAATCACAGGTTCTCCCGTCTTAACCTGGCTGCTGCTAATATTTGTAACTGATCCTTGAATCCCTATATCAGATTTTGTTCTCCCTGAAAGTTCGATATTCTTGAACCAGAAACCCGGCCATTCATATTTATCGGAGAATTCGTAATCAAGGCCTTCATATCTTGGGATATTTTCTTCTCCTTCTTCATCGCCTGTAAGGCGGCTTCCATATTCTCTTGCCAGAGCCACATATTCTAAATAGGCAGCATAATCACCTAATAAATTTTGCCCAAATAATGCCTTTCCGATATTCTGCACATCAAGATCAGGAAGTTTCGCCACACTCAGGGCCCGTTGATAATCTTCCTTGATCCAGTTATCTATCTGACTGATCTGGTTGCGGGTACTTCCATAATCCTGTTCAAAATTATTTTTCAGGTTTTCAGCCTTGGTCTTTAGAGAGTCTATTTGTTTTTTGAGTTTTTGCAGGTTCTCAATAGCTTCGATCGCCTTTTTGGGATCTTTTATCTCATTTATTTTGATCGCTTCCACTGTGTTTTTAGCGATCGCTATTTCCTTCTCGATGGGGGTGTTATTGAAGGTACTGTCCCATTTTGAATAGGTTCGCTGGATACCGTTTCTAAGAGAATCAACCTTCTCAGGTGTTTGAATATTCACCTTAGCCATCAGGCTGTCAACATTCAGGTCGTCCCGTACATCTGTAAATTTTACCTCGGCATTTTTTTTAGCTTCACTGCTCACTTGATTTACCACGGAGTAAAGGAATCCCGGTTCGGCATCTTCTTCCTCTTCAGGCATCTCAAAATAGCCGTCCGTTTCACGTTCTGTGTCAAGTTCAAAACCAGTTAGCCGTACATTTTTAACGATCACTTTATTCCCTAAGATTAAAGGCCAAAACTGCATACTAAACTCCGTCTCTCCGGTTTCAAAGGTATTTTCCATAGTACTATTTCGGTTGGCAACCTGAAGCCGATCCCATTTCAGATGAAGATTAAAGAGGCTAAAATCAAATCCATCGAGTTCAACTTTGGCTTCATTTAATACACTTGCCTGATATTCGATCTTACTCTCAACCCATTCATCCGTAATAAAGAATGCGGCTGCAAACCCGATTCCCATTAATACTAAAACCGTTATAATTCCTCCTGTTCTCATAGCCTTATCCTCTTACTCTGCTTACAGTTTGATAGACCGAATAAAATTTCGTGGATTTAAAAGTCTGAACAAGTTTCCATTTTTGAACTTTAGCGTGAATGTGCCTTCTATACTGAACAACCCCATATTTCACTAAAGGAAAGCCGGGGAGGCATAGAATTACTGCAGTCACAAAACTTCCGATTACTACGGTGTTATAGAATTTTGTGAGCGCCCACCACTCATTATTGTACATATTTGTCCATGTTTGCTGCATCCTTTCAAGCTCAAGCAGCCAAACCCCAAAACTGTGAAAAATCGGATCAGCCAGGTACGCAACTCCACTGAAAATCATAAAAGATAGCAGCGCCATACCAATGTTTACCTTCAGCACCAATATCAATATCACAATAAAAAGATTGTGTAGTGAAAATATGGGAGTAAGTCCGATGATCATCCCAAAAATAACACCACCGGCTATCTGTCCGGGCGATGCCTCTGATGCCAATGCCTTTAGCAGCTTGGCAAAATACCTCATAATCAAGAACATGTATTCTCTCCTTTAGTGATCATTTTATAAGTAATGTACCTCAAATTAACTCCAATTTCCTGTCATTACAAGGAATGAAAGACTGGTCAATATACTTCCATATACTTTCTGTTTTAAAAATCTGTTCTTTATACTATAATGGTGGTTAAAACCTTTACATCATACTTTATATTTTTAATGAATAATCGAACATTTTTTGGAATTATTTTTGTCTTGCTTATAGTGGGCACTGTATCATGTAATTTAAATAACGCCAAAGATGATTCAGGACAAACAGATAATTCTATGTCCGCACTCCCGGAAGTACCTTTCCCATGTGAAGATGGTTCTGCAGGCGGTTTTTTGTGTGAGAATGTAGGCCTTTATGCCCAGGTTTCTATCGCTGAGTTAAGCGGACAATCATCCGGGGTTTTCTTAAATGATATTTGGGGCTGGACCGATCCGGAAACCGAAAAAGAATATGCCTTGGTTGGCCTCACGAATGGAATGTCTTTTGTAGATATTTCTGATCCCATCAATCCTGTGGTAATTGGCCGGCTTCCTGAATCTAACCTCAATGCCAAGTATAAAACGATAGTTAAAGCCCAATATCCTGCCTGTAATTTGGGCTTAGGTGAAACCTCACGTTCGAAATCGCTGACTGAAGGTTCTTCATGGAGAGACGTAAAAGTTCATAAGAATCATGCCTATATAGTCAGCGACTATCAGCCCCATGGCATGCAGGTGTTAGACTTAACTAAGCTCCGAAATTTTTCGGGTGAGATACTCAATCTACAACATGATTTTCTATACGACCGGTTGGGGTCGGCTCATAACATTGTTATCAATGAAGAGTCAGATTTTGCCTATGCCACCGGAGTGACTCAGGCTGATATTTGTGGCAGCAGTAATGGCTCAGGACTCCACATGATCGATATCAGCAATCCCGGCAATCCGGAATTTGCCGGTTGTTATATCGACGATACTCCAGGGTACTATAGCCTCGCGCCGGGATATATTCATGATGCCCAATGCGTTATTTACAAGGGGCCGGACAGTGAGCATCAAGGCAAAGAGGTGTGCTTCAATTCAGCTGAAGGAAATGTGGTAATTGCAAATGTCACTGATAAGCAAAACCCAACCACAATTGGCTTTAACAGACAAGCTGATATGCAATACTCCCATCAGGGCTGGCTTACTGAAGACCAATCTTATTTTTTGATGAATGATGAGTTGGATGAACGCAACTTGGGGCGCGGCACCAAAACATACATTTGGGATGTGCAAGATTTGGAAGCCCCTGAGTTTCTTGGATACTATGAGCATTCAACATCTTCCATCGACCACAATTTGTACATTAAGGGTAATTATGTTTATCAGTCCAACTATAATGCCGGGCTACAGATTTTGGATATTACAAACGTGGCTGCTGCCAGCCTCAAACGGGTAGCTTATTTTGATACCCAGCCTGACACGGATACAGCAAACTTTGAAGGAACCTGGAGTAACTATCCGTTTTTCAAAAGCGGACTTGTTATTTTAAGTGATATTGAATCCGGATTGTTCATTGTTAAGCCGGAACTGGAATAAGATCTTGTCAAATCCCGTTTCAATGTTACCGAATCATTAATCTCATGAACATTACCAGCCCAATTTTTGAGTTGAGAGCATATTTGTGTACCTTTGACACGTTTTATGAAGGGCTTATCTACCCTTTTCCAATCTAAAATTAAGCGAAATTTCAGCACAAGTTTATGGATTTATTTGACAAGCTTGAAGGCCGTCCAAGTCCGCTCGGCCCATTTACATCGGAAGGGTACGGGTACTACACCTTCCCAAAATTAGAAGGACCTTTAGGGCCGGAAATGAAATTCAACGGCAAAGACATGGTCGTTTGGAGTATCAATGATTATCTCGGCATTGGCAGTAACGAAGAAATTAAAAAAACAGACACTGCTGCCACAAAACAATACAGCCTAAGTGCCCCAATGGGTGCTCGTCTCATGACCGGAAACTCCACCGAACATGAAAAACTGGAAGAAGAACTGGCAGCTTTTGTGCATAAGGAATCTGCACAATTGCTGAATTACGGATACCAGGGAATCATGAGTACCATTCATGCCTTAGTTGACCGTAACGATTTTCTGATCTATGATGAGCTCAGCCACGCTTGTATTGTGGATGGGAAACAGCTTTCCATGGCCGAAAAATCCGTGTTCAAGCACAATGATATCGAAAGTTTCAAGAAGCAGCTTTACCGTGCAGCCAAGAAGAAAAAAGATAACTCCTCTATTCTTGTTGTAACGGAAGGTGTTTTCGGAATGACCGGCGACCTTGGCATCCTTAAGGAGATCATCGAACTGAAAAAGGAAGTTCCTTTCCGTTTACTGGTTGATGATGCTCACGGAATCGGAACCATGGGTAAAGACGGCTCCGGAACCGGAACTCATCTTGGTGTTCAGGATGGCATTGACATTTACTTTGGTACTTTTGCAAAATCTTTTGCTCTTATTGGAGCTTTCATTGCTTCCGAACCTCGAGTAATCGAGTTCTTGAAAGCCAATTCCAGAAGCCAGGTTTTTGCAAAATCACTTCCCTTGCCAATGGTTGTAACGGCCCGCAAGCGATTGAAGATGATCAGTGAGCATCCCGAATGGCGTGAACAGCTTTGGAACAACACACTAAAACTCCGTGAAGGATTGCGTGAGATCGGTTACACGGTTCTTCCATCTGAAAGTCCTGTAACCCCGGTGTTAACCAAAGGAAGTACAGACCTTTGCCAGGATATCATGCGTAAGCTGCGTGAAGAACACGGCGTATTTGTGAGCGGTGTTGCCTACCCGGTAGTTCCAAAAGGCACTGTTTTGATTCGCCTGATCCCAACTGCGGCTCACAAAGATGTTCACATCGAAAAAACATTAAAGGCCTTCGAAGCAATCAAAGATTACGTTTTCGAAGCAGCCGAGAAACTAAGTGCATAAAATATACGCTTAGTTAGATTTCTAAAAAGCCCTTTTGGTTAAAATCTGAAGGGCTTTTTTACTATTCTCTATACGGTCAGGCTAATTACGGGAGCTCAAACTACTCTCACATGTTCATAAGAGAAAGTCTTTAAATCCAGATCTTTATTTAAAGCCATGAGTTCTCCGGCTTCGTTCACACCCAGAAATTTGTACTTCTCCTCAAGTTTCTCCCCGTTTACTTGCAGGCTCCTCCATTTTCCAAACCCGATCAGTGCTTTATTGATCTGTTTAACCAGCTCAACACTATACTGATTCCAAAGCCGATATCTATATTCAATTTTTTGAAGGATCTTAGCCAGTAATTCTTCTCTCAGGCAGTCGGCATCGGCTTCAAGTTTTAATGAAGATGCCTGGCCTGAAAGATCATCCTCAAATTCTGTCTGATAAACATTTAGCCCAATACCCACCACCACACGTTCAAGATGATTCCCCAGAAACAAGGTTTCTGTGAGGATGCCGCTCAGTTTTTTACCATCATGCAGAATGTCATTTGGCCATTTCAGAACCGCCGATATCCCGCACATTTCATTGATCACTTCCGTGATCGAAAGTGCACATGCCAGGGTAAGCAAACTAAAGCGTTCCGCTTTTTGAGGCTCAAAGATCAAACTGAAGGTTAGGTTCTCACCTGCTGAAGTGTGCCATTTCCGGTCATATTGACCACGGCCTCCGGTTTGATGATCCGTTAAGACCACAGCGCCATGTAAGGACCCGGAATCTTTTATTTTCTTAGCATAGGAATTAGTAGAGGGCAATTCTTCAAAAAAATAAAAGCTGCGTCCCATCCACGATGTCGCCAAATGCTTTTCAAAAAGCTCTGTATCAAACAAAATGTGTGATTGTGTTGTTGCTGACAGTTTCAGGCATCATTAAAAGTATAATAATCTCATTAATGTTCCATGAAATAATTTCGGCAAAGGATCACTTTCCAACCACAATCAATGAATCTTCGGTACCGAATTCATTAGGCACATATTTATCTGCTGCATCGTCGTTAACCCAGCGCTCACCGTCAATGAAATACTTAAAAGTGTATTCGTTTTCAGGTTTCAAGCGCAATGTGATAGTCCAGCCATCCTTAGTCTTTTTCAACTTTTCAGCATTGGTATTCCAATTATTAAAGGTTCCGGCTACCGCAACTTCTTTCTCCGCCCAATCTGCAGGCACTTTCAGGGTTACTTTACAAACCGTTCGTTTCGGAGTGAATTCCTTAGTGATCATAACAAATACCGTTTACTTGGATGAGTGAGTGAGATTTTAAAATACTGCGTTATTTAACTTCAGTGATTATTTTATCATTTTAAATAACGAATAATAATCATTATTCAATAATAAATTATGCCTAAAAAATTATTTCCTAAATATTAAAATTACGGAAACGATTATATGGACCTGGAGCCATCTGATCGATGGTACACGCGCCGGGTGTTGGATTAGGATAAGGAAAAGACGCAGGTGCACAAATCAAACAAACGATCAGACGGACTTGGAGTCGTCATGCCGTGCCTAAAAGGATTTAGCGGGGATAATTATATCGAATTCCCGTTATTTAAAAAATGATCTCTTCTATTCCCTAATTCTTTCACCCTGCCCCATGGCTGGGACTGAGATCTCCAACCTTTTCCCCTTGATTATCCTGCCAACATAAATTATGGCAAGATATTTGTAGCCATTAACGTTCTAACAGTTGAACCGCCCCGTTTATAAGGTTAACTTAATATTCATATTTTAGAGACAATTTTTCAGAGCACCAGTATTACATTATGATAGATATATTAGATACGATCGGTAAGACCATCACTAAAGTTTTTGGTTCTAAAAGTGAAAAGGACATCAAAAAGATCCAGCCTATAGTAGATGAGATCAAGAGCTACGAAGAGGCTATGAAGCAGCTTTCTGATGATGAGCTGAAAGCTAAAACTGAAGAATTCAAGCAGAAGATAAAGGATGCCACCGCTGATACCGTGGCTGAAATCCAGGAGATCAAAGAGAAACTGGATGATCTCGAAAACCTCTCGCCCGGTGAACACCGTGAGATGGCCGAATATCTGGATGAACTTGAGCAGCAAGAGCTGGATATCATTGAAGATGTTTTAGATGACATTTTGCCTGAAGCATTTGCTGTGCTGAAAGATACCTGCCGTCGATTTGTCGGTAAGTCCTGGAAAGTGGGTGGTAATGAGACTACCTGGGAAATGATCCCATATGATGTACAGCTTATCGGTGCCATCGTGCTCCATCAGGGGCGCATTGCGGAGATGAAAACCGGTGAAGGTAAAACGCTCGTGGCTATTTTCCCCGCTTACCTGAATGCCCTGGCCGGTAAAGGCGTGCACATAGTTACCGTAAACAACTACCTGGCAATGCGTGATGCCGAATGGAATGAGCCGATCTTTAATTTCCATGGGTTGCACGTGGATTGTGTTGACCGTTACCAGCCAAGTACCGAACAGCGACGAAAGGCCTACAAAGCCGATATCACCTACGGTACTAACAACGAATTTGGCTTCGATTACCTTCGAGACAATATGGTGATTGAACAGGAACAACTGGTTCAGCGCGAGCATCATTATACCATTATTGATGAGGTGGACTCCATTCTTATTGATGAGGCACGTACTCCGCTTATTATTTCAGGTCCCGTTCCCCAGGGAAATAAATCGGATCGTTATGTTGAGATGAAGCCCCGTATCGAATCACTGGTTTTGGCTCAAAAGAAACTGGTTGCCAATCTTGTGAAAGAAGGGAAACAACTGCTTGAACAGGGCGATGAGGAAAAAGCAGGGCTTGCGCTTTTCCGCGCCGTACGTGGTTTCCCAAAGAATTCACAGCTGCGGAAACTTCAGCAGGATCCGAAAATTCAGAAACTTATCCAGCGCACCGAATCCTTTTACCTGCAGGATAATGCCAAGAATATGCCCATCGTGGATGAGTATTTATATTACGCAGTAGATCCTAAAATGAATTCCATTGAGATGACTGAACAGGGGCGGGAGTTTGTCACCAAAAAAGGGGAAGATCCGGACTTTTTTGTGATCCCTGACCTGGGTGAGGAGACCGCCGTCATAGAAAAAGAGATGGAAAAACTTGAGAAAGAAAAGATTGAAGAGATCAAGAACAATGATGAGTTCAGTAAAGAGTATAAAGAGAAAAAAATTGAAGAGACGAAGCAGGAGATCCGTCAGGAACGAGAGCGCAGATTCAACGAATTGCACCGCCTGTTTGCTGAGCGCGGAGACCGTATCCATACCGTAAATCAACTATTGAAAGCATATACCAACTTTGAGCGTGAAGAAGAGTACATCGTTCAGGATGGAAAGGTGAATATTGTTGATGAACACACCGGACGTGTACTCTCCGGCCGTCGTTATTCTGACGGATTGCATCAGGCAATTGAGGCCAAAGAGGAAGTGAAGGTAGAGGCTTCTACCCAGACCTACGCCACCATCACCTTGCAGAATTATTTTCGTATGTACCATAAGCTTGCCGGTATGACCGGTACGGCTGAGACAGAAGAGGGTGAATTCAACGAGATCTATGAACTGGATGTAGTGGTAATTCCAACCAATAAACCCATTGCCCGAGAGGACAAAGAGGATCTTGTATTCAAGACCAAGCGCGAAAAATTCAACGCGGCAATCGAGAAGATCCAGGAATATCACGATAAAGGTCAACCTGTTTTGGTTGGTACTACCAGCGTAGATGTTTCCGAGACTATGAGCCGTATGCTGCAGCGCGCAGGTATTCCTCATAATGTATTGAACGCGAAACAGCATGCCCGGGAAAGTGAAATTGTGAAACAAGCCGGTGAATTAGGTGCTGTAACCGTTGCTACCAACATGGCCGGCCGTGGTACAGATATTAAGCTGGCAAAAGGCGTAAAAGAAAAAGGCGGATTAGCCATTTTAGGTACTGAGCGCCATGAATCCCGCCGTATTGATCTGCAGCTTCGCGGTCGTGCCGGGCGGCAGGGAGATCCCGGTGAAACACAGTTTTATGTATCGCTGGAAGACGACCTGATGGCAATGTTTATGTCGGATCGTGTAGCTAATGTGATGGATAAACTCAGTTTTGAGGAAGGGGAAGTCATCACTCATCCATGGATCACCAAATCCCTGGAACGAGCGCAGTCTAAGGTTGAACAAAACAACTTCAGTATTCGTAAACGACAGCTGGAGTATGATGATGTGCTCAACAATCAGCGTAATGTAATTTATGCCCGCAGAAAACACGCGCTGTCCGGAGATCAGCTTAGAACAGACATCATGGATATGCTGGATGACCTGATCGAATCTCTGGTGGAAGAACATGTTGCTGCCGGAGATTACGAGGGGCTTCATGAGAATATACTTCGCCATATCGCAGTTGATGTTGATTTCGATAAGGAAGCTTGGTTCAAGATGAATGAACGTGACCTTGCAGATTATATCATTGACAAAGCGCTTGAGATGTACAAAAAGAAAGAAGAACGAATGGCGAAACCGCTCTATCAAGTAATGAAGCGTATCAGTGAAGCAAATCCTGACAATCGTCCGGATAAAGTTCAGGTGATATTTACGGACGGTATTCGCCGAATGAGGATCGTGGTTGATGTTGAAAGTGCACTTGAAAATGAAGGCCGTGAAGTGGCCCGCTCGCTTGAGAAAAGTGCTATTCTATCCATTATTGACCAAAAATGGATGGAACATCTGCGCGAATTGGATTCCGTAAAGGAAGGTATCGGGCTTCGTTCGTTTGCCCAGAAAGATCCGCTGCTGGAATATAAACGTGAAGCTTTTGACATGTTTAAAATGCTCCTCGATGACATCAATCAGGAAGCCATCTCTCTCATTTGGAAAGCCGTTCCTGAAGTACAGGCTGAAGATTCCAAGCTTGATAAGGCTCAAAAACAAAAGTCCCGATTTGATACTTCTTCAATGGAAACGCAGCATGCCGACTCTACCGGAATGGGACTCAAAGCACCGGCCCCACAGCAAAGCGGACAAAAACCACAGGGCGGAAACGCGAAACGCCAGCCGGTAGAAGTTGCCGATGAACCCGGCCGAAATGATTACGTGACTGTTCAGAATATGAATACCGGCGAGAACAAAGAAGTAAAGTGGAAGTACGCCAAACGCATGGTCGATGAAGAAGGCTGGATCCTGGTTGAAAAGTAAGGGGAAGAAACAATAATCCTCCGGGAGTCCGCAGGTCCTCGGAGCGATTACCATAGCCCTTGCCGGACTTTCTGACGATGCCAGAATGCTACGTCTATATATAGCAGGAATACAAAATATTGTGTCCCTGCTATGTACCTATTATTTTTTTTGCTATGTTTATGGCCGCATCAAACCAACAAGGCATACGTGGAAGTTTTAGGGATCGATATTGGAAGTTATGGCATTAAAGGAGCCATTGTAGATACAGAAAAGGGAGAGATCGTATCCAGGAAAAAAACCACAGACAAAATAGATGACACTCGTCCGCATAAGCTGATCTCCAAACTGCACAAGGTCGTCAAAAAGTTTGAATGGGACGGCCCTATTGGCTGCGCCTTCCCGGCAGCAACCAGCAGGGGAATTGTTCTTTCCACTACACGCATGGATCAAGGCTGGGTAGATGCCGATGCCGACCATCTGTTCACAGAAATTACAGGCTGTAATGTAAGTGTGATCAACGACACCGATGCCGTTGGATTGGCCGAAATGAAATTCGGTGTTGGAAAAGGGCAACGCGGAACCGTGATCGTTTTGACCGTGGGGACGGGGATTGGCTCTTCTCTTTTTATTGACGGAACGCTGGTTCCCAATACCGAACTTGGTCAAATTGAGATAAAGGGAATCAGCATTGAAGAGCGGGCGTCCAACCGTGTACGCAAAGAAGAAGGAATCAGAAAAAAAACCTGGGGAAAACGGCTTCAACTTGTTTTTGAACAGTACGAGCGCTTATTCCATCCCGACCTTTTTATCCTTGGCGGACAGCTTTCCAAAAAAGCCGACAAGACCTTTCCCTACATCAAGATCAAAACCAAGTTCAAAGCTGCCAGCCTTTTAAACAATGCCAGTATTGTGGGGGCAGCTTATTATGCGGCCTCAGTGCAGATGAAGAATAAAGAGTTTTACCGGTAGGATTTTTCATTCATTTGAATGCAACGCCACCCTGTTCCCTTCGCTGTCTATGATCACCGCCATGTAGCCGTTTTCCTCTGTGATCAATCGTTTGGGAATGATGATCTCACCACCGGCCTCTTCTACACGGTCAAGAACTTTTTGCAGATCAGGGTTGGCATTCAAATATAATAGCGGGCCTTTCGTATCGCTTGGTTTATACCAGTCATCGTTTTGAATGATCGTCCCTCCCACCGTGCCACTTTCCGCTGGAAATAACGCCATTTTAAGCCCGTCTCCAATATCTAATTCAGGCATTTCAAAGCTAAATATACTCTCATAAAATTTCCTTGCACGTTCTATATCAGTCGCAGGGATCTCAAACCAGTTGATCGCATTTTTCATACTAATATTAAATTAACGTCAGTTCGGGGTAAGAAATAAGTTAAAAGCATAAAAATTGATGAATATGGTCATTCCCGTGGAGACGGGAATCTAATGGCTGGCATTAATCCAGCATTCGATTCCTATCAAACAACACGATTTCGGGTATTCGCCGCGAAATGGCCTTTCAATGTACTCAACCGATTGTCTTAATATCGAATTCACGTTATGTTGCTTGGCTTAAATTTTTTAATTCACGTGTGTTCAAAATAAAATTTATCTCTGCAGGCCTGATGGTTTTAAATTTTTCTGACCGTTTTTTAACCTTTCAGGCTTAATCAGGTATATCCACCAAACAGACTTAGAGTCGCCAAATGAATCTCCTAAAGCATACTTTATAATGAACTCATTAACTAACTAACTGACCGATAGTAGGTTAAAGGAATATTAACTTCAAGAGCGAGCTTTCTCTAAAAGCAGATTAAGTTGAGCGGCTTCGTCCTCGGAAAGTAATTCGAACTTACGGTCTATTTCACCGAGCCGGTCTTCAATCCTGGCAAGTAACCGAAGTCCCTCATACTTAATGAAGACCTGCACCAGCCGTCCATCGTTGGGATCTTTACGCTTTCTCACCAGCTCTTTATCAATCAGCCGATCCACCAACCTGGAAGTATCCGAACTTTTGTCGGGCATTAATGCCTGGATCTGTTTTGTTGACACAGGCTCATTATTTGCATCCTTCAGTATCCTGAGGATGGAATGCTGCTGTTGGGTGATGTTAAAATCATCCAAGAAATCTTTAAGTGCGGAGCGGAGCCATACTTCGGTTTCAAGGATATTTTCTCGTAACTGTTTCCATACTCCTTTCTCACTTGCCGGGGCTGTAGAAGTTTTCATAGTGCATGTTATGTAGATGAAAATAAGTGCACTAAATATAATGTCTAAACATCAATGTTCAAACGTATCATTAATTTTTGATGATTTACTTACTTCTTACAGGATTTATTAAGAGGTGATTACCCAACACATTTAACACAGCGGGTGGTATGGGGCATGTATTCCAAACGGCCAAAAGGAATTTCATCACCGCACTTGGTACAGATCCCAAATTTTTCGGATTCGGAATTCTCAAGCGCACGTTCTAATTTTTTAAGCTCTTGTTTTTTTTCTCGCAGAGAAGATTCATTGATCGTTTTATTGTTTATGGCATCCATCCGTGAAATTCGGCCTATCGAGGCGTCAAGAGGAATGGGCTTTACCAATTCTTTGAGTTCTTCGATCTCTTCTTTGGCCTCCTCAATCCGCGAGGTTATGATGTAGATAAGTTTTTTCTTTTCTGTATCAGTCATATTTTAAAGATAATGAACTGCATCTTGGCCGCCAACCTGACTGACAAACAAATAATAAAGGCTGCCGAAGCAGCCATTGAAGGCTAATTTTTATGTCCTTCTAAATAATCTACAAGTTGCCATAATTCACTTCTTACAATATCCCGGGTAGCATAAATTGCCTCAAACATCTTATTGATGTCGGTTCCCGGCATCACGCTTCTGATAAGGTCGTTGGTAAACCCGTATTCTATATGGTTCAGCTCTTCATAATAATCGGCTGTAACGAAGTTATATTTATAATTCAGTCCGCCGGGTTTCAGCAGCGAATATGTTCTCCAGCTGTACATTTCTCCATTTTCTATGCGTGCCTCATGTAAGGGCCGTGCCATATCATTCTCTAACGTAATATACTCAGCTTCTTTGCCAGGATTAACCATCATGAAATTCATAACTACAAATAATCCGGGTTTTTGGCTGGAAGTATTCATGACCCCCGCCTCAGTTTTCCAAAGTTCTGAATGCTGATGAGTAGCAAGGTCAAGCATTTGATCCATAAGGCCGCCCTCAAGTTCCGCTAAGTTCTTCCTCATTTCTTCATTGTTCGTTACTATAGCATTCAGCTCATTAAAAGTGCTAATTATCACATAATTATATGTTCCGGACTGTCCGCCAGGGTACGCAACTCGATAAAAATACCATCCGGTCATTTTATCTTTTCCCATCTGATCCTCATAAACAGCCTTCCATTCTGAACGAATCAGATCTTCAAATGCTGAATAGTCTGCGGATTCAACTTTTATATAATCCACATTTAGATAAGCTCCTTCCTGTGTTTGAGAATAGCTAAATCCGGTTGAAAGCAACATTAGCAAACAAGTAAATAATATGATCCTTTTCATGGCAACCTCCCCTTTTATTCTTCTATTTGTACCTTATAAGGTAATACAATACTTCAGAAATTCAAGCATTTCCCAAGTTAAATACCTTTATCAACCCATTTTAAGGGCATGGATCACTACTTCGAGATCATTGCCACCGCCTGTTCCTTACCCGCTGCAGAACGCATTCTGTTTGGGGTTCTTTCAAGCTGATTTTGGTAAGCCTCCAGGGCTTGCTCATAATTTTCCATTTCCATCATAACATCTCCAAGTAATTCATAGGAGGGTTTTATGATAACAGGAGGGCCAAAATCCACCGGTAACTCGGATTCAGCTGCCACCGTTTGATTTAGCAATTCAAGGGCTTCCTTTGTATTTCCTTCTTCGATCATTAACAAACTCTGTATTTGATCCACCTGAATATCACGCTCTACACTTTCAGGCGTTTTCACCAGTTGATCCAGATTTTTTTGAGCAGCTTCTATATTTCCTGTTTTAATATTCGCGAGTGCAGATGTAAAATAGTAGTTCATGGCCCCTCCGGTACCTGCTTCAAAGTCAGAAGTCCATTCCTGAGCCTTTTCCCAATTTTCTGTATCTATGATTTGGTGTCCCCGCATAATTGCGAAATGCCATTTCTCACTGGAACTTGGCTCAGCTCCAATACGCTCAGTGCATGTTGTCAATACTTTTGTCGCATCCATTACTTCTCCGGCCTGTAAATACCCGTACTGAAGCCACCATGTATAATGCCCGCACACCGTGATTTCTTCATTCAATTCCTTCTGGCGAGTTGTCTGAACATCACGAGCTACGATGTTTGCATTGATCACCCCGTCCCACATTCCCAGCGCAAGGAAGATATGGGAAGTCATATGTTGAGCATGAGCTGCAGCGGGAGCGATTTCAGAATATACTTTGGCCATTGGCAGCCCAAGCGGTGCGTGTACGGGATCATCAAAAGAGTGGATCAAATAATGTGCAGCGCCGGGATGCTCCGGATTTTCATTCCAAACATCAAAAAGTTCGGCAGCAGCTTTCATATAAACGGCATAATCACGGCCTTCATGGGCACTTCCCAAAATCGATAAACCATAAAATGCCGTTATTTCATGGTCTTCGGGATATTGTTCGTGAAGCTGAGCCATATATTCCATGTATAGGTCATCCCTTTCCTCTTTTAAGAGACCTTCACTTTCAGCTGTATTTCCATATAAGATCTCGAGTGACATCAACAGATCCTTTTCTCGTTGAGTTACCGCCTTAGCTTGCCTTGCTTCCAAAGTCTCTCCCAGGTTTCTTAACACCTCCATAGCAGCTTGTCGGTTTTGCTGAAACCAAATGGGATGATTATGAGATTTGGCTTCTCCATAATGAGCCATCACAAAATCAGGATCTATTTCCCGTGCTCGCTGAAAAGCCCGTGCTGCGTCTGCATATTCAAAATTATGAAGAAACTTTACCCCTTCGATAAAGTCATTCTGTGCTGCTTCATCACCCGAGTTAGGGAAATCAATTTTACCCAAAAGTTTGTCCTGAGCTGTTACATCAATAGTTAACAGGGCCAGTGAAGCAATTATTATTAGAAAAGAGGCTGAATTAAATTTCATATCGCTGAAATTTAGAGGTTTGGAGCTTATCAAATGATATACAAAAAAGGCGGACAAAAATGAAGCTGTGACTTTTTACCCTTTAATTAACCTTTCCAACGCTACGTGGTAACCCTTGGTTAATTCCAGCTCGTCGTAACGTTGGAAAGGTTAACTACCGAAAACCTAATTCTTCTGAATATTCTCAACTTTATTCAACTTTCCTTTGATCATCACGTGAGTTAATGACCTCATATTCGAGATATTTTCACCGGGGTCTTCATCCATCATAATCAGATTACCTAATTTACCACGCTCGAGGGTTCCAAAATCATTTGATCGGCGCATTGACTCTGCTCCATTTTTCGTTGCTATAACAATGAGGTCCTCCGCAGAGATCTCTGCCTGTTGCATCATCTCCATCTCATCAAAGATCGAGATCCCATGCAGTGTACCGGGGTTCCCGGCATCCGTCCCTACAACTATTGGGATACCTGCATCATATAACTTTTTGAGATTTGCCAGCATCAAATCTGTTGTCATCTGGGTTTGCGGGTCAAAATTTCGCATCCTTTCCTTAAATTCATCTGTAAACCGTGAATGATTTTTAAACTGAGAAGCGGTCTGTATCAACTCTCTGGTTCTTTGATCCACGCATCCGTTTGGATCATTTATTTGAATGGGCTCTATATCGGCCGCAGCACGATATGCCAGCATATAGCCCGCACTAACTATTAAAGTAGGATTATAAAAGGTTCCGTTTTCCCTTGCTAACTCAATGAATTCTTCATCAATTTCAGTATTTGACACACTGTGAACCAATAACTTAGTTCCATTCCTTAAAGCAGCTTTAGCCTGTTCAAGGGTAGTAGCATGTGCGATCATTTGATTCCCTTGCTTCCGAATTTCTTCAGCAGCAGCCTCTACAAAAGTCATATACTCAGGATCATCTGCACTGATTCCCCAAAACTTGATCCCGGTACTCCCCAAAGCCGACATATATTGGACCATCTTTTCCCCCGTTTCTTCTGAATCCAGTTGCACCAGCACCCTGTCGGATGGGAGATCAAAAGGGGCACCGGGAACAGGTGTAAGCAGAGGACCGGCCGCCGCTACATGGGGAGCCACCGGATTTTTCCCGGCTGATTCTTGCAGGCCCACAGACCAGCTCATTCCACCTACATCATACACCGCAGTAATCCCGGAACACTAATACGTTTCATAATAACGCTGTGGATTTTGTTGTTGGTAGGCGGCTACTTCAGGAAATGGGTATGTTTCATTCAGGTTCATGGCATCCGGACGGCTATCAAAAAATCCTGTTTGAAAGAAATGCATATGTGCATCAACCAATCCCGGGGTGATGTATTTTCCTGCAGCGTCAATTACTTTGCTTCCCAAAGGAATTGAACAATCTTCAGCTTTTCCCACACAATCTATTTCGTCATTTCTGATGATAATCACACTATTATGCATAGCATCTGCGCCGGTCCCATCATAAAGTGTGGCACCTTTGATCACTGTATATGATTGATCTTTTTTTGTACAGGAAAAGGTTATTAGAAGAAGAACTAAGAGGAGTAAAAAATTTAGCAACCGCATTATTTAACCCGTTTATTAATCTGAACGGGGAATTAATAAATAATACAATTCATATCAAAATGAGATAGAATAATGATTTAGAGAAGATATGATGCATCTAACTCAGGTTGGTAAAATAATAGAATGTGATCATTCCCGCAGCTATAACTTTAAGTCCCGTAGCGGCCATAAATCCTGCAAATGCGCCTAATGCTGATTTTAACGCCCGGTCTGATTTTTGGCCTGATATCATCTCTCCAACAAAAGCACCTATAAGTGGTCCTGCTATAAATCCTATCGGCGGGAAGAAAAGTCCGGCTATCAACCCGATCACACTGCCCGTAACTCCGTAAGCCGTCCCTCCTGATTTTTTGGTTGCCCAAGCCGGTATCACGTTATCTAAAACAAATCCGAAAACTATGACCACACCCAGCCAAACCAGCATAAAAGTGATGGAAAAAGGAGCATGAAGAAGCTGGAGTATCAACAAGCCAACGTAGCTTAGCGGAAGTCCCGGAACGATGGGGAGAAAGGCTCCAACGAGCCCTGCGATTACGAATACAGCACCTAATATGATCCAAATTACTTCCATGATGTTTACACGCTCATTTAGCTGATAAGGTTTCAGTTTAATTTTAACTCTTAAACTTATGCAAAGCGAACAAACCTGCTAATGGACCCAAAGATAAGATCCAAAATACTTTTGGTGAGTCTGCCAAGATCCAAAGACTACTCACTAACTGGATACTCACTATGGTAATTGCAAAGCCTATGCTATTAACAATAGTCAAACCGGTTGCTACATACGACCGGTCGGCTGAGCTTGCAACCATCGTTGAAAACTGAGGAGAATCTGAAACAACAACGGCTCCCCACAACAATAAGAACGATACAAATACCCATAGCGGGGCATGAAACAGATAGGGCACCGCCAAACAACATAAAGCTGAAGTCATAAGTGATCCAAAAGCGACTTTTTTACTTCCTTTACTTAGTGAGATATGACCGCCAACAGCACATGCCAAACCACCTATTGCTATGATCAAAAAGGACCAGAGGGAGACACTTAGAGTAGTTTGAGAGGCCCCCTCGTAATATGCTAACATCACCGGAACAAAAGCCCAAAAGGTGTACAACTCCCACATATGCCCAAAGTAACCTAAGGCTGCGGATCTGAAGTTTTTCTGCCTGAACAAAGTGAGCAGTGCTGATGGTTTAAAAGCTCCTGCTTTGCCTTTATAAGGGCCATCTGGAACTGTAAAGAATAATACAAGGCCTCCGGTCAAACTGATCAGGGATGTACTTAAAAGTACAAATCGCCAGGACAGATCACCACCGACAAACTTCAGAAAATGCGGGAAGGCTGTTCCAATTACCAGTGCACCAACCAAATAGCCCAGTGCTTTTCCGAGGCCCTTTTCATGCCAGTCTGAAGCAATCTTCATTCCTACGGGATAGATTCCTGCTAAAAAGAAGCCAGTCAAAAATCGTGCTCCCATTAACTCTCCAAAATTTGATCCATACATAGTAAGAGCATTAAATCCGGCTCCCAGAAAAGAACAAGCTAAAAATACTTTCACGGGGGAAATTCGATCAGCTACGTTTAGTATAGCAAAAACAAGGGTTCCTATTATAAAACCAGCCTGTACAGCGTTAGTGATATATCCTATAGCTGTTTCAGCCAAGCCGAGTTCCAGAATGAGGTCAGGAATTACAGCATTTCCTGCAAACCAAAGAGAGGTTCCCGCAAATTGAGAAAATACGATGACAGGCAAAATATGCCGGGGAACTTTAGTTTTCATGGGCTGAAGAAACGAAAGTCGCTCCTATAATAAAAAAATCGTTTTGGGAAAGGCCATCAGGCTAATTTATCGCGATCTATAATTTCATTATTCTCATTGATAAATCCTTCGAATCTGGCAAGCTGAATAAGAGTAGTTGAAATAAGCTGATCAATATTCATTGCAGAAGATTTAAGCCACTTATGTGTATCTCGGTCTTCCGGATATTTATCTATACAGTGTTCGGTGTAACGGGTGAAATCTCTTACAACATCAAGAATGTCTATCAATTTATTAGGGCATTGGCACTCGATCATATCAGCGTGTTTTCGCAATTCTTCTACTGCTTCCTCGCTGATCTGTACTCCATCTTCTACTGTAATCTCCATTTGAACTCCTTGTTAATTAATACTTTTGACTCAATTCTTATTAGTGGGTAACAACCAATGTGTTTGTATGGTTTTCTTTTTACCCTTCATGGTTTTAAGAGGCATTTTTCGGAATGAAAAATTATCTCTTACCACCGAATAAGTAGCGTCACTAACTAATACATCCACCATAAAATACTTGGTCATTTCTTCAATTCTGGCAGCCGTATTTACGGTATCTCCAAGTACGGTAACCTGTTCAAGCTGATTGGTTTTAATTTTGCAATATGCAGCCTTACCCGTATGAATCCCAATTCCCGCTGATACTACTATTTCATCTTGAAAATATCTTTTGGTATTAATTTCCGATAACTTTTCCCTGATAGCGATGGCTGCTTTACAAGCTTGTTCAGCATGGTATTCAATAGGCTTCTCAAATCCAAAGTGTGCTAAGAATCCATCTCCTGTAAATCGATCTACCGTCCCACCATTAGCTTCCACTTCTTCACCCAAAACGGCAAGAACAGTATTAGCAAATTCAACGGCTTCAAATGGGTCCTTCTCGTCAAATAAATAGGTGAAATTTCTGATATCACAAAAGAATATAGAACCTTCTTTCTTTTCAGGATTCTGTGCTTTCATAGTTTAGTGCAGACCAAGTTGGTCTATTAGTTTGTGATCGGAAAGTAAATCCACAGCCAAATTGATCTCATCCCTGAAGTAATGGTCTTCCTGGGCATGCGGAATTTGTTCTCGTATAATCTGATGGGCTTTTTCTACCCCATTTCCAGGTTTTAGTGGTTTGCGGAAATCGAGAGCTTGAGCAGCAGTAAACATTTCAATGGCCAAGACCTGCTCCACATTCTTGAATACATTCAACAATTTTAATGCACCAATACTTCCCATACTCACATGATCTTCCTGCCCCAGACTTGTGGGAATGGAATCTACTGAAGCAGGATGGCAAAACACTTTATTCTCGGAAACTAATGCCGCTGCCGTGTACTGTGGGATCATAAATCCGGAATTGATGCCGGTTTCTTCCATCAATAATGTGGGCAGACCATCATGACCTTCCAATAGCAGATACGTTCTCCGCTCTGAAATACTTGCCAATTCAGCAAGAGCGATCGCCGCAAAATCTAAAACTAAAGCTAAAGGCTGTCCATGGAAATTACCGCCTGAAATAATATCACCATTAGGAAATACCAGCGGGTTATCGGTAACGGAATTGATCTCTGTCTCTACTGTTTGAATACAGTGAGAAATGGCATCCCGGCTAGCTCCATGAACTTGTGGAATACAACGAAGGGAATATGGATCCTGCACTTTTCCGCAGTTTCGGTGAGAATCCAGAATCTCACTATATGCTAACAAGTGCCTCACATTCCTGGCTACCTTTTGCTGCCCGGAATGAGGGCGAATTTCATGAATGCGCTTATCAAATGGTTTGATGCTTCCCTGTAAAGCCTCCAGGCTCATAGCTCCTAAAAGATCTGCTATCTTTAGCAGCTTCAATGTTTTCTCCAATACAAACGCCCCATAGGAGCTCATGAGCTGCGTACCGTTAATCAGGGAAAGTCCGTCTTTGGGCTGAAGGTCAATAGGTTCCAGGTCATGCTTTTTCAGTACTTCACCTGCCGGGATGGTTTCGGTTCCGGCCTCATTCCAAAAAGAACCGAATCCTAACAATGGAAGCGACATGTGTGCTAAAGGAGCGAGATCGCCGGAGGCACCTACACTTCCTTTTTCAGGAATAACAGGAATGAGATCATGACCGGCAAAGTACATAAGACGGTCAAAGGTTTCTTTGGAGATCCCTGAATATCCCAATCCCAGGGCATGAATTTTAAGCTGAAGCATTAGCCGGGAAATATCTTTCGAGATCAAATCACCGGTACCAACTGCGTGAGACAAGATCAGGTTCCGCTGCAATTGCTTCAGCTGATCGGCTCCAACCCGTTTATTGGCAAGAATCCCAAAGCCGGTGTTGATGCCGTAAAAAGCTTCATTTTTTTTTAGAGCTTCCTCTACTACCTTTCTTGAGCGCAAAATGCTGTCCGGGCCTTTTTTTAGCCCTTTTAAGGACTCTTCGATATCTTTATAAAGTGAACTGACGCTTATATTTACCATGGTATATTTTTTTGATTTGTACTACAAGGTCGTTAGAACCTTAATGGAATTCAATCCCTTCTTGCAACCTACTGTCCGTTTAAGTATCATCGAACACTCTTAATTTTTCTAAATCTTAACCAACACTTAGACATTATGGCAAACGGGAATCCGGCCACCGCTAATGACTTTTTTGGTCATCCGCGTGGACTTTCGACCTTGTTTTTTACTGAATTATGGGAGCGCTTCAGTTATTACGGAATGCGGGCTCTACTCGTACTTTATATGACGGCTGAAACCATAGGTAACAACCCGGGAATGGGATTAAGTGTAGGTGAAGCTACCGCTATTTATGGTATTTATACCTTCTTTGTTTACGTACTCTCACTGCCGGGTGGCTGGGTTGCTGATAATATTTGGGGGCAAAAAAAGGCCGTTTTTGTTGGTGGTTGTATTATTACTGCCGGCCACTTTAGCCTGGCTGTTCCTAATGATAGCTTTTTCTTTCTCGGATTAGCACTGATTGTATTGGGAACCGGGCTCCTGAAGCCTAATGTCAGCTCCATGGTTGGGGATATTTATCCTGAAGGTGGTGCACGCCGTGATGCAGGGTTTTCTATTTTCTACATGGGTATAAACCTTGGTGCTATTCTTGGGCCATTGCTGGTCGGGCTCTTAGGTGAAGGATACAATTGGCACTGGGGATTTTCTCTTGCAGGCTTTGGCATGGTACTCGGACTGATCTCATATAAAATCGGAGACAAGTATTTGGAAGGCGCTGGTGATCTGGACGAAAGTTTTACAAAGGAAGAAGTAAATCGCAAGAGTAAGATCTTTTACACAATTTCTTCTATTCTGATTGCAGTCGTTATTGTTTTTGGATTCCTGCAAAGCTCAGGTGCCATTAACGTAGCCCTTGATGTACTTGCCCAAAATCTTGGCATTGTTGCCGTTATCATTACGCTGCTCTTTTTTGGATACATCATTTTCTTTGGCGGACATAACATAGAAGAGAAAAAAAGACTCGGAGTAATTTTCTGGCTATTCATTCTCGCTGCCCTTTTTTGGAGTGGTTTCGAGCAGGCCGGTTCTTCCTTGAATCTATTTGCCTCTGACCTTACTGACCGTGCTGTTGGTCCAAGTTCATTCCTTGGAGGCTATGGAGCGTTTCTCGTAACATTTATCATTGCGCTGCCTGTCGGGTATTATGTTTTGAAAGCTCTCAGACGAGATGATCTCTGGGGCATGGCTAAATTTGCCTTGGCTGTTTCTGCCATTGGCTTGATTGGCTTTCTATACTGGTTGTTTAGTCAGATTGGCGATGGATGGATCATACCTGCAAGTACACTTCAGCTGATCAACCCAACCTTTATTGTGATCTTTGCCCCGATCTTTGGGTTTATGTGGACATGGCTGGCTTCACGTAATGCTAACCCTTCAATTCCTCTTAAGTTTGGATTAGGTCTGTTTGGGTTAGCTGCCGGCTTCTTCGTGCTTTCATGGGGATCGGCTAATGCCTCAGCCACTAACTTGGTATCTCCGGCATGGCTGGTCGTAACCTACTTTCTGCATACAGCAGGTGAGTTGTGCCTGTCTCCGGTAGGACTTTCTTCCATGACCAAACTTTCTCCAAAGAACAGAGTTAGTCAGATGATGGGTATCTGGTTTGTTGCAGCGGCTTTAGGCAACCTGATAGCCGGACTCGTAGCCGGACAGCTTGAAAATCTTGCTCCCTCCGGTTTATTCCAGATGGTAGCCATTATTGTAGGCGGTGGCGGTGTGGTAGCTTTGCTTGCAGCACCGGGTGTTAGAAAGCTGATGGGTGATATTGAATAAACCCCTGATATATTTTAAAGGCCGGACAAACGTTCGGCCTTTTTTATTTCATCGAGCAATCTTAAAAGAAACTTTTCTTAAGCAAGGAAAAATTCCTCCAGCTTCTCCACATTCTTTTTTGAGCCGATATAGATTGGAGTGCATTCATGGATCTCTTTAGGCTGTATCTCCATAATTCGACTGCTTCCATTTGTGGAGACTCCCCCTGCCTGCTCAATGATATAACTTAACGGATTACATTCATACATGAGCCTAAGCTTTCCATTTGGGTACTTACTGCTGTCCGGATACATAAAAATCCCTCCTTCCAGTAATGTTCTGTGCACGTCTGCGGCCATACATCCAATATATCTGGCTTTATACGGCCGATTTGTCTCCGTATCAAAAGCCTGACAGTACTTAACGTACTTCTTTAAGGCTTCATCCCAGTATATATAACTGCCCTCATCCGTACTGTAAATATTACCTGTTTCAGGAATTCTGACGTCTTCTTCAGATAAAATAAATTCTCCGATACTTGGATCTAAGGTAAACAACTGAACTCCCATACCGGTGGTGTAAGCCATCACCGTACTTGAACCATAAAGGACATAGCCTGCAGCTACCTGTTTAGTTCCGGGTTGAAGGGCATCCACCTCTCTCAAAGGCTCCTTGCTCTCAGGCCGGATATAAATGGAAAATATACTTCCTATGGTAGCACTGATATCGATATTGGAAGAGCCATCCAGCGGGTCCATATAAACGATGTATTTTCCGGATTCATCACTTAACCGGACCACACCTTCGTTTTCTTCCGATATTACCATACAGGTGATGTTTGATCTTCCAAGTGCAGACTGCAACTGCTCATTAGCAAACAGATCCAGTTTTTTAACAGACTCCCCGTGAACGTTGGAAGCACCATCCAGGCCCAAAATATTTGTGATGCCTGCTTTATTCACTTCCCTCGAAATGATCTTTGCTGCGAGGGCAATGTCTCTTAATAATTGTGAGAGATCGCCCGTAGCCCCGGGAAATTTATTTTGGGCATGAATGATGTGCTCTTCTAATGTTGTCAATTTCATAATTCCGGGAAATGCTTGTGGGTTTTGTGAATTTTTTAACAGACCTTAAAAATTAAGCCGCATTCCAACTATTAAGGCCTGGTAATCATTTTGAGCCTCAGAGGCAAAATCCTGCAGTTCAACGAGCATTTTAAGATTATCGGTGACTGAATATCGGCCAAATATCATGGCAAGTTCGTTGGTAATATCAGGGGAGCTGCCAACGGGGGTTACTTCGGCGTCTTGAGAACCTTCGCCATAGCTTATACCCAGCGTAAGTTTATTAATGTCATAGGTTGCCTCACCATACCATTGGGTAGCGGCCACATCAGCTTGATCCAATCCGTCTCCAGACAGGCTAATTCCTATCAAACCATCGGCTCCAACACCATTTGTTTGAGAGTAGGCACCTGTAAGGCCAAAACCACCGGCTGATAAACGGGCTCCTACATCCCAACCGGATATGTTATAGTCAAAGTCAGCACTGATGACCTCTACATTTTGAGCCATAGCACCAACCCAAAAATCCAGATTTCCTGAATTTATATCCACAACATAGTTGGCCTGCGTTTCAAGACGGGGGGTGGCGGTTTGTAGTTCAACATTTGGGGCACCGCTCGGTTTTTCCGGATTGATGAATCCAATTTTTGCGCTAAATCCACTGAGGTCAGGCGTCGTATAGATTAGTCTTGGATTGAAGTTTGCGTAAGTATAACCACTTCCGATACGTCCTAAAGCAGCATTTGCGGCATCAGGGCCTGCGAACCGACCAACTCCAATGGCACTGCCCGCATCACCAATAGAGCTGCTATTAAACACTCCAAAGCCTTTACCAATGTTTAAGGTGCCGAAATCACCGGATACCTGAATATCGGCAATACGGCCTTCAAACAGGCCGTCGTTTTGAACACTTGCTCCCTGAAGGTGGTGATTAATTTGAAAGATACCTTTTACACGGATACCGTTCATTTCCGGTGCTTCCACTTGAAATGTTATATTTGCAGGGTTAAATCCTGACCTTATACGGGTAGCAAACTGATCGTCACCGTCAGAACTGAAGCCTTCGTGCTCAGAAGCCACAACAAATACCGGTATCTGCCCTGTTACATTCAAAATCCATCCTTCATCTGTTTCAAAGTTAACACCCTGCGCTTGTACACTCTCTGTTTGTAGCGCAGAAAAGCATAAAAATAAAATGCTGCTTACTAAGAGGATTGTTTTACTGTTTGAGATCTTCATAATATTCTCTTTTGATTATTTGTTTTATCTGTTAATGATGGCCTCAAAGACTATTCGAGGCCTCATTTATTATTCATTCATCCTATATTAGCAAATATACAAGCGCGGCAAGGGCTCCACCTATTGTTGGTGCTATTACCGGTACCCAAGAGTATGCCCAGTCATTACTGCCTTTATTAGGAATTGGAAGAGTGGCGTGAGCTATTCTTGGCCCAAGGTCACGAGCGGGGTTGATAGCATATCCTGTAGGACCACCGAGAGCCAGACCAATACCGAACACCAATAAACCAACCGGTAAAGCTGATAAAGCACCCAATCCGAATCCTACATCTTTGCCACCTATGGTTATTGATTCCAGCATATTGCCGTTCATATCAACAAAACCCGGACTTGCCAGATACAGAATTGCAAATACAAGTATAAATGTGCCTATGGTCTCTGTAATGAAGTTGGCACCATAACTTCTGATTTCAGGGGCGGTTGAGAATACCGCTAAAATGGTTCCTCCATCTTCAGTTACATCAAAATGTTTTTTATACGCCAGCCATACAAGAAAAGCTCCGAAAAAACCACCGGCAATCTGAGCCAGTATGTAAGGTACTACCATAGCCCAATCAAATAAACCTGCCGTTGCCAGGCCTACCGTTACGGCAGGATTAATATGTGCACCGCTGAACTGGCCGACTACGAATACGGCGATAAATACACCCATTCCCCACCCCCAGGTTATAATGATCCAGCCGCCCCCATTTCCTTTCGTTTTGTCAAGTATGGCATTTGCTACTACCCCGCACCCAAACAAGAGTAGGATGGCGGTTCCTATGAATTCTGCTAATATCGGACTCATAATATAATCTCCATGTGATTTGGTTATTTTGTTAAGTGCGTTTACTGAATGCCTATTCCAGGCGATTGCACCTATTTTTTTTAAGAAGAACTACCGGGGCAAATTGATACCCCGGCAGGTTTGGTTAGTTATTTACTGCTTTGTTTATTTTAAAATATAATTTACCGGTCGTCTGCCCAGGTTATTGCGGCATTAACTGCTCGCTGCCATCCTTTAGTGAGTTCTTTTACTTTTTCACCATCCATGGTTCGGTCAAATTGCTTATCAACCTGCCAAAGTTTGCGGATCTCTTCTATATCATCCCAGTAACCAACTGCCAGTCCGGCTAAGTAGGCTGCGCCAAGTGCTGTAGTTTCTGTGATCACCGGGCGAATGACCGGTACGTCTTCTATGAGATCACTTTGGAACTGCATCAATGTGTCGTTGACGGTAGCTCCTCCATCTACCCGAAGTTCTTTCACTTCAATTCCGGCATCGGCTTTCATGGCATTTAGCAGATCCATAACCTGATAAGCAATGGAATCCTGAGCAGCTCTTGCAAGGTGAGCACGATTTGTTCCACGCGTTATTCCAACCATAATACCACGAGCATGCTGCCTCCAGTGTGGAGCTCCCAATCCTGCAAAAGCCGGGACTAAGTAAACCCCATCAGAATCCTCAACTTTGTTGGCAAAGTACTCGATATCCTGAGATTCCTGGATGATGCTCATTTCATCCCTCAGCCATTGTACTACAGCTCCTCCAATAAATACCGAACCTTCCAGTGCATATTCCGTTTTTCCGTTGATCTTCCAGGCTACCGTGGTCAAAAGATTATTCTCTGACTTCACCGGTTCATCGCCCACATTCATTAGCATAAAACAACCGGTTCCGTAGGTGTTCTTTACCATTCCGGGCTCGGTGCACATTTGTCCGAACAGAGCAGCTTGCTGGTCACCGGCAATTCCCGCGATCGGTACTTTACTGGCAAAAAGCGTGGTTTTGGTTCTCCCGTATTCTTCGCTTGATTGCTTCACTTCGGGAAGCATACTTTTGGGCACATCCATCAGTTCCAGAAGCTCTTTATCCCATTCCATTTTGTTGATGTTGAACAGCATGGTTCGTGAGGCATTCGTCACATCCGTAATATGCAATTCACCCTGCGTGAAGTTCCATATCAGCCAGGTGTCTATAGTTCCAAAAGCCAATTCCCCTTTTTCAGCTTTTTCACGTGCTCCTTCTACATTGTCGAGAATCCATTTCACTTTTGTACCGGAGAAATAGGAGTCGACCACCAATCCCGTTTTGTCCTGTATCATTTCGGCATGGCCTTCTTCTCGAAGCTGATCACAATATTCTGAAGTGCGACGATCCTGCCAAACAATAGCATTGTAAATAGGCTTCCCTGACTCCCGATCCCAAACCACCGCTGTCTCACGCTGATTGGTAATTCCAATTCCTGAAAGCGCTTTTCCGTTTATGCCAGCTGAAGCTACGGCCTCGGCTGCAACGCCGGCCTGCGACGACCAAATTTCCTGTGCATCATGTTCAACCCAACCGGGCTTCGGATAGATCTGCCTGAATTCTTTTTGGGCTACAGATACGATCTCTCCCTTTTTGTTGAAAAGCATCGCACGTGAACTCGTGGTTCCCTGATCTAAGGCTAATATAAATTGTTCCATAACAACTCCGATTGGTTAATTACTGTTGATTATTTCTACGGCTTTTGGTTTGTACTCCTGCAACACATATCGGTTTGCAAGTGTAGTAAATTCATTGATTTGATTTGATATCCAGTCTTGATCATAATCCAACTCACCGGCCATCAGTTCAGCAACCCTTGCTGCCATATCCATGGCCGCCCTGGCGTCCAAAAATAACATTCGGATCCGGCGGGCAAGAAAATCTTCCACCGTTCGTGCCATTTCGTTTCGGGCAGCCCAAATGACTTCCGCTCCAATATGTTCATAATCGGGGTGAAGTTTTTCATTTAAGGCAGCATCTTCTTTTGCGAGATCCATGACGGCTTCCCGGTCCGATCCATAAAAGTAAAATGGATCTTTGTAGTTTGTTTCTTCCTCATATCCATGAACCTTCAGCGATTCACTGGTTGACTTCCGGCCTTCCATCTTAGCCACTTTTTCTGCTTTATCAATGGTATCCTCACCCATTTTCCGGAAAGTGGTCCACTTTCCACCTGTTATAGTGATGAGTCCTGAATCCGAAACGATAAGCTTATGACTTCTGGAAATTTCTTTGGTTTTAGTATCTCCTTCTTTAGGAGCGGCAAGAGGACGTAATCCCGCAAACACGCTTTTCACATCTGCCCGTGTTGGCTTTTTGGCGAGATATTTTTGTGCGGTTTTAAGAATGAATTCGATCTCTTCTTCCAAAGCAACAGGTTCTAAGCTGTGTTCATCCAGGGGCGTATCCGTGGTTCCTACAACCACTTTATTATGCCACGGAACGGCGAACAAGACCCGGCCATCATCAGTTTTGGGAATCATGATGGCATCTTCCCCAGGCTGAAATTCCTTATCCAAAACCAGGTGTACTCCCTGGCTTGGCTTCACCATCTCTTTATGCTCACCCCTATCCATTTTCATGATCTCATCCACAAAAACGCCGGTCGCATTGATCACTGCCTTACCCTTGAATTCGTATTCCTTTCCGGTTTCCCGATCCACGGCCTTTACCCCTGAAATACTTTCATTCACCTTCAATAATCCTGTGACTTCAAAATAATTCAGTGCAACGCCATCTTTCTCATTGATGGTTTGAGCGAGGTTTACGGAAAGACGGGAATCATCAAACTGCCCATCATGGTAGATCACTCCGCCGCGCAGACCTTTTTGTTCGATGGTAGGCAGCCGGCGAATAGTCTCTTTCTTTGAAATAGGTTTGGATCGGCCAAGGCTAAGTTTCCCGGAAAGCAGATCGTACATCGTAAGTCCAATGGTATAATAATACTTGGTCCACCACTTATATCCCGGAATCACAAAAATTTCGTTTTGAACCAGATGAGGAGCATTTTTTTGAAGCAGTCCCCGTTCTCGAAGAGCCTCGCGAACCAAAGCAATATCACCCTGAGCCAAATACCGCACTCCGCCGTGCACCAATTTTGTACTTCGGCTGGATGTCCCCTTTGCAAAATCAGATTGCTCCAACAATAAAGGCTTATAGCCACGACTCACAGCATCCAGCGCTGCGCCCAAACCCGTTGCTCCTCCACCAATGATGATCACATCCCACTCTCTTAACTGATTCTCTTCTATATTCTGAAGTAATTCCTGCCGCTTCATGATATTCGGATTAAAACATCGGGTTTCATTTTGTTCTTTTATTAATTTATACAAAAGAAAACGAAACACAAATAAAATTCAAATGAAATAAACTAAAATACAAAATAGTGCTAAAATATTGCATAACAAAGGATTAGCAATTATCGCACTTCACCCATTTCTATTTTTTACTAAAAATTTACTTTCACTTTATTTCAATATTGTGCGAGTTTGTACTAAATAAGCTTTGATAGTATATTTGAAATAAATCAAAACACCTATTTATGACTGTAACGGAACGACACGAAAAAATTCTTTACGAACTGAAAGAAAATGGAAAGGTCAGCGTGCAGAAACTGAGTGATGAACTTGACGTTTCTGAAGTCACCATACGCAAAGACCTCCGGGTACTTGAAGACAAAGGATTGCTTTTCAGAACACACGGCGGTGCTACCCAAACCAATCCCTATACGAGTGACCGACCTGTATCTGAAAAGGAAAAAATGCAGGCTGAAGAGAAGAATGCAATTGCCAAAAAAGCCGTGGAATTGATCGGGGATAATGACTCTATCATATTGGCCTCCGGCACTACCATTCTTGCTGTAGCCCGTAAAATTCATCCTGAGAAAAAATTGAACGTCATTACTTCAGCGCTTAATGTTTCCCTGGAATTATCGCAACACGAGAATGTGGAAGTGTTACAGCTTGGCGGGCAATTACGACAGAGTTCAACTTCGGTCATTGGTCCCTATGCCGAACAGTTTATGGAGGGCATTACCTGTGGTATTTTATTTTTAGGCGTGGATGGAATTGACCTTGATCACGGGCTCACCACTTCCAACCTCATGGAAGCAAGCCTGAATCAAAAATTCATTGAAGTTGCTCAGCACACCATAGTAGTTGCAGATCACACTAAATTCGGAAAGCGGGGGTTCAGTCGCATCTGCAGCCTGGATAAGGTGCAGCATATTATTACAGATGCCGGAGTCGATCCGCAGCTAATTACCAAATTGGAAGACGCCGGAATTCAGATTACGGTTGCTAAATAACGTGAGACTGAACGTGGTGCTCGAATTATACAATCGGGCAGATGGACTCGGAGCCATCGGACCGAGAGGCAGGTCACACATTCTCGAATTCGATCTGATGGAAACCCCATCTGATCGATGGTACAGGCGCAGGATGTTGGATTAAGATAAGGGAAAGACGTAGGTGCGCAAATTAAACAAACGGTCAAATGGACTTTAAGCCGGCACGCCGTGACTCAAAGGCTTAAAAAGGATAGTTATATCAAACTCACGTTAAATAATATGAGAAAGCTTTTGCCAAGATTTAGAACCCTTTGGCAAAACCGGCCCCAATAAAGAGCACTTCGCCTTCTGTTTCATATCCTAAATTCACATCAAGCTGAGCTCCGCTTTCTAATGCATATGTAAGCCCGCCTTCCAGCCAGTGTCGATTAAAACTATTTCCAAAATACATTCCTGCATAACCAAAATATCCTGTAATACTTTCACTTGATGGAAATGAGAAACTTGGTGTAAATGTATAAAACCAATTGTCATCAAGACTGCCGGGCCCAAAATTATATCCGAAATTTGACGAAATATCCCATGTCTCATTTAATGACTGATCAGCCAGAATTACAATACTTGGCACCACTTCATCATTGGTATATTCATCTGAACCTACTGGAAAACTGAATTCTGCCAACCCTGAGACACTTGTATTTCCATTCCCTTCAATGAAATTATACTTCACACCCACAGACATATCCTCAAATCCACTTATCGATTCTACCGGACCATCAAAGGTAGTTGATACATAAGAATTTATTAAGGCCCGCAGCTCAAGTTTCTCCGCTACCCCATAGCGCAGCAACACCTGGCCAATATCTACCTGGTCCGAGAATTCCGTGCTTGTATATTGAAATCCCGCTTCTACCCCAAACACATTCTGCGGCGTTATGAATGATCCATTCCCAATTCCGGGCCGGTCTGGTGAAAAGCTTTGAGCCTGAACTGTTGTTGCGACAAAAAAGGAACACAAAATTATAGATATTATGTTTTTCATAGGATTGAATTTATTATGGTTAGTTCATCCAAAACTACATAATGCGATCCATAATTTGAACGTTCATTTTGAAGTTTACTCACTTCGTGTTTTAATAACATCCTGCCTATCTTTGCAACATGACAGACATCACGCAAAAACCACCCATCGCTGCCATTGCAACTCCTGTTGGGGAAGGCGGAATTGCCATTATCCGGGTTTCGGGACTGCATGCCATTGCAAAAGTAAATGAGGCGTTCAAAGGTAAAGACCTAAGCACACAGGATTCCCATACTGTCCATTTCGGAAAAATCATGAATAAACAAGGATTTCCGGTGGATGAAGTTTTGGTTACCCTTTTTCATTCTCCCAGATCTTACACGGGTGAGGAAACGGTAGAGATCTCCTGTCACGGGGGGGTATTGGTGACGCAATCAGTTTTGGAAACGATATTAGCACTTGGTGTGAAGTCAGCCGAACCCGGAGAATTTACACAGCGGGCATTCTTGAATGGAAAATTGGATCTGGATCAGGCCGAAGCGGTTGCCGATCTCATTCACGCCAAAAGTTCCAAAGCAGTGGATGCAGCCCATCAGCAGCTGGAAGGAAGATTGGGAGAGCACATCAGGAAATTCCGGCAGCAGATCATTGATGCCACGGCCATGGTTGAATTGGAGCTGGATTTCATTGAAGAGGACGTGGAATTCGCTAACAAGGAACAGCTTCAAAAGTTGCTGGAAGAACTGAATTCCGAGATCACAGAGTTGTTGGAAACGTATGAAACCGGTCGTTTGGTAAAGGACGGTGTAAAAACGGTGCTGATTGGCCGGCCTAATGCCGGGAAATCAACCTTGTTGAATACTTTGGTGGGAAGTGACCGCGCCATTGTAACGGAAATTGCCGGAACTACCCGCGACACTATCGATGCTGACTGGAGTTATGATGGATTATTGTTCAAACTCATCGACACGGCCGGACTCCGGGAAACCGAAGATGTTATAGAAGCAGAAGGAGTGAAACGCTCCCAAAAAGCATTTGACCAAGCCGATCTGGTGATCTACCTCAAAGACCTCTCTCAACCTTTTTCGGATATAGAACGCAAAGAGATCGCAGAGTTTTATTCACGTGCAGGGGAAACTCCTTTTATCCTAATCGGAACCAAAGCGGATATTGAAACTAATGAGAAATGGAGAACAGAATTTGATCTGAAAATTTCAGCTTTGGAAGGAGAAAAAATCAAAGAGCTCAAGCAGCTGTTGAAAGATCGTGCCCTGGAAAATAAACACTATGATGCTTCCAGCCTGCTGGTTACCTCAACCCGCCACCGTGATGCCCTCCAAAAAACAAAAGAGCACGTTCGGTCTGCGTTACAGGCATTGGCTCAAGGCATGACAGGCGACTTTCTTTCCATTGATCTTCGTGCAGCATTAAAAGAACTTGGAACTATTACCGGGGAGATTACCAATGAGGACGTGCTTGATTCCATTTTTTCAAGGTTTTGTATTGGTAAGTGAAGTACTTTTTTCCTACTCTTTTATTCCCTGAAGTAATTCACAAGTATGGATTCCATTTCTTCCCTTCCTTCAATAATGGAATGGATCTTTTCCCAAAGTTCATCGGATATCAATGGCTTTAAGGGCTGTTGCTGCCTGATGATATCAGGAAACACCTTTTGAACCTTCTCATCCCAGAATTTATAAAAATTTGGAAGATCGTCAGGAAAAACGGCTTTTCTTTTTGTTCCCTCATCCACAGGCCGGAATGGGGAAATAACATTCAGATATCCATAATCATTAGTCAATTCTTCTCCGGGCTGAATATTGCGTATGGCTAACTCGAAATCGTAGGCCGTGCTCATACAGTTTGGTTTGAAGCTATGATTGACAAACCTTCCTTTGTCCCAGCACAAAACAAAGTTCCCTTTGCTATTACGATAGGAATATGTATTCAAAATATCCTGATAAAGTGGGTCAAGTCCTTCAATTTCAGAAGGAGAGAACTCTCTGTCCAATTTATCCAGGACCCAGGTGATTGTGCCCGCAGGTATGAGTTTTGTCGCCACAACGCCATTGCCAATTTCTTCACTTATGAACTTTAATTCAGTATGTGGATGTATCATAATGAAGCTTGTGAGATGTTATCCAGATAGTGGAATCTTTTTTCAATGTATTAGGCAAACACAGCTATCCAAGTAAATCAAAAGATAGTTTGAATCAAAATTCAGATCGTGTGGTAATGAGCACTTCCATTTTGGATGAGTGAAAAATAATAACCAAAAAAATCCCGCCTGACGTAATCAAGCGGGATCTTTTATCAACCAATAAAAGTGAAGCTTACTGCTCTCCCTCTCCGGATCTATTTCCTTCCTCATATTCGGAAATAATATCACCCTTTTCGGTTACAGCGATCACTTCATATCCTAAAGCCTCAAGATTTTCACGATGTGATTCTGCATCACCAACCACCAGGATATAGAACCCTTCGGGTTGCAGATGTTTCTTCGCAAGATCGTTGATCTCTTCCTGTGAAATGGTTTGAATGATATCGGCTTGCTCATCTACAAAAGACTCATCCAGGTCATAGCGGATGATCTGGCGCAAGAATCCTGCTTTTTGATAGGGAGCTTCGTACTCACGGGCATCACGTTGTCCAATGGAATTTCGCATGAACTCCAACTCTTCTTCCGTGATACCGCCTTCACGATACTCGGTGATCTCTTTCATGAACTCGTACACCGCACTGTCGGTTGCAGCAGCTTTAATTCCGGCAGCAGCCGTAAAAGGACCGGGTTCGTCTGAAGCTGTAAAATAGGTACGGGCACCATAGGTCCAGCCTTTATCTTCCCGAAGGTTCAGATTGATACGACTGTTAAAAGCACCGCCAAGAACATAATTCATCAGTCCGGTTTTGTAATATTCACCGGTAGCATCAAAAGTGAGGTCAGTCATGTATCCAATTCGGATCTGAGACTGGGGAGCTCCTTTTTTATCTACCAGATAGATCTTAGTGCTTTCTGCAGGCTCAACCTCAGGAAGATCAGGAACTTCTGCGCCTTTAGGCTCCCATTCCCTCAGGAAATCCAGTTTTGAAAGGATCTCATCCTCTTCGATATCACCAACAATGACCAGCTCAGAAAGCTGAGGATCATAATATTTCTCATAAAATGTTTTCACATCATCTAATGAAATACGCTCAATTGTTTCTTCAAGTCCGCTTGAGGAAACAGAATAGATGTGTTCGTCACCATAGAGCAAACGATTATACACCATGCCAGCTACAGAAGCGGGATTCTGATAACTTGAGCGCAATCCCTCCAGCTGCTGCATTTTAACACGGGAAAAATCACTCTCATCAAAACCGGGACGCATCATAATCTCCTCGGCCAATTCCAGTGTTCGGTCAAGATTCTTCTTCAGCGTGCTGATGTACACCGTGGTGGAAGAATTTCCCGATGAAACACGCACGGTACTCGCTGTTTTACGCAGCTCTTCCTGAATCTCCTCAGCGGTATAATTTTCTGTAGATTCATTAAGCATAGAAGCGGTCAGTGAAGCCAAGCCTGCTTTATCGGGTTCATACGCATTCATGCGGTGCCCACCCTGTATAGATAGCTGAAGCGTAACGATAGGGATTTCATTGTAGTTCGTCCCAATCACTTCTATACCATTGTTGAAGCTATCCTTCCAGAATTCAGGAACCTGAACAAGTGGTGCCGTTTTAGGCTCCGGTTTTTCACTGCGGTCAAAATCATCTCCGGTTGGTCGTTCATATTGCAATCCGGTATAATCTGCTTGCGGATATGGATTCTCTCCTTCCGTTGGAGGGGTATAACTATCCGGTTTAGCAGGCTCAGTATCTTCATTTGGAAGCACACTTTGCACAACAGCCGGCTGCTGATACACGTATTTATTGAATACACGCATAATGTCCTCTTTAGTCACATCAAGGTAGCGCTGCAAATCACTTTCAATAAAATTGGCACTTTCTGCAAAGATCTCGTAGCTGGCAAGCTGTGAAACTTTCCCGCTTACGTTTGCCAAACGGTTAATAAAGCTTGATTCATAAGATGCTTTGATTTTCATCAAATCTTCGTCTGAAACGCCATCCTCTGCAAATTCTTCAAGGATCCCTCTCATTTCAGTTTCAAAATCAGCCAGCGTTTGTCCAGGATATGGCAATACGAACATGGAAAATTCACCGGCAAGCTCACTGGATGAATTACCCGCAAACGCCTGAATGGCTTTTTGAGTTTGTACAAATTTTTGGAAAAAATAAGAACTTCTACCTGTTCCCAGGATCTGGGCAAGGAAGTCCAGAGGAGCCTCGTCCTCATGAAAGCGGGGAACGGTCGGGTAGGTAAAGATAAGCGCCGGAAAGCGAATGTTGTTATCTACATAAGACACATACCTATCTTCTTCTATAGTTACCGGCTCAAGCTCCATTTCTTCCACTTCCGGCCCACTTGGGATCACTCCGAAATACTTTTCAACCAATGCCACTACTTCTTCCGGATTGACATCTCCGCCAACGGTCAGAACTGCATTATTGGGACCATACCAGCGTAGAAAGAAGTTTTTCAGATCCTCGAGGTTAGCGCGATCAAGGTCTTCCAGCTTCCCGATAGTCAGCCATGAATACGGATGTCCGTATGGGTAAAGCGATGCCGCATTCAGTTCACTGTACAATCCATAGGCACGGTTATCGTAGTTCTGCTGCTTCTCATTTTTTACGGTTGAGCGCTGTACTTCGAACTTCTGCTGTGTTACAGCCGGAAGGAGAAAGCCCATCCGGTCTGCTTCCAGCCAAAGGGCGATCTCAAGCTGGTTACTTGGCAGGGTTTCAAAATAATTGGTACGATCACGATTGGTAGTTCCGTTCAGCGTACCCCCTGATTCAGAAACAATCTTAAAATGCTCTTCATCGGCTACATTTTCAGAACCCTGAAACATCATGTGCTCGAAAAAATGTGCAAAACCTGATTTTCCAAGTTCCTCACGGGCTGAACCAACGTGATAGGTTACATCCACGTGAACCAATGGATCAGAGTCATCTTCATGAATGATGAGGGTCAATCCGTTATCGAGAACATATTTTTCATACGGGATTACTAATTCGTCGTCACTCTGGGTGACCTTCTCAATGAGTTTTGTTTGCCCGAATCCGATACTCACGAGTACCAGGTAAACAAATAACGTAGTTATTATGCGTTTCATAAGAAATTTAAATTTTGTGACCCATAATGTGCCACCGTTAAGATTTATAGCAAAAGAATGGATTGCCTAAAGATCACAGATATCTACTTGTTTTACCTGTAAAAGGCAACTCCCCGAACTATGTTATTAGTATAAATGTAAAAAAGTTTTAGGGAAATATTCAGTATTAATACCATTAAGTTTTTCGGGCAAAACATGAGGTTTTAAATGAACTGATGAGAGTATATTTATTGTTGTAACTTCCTGATACAGAAATATTTGAATATTTTGAAAGATTTTAGCCCTTTTATTTCAGATTTAACAAAAGCCCATCGGGGCGTTTCCAAATGCCCGCCCCCGGAAATGGTCATTACTTTTTTTAATGATCTGCTGGGACTATTATTCCCCGAATTTGCCTTCAACCGTTTTACGAATGAAGGGGCTATACAGAAACAACTGGAGCACTGCAAAACAGAACTTCGAACCATTCTTGATGATAACAAAGGGTGTGTTAAAAATGGTATAAGCGGATTGGAAGATAGTTTCTTTGAACAACTTCCTTACATTCAGGAACTGCTTCTGCAGGATATTGATGCGATTTTTGACGGAGATCCGGCGGCTAAAAGTAAAGCTGAAGTCATTCGCACATATCCCGGATTTTATGCCATGGCGGCACACCGTATTGCTCACGAACTGCTGAATCTTGGTGTAACCCTTATTCCCCGCATTATTTCGGAATATGCCCACCGGCAAACGGGCATTGATATCCACCCAGGAGCCGAGATCGGAGATCACTTTTGCATAGATCACGGAACCGGTGTGGTGATCGGCGAAACCGCTAAAATAGGTTCGCATGTAAAGCTTTATCAGGGGGTAACTTTAGGCGGATTGAGTGTAAATAAAGAAGACGCCCGCAAGAAAAGGCACCCTACTATTGAGGATAACGTGGTGATCTACGCCGGGGCAACTATTTTGGGAGGAGATACAGTGATCGGCAAAGGCAGTATCATTGGTGGAAACGTGTGGCTCACCAAAAGTGTGCCTGCTAATTCAAAGATCTATTATCAGGCAAAAATGTCGAATTCTAAAGGTGAAACGGATACGATCATTTTTAAATAAAAGAATAATTTTTATGTAACACTCATACTATGAAGATAGAGGAGCTCATTGGAAACACCCCGCTTATTGAATTACAGAACATCCCACCCAATAAGGCGGTAACTATCTATTGTAAGCTGGAAGGACAAAATCCCGGTGGCAGTGTAAAAGACCGGGCAGCTTTAGGCATGATCAACGGAGCACTGGAACGCGGAGATATTAAGCCGGGGGATACTTTGGTGGAAGCCACCAGCGGAAATACGGGCATTGCTCTCGCCATGATCGCCGCCATGAAGGGACTCAAGATCAAGCTTCTGATGCCGGAAAGTGCCACTGAAGAACGCATCAAATCCATGAAGGCGTTTGGAGCCGAAGTCATCCTAACCCCGGGGGAAAAGACCATTGAGTATTCCCGGCAACTGGCTCAGGAAATGGCTGATGATCACGGATATTTCCAGCTCAATCAATTTACCAATCCCGATAACTACAAAATGCACAAACGCACCACCGGCCCTGAGATCTGGAGAGATACCAACGGAAAGGTCACGCATTTTGTATCGGCTATGGGAACCACAGGAACCATTATGGGTGTATCCCGCTATTTGAAATCTCAAAATCCTGAAATACAGATCGTTGGAACTCAACCCACGGACGGTTCTTCCATTCCGGGCATCCGAAGATGGTCGCCCGAATATTTGCCCAAGATCTTTGAAGCCGATCGCGTTGACCGCACCATTGATGTAAGTGAAAAAGAAGCCACTGAAATGGCACAAAGAATGGCAACTGAAGAAGGTATTTTTGCGGGAATGAGTAGTGGCGGGGCGTTAGCAGCAGCCTTAAAAGTAGCGGAAGAGCTGGATGAAGGAGTAATTGTTTGCATCACCTGCGACCGCGGTGACCGGTATCTGAGCTCGGCATTATTTGACCAATAAGTTGAAAATAAAAAAGCCTCGTATGCTTCATACAAGGCTTTGGATTCTCCCATCAATTTAGGGTAAGTAGCTCTCAAGCAAGGATGCGGCATCGGTACCAAAGTTAACCAGCTCCATGGTTGAGCTTTCCCTTTCCCCTTCTTCAGCATATTCATACTTCACGATGGCACCGGGAACCTCATCTGCAGAAACTCTCCACATCCTCAGCGAAATGCCGGGAGCAACTCCAAAGTTCAGCAGGTCTGCCGTAAAAGTTCTTGCAGGTACGCTGACAGAAACGGAGCGCTCAGAAAGTGCACCTTCCATTGATTCTTGTGTTAGTTTTTGAGGGGTGTTATACCATCCCTCTGATACCGGTTTTTCCTGCGCTTCATTCTCTCCGATCTTCTCACGCATTCTTACGATTGCCTCACGCCCTTCAGAAAACAATATTTCTGCAATATAACGTTCTTCACTATCATCAGAATCACCTTTTAAAATAATCTGCCACCATTCCTGTCCGTTACCCAGTTTTTTCAGCAGTGCCTTTCGCATGTAAGATTCCCCGGAATTATCAGTTCGCCACTCGGTCCATCCGCCTTCGGGATAGTCTTCAAGTTCCAGCCGATATCCATATCCCGAAAAAAGATAATTGAACATCATCGGGTACATATTCATGGCCCCAAAATTAATCGCTCCGATCTCTACCTCGTTGGTGAGTCTTGCCGTTATGATTGATCCATTATCTTTAGGCATCGTGATCACCATGTTATTTGGCATGTAATTGTCAGCCAGTACGGTAATATTATGAAGACCCACGGTTCCGAATCGGATAGTCGTCATTCCCGATTCATCAGTAGAACTTTTTCTTCCGTTTGAAGCTTCCACCTGCGCCCCCTGAATTGGATCTCCATTTACATCGAGTACTTCTATTTGCACCGAATTAATGGGAACCCTGTTTAACACATTGGCTCCCGGCATGGCACAGCCTGTAACTAATAGTGTGGTCATTAGCGACACCATCCCTAACTTTTTTCTAATCATCATTCTTCTTCTGTTGGTTGATCTTTTTTTTGAGCTTCTGCTTACTGTTACCTACGAAAAGAAGATGTTTTTTAGCTCAGGAAGTAATTTGAAGTTTCAGAATTTCAACCCATGTATTCGAAGTAAAGATCTAAATCATAAAAAAAGCCACTCCCATAACTTATGGAAGTGGCTTTGAATTTCTGGAGGTGAAACTACTTAATTTTCGTTTTCTTCACTTGAGTTATCCTCTTGTTGAGGAATAGCCGGGGCTGTTTCTGAAGGAATCTCGATTGGAGCATTCATTCCGGGCGAGCCTTCTTGTAAAATACTTCGGTTTGTCTCCCCTCTGTCGATGGCAAAGTTGGCCAACACACTCAAGGTTAAGAAAATAGCAGCAAGAATAGATGTTGATTTTGAAAGTAAATCTGCTGTTCTGCGAGCACCGAGTCCGCCACCGCCACCGATGGCTCCTGCTCCTCCCATTCCGGAAATTCCTTGCCCCTGTCCCGGCTGCAGTAAAACAACCACGATTAACAGGAAGCATACAATAGCAATAACTCCTACAATAATATTATAAAGCATGTAATTAATTTCTTAATCTTTTAGAAGGGTGAAAAGATACCCAATTTTGCATACTATCCCAAGCATTAGCTAATCAAAAAAATTAATTAATTTCCACGAATGGAAGAGTTCATAAATGACATCACTGATTTTATAACAAGCTCCCCAAGTCTCGCCGTGCAAATAGCCGAGACTCTGGCCATTATTCTGGTTCTCTGGGGAATCCGGATCTTTGCTGTTCGGCTTTTGCAAAGAAATGTAGAAACCAAAAAGACTGTTTATAAGTGGCGTAAGAACATTACTTATATCACTTTTTTTATAGGGGTACTGATCTTGGGGCAGGTCTGGTTTGCAGCTCTTGGGCAACTCGGAACTTTTTTAGGGCTTCTTTCAGCCGGTATTGCCATCGCCCTGAAAGACCCTGTTACTGATATCGCAGCATGGCTATTTCTGATATGGAGAAAACCATTTGACATCGGCGATCGCGTACAAGTTGGGAATTCAAAAGGAGATGTGATCGATATTCGGGTGTTCAAATTTACGATTCTGGAAATAGGAAACTGGGTGGATGCCGATCAGAGTACGGGAAGAGTGATCCATATCCCAAACCATAAAGTATTTACCGATGACCTCGCCAATTATACCAGCGATTTTGAGTTTATCTGGAATGAAATGGGAGTGCTGGTCACCTTTGAGAGTGATTGGAAGAAAGCGAAAAAGATCTTGCAGGAAGTAGTAGAAGAAAACATGCAGGAATTTGTGGAACAGGCAAAGGAAGAAGTCAAAAAAGCCGAGAAATCATATCTGATCCAATATCGGTATTTAACCCCAATCGTATATACAAGCGTTAAAGATAGCGGCATCAATCTTTCCATCCGGTATCTCTCAGATCCTCGAAAGCGCCGGGGGATTTCACAATCTATTTGGGAGGCGGTCTTGGATCGTTTTGCCGAACATGATGATATTGATTTTGCATACCCTACTATTCGTTACTACGACAACCCTTCGGAAGGCAAGCCGGGAACCATCCCTCCGGGAATTTAAAATTCAAAATTAAGAATTAGCCTCTCTAATTCTCCTCTTTTCATTTTGAATTTTAAATTTTGAATTCCTTACACATCATCCCCGTCATAGTTTCGAAGTTTAGGAATGGGCTGAATGAGTTCCTTTGAATTATTGGATGGATCGTTCACCAGCTCCGGCACCCGGAAAACAGACATATTTGGTAATAAGTGATTTCCTGAGAAACCATTTTTTGTCATATCCGCCATTCCCCCGCTCAGCCACTCTTCAAATTCTTTCGGATCCAGGATCACCGGCATTCGATCGTTTAGCGGCTCTACGAGAGCATTGGCCTCCATCGTTAAAACTGCAAAACTGTCATTTTGAGCATTCCATAACCCGGCCAACCCCAAAACGTCCTGAGTTGTCACCCTCAAATAAAAAGGAAGTGGATCGTTTACCGTTTCTTTCCATTTATAAAAACCAGAAGCAGGAATGATGCAAGGTTCAAAATCCTTCAAAGAAATTTTAGCATCTTCTTTGGTAAATGCTTCATATTCTAATTCATAAATATTTTCATCTGAATCTTTAGAGTCTAATCCCCAGGTGGAAGTTACCATTTGACGTTTATCCCCCTTAATGATTACAGGCACGGTATGGCCCGGCATCGCATTGTAGTTTGGTTCGTACATAATTTCAGAATTGGAGCTTACACCAAACACTTCTTCAATAGAATATTTATCGGTCTCTAAAACATATCGCTTCATAGGGTTTCATTTGGTTGATTTACAAGGTTAACGTAAAAAGTCGGAGGTATTGTTCAGTTTTCTGAAATCTAAAAAGCAGTTTCACGCAGAGATCACAGAGTAGGCGCAAAAGGATTATTGCTTCATTGATTATATCAAAAACTCAGCGCACTCTGCGTATCCTTGGCGTTGTCCGTTTGAACCACCTGTGTAAAAACCCTCCGAGAAATAAAATTTTATTACATTCCTCCCAAATCAAATCCACTCTTCATCATGACCAATCCATTTTATAATCCGGATGAACAACGTCTTCGCTCTTTATTTCGAATTCTGCTATTCATTTTTCTTTTTAGCATAGCCGTAAGCATCCCTTTTCTCATTCCTTTTGAGCCCATTCAATTCGTCGGGCAATCAGTTATGACACTCGGCCTATTTTATATAATATTTCGGTTTGTGGATCAAAGAGCCTGGCGAGATTCCGGGTTGATCATCACCAAAACATGGATAAAAGAATGCCTGATGGGAATCGTAATTGCCGGAACAGTTATGGGGCTCATCTTTTTATCATTATGGCTAACCGAAGGGCTGGAAGTGACCGGGTACGGGTGGGATCGTAATGGACAAACCTTTTGGATGGTCCCGCTGTTTTATTTTTTCATAAGAATGGCTTCCGTTGGGTTCTATGAAGAAGTTATGGCCCGCGGATACCTCATTCCCAATATCATTGAAGGATTCAATTTTGGCAATATCACCCCTCAAAAAGCAATCATTATTGCCGTTATCATTAGTTCCTCGATCTTTGGAATCCTTCATGCGAGCAATCCCAATGCCTCTGCAACAGCCGTTGTGAATATCATTTTCGCAGGGGTCATGCTGGCCGTGCCTTTCATTATAACCGGACGATTAGCTTTACCTATTGGACTGCATTTTTCCTGGAATTTCTTTCAGGGAGGCGTATTCGGATTTCGGGTAAGCGGCATGGAATTCCGGCATTCCATTATCCAAATTCAACAAGGCGGACCTGAATGGTGGACCGGAGGAGCTTTTGGCCCCGAAGCCGGGCTGATAGGCATTATTGGCATTTTACTTATCTTAGGCCTTTCCCTCTTATATCTAAAGTGGAGCGGGGTGACGTTGGGGCATGCAGAACAGTTTAGATCAACTTTTTTGGATCAAAAAGTTCTTGATTCTCCCAAACAGTAAAACTGCTTAAACACGAAATTTTTTGGTTATCTAAAGGAACAGAAAACTTCTACATTCGAAATTCCTTGTCCGATATTCAATATTCCCTGAGCTTGCTTCACATTTTTTGTATATTGCCTTGTCTTTATTGAAAGACACGATCTTTGAAAATTGAACTATAACGCCAAAAATGAAAGAGGTGTAACCATTGTCTTTTGAAGAATTTGGCCTCAGCCCTGAACTATTGAGTGGGCTGGCCGACGTACGAATTGAACAACCCACACCTCTCCAAAATGAAGTTATTCCACCGGCACTGCAAGGCAAACATATGCTTGTAAAACATGAAGCCGGTGATGATGGAGTATTTTTGATACCTGCATTACAAAAACTGACGACCAACGGAGAGGTTACTGGCACACGAGTTTTAATATTAACACCATCTATTGAGCGAGTTAAGGAAATAGACGAAAAGGTTTGGGGCATGGGCTACCATGCACAGATCAGCAGCGCGGCACTTTCCATGAAAGGAATTCGCACTCAGCAAGAACAAGCTATTAAAGATGGAGCACCGGTTGTGGTGGCAAACCCCGGCCGGCTAATTGAAATACTGGAAAACCATAAGCTAACGCTTCCCGACGTAGATCTTATCATCATTGATGAGGCCCACGGCATGGAGAACTACAACCTGGTGAGCCGGGTTAAGGACATCCTGAAGTATGTGGAGGGCAGCCCCCAGTCTCTTATATTCTCTGAGTCTGACAATAAAGCCACGAAACAGCTTTCCAAACTTTTATTGAAAGACCCAACTGTACTCGGTTTCGATGACATTGATTCTTCCGCAAAGGAAGAATCTCAGGAAACTTCCGATCCTAAAGAAGAAATCTCCCCGAAGCAAAAAGCTGACTCTGACGAAGAGTTTGAATTGGATCAGGAAGATGTAAACCGAAAACTTGCTGAGGCAAGTGTTAGCGTTGTCCTGAATCCCGAAGATAAAGAAGAAACTCAAACTGAATCGAAAGATTCTGAAAGTGAAAAAGAAGCAGATCCCGATCCTGTTCCCGAAGACCTGGCTCAGGCTTATATCTATGTACCGCCAAGAGCCAAGATCTCTACCCTTCTCGCCCACTTAGAAAAAAATCTGACCGATAAGATTGTGGTATTTGCTGCATCCAAGCGTACCACCGACCGCCTTTTCCGCATCATCCGCAAAAAAGGCTGGGGAGTGGTAAGCATCAACGAAGGGCTAAAGGAAGAGTATTACAACGAACGCTTTGGGAAATTCACTTCAGGTGAGATGAAGATTTTGTTGGTGGGCGGACTATCAGCAACGGAAGTTGAGCTTGATGAAGTGAAGCAGGTCATTAATTATGATGTGCCTAACGAAGTTGAAGAATATAAATACCGGGCTGAACTTGTGGGCAACGGCAAAGCCGCACGCATTGTTTCTTTGGTTTCAAAGATGGATAAAGACGACATCAATGAGATCGTGAAGAAAGTAGGATACGCTCCAACAGAACTCCCTCTTCCAAAAGAAGTGAAAGAGAAGAAAGAGCGGGGCAAAAAATCTGATGAAGATAAGAACAGAAAAAAATCAGATAAAAAGAGCCGCAAGAAAAATGATGATCGCGATCGTAAGCGACGTAAAAAGCCCAATAAGCAACAAGAGCATAAACCCAATGAACTACCTCGCCCTTCCTATGAAGGACTTTCCGGCGGTAAAGAAGGCAAGAAAAATAAAAAACGTCCTACCCCCGGTAAATCCGACGGAGCTTTTGGCTGGATCAAGAAGTTATTTGATTGATCAAAGCCCTTAACAACATAGCGTAATTTTCGAAGTCGCATCAAACGATGCGCCTTTTTATTATAGCCTATTCTCTAAAAATCATTTTCTTTTTTTTGCCAGAAAAACCACCTTTTCCTTTCCATTTGTTTGAACCTGAATGGATAACCCTATGTCTTTGCTATTCCTATTGCTGGTTTATCCTGGATATGCAAATGAGGCCAGGAACTGTTCCCTGAATTTCCAATTTTTCCGACAATATCCCCGGCTTTAACTGAATCTCCTTTTTGAACTTCAATTGTTCCTGCCATTAAATAAGCCATAAAAAGATACCTTTCCTGATCGAAATGCATTACTACATGGTTACCCGCCGGATTTAATGAATCTGAAGGAAAGAAAGAGACTTCATGATTTGGAAGTGAATCTACAACTATCGTTACCACTCCCGCTACAGGAGCATAAACCGGTTCGCCAAAGGAATATATATCCGTCAAGTCTTCCCCGTTATTCTGAAAAAACCATCCACCTTCATTAACCTTAACTACATCGGTCGCATATTTTTGTGAACGTGATGCTCGAATTAAACCATCGGTCAGATGGACCTGGAGCCATCGGACCGAGAGGCAGGTTACACATTCTCGGATTCGATCTGATGGAAACCCCATCTGATCAATGGTGCAGGCTCAGGATGTTGGATTAGGATAAGAACAAGCTTAGGTCTCCCAAATCAAACAAACGGTCAGACGGACTTGGAGCCATCAGCAAGGATAATTATATCGAACGCACGTTATGGTAAGAAAAGTTGATAAAAACTCTATCGAAATCATTTACTTAAATTTTAAGTTATCGTAATAATAAAAAGCTATAAGCTACTACGGGCATTTAACATATTTGGTACCTGTTTGTCATTCAATAATGCATTTACTACCATCCCACTGCAGAAAATTATTAAACAATCAACAGTATGAGTAACGACTTCGCCGGAACTAAAAAGAAATGGCAGAATCCTGAAACACGTCGCCGTATTGGTGTCGGTGCTGTACTCGCATTAGTCGTTGCAGGGGTCTATGCCGGGATGAATGAAGTATTTCCGGAGCAAAACGGACATTACGGTATTTGGTCGGTCATGCCCCCATTGGTAGCCATCGTTTTGGCTTTTTATACGAGGGAAGTGGTAAGCTCTCTTTTTATTGGTATTTGTTTGGGAGGGGTGATATCAGGACAACTTAATATTGTACAGGGTTTTTTGATCCCTTCTGTTGGAACTGAAAGTTTTGCACTTATCATTATTGTGTATCTATGGGCTTTGGGTGGACTGATCGGTATCTGGACCCGAACCGGCGGGGCTGAGAAATTTGCTGTCTGGGCCAGTGAAAAAATGGTGCGTGGGCCACAAACTGCAAAATTCTTTACCTGGATGATGGGGCTCATTTTTCACCAGGGTGGCACCATAAGTACCGTTCTGACAGGCGCAACGGTTCGCCCCATTGCCGACAAACACCGCGTCTCACATGAAGAACTGGCTTACATGGTTGACTCTACCGCTTCTCCCGCCGCCACGCTGATTCCATTTAATGTCTGGCCTTTTTATGTGGGCGGATTGATCATCGGTACTTTACCCATGTTCGAAACTACGCAGGAAAGTATTGCATTTTTCTTCACAGCACTTCCTTATAATTTCTATGCCATCTTCGCCATTATGCTTACCCTTATTTTTGCATGGGATAAATTCCCCTTCGTTCCCGGAAAGAAAATGAGGGCTGCAATAAAACGGGCTCGTTCAGGAAAAGGACTCGACCGGGAAGGCGCCACACCCATGGCCGCTGATGAACTCACCAAAAGTAAAATTCCTGAGGACTATAATCCGGGGCTTATCGACTTTTTTGGCCCCATAGGTACGTTGCTGGGTGTAGCCATTATCCCATATCTTGTAACCCGATTTATACTTGGGATGGGTGAAAACGCAATCCTGCTGATAGCTGAAGCATTCATCTTAGCTGTATTGGTTGGATTTGGTATAGCTCTTGCCAAAGGAATGAAACTTCAGGAAGTGATAGATGGATTTATTGACGGCTGTAAAGGTGTTACTATTGGCGCCGTTATTCTGGCCTTAGCTGTTTCCCTTAAGGAGGTAGCTGATGCCGTTGGGACCGCACCCTATGTTGTGGCTCTGGTTGGTGATGTGATCCCTCCCTTTTTACTTCCGGGATTACTTATGGTGCTGTGTATGCTCATCGCTTTTTCAACCGGAACTTCCTGGGGAACCTACGCGGTAGTATTCCCGGTCGCAATTCCTCTGGCCTGGGCCGTAGTGCCTGATCCATTCTTCCTTACCCTGAGTTTTTCAGCAGTGATAGGGGGGGCTGTATTCGGAGATCAGTGCTCTCCAATTTCAGATACTACTATCCTATCCTCTTTAGCTACAGGCTGTGACCTGATGGATCACGTTCAAACCCAGTTCCCGCTTGCGATTCTGGCAGGTACCCTCGCCGTAATAACTTATGCAGGCATGGTTATATTCTTTGTTTAACATGGGTTTATCTTCTTACTTCAGTAATGATAAATAAAACTCAATCGATCAGAATAAGTTCTTCCTGTGGTGTTATCAAAAACTCAGCGCCATCTTCTGTGATCACAGCCATTTCTTCCACACTGATCGTCTTGTAGGTGCTGTCCGTTAAAGGCCAGCTGTGAAAGCCATCAAAAGCAAAAACCATCCCGGGTTTGAGTACTTTCCGAGCAGCGGGGCGAATGGAAGGTGCTTGTGAGCCTCCAAGATTTGGTCCTGTATCATGTGCAACATAACCCACCGGATGTCCGGTACTCCACATTACATATTCTGATCCATTTTCTTCCATAAGTTCACGTTGGGCAGCATCTACTTCCACTCCCTTTACTCCAGGTTTCATCGCATTGAAAGCAGCCCGGTTGCCTTCCCTCGCTGATTCCCAATAAAACTGAATATCCTCCGGAGCTTCGGTCTCACCTGCTTTCAATACATACGCAAAACGCTGAATATCACTCACCCAACGGTCGTAGAGCATAATCCCAAAATCGGTTTGGATCACGTCTCCGGGCATGATCACTTTCTCTGTGGCATGTGAATGCCCGCGGTCAGCGCCGGAATTTACGTTGGGATTCTGGTTCGGATTCCAGGCATCCTTTACCCCATATTTCTTCATCTTTGCTTTCAGAAAGGCGGCCACTTCCGCATCCGCTGTAACTCCGGGCTCTATAATTTCATAGGCTTCCAGTTCCCATTCAGCAGTAAGCTCTGCTGCTTTTGTCATAATCTCTACCTCAGCAGGAAGTTTCACCGATAGCCATTCGTAGATCAGTTCCTCAGAGGAAACCAGCCGGCTTGAAAGTTGAGAACCCAAGGCTGCTTCCAACGTCATTCGCTGCGTGAAACTCAATCCATCAGCTTGAGCATTATTTTGGGATGAATTGATTGCAATTCGCTCAAAATTTTGATCTTTAATAAATTCTGCAGCTTGTGCAACAGCCGACATTCCCCGTTCTACCGGGATCACCTCATCATGAATTTCCAATTCGCCCAGCGCCGTTGATTCTCCCGATGGCGAATAAACCCTTGAGTGAAACCCGTCTTCATCTCTATAAAAAAGAAAAGCTGCGGTTCCTCCGGCATTCTCGCCGCCAATATGATCAGCGATCGGGTCATTATCATTCTCACGGCAGATCACGATCCACAGATCCACATTTGCCGCTTCCATAGCTTCAGGGAGTAATGTTGAGATACGCTCTTTTCTAATTTCAGGCCACGGAGATTCCCCCCAATCAATGGGTGGTTCTTGGGATGGCGTGCAAGCAGAGATGAGAAGAATTATCGGTAGTAAATAACGTAGCATTTTGAGTTGAGTTTATGAATAGACTTTAGTGAATATCGACCTTCTTTTTTAACCACACAAGAAATCAGTTCGTCCCGGCTTTCCTAAACAATTTCTTTTACATACTCATCCATGTTGAAAACTTCAGGAGGGGCTGTTTTTCTAAGATAAAGTGGATGATGGGGATGTCCCGCTTTTGAGATTCGCCCACGTTTAAAAAAGCTACAGTTATTTTGCCCAAGCACATCATAAATATCCTGCAGGCAACGAGAAAGATACGATCGCTTTTCAATGAGCGTTCCCCAGGCACACCAAACATCAATTTCTTCTGTATTTAATGATTCAATTTGCTCCTTAATCACCTCTACATTTTTCTGGTGGATCTTCTTCTGAAAATGCTTGTGCATTTTATCCGGGTTGGTAGCCCGTTGCGGATAGAGGTTGAACATCAGCCAGCCGTCGTATCCATGATCACGCGCAAAACGAGCTACCGAAGCCACCGTTGGATCCAGGTCATTCGGCTTGGCCGTACTTGGATTCACTCCAAAACAGATCAATGGATGTTCCCCTTCTTGCCCCAGCGAATAACGGGTAAGCGGTTCATCATGATGATAGATCCAGGATTTATCAGGAAACATAAATTGAAATACTATTTGGGAGTTTAAATTCGATTGAAGATAGTCGGTTTTATGAGAATTTCGAATTTGAATATTCTCGATTCCCCGTTCGATATTTTGCCATTAAGCCCGTACTTTTTCCCATGGCAAAATCGTGCGCAACATCATTAAAAAAACACCTGTCCGGCCTCCTCTCTGATCTTTTTGAGGAAGACAGTTTTTTCATCATAGGTGTTAGCGGTGGCCCGGACTCCATGGCTCTTCTCTACCTTTTGCATATGCTGGACGTGGAGGCCTTATCGGTACATATTAATTATGGGAAACGGGGTAAAGAATCTGATAAAGACCAGGAGTTGGTCGAGCAGATGTCACACGCCTGGGGCTTTGAATGTTGTTCCATCCGGCTTGAACCGGAGGAGGCAACGGGTGAGAATTTTCAAAACTGGGCACGCAAAAAGCGATATCAATATTTCAGAGACCTGAGGGGAGCTTATAAAGCGGATGCCATTGTTACAGCCCATCATCAGGATGACCAGTTAGAAACGATCTTGCAGAAATTATTCCGTGGCAGCTCTCCTTCAGCCTGGCAGGGAATGAGTGTTTGGAATGGGGAGCTTTTCCGTCCTCTTTTATCATTCAGCAAACAAGAAATTCTTGATTTTTGTAAAGCCGAAGCCGTTCCCTACCGAATGGATAAGTCCAATAAGAATTCTGAATTCGCCCGAAATTTCATCCGTAATGAATTCACTCAAACTATGGACGATTTATTCCCGGGCTGGCAGAAAAATATCCTTGACCTTCCCCGGCTGGGTAAAACCTTCGAAAATAGCATGACCTATATTTCGGATCAGGTTACTTCTAAAAACAACATTTTATTGAATGAATTCTCAAAATTACCGGAGGAGCTAAAACCGGCCGTTCTCAAGACCATTCTCGATCAAGCAGGAATGAAAGGGGACTATTCGCGGGGACAATTAAAGCAGCTCTCAGAAATTGAATTGCTTCAAACCGGAAAAAACCTGAAGATCGGCTCCATGACTTTAACGAGAGATCGTGACCGCATTCACCTTCAAGCTGAGCAAAAAACAGTAGTTATTTCAAAAGAGATTGACGAAGCTAAGGCTCGAAAGGGATGGAAATTAAAAAACCTGCTCATTGAGCTAAAACCGAAACCACTGCCCTTACCGGCATTGCGATTAGATTCTTCAAAGCTGGAGTGGCCGCTTCAGATCCGGAACTGGAATGCCGGAGACGAGTTTCAACCGCTTGGAATGGACGGCTCTCAAAAGGTATCTGATCACCTCACCAATAGAAAAATTCCGACTACTTCACGTGAAAAGGCCTTGGTATTGTGCGGATCAGATGGTACTATTTACGCCATTATTTATCCTGTTTTAACAGCCCGCAGAAACTATGGTGCTATTTCAGAGATAGCTAAATGCGAATCAACAACAAAAACCTTTTTGACGATTAATTTTACTTAGCATGAGTTCCAAATTTTACCAACCGGATACCGTAACCTGTAATGGTGAAAAGTTCAAAATCTTTATCACCAAAGAGCAAATTGACGAGCGTATGAATCAGCTTGGAAATCAGCTTGACAAAGATTTTAAAGGTAAAAAACCAATTTTCATCGGTATCCTGAACGGAGCTTTTATTTTTCTGGCAGATATTATGCGGCATGTGAGCATTACGTGTGAAGTCGATTTCATGAAACTAAGCAGTTACGGAGATGAAAAAGTATCTTCAGGTGAGGTTACAGAGCTTAAACATATTGATGCAAAAATTGAAGGACGGCATGTGATCCTGATCGAAGATATTGTGGATACCGGCCTTTCCATGAATTACATGGTAAAACGAATTAAAGAAAATAATCCGGCATCGGTTTCAGTATGCACCTTGCTTCACAAAAAAGAAGCTACTAAATATGAGGTGCAATTAGATTACGTTGGTTTTGAAATTCCGGATGCTTTTGTATTGGGCTATGGTTTAGACTATGCCCAGGAAGGACGCAACCTGTCTCAGATCTATGTTATAGATAATGATTGATCTTTGACCTGAAAACGATCTCAATTCAGGTCTTAAAAGTGTCCTCAGACAGGTAAAGAATCAACTCAGAATAAGGCTTCTTTAAAGTTGCTATTAGTCCTTAAAGGTGGCTATATTTGTTCCCTTGAAAAAACGGAGAGGTGGCTGAGTGGCTGAAAGCGCTCCCCTGCTAAGGGAGTATACCTCCAACGAGGTATCGAGGGTTCGAATCCCTCCCTCTCCGCAATTGAATACCGAACATTCAAAACCGAACTTGAACTTTCAGTGTTCTTGATTCTGACTTCGTTCTCAAACCCTAATCTTTTCCTTCTCCATTAGATGTTCGAAGTTCGGTGTTCACTTGCTTTCCATAACAAACACTCCGTTCCATTCTCCAACCGGCGGATTTTTCTTCATGAACTCGCACCGTTCTACAAAAATACCGGATGGATTTCGGGGGTATCTCTCAAGTTTTTCAGACTTCTTAAATTTCGACAGGGCCTTGTCCCAATCTTGATCAAGATAATGTTGCAGACCTTCTTCATATAACCCAATGCACTCGAGAAGCTGTTGATCTGCATCCTCCTTAAGACCGGCGATCTCAAATACTTTTACCGGCTTGCTCCTGCCCTTAACCACAATGTGGTCTAACTTTCGGAATACACAATCGTCGCCGAATTTTTCCGCTTCTTCCTTGGTAGATTCAGTTACCATAGTAAAGACTCCGTATTGTTTGGCCCCACTTTCACAGCGAGCAGCTAAATTTACATTGTCTCCCATGATCGTATAATTAAAGCGCCGGGTTGATCCCATATTCCCGGTCACCATAATTCCGGTATTCATCCCCAAACGGTGTTGCATATTCGAAACAATTTCAGGCCGCCCATCTTTGTCCCATTTCTCTCTCAGCCTTGCTAATTCTTTATGCATTAATTGGGAAGATATGCAAGCCTGATAGGCATGATCTTCCAAATACACTGGGGAACCGAAAAAAGCCACAATAGCATCGCCGATATATTTATCAAGTGTGCCGCCACGCTCATTCAAGATGTCGGTCATGGCACTTAAATATTCATTGATGATCTGCACCAGCTCTTTGGCTTCCAGCTGTTCCGAGAATGTTGAAAAAGATACAATATCACTGAAAAAAGCCGTCATATAGGTTTCTTCTCCGCCAAGCTGCGGTTCTTCGCCTGATTCGATCATCTGGTTGACCAAGTCAGGAGATACATAGGATGAAAACATTCCTTTTATGCGCCTTTTCTCTTTTTGCTCTACATAATATTCGTAACTCACCATACCTATCTGGGTAACTGTAACTGCCAATAAGGGCCCGGTTAATACCATCAAGATATTATGTTGTATAAAAGCCCAGTAAGTGATACCGAAATATCCTGCACCCAATACCACCGAAATGAGAACCCCGAAATTCGCACTTTGAAAACGATTGGCAAGTGTGATCACGAAACAGAAGAATAACATGATCACCAGTGTGTACCAGCCACGGAATCGGTCAATGTAGTTGCTGTCTAAAATAGTTTGCAGGGCGTTAGCATGAAGCTGATAACCCGGGCGGGCATTATTTCCCTCATTGGCGAAAGGGGTTGCATAGAAATCTTTAAGCAGCGGCATGGTGGCTCCCACGATCACGATCTTATCTTTGAAGGTCTCAAGATTCAGGTGGCCAATATCAGGATCATCAAAACTATTCACATCAAACCCAAGGTCAGACTCGAATACTGTTGTATAGGCAGAATCATCGATCACCTCTTCGTACGATACTTCAGGGAATGTGCCTTCCGGCCCGTAATAATTGATGAGAAATGAATTCGCCCCATCCCTCAGGATACGGTAAGGCCCAAATGTAAAGTAGTCGCTTCCCGGATTCGGACCTATCTGATCAATATCTTCGTACGGAATACCCGCATACTGACGTAACGCCTCCAGTGATAGCCTATAATAGTTCTGCCCTTGATATTTTTGCCCGAACCTGTATGACCGAACTGCACCGTCTAAATCCGGATGCACCCGCACTAAAGCAACCTGATTTGGATTATTGGCAGTTAAAACCGGAATGGGGAACATGGTTGAGATCTGATCTGAAAGCTCTGTGGAATTTCGCTGTAACTCCCCTGCTAAGATCACGTTCTCGTACCTTTTTAGTGTTTCCGCAAAAAGAGTATCATTCTCAGGATCATACTGATCCGGATTGTTAAAAATGACATCGAAAGCGATAACCTTAGCACCGGCGCGGTTTAGATTTTCAACCAATTTGGCATGAATACTGGTCGGCCAGGGATATTTTTGGGCAATTTCCTCGTCTGCTTCCTGGCTTATGGCAACCAATACTATGGGAGAGTCACTCACATCAAGCGGGCCCCGCCACTCAAATAATTGATCGTAGTACTTCAATTCCAGAATTTGAATGGGCTCGAAGATCATCAAAATGAAAGATGCAATAAATGCAGTAATGGCTATCAGAAGAACGGAGATCAGCTTTTTACTACTGCTTTTATTTTTAGCCATTTAACTTAAAACCTGAATACATATCTGAGCTGTACAATTCTGTCGTTTGCGCGCCCTGAACCACTTACGTTGGTTAAGTTTGCGTCAAAAACCAATGCATGATAATCGTCAATATTGAAACGAGCCCCGGTCTTCAACACATAGGTTTGAAATTTATTTTCAGTCTCATCATTTGAAAGTACATAATAATCATCCCGATTGCTTTCCGTTCCTGAAAGATCAGTTATCAATAAAGGGCGTGAAGAAGACTTGTTCCCTGTAACGGCAAGCCTTCCATCTAAACTGAGACGTCCCTCCATCAAACTATAATTCCCACCTACATAAAATCCGGCAATGTTGATCTCATTTTGTCCGCTTCCGGATTCCGTTTTGTTATAGGTAAAACCAGTCATTGTTTCGAGTGGAAGACTATTGAAACGCGAGTTTAGGTTAAGTGAGAATGCCGTACTTCGAACATCCCCAAAAGCAAAAACTTCATCGCTGGTTTTAAGGTTTGTTACACTCAGGGAAACATCATTTCGTGCATTCAAAGCATCAAACTGCTGGGTTATAGATGTATTAATATTAATGGTTGTATTCATTCTCGGGGTAGGTGTTACCAAGGTCACTAAAGAATCTTGCCCGTTGATGGTGCGTATCTCCTGTCGGATATTTTGAACCGCAGCATCCACCAAATTATCAGGCAGTAAAGGGTTTTGGCGCTCAGTGTCGTTGTCCCGGGTTCTGTATCGTAATCCCAGGGTCACTCTTGGCAGACTACGTTCCACCGGATACCAGCTCACATTGGTACGATAAGTGGAAGTTTGGGTGGTGGCATCCCTGGTTCCTGTAACGTTATCATTCAGGTTTTCATAGCCAAGTGTCAGGTAGATTCTGTTTGAAAGCAGATTCAACCGATCAGTAAGGGTAAAACCTGCCACATCTTTTCTAACGGTAGAGTTAGCTAATGAATTGAAATTGGGACCTATCCACCGATATTGTAATCTAAAGTTGTTGTTGGGATGACGATATGAAAGCTGACTATTACCCGCTAAGATACTGGTCGGGAAGAAGGCCTCGGCACTAAGATCTCCATTTTCGTCCTCAGAAAACGTAAGGGGCAAGGTATTCATGTTCTCATTTACAATGATAAGCCAGGATAGCTGTTCCAGCAGATCAGAGGTTTCTCTGTCTAGGTCGAAGCCGAGTTCATCTGCTCGCTCTGTGGTAAGCGGACCACCATAAATATTATCGTTCAAGGCACTGATCACCGCTTCGGACTCAAAACGTAACCGATTATTTGCAAAACCCATCTTCAGGTCGGTACCTAACACAACATTGTCTTTCGGATTAACACTTCCTCCTCTTACCTCAAGTTGTTCCGGATTGGCTAATAAACTATCTCTTTGAACCGTAGTCAGGTTGTTACTAAGTGATATACCTGAATTCAGAATATCAAGATAATCGCGGGCATTAAAAATAGAGGTGGTATCGTCCTGAACCTTCAGGGCATTCAAACCAAACTGAAATTTCTCTTCATTCCCAAAGCCTATTTTACCGGCTGTTATTTTTCGCCTGAAAGTCCCTCGACCCCTATCCTGATAAGTAAGAAAATAGTTATTATCAACCACATCACCGGAACTGTTCACAATATTTTCGACTAATAAACTATCGTATTGATTGGTGATACTGCGGTCCAATTCTCCATAAATAAACTGTAGATTTATGTTCTTGTTTAATAAATGGAGCGAGGTATTTAAACCATTTACTCTACGCCCTGAAATGGTAAACTGGCTTATTGATGGGTACACATGGCCGGCTTCAAAGTTCCACCATTCACCTAAGGATAAATTTACCCCATATCGGTTTTGAGGCTGTAAACGATCAGATTCCTGCGAAGTCAAATACCCATTTGCTGAGTATCTGAGCTGACCATATTGCCCTGATATGCGTGTTCTTCCCGTATATGCGTTATTGATATCTCCTGCAATAACCTGATTGCGAGCAAGCAGTTCTGCAGAGATCTGTGGCCTTAAAGGCGTTCCAAAACCTGGAAATAAGGCCTCACCGGGAGCCACAACTGAAAAGTCCCAATCCACAACAGTGAATTCTTCGTCATCCGTTTGATATTCCAAAGAAATAAAATGCCTTCCTGATCTTAGATTTTGAGGGATATAGGAAATGTAATAATCACTTGTATCAGCCTCACCTGTAACATCCTTATCGTCCAGATACAATTTAAACTCACCCTCCTCCAGTTCATTCTTATCATAAAAAAGTGCGATGGCGATAAGTACATCATCAGGAGTTAATCCACTTCCGGGTACCGGAGAAAGGATGGTATAATCTACCGCTTCAAGACGAGGTTTTTCATCTATAAGCTCATCTACTATTTCAACCACAACAGGGTTTTCGGAAGGAAGGGTTGCCGGATAATAGAATACTTCGCCCGACATCAATGTAACTTCCAGGTAGTACTCAAAGGAACCTGCGCTGGCACTCTCAACCTCTACGCGGGCTGTAAAGGTGCCGTTTTGAAAAGGCACTTCCATTTGCTGATAACTGAAGTCTCCGTCATACCGGTAAAAAAGGCGTGCTTGCTGAACTTCAGAACGGGTTAATCCCGGGGCACTGAACTCCAGCGTATTGATTTCGTTTCGCTCCAATGCTATGGGCGACTGGTGCTGAATGTTGAACTGAGCCAAAACTGCACCCTGAGCCATCATCAGCAATATCAAACCTCCGAACATTTTACTAAGTACCCTAATCGCCATGGCAGTAATATTAATTAATCTACCTATTTACTATTTATTCCTGGCCTTCCTCGAAAACCTCAATGGTTATTTCCCGGATCTGGCCGTTCTGATCGATGAACTTCAAGACCACTTCTTTACGAATCAGGTCATTATCCATTTCATCATACCCTGTATTTAATTCGTTCAACTCTTCATCAGAGAGGGTTCCTGAATCTATATTATTGCCTTCTTCATCAACCTGAGCAAACATTTTCTCAAAAAGTGATATGGTTTGCCCGGAATTTAATGCGGTTACATCAACTTGTCCATTTTCAACCCAAACATACCCATCTGATTTGGAACCAAAGTCCGTTCCTTTTACAGAAGCAAGGGAACGAGAAGTAGCTACCTCAAAATCATTAACCCCCTGTGGCTCTACATTAAGAAATATCTCACCCTGCTCAAGATCGATCCGTGTGTTACTTTGCTTATTAGTAACTCCCACCTCTCCAGTTATGATCAATATGGAATTGGGCTTTACCTTTGCTACGCTTCTGTCCATGAAAAGAACGAGAGCAAAACCTTCTTCATCTGTAAATAAACTGTCGCCGGTAAATAATTTTTCCCCAATATTCTCTGAAAGTTCAAACTCAATATACTTTTCAAGATCGAAATTACTTACGGTTACATCAGGCTTAAATCGGCGAACCACACCTATATGCCGGTTGGACTGAAAGGCCTGAACCTCAACAGAAGCAATACCCATCAGTACAAAAAAAGCAGCTAATACATACCTTGTTTTTCCCGAGAATCTCATAACGATTTTCATTGGTTCCCCCCTAAAATGATTTCTTCATCCCTTATCTTTTGCAGCAGTTCTTCCAATTTCACAGAAGCTGCGGGGCCTGTAAATTCTTGTCCGTCATATTCTATAGCCATCAGTTTAAAGCCCCTTGCTTTTAATCTCCTAAAAGCATCCTGGCCGATCAATTCTACGATCGCCTGTTCCACCTCTTTAGATACAGGGGGGGCGTCTGCAGATTGAGATGGATTAGCTAACGTGAAACTCCAAATTTCTGAAGAAATCTCCACGATATCACCACTTGATTGAAAGGTAGTAATAACCCTCCAGTGATACGTAAAACCCTGCTGAAGAGGCTGAGCACCTGAAGAGGGATATTGAAAACTGGTTCCATTCACAGTCACATCAAGGTTCTCAAATTCAAGTAAGGAGCCTCCTTCATTGATTGGTGGTGAGCTTTTCGCACTTTGCAGCAACGATTCAGGACTATCCTGTCCGTTATCTTCTACAACCAGCAACCGGTAAGACACATCGTTCGCCCCTTCCCAATTAAATTGAGGATATGGATTAGTGATATCTGCAGGAGCACCTAAAATATCTCCCGGTGTTTTAAGATAGATCTCGCTCTCATCAAATGATGAAGCGGCTCCACCCCCGATCTCGATGACGCTACTTGCAAGGTCCTGCCGGCCATCCGCATTGGTTACCCTGAAAATAATGACCTGGATCGTATATATATCTTTAGGCAGGGTTGTTGAGCCTGATAGGTTTTCAAAAAATTCATCACCTTCTGGTGTGAATCCACCCGAAAACTGGATCTTTTGGTCTATTCCTGGAATTCTTTCGTTAGCCAAATCATTATTGGTTGCATACACTGACTGATAAGGCTCCAGTGAGATCGGAAGCGTGGAATAAGATCTCAATTCAATGATATCGCCGACTTTTGCAGCATTTACCTTTACTTCTATATAGAGGTTGTTGATGGTTTCAGCGGTCATATTCTCTAAAAATCCCGAAATCAGTACCGGTCCGCTTCCATCACCATCCAGTCCCAATCCTGTTAAACTTAAAACCTGAGTGTTCTCTAAGGTAGCGCTGGGCTCAAGCTGAAGGTTAATATCCTGAGCATATATTATTTCACTGGGAACAACGCAGGCTATCAACAGTACAAGAGCCATAGAATGACTTTTAAGTAATCTCTCAAACATTTTTACTCCTGTAATTTTATTTGAGCCTTATTTTAAAGTAATACATGCATACAAACAAGCGATATGCGAAGACTCTAATGTTTGGATAAATTAGCTGATAACCATTTGAATTCTAAAAGAAATAAAAAAAGCCCTTCTCCAGATGATGGAAAAAGGCTTTGTGGAGCTACGGGGATTCGAACCCCGGACCTTCGCGCTGCCAGCGCGACGCTCTAGCCAGCTGAGCTATAGCCCCGTAAAAATCGGACGACAAAAATAAATAATTTATATTCAAATAACATGACTAATTTATTTATTCCGGATTTCATTTATTGAGCTTTAAAACTTTGTTTTATAATATCCGCCAAGTTGATAAAAAACTCTTTTTAATTCTTTGTTAAACCGCTATTTTAGCAAGCAAACATCGTAAAGTTAATTCAAACCGTAATCCAAGAAGATGACAAATTTAAAATCTATCCTACATTTTTCTTTGGTAGCCTTAGCACTGGTCTTTATGACCAACTGTTCAGGTACTGAAGAATTACTTGCTCCATCCGAGCGTACCATTGAGTACTTAAACTCCTTAGATGACGAGACCCTAAAAACATTAGACTCTGATACTGATGGATTAAGTGACTATGACGAGCTTAGAGTTCATGAAACCAACCCATTAAATGCCGACACTGACGGTGACGGCCTTACAGATGGTGAAGAGATCAATGAATATGACACAGATCCTAACAATGCTGACACCGATGGTGACGGCCTTTCTGACGGGGATGAAGTAAACTCTTACAACACCGATCCTAACAATCCTGATACAGATGGTGATGGCCTTTCTGACGGGGATGAAGTAAATGAATATAACACCGACCCTAACAGTTCAGACTCTGACAACGATGGATTAAATGATTATGACGAAGTAATGACTCATGACACAGATCCTAACAACGCAGATTCTGATGGTGACGGCTTCACTGATATGCAGGAAATTGATATGGGAACAGATCCTCTGGATTCAAGTGATCCTGTAGTTCTGAACGACGATGATTTCGGAACCATCCACTTCGACTTTGATCGTTCTAACATCCGCAGTGATGCACAAGCGATCCTTGCTCATAATGTTGAATTGCTTAAAGATGCTCCTGCTTTCGAAATTCGTGTAGATGCCTACACTGATCATGTTGGTGGAGATCAATACAACTTACGCTTGAGCCTGCGTCGTGCAAATGCTGTTGTTGACTACTATGTAGAAAACGGCATTTCTAAAGACCGCATTGAATCTCGTGGCTTAGGTAAGGCTCCTGTTGAGTGTACTGAAGCTGAAATGGACGAGAATACTCCCGGCTGTGAAAGAAACCGCCGTGCTGAGTCTCATCCTATTAGCACCCTCAAGTATCAGCCTAACAACTAAGCTGAACAGCTAAGTTAGCAAAATTTAAAAGGCTCGCTGCCATTAGGCAGCGAGCCTTTTTTTATACGCATGAGTTTAGAGTAAATAGGCGATCAAAAGAAGCGGGCTATGCTTACTCCAATAAAAAAACCCGGATCATCTATTCGATAAGCCACATCTGTCCTGAAGAGATTAAAGATATTACTTAATGAAAGCCCGGCCTCCATATGCCAGTCTTCCGTTGACTGGGGAGAAAATCCGTACCTGTTATTAAACTCGTCCACTTGTTGCTGTTTCACCCAGGTTCTTCCTATCCCTCCAAAAGCAATAATACTTAATCCTGTTTTAGTTGCGTTTCTCCAGCCTAACATCTCAAACGGAACACTTTTGAAGTTGTGCTCAGCATTTAAAGCCAAATAACTTGCTCCCTCATATGGAATGAACCTTTTTGCCCTGAAAGCTCCAAAAGGCGTGAATATTCCGGGAGCTACATCCAGTACCTCATTTTTTTGGACAGGAAGATTCCCGACATAAGTGCCGGCATTAAAACGCATATCCAGGGTATTTGGAAAAAATCTTCGCTGATAAAAAGTCTCAAACCTGCGATAAAGATCTACTTTAAACCGGGTATAATCCCAGGTACTGCCCATGAATTTAGCTGACTGCTCAATACTTAACGAATAATCATTTGCACCTATAGCACCAAATCCTTTTTTGTCATTCCCTTTAGACAGCTCGATTTTAACAGCACTTAATGTACCCTCATCTACATAACTGTTAGGCCTTTGCACAAAGTCATTCCCAATGATATCATAGCTTGATTTATAATTAATGGATGTATGAACCTCATAATTATATGCTAAACTCAAGGTCCCCATGCGCCGAAAAAACCGCGCCGCACCAACTTCAAGTCCCTCATTTCGGTAATAATCAAAATAGTCTGCATATCCAAGCAGGGAAGTTACTGTGGTCATTCCCGGACTGAGCATATCCGAGTTATATCTTGTTGCCGTCCGGGCACTATAACCTGAAAAAACTTTAAATAGCCGGGTATTTTTGAGCGGCCTCCATTCCAGTCTCGCTCCATAAGAAAATGTACCGTCACCATAGCCGGTACTGTATCCGCCGAAAACTGTGGAATTCACCCTATTATCGGCATACCACCTGCTATGCTTCAGTCCACCGTAAAAAACATCGACCCGGTTAAATCGGCCAACCGGACTCAGGTTTTTAGTGACTTTAGACAGGAACGATTGGCCACCTGTGCCGGAACTGCCTGCCCCGCCCCGGCTTCCGCTATTATCTCCCCCTGAGGAAGTTTCAACAGAAGTATCTTCTTCCCAGTCAATGAATCGAGTAAAAAATCCGGTGGGTTTGAATGCTTTTTCTAAGGTTGCGGTGCTATCCACCGTCTCGTAAGCGCGCTGCTCTTCAAGATCCAAAGGAATGATATCTACTTCGTTCACAAAGAGAGAATCACCGCTGTTGATGGTTGTAGAATTGACCGAAAATAGCTCGTTAGACTTGAAAAGAGAGTCAGGGAGATCACTATTTACTTCGTAGTCGTTCAGCTTTGCCACTTGTTTGAAGCCAATGGGAGGAAATCTGAGCCCTATTACACCAACCTCAACCAATCCCTCAATCCGGACATCAACCGGAAGCCAGTAATCACCTCCAAAGTTGTTGAATTGCTGAGAATAGGTAAGGTTGAAATCCTGTACCGGAGCCGGAAAACTGACGACAGAGTTGGGTTTCAGATCCACTTCAAGCAACGCATATTCTTCACCCAAAACAAAGATCGTCCCTTCAAAAAGGGGCTGGAGCTTTCGCTTCGAGCTTACCGACAATTCATACACCACTTGACCGTCCAGCGATTGCATGTCTTCGAGCTGAAATTCGTAATAACTCAGCGCATCGGGATGCGTTACACCCACCATGTCAAAGCCCGCAATATCGAGGTTGTCATCATAAAAATTGGGAAGATAGCTTACCCCGGCAAAATTACTGGCTTCATCCATGTTGGCCGTTTGCCGTTTTGATTTCAGTACTTCCCGATGCCCCCTTTCCTTATCCCAGTATGCGATGGATACGCTTTCCGAAATGGAGATAATGGTCGTGTCGTTTTTTAGCTGTTGACGCGTATAGGCTTCTGCTTTATAGGTATTGAGTCCTTCCCTCCAGATCTGCTTTCTGCGAATCACTTCTCTCATAATGGCAATGGCGGGATCTTCACCGGTCACTACAATTTCACCCATTTCGGCTACCGAGGGCTTCAGTAAAAAATCGACGGGGCCGGAATTTTCCGTAATCACCTTCTCCTGACTTTCAAATCCAATGAAACGTACCACCAATGTCACCGGGAATTCCCGAATGATCAGGCTAAACTCTCCATCCTGATTTGTGATCGTCCCTTTATAGGTATCTTTAATGATCACATGAGCCGCCGGAAGCGGCTCCCCGGTTTCGGCATCTGCAATTCTGCCTGTGATCGTGTTTTGTGCGGCCGCTTCCATAAATCCCGCGAAAAAAAGTAAGAGAGTCAGTGCCGTAGCTGATTTTTGCATCGTTTTGAGAATCTGTTTGTGAAATAAAATCAATAAACTTCTACTAACAAGCAGCTGATTAGTTACGTTAAGCTACGTATCTTTTCCACAAAGATTGTCCTGACTACTGACCCTGTAGTTCAATTGGATAGAATAGGGACCTCCTAAGTCCTAGATCTGGGTTCGATTCCCGGCGGGGTCACTTTTATTATTTAAAGATAAAATAAATAGTGCTAATATTGGTGCAAAAAAAAAATTACTTGAGAGCATACATGACTTTTTGATACTTCTACTTCTCAAATCTAATTTCTACATTACACTCTTCCAATAGCTTTAGCCTAATTTCTTCACTACCAATTTTTTTTTGTCCACTTTTGACGTCAGTGTGTGCTTGATTGGCTGGTAAAGTTGAACCATTATCAAGTTCTATTTCCTCAGTCGGTGCATGAGTTACTAAGAGAGTTTCTTCTCTTAAGAACCCAACAATAAAACTGACTATAGTATTATCTTTCGGGGTTCTAGCTCTATCTTGGGATTCCTTAGCCGTTGAATACTTTTCCCAATCTGTAGACATACTCCTATTTTCGCCTTCACCTCTCTCTCTAATAGCTCCAGGTAGAATACGCCCGTCACGTATCCAATTTTTCTGAACCCTGTAGTATAATTTATCCCTGTCAGGTATTTCTTCTATTTCAAACATAGAAGAAATATTATTACTTACAATCTAATAATGCAAATAATAGAATCTTGTTGATATCTTCTGAAATATCAAACTTACCCTCAAACTTTGTTCCTTTATAATCATCTCCATAAAAAGATAACTCTTGACTCCCCTCTGGCACCTTAACCAGCAAGCGATAATTGTCTTTTGATTTCCATAACAAGTCAATCGCTCCATTGGGACCATGATAAATTTTAGGAACACTTAATATCTCTCCAAATTTATCATATGCGGAATTAAAATATGTGATTAAAATATTTACTGCTTTAATCCAAGTTTCACTCTTATATGCTTTTGCACCGTCCTCATCCCAATCATCTTCAAAATCTAAAATATATTTAGATTGATTAATTTCATTGAATAAATCAACAAAAATTGGATTTAAAGTATCAATTTCTTCTTCGCCTAGCTTAATCTTCAATCTATCATTTGAAGCAGCAATCTCCTCTTGGAAATCAACTGCCGGACTAGGTACTTTAATCTCCTTAGTTAATCCACTAAGAGAAGGAACAATGACCTTCTGAAGCTCAATAAATGTACTTTTAAGTTTAGCAATTAAATCTTCTTGCTCATCTAAACTGGATAGTTGAAATTTTGTATGTTTATCTTTCTTAATGCTAACTGAATCCAACCAAATATATAAATTATCACCCGCTTTAGACTCTTTCGGCTTTTCTCCACTGCTTATATTATAAGCTATAAATGGATTTTTATCTTTTCCTGTATACTTTGTTAACATAGGTATGCTATTTTTCTATATTTCGAATATATCAATATTCTTACCTGATAGATTATTCTTGATTGCTTTATCCTTTTTTTCCGCTCTTATTATTTGATTTTTCAAGTTAGTTAAGTCATTTGAATCAAGTGTAATAAAGGCTTCCCTTTTATCTCCACTCTCAATAAAAGTGAGTTTAAGTTTATGAAAGACTACTCCTCCGATGAACTCTTTATCGACTTGTTCTCCAAAAACCGGTCTAAAATCAGTAATTATTTGAGACTCAGCATATATTTTGCTTGCTTCAGAAGCAATTAATAGAGCTTTAACCTTCGAATAAAATTTACTGTTTTTGTTATTAAATAGCTTCTGAAGATTAGTTTTAAGACTATCTTTAACTTCTATATCTCTGCTTTCTAAAGCTTGAGATATGTTTTTTATTATTTCTTCCGAATTATCTTCTGAACGTTCAGAAACAGAAATTAAGTTCAAAAATAAATTGAATAGAATTTCTAATTTAGAAACTTCTACGCCAGTACTTTCTGAAAGCAACTCTAAACTCTCTAACGAAGTAATCCTTGAATTAGTTTTCCCAGCATTTTCAAATATACTTTCAAGGTCTTCTTTAGATAATTCCATGAAAACTTGAAAAGCTTCGTTAAAATTAACTGGTAAATTTAGTTTTCCCATATAGTATTATTGTACTACCTATTTTATTTATTTAATAATGAGTTTGCACACTATATAACAAAATTAATAGTAATAAACATCTGTTTGTGCTTATAGACTGTATTCAGCGAATTATGGGACTATAAACAAGCCATAGTCCCAATTCTTACATTGACTTTCTATTTTGTCTCTTTAAATACAAATAGAGCGAAATTTTTTAATTAGTCTGTTTTTTAATGCGTAAATAGAGTGCAGGCTTATACAGGACTTGAAAGAATAGATAAGATATTACTTGGCTGTGTAGTTTAATACACTTACTCAACCCATTCCAGAGCTTGTATAAAGGCTTTTCCAGTAGCTAAAAAATCTTGACCTGAGAGAAACCCTATCACCCAAAAACATTCATTGGTATTTTTCCTCAGAATACCTTTTTATAGGTGCAATATTTGAGCACCCATTTTGGCGGTGATCATCTCAACCCAAATCATATTATAGAAACAGATCATGCTTCTTCACTCCTTTGACTGGATCATCCTTTCAGTCTTTTTTGCTGTGGTATTAGGGATCGGTTTATGGTCTTCCAAAACAGCCGGTAAAGATCAGGAACAGTTTTTCCTTGGGGGAAGGAGCATGCCCTGGTGGCTGCTGGGCGTCTCTATGGTGGCCACCACCTTCTCTGCTGATACTCCAAATCTGGTAACCGGACTGGTTCGCGAAGGCGGTGTAGCCCGCAACTGGGTGTGGTGGTCCTTTCTGATCACAGGGATGGTAACCGTTTTTATTTATGCCCGTTTGTGGAGGCGATCCAACGTTCTTACCGATCTGGAGTTCTATGAAATCCGCTACAGCGGAAAGGCGGCTTCTTTTTTGAGGGGCTTCCGTGCGATCTACCTTGGTGTTTTATTTAACTGCCTGATCATGGGAACCGTGACGCTGGCGGCTATCAAAATCGGCTCCGTTATGTTCGGACTTTCTCCGTGGATCATCGTGGTTGGGGGGTCAGCCATAGTAGTGGCATACTCGGCGCTGGGAGGGATCAAAGGTGTGATATGGACGGACTTCTTCCAATTTGGGATCGCCATGGTGGGTGCTTTTTACGCCGCTTATGTAGCTATTGACCAACCTGAGATCGGTTCACTGGCCGCCCTTTTTGATCATCCCAACCTGGAGGGCAAACTGGATATCTTTCCAAGCATGGATAACCCCTCACTGGTCATCTCCATGTTCATCATCCCAATCGCGGTGCAGTGGTGGTCGGTGTGGTACCCCGGTTCCGAGCCCGGAGGAGGCGGTTATATTGCACAGCGTATGCTGGCTGCAAAAGATGAACATCATGCCGTGGGGGCTACCCTGCTTTTTAATGTTGCCCACTATGCCTTGCGTCCCTGGCCGTGGATCATTGTAGCACTGGCCTCCCTCGTACTTTTCCCGGACCTGGCCTCCATTCATGAAGTTTTTCCGAATATCAAAGACCAGTATTTGGGAGATGACATCGCTTACCCGGTAATGCTTACTTTGCTTTCACCCGGCTGGCTTGGTTTGGTGACCGCATCACTGATCGCGGCATTTATGTCCACCATCAGTACCCATTTGAATTGGGGTTCATCCTACCTGGTTCATGATTTTTACAGCCGTTTTGTAAAACCGGAAGCCACCGAAAAGGAATTGGTTAGAATGGGGCGAATTTCAACACTCTTACTTATGGTGATCTCAGGCGCATTTGCCTTATTCTTGCTCAAAGATGCCACCCAGGCTTTCAACATCTTATTGCTTTCGGGTGCGGGAACAGGAGCCATTTATTTGCTTAGATGGTTCTGGTGGCGTATCAATGCCCTTACAGAAGTATTAGCTATGGTAAGCGGTACCATCACCGCTTTTGTGCTGGTTTTTTTTGTGAGTGATGATTCCCTGGCTACCACTTACCTCGATGGTTTTACGGTGAAGTTGTTACTATCCGTTTTTATTACTTCGGTGGTATGGATCGTTACTGCATTCACTACCCGCCCGGAATCCTATGAAACACTCCGTAAATTCTATGAACTCACTCACCCCGGCGGGCCCGGATGGAAAAAGCTGATTCAGGAATCCAAAGAACGCGGACATGAGATCGTCGAAACCAAAAAGTGGGGCGTTCCTCAGGGCATTCTGATGGTCTTTGTAGGATGTATAGGAACGTATTCAGCACTGATCGGGACAGGGAGCTTTCTATATGGAAATTACATAACAGCCGGAATTTTAACGCTGGTCTTCATCGTCTCAGCGTTTATCATTCAGCAATATTTAACTAAAACTGAATTCTAATGGGTGATTTTACACGACGCAAATTTCTTCAATCAGCATCAGTTCTTGCAGCAGGAACATTCACACTTCCATCTTTTGCAAGAGCGAGTTCACTTGGAACAAGCAGTGATGTCCGTATCGGATTTATCGGGACTGGATTACGCGGCCGAAATCACGTAAACAACATTCTAAGCCAGGAAGGTGTACACTGTCCAGCCATTTGTGATATCGACCCTGATGCCATCACTAAAACCAAAGAGATATTTGCAGGTAAAGGGAAGAAGGAACCCAGGGTTTATGGCGGAAGTAATCACGCTTATTTAGAGATGCTCGAAAAAGAAGATCTGGACGGTGTCATAATTGCTACCAACTGGAAATGGCATACACCTATGTGTCTTGCTGCCATGCGCAGTGGGGTATATACCGGGGTTGAAGTTTCAGGGGCCTTCTCCGTTGATGAGTGCTGGGAATTGGTTCGCACTCATCAACAAACAGGCACACATTTATTTTTTCTTGAAAATGTGAATTACCGTCGGGATGTACTGGCTGTCTTGAATATGGTAAGGGATAATGTGTTTGGAGAACTCCTGCATTTAAGAGGAGGCTATCAGCATGATCTTCGACAAGTGAAATTCAATGACGGGAAAGGGGGGCTTAAATTCGGTGAAGACAGCTATGGAGAAGCCCGCTGGAGAACCGAACACTCCATTCGCCGAAACGGAGAATTGTATCCTACACACGGCCTTGGACCCCTGAATGCCATGCTGAACGTTAACAGAGGGAACAGGCTTACTTCTATTTCATCTTTTGCCACTAAATCAAAAGGACTCCATCAATACATACTCGACCATCCCGAAGGAGGAGAAAATCATCCTTTTGAGAACATTAACTGGAAGCTGGGAGATATCGTTACTTCACACATCTCTACGGCCAATGGCGAAACCATCATTTTAACACACGACACCAATCTTCCGCGGCCTTACTCGCTTGGGTTCAGAGTGCAGGGTGTAAAGGGACTGGCAGAATTCGATTCTCACACTCGAAGGGTGCATGTTGAGGGAGTTTCGGATGCGCACCAATGGGATGAGTGGGAAGAATGGTTTGAAAAATACGATCACGAGCTTTGGAAAAAATATGGTGAGATCGCAATCGACGGAGGCCATGGCGGAATGGATTATTTTCTCGACCGCGCTTTTGTTGAAAGTGTGGGAGCAAACGCTCGGGCAGTTATTGACGTATATGATGCCGCAGTTATGCGGGTGATCACTCCATTGTCTGAAGTGTCGATCAGGGAAGGCGGAACTCCACAGGAAATTCCCGATTTCACCGATGGAAACTGGATCCATCGCGAACCTGTATTTGCTTTAGGTGATTGGTAACTTCCGTTTTTAGTTGGAATCTCAATTTTCAAAACCCATAGAATGCCTTCACTTGTAATACTCGCAGCCGGAATGGGAAGCCGATATGGTGGGACAAAGCAATTCTCAGCTTTTGGGCCTCACAACCACCTTATCATTGAATATACTCTGTATGACGCTATAAAAGCCGGATTTGAAAAAGTTATTTGCGTGATTCGGAAAGAAATCGAGCCCGAATTTAATGAATCTATTTTCAACAAGTGGAAGGATAAAGTGGACTTGAGGATGGTATTTCAGGAAATTGATTCCCTGCCCAGGCAATACCAGATGATAGAAGGCAGAACCAAGCCCTGGGGAACCGCACACGCAGTCTGGATGGCTGAAGATGAAATTCACGAGCCTTTCGCCATTGCCAATGCCGACGACTTCTATGGTCGCGAGGCTATTCAAAAAACTTGTGATCAACTTAAAACCATGTCGGCGGACACAAATAGTGGTTTTATCATGGGGTATGAATTAGGAAATACCCTGAGTCCAAACGGTTCGGTATCTCGTGGTTTATGCAAAACAAATGAAGCAGGATATCTGACAGAGATCGAAGAACTCAAATCCATCGAGAAAAAAAACGAACAGATCATTGCTCAAACCAACGGAATAGAACGAAAACTAAAGTCAAAAGAACTCATATCTATGAATCTGATGGGTTTTACTCCACCTGTTTTCAATGCTGTTCGTGAAGAGTTTGATCGTTTTTATAAGAATCTTACTCCCGAAAGTACTGCGGAATTTTATTTAGCAAATGTACTTACCCGCCTTTTAAATGAGGGGGTAAGCGTTTCAGTAATTCCTACTAACAGTCAGTGGTTTGGAGTTACCTACAGCGAGGATAAAAATTGGGTGAACCGGCAACTTGCAGAACTTCACGAATCAGGAGTTTACCCAGATGAACTCTGATCAAAACGTAAAAGAGGTCCTCTCAAACTACCCCATTTCGATGAAACAGGTAGAAGTGATTCCGGTAAAAACAGGGTTGATCCATACTTCCTATAAGGTCACTGAAGCTCAGGAAGCCTCTTATCTTCTTCAAAAGATAAACACTTCCGTTTTTCGGGATGTTAAAACTCTTATGGAGAATATTGCCCTTGTTACCAATATTCTAAAAAATGCTTTTCGGGGTTCTTCTTATGAAAGCCTTGAGCTATTAAAAACTAATAACGGTCAACTTTTTTACAAGAATGAATGTGCTGCCTGGAGGATCTATCACTTTAAAGAACACCTCACTGGCTGCGATGTCCCAAACAATAAAGAAATGGTGCGTGAAGCCGGAAAAGCATTTTCTGCGTTTACTCAGGCACTTTCAGAAACAGATCCCGGAAAACTTTCGGTAACCATACCTAATTTTCATTCTATGCAAAAACGATATGGGCAACTTCAGCATGTTTTAAAAAATACAACGGCCGAACTTTCGCATATTGACCCTCTTTTCAAGCAAATAGAAGAATTTAAACAACTACTGCTACCTTTGGAATATGCCATGGATAGCGAAGAGATTCCTCTTCGAATCACTCACAACGACTCTAAGTTCAATAACCTTCTTTTTGATGAAGCCGGGAAAGCGCGCTGCGTCGTTGATCTGGATACCGTTATGCCCGGCATTATCCATTTTGACGTGGGCGACTGCCTGAGAACTCTTACCCCTTCTACTCCCGAAGATGAGCCCGAACTTGCAAACATCAAACTAAGAAAAGGTTTTCATTCTGCATTTCTGAAAGGATTTGTTAAAAATGAATCAGGATGGCTCACCAAAAATGAAATTAAATTTTTACCCTACTCAGCGCCATATATGGCATTAATCATGGGTATTCGTTTTCTCACCGACTACCTGCAGGGCAATATTTATTTTTCGAGTGATCATCCCGAGCACAACTTAATAAGGGCCAGATGTCAGGTTGAGATTACAAAACAATTCTTAGATCAAATTCCACTGAATAGCGACCCAACCGGGTTCTTTAAGTAAGTATTTCCTGAAGTTTCTGAATCTTCAAGCTTTTAAAATTGTCGATCACAAGCGAACAATTGCTTAGCTCCTGATGGGTGTGCGTGGTTGCTACACCCACTACTTTTGATCCTGCCGCTAAACCTGATTCTACTCCCGATATGGAATCTTCAAAAACGATGCAATTTTCCGGGTTAGCTGCAACCGACTTGGCCGCTTTCAGATAAGGCTCAGGATGCGGCTTGCTTTTTGTGACATGCGATGAATTTAAAACCGACTCAAAATAAAAAGTCAATGAGAGTTCGCTCAGAATATATTCCGCATTTTCAGCCGGGGCTGAGGTTGCCACCACGATTTTGATATTGTTTTGTTTGAGCTGATCAAGGAATTCAACGATTCCGGGCAGAACATGTGCTTTGGGATCAAACGCTGTCCTGAACATCTTCTCTTTTTCATCGGCATAGGCCTGAATCTCACCATTGGAAAGATCTCCGAAAACAGCAGGAATCCAATCCTGATTTGTACGGCCATATACTTTTTCCCGGAGCTCTTCCTCCGTTATTTCCAAACCGTGTTTATCGCAAAACCTATGAATGATCTTTTTATGGGTCGGATTGCTATGCACAATAACTCCATCCATATCTAAAATTACCGCTTCGATGATGTTCATTTTAAGAGCATTTTTTTAAAATGCGTGGTTTTTTGATCAGTTGACTTGCTTTCTACCTTGAAGCAGAGCTCCCAAAATTGCTGTAAAAAGTGCCGCACCAATGATAGACCATATTATGGGAAACGGACTTCCATCAATTTGAATGGTCCACAATTCCGGGAGGCCAAGTTCACTCGCAATCCATTTTCCTAAAATTGCACCTATAAAGCCTACCCCGGCTGAAATGAGACATCCACCAAAACTATAGCCGCTGATACTCTGGCCAATTCCACCGCAAATCGCAGCTATAAGCAATAACACAAGAAATCCAAATAATGACATAGTACTCCTTTATTAATTAACGTCTGTTCGATATAATTATCTTCGCTAAGGCCTTTGAGGCACGGCTGACGGCCCCAAGTCCGTCTGATGGATCTTGCAGCTATTCTAATATTCTCTATCTTGAACTTACCTTAAATAACTAAATGTTGTTCAAGCCTTTTGTTCTAATACTACGGCCGGCTCCAGAGGTTTCACAATTACATGCTCATCCACTTCAAATAACAACCGGTTATCAGTATGGACGATGTATTTATCCCCTTTAAATACTACATGATACGTAATATCATGACCGCGGAATTCACGTCCTACGATAATTCCGCTTTCATTTCCATTGGCTTTGCAACGCTCGATGGTTAAATGCTCCGGGCGGATTGAACACAAGATCAACCCTTCCGCCTCTTTGTTGATCTTCACCGGGCCTAACCTTGTTTCCACATTATCGGAACCATCTGCGTGTGCACGGAATAAATTTGTTCGCCCCAAAAACTGGGCTACAAATTGTGTTTTGGGATGATAATAAACTTCCTCCGGTGTTCCAATCTGTTCGATCTGACCATTATTCATCACCCCAATACGATCTGCAAAAGACAGAGCTTCCTCCTGGTCATGAGTAACAAGTATGGCACTCATTCCCGCTTTTTTCAGGATACCCCGAACTTCTTTCCTGGTGGTATCTCGCAGCATAGCATCCAGGCCTGAAAAGGGTTCGTCCATTAAAACAAGCCTTGGCTTTGGCGCAATAGCCCGCGCTAAGGCCACACGCTGCTGCTGTCCGCCGGAAAGCTCATCAGGCATACGATGTTTGTACTTTTCCATTCCCGTACGGCAGAGTACTTCTTCAGCAAGAACCGGGCGTTTCTTGCGCTCAACCTCACGCAGGCCAAATGCTACGTTATCGAGGGCGTTCATGTGTGGGAAAAGTGCATAATCCTGAAACACAAAACCGATCTCCCGTTTTTGAGGGGATACCCGCTTTTCTGTACTTTCAACAAGCTCTTCTTCAATATGTACTTCCCCTGCTTCACACTGTTCAAAACCTGCTATCAGACGGAGTGTAGTGGTTTTACCACATCCTGAGGGGCCTAAAAGTGCAAATATTTCATTCTTCCCAACTTCAAAGCTAACGTTATTGACAACAGGACCGCTTTGGTCGAATGATTTTGTTAAACCGGATATGTTTAAAAGAGGTTTTTCCATATAATCACTGAACCAAAAAGTCTTGATTTAGATTCAGTCTATATAAGATAAGGACTATTCTAATACTTCTGAAAGTTTTGATACGTGAATATTTGTGAAACAGGGCGGGATAATGTAAGTTTAATTTGTTTCGGGATTACAACTTATACACTAATATCAAAAAACTAATAGTCATGAAAAATATAAGCATCTACACCCTTCTGTTGGCCTTTACATTGATAACAATACAAGGCTGCGGACCAAGCGAAGAAGAACGAAAAGCTGCTGAACAAGCTCGATTGGATTCTCTAAGACAAGTTGAGCAACAGCGCATAGCTGAACTAATGCAAGCACGTGAGGACAGCCTTGCGAGAGCGTCCCAACAAGAACAAATGGAAGAAGAAGAAACTTCAGCTCAATTTGCTGAGGATGGTGAGTATGCCGTTCAAGTTGGTGCTTTCCGCTCAGAAGATCAGGCAAACACGTACAAGAACAAACTTAGCGACAGAGAATACCCTCATGTTTACACTGTTAAGGCCGGGGAAGAAGAAACCGGCAATATTTGGTACAGGTTACGTGTAGGGTTTTTCGCATCAAAAGCTGATGCCGAAGAATTTGGAGCCGAATTGGGCAGTGAGCTTAACACCGGATACTGGGTTTCAAAAGTGAAGCGTACCGGAAGCGGATCTTAAAAAAGCCGCCTGGAATTTATAGTTGTATCTCTCCCAAGCATTTGCTTAATTGTAGATGCGCTCAAGTAGCGTCTCTCTTGATGAATAGTCAGGGCATTACATATGAAAAATGTAATGCCCTATTTTTTTTGCATCTTTTTTTTACATCAATCGTAATCCTCTATTCTTAAAACTTTTCTAATTCTACGGTTTACGTTATTATGCACTTTCAACATTATTCAGAAACTTCAATTTATGCGGAATGAAAAATTTCAGTATCGCTACACGACAAAAAAACAATGTAACTATACTGGATATCAGCGGAGAGCTTGATGCGCATACGGCTTCTCAGTTGGAGAATGCACTCAAATCTTTGATCGATGATGAAAGTTATTCGATCATAGTTAACTGCTCCAGTCTCGATTATATAGCAAGTGCAGGTCTGGGAGTATTTATGGCCTACATTGAGGATGTAAGAAGCCTGGGCGGCGACATCAAACTCACCAATATGAATGATCGCGTTTATAACGTATTTGATTTGCTGGGTTTCCCAACACTATATGATATCCTGGAAGATGAAAAAGAAGCCTTAACAAGCTTTGAGAATTAAAGGACAAGAGAGTGGCAGGGACTAAACAAATACAAACCTTATCTGTTGAGGCTTCTACAGAGCATCTGGCAGAAGTACGGGATTTTGTTGCTGCACATGCTGAAAATATTGGCCTGAACCAAAAAGATATTTCCGAAATCAGGCTGGCTGTTGATGAAGCCTACACCAATATTATAAAACACGCATATAAAAATACCCCTAAAGAAAAAGTAAGCATTGAGATCGGTTCTGATTCAGATCATCTGTGGATTACTTTGATGGACAAAGGAAAAAGCTTTGATCCCAGTTCTTACAGTGAACCCGACCTGATGAAGCGCATCAAAGAAAAAAAACGCGGGGGTATGGGCGTGTATCTCATTCGAAAATTAATGGATCAGGTACAATACAACCGTAAAGGCCATACCAACGTAATACGAATGGTCAAAAACCTTTGACGTATCGTGAATACTAAATCAACCCTTTCAAATACCGAAGAACGCCAAAGCCGGTTTGAACTCCGAACCCTGCTTGAAACCAGCAGAATGCTTATTGAATCGCAGGAACCGGATTTTGTTTTAAATAATTTACTGCTCATAACCATGGGCAAACTTTTGGTTCCAAAGGGAATGATCCTTATCAATAAGGGCTCCGATCACTTTTATCAGGTTAGTAAGATCAAAGGCCGAAGCTCACTTTCCGAAGACGATACCATCCAACTGAATTTTCCGGAAGCGGCCCTGGAACATGCCGTTCTACAGGGTACAGACCATCCGGAGATCACAAAAAAATTAGGCCTTCCTGACGAGAGTCTTCTGTTCAACCTGCGCACCACAAACCATCATCTTGGGTTTTTATGCTTAGGACCTAAAGGTACCGGGAAACCCCTTACAGACAGTGAATTAGAGTTTATTGAAAGCCTGACCATTATTTCTTCAGTGGCCATTGCTAATTCCAGGATGTTCCAGGAATTGCGTCTTATAAACAGAAAACTTGATCGAAAAGTACATGACCTGCATACCCTTCTCGAGTTAAGTAAAGATTTTAACCTTATGGTTGATCAGGAAGAGATTGCCCGTACTTTTAAGTTTGCTATGCTTGGGCAAATGCTGATACGGACGTTCTTTTTTGTTTTAGACATTGAAGATGGAAAATCCATTGTGGCAAGCAGCGGGCTTAAAGAAAAGCCATCCAATAAAGAACTGAACACATTATTTGAACTTAAAGATGTATTCTATTGTGAAGAAAAACATGATTGCCCTTTTCTGGAGAAAAATGATATTCGTCTTGTGATCGCCCTGTATTTTCAGAATGAAAAGATCGGGGTGGTTGGGGTTGGTTCGCCTGCCAATAATGAACCGTATGGAAAAGAGCAGGTGGACTTCCTCCAGTCTCTTGGAAATTTAGCCCTCCTGACCATACAAAAAACACTTTTGCTGGAAGAACAGGTCGAGAAAAAGCGCATGGAGGAGGAACTGAATCTGGCAAAAACCATTCAGCAAGGCTTGTTTCCATCACCTATTCCCAAGATTAAAGGCTTCGACCTCAAGGCTACCAACATATCATCCCGACAGGTTGGGGGCGATTATTTCGATATTCTGGAAACCCAGGATGGCGGGAGCATCCTTGCCATTGCTGATGTAACCGGGAAAGGAGTTCCAGCTTCTCTGTTGATGGCAAACTTGCAGTCTATGTTACACGCATTGGCCCCCATAGGCATAACTTTAGCCGAAGCTACGGGAAGTATTAATAACATTATTTATGAAAATACCCCACCCGACAAGTTCATTACCTTCTTCTGGGGCAAAATATCAGCTGATGGAAAGAAGTTTGACTATGTAAATGCCGGGCATAATAATCCGCTTTTATTTCGGAAAGGAATAAAAAAGCCTATCGAACTTGATAAAGGAGGCGTGATCTTAGGTGCTATACCTTCCATTACACCCTATGATTCGGCATCTATAGAATTTCAGCCCGGTGATGTGTTAGTTCTGTACACGGATGGGGTGACTGAAGCTATGAATCCCCAAAAAACGGAAGAGTATGAAGAGGAGCGGTTAATAGCCTGCCTTGAAAATAATCTTGAAAACCTTCTCAAGATATTATGGATGCGGTTATTGAAGATATAACGGACTTCTCTGATGGAGTTCAGTACGATGACATCACGTTAATGGTGCTTAAAGTCAATTAATTAAGAGTCTGAAGCCCCAATACACCACCTGCGCCCGTAGCTTGGCGAGATTCGTTGTATGCCAAAACTGTCTGATATGTATTATAACGGTTCATGATCTCATTTACGTACCGTACCGTTTCAATTCCCCTGGCAAATCCATACCTGGCATTTTGATAATACTTCCTTTGCATTAATCTGAGCAGCGCTTCTGCAACATTTTTCCATTCGTTTGGGTTCTTATTGTGATCAATGGCAAGCCGGCGGGCATCAGCTAAGTGACCTTGCCCTACATTATAGGCGGCTAAAGCAAACGACCATTGATTAGTGGAATCCATATACGAGTAGTGCTCTAAATGAGAGGATAAAATCTTAGCCCCTTCGCGTATATTTACTTCGGGGATATATAAAGAATCTGATGAAATCTCTGAGAAACGAGGTAAAACCTGCATGATTCCCACCGCTCCTGCCCAGCTAACTGATGAAGGATTAAATTTCGACTCCTGAGCTGCTATTGCCGTTAACATCACCCAGTCCAGATCAAATTCCATAGCCACTTCCTTGATCATATTGTCGTAGGGTGAGATCGTCCCCACTTGTCCTTCCTGATATCCCGGGCTAAAATAATCGGCAATCTGATTTCCGGACTCAAAATATTTCCTGCGGAGCACATTCAAAAAAGCAGATCGTTTCGGCACACCGTCTTCATCAAAACGAAAATGCTTGTACAAGAACCTGTTCAGCTGATGTTCCAGATCGGGAGCGTTTTTACGAATGGCCCACGCAATGGTATCATTTTCTGCGATCAGGGGGCCTTTGACCAATCCTGACATATACTTGCTGGCTGCTTCGTAAATATTGTCATCAGCTATGGTAGCCTGATATGTTCCATCTGCCACCTGAAACAGAACGGTCTCCGTATCCATGTCTTCAGGGATTACATTGATCTCAACCGGAAAACCATCTTCTTTCAATTCCTGCAAGCGTACGAAATATGAGCTGTTTCTTCTCACACTGATTGGAATACCCTTAAGATCTGTTATACTTTCAGGCTTAAATCCAAGATCATCTGAAACTACAACCTGCTGATCAACAATATTATACGGACGGGTAAATTTCACTACCTGTTTTCTTTCAGGTGTAATAGTATAATTGGCCGCAATGATATCACCCCTGCCACTATTTAAAAGATCATAAGGGCTTTCATTTGGGCCGGGTATTATTACTTCCAGGGCAAGGTCATTTTCTTTCGTAAACTTTTTGAGCAACTCATACTCGAAACCAACCTGTATCCCTCTATACAAAAAGTAAGACCCGGAGCTGTAGCTTGTGATCATTCGGAGCACTCCGTTCTTTTTGATCTCAGACAGATCTTTCTCGACCGGCTCCATTACCGTAACAGGCAATGTAATATCACTCTCTTTGGTTTTCTCGATATTACCGGCACACCCTGCCAGTAAAAGCACCCCCATTCCGCTTAGCATCAAATATCTTGATACTCTGCTAATATGTATGTTTTCAATAACCATGTATTACGGTTGTTATCATTATCAATTTTAAATTATAATGAATCTACAAATCCAAATACCTTACGCAACTTACGCTTAATTAGTATGAATTACTTTAATCTTAGTATTGTCTAATTTATCGAGTTTTTAAACGTTTAACGATGACAAAAGGTTCATGGCATGATCTAAATATTTGTTTGTTAATGCCTTAAAAGTATATAAAATACTTCCCGGAAAGAATCTGAATCAAATTGACAATTATAGAGGTCTCTAATCTTAACGTCAGTTCGATATAATTATCCTCGTTAAAACCTTTGAGGCACGGTCTGCCGGCTCTAAGCCGTCTGACCGTTTGCTTGATTTGGACACCACGTGCAGTTCGTAACCTAATCCAACATCCTGCGTCTGTATCATCGACCAGCCCATCCATCAGATGGGAATCCGTCCGATGGATCTTGCAGCTATTCTAACATTCTTTATCTCGAACTCACGTTAATCTTATAATCGTTTACACTATTCAGAATCTGCTCTCAGATGTTTTGGCTTCTTTTTCCAGGTCAACATTACCCCTGCTAATGTGATAAATATGGCAATGAACGATAATACTGCCGGCAATTCTCCAATAATAAAAAAGGCTAAAATAGTCGCGAATATAGGTTCCGTCAAGATCAGAGTGGACAGCAAAGTAGGTGATACATATTTTACTGCATAGTTGAGCGAACCATGCCCCATCAGCTGTGGGCCCACAGCAAGTGCTATTCCTACCCAAAGTACTACCGGTTCAATATGGGTCGGGATTCCTTCTAATACCAACAAAATAACCACGCAGGTAGCTGCCGCATATCCATACACTGGAAACACATATCCCAGCCACGATCTATTTTGCCGCACTTTTCTTCCAATTAAAAAATACACGGCGAAAATAGCCGCCGCGGCAAAGGCCATCGCATTACCTAACACCGGATTGACAAATGTGGACTCACTGCTGTAATCGGAATAACCCAATAAAACGGATCCTGAAAAGGCTATAAATACGCCGATCCATACGGTTGAGGCAAACTTCATTTTGAATAAAACCCGTTCTGCAATAATGAGCATGATGGGATGAATAGTTACCAAAACAGAAGCTGAGGCAACAGAGGTGAAAAACAGTGAACTCGTCCATAGTGTGAAGTGCAGCCCCAATGCAATTCCGGCTAATGCCATCCATTTGCTTTCATTCCCAACCGCTTTTACATCATATTTTTTACTCTTCTTTTGGTATAAATAGATGGGAATCAACATCAGGAATGCCCCAACGGTACGGATGGTCACAAGCAAGAGGGCGGAATAGTCGGTGGCAAATTTAACCAGAACCGGTGCAATTCCGAAAGTTGAAAGGCCAACAGCAAGAATGCCATAAACCTTTAATTTGGAGTAAGAGTGATTCAAAATAGCCTACCGGATCCTATTCATAGAGCGTACCAGTTCTTCATCCTTCCGGATAAATCGCATGGCAAGAATTTGAAAGATCAACCCGGCAAAAACCAGACCCGTGCCTAAGGCTTCATCCCAAAGATACGTCCCAATACCACCTAAGGAGAGCAATACTCCAACACAAAAGCCAAAACCTATCACCTGAAGAAGAGCTGCGCGTTTCACCCATACAACTTGATTTTTCCGGTTATTGTAAAGGAATATACTTGTGATATTCAGCACCATGGCAATCAATAATGAACTTGCCAACCCGATGCCGATCCATGCCTGAGGATCATCCATTGCTTTCTCATAAATAGGAGTGAAATAGACTGATACGTTTAGCAGTGTAGCGAGTATTAGAAATAAGGTCTGAAGTCGTTGTATCACGGAAAATAATTTTTGGGTTTTCGCCTAAGATAAAAGTTTTCGGACATAAAAAAGTCCGTACTTGCTAAAGGTACGGACTTCATTATTCAATATTTTATCATCCTTTAACCGGATGTTAGTTCCGGCGTTTTCCGGGTTTTTGACTCCCCGTTAAGCTCACTTTGATCTTTGATGATTCCCGGCTCAGCAGTGCCAAATAAAGTAACATTGAGTTTTCTGCGCGCTCGTTCTATCAAACTGTATAAAACAGGAACAAGGATCAGGGTTAATGCAGTAGCAAATATGAGCCCAACGATAACGGCGATGGCCATCGGACCCCACCAGGCAGCCTGTTCTCCGCCCCAGAAAATGTATTCGCTCATACTTGAGAAAAATACTATAGGTTCTGAAACAAGTACAATGAAATCGAAATTAAAGCCAATAGCTAATGGAACGAGCCCAAGTGTGGTAGTTATAGCCGTAAGTATAACGGGACGGAAACGAACTTTTCCGCCTTCTATAAGTGCACTTCTAAGATCCATTTTATCACGAACTCGCAGAATATCTACGTAATCGATCAGCACAATGGCATTATTTACTACAACCCCAGCCAATGAAATTATTCCCAGGATAGCCATTAACCCAAGTGCCATTTGAAATGTTACTAATCCATAGAATACACCGGCCGTTGACATGATCACGGAACTCAAGATGATCAATGGCTTGGCGATCGAATTAAACTGTGAGACCAAAATAAATGCGATCAGAAACAGGGCGATCAAAAAAGCTTTTCCCAGGAACTCAAAAGATTCCTGCTGGTCTTCCTGCTGGCCGGTCCATTCATAGGTATAACCACCCGGCATCTCTTCAAGGTAGTTACTCAGCAATTCCTGTGCTTCTGCCAAAACCGCATTTGATTGGTACCCGGAGCGCACATCAGCACTGATCGTAATAACCCGCTCCGATTCTTTGTGCTTGATTCCTCCAAAGCCATCACTCACTTCCCATCTCGCCACTTCAGAAAGAGGAACCTGAACGCCTTCATGGAATATCGTCAGATCAGCAAGTGTGCTCAGGTCGTTTCGGTATTCATCCGAAAGTCTAACAATAATGTCATATTCTTCTTTTCCGTCTCTAAACTTGGAAGCTTCCACACCGTTGATGGCCTGCCGAACCGTCATCCCTACCGCATTAGTGTTGAGATCGAATAAAGCAGCTTTCTCACGATCTACCTCCACCTTTACTTCGGGCCGGGATTCCGGGAGGTCCGTTTCTAATCCGTCCATTTTAGCATAGATAGAATCCGCTTCCAGCGTTCGCAATATTTCGTTAGAGAATCGGGTAAGCTGATCCATTTCAGGACCGGAGATTTCCAGATTGATTGGGGGACCGGTAGGTGGCCCGTCTTGTGGTTTCTCAACGGTGATCTTTGCGCCGGCTACTAAGCCTGCCAGATCATTTCGCATGTATTCCATAGCCTCAAAAATATCGTTTTCTCTTTCTTCATAATCCTTGAAGTTGATGGCTACGGTACCCAAATGCGATGAATTACCTCCTCCCATTCCCGAGGGGTCACTTGTTATAGCAGAGCCTGAAACTGCTAAAATTGTATTATAATCAACGTTATAAGGCATCTTTTCCACATGAGCTGCAACTTTATCGACCACGCTTTTTGTGAACTCAACATCGGAGCCTACCGGCGTTTCTATTTGCACATACACATCTCTTGGCGGTATATCTTCAGGGAAAAACTCTGATCCCGGGAAAAAAGCTATCATCACAACAATACTTGAAACCAATACAGCCACGGAAATTCCTATTGTTGATATGCGGTGATTTAGCGCCCACTCCAGTGCGTTTTCATATTTATCGAGTACTTTATTAAGGCCGTCTCGCTGCCACCAGGTGCCAATAGGATTCAATATATATTTATTCGTCAACCACAGGATCGAGCCTAAAACAATCAGCATGGTCCAGGTGATGAAACTTGAGATCAGCAATATCAATACAAGAAAACCACTGATACTATAAAGGATCTTCTTCCCTTTTTGGGTCATTACGGCTTTGCCTTGCTCGGTATCAACCCGCATAAACAATGCACAAAGTACCGGGTTTATGATGAGCCCAACAAAAAGTGAACTGCTCAATGTGATTATGAGTGTTTTGGGAAGGTATCCCATAAACTCACCCACAATGCCCGGCCAGAATATCATTGGAGCAAAAGCGGCCAGCGTTGTAGCTGTTCCCGTTATGATAGGCACCGCTACTTCTCCGGTTCCCTTTTTAGCCGCTTCAAAATTATCATAACCATCCTCCAGATAGCGGTAGATATTTTCAACAACTACAATGGCATTATCTACCAGCATTCCAAGAGCCAGGATCAATGAAAAAAGAACGATCATATTCATTGTTATGCCAAGCGCACTCAATATGATGAATGACAAAAACATGGACAACGGGATAGAAATCCCTACAAAAGAGGCATTCCTGACGCCAAGAAAAAACAACAGAACACCCACTACCAGTATCAATCCTGAGATGATATTATTTTCAAGATTTTTCACCATGTTATTGATGTCAATGCTCTGATCGTTAGTGATCTTATACACCGTACTTGGAGGAAGGGCAGGCAGAGTGGTTTCAAGGATTGACTTCACTTGTGCGGAAGTCTCCAGGATATTTTCTCCGCTTCTTTTCTTCACGCCTAAAGTTATTACAGGTGAATTATCGAGTGTTGAATAAGTTTCGCGCTCCTTATACCCAAATGTAACGGTTGCAAGGTCACGAATATAGACCGGCTTGTCATTCTCGGCTGTAATCACAATGTCTTCGATGGGAGCGGTCGTCTGATATTGCCCTGGAACCCTAAGTAAGAAATTCTTCGACCCCACTGTAATATCTCCACCGGGAACCGTCACGTTCTCTTCCTGAATGGCTGCGATAATATCTGTAAAGCTGAGATTGTAATATTTGAGCCTGGGCAGATCAACATCCACCTGAACTTCCCGTTCTAATCCTCCGGTAAGATCTACTCCCAATACGGAAGGAACCGCCTCCATGTCTTCCTGCAGGTCTTCCGCTAATTCTTTCAGAACATCAAGGCTATAATCTCCCGATAAATTGATCTGCATGATCGGGAATTCGGACAGATTCACTTCCTGTATCGCAGGGTCTTCGGCATCTTCCGGAAGTTCCGGCTTTGCCAAATCCACTTTTTCACGCACTTTTTGGAGTGCTTCATCAATATCAATTCCGGTATTGAATTCCAGATTGATGTTGGAATAGCCTTCAGAGGATGTTGAAGTCATCGTCTTCACATCGCTGATGTTACTGAGCTCATCTTCCAGTTTTCGGGTGACCAGGCTTTCCATGTCTTCAGGCGAAACACCTGGATATATGGTTACCACAAAAATATTTGGAACCGTGATATTGGGAAATGATTCTTTAGGAATGGTGACGTATGACACGATTCCCATCACGGCGATCAGCATCACCAGAACCAACACACTGATTCGGTTATCTATGGAAAAACTGGAAAGCCAAAATTCCTTTCGGTTGGAAGGATCTTTGGGTGTGCTCGCTTTCCCGTCGGCTCCGTTATTTAAATTCTCCTTATTCATATTTTGATTCTCCGGAATCTGATTTTAACATTCTTTATTGCGAAGCGAGGTTATTTCCAGTGGACTCTACGATATTCAGTCTTGCCCCATCATTTAGAAAGGCAGAACCTGTAGTGATCAATTCGTCCCCCACTTCCAACCCGCTTCTTATTATTACCTCCGACTGATAAGAAGGCCCTAACGTCACTGTTCGACTCTCTGCAATGGGATAGCCGCTACCTCCTTCAGCCTTCACGAATACCATAAATTCCTCTTCTTCTTTATAGATGTATTCTTCAGTTACCACTAAAACATTTTGTTCTGTTAAAGTCGTTAACCTCAGATTTGCAATCATATCTACTTTATAATTAGTATTTTGTGAAGGTAGTAACACTTCAATTCTGAATGTCCGGTTTTGCGGATCAATGCTATTTCCCACATAAGAAATGACCCCATCAAGAGTGTCAGGGTCTTGAGAATCGAACCAAAGCTCAACTTCCTGTCCCGATCGGACCACATCGGCATAACGCGCCGGAACTCCGGCTGAAACGATATAAGTATCGGTACCTATTAGACGTACCACTTGCATTCCGGGACTAGCCATTTCACCTTCTTCCAACAGAAAAGATTCGACCCGTCCATCAAAAGGGGCTTCAATGGTTGTGTTCCCGATATCAACCTTTATAGATTCCAGGGCTGAATTATTTTGCTGATAGTTGAATTTTGCATTCAATACATCCATCTCAGAACCAATGCCGTCTTCCTCATAAATTCGCTGAAGGCGTTCAAAGTTTTCTCTTGCCTGTTCGGTAGCAGCTTGAAGCCGGGCTTTTTCCTGTTGCAGTTTTGCATCGTTTATTCGGAAGAGCACTTGTCCTTTTCGTACTTGCTCCCCTTCTTCAACTACCTGCTCAACAACGCGTCCGCTTACTTCCGAAGAAATCATGATGTCATTTTTCGTCTCTACATTACCAACTACCCGAAGCTGACTTTTGAAGGTTTCAGGCTGCATTACCTGAGTTTCAACATTTACCGATTTACCGACCGGCTCATCTTCATTATTACTTTGAGTCTCACTGCCCGAACATGCAGCAATTGAAACTGCTAAAAGTGTAAAAATTACCAGATTAAGTTTTTTCATTATGTGGGAGTTCTTGTCTTTTTTGTTAAAAATTATTCCACGCCTTTCATATCTACGAAAGGTACGCGGCCGGTAGCCAGATCGTATTCTGCTTTGGCGCTTAAATATTCAAATACCATCAGGGCGTAATTTACCTCAGCCTGTCGAACTTGTACTTCTGCATCCGTTACTTCTATTTGTGAACCGACTCCATTCTCCAGCCTTCTCAATGCCCGCTGATATCCCTCTTCGGCCTGAGACAGTGCTTGTTTACGTGCAGCAGCAGTTTCGTAAGATCTATTCAGGCGCTCAGCGGAAGAACCTATTTCATTTTCAGCAGCTAATTTTGCTGCACGTTGCTGTACCTCAATATCCTTTTGGGCGATCTGCGCACGTTGCACGTCTGACGTTCTTTTGAAACCTTCGAATAAAGGCAGGCTTACATTTATTGCCAGCGATTGAATTCGATTTGGAGCCGTCTCTGGCGCTGAATTCTGAAAAAACTTAGGAGATCCTGCCTGGGCTGCACTCCATTGTAAATTATAGGAAGCAGTTATGGTGGGTAAAAATCTGCTTTTAACAGCCTGTATTTCTTTCTCGTTTAGATTTAGGCGTGCGTCCAAAACCCGAATATCTCCACGGTCTTCGATAAAGGAGGGCCACTCACCATGCTTTTTCTCAAAAGTAAATGGATTCATTTGATCTACTCTCTTGATCCCTGCATTTTCACCGGACTCTACATCAGCGGCAATAATATCAAATGAGTTCAGGTTTCCCTTCACCTCAAAATCAATTTCAAGCGGTATCCCTAAAGCTACTTTAAGATTTCTATACGCTTCATCAACAGCGTACCGTGCTTCTATGAGCTGAGGGCGCTGATTGCTGAGTTGGACCTCTAACTGCAGAACGGCGTACTCATCAACCAGACCTGCTCGTTGGCGGGCCTGATTATCATTTAAATTTTGTTCCAGCCTTTTGATCTGAGTTTCCTGAAGCCGCAATTGCTCTTTAGCTGCCAGAACCTGATAGTAAGCCACTCGGGTTCGGGTAATAACTTGTTGAGTTACCGCCCTGAGATTTTCCTGTTGTACAGCTTTATAGATCTCCGATGTGGATAGTCCTACAAAAACTTCTCCCCGAAAGATATTTTGCTGAACCGTAAAACCACCCTGCCAGTTATTATCTGTTCCAAAGGGCACTCCAATAAGTTGACCCTCCGGTGCATTTGGATCAAAGATTTGTGCCGGGAGGTAACTAACAGGAATTTCGATATTCCGGGTATAATTTAACGATGATGATATATTTGGGTACACTTCACTATAGGCGATGTCAACAAGTTCATCGGCATCTTTTACAGAGAGTATAGCCCGATTTACCTCAGGGTTATTTGCTACAGCTACCTGTATGGCATCTTCCAGGGTAAGTTCGGCATCGGCAGGCAAGCTGCCTGTTTCTACCTGCGCGTAGGTATTTATACAATTAAAAACAATGAATCCGACGGTTATAAAAAGAGAGCGCATATAATTATTTTGTATCATGTGGCATTCAGTTCTAAATTGGAGTACAAAAATCGGTGGCTTGTTACGAGCTTATTTCTTTTCTGTTTCAAAAATTGACTTCAAGTCATCATGAACTACATCTCCTTCCGTTGCTATTCCGCAGCCTATCAATTTCATATAAGCTTCAAATAAAGAATTCATGTCTATGTTATTTTTTTCAAGCAATTGAAAGTGCGGTGTATTTTGATGAAGGTAAGCCATATTGACCAACCCATGCGAGGTACTCCACAACAGCACCGCCAGCTCTTTCGGGTCATATGAGCTTTGAATGGAACCATCTTGCATCCCCACCTGAATAGCGCGAACCATACTGGTGAATGAGGTATTTATATTGCTTTGGCACAACTCTATATAGTCACTCTCAGAAAGTTGGTCCGTGTCTTTAAGATTATCAAAAAAGCGCATGGAACGGAAAAATTCAGGGTGTGCCCGAACAAAATTCAAGAAGGTAGCCCCTATGGAATAAACCATTTCAATACCCGGAATGTCCTTCGTCAATACTTCCGAAATTTCTTTAGACAACATTCCCGTGGCTTTATTACAGATGCCTAAAACTACTTCTGTTTTGCTACTAAAATAGCTGTAAAGAGAGCCCTTACTTACTTCCGCCCGCTCGGCTACTTCGTCCATATTCAGATTATCAAGCCCTTTCTCAAAAATCAACGTTTCCGCTGACTTAAGTATCAGAGCCTTCTTTCGCTCTTTTTCCCGTTCCTTTCGTTCAGATGTTCCCATTTATTGACTTTAAGTCATTTTTTGAATTAGAGTCATTAAACTACGGCTATTTCTAAATAGTTCCCACTTTTTACGCAAATTTAATCGTATTAAGATACGAGAGGGCATTAGCTTTTTACAAACCTTTCATATTATCAAATGATAAACTCTAAGCTAAATTCAAGATTGAGTTCGGTTTAAAAATCAATTCCACGTACATTTGGCATCACCTAAAAAAATGATTTCTTGTTTCGTAAATATCTAATTGATTTAAGCCTCATCTTAGTTGCCATTATCTGGGCGTTGAACTTCAGTATCGTCAAGATCTCCCTGGAGGAAATGGACCCTTATAGCTTTAACGCCATGCGTTTCATTTTTGCGACGGCTATGCTTTCCTACTTCGCCCATAAAAAGGGATACTCACTAACTGTAGAAAAAGAACATTTTTGGAAACTGGTGGGAATTGGGATCGTTGGAAATGTGATGTACCAACTCTTTTTTATAATTGGCGTGAATTATACCTATGCCGCTAATGCAGCCGTAATGTTAGGAACCATCCCGATCTGGGTAGCCCTGCTTTCTCAGTTTTTTACCGACGAAAAGCTAACCTTATATAAATCTCTTGGTGTATTTTTTGCCTTTTTAGGAGTCACTTTCATTATTATGGGCGGTGAAGACCCATTGTCTTTCGAGTCTGAAACTTTTCTGGGTAACATCATTATACTCATCGCTGCTGTTTGCTGGGCTGCCTTTACCATTCTTTCCAGAAAATATCTCAGAATATACAGCCCGCTCCAATATTCAGCTTTTATGTCTCTCATTGGTTTGATCGGGTTATTTATCATCGGTCTTCCTTTCATGATCAATTTAGACTGGGGAGGTGTTTCCATTATAGGGTATGGGGGAATATTATATAGTGGAGTTTTATCTATAGGGCTGGCCTATATTATCTGGAATAATGGAGTAAAAAAGATCGGAGCGGTACGAACGGCAGCCTATCAAAATTTAGTACCGGTATTGGGCCTCGTTTTCGGCCTCCTTTTATTGGGTGAAGAACTCCTGCCACTTCAATATATTGGAGCTGGTTTGGTGATCTTAGGTATTGCCTTAGCCCGATTGAACCCTTCAAAAATTAAAAAGCAATTTCAGGTACTTCAAAAATAAAATTCTCTACATATTGTGAGTTCGAGATAAAGAATGTGTCTAAAAGAATTTTAAAATGGCTGTGAGATCCACCTGACGGATATCCCGTCTGATCGATGGTGCTGATCGATGATACAGAAGCAGGATGTTGGATTAGGTTGCGAACTGAACGTGATATCCTAATCAAACAAACGATCAGACAAACCTGGAGCCATCAGGCCGTGATTCAAAGGCTTTAACAAGGATAGTTATATAGAATTCACGTTATTTAGGTTTATGAATAACTACTATCATTGACCATCCGCCCAATCCGAGTTCCATTCCGGAAGTAAGGTTATTTGTTGAACACGTTGAATGACCATCTTGCCTGTAATAGAACCTGCTTTTAATCGAACTCAGGTTGTAATGATATTTCAACTATTTTTTAGGCCTTTTTGAAGCTGCCCAAGTTCTACATACAATATTTAGCCTGTATTAACTTAATTCGAGCTTTAAACAGTTCAAACTCTTGTGCCGCCGCTCAATAGATAGAGAATAGCCATTCGTACCGCAACTCCGTTAGTGACCTGATCTAAAATTACTGCTCTGTCGCTATCCGCTACTTCACTTTCCATTTCAACTCCCCGATTAATAGGCCCCGGATGCATGATCTTAAAATCCGGATATTTCTCAAGGTGTATACGTTTAATCCCGAAACGCTCATGGTATTCTCTTAACGAAGGGAAGAATTCGGTTCCTTTATCCTGCCGTTCCAACTGAATGCGCAATGCCATTGCGATATCACACCATGCAAGTGTTTCCTCCAGAGAATATGACACATTGGCTCCCATATCCTCTACAAAAACCGGCATTAGTGTTTTAGGCCCGCAAAGAACAACCTCAGCCCCCAGTTTTCTAAGTCCAATTATATTGGACCGGACGACCCGGCTGTGAGAAATATCACCGATAATCGCAATCTTTTTGCCCTTCAGATCCGGAAATGTAGCTTGCATGGTAAACATATCAAGCAGAGCCTGAGTAGGATGTTCATGTGCTCCGTCTCCGGCGTTGAGTATAGCGGCATCAACACATTGGGTTAGAAAATGAGGCACTCCGGGGCTTTCGTGCCTAACTACCACCATATCAATTTTCATAGAACTGATATTGCGGATCGTGTCTTTTAGTGATTCTCCCTTTTTGGTGCTTGATGAGCCGCTCGAGAAATTCACTACATCCGCGCCCATTCGTTTTTGAGCAAGTTCAAATGAAAGGCGCGTCCTGGTACTGTTTTCATAAAATAAATTTACGATAGTCTTGTCGCGCAACGTTGGCACTTTTGGCACCGGGCGATCCAGTATCTCCCGGAAATACTTGGCTTGTTCCAGTACATAGAGAATATCTTCCTTCGAATAATCTGACAACCCAAGTAAATGTTTTTGGTTAAACTGATATTCACCGGAATTATTACTCATCGCTATCCCCTTCAACCTCTACCACGTACACTGCGTCTTCTTGATCAATTTCATTCACTTTTACACGCACTTCTTCATTCTCATAGGTTGGCAAATAGATCCCCATATAATCAGCTGATATTGGTAATTCGCGGTGCCCCCGGTCAACCATACAACAAAATTTAATACTTCTGGGACGGCCGTAGGCCATCAAGGCATCCATGGCCGAGCGGACGGTTCTGCCGGTATAAAGCACATCATCAACCAGCACAATATCACGATCATAAAGATCGAATGGAATCTCTGTTACCTGTACTTCAGGCATCTTAAGCTTGGAGCGATAATCATCACGATAAAAAGTTACGTCGAGTATCCCAAAATCTATCTTTGCATCAAACTCTCTATCTATTTCCCTGACAATCCGTTTACCTATATATACCCCGCGTGTCTGCATTCCGATAATGGCAAGTCGTTCAAAATCATCATATCCCTCCAGAAATTGATGGGCAAACCGCAAATAGGTGCGGTCTAAATCTTCTGCAGTCATGATCTTAGCTTTCTTCAAGCGGGAATACCTTTTTACTTTTGAACGACAAAGTTAGCGTTTGTTGGCAGTAATTGCCAAGGCTAATATTAGGGTTTTTATCACATTTTATGTGATCGGTTTTTCCTGAATTAAAATGGCCCGTGCTTATTGCACTCTTGCTTCTTGGGTGGTTTTTGCTCCACAGGTTAAAAGTTGTGATCACAATCAGGACCCAAACCTTTACTCGGTTATAATCTCGCCTTAGTAAGTAACGTAATTCGATATAAAGACCATCTGTTGAGCACGTTGAATGGTCATTTTGCAGCGAATGTCCGAAATCTTATGGTTGGTCAGGTATCGAATACGGAAGTACTGGCAGCCATTAGATTCCCGTCTCCACGGGAAGGACTACAAACGTACATTTTTATCCTTTTGACGTAGTTCTTATCCCAAACTGACGTTGAGTAGTTTACCGAGAATAGATAAGCCGCAACTTTTTAGGATCAAAAAATTCGGACAAACAATTTTTTGAGCTTTAACAAGCTCTTCTTTTCAAATCTCCACACAAAATCAAATTGCCCCAACAGAAAGCCATAAACTAAGAAAAGCACCTGATAAGAAGGAAATACCACCAGCACCCAGATTATTGCCTCTTCCCAAAAGGGAGTGCTTTCGGTAAAGCCCAGCAAATAAAATGCATACTTACGTACATACAGAGCCGTCATTCCAGTTATGGAAAAAATGAATAAGATGAGACCCACCTGCCAAAAATGATCAACACCCCATCTTTCTTTTAACTTTTCAAAATAATTCTTCACTTACATTTTCTTTTTATAAGATTTAAAATTTTCAGGTGCTGTTTGCTCCTTTGTATTTTGAATGGAGCCAAATATAGGCTTCTCTGCATATCAAAATCACTAAAAATATCCCTCCAATAACATACAGAGTATTCAGATTTGTAGTATAAATTTTATAGATAAGGATTCCCATAGCTGATGCACATCCCAGACTGCCCAAAGGCGGCAGTGCTTTTTTCCAACCTGAAAACACCTTGTGTTTATGGCCCATTATATTAACTACGGAGAATACAAACAAAAACACCAGGCTTGAGTAGGTAGTAATTTGTTCCAGATTTCCGAAGAATTGGATGATAATAGCAATGACAGCTAACAGTATTGAAAAGAATACCGGCACTCCCGAACTTTCTTTATCGGTTAGCTGATGGGGAAGTTGTCCGTCTTTGGCAATGCGTTTAGCCAACCGGGAAACCGCAAAAATGGTTGCCAAAATTGCCGAGGCTGTGGAAAAAACTGCAGCCACTAATACTATTACGATTCCAAATTGTCCAAGTATCGGTTCAGCAAGTATCGCCAATACAGTTTCTTTATGTTCGGCAATTACTTGTGTCCCCAGCGAACCGGTTAGTACGAATGCTATCAGTATGTAAATGAAAAGCACGGCTGTTATCGAAATGATAACCGCTTTAGGTAAATTTTCCTTTTGGTTCTCAATGGTGTTATAATCATAGGTAAGCAGCTGAAAACCCTCATAAGCTACAAATACTAATGCTGCCGCCTGTATGGTGTTTCCTAATCCTTCGTTTAGTACCGGTAAGATTTGTCCCGGCTCAACCATGAAAAAACCAAGTCCTATAAGTGAGGCCAATATGATTATTTTCGTATATACAAGGATATCCTCGGAAATTCCCGATTCCCTTACTCCGGTCAGATTTAATATGGTAATGAAAATAACGACTCCGCTTCCCAGCCAGAAATTAGCATCCGACCCAAATCCAAGTAATCTTCCTCCATATGCTCCAAAAGTATAAGCATATAAACTGATGGTGAAAACATACCCGAGAATCAGAAACCAACTAACGGTACCGGCAAACCTAACCCCGGTTATGTGTTCTATAAAAACAAAAACCCCTCCCGGCTCATCAAATTCCACGGTTAGTTTAACATATACTAATCCTGTGACCAGAGCCAGCAGTCCTCCTAACCCCAAACTGATAAAAGTGGCATTACCAGCTGTCATAACAGCCTCGCCAAGTACAGCAAAAATACCCCCGCCAACCATGCCACCAATTGCCATGCCACAGGCATCAAATAAAGAGAGTTTATTTTTTTGATCAGGCATATCAGATCTTTTTTTAAAAGTTAAGATTCAGACGTTTCTATTTCTTGTTTCTCACGTTTTGTTCTTTTTCGTTGGTTCACAATAGCCCGGTCGCAGAGAATAATGACTCCAAAAAAGGAACAGAAAAATAGAATAATGCCAACCCAAGTCCAGAACTTTCCCTCACCTAAAAAAATAAGCAGGCATCCTAACACGGAAAAAATAAACAAAAGAAAAATTGGAATTTTAGACACGGTCGTTGTCAGGTTATGCTCTCCCCACTCTTTCTCCGGAAGCAATATCCCCTGGTCTTTTAGATCTTCAATCGACATAGTGACTCCTGCTATTCATTACTTTCTGGTTCTTTACTTCTAAAAAATTCGATCACATCTTGTAAACCCGATTTTATACTTCCCCGCCGGGGTTTTACCAAAATCAGGTTCCCTTTAACCAACCGTGCAATTTGTTCCGTTCGGCTTCCTGCTACCATTTTGCGAAACCAGCCTTCTTCAGCTGCGCCCAGAACTACTATATCCGATTCTTTGGATAAGCGAACAATTTGGCTAACTACACTTTTGCTGACTTGTACATTAATCGTTCGTTTGGGCGCTTCACTTTCTTCATTTTTATCCTCATTAATCACTTCGTATAATGATTCTAAGCGTTCCTCTTTAGCTTCTTTGTTATTATTAATTTTAGGAGGGATAACATGACAGATGTTTATTTTTGAGCCTTGTTCTTCTTCAAAAACTTTTCCGATATCAAGCATCAGTTTTGCACTTTGGGGAAATGCGACCGGAAGCAAAATATTTTCTGCTTCACCGAAATTATCACCACGAAGGATGGCTATGTCACAATCAGCATCCCGAAGTATTTTATCAACGTTTGAACCAAGGATCGCCTCAGAATGTTTGCTCGAACCCTTCCATCCCATCACAATCATATCAATATCCCGTTCCTCCACTTCGTCGATTATGCCCTTAGCTGGTTTACGGGCAATTCGCATAACTGAACTCACCGGCAGATCATGATTTTCAGCTATTTCAACGGCTTCATCAAGCACATCATCTCGTACTCGTTTTATGAATTGCTGACCAACTCTTAACGGTGCCTGTTTGGGCACGGTGATTACGTGAACCAGTACCAGTTCTCCCCCTTTGGTCCTGGCAATCATGGCGGCAAAGTCTATAAGTCTTTTGGAGGTACTTGGATTGGCTACGGGTATCATAATCCGATACCTTTCTTTTTCTATCGGCATACTTTGTTGCAATACAACCGGAGATGCACTTTTCATTCGTTTGCGCTTACGGGCATAAGTGTAGTATATCACAAAGCCGGTACTGATCCAGCCAATTACAAAATACCATGCAATGGGTGAAAAATGGAACATAAAGACTGCAATACCAATCATGAGGATAATTGCCACGATAGGGACTACCGGGAAAAATGGGATCAAAAAACCATAATCTAATTTGTCACCATATTTTCTCCGAATCGTTATTATGGCCATATTAACCTGAAGAAAAAGGAGCAAAAACATTACATCTGCCGCTGCAGCTACATCTTCAATCGGCACAGCGAGAGCCATAAAAATTATAAGCCCTCCACTACATATAAGAGCCAAATAGGGTGTCTTTGTTTTCTCATTGATCTCAGCAAAAAAGTCGGGGAGGTTCCGATCTCTCCCCATGGCAAAAGAAACACGGGTTGAACTAAATGTGGTGGCATTTAAGGCCGACATAGTCGAAAGAATACCTCCGATTAACAGCAGCGTAGTTCCAAATGGCATAAACTGCCGGGCAGCTTCTGCCAGACCCAGCTCTTTGTACTCACCAAGCCACTGCCAGGTTGCTTGGGATGTACCTGTATCTATAGCGCCAATAGCTGTGATAGCTACTAAGATATAGATCGGAATTACGATAGCCAGCGACCAAAACACCGCACGGGGAATATTGCGTTTGGGATCCTTGACTTCTTCCCCGGCCTGCACGATAATCTCATACCCCTCAAAAGCGATATAGGTAAGCCCCATTGCAGAAAGTACGCCTGCAAAACCTTCTGGAGCAAAAGGAGTGAATTTTTCCCAAGAAGCAGGCTCATTAAACATCGCATATAGTCCGCTTCCAATAAATATACCTATGATAATGATCTTTGCCATTGTTACAATATTACCAGCAAGTCCCGTTTCAGAAACGCCCTTAAAATTAATGGCTACAAAAATAAGCGCAATAACAACTGCTAATCCCTTCTGAAAAATAGCTGCTTCAATTGGAATTCCCGCCAGCGTTACCACTCCCATTTCTTTCAACATAAATCCTAAATAAGAAGAAAATCCGAGGGCATACAGGCTTCCCGCCACGGCATGTGCAAACCAACTCATCCAGCCCGCCAAAAATGCATTAGGCCCCGGCAACCCTTCTTTAACCCATAAGTACCCGCCGCCGGCTTCCGGGATAGCTGAACCAAGCTCTGCATAAGCCAAGGCCGTTAAAAAAGTCACTAAGCCATTTGCTGCAAAAGCCAATATTAATGCAGGACCTGCCGTACCGGCTGCAATTCCTGTAAGTACAAAAATGCCGGCACCTATCATAGCCCCAACCCCTACCATGGTAATGGTGAAAAGCCCCAGATCGCGGCTTAGTTCTGTGTGAGTTTCTTTAGCCATAAATTTACGCTTGTGAAATTTAGCGGGATAATGAACCTGAAACTTTCAAGCAGCTATGCATCTGAGCTACTTATTTCATGTTCTGATAAATAATCGTCGATCGCTCTTTCAACTTTTTCAAGCGCCTGTTCCATGTCATCTGCCTCTTCTATAAAATCTGACTTCAGATTCTTCTGTTGAGGCATGCTTACTTTGGCAAATAACTTTACTCCCAGTTTTTTGCCTTCCGACTCGTTTACTTTTTCTACTTCATAGATATCGGCTCCGCGATATGTTTTGATAAATGATTTCATCTGTCTCCTGTTTTATGAATGGCAAAAAAGGATTAATATTTACTTAATCTTAACCCGTTTTAAAAGAAACAAGAGTTGGCTAGCTTATTAATACGATGGTTTGAAGCTGTCGCAAAGCAACCGGTTTAATGATTGGATCTCTGTAAAATTCACTTCTCAAATGGCGATTCAAACTGCCACTGTGAACTTTAGTAGTAAAACTATTTAAATTATCTTCCTTCTTATCCTCTGTATTTTCGCAGGCATCATACAGAATTTGCCCTAAAGTCCTTTCAACTAATGAAAAAGATAAGTTCAGTTGGTTCTGACTAATTTTTGTTGGAGAATTTGACGTACTATCTCCGGAAACTGTGCCCGCATCAATTCCCAAAAAGAAAAGGATAACAACTGATAGTAAAGCAACAATGAGACCGTTGGCGGCAAGAAAAGCGGATGTCTTTGTATGTTGCATAGCTCATGTTGTTTATAATCCAAAGATAAACTTATTTTGTTACATTCTAAAGTAGCTTTCTTGTCCAAATGAGAGCTTTTAATGTTGATTAAGCTGGTTTGGTAACCTGATTTATTATCGATTCTGCAGTTGAATACTTTCCGCGTTTAATTTAAAAATTGAAGATCTCCTGAAATAAAAATAACCTGGTGTTGAGTCATCTATAAAATGTCGACAAGAGGTTGCAACCCCTTGCCGGAGGTTACACTTCCCTCCGATAACCTAATCGCATTATGTACCTATTCCATTTTTGGATTGGCAACAGGTAACCACCAGCCGGTATTCTATCCGGCAAGGGAACATGGACATAACACTATCCTTCAATATCATTCCAGACACACACCAGCCACCACTCCTCAGCTAAGTGACATAAGCCCGGCCCATTTTCAGTTGTAAAGAATCGCTCCCTTCCTTTCTTTTAGCTCTTAATCTCGGTATTATTGGCACCCGAAAAATCGCTTTTAATACTAAATAAGTATCCATGAAAATACACGAGTATCAAGCCAAAGAGATTCTTGAAAAATATAATGTTGCTGTTCCGTCCGGAATTGCCACTACTACTGTTGAAGAAACTGTTGAAGCCGCTAAAAAACTGAAGGAAGAAGGAGCAGAACTTTTTGTTGTGAAAGCTCAGATTCATGCCGGTGGACGTGGAAAAGGGCGGACAAAAAAGAATAATGCCAAAGGTGTTGTGCTCTGTAAAACCATTGAGGAAGTAAAAGAAACTGCTGAAAATCTACTTGGCGATGTTCTTGTTACTATTCAGACCGGTGAAGAAGGACAGCTCGTTCAGCGTCTCTATGTAACAGACGGTGTTGACATTAAATCTGAGTTCTATCTCGGTATTTTGTTGGATCGCGCAGTCAGTAAGAATGTGATCATGGCTTCTACCGAGGGTGGAGTTGAGATCGAGAAGGTTGCAGAGGAGACTCCTGAGAAGATCATAAAGGAATGGGTTGAGCCGGGCATGGACCTTCAGCCAAATCAGGCTCGCAGAATTGCTTTCGAACTTGGCCTTGAAGGTGAAGCTCTTAAAAACGGCATCAAATTGATTCAGGCTTTATACAAAGCCTATGAAGAAACGGATTCCAATATGTTTGAGATCAATCCATTAATCGTGACTCCTGATAACAAGGTATATGCTTTGGATGCTAAAGTAACTTTTGATGACAACGCCTTGTTCCGCCACAAAGATCTTGCCGAGCTTAAGGACGAAGCAGAAGAAAATCCGCTTGAGCTGGAAGCTCAGAAATATAATCTCAACTATATCAAGCTTGATGGAAATGTTGGGTGTATGGTAAACGGTGCCGGGCTGGCAATGGCTACCATGGATATCATAAAATTATCCGGCGGTGAACCCGCTAACTTCCTGGATGTTGGGGGCGGAGCTAATGTTGACACCGTAAAGAACGGATTCCGCATCATCCTTGAAGACCCTAACGTGAAGGCAATTCTGATCAACATCTTTGGTGGAATTGTCCGCTGCGACCGTGTTGCCAACGGAGTAATTGAAGCCGTTAAAGACCCCGAAATCGCAGAGAAAGTCAGCAATGTGCCGATCATTGTTCGTTTGCAGGGGACTAACGCTAAAGAAGCCAAAGAGATCATTGACAACAGTGACCTAAATGTGATCTCTGCTGTATTGCTTAAAGAAGCTGCTGAAGAAGTTTCTAAAGTATTGGCTTAAAATTACTTTTAAATTCATGTTTTAGAAAAGCCTAATCTTACAACCGATTAGGCTTTTTTTGTTCATACTTTTGTTAAGTGATGATGTAACAAAATTGCTATGAGATCCATCTGACGGATACCCCGTATGATCGATTGGGCTGGTCGATGATACAGAAGCAGGATGTTGGATTAGGTTACGAACTGAACGTGGTGTCCTAATCAAGCGATCGGTCAGATGGACTTGGAGCCATCAGACCGAGGTGCAGGGCAATCAACTCCGAACTCGATCTGATGGATCACCCATCTGATCGATGATACAGGCGCAGGGTGTTGGATTAGGATAAAAACCAATAGCGTCCTAAACGTTTTTAAAATTGAAAAAAACTGTGTTTTCGAAGATAAAAACGGATTAGTTGACATGTTTAAAATCAATCCTCTTTTTTTTTCTCGCAGAGGCTCGCCGATTAACCCGCTGAGTTTCACTTCTTGGGAATCGCTGCGCCCGGAGCGCAGATGATCTTTTATCAATGCGCATCGGTATTCAGCGCAACTCTGCGATATCCTTTGCGGAAATCTGCGAGAATTCTTTTGAGGGATCGTTTTGCCAAAATGTATTTCAACGTTTAGAACGCTATTGGATAAGAACAAGCTTTGGTCCCCAAATCAAACAAACGGTCAGACAAACCTCGAGCCATCAGGCCGTACCTCAAAGGCTTTAGCGAGGATAATTATATCGAACTGACGTTAAATACTATCATTGACCATCCGCCCAATCCGAGTCATCCGTGTTCCATCCCGCAAGTAAAATAATCTGTTGAACACCTTGAATGGTCATTTCGCAGCGAATGCCCGAAATCTAATTGTTTTTTACGTATCTATAATTGAATTACTGGCAATACTAAGATCTCTGGCTTCGCAGGGATGACTTTTTAGGCATTTTTCAAGCTATCAATAATCAAGCTCAGTTAAATATATTGCCGCAGGCAAAACAAATGCCCTTAAGAAGTGGGGGCTGTTTTAACCTTGTCTTTTATTTCAAGATAAAACTCTTCGTACTGCTTAACCACTTCATCCTGATTGAAGGTCATTGCATGTTTACGAGCATTCTCTGATAATTTTTTATGTAATTTAGGATCGCTCAGGATTTTCACTCCATAATCAGCCATGCAATCCACATTATCGAGATCGCATAAATATCCGGTTTTGCCATGTACATTCACTTCCGGCAAACCACCGATATTGGAGCTGATAACAGGTACACTGCAGCTCATTGCTTCCAGTGCTGCGAGACCAAACGTTTCTGAACCGGAAGGAATTAAAAACAAATCAGCAATGGAAAGCACTTCCTCTACCTGATCCAGTTTCCCAAGAAAACGAACCTGATCACAAATTTTCAAATCACGACACTGTTGCTCTGCTTTCTGCCGATCCGGGCCATCACCTACCAACAATAGTTTAGCATCAATTCCGGACTCTAAGATCTTCGCAAACACTGTTACCACTTCAGGTACTCTTTTTACTTTCCTGAAATTTGAAACATGTACTACCACTTTTTCATCATTGGGGCAGATCGCTTTCTTAAAATGACTCTTATTTGATTTCTGAAAACGCTCCAAATCAATGAAGTTTGGGATCACCCTTATATCCTGTTCTATGTCGAAATGTTCATAGGTCTCTTTTTTCAGATATTCGGACACCGCTGTGACCCCATCACTTTTGTCTATAGAAAATTCCACTACATGTTTATAGCTTGGGTCTCTGCCCACCAATGTTATATCCGTTCCATGCAACGTTGTGATAATTGGAACATGAATCCCTCGTTCAGCCATGATCTGCTTTGCTAAATAAGCACTGGTTGCATGAGGTAACGCATAATGCACATGCAACAGATCAAGATCTTCATATTCTATGAGATTCACCATTTGAGAGGCTAATGCCAGTGCATAGGGCGGGTAATCAAATAACGGATAGGAGTTAATGGAAACTTCATGATAGGTAATGCCGGTTTCCAACGTATCAAGCCGTGCCGGCCTGGAATAACTCATCATGTGAATGTTATGTCCTCTTTTAGCCAGAGTTTTTGCTAATTCAGTGGCTACAACGCCACTTCCTCCAAACGTTGGATAACAGGCAATTCCTATATTCATATTATTAATATCTTCGTGCTTTTTTGGTTCTATCGATTTAAAAATACAGATTCTATTTCAGTGATTAAGCATTCAACACAAGGTTTAACAGATAGGTTTCTTCAGCAACCAAGTTTTGCTTTTTCATTATACCATAATAAAGTTCACAAATTCGCTTGGTAAGAATATAAAAATATGCATTCACGTTTCTTATCCATGCATTCATTTTTGTATATTAGTGAGCTGTGAACAACTAAAAATTTAGTAAAAACTTCCAATGGCAGGACATTCGAAATGGGCGAACATTCGCCATAAAAAAGCTAAAGAGGACGCCAAACGTTCTAAGGTTTTTTCTAAACATATTAAGGAAATTACGGTTGCAGCCCGAGAAGGAGGAGGTGACCCGGAAGGAAATCCGCGGCTTTCCCTGGCCATAGATAATGCCAAGGCTGACAATGTGCCAAAGGACAATATTGAGCGGGCCATCAAAAGGGGAACCGGTGAAGATGCCGGAGGCGCAAGTTATGAAGAAGCTACCTTCGAAGGATATGGGCCGGGTGGAATTGCCTACTTTATTGAAGTTACCACAGATAATAACAACCGGACTGTAGGCGAACTCCGCCATATTTTTACAAAATCAGGAGGTAATATGGGGACCACCGGCTCCGTTGGATATATGTTTGAACAAAAAGGCATGATCCAGGTTCACTCAGAGGGATTAGACGACGACGAATTTATGCTGGAAGCCATTGACGCAGGAGCAGCCGATGTGGATACCGACGATGAAATGTTCGTTGTTTACACCTCTCGTGAAGAACTTTTTGATGTTCGAAACCGTCTGGAAGAAGCCGGTTTTGAGATAGAATCTGCCACCTTGATCCGCGAAGCGGTTACGGAAACCAAAGTCGATGCAGATATCGCGGTTTCAAACCTCAGGATGATGGGAAAATTTGAAGATAATGATGACGTCAACAATGTATTTACTAACATGCTGATGGATGACGAAACCATTGCTTTAGCCGAGGAGATCTAATAATTATCGTGACCAGAATTTTTTCATATTGCTTTCTTTTCATCCTCTTCACAGCTTCTGCTGCCAATGATGGCCGTAAAGCTAATGAGGCCTATGAAAATGGAAATTATGAAGAAGCCGAAGAGCTTTATCTTGCTGCCATTGAACAGGAACCCGACAATGCCAGACTTTATTTTAATCTTGGGAATGCACGGGCAAAACAAGGAAAAGTAGAGGAGGCCATTGATTCATTTATGGAATTTCGGCTTCTGGCTGAAAACCCTGAAGAAAAAGCTTTGGCTGAGTATAATATTGGAACCTTGCTTGCTGAAGGTGAAAATTGGAAGCCGGCTGCCACTCACTTTAAAAAAGCCCTTAAGCTAAATCCATCAGATATGGAAGCCAAGCATAATTTTGAACGTGTATTGGCAGAACAGGAAAATCAAGATGACGAAGGGGAAGGCGAAGATCAAAACCAGGAAAATCAACCTCCTCCTGAACCCAGTGAATATGCTATTGCCATGAAGCGGCAGGCCGAAAAACTTGTGGCCCAAAGAAAATATGGGGAAGCCTATAACCTGATGCAACAAGCTCTTGAGGATGACGATACCGTCCGTGCCTTCAATGACTTTATTGAACGAATTAAGAATGTTTCTGATATAAATGAAAACTGACCCTATGAAAACGATCATTATCTTTCTTTTTTCTTTTCTGTTAGCCGCCCCGGCTTTAGCACAGTCTGCTGATCAGTATTTTCACAACGGAGCTCAGTCTTTTATAAATGCTGATCTTCAAACGGCTATCAACACTGTGCAACAAGGGTTGGATCAATACCCAAATGATTCCAAGCTGAATGCCTTGATGCAAAAGCTTCAGGAAGAACAAGAGCGACAGCAACAGCAGCAGCAAAACCAGGAACAGCAAAATCAGGATCAGCAGAGCCAACAAGATCAGCAGCAAAATCAAAATGAGCAGGAACAAGAAGAGGAACAACAACCACAGGAAAGTGAGGGAGAAAATAAGGGAGAGCAAGAAGCTCAGGAAATGAATCCCGAAGAGTTAGACTCTCAGCAGATCAGCAAAGAAGATGCTGAAAAAATCCTCCAGGCACTTGCCCAAAAAGAAAAGGAACTGCTAAAAGAATTTAAAAAGAAAAAATCAGATGGAAGCGCCAAACATGAAAAAGATTGGTAAGCTGAATCAATTTCTTCTGTTATTGACTTTTTCTCTTATCAGCTTTATTCCAGGATTTGCTCAGGATGTTCAGGTTGAAGCTACTCTTTCTGAGACTAATATTTTTACAGGAGAACAAGTTAAGCTGGAATTGAACATCCACGGAACGTCAATGGGTTCGGTCCAACAACCGGAATTACCTGAATTCGATGGCTTACGCTGGCTGCGTGGAAGTACTTCTCGCGGCACCAAATATGCGCTCATCAACGGAAAGCCATCTGTCACCTATACATTTGGATATGCCTTGATCGCACAATCCCCCGGAAACTACACCATCCTCCCCGTTGAAATTGAAGTTGACGGTGAAACCTATCGCACGGAGCCTATATCATTTGAAGTTTTAGATCCCGCTACACTTGATTCAGGAGAAGCGGAACGCGCTCCGGATATTTATGTGCGCATTGAACTCAGTACAAATAATCCTGTGGTAGGGCAACAAATCATAGCTGATGTAGTACTTTATTTTAAGAATGGGGTAGAAGTCTCGTCTTACCAGCCCACACCCGGATGGAAGGCCGAAGGTTTCTGGAAAGAGGAATTAGAATATCCCCAACGTGCTCAAACCTCTTCAACCATTGTTAATGGCGTTCGATATCAAAAAGCCCGGCTTATTCAGTACGCTCTTTTCCCGACTAAATCGGGGGAACTCACCTTGAGCCCATTTGAGATCAATTTATCTGTTCGGTCGCAGCGCAGCTCTTCTGATCCCTTTGGGTTTGGATTGAATCAGGAGCGCATGAACATTCAATCTACTCCGGTTAAAGTAGATGTACAGCCTCTCCCAAATCTGGAAAATGCAGAATTTATAGGAGCCGTAGGTGATTTTAAGATCACCCGTAAGATCTCAAATCCAAATGCATTTGTAGGCGAAAGTATCGAGATCATAACGCAAATATCCGGAACCGGTAATGTCCCTTTAGTGAATAAACCCGAATACAAGCTGCCTGAATCTCTGGAAAAATACAGTCCACAGGAAACCTCCGCTATCGACAGAACCGGCCGGCAGATATCAGGCACCCGTACTTTTACTGATATCGTGATAGCACGAAATGAAGGCACGTATTCCATTCCCGAAACACGAGTTGCCTTTTATGATCCTCAGCAGGAAGAATATGTGATCGAAGTACTACCCCCGCTATCATTTAATGCAGAGCGTGACCCTGATGTAACCGAAATTACTCAAAACAATTTACGATTTGATGTAAAACCCATTACCGGACTCGCTCAATGGACGTCAATGAAAGCAACTCCCCTCCACCAGAGAACACTGGTGTGGATCATGATCTTCTTCCCCATATTATTGACCGCAGGTGCTTTCGGTTACAAAAAGTATCATGACCGTATGAATACTGACACTGCTTTTGCACGCTCACGCACCGCCAGAGAAAGAACGAATAAAATATTGAGCAAAGCTGAACAGACAACAGATATAAAACTGGGCTATCATCTTATAGAAAAAACCTTGGTACAATTCATTACCGACAAATTGAATTTACCGCCTGCCGGCCTTTCCCATAATGACCTGATCCTTCACGTTGAAAAACTTGGAGATACTGAAACCACAACCGAGTTAAAAAGATTACTCACTAAATGTGAAACCATCGCTTACGCTCCCAATACTTCTCAGGAAGCGCTTGATAAAGACCTGCAGAAAACAAGAGACTTAATCAAAAAGATCGGGAAACTCTCATGAACAAAAAGCTGATTTTGTTGTTCCTCAGCCTTATTTATTGCTCTACTCTTTTTGCCCAACAAGGCACTTTTGATGAAGCTAACACACTTTTTGAAAACGGAGAACTCAACGAAGCCATGGCGTTGTACAGATCTATAGAGTCTGAAGGCCATGTGTCCGGTGCTTTATTTCTGAACATGGGGATAACAGCCGTTCAGTTAGATTCTCTGGGGCTTGCCAAATATTATTTTCTGAAAGCGCAAGATTTTGAAACTACCGCCCAACAAGCTAATGAGGCATTGGAATTTGTAAACAGCCAATTTAGCCGTCAGTCAGCCATCTTACCTAAATTACCCTGGGATCGCGCCGTGGATTGGATCAATGATGAGATAACTGCATTTGGATTATTTTTAATCGGTTTTCTGATCACCATAGCAGGACTGACTCTTTTATACCTCGGATGGTTTGACAAACTCCCGCTAAAAAAAACATCGCCCTATCTCATCACATTGATCATAACAGGCTCAGCGTTAGCCGGACTCGCTTTTTATGCTGACTATGTAAATCAACGTTACGATGAAGCTGTCCTCATTTCCAACTCACAGCGGGTTTTACAACAGCCTGAGCCTGAAAGTACACTTGTCAGTATTGCTTATGAAGGGTACGACCTTACTGTAGATCAATGGAAAAGTGAGGAACACGATAATTGGTTATACATCCGGCTTGGGAACGGGCAGTTTGGATGGATGCGAAACAAAGGGGTAAAAATATTATAGCCTACAAAAAGTAACAGAAGTTCTGTATCAAACTGATTATTTTCAAAACGATAAAAATAATATCCTTTCTGGTTCCAGTTAAAAATAACTTCACCTATTTATTAGATTATGAGCACACCTCAAGAGTACATAGAAGCCAATAAAGAAAAATTCATTGAAGAACTTTTTGAGCTCCTTCGAATCCCGAGCGTAAGCACCGACTCCAGCAAAAAAGAAGAGGTCCAAAAGGCCGCTAATTTCCTGATTTCTCAATTTGAGAACTTAGGGCTGAATACTGTTAAGAAATTTGACACGCCCGGACATCCCATTGTATATGCCGAACACTGCCCGCATGAAGATCGTCCTACGGTTTTGATCTATGGGCACTATGATGTTCAACCTTCCGATCCTGATGAACTTTGGGATTCTCCGGCATTTGAACCTACCGTAAAAGACGGATTAATCTACGCGCGTGGTGCCAGTGATGATAAAGGCCAGGCATTTACTCATGTGAAAGCCATCGAATCTTTTGTCAAAACCGGAAAAGAACTTCCTGTAAATATAAAATTTATTCTTGAAGGTGAAGAAGAGATCGGATCGCCAAATCTTGTTCCATTTCTTGAAGAGCACGAAGATCTTCTTGCCTGTGATATGGTCCTCATTTCCGATACCGCTATGTTTGCCGAAGATCAGCCTTCCATTACCTATGGCTTGCGCGGACTTGCTTATATGGAAGTTGAAGTGGTTGGGCCAAATCGGGACCTGCATTCCGGAGTGTATGGCGGAGCCGTTGAAAATCCGTTGAATGTACTTTGTGAGATCATCGCCAAGCTAAAAGATGAAAATGGTGTGATCCAAATTCCCGGCTTTTATGATAACGTGATTCCTTTGACGAAGACTGACAGGAAAGCTTTTGCCCAACTTCCTTTTAATGAAGAAGAATACAAGAAAACCTTAGGTATCAAAGCTGTGCACGGTGAAAAAGGATACAGCACGCTTGAAAGATCATCAGCCCGGCCAACTCTTGATGTAAATGGCATTTGGGGCGGATATCAAAAAGAAGGGGCGAAAACCGTGCTTCCATCCAAAGGGAATGCCAAGATCAGTATGCGCCTCGTTCCTGATCAAGATCCCAAAAAAATTGCCCAACTGTTTAAACAGCATGTAGAATCACTCGCCCCTGATACGGTGAAAGTAACCGTAACCGAACATCACGGCGGACACCCTTCTGTTACCGATTTAAATTTCTATGGTCTCAAAGCAGGAGCCAAGGCTTTTGAAGAGATCTACGGCAAAGAAGTATTGTTTTCTCGTGAAGGGGGGTCTATTCCCATTGTAGCTGACTTCAAGCGCGTGTTGGGAGTTGAGTCCGTCCTGATGGGCTTTGGGCTTACAAGTAATGCCATCCATTCTCCAAACGAGAACTTTGCTATCAAAGACTTCTATCGCGGAATTAAAACTTCTGCCCGGTTCCTGGAATTGCTGCCCGAATATTCTTCTTAAAACGTTGGATATTCGCCGATCAATTACAGATCTAACCTGAGTTCGATTAAAAAGCAGGTTCTATCATAGGCAAGATGGTCATTTCGCGGCGAATGCCCGAAATCTACTTGTTTTTTTTACGTCCCTATGATTGAATTACCGGCAATACTAAGATCCCTGCCTTCGAAGGGATGACTTTTCAGGCATTTTTCAAGCTATCAATAATCGAGCTCAGGTATCTACATCCATCACTATGGGGGCGTCTCGCTCAAAGTCATATAAAGTAAGCCGGCGAAGATTGTAGTATCCCGTCCAGTAATTGCGGAGCGACTGAATGTAGCTTCTTCTGGCACTGTCTTTCTCGTTTTGAGCTATAAAGAGATTGGTTACATCGATCTTCCCTATCAAGTACCTGTTTTTGGCTACTTCGTACCTGCGGTCAGCGATCTCATCGGATATCCTGGCAAGGTTAACCTGGCTTTGAAGCTGTGAAAATTCTCTTACGGTACTTCTAACGTTCAGGTCGAACTGAAGTTTTTGATAGGCGATGGTATTAGCGGTAGAAACCTGCTGATTCCTGGCAGCTTGAATTTCAGCTGTATTCTTTCCCCAATTAAAAATGGGGATCTCAAATCCCAAGGTAAAGAACTGCCTGTTTTGAGGATCTTCATATAACCGATCAAAGGTTTCGGAAGTTTGGTTCAATCCATAACTTGCCTGAATGGTAGCTGAAAAGCCCGCTTCCCTGCGAGCCTGATCATACGCCTGATTTGCCTGTATTTCATTCAGTTCGAATTCCAATGATGTGCTATTATTTTCTTGTGCCAGTTCAAGCGCTTTTTCAACATCAATGTTCATAGATGGAGCCTCTTCAGGAGTTAAAACTTCAATGGAAACCCGATCCGGAATCCCCAATAATGCCTTGAAGTTTTCTTCCGCACGCTGGAAGTTAAGCTGTGCTGTGGTTAGTGACGTCTCCGCATTTCGCAATGCAAGTTCACTTTGCAGAAGATCGTTCTCTGCAATACTCCCTACCTGATAACGGCCCTTAGAAATATTATAGATGGAATCGTTCACTGTCACATTAAATTCAGCAACTTCAATATTTATCTTCGCCAAGAGGAAGTCGAAGAAGCTTTGTGTGGTATTAAAAGCCAGATCTTCCATGTCCTCCACATACTGCTTTTGAGCAATTTGATACCTCAGCGGCTCTGTCTTGTTTCTCCACTTCAGGCTGTTGAACTGAAATATCGGCTGTCTGATTGAGGCGACAAGCGGTGTACTTTGCCATAAGTATGTGTTCTCTCCTGCAAATATCCCAAGCCTTGTTATACCGCTTGACAGTGACAAATTACCACCGGTTGGCATGATGTTTTGCTGTATCGAAAGATCTACCGATGCTTCTGACTGAGTACGGGATGAAAAAGTTACCGTACCGTCGTCCTGCACGTTAGAAAATATGGATTTGTTATAATTCGGTGCATCTCCACCCAATATCAAACTTGGCAACAGATCTGCCCTGAACGACTTATACCTCCATTTTGCTGAGATCAATCCAAAATTTGCAGCTCTTGCTAAAGGACTATTTTCCTTTGCGATCTCGATACTCTCCTCAAGAGTAAGCGTTCTTTGTTCCTGGGCCTGTACGTTTGCAGTCAGAAACAGTAAAATGCCGATGATAATTGTTAAAAGTCTTCTCTTATTCATGTCGTAATGCGTGTACAGGATCGTGTTGTGCGGCTCGTTTTGCCGGGTAGTATCCGAAAACCACTCCGATAACGAGTGCGACGCCAAATGAGATGAAAATGGAGCCTGGGGTAACAATAGTGGCAATATCAGCGGAAGCTTCAATTGCATAGCTAAAGGCCATTCCTAAAATAATCCCTATAAAACCACCGGTTATACTAATGGTCAAAGCTTCTGTCAGGAACTGCAGCTCAATGTCTTTTTTCTGGGCCCCAACAGCCATCCGCACTCCGATTTCACGGTACCGCTCTACTACAGAAGCCAGCATGATATTCATAATGCCAATTCCCCCAACAATGAGAGAGATGGAAGCGATGGAAGAGAGCACAATATTGAATATCCGTTTCGTGCGTTGTTCTTGCTGAAGTAATTGCTCGGGCACAATAATTTCAAAATCAACTACATCGTTATGTCTGCGTTTAAGCATTCGGGAAAGCAGATCCGCAATTTCACCACTGTATTTAGTATCCGTAACCTTAACAATTAACCGGTCCAGCTGGTTATAGTTACCATCACCTGAGTTATTACTGCTTCCACCGCCTGAGCTACTTATCATTGCTCCGCCCATAAAAATAACTGAGCTTCCTCTTCCGCTTTGTAAATCATTGGCGGTTAGAACGGCTCTGTTTTTAAAACGAAGCAATACCGTGGTTGCCGGGGCGTAAACATCCAGGTTAAAATTCCGGATACCCAGATTTTCAATATTTTCAGTTGAAACTTCTTTTTTCCCAATAACCCCAATCACCGTGAGCCATAAATGGCCTGCTTTAATTTTTTTACCGATGGGACTTTCCCCTCCAAAAAAGCGGGTTTTTACATCGTAACCGATCACGCAAACCGGTTCTGAGTTCGCTATCTGTATGTCGCTGAAATTGCTTCCCTCCACAATTTCAAAATTCGTAATATCAAAATAATCTTTATTTACCCCGACCAACTTACCGGACCTGATTCTCGCATTTCGAATAAAGGAGGTCTCATACATGATTTCCGGGCTTAACTTTTCTACCTGTGGCACAAACTGCTTTATGCTTTCAAGGTCTTTGAGGTTTAATCCCGGGGAAAATTTATTTTGCTCTCTGCTTGAAGTTCCCTCCTCATTTACATTTCCTTCCCGCTGCTCAACTACTGGTTGTACAATTACATTGTTAGTTCCAAGCAGCTCCATTTGCTGCAGCACTTCCTGCTGTGCACCGGTTCCAATCGCGAGCATCGCAATTACCGAAGAAACCCCAAAAATAATTCCCAGAGAAGTCAGAAAGGCACGCAGTTTATTCCTCTGGATGGCTTCAAGGGCAATATCAAAGTTGTAGAGTATTTTTTGCAGCACTTAAACGGCCCTTAATTTGACGTAATTTCTTCTTCCAGATATATCCGTTCAATACCCGCTGTATCAGCCGGAACCGAAAGATAAATAATATCGTCCATACTAAGTCCGCGATGCACGATTACTTCATTTTCATTCATCAATCCAAGTTCCACCTGCTGCATCACCGGATAAAGTCCGTCTTTTTTAAACACAAAGCTTGTTGAATCCTGTACATGAATGGTTTCAAGAGGAATATACATTGCATCCGGCACCCGATGTACAATCACCCGATTGCTTGTAGTCATAGCCGGGCGAAGGACGCTATCGGACTCTGTGACTGCAATGATCACTTCATAAACCTTTGAGTCGGAATTTGGCCGTTGTTCTCCAATATTAGCCACACTGGTTACTGTTCCGGTCAGTCTTTTATCCGGAATAGCATCCAGGCCGATCTCAACATTTTGATCTTTCGTAACTTTTTGTACATCCACCTCATTCACATAAGTCACCGATTCCATATATGAAAAATCAGGAAGTTCGGCTACAGCTGGGTTCCACGCGCTGATATCACTGCCCTCAGTAACTTTACTTCCATCATAGTTTCGTTTATAAATAACCATTCCTTGTGCCGGTGCGGTTACTGTAAAATCTTGCAGCAAAGCACGAATCTTATTGACCTCATTTTGCTCTTCCTGTAAATCGGCTTCAACTTCACTCATTTGAGCTTCGGCCTGCTTTACTTTGGTTACGTAATTTTTCTTTTCCTGAGCAAGCTGCCGACGGGCTTTATCCAGTTCAATTTCTGCCTGGCGCTGTACCGCAGGAGATTCATACTGCGATTGATCTACGGCTATCTGCCTTTCCTCAAGTGCATACTCCAGGTTGATCAGGTTGTCCCGAGCCTGTGAGAGTGTAAGCGTACTATCCAATGAAACCTGTGTTACCTGAGATTGAGCTTGCTGAAGTTCCAGTAAAGCATCCTGAAGCCGGCCGGTGATTTCTGATCGGTCCAATTCTGCAACAAAATCCCCCTCTTTCACAATAGTTCCTTCCGGAATAAGGCGCTGAATTTTCATGTTAAAAAGACGTATCTCACGAACACCTTGCGGCCCCTTGATCTCTACTGATTGTTTTGCCCTTAATTCCCCGGTTGTAGTTACATCGACAACAAATTCTCCCTTCTTAGGTGAGGTTGTAAGCTCAACAGAATCCGACGTATCTCCTCCGAAAATAAACCAGGCTGCCAAAGAAAGTACAATTACAGCAGCCGGAATTAAATATTTCTTTTTCATATACCTAACTGTTTATAAATGGAAATGAATCAAAATATACGCTTTTCAAAATATGACGCATATACTACATAAATAGTTTTACAATTACGGCAAATTAATGTGTTTGTTGCCCTAATTTTCATTTCTCCCGAAAAGAAATACACCCCGTTCCTGAACTAATGGATTCCCAAAAACCGATATTAATCTACAAGAGTATTATCTACCAACCCCGTTTTAAGGTCATAAGAAGTACCGGGCCGGGTATTTTCAATGATCTCTTTTGGATCATTATTCTCATCTACAATAACCACTTTAGGCTTGTGGTCTTTGGCTTCTTCAGGAGTCATTTCCGCATAACTGATCACGATAATGCGATCTCCAACTTGAGTCAGCCTGGCTGCAGCTCCATTTAAACAGCAAACACGACTTCCACGCTCACCGGGGATGGTATATGTTTCAAGGCGGGAACCATTGGTGATATTCAACACCTGTACTTTTTCGTAGGGAAGCAGGTTGGCGGCATCCAGCAGATCCTGATCGATGGTAATACTACCTTCGTACATCAGGTTTGCTTCGGTTACTGCCATTTGGTGCAGTTTAGATTTAAACATCGTGATTTTCATCGGTATCGCTCAAAGGTCTAAAATTATATTGTCGATCAGGCGGGTTTTTCCTAAATATACCGCACCTGCAAGAATGTAGGTTGAACCGGCCTCAAGTTTATTCACCGGTTCTATCGTATCCATTGAAAACACATTAAGATAATCATTTTTGAATCCTTTCGCTTCCAATTCATCCTGCTGATGTTGTAACAATAACTTAGGCTCCAGCACTCCATCCCGGATCTGCTTCTCCACATATTGCAAAGCGCGGTATAAACCAGGGGCGATCACTCTTTCCTGATCACTCAAATAAGCATTCCTGCTGCTCAAAGCCAAACCATCGTTGGCGCGGGCAATAGAGGCGGCGACCAACTCTATATCATGGTTAAACTCACGTACCATCTGCTTTAGGATCTGAAACTGCTGAATGTCTTTCTGCCCGAAAACAGCTACATCAGGCTTAATGATATTGAAGAGTTTATTTACAACAAGTACGATTCCCTCAAAAAAGCCGGGGCGGCTTCCACCATCCATATGCTCATTCAGGTGTTCGATTTCGATGCTGAAATATTTGGTACCGGAGCCGTACATAATTTCATCATTCGGGGTGAAAACCAATGCTACACCTTCAGCTTTACATGCTTTGAGGTCATCTCCCATCTGCCGGGGATACTCCTCAAAATCTTCATTGGGACCAAACTGCTCAGGATTCACATAAATGGAAACAACCACTTCATCCGCTTTTTTCTTTGCAAGGCGGATAAGAGATAAATGGCCTTCATGCAAAGCGCCCATGGTAGGAACGAACGCAATTCGCTTTCCCTGAACTTTTAACTCAGCTATTTCGGCCCGAACTTCTTTTATGGAGGCAACTTGTTTCATGCGCAAATAAAAAGAGACGCCGTTTTGGGGCGCCTCCTAATAATTAGGTAAGAATTTAAATTATACCGATCTGCTCATATCAAAATCTTCCAGAATCTCCTTAATTCGATTCAGGAAGGCACCACCATGAGCACCGTCAATGATTCTATGGTCGTAACTCATCGATAAAAACATCATCTGTCGAATTGCGATCACATCACCGGCATCGGTTTCAAGTACAACCGGTCGTTTTTCAATAGCGCCGGTTCCAATAATAGCAACCTGCGGCTGATTGATGATCGGTGTTCCCATCAGGTTCCCAACGCTTCCATAGTTAGTAAGGGTAATAGTTCCACCAACCAGATCGTCCGGACTCAATTTCTTGCTTCGGGCTTTAACAGCCACTTCATTTACGGCATTGGCCAAACCAACAAGGTTTTTCTCCTGTGCTTTCTTGATGACCGGCACGATCAATCCGCCTTCGCCGCCTTCGCCAAGCGCAACAGCTAAACCAAAATTAATGTCTTTCTTAAGATGGATTTCATCCCCATTCACTGAACTGTTGATCAGTGGGAATTCAAGCATTGCGGTGATAATGGCCTCCACAAACAGAGGAGTAAATGTAAGCTTCGTTCCTGTTTTCTCCTGAAAGGCTGCTTTATTGGCGTTTCTCCACTTCACCATATTGGTCACATCAACCTCGGCAAAAGTGGTTACGTGAGCCGAAGTCTGCTTCGACTTCACCATATGCTCAGCAATCATCTTACGCATGCGATCCATTTTGATTACTTCCACATCACCGGATGGAGAATGCTTCACATCAAGCTGGCCGGCAGAAATAGATCCATCAGAAGATTTTGAAACTGGCTTAGTGAGTCCGCCACCGTCCGATTTCTGAGCAGTAGGGGCCGAAACTTTCCCTGCTTTTTTATCTTCTACATAAGACAAAATATCTTGTTTAGAAACACGCCCGTTTTGTCCCGAGCCATCAATATTTTCAAGTTCTTCCTGGCTTATTCCTTCCTCTTTGGCAATGGAACGTACCAACGGAGAGTAAAAACGTCCGTCGCTTCCCATACGCTGTGGTTCAGATCCACCTGAAGCTCCATTGGAGGAAGCCGCTGCCGGTTGTGCTTCCTGTTTTGCAGGAGCAGATTCTTTTTTCTCTTCCTTCTTTGGTGCCGGTTTTGAAGATCCGCCACCCGAAGCAGCTGCTTTTCCTGTGGCAATTACAGCAATGGTCTGCCCTACTTCTATCGTATCATTTTCCTCGGCAAGGATTTCAACCAAGGTTCCGGCGGCAGGAGATGGCACTTCGCTATCCACTTTATCCGTTGAGATCTCAAGAAGTGTTTCGTCCTCTTCAACTTCATCGCCAACCTGCTTAGACCAGCCTATGACGGTTGCTTCCACCACAGACTCACCCATTTGGGGCATTTGGACTTCAATTCGTTCGCCTTCTTCATCACTACCTGAAGCTTCAGAAACGGTCTCTTCTTCCCGGGCTGTTTCCTCTTCTTCCTCGGCAGGCTCTTCAGACTTAGCCTCATCCGATCCGCCTGAAGAAACATCGCCCGCAGCATCTGCATCCGTTTCAATAATGGCGATTGCTTTTCCCACTTCGATCACATCCCCTTCTTCGGCCAAAATTTCTACAAGTACACCGGCTTCGGGAGAGGGAACTTCTGTATCCACTTTATCGGTGGCTACTTCAAGCAGTGTTTCATCTACCTCAACGGTATCGCCAACCTGCTTGGTCCACTCGATTACTGTACCTTCCATTACTGATTCGCCCATCTGGGGCATGACCACTTCTACCTTCGCCATATAATTGTTTGTTTTGGTGCCTGTAAGGCTGTTTTAAGGAATTTTCAACGGACTCTAAAGTTCAGGATAATTCCAATTAGTTCAAAATAAGTATCATTCTTTTAAAATGTAGGAAAGCGCTTTTTCAGAGGGCTTATAAAATCCATCCAAATTTACCTGTAACAAACCAGAGCAAGACGATAATTGATTGTAAGCTGTTAGTTAGCGGATTTGAAATAGGAAATGAGCAGTCATAGCTATCATTATCTATAACCAACTCAAATATCATTCATAAAAAAGACCGGTAATTCATGGCCCTTTATAAAATGCCTCTAATTCTTCAAAAAAGAATACCCGTCAGTATATTTTAACATAAAAAAATTTCAATCCTTGTTCTGGTGGATTAGCTGTTGGGACTGATTTAAAATAGGAGCACATGAGCAGAGTAAAGGACAGTTTCAATCCTTGTTCTGGTGGATTAGCTGTTGGGACCGTCAACATAAT